>ERZ761602.109-NODE-109-length-191051-cov-22.039640_pt1 | contig 191051 bp, 175 predicted proteins | sample MGYA00512165_ERZ761602 | MGnify/ENA primary metagenome ERZ761602 (study PRJEB28899, sample SAMN02445085) | bioreactor sludge metagenome | biome: EBPR sludge; isolation source: Thorneside wastewater treatment plant | place: Australia: Brisbane, Thorneside...
TACAACTGCGATCAGTTTAGGAAATTTGAGGGGGGTTTCCACACAGCCTCGCCGATGAAGAGACGGTCAGCTCCTATCGCCCTGAACTTCCGCTCCTGGCCGGAAATGGCCCTACATTGACGTGGCCTACGATGGCCGCTTTGGCCGAAGAAGGGATGTCCGCCCCAAGTGCCGAGAACGTCGGTTCCTGGCCGATAGCACGCGAAGAACATTATTCCTAGTGGAGAGGCATTTATCCCTGCAGACCACATCACGGTAATGTGGTCGCTGTAGGCAGGATCGGGCAATTTCGGATCGGTGTGCCGGAGTCTTTGCGGCTCAAGTGTTCGGCTCCGAAGCCGCAAATGAATTACGGGGTCTTGGAACCCGTTTCGACTTCAGGAGAACTTGCATGGCTATTTCATCCGTAACCTCGAGCGAGACAGCGCAGTTAGCCGCAACTTATGCCAAGTCTCAGGCCGAGCGAATTGAACGGGTCGAGAATGACGGCGACAGCGACGACAAAAAAGCCGAAGCGGCGCAGCCTGCAAAGGAGCCGACATCAACGGTCAATGCCAGTGGCCAGACCATCGGTTCGGTTGTAAATACAAAAGCCTAGCCGCCATCCAAATAACCGGTCTCCGGGATCCCTGACTGGCGGCTCCTGGCCGATTGATGCCGGCTATAGATTCAAACCGGATTTAATCCTTACATCGTGACGGACAAGCCTGTCGGCATCCATTTTCAGCACTAGATTCCGGATACCCGGATTAAGCCCGTCTCTGCGCGCTCAACCCGCCACCTGATGCTCCGCCTGCGCGAAGCCCCGCGCATGCCGGCCCAGCAGGGTGGTGGCTTCATGGCTGGACATGGCGGCGCTGTAGTAATACCCCTGCACTTCGTGGCATTGCATCTGCTGCAGGCTGGCACGCTGGGCCTCGGTTTCGACACCCTCGGCGACGACGTTGAGATTCATGCCGCGTCCCATGGCGATCATGGCGTTGACGATGGACATGTTCTCTTCGCGCTCGAGGTCCTGCACGAATGACTGGTCGATCTTCAGGGTGTGGATGGGGAAACGCGAAAGATATTTGAACGAGCTGTAGCCGGTGCCGAAGTCGTCGATGGCCAGCCGGATGCCCGAGGCGGAAAGCCGGCCGAGCTTGATCGCGTTGGCCTCGAAGTCGCGCATCAGCAGGCTCTCGGTAATTTCCAGTTCCATCTGGTGGCCGTCCAGCGAATACACCTGGATCGCACGCATGACGCTGTCGACGAAATCGGGATTCTCGAGCTGGCGCGCGGAGATGTTCACCGACAGGCGCACCGGCGGCAGCCCGGCCTTGCGCCAGTCGGCCATCTGCGCGCTGGCCTGGCGCAGCACCCAGTCGCCGATCGGCACGATGACACCGGATTCCTCGGCCACCGGGATGAAGTCGGCGGGGGTCAGCAAGCCGCGCTGCGGATGCCACCAGCGCAGCAGGGCCTCGAACCCGCGCACCTCGCCGGTCGTGGTGTCGACCTGCGGCTGGTAGAACAGCACGAATTCGTTGCGCGCCAGCGCACGGCGCAGGTCGGCCTCGATCTGCATGCGCTCGGAGTAGGGCGCCTGCATGCCGGATTCCCAGAACTGCAGGCGGCTGCGGCCCTGCGATTTGGCCTGGTACATGGCGATCTCCGCCTGGCGGATCAGGCTGTCGATCATGTCGCCGTCTTCCGGTGCGACGCAGGCGCCGATGCTGACCGAGATGTAGATCTCGTGGCCCTTGACGTACACCGGCTTGGACAGCACCTGGATGATCTTGCGGCAGATATGCTCGACGTCGCTGCGCGACACCAGGGTGGGCAGCAGCACGGCGAACTCGTCGCCGCCCAGGCGCGCCAGCGTGTCACCCTCGCGCAGGCACTGGCGCAGGCGCGCACCGACCGCAAGCAGCAGTTCGTCGCCGATGGTATGGCCGAGCGAATCGTTGATCACCTTGAAATGGTCGAGGTCGAGGCTCAGCACCTCGTTGATCACCTTGAAATGGTCGAGGTCGAGGCTCAGCACCGCCAGCGGTTTCTGGTTGCGCTTGGCCTGCGCCAGCATGAGGCCGAGGTGGTCGCGGAATAACGCGCGGTTGGGCAGGCCGGTCAAGAGGTCGTGGTAAGCCTGGTAGTGCACGGTTTCCTCGGCCTGCTTGCGCTCGGTGACGTCCTTGGCGACGCCATAGCTTCCGATGAAGCGTTTCTCGAACGGACTCGCCTCCTCGTCGTACATGCCGGTCGCGGTGAGCTCGACCGACTTGCAGCGGCCGTTCATCAGGCGCGGGCGGCGCATCCCGGGATTGCACTTGAGGCGGATCTCGGTGTTGCGCGCGCTGCGGTCGCCGGCGCGGCGCTCGTTGAACACGTGCTCGGCCCGCGCGATGTCGTCCTCGTGGATGACCAGGCTGTAATGCTGGCCCAGCAGCTCCTCGCTGCGGTAGCCGAGCAGGCTCTCGACACGGTCGTTGACGAAGGTGAAGCGGCCGTCGCAATCCAGCGTGTAGATGAAGTCGGGCGAGCTGTTGACCAGGAAACGGTGCCACTTCTCCGACTGCTGCAGGCGCTGCAGGATGTGGTTGTTTTCCTTTTCCAGCCGCCGCCGCGTCAGCGTGTTGTCGATGCGCCTCAGCAGCTCCTCGGGCTCGTAGGGCTTGCGCACGAAGTCGGCTGCGCCGCCGCGCAGCGCGCGGATCGCCGCGTCGATGGTGCTGTCGCCCGACACCACGATGACCGGCGTATCGGCGCTGCGGTCGGCGACGAAGCGCAACACCTCGTTGCCGTTGAGATCCGGCATGCCGAGGTCGAGCAGGATGGCGTCGAACTGCTGCTTGCCGATGGCGATCAGCGCGTCGCAGCCGCCGTTGGCGGTCACCACATCGTAATCACGGGTGGCCAGCAAGCGCGTCAACCCCTCCAGGATCAGCGGCTCGTCGTCCACCACCAGGAGGCGCGGGCGCACCGGAAACGTGCTGACCGTACTGCGGGGCGGGGCGGATTCGATGGGATCGTCTGACACGTGTGTTCTCCTTGGCGCGGGTTACATAGACCCGTAGCGTGTTGTTGTGAGCGGAGCCTGGCCGTTTTGCAAAGTCGGCAGGCGGATCAGGAAACGGGTTCCCTGCGGTGTGCTGGTGCAGCTGAGCTGGCCGTTCAGACGCTCGACCAGGCTGCGGCTGATGGTCAGTCCGAGGCCGGCATGGTCGCCGCCCTTTTCGCTGATCACCGGTTCGAACAAATGTGACGCGACGGCGGCAGGCAGGCCAGGGCCGGTATCGGCCACTTCGATTTCGATCTGACGCTGGCCGTCGGCCGCGACCAGCCGCGTGATGAATTTGAGATGGCCGCCCGCATGCATGGCCTCGACTGCGTTCTTGGCGAGGTTGAACAGCACCTGCTTCAGCAGATCCTTTTGCAGCGGCATCGGCGGCACGTCCGGGTTGAGATCGATCTGCACGTTGACCTTGTTCGGTGTGAACAGGGTACCGAGTGCCATGCGCACCAGTTCGGAAACCACGCTGTTGACCGATACCAGTTCGAGCGCCGCGGCGGGCACCGCGGTTTCCTCGGCCAGCGTAATGCCGCGCACGATGCGCGCCACCCGTTCGATTTCGTCGCTGATGATGCCGAGGTCGCGCTGCACCGCCGAATCCGCGCCCAGCTTGTCGGACAGCAGATTGACGTAATTGCGCATGATGGTGAGCGGGTTGGCCACTTCATGAATGGCCCGTCGCACGCGGTCGCGCGGAATATCGTCGCCCTGTGCCGCGGCGGGCGCAACGGGCTGCAGGGCGGCGGGCGGCGCTGCAGCCGGCACGGCGGCCGGCCGCAACATTTCGCTGTATTCGGCCAGGGTAAACCGCCACAGCGGGGATAACCCCAGGCCGGGCAGCGCATCGCCCAACACCAGTACGCCCATCTGGCCATCGTGCAGTGCCAGCGGCTGGCACAGAAAGCGCGCCACGCCCAGCAGGCGGGCGATCTGTTCGTCGACCAGCGCGGCATCTGCCTCGCCGCGCTCGAACTGCTGGGGCGCGTTGCGTGCCAGCGCGCGAGGCAGTGCGGAGTGGCCGTCATCCGGGGGGATCGCCAGTGCCCGCAAACCGGCTTCTGCCGGAATCAGCGTGGTCAATCGCAGGGTGCCGTCGACCGCGGGGGCGAAGAGGCAGGTATGTTCGATTCCGAACAAGGCACGCAGGCTGTCCTGCAACAGTCCGAAAATCTGGCTGGACGATCCGTCCGACTGGCGGAAGTGTCCATGCAACGCCGATTGGGCCGCCTGGGCAGCATACAGGCGGGCGAGGCGGTCGAATCCGCCGCCGGCCGACTGCGCCACGGCATCGACCAGCCCGAAGCGCTGCGCCAGCTGGCGTACCTGGACCTGGCTTTCGGCCAGCAGCTGGGCGGCTTCGCCCGCACCCATCTGCAAGGCGGCGAGCGCGGCCCGCACGTCCACGCTGTCCACCGCATCGGCTCGCGTCGCCAGTTGATAGGCCAGCTGGACGATGCGCACCAGCGGATGGGCGGCGCGCCCGCGCGCCAGCGGTTCGGCGTGATAGCGCACCGCATCGGCCAGCCAGCCGTCGGTGTCGAGCGCCTCCAGCCAGTCGGCCGCATGGGCCGGCGGCATGATGTCCGTGTCGAGATAGTCCGCCAGATTGTGGGCGAGGCCGGCCGTCCAGGCGGCCTCGGCATCCACCGCACCCGATCGCACGCCCAGGGCTTGCGCCAGATGCGCCACCCCGATCGATTGCCGCCAGCGGCCCGCGTAGTTCACCTGCGCCGTGCCCGCCGCAACCGGCGCAGCCAATAGCAATGCGCGCAGCAGATCCGGCTGCGCGCCGAAATCAACGGGCAGCAATTGCAATCGCAGCGCCAATACGGGATCGCAGCGTACGCAGGCGGCAAACTCCGCCTGCGCAGCCTCGCCTCGCATCAGGAGCTCCAGCGCCTCAGCCACCACGCCGGGGGCGCACTGACATGCTGTTAGCCCCGATTTCTTTAGTAAATTATTCGGAAGTTCTCCCATGTCATTGCTATATATAATAAATTTTGTTACACCGTCAATCTAGGGCTTAAAATAATTGGGCAGGCGCCACGAACTGTTGTTTTCAAGTTTTGGTCTGCGTGTCCGTATTGGCCATAGCTGATATATTTTCGTCACCCTCTTTAGAAGCAGAATGCACATGAAAGCTGTTCTGACCGGATTGATTTTGCTGTGCGTACATACCGGCGCCGCTGCGCTCGACGGCAACACCGCGCTCGAAGTGGACAAGCCGGTCGCCGCCCCGCAATCGCAGCCTGAACCTGCGTCCATGCCCGAGCTGAATGCGCAGTCCGTGCTGGTGTACGACCAGGCCAGCGGGCGACCCTTGCTGGAAAAGAATGCCACCATGCAGACGCCGATCGCGTCGATCACCAAGCTGATGACGGCGATGCTGGTGATCAATGCCGGCCAGCCTCTGGACGAGCGCATCACCATCACGTCCGACGACCGTGACACCATCAAGGGCACCGGCTCGCGCCTGGCGATCGGCGCCCATTACACCCGCGAACAATTGCTGCATCTTGCCCTGATCGCCTCCGACAACCGCGCGGCGCACGCGCTGGCCCGCTCCTATCCGGGTGGCCTCGACCGCTTCATCGCCACCATGAACCGCACGGCGCGCGTGCTGGGCATGCGCGACACCGTGTACGTCGAACCCACCGGCCTGTCGAGCAGCAACCGTTCGACCGCGCTCGATCTTGCCAAGCTTGCAGATTACGCCTATCAGAACTATCCCGAAATCCGCCAGATCACCGCGACCGGCCAGTACACGCTGGGCACCCAGCGCGTGGTGCTGAAGAAGAAGCGCCACCAGCAGGCCAAGGTGTACTACCGCACCGTTGCCTTCAACAACACCAACCGCCTGACACGCATGGACGACTGGCATATCGGCCTGTCGAAAACCGGTTTCATCAATGAAGCCGGGCACTGCCTGGTGATGCAGGCCGAGGTGGCGCAGCGCGACGTCATCATCGTGCTGCTCGATTCCAGCGGCAACAACAGCCGCGCCAAGGACGCCGCGCGCATCAAGGCCTGGCTGGAAGAGACCAATCTTCCGCGCAACACCGGAACCCACTACACCGCCGCGTCCCGCACCTGACGCTTCCGGGCACCGGGCCCAACGGGCTTTCACGGGTTCAACGCCCCGTGAAAGCCCGTTTCATTTGACGGGCGCACCGCAGCGCAGGATCCCGCCGGAACCGGGGCGACACGCGTTATGATGGCCGCCCCGTCCGCCCGACATCTCGTTTCATGTCCGCCGATCTCGCCCAGCAACTGCTGCTGAAAACGCTGCTGCCCCTGTCCCTGCTGATCGCCGCGGGCGGCATCTGGCCGCGCTGGCAAAGCGGCATTTCCATCGTCGGCCTGCGCGGCGAGATCAACCGGCTGGTATTGAACTTCTTCGCGCCCGTGCTGTTCTTTTCGGCCGGCGCGGCAGCCACGGTCGACCTGAACCTGTTGCAGGTACCCTTGATTCTCGGCGTCGCCACGCTGGCCGGCCTGGGGCTCGCCGCACTGGCGCTATTCGCCACCCCGCTCGGGCACGGCCTGTCGCGACCGCAGCGCGGCGCGGTCATGCTGGCCGCCGGCTTCGGCAATGTGCTGTTCTTCGGCTATCCCTTCCTCACCACGGTCTTCGGCGAACGCGGCGCGCGCTATCCCTTCTTCGCCGACATGCTGGCCACCACGCCGCTGGTGTGGTCGCTCGGCGTGTGGATCGCCTTCCGTTGCGGCAAGCACACCGAACACGCCTCGTTTCTGCGGATGTGGCTGAGACTGCCGCCGGTATGGGGATTCGCCGCCGGCATCGCGGTCAACCTGTCCGGCGCGCACCTCGACCCGCTGGTGGAAGCCGCGCGCTGGGCCGGCAGCCCGACCATTCCACTGATGCTGTTCGTGCTCGGCCTGACCATTCCCTGGCACGATCTGCGCCCGCAAAAAGCTGTCGCCGTAGCCTTGCTCATCAAGCTGGCGCTGATGCCCTTGCTCGCGCTGGGCGTCGCACTGGCATGGCCGGGCCCCCTCAGCGAACCCGGCGAAGCCGGCATCCTGGAGGCCGCCATGCCGACCATGGTGATGGTCATCGCACTGGCCGACCGCTTCGGGCTCGATACCCGTCTGGCCGGCCTCATCATGGGCTGGTCAACGCTGACGGGATTGGTTACGCTGCCATTCTGGTTATGGCTGCTGAAGGGACTTGCATCATGAAAATCGGATTTATCGGCAGCGGCATCATGGGTCGCCCCATGGCGGAAAATCTCCTGCGCGCCGGGCACCAGCTCTACGTCTACGGCCGCCGTTTCGATCGTATCGAACCCATGCTGGTCGCCGGCGCACTCGGCAAGGGCACGCCTGCCGAAGTGGCCGCCGAGGCCGACATCAGCTTCACCGTCGTCTCCGACACCACCGACGTCGAGCAGATCATCCTCGGCGACCGCGGCCTGGTACACGGCGCCAAGCCCGGCCACACCATCGTCGACATGAGCACCGTGTCGCCCGCCGCCACCCGCCGCATCGCCGCCGCCCTGGCCGAACGCGGCGTGCACATGCTCGACGCCCCGGTATCGGGCGGCGAGACCGGGGCCAAGGAAGGCACGCTGTCCATCATGGTCGGCGGCGAAGCGCCCATCTTCGAGAAGGTGCGCCCACTGTTCGAGGTGCTCGGCAAGAACGTCGTCCACGTCGGCGGCCACGGTGCCGGCCAGGTCGTCAAATGCTGCAACCAGATCGTCGTCGGCCTCACCTTCGAAGGCGTCGCCGAGGCCATCCTGCTGGCACGCCGCAACGGCGTCGACCCGGTCAAGATGCGCGAGGCGTTGATGGGCGGCTTCGCCGGCAGCCGCATCCTCGAAGTCCACGGCCAGCGCATGCTCGACTCCAACTACAAGCCGGGCTTCAAGGTCAAACTGCACCACAAGGACATGGCCATCGTCATGGACAACGCGCAGGAAACCGCCACCCCGCTGCCCGGCGCCGCGCTCATCGCGCAGCAGATGAATGCGCTCATGGGGGCCGGCGACAGCGAACTCGATTCCTCGGCGCTCATGCGCGCGCTGGAGCGGCTGACTGGCGAAAACCACGGCAACGGCAAGTGAGCGCGAAAGAACGCGTCGTTTTCCTCGACCGCGCCGCCTTCACCGCGGACGACCTGCCGATCCCGAGCTTCGAGCACAACTGGAGCGAGTACCCGGACACCGAAGCGGCCGACATCGTGCCGCGATTGTTCTGGGCGACCATCGCGATCACCCATGCGTGTCCGATCGATGCGGAGGCAATCGGACAGTTGCACAAGCTCACCCGTATTGTCGTCACCGGACCTGCCAGGGTCGACGTCGAAGCGTGCGCAGCGCGCGGAATCGTGCTGCAGCCACTGGCCGCGAACGACGGCTCGGGACAGGCGCTGGTCAGCCTGCTCGAAGCAATGGTTGAGGCCGCGTCCAGCGGCGGCGCCCAATCCTGAATTCACAGGCGATCTGCACAAGATCACGAGATGATGCTCGGCGATTCCATACTGTTCAGGCAACAGGCATTGATCGACGGCGAATGGCAAGACGCCGCTAACGGCGCGCACTTCGCCGTCCACAACCCGGCCAATGCGGAACGCATCGGCCACGCACCGAACTGCACCACGACCGATGTCGCGCACGCCATCGAAGCCGCGCACACTGCCTTCCCCGCTTGGCGCGACATGCCTGCCAAGACCCGCGCGCAGCTGCTGCGCTGCTGGTTCGACCTGATCCTCGCGCACCGCGACGATCTTGCCGCGATCATGGTGTCCGAGCAGGGCAAGCCCCTCTCTGAAGCGCGCGGCGAAATCGACTACGCCGCAAGCTTCATCGAATGGTTCGCCGAGGAGGCACGGCGCGTCTACGGCGACGTGGTGCCATCGCCGTGGGCGGACCGGCGCATGTTCACGCTGAAGCAGCCGGTCGGCGTGGCGGCGCTGATCACGCCGTGGAATTTTCCCGCCGCGATGCTCACGCGCAAGGCGGGCGCGGCGCTCGCCGCCGGCTGCACGGTGGTGGCGAAGCCGGCTTCGCAGACGCCGTTCACTGCGCTGGCGCTGGCCGAGCTGGCGCAGCGCGCAGGGTTGCCGGCGGGGGTGCTGAACGTGGTGACCGGCGACGCGGCGACGATCGGCGCTGTGCTGACGTCGCATCCGCTGGTCAGAAAAGTCTCGTTCACCGGCTCGACGGCGGTGGGCAAGCAGCTGCTGGCGCAGAGCGCGCTCACCCTGAAGCATGTGTCGCTCGAACTCGGCGGCAACGCACCCTTCATCGTGTTCGACGATGCCGACCTCGACGCCGCGGTGGCGGGCGCGCTCGCCAGCAAGTACCGTAACAGCGGGCAGACCTGCGTGTGCGCCAACCGCGTGTTCGTGCAGGACAGAATCTTCGATGCCTTCGCCAGAAAATTCGCCGCCGCGGTGGCACAGCTGAAGGTAGGCGAAGGCTTCACGCCGGATGTGGAGACCGGCCCGCTGATCAGCACCGCCGCGCTGGGAAAAATCGAAGCCCATATCGCCGACGCGCTCGCCCACGGCGCGACACTGCTGACCGGCGGCCATCGCCATGCGCTCGGCGGGCTGTTCTTCCAGCCGACGGTGCTGGGCCAATGCACGCCCGACATGCAGATCTGCCGCGACGAGACCTTCGGCCCGGTAGCGCCGCTGATCCGCTTTACCGACGAGGCCGAGGTGATCCGCATGGCCAACGACACCGAATACGGCCTCGCTGCCTATGCCTACACGCGCGACCTCGGCCGCGCCTGGCGGCTGGCCGAGCGGCTCGACTACGGCATGGTCGGGATCAACGCCGGGCTGATTTCCACCGCCGAGGTGGCATTCGGCGGCGTCAAGCAATCGGGACTGGGGCGCGAGGGCGGGCGCAGCGGGATCGACGAGTACCTGGAAAGCAAGTACGTGAACCTGGGCGGGCTGGGATAAGTCGTTACACCTGCTAGGCTGACGGCATGAACCCGGCCTCCGTTTCTGCCTCACGCAATCTCATCGTCATCGGCGCCGCCAGCGGCGCCGGCGCACCCGACCCGGCCACCGCCGAAGGGCCGGACGCGTTGCGCCATTACCGCGTCTTTCACGACACGCCGCTGCAGCATGTGGAATGGAATGCGATCCTGCGCGTGCCGCGCGAAGCGCTGGACACGCCGCTGCACGCGGTGAGGGCGCTCGGCGAACGGCTGGCTGCCGAAGTGGAACGGGTACTGCTGGCGGGAAACTTTCCGCTGGTGGTCGGGGGCGATCATTCCTGCGCGATCGGGACCTGGAGCGGCGTGCATCGCGTGCTGGCCGACCGGGGTCCCATCGGTCTGATCTGGATCGACGCCCACATGGACAGCCATACTTTCGCCACCACGCCGAGCGGTCAGATCCATGGCATGCCGCTGGCCGCCCTGCTCGGCCACGGCGACGCCGCACTTACCGGGATCGAGGGCATGGAAGCCAAGCTGCGGCCCGAGCATGTGTGCCTGATCGGCGTGCGCAGTTACGAGGCAGGCGAGGCAGCGCTGCTACGGCGACTGGGCGTGCGCGTGTTCGAAATGGGCGAGGTGCGCCGGCGCGGACTCGCTACGGTATTCGATGAGGCGCTCGCCACCGTGCGGCACGGCACCGTCGGTTTCGGCGTGAGCGTGGATCTCGATGCGCTCGACCCCGAGGAGGAACCGGGCGTCGGCACGCCGGTGCCCGGCGGCCTGCGCCGTGCCGAGCTTGCCGATGCGCTGTCCCGATTGCGCGGCGATCGCACCTTCGTGGCGATGGAAATCGTCGAATACAATCCGCGCCGCGACCACGGACATGCCACGGCCGACGCCGCCGGCGCGCTGGCCGGTGCCATCACGCCGCTTTGAGAGCGGCCCGGTTGCCTGATTACTCGATCGGCAGGCCGGCACGCATCCAGTTGACGAAGCCGTCGCGGTAGTTCTTCACGTTCGTGTAGCCAAGCTTGGCCAGTGTATCGGCCGCAAGCGGGCTACGCTGACTGACGCCGCAATAGACGACGATGGGCGTGGCCTTGTCCGGTACCGCGGCTTCGATCCTGAATTCCAGCAGCCCGCGCGTGATGTTGAAAAAACGCGCCGCTGCGATGTGGCCCGAGTAGTCGACTTCGGCCGGCGTGCGCACATCGAGCACCACCGTTTGCGGCTGCGTCTTCAGCTGCGTCAGCAGGCCGGCCGTGTCGAGCTGCGGCACGCGCGCATTGGCCGCGTCGACCAGGGCTTGCGCGGTCTGCGTCAGCGCGGGCGCTTCGGGCGGCGGCACGACGATGACGGAAAGGTCCTGCGCCTGCGCAACGACCGCCAGCAGCAGCGCGGCGGGGAACAGGGCACACGACAACCGGGAAGTATTCATCTCGATCTCCTTTCGATGATGGGAAGCCGCGACACGGGGATCAATCCGCCGATTGGCCGACAAAGGGATTCTCAAGACGCTCGCGGCCGAACGTGGACATCGCGCCATGTCCCGGCACGAAACGCACGTCGTCGCCGAGCGGGAACAGCTTGTCGCGGATGGCCGCGAGCAGCGCCGCATGGTCGCCGCGCGGGAAGTCGGTGCGGCCGATCGAGCCCTTGAACAACACGTCGCCGACGAAGGCGAGCCGCGTCTCCGGCTGGTAGAACACGATATGGCCGGGCGTATGGCCGGGACAATGCAGCACGTCGAAACGGATGGTCCCCACGTCCACCCGGTCGCCGTCGCTCAACCATCGATCGGGCGTGAACGCCACCGCAGGCGGAAACCCGAACAGCTCGGCCTGCCGCGGCAACAGGTCGAGCCAGAACTGCTCCTCGCGCTGCGGGCCGACGATGGGGATGCCGAGGGCCTCGCTCAGTTCGACCGCTGCGCCGACGTGGTCGAGGTGGCCGTGGGTGAGCAGGATTTTTTCCAGCGCGAGGCCGCGCGATTGCACTTCGCCCAGCAGGCGTGCGGCCTCGCCGCCCGGATCGATCAAGGCCGCACGGCCATCGGCGTCCCATACCAGCGAGCAGTTTTGTTGATACGGGGTAACGGGGAGGATGGTAAATTCCATCCTGCCATTATCTGCCGATTCCGCCACACCGGATTCACGCCGCCATGTCCGCACCCGACGCCCTGCTGCTCATTTCCACCCAATGTCCGTACTGCCCGGCGATGCTGTCGTCGCTTGCCGACCTGGTGAAGCGGGGCGCGATCGGACGCCTCGAAGCCGTGAACCTGAATGTTCACCCCGAGGTGGGACAGACACTCGGCGTCTGGACCGTGCCGTGGCTGCGGCTCGGCCGCATCGAACTCGCCGGCATGCGCAGCCCCGCCGAACTCGCCGAATGGGCGGCCAAGGCCGACAGCGAGACCGGCTTGGCGGACTGGTTCCACATGCTGTTGAAGGAGGGCCAACTGCCCCGTGCACAGGCGCTGATCGAGGCCGACCCCACGCTGCTTGCGGCGGTGCTGCCCATCGTCGGCAACGTCGAGGCCAGCCTCAATGTGCGGCTGGGCGCCGGCGTGCTGCTGGAAAACTTTGCCGGCAGCGACACGCTGCGCGCGCTGCTGCCGCGCCTGGGCGAACTGTCGCAACACGCCGACGCGCGGGTGCGTGCCGATGCCTGCCATTACCTGGGGCTGACCGGGGAGGCCGCCGCGCGCGGCTGGCTGGACGCGCGGCTGGCGGACGAAGACGCGGACGTGCGCGAGATCGCTGCGGAAAGCCTGGAGAGCCTGCCGCCGGCAGCCTAGTTGCAGGCTGGCCCGGGGTTCCCTTCGGTGCTATAGTTTTGCGCATATACCGCCCGGGCTTCGGCCCGGGCGGTTTTCATTTTTCAGACTTGTTCCAGGAGACCGCCATGGAAATCACGACCCGTCCCGCCATCACCGTATCCGAACGCGACCTGGAGCGCCTCGAAACCATGCTCGCCGGCCTGCCGGGCGACCAGCCCGGGGTGGAGGCGCTGCGCGAGGAACTCGATCGCGCGCAGATCGCCCAGCCCGAAGCGATGCCGCCCAACGTCGTGACGATGAATTCGCGCATCCGTTTCGTGCTCGAACCGGCGGACCGGGAAGTCGAGATGACCCTGGTGTATCCGCGCGACTTCACCGGCCGCCCGGATCAGCTGTCGGTGGCCGCGCCGGCAGGCATCGCCGTACTGGGCCTGGCCGTCGGCCAGCACATCGAATGGTGCGTCCCGGGCGGGCAGACCGTGCGCGCGCGCATCATCGACATCCCCTATCAGCCCGAACGCGCGGGCGACTATATGCTCTGAGCCGGGAGGCCGATGTCCGTTCCTGTCGCCTATCTCGGCGTCATTCTCATCTGGTCGACCACGCCGCTCGCCATCCAGTGGAGCGCGCAGGGCGCCGGCTTCAGCTTCGCGGTGATGGCGCGCATGCTGATCGGCTTGGCGGTCTGCCTGGTGTTGCTGCTCGCCACCCGCACCGCGTTTCCCTTCACCCCGGCCGCGCGCCGACTGTATGCGATCAGCGGACTGTCGCTGTTCGCGTCGATGCTGCTCACCTACTGGGGGGCGCTGCATATTCCGTCGGGGCTGATTTCGGTCATCTTCGGACTGTCGCCGCTGGTCACCGGCGTGTTCGCCGCATTGTGGCTCGCCGAACGCACGCTCACGCCGCTTCGCATCGGCGGGTTGGGGCTGGCGCTGGCCGGCCTGTGGCTGATCTTCGGCCAGCCGTGGCCGGGCGACAGCCATGCCACGCTCGGCACTCTCGCCGTGGTGGCCGGCATGGCACTGCAGGCGCTGGGGCTGGTGTGGATCAAGCGCCTGAATCTGCGGGCTTCGTCGCTCGCCATCACCACCGGCTCGCTTGGCGTGGCCGTGCCCTGCTTCGTGCTGGCCTGGATGGTCACCGACGCCGCGCAACTGCCGGCGACGGCCACGCTGCGCGCCGGGACGGCCATCGTCTACCTCGGCATCCTCGGTTCGGTGGTGGGCTTCACGCTGTACTACTACATCATCAAACATCTCGACGCCGGGCGCATTGCGCTGATCATGCTGGTCACGCCGGTGTCGGCGCTGCTGCTCGGCCAGACGCTGAACCACGAACGCATCCCGGGCATCGGCTGGGCCGGCATCGCGCTGATCGGCGCGGGCCTGTTGCTGTATGAGTGGCCGGCGCTGCGGCAGCTGCGGCGGCCGCTTATTTCCTGAACAGGTCGTCGAGCGAAGCCGGGGGAGCCGGCTTGTCGGGTTCGCCGTCGGCCGGCGGGTTCGTGCCGGATGCGTTCGAGAACAGCGCATCGAGTGCGCTGCGGCCGGGCTGCGCCATCACCGCGCCGCCGCCCCGATACGCTTCCGGCCGCGGCACGAACCAGCCGCAATCGTTGGCGCGCGTCTTGTCGGCGACCCGGTCGGCCGCCAGTTCGCGGCACTGGCCGGCACGGTGCGCATCGTAGTGGCGACACAGCTTGCAGACGTGCAGGTCGACGCGGCAGCTCGGGCAGGTATCCCGGCGCGACAGCGGCAATGGCATGCCGGCCAGGCTGGCGCCGCATTTCCAGCAGACCAGGCTCATGGTTCGGGGAACAACTGGCCCGGGTAATCGGGATAACGCAGGGCGTGATACTTGAGGTCCGCCAAGGCGACCGTCTGCAAGGTGTGCTCATGGGTCGCATCCAGCACCACCGGCGGCGCCATGCCGTCCTCGGCGGCTTCGAGCCAGCGCGCGGCACACACGCACCAGCGATCGCCTGCCTTCAGGCCGGGAAAGCCGTATTCCGGAACCGGCGTGACGAGGTCGTTGCCGCGGCTTTGCGAATACTGCAGGAAGGCATCGGTCATCTGCGCGCAGACGGTATGGCTGCCGATATCCTGCGGACCGGTATGGCAGACACCATCGCGAACGAATCCGGTCATCGGCGAGACGCTACACACCTGCAGCAGGCCTCCCAACACATTGCGCGCGTCACTCACCCTTCGTCTCCCGGATTGAACGACTAAAAAATATCACAGTTGCCACATGCGTGCGTCAGGGCAGGCCGCTGGGCTCGGCGAAGGTCGGCGCGGGTGCCAGCGTCAGTTTGCCCGCAGCGGCGGCAGCGGCATGGCTCTGCTCGACATGCGCCAGCACGCTCGGTGCGGGATAGCCGTCGACCGGCAGCTGGTGCAAGGCCTGGTACACACGGATCGCGGTTTGCGTGTGCGGACCGAGCAGGCCGTCCGGCGTGCCGGCGTCGAAGCCCATTTCGTTGAGCGCCTGCTGCATCGCTTTCAGCTGCTCGACGCTGAGTGCCCCGGCTTCGCCTTCACGCGCGGCCAGCGCATGGCCCCCGGCCAACTGGTGAGAAAGCAGCGCCACCGCCAGTGCGTAGTTCTGCGAGCGGTTCCACTTCATCACCACGTCGAAATTGTCGAACACCATGAAAGCCGGCCCCTGCCAGCCCTGCGGCAGGACGATGGCGGCACGTCCGACCACCTCGGGCAAAGCGTCCGCGTCCGCCGCCTGGACGCCCAGTGCTTTCCAGTCCGCCACCGGCAGACGGTGCGCCACCCTGGCCAGACGCCAGTCGAACCCCTCCGGCAGCCGCACCTCGATCGCCACCGGCTCGTTCGCATGCCAGCCAGCCTGCTGCAGGTAGTTGGCAGCGGAGTACAGGGCGTCGGGCAACGACTGCCACACGTCGATGCGGCCATCACCGTCGCCGTCCACCGCATAGGCACGGAAAGTCGACGGCATGAACTGCATATTGCCCATCGCGCCGGCCCAGGAGCCGTTCATGTCGGTCGCGCTGACGTGCCCTGCATCGATGATGCGCAGCGCATCGAGCAACTGGCTGCGGAAGAACCCGCTGCGCCGCCCGTCGTAGGCCAACGTGGCCAGGCTCGTCGGCACATTGAGGCTGCCCAGCACGGCACCGTAACGGGTTTCCAGTCCCCAGAACGCCACCAGCACGGTCTTCGGAATACCGTACTTCTGCTCGACCGCATCCAGGAGCGCCGCGTGCTGCTCCAGCTGGGCCTGGCCACGCGCCACCTGGGCCGGCGTGACGCGGCGCCCCAGGTAGGCGGAAAAGGTCTGCAGGAACTCAGGCTGGCGGCGATCGAGTTCGATCACGCGCGTGTCCGGCACGACGCCGGTGAGTGCGGCGTCAAGCGTGGCCTGGGAAATGCCCTGCGCCCTGGCATCCTGACGGAAGACGCCGAGCCAGCTGTCGAAGTCGTCCTGCGCCTGAACCGGTCCTGCCGCCAGCATAGCCAGGAACAGGAACGTCCTACGCATGTTTCTGCAGCCAGTATTCGAGCAGCGCCAGGTGCCACAGCTTGCTGCCCTGGATGCGGGTGTGATGCTTCTCCGGCGCATCCAGCAGCCTGTTCACGTAACTGCGCTGGTACAGGCCGCGCTCGCGGCAGGCCTGGGAATTCAATATGTCCTGCATGAAGTACAAAAAATCTCCTCGCACGAATTTGAGCGCCGGCATGGGAAAGTAGCCTTTCTTGCGGTCGATCACCGCATCCGGGATCAGGCCGCGCGCGACGTTCTTCAGCACGTGCTTGCCCTCGGATGCCAGCTTCAGTTCGGCGGGCATCGCTGCGGCAAGTTCCACCAGATGATGGTCGAGAAAAGGCACGCGCGCCTCCAGCCCCCAGGCCATGGTCATATTGTCGACCCGCTTCACCGGATCGTCGGTGATGAGCATGGTCGTGTCCATGCGCAATACCTGATCGATGAAGTCGTCGGCGAAAGGTTCCGCAAGATGTGCCGCGATGGTTTCCGCCGTGTAATCCGGGCCGTGATAGGGCGGCATCGCCATGTCCAGGAACTCGTCGTGATCGCGGTCGAAGTAGTGGCGGCGGAAGCGCTCCAGCGGGGTCCCGTCCGTTTCCGCCGCCATGCGCGGGTACCAGAAATAGCCGCCGAACACCTCGTCGGCGCCCTGCCCGCTCTGCACCACCTTGACCGTCTTGCTGACCTGCTCGGACAGGAGGTAAAAGGCCACCGCGTCCTGCGCGAACATCGGCTCGCTCATTTGATCGACGGCTTCGGGCAGGCGACGCAACACCTCCGAATTGGGAATCAGGTACTTGTGGTGACGGGTGCCGTACATGGCCGCCACCGGATCGGAATACTCGAACTCGTTGCCGCGCTCTTCCGGCTGGTCTTCGAAACCGACCGAGAAGGTCATCAGGTCGGGCACACCCTGTTCGGCGAGCAGGGCCACCAGCAGGCTCGAATCGAGTCCGCCGGACAGCAAGACCCCGACCTTGACGTCGGCGATCTCGATGCGCTTCTTCACTGCCTGGCGCAGGCTGTCGTGGATGGCCTCGGTCCACTCGGCTTCGCCCCATTCCGATTGGGCAGCCGGCTGGGCCGGCCGCTGCGCCTTCAGCGACCAGTATTTCCGGTGGCAGAGTTCGCCGCGCGCATTCACCGTCAGGGTGGTGCCGGGAGCGAGTTTGCGGATGCCATTGAGGATGGTGCGCGGCGCCGGCACCACCGCATGCAGCGTGAACAGATGGTGCAACGCCACGGCGTCGATGCTGGTGTCGACGCCGCCTGCGGCGATCAAGGCCTGGGGCGTCGAAGCGAAGCGGAAGCGCCCGAGGTTCTCGCTGTAGTACAGCGGCTTGATGCCGAGGCGGTCGCGCGCCAGGAACAGTTCCTCGCGGTTCCAGATGGCGAACGCGAACATGCCGTGCAGGCGCTCGACGCAGGCCTCGCCCCACTCCAGGTAGGCGCGCAGGATGACCTCCGTATCGCCGTCGGAATGGAAGACATGGCCGAGATCGATCAGCTCGGCACGCAGTTCCGGGTAGTTGTAGATGGTGCCGTTGAACACCAGCGCGGTGCCGCTGGCGGCGTCGACCATCGGCTGGCGCGAGCGCGGCGACAGGTCGATGATCGCCAGACGCCGGTGACCCAGGCGCACCGGTCCGTCGGTGTGCTGGCCTTCGGCGTCCGGCCCGCGTCGTGCCAGCCTGGCCAGCATGCGCGCCATCGCTGCCGCATCGGGCGCCGTGTTGTCGAATCGGAATTCACCTGCTATGCCGCACATGCCTTTGTCCTCATCAAGCCACCAGCGGCGGCTCGTCCATCAGCGCGATCTGTTCGCGTAATTCGAGGATGCGCGCCTGCCAATACTGTTGCGTATTGAACCACGGAAACGCAGCAGGGAAAGCCGGGTCGTCCCAGCGCCGGGCCAGCCAGGCTGCATAGTGGATCAGCCGCAAGGTTCTGAGCGCTTCGACCAGATGGAGTTCGCGCGGATCGAACTCCATGAAGTCCTCGTAGCCCGTCAGGATCGCGTTCATCTGCGCCTGTTGCTCCTCGCGTTCGCCTGACAACAGCATCCACAGGTCCTGCACTGCCGGGCCCATGCGGCTGTCGTCGAAGTCGACGAAATGCGGCCCCGTATCGGTCCACAGCACGTTGCCGGCGTGGCAGTCGCCGTGCAGGCGGATGGTGCGCACCGCCCCGGCACGTGCGTAGCAGTGCGCGACACTGGCAAGCGCATGCTCGACCACGCTGTCCCATGCGGCGACCAGGTCGGCCGGCAGCCAGCGGCCCTGCTGCAGAAAATCACGTGACGCGTAACCGAAGGTCTCCAGATCAAGTACCGGTCGGTGCGCAAAATCCGCCGTTGCGCCAACCGCATGGATGCGCCCGAGGAAGCGGCCCATCCTTTCAAGCGCATCGGCACGATCGAACTCGGGCATGCGGCCACCCTGTTTAGGATAGACCGCAAAACGAAAACCGGCATGCAGGTGGAGCGTGGCGCCGTTCAACCGTAGTGGCGCCACCACCGGAATTTCACGCTCGGCCAGATCTTGCGTGTAGGCATGTTCCTCCAGGATCGCGTCGTCGCTCCAGCGTCCGGGACGATAGAACTTGACGACGACCGGCTGCGCGTCTTCGACGCCCATCTGGTAGACGCGGTTCTCGTAACTGTTCAAGGCCAGCAGACGGCCATCGGTCCTGAGGCCGGTGCTGTCGAGCGCATCGAGAGCACAGTCCGGCGTCAGGGCGGAATACGGGTGGGATGAATCCATCATGGTCAGGAACAAAGCAGCTCTATCCAAAGGACCGCTGCCCAGAAAACGTCAGGAGGCAGATAATGCCTCAAACGCCGCCTGACATCGTATCCGCATGAAGACGAACGACCCATTCAGCATGGACATCTCCCGCCATATCTGGGAAACCCGCTACCGCGCCGCGGGCGAACCCGATATCCGCGCCAGCTGGCGGCGCGTGGCGCAGGCGATCGCGCAGGCCGAAACGGACCGGCGTGAACAATGGACCGAACGTTTCGCCACGCTGCTGGACGATTTCCGCTTCCTGCCCGGGGGCCGCATTCTTGCCGGTGCAGGCACCGGCCGCCGGGTGACGCTGTTCAACTGCTTCGTCATGGGCGAGATCGCCGACGACCTCGAGCACATTTTCGAGGCGCTGAAGGAAGGCGCGCTCACGATGCAGCACGGCGGCGGCGTGGGCTATGATTTTTCCACCCTGCGTCCGGCCGGCATGGTGGCGCAGGCCACCGGCAGCATCGCGTCCGGCCCGGTATCGTTCATGCATATCTGGGACGCGATGTGTGCGACCTTGCTGTCGACCGGCGCGCGGCGCGGCGCCATGATGGCGACGCTGCGCTGCGACCATCCCGATATCGAGAAATTCGTAGACGCCAAGCGCGATCCCGCCGTGCTGCGGCATTTCAATCTGTCGGTACTGGTGAGCGACGCCTTCATGGCGGCGGTGGATGGGGACCGCGACTGGCCGCTGACGTTTCCCGGTCTGGCCGACGCACGTACGGTGAAAGCGCGCGCGCTGTGGCAGCGCATCCTGCGCGCCGCCTACGACACCGCCGAGCCTGGCGTGTTGTTCGCCGACACCATCAACCGCGACAACACGTTGGCGGGCCGCGAGACCTTGACCGCCACCAATCCCTGCGGCGAGATCCCGCTGCCGCCCTATGGCGCCTGCGACCTCGGCTCGCTCAATCTGACCGCCTTCGTGACATCGCCTTTTACCGCCGACGCGCACCTCGATCTCGCCGCACTGGCCGACGCGGCAGCGCACGCGGTACGTTTTCTCGACAATGTCATCGACGTCTCGCGCTACCCACTGCCGGCGCAGGCCCAGGAAGCGCACCTGAAACGTCGCATCGGCCTCGGCATCACCGGACTGGCTGACGCACTGGTGCTACTGGGCCTGCGCTACGACAGCGAAGCTGCGCAACGCCTGGCCGCGCAGGCGATGCAGGCAGTACGCGACCATGCTTATCAGGCGTCGGTCGAACTCGCACACGAGAAAGGCGCGTTTCCTGCTTTCGAGCGCGACGCCTTCCTGGCGAGCGGTTTCGCCACCCGACTGCCGGCCGGCATACGCGACGCCATCGCCGTACATGGCATCCGCAACAGCCATGTATTGGCCATCGCACCGGCCGGTACCATCAGCCTGCTCGCCAACAATCTTTCCAGCGGCATCGAACCGATTTTCTCCGCCGAAGCAGAGCGCCGCGTGCTCGAAGCGGACGGCGAGTATCACACCCATCGCGTGATCGACCACGCCGCCCATATGTGGCAACAGCAAGGCCATACAGGCCTGCCACCTACGCTGATCGAGGCGCAGCAGATCGACCCGCTCGCTCATCTGCACATGCAGGCGGCGCTCCAGCCCTTCGTCGACAATGCCATTTCGAAAACCATCAATGTCGCCGCCGACATCCCGTTCGAGCGTTTCGAGGATCTCTACCGGCAGGCACATGCGCTGGGCCTCAAGGGCTGCACCGTATTCCGTCCCAACCCGGTCACCGGCGCCATCCTGAGCGAGCCGGCCGGCGAACGGGTCCAATGCTGCGGCATCGAACGCGAGGCGGATTGACCCCATCGTGAGCAAACCTCCCCTCATCGGTCTGGCGCTTGGCGGCGGCTCGGCGCGCGGCTGGGCACATATCGGCGTCATCCGCGCACTGGCGGAAGCCGGCATCGAACCCGATCTGGTCTGCGGCACCTCGATCGGCGCGCTGGTGGGCGCCGCCTATGTCGGCGGCGAACTCGACCGCCTGGAGGCCTGGGTACGCAGCCTGCGCCTGCAGACCGTGGTGGGCTTCCTGGATTTTTCACTCGGCAGCGGACTGATCAAGGGCGACCGGTTGATCGAGTTCTTCCGCAACCATTTCGTCGATCGCGACATTCGCGAACTGGCCCGCCCGTTCGGCGCCGTCGCCACCGACCTGCAACGCGGCCGCGAAATATGGCTGCGCGAGGGCCCGGTGACGGACGCGGTGCGCGCCTCGATCGCGCTGCCCGGGCTGTTCACGCCTGCGCTGCACGACGGCAACTGGCTGGTCGATGGCGGCCTGGTCAACCCGGTTCCCGTGTCGCTATGCCGGGCGATGGGCGCCGACCTCGTGATCGCAGTCGATCTGAACGCCGATCTGCTCGGCCGTCACCTCAAACCCAAGCCGGCCAAGAGCAGACCGCGTCAGCGCACCGCGGCAGAACCTGAAACGCTGACCGACAGCGTGATGGCACGCATCCAGGATGGCATGTCGCAACTCGGCCTCAACCACGACAGCGGGCCCAAACCGCCGGCCATGCTCGACGTGCTGGCAAGCAGCATCAACATCATGCAGGTGCTGATCACGCGCAGCCGGTTGGCTGGCGAGCCGGCAGACGTGATGGTGACGCCGCTGCTCGCGGACCTGGGCTTGATGGAGTTTCACCGGGGCGATGTAGCGATCGATGCCGGGCGGCGTGCCGTCGAAGGGGCCATGCCGGAGTTGCAGCGGCGCCTGAAAGGCTGAGTGGGTGGAGCGTTATCGGCCGGATGCACACAACGCCAGCTTGCGCACGCGGTCCAGTCGCTTGATCGCCGCTTCGCGCCGCGCCGCCTCGGCGCGATCGGCTGCGGCCTCGACGTAGACCAGTTGCACCGGTCGCCGGCTACGGGTATAGCGGGCACCCGGCCCGCCCTTGCCGTTGTGCTCGGCGACGCGGCGGGCGATGTCGGTGGTGATGCCGGTGTAGAGCGTGCCGTCGGCGCAGCGCAGCATGTAGACACACCACGCGGCGTCCGGAGCGGTCGGCATGTCAGGTCATACGTCGCCGGACAGCTGCTGCGCCCACAACAGCGCATCCATGTGCACGCCGTTGATGTCGGCCACGTCGCGCCCGATCTGCTTGGCCAGGGCTTCGATGCTGCTCTGGTCGTCCTGTTCGCAGGCAATGGCCAGCGCCAGATAGGGGGCATACGGGCCGCGCCGCGAGACGATGGCCTCGGTGATCTCGGCCGGCAGGCTGATCTGCTTCAATACCTGCTCCATCGGCATGTGCATCACGACGTCCAGCAAGGAAAACAGTCCGGCGACAAAAATTTCGTCGCGCGCCTTGGCAAACAGGGCACGACCGGCCAGCTGTTCGGCCACTCGGCCGCGCACCAGGGCATTTTCCAGCACGGCCTGGTCGAGTTCCTGGGTCTGGCCGCCAGTAAACAGGATCAGCGTCAGCCAGCGATAGAGCTTGTCCTGCCCCATCACCATCAATGCCTGTTCGATGCCGCCAATCTTGTTCATCAGGCCCATGCCGGGCGAGTTGACGTAACGCAGCAGGCGTACCGACAACGCCGGGTCGTGGCGGAACTGGGCGGCCAGTTCCGGCTGCTCGGCACCGGTACGCACCCGGTTCATCAGGTCCAGCACCTTGGCACGCGACGGTCCCATGACCGGGTTGCCGAGGTTTTCGCGGCGGGTGATGAACGGCCCCATGAACAGCGCGAACTGCAGCTTGTGGCACATGTGGAAGGCTTCCAGCGTCTGCACGCCGGTCGCGACCAGCCGCTTGCCCGCGGCCAGCTTGGACACGGCGGCGATTTGCGCAGTGATGGCGGGAATGTCCTCGCTGCTGACATCCATCACCACATAATCCATATGCGGCAGAAGCGCATGGCGTTCGGGACGGATGGCCGCGTCCGCCTGAACCGCAAAACTGAACCCGCGCGTCTTCAGTTCGGCCAGCCGGGCCGGCAAAGACGCGTCCACCGTGGTCAGGGCGTCGACGTTCAGGAGCCAGACCGTACCGGTAGCGGGCCATTCTTCGATGAGCGGGTGATCCAGGGTCGCCGGCGAAATCGGCACGAATGCCAGGCGCTGTCCCAGCAGGCGCGCGATATCCATGCGCTGCAGGTTGCCCAGCAGGGTTTCGTCGTAGAGGCGCTGCACATCGGGCAGGTTCGGGTCCGGGTGTTCGTCGGCCGTGCGGCGCAACATGAAAGTATAGCCCGCGACACGCTGGTCGCGCCCCAGCATGGCCTCGCGACGCATGACCGACGGCGCTTTGCCGGCCGGCTTGGCTGCCGGCTCGGGCTCGACGGCCTCGACGCGCGGCGGTGGCGGCGCAACTGTATTTTCCCGATTACCCGACCACATTCCGACAAGACGATTCAGCACGCTACATTCCCCCACAACAGACTTGGACGCATCACGTGAATAATCGGCAACGCCACCCGGGACTGAAGCCTCGTCGCACAAATATTTTGGGTGGGGCGACCGGCCGGTCGTATTAACACGCATTTGCCGGCCGATCCCCTCCCACGGCTGGTACGCCCGTCGCTGCTATGCTAACGGGACAGGATGAAATGATGGCTGCCGCCGCCCGGCCCCGAAACCGATGAAACGCATCTCCCAGTATTTTTTCCGCGGACTGCTCACTGCGCTGCCGCTCGGCCTGACAGTCTATCTGCTGTACGTCTTTCTGCACTGGAGCGAAACGCTGGCCATGCAGCTGACGCGTCCCCTGATCGGTGAATACTACGTACCGGGGATGGGGCTGATGCTGGGTGTAGTCTGCATCTTCCTGCTCGGCATACTCGTGTCGCAACCCGGCGTGGGCAAGCTGCTGTCGCTGGTGGAACTGCCTTTCACCAATCTCCCTGTCGTGAAGAGCATTTATTCGTCGCTCAAGGATTTTGCCGATTATTTTTCGCCCCGCCGCGATACGGCTGCGCAGCAAATGGTCGTCGTCCTGAAGATTCCGGGACAGGCGCTGGAAGTCGTGGGTCTGGTCACGCGCCAGAGCGTCGACACACTGCCCGCCGGCTTCCTGCAGGGCGACCGCGTGGCGGTCTATCTGCCGATGGGCTACATGATCGGCGGGTATACCGTTTTTGTACCGCGTACCTGGGTGCAGCAGATCGACATGCCGGTGGGGAGGCCATGCGCGCCTCGCTGTTCGCCTGGATGAGCACGGCAACCCACGACACGTCGACGACACGCCCGCCATCGCCTTGATTGATCGCAATAACCGAGGAGAGTCCCGCCCATGCAGATCGAATGCTACGCCCAGCGCCTGCTCAACCCGTTTCGTGGGGTGGTGCACACGATCCGATACCAGTCGGCCGAGGCGGTGACGACCGACGGCGTCGAGTGGGACATCTATGTGGCCAACGACGCCCTGCTCGACGGCTTGGGGCGCGCAGGGCGGCGCGCACAGATTTCCGACATCCGCTACGGTCACTGGTCGGCGGAAAAAGGCCTGAAACGCGGCCCGCTTTTCCCCTCGGACGATTTCAGGCGGCTGGAAGACATGGGCGCCGTGGTCTACGAGCACCTGCTCAAGGTGCATCGCGAGGTGCCCTTCGCCTTTCGCGACCAGTTCGAACTCTGGCTGCTCGACCGGCACGACCGGCCACTCGCGCTGCTGCACAGCGTGCGCACCGACATCGAGACCGACACCAAGCCCCCGCTCGACTGGCGCGCCGGCATGGCGGCACAGGAACATTTCGAGAGCGCGGCGGTGGCCGGGCTCGACGAGCCCGCCGGCGTGTACCTGACGCGCCATGTGAACGACCTCGCCAACGGCGTGGTGCAATGGTTCCGCCGCTCGGACGACGGCGCCGGGCTGGGACTGCATACGCTCAGGGGCGGCGATCACCTGCGCGGCCGCGTACTCGAGGCCGACGCCTTTCCGCAGCTGTTCATCTCCACTGCCGGCATGGACGAGGCGCACACCCGGCTGGTGCATGATTACCACGCGTGGCAGGCGCCGTGGATGCTGTTGCTGCCGCATCTCGACATGGCCGCCCGCGGCCGGCTCGAGTCCTGCGCATTCCAGCAGGCCGAACTGATCGAGAAGCACTACCGGCTCTATCCCATCGTGCTCGACCGCACGGCGCTGCAGGCCGCACGCGTCGAGGCGGCGCTGATACGCAGTCAACCGCGCAAGAAATCGGAGGCCGAGGTCATGCCGATGTATTACATCGAGCTCGGCGTCAGCGCCGACGAATAATCCGGCGCCCCGCGTTTCGCAGATACAGGACTGAACCGGAACCAGGCCGGACTATCGCTGCGGCGCGAGCGCCTGCTCGATTTTCCGGCTGTCGATGTATTGCTCCAGTTCGGCCAGTCCCTGGGCCACGTTGGGGTCGGCGAACAACTCTCGGGCGGCGACCTGACCCAGGATCTGGAAACCGGTCTGCAATGCGGTGGCGCCTTCGTATTTCACGGCCTGTTGCGCCTGCGCGCGACATGATTCGGTCAGCAGCTTCACAAACAGCTCCGCCGTGGACCGGGTTGACTGGGCGCGCTCGGCATCGGTGATCGACGCGATCGATTTGACCGCAGGATGCAGGGCCGCGGTGGCGAACATCCATTTGACCAGCGCATTCTTGTCGGTCGTCGTCGTCGATTCGACCAGACACTTGGCCAGGTCGTCCGAATACGGTCCCGCCTGAGCGGCCCCGGCATTCAACGCCAGCGCCAGCAGGGTTGCCTGTCCGACTCGCTTCGCGTGGTCCCGTCGCCTCATCGTCATCGTCCTCACATCCGTACCGGTTCAAACGTCGCGTCGAGATTCTGGTCGTCGCAATAGTCGAGAAAATCGCCGCGCAGCGTCGCGATATGGGTGTCGGCGGGAATGCCGAGCGTCATGTGGACGGCAAACATCGGGGCGCCGGTATGCGGGGCCGGATAGGTTTCGGTGTCGAGCGCCTCGATGTTGATATGCAGGCGGGCAAAGAAGTTTGCCAGGCTGTTGACGATGCCGGGCTGGTCGAGCGCGGCGACCTCGACGGTATAGGGAATCAGCGGCTTGTCGGCGCGCGTCGGGCGGGTGCGCTGCTGGGTCAGCGACAGGCCGAGCTCCTCGGCGACGGCAGGGAGACGCGCTTCCAGTTTGGCCAGGGCATCCCAGTTCCCCGACACGCGCATCAGCAGCGCAAAGCGCCCGCCGAGCGCGGCCATGCGCGACTCCTCGATATTGCAGCCGCTATCCGAGATGCGGCGCGTGAAACCTTCCACCAGGCCGATTTTATCCTCGCCGCTGGCTGTGATGACGAGTGATTCGGTGTCGTTGGACATGCTTAAATTAACTCCCTGTCGGACAGTTCTTTTTTGATGTAGGCGTAAATGATCGGCGCGGCGATGACGCCCTGCACGCCGAACGCAGCATCCATCACCAGCATGGCGATCAGCAGTTCCCACGCCCGCGCCTGGATCTGCCCGCCGATGATACGGGCATTCACGAAATATTCGAGCTTGTGGATGAGGATCAGAAACACCAGGGATGCAGCAGCCACATGCAGCGAATGGGAAAGCGAGATGATGACGATAATCGTGTTGGACACGAGGTTGCCCAGCACCGGCAGCAGACCGACGACAAACGTGACGACGATCATGGTCTTGGTGAACGGCAGATGCACACCGAAGGCGGGCAGGACCAGCAGCAGGTAAATACCGGTCAGCAACGCATTCAGCGCCGAGATGCGAATCTGCGCGAACACCACGCGGCGGAATGCCTCTCCCAGGCGCGACACGCGCTCGCACATCGCCTGGGCCAGCGGTGCCAGCGTCTGGGTCTGGCGCGCCTCGCGCAAGGCAATGAAGCTGCCGATGACGAGGCCGATGATGAAATGCAGCAGGACACGCCCGGCATCGCCGCTGAATTTGCGGATATCCAGTGCATGGGTGCGCAGCCATTCGACCAGCCCCGCCCGGATGACCGATCCGTCCCCCTGCGGCAACCAGGCGGCGGCCCACAGCGGCAACAACTGGCGGGAGTTCTCGATGATCTCGGCCATTTTGGTCAATAGCCCGGCCAACCCGCCTTCGGTACGCAAATAGAGAATCACGCCGGCGGTGAGTCCGCCCAGCGCACCGAGCACCGTCAAGGTGATCAGGGACACCACCAGCACCTTGGCCCAGGTGTGATCGAGGCGGCCGATCACAAAACGCGGCGCCAGCATGTGTACCAGTTGAACCACCAGCAAGCCGGACAGCAAGGCAGGGAGCAGGTGAAACATCAGGGTGAACGACAGTCCGGCCGCCATCAGCAGCCAGGCGGCGATCTGATAGCGGGTAGCGACGAAAGGCGCAGGGATGGCGGTCATGGCCGCACAGTGCCAAGAAAAACGGTGTACGGCAAGCAGCCGCTTCGAGCCTTGCGCCAAACGGCAACGGACGGCATGTTCTGCGCGGTCCCGAGGCTGGCGCCGCCTATCGGCAACGCTCGCATCCGGCCTGCCCCATGAAAAAGCCCGACGCCGAGGTCGGGCTTGGGCACCGGCCTGCGTGACAGCCGGGGCACACCTGAATGGCCCGGATCAGACCCGTTTGCGCCGCATCATGCCCAAACCGAGTAGCCCCAGGCCAAGCAGGCCCACCGTGGCCGGTTCCGGCACCCCGTTGCTCCGCGGTTGCACGGACAGGGTCAGCGTGTAAGCGCCCGGATCAATCGAAGTCTGGTTTTCAATATGCGACACGGTGCCGAATCCGGCCGGCGCCAATCCATCCATGAACCAGGCCTGGTTGCTGGCATTGATCGCGTACATGGCGTAATCGCCGATGCCGATGTAATAGGTCCCGGCACTGATGGCATAGGTCAGCATTGAATCGAGGCCGCCGCCCGAATCGTCGTTTCCGACCAGGGCCTGGAAGCCCGCATCGAACAGGGCGATATTGGTGTCAATCTGGCCCGTGGCGTTGATCGTCAACAGACCGCCGGTGCCAAAAACGAGCTTGTATACATCGCCTTCGTCGCCCTGGCCGATCGTGCCCTGGATGAGCATATCGGTAGCCAGTTGGGCGGACGCCAGGAAATTCGAGGCATCGCCCGATTCGATATACGTGGCATGGGCCGAGGTCATGCCCGCGGCCAGCAGGAGCGCAAGGCTCAGTTTATTCAGCTTGGTTTTCATTTTCTCCGCTTTCCGCTCGATCTTGGTTGCGCTGGCAGGCAGGTTTTCCATTCATTGCATCCGCCTTTCCAGCCTGCCATTCGATGAGCACGGAACATGCCAGCCCTCACCCACACAACAGAATCCCGCATTCAATACAATGACTTACACGTATCATGCACGTATCATGTGCGCTGACGTGCGGACGGAGGAAGGTCATTCGGGGCGATTTGTAAAATCCTTCGACAGCGCGCGCCACACCAGCGCCCCGGCGCTTTTCAGGCGATGGCCTGGTAGCCCAGCGCGGCACCGGTCTGCCCGGCAGCTTTTTTCAGCGCCTCGACCCAGCCCGGTTTGTGGCGATCGGCCGGCGCGGAAATCGACAGGCCCGCCACCAGCTTGCCCTCTGCATCCCGTACCGGCGCACCGATGCACGCCACACCCAGTTCGGCTTCCTCGCGGTCGCGGGCCAGCTGTTCGTGGCGGATGGTGTCCAGTTCGGCCGACAGGCGTTCCAGCGTAGTCAAGGTGTTCGGCGTATAGGCTGGCAGGCCGGTGCGCTCGGCATAGCCCATCACCCCGCTGGCACTGTCCTCGGCCAGGAAGATCTTGCCGACCGCGGTGACGTGGAGCGGCGCGTGCGCCCCCACCACCTGCACCACCTGGATCAGCGTCTGGCCGCCCGACACGCGCTCGATGTAGACCGCCTCGTCGCCGCGCCGCACGATCAGATTGACCGTCTCGCCGGTCAACTCGGCCAGTTGCTGCATATACGGCATGGCCACCTGGCGGATGTTGAGCCGCGCACGTAAGCGATTGCCCACTTCCAGCCAACGTACGCCCAGGTCATATTCGCCGGCGCCCGTCTTCTCGACGAGGCCGTGCGCCATCAGCGCGCCGAGGATGCGGTGCGCGCTGGCGGTATGCAGGCCGGCCTGCTCGGCCAGCCGGGTAAGCGTCGCCGGGCCGGGCGCGCGCGCAAGAATGCCGACCAGCGCCATGGCGCGGTCGAGGACTTGGATAGAGGAAGCACCGTTTTTCATAAAGTGAAAATTTATCACGCAATGTGAAATTGTTGGCAGTTTACTGCTTCAATACGTTCATCGTTTCACATGATGTGAAACATTTTCATATTGTGAAAGGCATAGCCATGAGCGCCCAGATGCAGTCCACCCCCGAGACCTTCCCTGCGTTTTGCGAAGGCATCCAGTATTTCGCTGACAGCTTCCCCGAAATCGACCGCCTGGGCGCATCGCCGCTACTGGGGCCGAACCAGCCCGCGCTGCCGGACGCCACCAGCGAGGCCGCGATCTATCAAACGCTGCTCGCCGCCGACGCACTGCGCTACCTGACGTTGCAGGTCACCGGCAGCAAGTCTTCCGGCCACCCGGGCGGCTTCGCCTCCAGCGCCGACGCCGTCGCCGCGCTGCATCTGCTGGGCCACCGCAACATGGTGACCGAAGTCGGCCACCACGCGCCCGGTTTCTATTCGGCGATGTTCCTCGACACCTCGCTGGAAGCGATGGGGATCCAGACAGTCGCCGAAATGCGCACGCGTTTCCGCGAACGCCATGGCCTGCTGGGCCACCTGTCCGGCGCAATCCCCGGCCTGCTCGCGCCCGCCGGCCCGCTCGGACAAGGCCAGCACTTCGCCATGGCCGGCGCTTATCTGCACCGCGACAAACTGTTTCCGGTCACCATCGGCGACGGCGGGTTGGGCGAACCCTACATCATGAGCGCGTTCCAGCACTTCGCGACCGCCTATCCCGACGTCACCAACTACCTGCCGGTACTCGTGTGGAACGGCTACTCACAGGAGCATCACAGCATGGTGTCGCTGTGGGACAACACGCGCATGACCGACTACTGGCGCGCCCACGGTTTCGACGAGGTGCACCTGATCGACGCGCGCGACTACGCCGACACCCCCGACGCACCGGTGTACACCGACAGCACCACGTTCGGCTTCACCGCGCGCATGGCCTTCACCGGCGCCATCCTAAAAGCCGCCGATGCTGCCGCGAAGAGCGCCCTGTCCGGCCGCCGCGCCTGCCTCATCGTCAAGCAGCTGAAGGGCGCTGGCGTGCACGCCACCGGCGCCAAGTCGCACAACCTCTATGCGCACCACACGCTCGATTCCGACGACGTGAAGGGCGGATTGCAGCGCCGCGCGCTGCCGACGAAAGCCTGGGAAATCACGCGGGAAAACTTCCGTCACGCCGGCGGCGGGCCCGCCGCACGCGTCGCAGTGACCGAAAGCGTGCGCGATCTGCCCAGCCTGGATGGTTTGCCACTGACCGAGTTCGCCATTGGCGAAAATCATGTGCCCACCACTGCCTTCGGCCACGTGGTCGGCGAGGTGGGCAAGCGCGACCCGATGTTCGTGGTCACCAACGCCGACGGCAACGAGGCTTCGGGCATGGCCAACATCAACAAGGCACTGACGATCCGCCACCCGACCGCCGACGACCTGTATTTCCAGGGCCCGTCCGGCCAGGTCTACGAGCCGCTCAACGAAGACGCCTGTGCCGGTCTCGCGGTGGGCGTCGCGCTGTTCGGCGGCCGCAGCCTGTGGTGCAGCTATGAATCCTTCGCCATCAACGGCCTGCCGATCTGGCAGACGGTGACGCAGGCGATGGCCGAACTGCGGCGCAAGACACCCGCCACGGTGTGCCTGTTCACCGCCGGCGCGCTCGAGCAGGGCCGCAACGGCTGGACCCACCAGCGGCCGGAAATCGAGAGCTACTTCGCCGCGATGATGCGTAACGGCAACGTCTACCCGCTGTTCCCGGTCGACGCCAACATGATCCAGGCGAGCTACGGGTGGGCGCTGAAGCAGAAAAACAAGGGCATCGTCATCACCGCCTCGAAGTCGCCGCTGCCGGTGCGTACCTCGCTCGCGCAGGGCGAGGCCGCCATCGAGCAGGGCGCGATCGTGCTGCATGAGCATCCCGGCAAGAAATCGGTCGTGTTTGCCGTGACCGGCGACATGGTGCTGCAGCCGGTGTTCGCCGCGGCCGAGAAACTGGCCGAATCCGGCATCGGCTCCCGCATCGTCGCCGTGGTCAACCCGCGTCGCCTGTACCGTCCGGGCGACGTGCTGTGGGGCAGCGTGTCGGAGCCCGATGGCCGCTTCATGGACGACGACTCCTTCAAGGCGATGTTCCACGGCGACGTCCTGCTCGGTATCAGCGGCGGCCCGTCGGCGCCGCTCGAGCCGGTTTTGTTGCGCAGCCAGGCCGCCCAACGGGATGTGTTCTGCTGGAAGCGCGGCGAAACCACCGCCAGCCCGCAGCAGCTGTTCGACTTCAACGGCATGAATGCGCAGGCCATGAGCGCACGCGCGCTGGCGATGCTGGAGCGTACGGCATCATGAGCCCCAAGATCGTCGTTCTCGACGACGATCCCACCGGCTCGCAGACGGTGCATTCCTGTCTGCTGCTGACGCGCTGGGATGTCGCCACGCTGAAGACGGCGCTGGCCGATGCGGCGCCGCTGTTCTTCATCCTCACCAATACGCGCGGGATGGATGCGGAACGTGCGGCCGCCGTGACGCGCGAGGTGTGCGAAAACCTCAGGCTCGCGCTCGTCGATTACCCCGGGCCGGTCCTGTTCGTGTCGCGCTCGGATTCCACCCTGCGCGGCCACTACCCGGTAGAGACCGACGTGATGAACGCCGTGCTAGGGCCATTCGACGCGACGCTGCTGACGCCGGCTTTCTTCGAAGGCGGCCGCATCACGCGTGACAGCACGCATTACCTGATGGTCGACGGCAAACCGGTGCCGACCCACGAGACCGAGTTCGCGCGCGACTCGGTGTTCGGCTATCGCACGGCGTATCTGCCGGACTATGTCGCCGAGAAGACAAATGGCCGCGTGGCATCCGATTCGGTACGGCGCCTGACGTTGGCCGATCTGCGCACAGGGCAGGCGGACACCTGGCTGGCGGCGTTGCACGACAATCAGGTGGGGGTGATCGACGGCGAAACGGCGGACGACTACCGGCTGTTCGCCGACGGTGCGCTGAAGGCCGCGGCCGGCGGCAAGCGATGGCTGTTCCGCAGCGCCGCCTCGCTGCTCACCGCGTTGGCGAAGCTGCCGCCGCAGCCGGTGGCCGCCGAAGCCTTCGCCACCCTGGTGCGCGACCGCCAGCCCGGTGCGGTCGTGGTCGGCTCGCACGTCGCCAAGACCACCGCACAACTCACCGCGTTGCTGAAGGAGCGCGGCGTGGTCGGTCTGCCGCTCGACGTTGCCCGTCTGCCCGACGCGCGTGCCGCAGTGGTCGACGAACTCACCGCCGGCATCGTCCACGCCCACGCACGTGGTCTCACCCCGGTGGTATTCACCAGCCGCAGCGAGCGGCAATTCGCCAACATTGCAGAACGCCTGACGTTTGGCGAGTCGGTGTCGGGCACGCTGATGGACGTGGTGAAACGGCTGCCGGACACGCTTGGCTTCCTCATCAGCAAGGGCGGCATCACCTCCAACGACGTGCTGTCGACCGGATTGGCGCTGACCGCCTCGCGCGTGCTGGGACAGATCCTGCCCGGTGTCACCGTGGTGCAAACGCCGCCTGGCCACCGTTTGCCGCAGTTGCCGGTCGTCATCTTTCCCGGCAATGTCGGCGGCGACGGGGCGCTGGCCGAGGCCTATCGACGACTCGCACCCTCGCACGCGCAGGCAAGCCCGGCTACACTCGCAGCCTGAACGTATCCGCCGTCTTTCATGCTCAGCCCCGCCTTCCTGTCCCAGCTACGCAAACTGCTGCCCGACCATAGCGTTCTCCACGCGCGCGAGGATCTCGTGCCGTTCGAGAGCGACGGTCTGTCCGCGTACCGCAACACGCCCGACGTGGTGGCGCTGCCGGAAAACGAGTCGCAAGTCGCGGCGATCCTGCGGCTGTGCCATGCCAACCAGGTGGCGGTGGTGGCGCGCGGCGCCGGTACCGGTCTGGCTGCCGGCGCGCTGCCCGTCGACGGCGCGGTACTGCTGGTGCTGTCCAAACTCAATCAGATCAGGCACATCGACCCGCAGGCCCGGACGGCGACGGTGCAGCCCGGGGTGCGCAACCTCGCAATTTCCGAAGCCGCCGCCGTGCACGGCCTCTATTACGCGCCCGACCCGTCGTCACAGATCGCCTGTTCGATCGGCGGCAACGTGGCGGAAAACTCCGGCGGCGTACACTGCCTGAAATACGGCCTCACCGTACACAACATCCTCAAGCTGCGCGCCTGGACCATCGCCGGCGAACTGCTTGAAATCGGCAGCGACACGCTCGACAGTCCGGGCTACGACCTGCTGGCGCTGATGACCGGCTCCGAAGGCATGCTGGCGGTGATCACCGAGGTCACGGTCAAGCTGCTGCCGCGGCCCCAGCGCGCGCAGGTGGTGCTGGCCGCGTTCGACGACGTGGCCAAGGCGGGGGCCGCGGTGGGCAACATCATCGCCGCCGGGGTCATCCCGGCCGGGCTGGAGATGATGGACCGCCTCGCCATCCAGGCGGCCGAAGCCTTCGTCCACGCCGGCTACCCGCTCGACTGCGAGGCCCTGTTGCTGTGCGAAGTGGACGGCGTCAACGAGGAGGTCTCGGACGACATCTTCACCGTGCATGAAGTGCTCGCGGCCTCCGGTGCAATCGAGATCCACACGGCCGAGAGCGAAGAACAGCGCCTTCGGTTCTGGGCCGGGCGCAAGGCGGCGTTTCCTGCCGTGGGACGGCTGGCGCCCGACTATTACTGCATGGACGGCACCATTCCGCGCGCCCAGCTGCCGCATGTTCTGCGCCGCATCAGCGAGATGAGCCTCGAGTTCGGGCTGGCCGTCGCCAACGTGTTCCATGCCGGCGACGGCAACCTGCACCCGCTGATCCTGTTCGATGCCAACCAGCCGGGCGAACTGCACCAGGCCGAAGCCTTCGGCAGCAAGATCCTGGAATTGTGCGTCGAGGTCGGCGGCACCATCACCGGCGAACACGGCGTCGGACTGGAAAAGATCAACCAGATGTGCGCGCAGTTCGCCACGCCGGAGCTGACCCGTTTCCACGAGGTGAAGGCCGCGTTTGATCCCGACAAGCTGCTCAACCCCGGCAAGGCCGTGCCCGAGCTGCACCGCTGCGCCGAATGGGGCGCGATGCACATCCACGGCGGCCAGCTGCCGCATCCCGAGTTGCCGAGGTTCTGATGCTGGACACCTTCATCGACCGCATCCGCGCGGCTCACGCCGAAGGCTCGCCGCTCATCCTCCAGGGCGGCGGCAGCAAGACCTTCTACGGCAACGCCGACGAAGGCGAGGTGCTCAGCACGCGCACGCTCACCGGCATCGTCGACTACCAGTCCAAGGAGCTGGTGCTGACCGCCCGTGCCGGCACGCCACTGGCCGAGATCGAAGCCGCGCTTGCCGAACGGAACCAGATGCTGGCCTTCGAACCGCCGCACTTCGGCGGCGCAGCCACGCTGGGCGGCAGCATCGCCACCGGCCTGTCCGGCCCGCGCCGACCCTATGCCGGTGCCGCACGCGACTTCGTGCTCGGCGTGCGCATGATCGACGGCACTGGCCAGCCGCTGCGCTTCGGCGGCCAGGTGATCAAGAATGTCGCCGGCTACGACGTGTCGCGGTTGATGGCGGGTGCGCTCGGCACGCTCGGCCTGATTACCGAGGTGTCGCTCAAGGTGCTGCCGAAACCGGCTGCGGAAACCACGCTGCAATTCGAGCTCGACGAAACCGCCGCGATCGAGAACATGAACCGGTGGGCGGGACAGCCGCTGCCGCTGTCGGCCACGTCATGGCACGCGGACCTGTTGACGGTGCGGCTGTCGGGCGCGGAATCCGCGGTACATGCCGCGCGAGCCCGGCTTGGCGGCGAGTTGCTGCATGACGCAGCCGCCTTCTGGCAGCGCCTGCGCGACCAGGCCACGCCTTTCTTCGACAAGCGCCCGCTCTGGCGGCTGGCGGTCAAGCCAACCACGCCGCCTCTGAGTCTCGGCGGCGCCGAGTGGATCGAGTGGGGCGGGGCGGTACGCTGGCTGGCGTCCGATCTGCCTGCGGCCACCCTGCGCGACGCCGCGAAAACAGCAGGCGGGCATGCCACCCTGTTTCGCGGTTCGGCGCCCATCGACGGCGTTTTCGCCCCGCTTGCCCCGGCGCTGCGAGCCCTGCATCGCAACCTGAAGCAGCGCTTCGATCCCAAGGGCATTCTCAACCGCGGCCGCCTGTATCCGGAATTCTGAATGGACCTCGACGCTATCGATCACGTGGTGCTGACCGTACGCGACATTCCTGCCAGCGTGGCTTTCTACACGCGCGTGCTGGGCATGCGCGAGGTCATTTTCGGCAACGACCGGCGGGCCCTGGCCTTTGGCCGCTGCAAGCTGAACCTGCATCAGGCCGGCCGCGAATTCGAGCCGAAAGCTGCGCATCCCACGCCGGGCGCGGCGGACCTCTGCCTGCTCGCGCGCACGCCCATCGCCGACATCACGCGCCAACTCGCCGCACAGGGTATCGCCATCGAAGCCGGCCCGGTCGAACGCACCGGCGCGCAAGGCCCCCTCCTGTCAGTCTATGTGCGCGATCCCGACGGCAATCTGATCGAACTTTCCAACCCGCTCTGACATGCAGACCACGCTCGCCGAACCTTATCGCAACACCCCCGAAGGCGACGTCGCCGAGCGCATCCTGCGCAATTGCGTGCATTGCGGCTTCTGCCTCGCCACCTGTCCGACCTACCAGATTCTCGGCAACGAACTCGACTCGCCGCGCGGTCGCATCTATCTGATGAAGCAGGTGTTCGAAGGAGCAACGCCGACGGCCAAGACCCAGCTCCACCTCGACCGCTGCCTGACTTGCCGGAACTGCGAAACCACCTGCCCGTCAGGCGTCGAATACGGCAAGCTGCTCGATATCGGCCGCCACATCGTGGAAGACAAAGTCGGGCGCGGCATCGCCGAGTCCGCGACGCGCACTGCGCTCAAGACCGGCCTCGGCTCGCCCATGCTGTTCAACAGCGCCTTGAAGCTCGGCCAGGGAGTGCGCGGCCTCATGCCCCGTTTTCTGAAGTCCCGTGTTCCGCCAACGGAAGCCGCAGGCGCCTGGCCGGCCCCGCGCCACTCGCGCCGCATGCTGGTCTTGCAGGGCTGCGTGCAGCCCGGCCTCAAGCCCAACATCAACGCCGCCGCGGCGCGCCTCCTCGACCGCATCGGCATCTCGCTGGTCGCCGCGGACGAGGCCGGCTGTTGCGGCGCGCTGGCGCACCACCTCAACGACACCGAGGCAAGTCTCGCCGCCGCGCGCCGCAACATCGACGCCTGGCTGCCGCATCTCGAAGCCGGGGCGGAAGCCGTCGTGATGACGGCCTCGGGCTGCGGCGTGATGGTGAAGGACTACGGCTGGTTGCTGCGCCACGACCCCGCCTACGCCGACAAAGCCGCGCGCGTCTCCGCCGCGACGCGAGATATCTCTGAAATTCTCGCCGCCGAGCGCGACGCGCTGGCTGCGCACCGCCGTTCACCACCCACTCAAAAACGCATCGCCTACCATCCACCCTGCACCCTGCAGCACGGACAGAAACTCGGCGGCGACGTCGAGGCGCTGCTGACGCAAGCCGGTTTCGAGCTCACGCCGGTGGTGGAGAAGCATCTGTGCTGCGGCTCGGCCGGTACCTATTCGATCCTGCAGCCCGAGATCGCCGGCGCGCTCAAGACCCGCAAGCTCGGCCATCTGCAAGCCGGTGCGCCGGAGATGATCGCGACCGCCAACATCGGCTGCCTGACCCACCTGCAATCGGCCAGCCCGATCCCGGTACAGCACTGGGTGGAACTTTTGGACGAGACGATGGCCGCATCCTGACTACCATTGGGAGCACGTCATGATTTTCAAACAGCTGTTCGAGCCCATTTCCAGTACCTATACCTATCTTCTGGGGTGCGAGAAAACCGGCCAGGCCCTTTTGATCGACCCGGTTCTGCCGGCCTGGGAGCGCGACCTGGCCACGGTCAACGCACTCGGACTGAAACTCGCGTTCACGCTGGAAACGCATATCCACGCCGACCACATCACCTCGGCCAATAAACTCAAGGCCATCGCCGGCAGCCGCATCGCCGGCCCCGCGCTCGACCGGCTGCCGTGCACCGAGGTCGGCATTGTCGAGGGGACGCCGTTCAAAATGGGCTCGATCGAACTCGCACCGATTCACACGCCCGGCCATACCGACAACCACTTCGCCTACCTGCACGACGGGCGCCTCTACAGCGGCGATGCCCTGCTGATCGAGGCCTGCGGCCGCACCGACTTCCAGAATGGCGACGCGACCGCGCTGTACCACTCGGTGCGCGGCAAGCTGTTCGCGCTCGACGACGATACGCTGGTCTATCCCGCCCACGATTATGAGCAACGCCGCATCAGTACCATCGGCCAGGAAAAGGCGCGCAATCCCCGGCTCGGCGGCGATCGGACGCTGGACGATTTCGTCCGGCTGATGGACGAGCTGAAGCTCGCCTATCCCAAGTTCATCGACTATGCCGTGCCCGGCAACCGCGAATGCGGCACGTGTCCGCCCGGCGTGCCGGAACATTTGCAGCAGTATTGCGCGCAGATCACGGAAAGCCGTCAGGGCTGACTGGGACTGGACCGGTCCCGTCCTGAGATGGACGAGAACGGGCTAGGACTGGAGGTCGTCGGGCCGATTGAGGTTGGCAAAGGCCGCCGCGTCGAAACGCACGGTGGTCGAGGACAGTTCCGCCTGCCAATGACGCACCGCGCGTTCGCCGCGTGCCAGGAAGCCGGCCAGATGCTCGCGCTGGTCGGTATGCACCAGGAAGCAGCTGTGGTGGATGCGCGCGTCGTCCTCCGCCACCGCCAGCGGCACCCCTTCCAATTGCGCCGCACCCAGCAGGCGAAATGCCAGATCGGCAGGCAGGTGCGGCGTGTCGCACGGAACGACCAGCAGCCAGTCGGTCGTCACCGCCTGCAACGCCGCCAGCACGCCTGCCAGCGGGCCCGGGTAGTCGGGCAGGGTGTCTGGCAGCACGCGCCGGCCATAGGCCGCGTAACGCTCGAGATTGCGATTGGCGCTGATGACGATTTCCCCGACCTGCGGCGCCAGCACGGCCAATACCCATTCGACCAGCGGACGGCCCTGATAGTCGACCAGCCCCTTGTCCGCGCCGCCCATTCGGCGACCCTGCCCGCCGGCCAGGATGACGGCCGCCACGTTCTGCATGCCGGGGGCGTCAGCGATGGCCATACAGGTGGAAAAGATCCGAGCGGTCGCCGGGGCGGGCACCGTCCCACACCTTGACCCAGTCGGGCGAGATATGTGGTTCGACATCGCGCTGCCGCGTCTCCACCAGCAGCCAGGCGCAGCCGATGTCGGCGGGCGCAAGCATGCGCCCGCTGTGATAGGCCAGCAGCAGGCGCTGCTGGCTGCGCACCTGGTAGGTCTGGATGCATTCCGTCGGCGGCACCCGTGCCGCCAGCACCGCGCCCACGCTGGCGTAGGAGAGGCGCTGGTCGAGCGGCGCCTGGAACAGCGCCATCAGCAGTCCCCAGCTGAAAGTCATGCCGGCCGTCCACACCAGGATCGGGCGCAGCGGCGAACGGCGAATGCGGGCGAGGAACACAACCCACGCCAGCGTGACGACGATACCCAGCGCGAGCGCCCACGGACGCAGCACGCCCACACCCGTCATGCCCAATCGGCTCAGCCGCGCCGCCAGCCGCGCCGGGCTGCCCAGATCGTGTGCGCTCCAGTAGACCCACAGGACCAGCGCCAGAAAACCGAACAGCATGATGCCGAACCACAGCAAGGCATAGGCGGCACCGCGCCGCAGGGTGTAGAGGCCGGACGCCCCCAGCAAGGCGAGCGGCAGCAGCAGAATGAGGCCTTGTTCCTCGCCGGGATCGGTGTCGAAGACATACAGGGCGAGCAGGCCCAGCAGCGCGCCTACCGGCAGCACGATGCTCGGAGTACGCCACTGACGCCGGCCGCGATAGAGCGCCCAGGCGGCCAGCGGCCACGCCGGCCAGGCATACCAGCCGAGAATGCCCAGATAGAACGCCGGACGCAGAGGCGCATCACCCAGCCAGCGCTGCAGATTGAGCGCCTGCTTGAGCGGAATGGCCTGTGTGGTCAGGTAGGCCAGCCATGCCGCGCTTGCCGCCAAGGCAAGGCTCACCCCCCACGCCAGCGCACGCCGTGCCGGCGGCGAACGGAAGGCTTCGAGCAGGCCCGGCAATCCCATCGCCAACAGCAGGAACAAGGCCGCTTCCGCCGCGCCGCCGGCAAGCAGCATCAGGATGGTGCCGGCGCCCAGCGTCCAGCCGCCGCGCTGACCCTGGGGCAGGGTGGCGATGCCGTGCAGCATGATCGCGGCGGCGGCGAACTGCGCGGTTGCCGCATTGAGTTCATGACCGCGAACCAGGAGTCCCATGCAACCCAGCAAGGTGAGCGCGGCGGCCCACGCGGTTTCCGCGCCATACAGTGCGCGGGCCGTGCGCGCAATGAAGAACAATGCCAGCGCGATGAACAGCCCCGAAGCGAGGCGCGCGCCATCGGCCAGACTCAGGAAAGACGACGTCAGCCAGGCGGTGGCGGTGGCCACCCAGTAGTAGAGGGGAGGGGTAGCCGACACGGACTGCGGGGCGGCGCCGCTTTTCAGCAGCAGCCACAATTGCACGAAGTGCTCGCCGTCGCCTCCTTTCCAGGGCGCGTGCCCAACCAGCCCGGGCAACAGCCACGCCGCGCAGAGCAGCAACAGCCCGAGCCGGGCAAGAGGAAGCGGATGCTTATTGAACAATTTTAAGAAGCTGGCCCGATCGGGGTTCGCCATCAGGGTAGAGATCGTTCATCAGGCGCAATTGGCCTTCGGCCTCGCCCCCCAGCGGAGACTGCCGTGCCAGCGCGGCCATCGTCAGGCCGGGGCGGGTCGTGAGCAGTTGCAGGACATAGGGACGGGCGACCAGCTTCTCGGCCGGCGTGATCGCACGGAAGCTGTTGATCGCCGCCCGCAGGGCGCTGCGTTCGCGCTCATAGGTGGCCGTGTCCCGGGTCATGCCGGCAATCAGGTATTGCGTGCCGTTGAACACCACGACCGCCACCACCACCGGCTTGCCCTGCTGGGCGCCCGCGGCAAACGCGGCCGGGAAACCGCCCAGGTGGCCGGTATCATAGCGCGCGCCCGCATCCAGCTTGACCCCTTTCTGCACGGTCTCCAGCGGATTGTCGTTCTTCGGTCCCTGTACCAGCTCGACCAGGGCATCGCCCTGGGGGCTGGTCGCCACGACCCGGTCAGGCCGGTTCTGCACGCGCCAGTCCGGCGGAAACTGGATCGCCATGCCCAGTTTTTCATGCAGCAGGGCATTGTCGCGGATCACGCCCTGATCGGGACTGTCGCCGAAATAGAGTCCCGGCAGCTTCTGCAGATAGTCGTTGCGGCCTTCGCGTGGTTGGGACACGCGGTATTTGTTCGCCTCGGCCACCACCTGCCCGAGGCGCACATCGTTACGAGGATGCGTATCGAAGATTCCGTGATAGGTGGCTTGCGGCAAGCGCCCGCTGCGGGTGGCCTGTTCGGCGGAATACCGTTGCTGGTTTTTCAGCACGCCGATGACGTCGATCATCGCCTGCGGGTCGTAGCCGGTTTTCGCCAGATACGCTGCACCGAGCCGATCCGCTTCCAGCTCGTACTCACGGCCATAGCCGGCGGTCCAGGCTCGCGCCAGCGTTTGCAGCAGGGCGGAACCCGCCTGATTACCCATTCCCGGGACCAGAATCGAGCCCAGCGCCGCGCCGGGGTCAGCCACGGTGGGCGCGCTTTGCAGACGCACACCGTGGCGTGCGCTGACATGGCCGATTTCGTGGCCGACCACGCCCGCCAGCTCGGCTTCGGAATTCAGGTACGCCAACAGCCCGCGCGTGATGTAGACATAACCGCCGGGCAGCGCAAAAGCATTGACCCCGGGACTGTCGACCACGGTGAAATGCCAGGGCAGGCTCGGACGTTCGCTCTGTTTTGCCAGCCGCTGGCCCACTTCGTTGACGTACGCCTGCAGCGCGGGATTATCCAGGGCCGCGTATTCCTTCAACACCGCCAGGTTGGCCTGGGCGCCCATCTGGATTTCCTGCTGTTCGGGCATCAGCACGACGTCCCTGTCCCCGCTGACCGGATGGTGCGCACAACCGGCCAGCGCCAGCACGCCTAAGGCGGTCACTGCGATACGGTGAAACACTCGGGACGTCACATCTGCCTCTTTCTCGGGATGGCGCGCACGAAATGATACCGTCGTCGCGTCGCAAAAATGCAAAAAGCGGCCGAAGCCGCTTTGGATTGCATACGCAGTTTCGCGCAGGCCTGCTTACTTCATGCCGTAACGCTGGCGGAATTTCTCGACGCGGCCCGCCGTGTCGACGATCTTCTGCTTGCCGGTATAGAACGGGTGGCAGGACGAGCAGACTTCGACGTGCAGCTTGTCCTTGCCCAGCGTGGAGCGGGTGACGAACGTGCTGCCGCAAGAGCAGGTGACGGCGACTTCTTTGTAATTGGGGTGAATGCCGGCTTTCATGGCAATTCCTTCGGGTTGAATTCGGAGAACGCGAGAGTATAGCGGAGCGATGTCCGGCGCGCAAGCTACGGGCACCGCTCACCGAAGGGCGCCCAGTTCTCCGATAACGTCAGCCGCGCCGCATCGAATCGAAGAACTCGTTGTTGTTCTTCGTCGCACGGATCTTGTCCAGCAGGAATTCCATCGCTTCCATGTCGTCCATCGGGTACAGCAGCTTCCTGAGTACCCACACCTTTTGCAGGATGTCGTGCGGCATCAGGAGTTCCTCGCGGCGGGTGCCGGAGCGATTGACGTTGATCGCGGGGTACTGGCGCTTCTCGGCCATCTTGCGGTCGAGGTGGATTTCCAGGTTGCCGGTACCCTTGAATTCCTCGTAGATCACGTCGTCCATGCGGCTGCCGGTGTCGACCAGTGTGGTGGCGAGGATGGTGAGGCTGCCGCCTTCCTCGATGTTGCGCGCCGCGCCGAAGAAGCGCTTGGGCTTCTGCAGCGCGTTGGCGTCAACGCCGCCGGTGAGCACCTTGCCGGAGGCCGGCTGCACGGTATTGTAGGCACGCGCCAGGCGGGTGATCGAGTCAAGCAGGATGACCACGTCCTTCTTGTGCTCGACCAGGCGCTTGGCCCGCTCGATCACCATTTCGGCGACCTGAACGTGGCGGCTGGCGGGTTCGTCGAAGGTGGAGGCCACGACTTCACCGCGCACGGTGCGGCTCATCTCGGTCACTTCCTCCGGGCGTTCGTCGATCAGGAGCACGAACAGCACGACGTCGGGATGGTTGGAGGTGATGGCGTGTGCGATGTGCTGCAGCATCACCGTCTTGCCGGACTTCGGCGGCGCCACCAGCAGGCCGCGCTGGCCCTTGCCGATCGGCGCGACGATGTCGATCACACGGCTGGTGATGTTTTCCTCGGCCTTGATGTCGCGCTCCAGCTTGAGCGGTTTGTCCGGATGCAGCGGCGTGAGATTCTCGAACAGGATCTTGTTCTTGCTGGCTTCGGGCGGCTCGCCGTTGATCAGGTCGAGCTTGGTCATCGCCGAATAGCGCTCGCCGTCCTTGGGGGTACGAATCTCGCCCTCGATCTTGTCGCCGGTATGCAGGTTGAAGCGGCGGATCTGCGACGGCGACACGTAGATGTCGTCGGTGTTGGCGAGATACGAGGACTCCGGCGATCGCAGGAACCCGAAACCGTCCGGAAGCACTTCCAGCACGCCATCGCCGTAGATGCTCTCGCCGCGCTTGGCCAGGGTTTTCAGGATGGTGAAGATCAGTTCCTGCTTGCGAAAACGGTTGGCGTTGTCGATACCGTTGGCGGCGGCAAGCTCGAGAAGCTCGGTAATGGGTTTCTGCTTGAGTTCGGAAAGATGCATGGGGTGGGCCTGAGTGGGCTCGCTTGAAAGAGCCGGACGTGAGGGAGATGCGAAGCCGGACGGTACTGCGAAGCGGCGGCGCGTCGATGCGCCGTCCGGTTGAAACGTATTAGATATTGCTGTCGACGAAGGCGGTGAGTTGCGATTTGGACAGGGCGCCGACCTTGGTGGCTTCGACATTGCCGTTCTTGAAGATCATCAGGGTGGGGATGCCACGAATGCCGAACTTGGGCGGGGTGGCCTGGTTTTCGTCGATATTGAGCTTGCACACCTTGAGCTTGCCGGAATATTCCTTGGCGACTTCGTCCAGAATCGGCGAGATCATCTTGCAGGGGCCGCACCAGTCCGCCCAGTAATCCACCAGCACGGGCACACCGGCCTGCAGGACTTCCTGTTCGAAAGAATCGTCGGATATGTAATGAACATGCTCGCTCATCGGTGAAGCTCCTAGTTTAGAAGTAGGGGTAGCCGGATACGGCCTGGGCAGTTTGGGAAGATGGTAATGCTGGAAAATTCGGTTTTGTGCCGATATGCTACATCAAAATTGCCGCCTGCAAGCATCCGGGCATTTATCAACTCATCTGGGTAATTACGAATGACATACGTTGTAGCCGACGCCTGCGTGAAGTGCAAATATACCGATTGTGTCGATGTCTGTCCGGTCGACTGCTTCCACGAAGGCCCCAACTTCCTCGTCATCGACCCGGAGGAATGCATCGACTGCACCCTGTGCGTGGCCGAATGCCCGGTCGAGGCCATTTTCGCCGAAGACGACGTTCCGGACGATCAACGCGCCTACATCGCGCTCAACGCCGACCTTGCCAAGGTGTGGAAAGTCATCATCGAGAAGAAGGATCCGCTGCCCGACGCCGACGAATGGGCCGGCGTCAAGGACAAGCGCCAGTACCTGGAGCGCTGACGCGCTTGGAAACCCTGGGCGGTCCGGCACTGCCGCACGCCGTCGCCCGCCACCTGCTCGACCGGCATGCCAACCACCTGCCCGATCTCTCCGGTCTGACGGTACTCGTCCCCAATCATCGTGCCGGGCTCGATCTGGCCCGCGCGCTGGCACAGGGCGCGGGCCGACCCGTTCTGATCCCGCCGCACCTCACCCCGCTGAAAAGCTGGGCCGAAAGCACCCTGAAGAGTACAAGCCTGGCTGACGGTCGCGCCGAGCCGCAGGCGCGAAGGTTGGCGCGGCTGCACGGTGTGCTTCGGCACCAGGATTGGCTGGGGGCAGTCGATAAGTGGGCGCTCGCTAATGAACTCCTGCTACTGGCCGACGAACTGTCTGCCGCGCGGCTGGGCGACGCCATTGGATCGCGTATTCGCGCACTGCATGGGGGGGCTCTCGACCGGGAAACTGCGCTGATCGAGGGCGTGTGGCAGGCGCTCAATACCGACGGCAGCGATCCGCAGGCGCGCTATGCACGTGCACTCGACACGCTGTTCGAACAGCTTCGCGCCGCGCCACGGCCAGTCTATGGCTACGCGCTCGGCATGCTCACCGCCGTCGAACAAGGGTTTCTCGCGCGCTGTGCCGAGCATGTTCCGCTCACGCTGTTCGAACAGGACACCGGCGATGACGTGGCCTTCGCCCTGCGGCAGGCCTGGCAGGAGACCGCGCCGCCGCTGCGCGAGCGCGCCGCCCTGCTGGCACAGCACTGCCCCGCCTCGCCGCTGCAGGCCCGCATCACGCTCAGCCCGGCGCCGCACCTCGAAGCCGAGGCGCGCGCCGTTGCCACCTGGGTGGCCGGCCAGCTGCAGGCCGGCCGGCGTGGCATCGCGCTGATCGCGCTCGACCGCGAAACCGCGCGCCGGGTGCGTGCGCTGCTCGAGCGCATGGATGTGCTGGTGGCCGACGAGACCGGCTGGACGCTATCGACCACTGCCGCCGCCGCCGTGATCGACCGCTGGCTGGAATGCGTGGCGAGCGACTTTCCGCACATCGAACTGCTGGACCTGCTGAAATCGCCGTTCGTGCTGGGCGAACCCAGCGCGCGCCAGGATCAGGTACTCGCGTTCGAACTGGCACTGCGCCGGCACGGGGTATCGCAAGGCATGATCGACATGCAGCGACTGGCGCACCGCGAGTTCGCCGCACTTCCCGTCTGGCTGGCTGCACTGGCCGACGCCCGGCAAGGCTTTGTCCAGACCCGCGCCCCGCTGGCGGTCTGGCTCACCCGCCTCGTCGACAGCCTGGACAAGCTGGGGGCCACCGCACCCCTCAAGGCCGACGCCGCCGGTACCCGCGTGCTCGACATACTCGACACCCTACGCCGCGACCTGGCGGACGACAGCGAAAAATACGGCTTCGGCGAATGGCGGCGCTGGCTCAACCTGGCACTGGAGTCGGAAAGCTTCATCGACGCCAGCGTGGCCAGTCCCATCGTGCTCACCTCGCTGCCCGCTGCGCGCGGACGCCTGTTCGACGCGGTGGCGGTAATCGGCGCCGACGCCCGTCATCTACCCACCCGCCCGGCCCCGGGTCTGTTCAGCCAGGCCACCCGCACGCAGCTCGGCCTGTCCACCCCGGCCGACGAGGCCCTCGCCGCCACCGCCGACCTGATGCACCTGCTGACCCAAGGGCCCACCCTGCTGAGTTGGCAGGCCTGGAACAATGACGAGCCCAACCCCGCCTCCTCGCTGGTCCTGCGGTTGCAGGCCCTGCACCAGGCCGCATGGAGCACGACCCTGCCGACACAACCCATCGGCGTGCCGCCTGCCCAATCCAGTCCGCTGCCCGGCGCATCCGTGCAACCTGCGCCGGCGGTCTCGGCCGCGCAGCTGCCGCGCCATTATTCGCCCACCGCCTACCAGACCCTGCTCGATTGCCCCTACCGGTTTTTTGCGCGCAGCGTGCTCGGCATCCGCGAGCTCGACGAGGCCGACGAGGCGCTCGACAAGAGCGATTACGGCAACGCGCTGCATCGCATCCTCAAGGCCTTCCACGACAGCCGCCCGCCGCTTGAACGCGACGCCGCGCTGGCCCGGCTGAATGCGGTTTCGGCTGCCGAATTCGCCACGCTGCCCGCATGGACCGCCGCCGCCTGGCGCAGCAAGTGGGAAAAAATCCAGCCGGCCTACCTCGATGCCTGGCTGGCCCACGCCTCTGCCGGTTGGCGCTATGAATCCGGCGAAACCGATTTCGCGGTACCGTACACCATTGCCGGACTCGGCGAAATCACCCTGCACGGACGCGTCGACCGCGTCGATGCAAAAGACGACACCCGCTACGTGATCGATTACAAGACCAGCACCGCGCAGAGCCTCAGGAAAAAGCTCAAGGCGCCGGACGAAGCCGTGCAGCTGCCGTTCTACGCCTGGCTGTGCGAAGCCGCTGCCGCCTACCTGCCGATCAACGAAGTGCCCGTCGCACCGCTCGAACTGGACGGCGAAACCGATGTCGAGGCCATCAGCCGCCGCCTGCCCGACCTGCTCGAAGCCATCGCCGCAGGCGCCATGCTTCCCGCCCATGGCATCGACGGCGTATGCGCATACTGCGAAGCGCGCGGGCTGTGCCGCAAGGGAATGTGGCATGAATAAGCCGCTGGATAACGCCATTGCCCTGTCCCCTGCCCGCTCGGCGGTGGTGGAGGCCTGTGCCGGCAGCGGCAAAACCTGGCTGCTGGTGTCGCGCATGCTACGCCTGCTGCTGGCCGGCGCGGCGCCATCGGAACTGCTGGCGATCACCTTCACCCGCAAGGCGGCGCAGGAGATGACCGATCGGCTGCATGAATGGCTACGGCTGCTGGCGCTGGCGGATGACATGACTGTGCGCGAATTCCTGCGCGCGCGCGCGGTGCCGGACACCGAAATCGGCGCGGTGCTACCGCGCGCGCGCGGCCTGCTGGAAGCAGTGCTGGCCGCGCAGCCGGGGCCGACGGTAACGACCTTTCACGGCTGGTTTCTTGATCTCCTGAAACGCGCGCCGCTGGAAGCCGGCTTGCCATGGGGCGCCCCGCTGCTGGAACGCGAAAGCCAGTTGCTGAACGAAGTGCGTGATCGCCAATTCAACCACTGGGCCGCCGCCCCGGACACCACCGAAGGCGCCGCGCTGCTGGCGCTGCTGGCCGACATCGGCGAGCACAACCTGCGCTCGCTGTTGAAGAGTTTCGTCCAGGCGCGGGCGGAGTGGTGGGCCTATACCGACGGCGCGGCCGATCCAGTGAGCCATGCGCTGGAACAGTTGCGGCCGCTGTTACACGCCGACCTGGACAGCGATCCCGTATCGGCGTTCTGGGCCGACGAATCAATGGCAGCCCGTGTGAAGCGGGTCGGCCTTGCGCTGGAAAAAGGCAGCAAGAGCGAACAGGCGCGCGCGCCGGAAATCCGGCGCAGCCTGGATCTACCGCCCGACGACGCGCATGCCGCGCTGATGAAGCACCTGATGACGGCAGGCAAGCGGCGCAAGAAACAGGCGACCAAGGAACTGGAAAAAGCGCTCGGGGTGGATCTCGACACGTATCTGCGTGACCTCGACACACTGGAAACCGCGCTCGAAACCCTGACCGCGATCCAGACCGACATTCGCATCTGGGCCCTCAATCGCCACGGTCTGCTGCTCGGTCACGCGCTGATCGCGGCCTATCAGGAGGCCAAGTCGCAGCAAGGCGTGATCGACTTTGCCGATGCCGAATGGCAGGCCTGCCGCCTCCTTGCCAGCGAGGAGTACGCTCCGGCGCTGGCGCTGAAGCTGGACGCACGCTACCGGCACCTGCTGCTCGACGAATTCCAGGACACCAATCCGCTGCAGTGGCAGGCGCTGTCGACCTGGCTGCTTGAAGCTCGCGGCGCCGACAGTGGCATGACCGTCTTCATGGTGGGCGACCCCAAGCAGGCGATCTACCGCTTCCGCCGCGGCGAAGCACGGGTGTTCGACGCGGCGGCGGATTTTCTGGCCGCGCATTTCGACGCCGCCCGCTTCAGCACCGACATGACGCGCCGGCTGGCGCCGTCGGTGGTGGCGGCGATCAACCCGGTATTCGCCGACGTGGCAGGGTTTGCCGCCCATACCTACGCGCCGGAAAACGCCGACCGCCCGGGCGCGCTGCGCAGCCTGCCGGTACAGGCGGAAAAAACCGAAGCCGCCATGGCCGATGGCCCGCCCCACACGGTGGCTCCGGTCCACTACGCGGCCTCCGGCCTCGTGTGGGGTCGTATGCGCAATCCGCTCACCACTCCGCAGCCGGAAGTCGACGACCGCGCCGTGCACGAAGAGGCACGGCTGTTTGCACGGGTATTGCGCGACGAGGTGCTGGGCCGCTGGGGCGTGATGGATGGCGGAAGCCCGCGTGCGGCACGCCCGGGCGACATCATGGGGCTGGTCAGAAAACGTACCCATCTGCACCTGTACGAACGCGAACTGGAAGCGGCGCGCATCCCGTTCATCACCTCGCGCCGCGGCGGCCTGCTGCATGCGCTGGAAGCGCGGGATGTGGTCGCGCTGCTCGAAACGCTGCTATTGCCTCACACCGACCTGAAGCTGGCGCACGTGCTGAAAAGCCCGGTGTTCGGCTGCAGCGACGAGGACCTGCTGCGGGTGTTCGCGCCGCAACCGCCGGACGAAACACGCGGCTGGGAGCAGCTGGCCACCCTGATCCACCAGCCCGACTGTCCACCCACCCTGGCACGCGCCGCGTCCCTGCTCGGTCGCTGGCGAGCGCATTGCGGCACATTGCCGGTACACGACCTGCTCGACCGCATCTATTTCGAAGGCGACCTCGAAGCGCGCTATGCCGACGCCGTGCCGGAGGCGATGCGGCCGCAGGTCGCCGCCAACCTGCGCGCCTTCATGCAACTGGCGCTGACGCAGGACGCAGGACGCTACCCCACGCTGGCCGGCTTCATCCGCGAACTCGCCAGCCTGGTCGACGATGCCGACGCCGCACCCGGCGAAGGCCTGGCCGCCGACGGCGAGAACGCGGTTCGCCTGCTGACCATCCACGGTGCCAAGGGGCTGGAAGCGCCCATCGTCTGGCTGCTGGGCGGCAGCGACCACCAGAAAGGCACGAGCTACGCCGTGCTGGCACCATGGCCTCCCGAAGCGTCGCGGCCGGTGCATTTTTCCCTGTTCGGCAGGCAGGAGGAGCGCGGCGCATGCCGCGAAGCCTGGTTCGAGGACGAAGCCGGGCTGGCCCAGCGCGAATCCGACAATTTGCTTTATGTGGCGCTCACCCGCGCCGAACAGGCGCTGATCGTGAGCGGCGACGTGGAGAAAAACGCCTGGCTGCAGCGTGTCGATGCTGCCTGGCAGAACCTGGGCCTGCCGGCCGACCTGCCTCCCACAACCACCTGGACGGTGGATCGCCCCCCGCCGCCGATCCGCATCGACGCCCCGGCGATCGGGCAGCGCGTCGGCACGCCGGTGACGAACCCGGCCGCGGCAAGCGGCGAACTCTTTCACGCCTGCCTGGAACACCATGCGCCACCCGGAACCCCGCGCGACCTGGCGGCGCTGGCGACGCGTCTGGGGCTCGAAAACCGGCTGGACGCCATCGAATCCGCCGCCCGCACACTGCTGGCGCAGCCGCATCTGACGCGCTTTTTCGACCCTGCGCAGTATCGGCGCGCGTACAACGAACTGGCGCTGCTCGATGGCCACGGCCGCTTGCAGCGGCTCGACCGTGTGGTGGAACGCGACGATTCGGTGTGGCTGATCGACTATAAAACCGGCGACGACAGCCTCACGCTGTCCGACGCCGAGCTGGCCGAGCGCCACCGTACACAGCTGGCGGGGTATCGCACCCTGCTGGCGGCACTGTATCCCGGCAAGCCCCTCCATACCGCATTGCTGCTGGCCGACGGACGGCTGGTCGAACTGAACAGCGTATAAATACACCCTGCATTCACCGTTATTAGGACCGCAACCTTGATCGACAAGCCTTTTTCCGAGTCCTGCGTACAAAACCGCGACCCCATTCTGGCGATATTGCGCACGCTGTTCGCCGATCGCCGGCATGTGCTCGAAATCGGCAGCGGCACCGGCCAGCATGCCGTGTATTTCGGGGCCGCCCTGCCGCATCTCATCTGGCAGACCGCCGACGTGCCGCAGCATCACCCCGGCATCCAGGCCTGGCTCGAAGAGGCCGCACTGATCAATGTGCTGCCGCCGCTGGCGCTCGACGTCAACGACACCGCCTGGTGCAGCGGCCACTATGACGCGGTGTTTTCCGCCAACACCCTGCACATCATGGGCTGGCCCGAGGTGGAAAGATTCTTCGCAGGTGTGGGCGCAGTGCTGGAAGCCGGCGGCATCCTGGCGGTATACGGCCCGTTCAACTATGGCGGCCGCTACACGTCGGAGAGCAATGCCCGCTTCGATGCCTGGCTGAAGGCACGCGACCCGGCTTCGGGCGTGCGCGATTTCGAGGCGGTGGATGCATTGGCACGTTCGCAGGGTCTGCTTTTGCAGCAGGACATCGCCATGCCGGCCAACAATCGCACACTCGTGTGGCGCATGGCGGACTGAATTCCGCTTTGCCTTGCGGGGCGCTTTGCTATAACACAACCATTAAGAAGCTGGTTGGGGAACTTGAATGCGCATCGCCGAATTGATCCAGCGCTGGGGCCAGGAGGGGCATGCGCACCCGGATGCGCGCACCTATACGGTTCACTTGCCATTGCGTGATGCCGCCCGCGTCGAAGCGCTGCACGTGATGTATCCCGACTGCAGCGACTCCCAACTGATAGCCGACCTGATCCGGGCCGCCCTCGACGAACTCGAGGTTGCCATGCCCTACATACCGGGCAACCGCATCATTGCCGAAGACGACTATGGCGATCCGATCTATGAGGATCTCGGTCCCACCCCGCAGTTCTATTCGCTGTCGCATGAGATCCTGCGCAAGCTGGCCGCGCCACCCATGGACAAGTAGCTGTCGAATTAATTTACATACCATGCTGCGCCGCGTTGGCCTTAACAAGACAGCGCCTTGTTTCTTATGGTGTTTATTTCCTGGCACGGCGATTGCTGCCTGCCACTTACAACAACCCTGACTGCGAATACCATGTATCTTGGCCCGGCTTTTCTCTTCGCAGCATTTGCCAGTCTGTTTTATGTTCCTGGCTTTCTGGACATGCCACTGGGAATGCTGACTTCGCGGCAGCTCATCTCGGAATTGCTGTTTCTCGTCTTTGCGCTGATTGCGCTGGCCGCGCTGGCACGCTCGATCGAGCTCGACCCCGTGTGGCCATGGCGGCCGGGATTCCGCCGCCTGCTGAACGTACTGCTGGGGCGCACGCAGTAAGACCCAGCCATCTATTTGCAGCAAGCCCGGCATAAAATAGCGGCTTTCCGTTCTACCGCGCCGCCATGCCCGTCAACCTTACCGCTCCCGACCCTGCCTCACTGCTGCCCGTTGCCGGCGTACGGCTCGGCATCGCCTCCGCCGGCATCAAGAAGCCGGGGCGGCGCGACATCACGCTGATCGAGCTCGCTGCCGGCAGCCAGGTCGCCGGCGTGTTCACGCAAAACCGCTTCTGTGCCGCGCCGGTCACGCTGTGCAAACAGCATCTGGCGACGGGAAATATCCGCGCGCTGGTGATCAACACCGGCAACGCCAACGCCGGAACCGGCGGGGAAGGCCTGAAGCGGGCCCGCCAGACCTGCGACGCCGTGGCACAACTGATGGGGTATGCCACCGAAAACGTGCTGCCATTTTCCACCGGCGTCATCCTGGAACCGCTGCCGGTCGACAAGATCCTGCCCGCGCTGCCCGTCGCCCAAGCCGACCTTGCGCCAAATCACTGGAGCGATGCCGCGCACGCGATCATGACCACCGACATCGTCGCCAAAGGCGCCTCGCGCCAGATATCGATCGGCGGCAAGGCGGTGACGGTGACCGGCATCGCCAAGGGCTCCGGCATGATCCATCCCAACATGGCGACCATGCTGGGCTTTGTCGCAACCGACGCAGCGATTGCCGCGGCCCTGATGCAACAGCTGGTCAAAGAAGTGGCCGACGTGTCGTTCAACTGCGTCACAGTCGACGGGGACACCTCCACGAATGACAGCTTCATCCTCATCGCCTCCGGCCAGGCCGGCAACACCGAAATCGCCAGCGCCTCCGGCGCCGATTACGCCGCGCTGAAGACGGCATTGAGCGAAGTCGCCATCGAGCTCGCGCAGGCCATGGCGCGCGACGGCGAAGGCGCGACCAAGTTCATGACCATCGCCGTCGAGGGGGCGCGCGACCGCGCCGAGTGCAAGCAGATCGCCTATGCCATCGCACGCTCGCCCCTGGTGAAGACCGCCTTCTTCGCCAGCGACCCCAACCTCGGCCGCATCCTCGCCGCCATCGGCTATGCCGGCGTGACGGACCTCGACGTCAATGCACTGAAGGTCTGGCTCGGCGACGTGCTGGTGGCGGAAAACGGCGGCCGCGCCGCCAGCTACACCGAGGTGCAGGGCGCGGCGGTGATGCGGGAAGCCGAGATCACCGTGCGCGTCGCACTGAATCGCGGCACCGTGAATGCCACCGTATGGACCTGCGACTTCTCCTACGATTACGTGAAAATCAACGCGGAGTACCGCACCTGATGCCATGAGCGTGCAGTTGACCGTCGAGCAGACTGCCTTTCTGCAAGGCCCGTTGTCGATGAACGTCGGCGCAGTGGGCCGCGACGGTTGGCCATGCGTGTGTCGAGCTCAGGGCGTGATGGTGGCGCGCGACCGGCAGGCGCTGACGGTATTGCTGTCGGCCAGCCGCGGGCGTGCAGTGATCGACGCGCTCGACGCGGGAAGCGGAATCACGCTGGTGGTCAGCCGTCCGTCCACCCATGCCACCCTGCAGCTCAAGGCATCCGCAGCCACGCGCGCGACGACGGGCGCGGCCCAGCGCGCATGCAGCGCACGCTGTGTAGCCGCGTTCGCCGACGAACTGAAGGGGCTGGGTTACGGCGCAGGGCTGGAACAGGCGCTGGCCGCGCTCCTGCCGACAGACGACTTGGTGGCGCTGCGCTTCGCGCCGGAAATCGTGTTTGATCAGACGCCCGGACCTGACGCCGGGCGCGTGCTGGCACACGCATGAACCTATCGCTCGAATCGCTGCGCCCCTGCCTCGACGGCGCGATTCCTGCCGTCGTCGCCACCAGCGCCCTGGACGGCACGCCGAATGTGGCCTATGCCTCGCAAGTGCATTACGTCGACGCCGAACACGTGGCGCTGTCCTATCAGTTCTTCAGCAAGACACGCGAAAACGTGCTCGCGCATCCTTACGCACAGGTACAGGTGGTCGAACCCGGAAGCTTCCGCCACTTCCGCCTCAAGCTGCATTACATGCGCACCGAAACCGAAGGTCCGCTGTTCGAATACATGAAGGCACAACTCGCCGGCATCGCGACGCAAACCCACATGGACAAAGTGTTCGTGCTGCGCGGTGCGGACATCTACCGGGTGCTCGACATCGAATCCGTCGATCCCCATATCCCACCCCCGCCGCCGCCATCCGATGCGCTTCTGAGTCTGCGGCGCACGCTCGACCGCCTGGGCGACACGACCGATCTGTCGGATCTGGCCGATCGTGGACTCGCCGCACTGACCGCCGGCTTCGGCATCCGCCACGCGCTGCTGCTGATGCTGGACGAGGCCGGCGCCGCACTCTATACGCTGGGAAGCCTGGGCTATCCGGATTCCGGGATCGGCGCGGAAGTGAAAGTCGGCGAAGGCCTTATCGGCGTCGCTGCACGCGAGCGGATTCCCATCCGCATCAACTACCGCACGGGCGACTACGCGTACCAGACGGCGATGCGCGCAACGCATGCGACCGAACCGCGTATCCCGCTGCCGGTGCTGGCCAATCCGCACAGTCGGATTGCCGTCCCTCTCATTCACGGCGGCCGTCTCCTTGGCGTGCTCTACGCCGAAAGCGAGCACGACGCCTTTTTCAGCCATGCCGACGAGGATGCACTGGTCGTCTACGCCCGCCACCTCGCCGCACTGGTCGCGCAGGCCGCGTGCGAGCCGGACGACGCCGAGCCCGCGCATGACGAGCCCGCGACGCGCCCGACCGGCGCACCGCTGGCGGTGCGCTACTTCGCCGCCGATCACAGCGTCTTCATCGACAACGACTACCTCATCAAAGGCGTGGCCGGCAGCATCCTGTGGACGCTGCTCAACGAACACGCCCGCAACGGTCGCCGCGATTTCTGCAACCGTGAGCTACGGCGCGACCCGCGCCTGCCGCTACCCGATTTCGGCGACAACCTGGAGACGCGCCTGATTTTGCTACAACGCCGCCTCGCCGAACGCTGCCCGACGATCGCACTGGAAAAGACCGGTCGCGGCCGCTTCCGCCTGAACATCGGCCGACCGCTGCAGCTCAGCGCCTGATCCTTCGTCAGGACGCCGCGAGCGCCTCGCAGCCGACCGCGACCTCTCCCAGCATGCCCCGCACCGCCTCCACCACGGCCTCCGCGGTCGGCAGCGCGGCCTGTTCCAGCACCCACGAGGATGCGCCGGGCGCATCCGGCCCGGTCAGCCGCACGACGGGCGCACGCAGGACATCGAACGCCCGGGTGGCGGCCAATGCAGCCAGTTCCGCCGCCATGCCGCAGAGGCCGCTGGCTTCGGTAACGACGACAAGCCGTCCGGTCTTGCGCAGCGAGCGCAGTACCGTCGTTTCATCGAGTGGCTTCAGCGTGCGTAGATCGATCACCTCGGCAGCGATGCCTTGCGCCTGCAACTGCTCGGCGGCCTGCAGGCACACCCCGACCGTCTTGGCATAGCTCACCAGCGTCACGTCGGCACCGACGCGGCGCACGGCAGCCAGCCCCAGCGGGACGACATGGTCGGCCTCATCGGGCACCTCGCCCTCCTGATGCAGCAGGCCGAGGTCGGTGAAGAACACGACCGGGTTGTCGTCGCGGATGGCCGCTTTGAGCAGGCCCTTGAAGTCCGCCGCGGTCGACGGCATCACCACTTTCAGCCCCGGCGCATGCGCGAACATCGCTTCCAGGTTGTGGTTGTGCTGCGCGCCGACGCACCAGCCGCTGCCGGTCATGCTCATCGCCACCAACGGAAATTCGAACTGTCCACCCGACAGGTAGCGCAGCTTGCCGGCGCTGTTGACCAGCGCGTCCATCGCATAGGTGAGAAAAGGCGCGAACAGCAGGTCGATCACCGGCCGCAGGCCGCTCGCGGCCGCGCCCACTGCGGTGCCGGCGATAATGGCCTCCGCCAGCGGGGTATTGCGCACGCGTGTCGCACCAAAATCCTGCACCAGGTCAGGGCGCTTGGTGGCGACGCCTTCGCCCATCAGGAGCACGCGTTCATCGCGCTGCATTTCCTCGGCAAGCGCCTGATGGATCGCCTGTTCGGTCGTCATTCGGGTCATGAGCGGGCTCCTTGCTCGGCATACACATGATGGGTAAGCGTGTGCGGGTCGGGCCACGCGCTCGCCTGGGCGAAGCGTGCGGCGGCCTCGATACGCGCCGCGACCCGGTCGCGCAACTGCACCAGATCTGCCGCGCCGAGAGAGCCCTGCGCGAGCAGTCGATCCGCCTGCCCTTGCAAGGGATCGCGCGCCTGCCAACGCGCCAGTTCGTCGGCGTCGACATAGGCCTGATCGTCGGGTTCGAAGTGCCCACGCAACCGGTAGGTGACGAGCTCCAGGAAACGCGGCTGCCCATCCGCACGGATCGCCGCGACCGCTTCGCGTGCGGCCGCATGCACCGCCTCGACGTCATTGCCGTCGACTGTCGCAACCGGCAGCCCGTGACCTGCCGCCCAGTCGGCGATCGCATTGTCGGGCATGGTCTCGCGGCGGTGCACGAAAGCCTGCCAGTCGTTGTTCTCGCACACGAACAGCAGCGGCAGCTGCCATTGCACGGCGAGGTTGAGCGCCTCGTGGAAAATGCCTTCGCAGGCTGCGCCGTCGCCGAAGAACACCGCAACGATCCCGCCCGGTTCGCCCTGCCCCATCTTCTGCGCAAGGGCGACACCGGGTGCCATCGACAGCTCGCCGCCGACGATGGTCGAGGTGAGCACCACGCCGAGTTCCTTCGCCGAAATGTGCAGGCTGCCGCTGCGGCCTCCGCAGTACCCGTCGATGCGGCCCAGCACTTCGGCCATCAGGCGGCCGGGGTCGGCGCCGCGGGCGATCAGGTGCGCCGCGCTGCGGTGATTCGTGAGAATGCGGTCGCGCGACTCCAGCGCGCCGACCACGCCGACAGCGCAGGCTTCCTGGCCGACGCTGGTGCAGGTGCCGGGGGCACCACCACGCTGGAATTCGACGAGCTTCTCTTCGTAGGCACGGATCAGCAGCATGGCCTCCAGCCTGCGGAGAGCGTCGGTCATTCCGGCCGCACTCATTGAGCCACCTGCACCGGCAGATTTTTCGGCGTCAGATCGAGATAGGGCGTGGCCACCTGACCGCCCGGCGGCACATAGGCCGGCGCCGCCTGACCCTTTGCGCCGAGGCTGCGCACGTAACGGTAGATCGCCTTGAGGTCGGCATCGCTCATGGCCCGCAGCGAAGGCGCCGGCATCGGCGGTCGCATCGGCTGACGCACCCGTTTCAGCCAAGTCTTCTCGTCCATCTGCTGGACCAGCTGACGCAGATTGGCTGGATAGGTCGTCCCCCACGGTCCATGCCAGCCCATCGCGTCGCCGGTCAGCCATTCGGATTCCGCCACCTGGCCGTCTTTCTGCATATAGCCCGGGGTATGGCAATCGTTGCATCCGGATGTCTGGATCAGATAACGGCCGTGGCGGATTTCGGCGTCACCCCCTTGGGCCCAGGCCGCAAGGGAAACGAGGCTGGCGAGCAGCGTCCCTGCGATTTTCATTGGTGTGTTCATGTTCGCTCCTTCCTGGTTTGCCGGCTGCCCATGCATCCGGACGGAAGGGAGCTTAGGCGGATTGCAGAACGCGCGTTGATAAGTCTTTGCTAGCGGAAACCTAAATTTTTCCTAAGCCAGCGGCTAGAATCTGCGGATGACCGATCTCGCCACCCTCCTTCCCCGCATCGAGCGGCTGCTCGACCGCCTCGACAGTTCTGCCGCTGCCCACGGCCTCGACTGGAAAACCGTCCGCGCCGCGCGCTGGGCCGCACAGACGGGCGAACTCAAACCGATTCTGCACCCGCAACGCGTAGCGCTGAAGGATCTGCTGGCAATCGACGAGCAGAAGCAGCGGGTCGACGCCAACACGCGCCAGTTCGTCACCGGCAAACCCGCCAACAACGTGCTGCTGACCGGCGCGCGCGGCTGCGGCAAATCCTCGCTGGTGAAGGCCGTGCATGCCAAATACGCGCCCAAGGGCCTGCGCCTGATCGAAGTGGACAAGGCCGGCTTGCCGCAGCTCCCCGACCTGTTCGACCTGCTGGCAGATGCCGATTACCGCTTCATCGTCTTCATCGACGACCTGAGCTTTGCCGAGCACGAGCCCGGCTACGCCAGCCTCAAGGCCGCGCTCGACGGCTCGCTGGCCGGCCCGTCGGACAATGTGCTGATCTATGCCACCAGCAACCGCCGCCACCTGATGCCGGAGTACATGGCGGAAAACCTTGAGACCCGCCACCTCGGCGGCGAGGTGCATCCGGGCGAGGCGACCGAGGAAAAAATCTCGCTGTCTGACCGCTTCGGGCTATGGGTGCCGTTTCACGGCATGGACCAGGACACCTATCTCGCCATCGCGCGGCACTGGGCCGCCACGCTGGGTGCGCCCTCGGACGAGCGCTTCGAACGCGCCGCGCTGCAATGGTCGCTCGGGCGCGGCGCGCGCAACGGCCGGGTGGCGTGGCAATTCGCACGCGACTGGGCGGGCAAGCAATGACTCGCACGACACGGCGCGAAAACTGCGCGTGGGACCGTTCATGAAGCCCATCACTGAAGTCGCCGCTGCGGTCCTCACGCAGCCCGATGGCCGCGTGCTGCTGGCGCGGCGGCCAGCCGGCAAGGCCTATGCGGGCTACTGGGAATTTCCCGGCGGCAAGGTGGAGCCCGGCGAATCGCTGGACGCCGCGCTGGCGCGCGAACTGCACGAGGAACTGGGGATCGTCGTCACCCGTGCCTGTCGCTGGATCACACGCGTATTCGAATACCCCCACGCCACCGTCCGGCTGAATTTTTTCCGCGTGTTCGAATGGCAGGGTACGCCGCATCCGCACGAGGGGCAGGTGTTTTCCTGGCAGTTGCCCGACGCCGTTGAGGTGACGCCGCTGCTGCCGGCCAATTTCCCGATCGTGAAGGCGCTTTCGCTGCCCACGGTGCTGGGGATTTCGCACGCCGAGTCGCTCGGCGTAGACACTTTCCTGGCCCGCCTGGATGTGGCGCTGCACAACGGCCTGCGGCTGATCCAGCTGCGCGACAAGACGCTGCCGGAAGAGACGCGCCTGCAACTGGCGTGCGAGACCGTGCGCCGCGCCCATCTGCAGGGTGCGCGCGTGCTGGTCAACGGTCCGCTGGAATTGGCGCGCGCTGCGGGGGCCGACGGCATTCATCTCGATTCGTCCGCCGCCGCCCGGCTGACGGCGCGGCCCGACTGCGAATGGGTTGGCGTGTCGTGCCACGATGGTGCCGAACTGGTGCGGGCTGCAGCGCTCGGTGCCGATTTCGCGCTGCTGTCGCCGGTATTGCCCACGTTGACGCACCCGGGTGCCGCCACGCTAGGCTGGGACGCTTTCTCGACACTCGCCGCGGCCAGCCCCATTCCGGTATATGGACTGGGCGGACTGGGGCGCGAGGACGTGGCATTGGCGCAGTCGCACGGCGCCCACGGCGTGGCGCTACTGCGCGGGGCATGGACATGAAGCGGGTGCTGCGCCAAGACCGCCCGCAGGGGCACCTTGAAGGGCATAAACGTCTGGCGGCGTACCCCATGCGGGTGCTGGTGCCGCTGCTGTTGATCGTCGTGCTGGCAGCGATCGCGGTGGCAGGCTACTGGCTGAATCGCCCGGCCAAGGCGCAGGCTGTCGCATGTGCCGATCCGGTCGCCGGCTGCCGCTTCAGCCACCACGGGGCCACGGTCACGGCGTATTTTTCGGCCCATCCCAAACCGCTGGAGGCGTTCCGGTTCAGCGTCAACGCGCCGGGAGCGGCGCGAGTGAGCGCCGAATTCCAGATGAACGGCATGGAAATGGGGTTCAACCGCTATGACCTGCACCCGTCCGACAATGACACTTTTGTTTCAAGCGTGACGTTGCCGGTATGTGTCAGCGGACGACGCGACTGGACCCTGACCCTCGAGATTGACGGGGTGCATTACGCGCTGCCCTTCAGTACGCGCTGAAACCTTCCGTACATGTAAGCGTCATAATACGCAGCCTATAATGAAAAGTGGATTATTGAGGGGTCAACACGATGCCAACTGAACACACCTACAAGCAGTTTGACGCCGAGCTGGAAGCCGTGCGCGCCAACGTGTTGAAAATGGGGGGGCTGGTCGAGGAACAGATCACCAACGCCATCGAGGCGCTCATCCAGGGCAACATGAAGCTGGCCGACCAGGTGGACGCCAACGATCACAACGTCAATGCGCTGGAAGTGGCCATCGACGAGGATTGCACCCACATCATTGCGCGTCGCCAGCCGACAGCCTCCGATCTGCGCATGGTGATGATGGTGGTCAAGACCATCACCGATCTGGAACGCATCGGCGACGAAGCGGCGAAGATCGCGCGCATGGCCAGGCTGATCCATCAGGCCGAGCGCATCAGTCTGCCACGCTTCTCCGAAGTCAAATACATGGCCGACCTGGTGCTCGACATGCTCCGGAAGGCACTCGACGGCTTTGCCCGCCTGGACGCCACCAAAGCGGTCGAGATTGCACGGCAGGACCAGTCGGTGGACGAGGAATTCCGCCTCAACCTGCGCCACCTCATCACATTCATGATGGAAGACCCGCGCACCATTTCGGTGTTCATCGACATCCTGTTCGTCACCAAGGCGATCGAGCGCATGGGCGACCATGCCAAGAACATGTCGGAATACGTGGTCTACATGGTGAAGGGCAAGGACGTGCGCCACACGTCGCTGGAAGAGATCGAGAAGGAAGTGCTGTAGTCCGGGTGACCTGCGCTGGACAAAAAAACGGGCGCCGAAGCGCCCGTTTTGCTATGTGGCGATCCCTTACTTGCTGGGCGGCACATACCCTGCCGCGGCATCGACATTCCCGCCGCCGAAGAAGTAGCGCTCCATTTGTTCCATCAAATAGCCGCGCGCCTGCGGGTCGGCCAGGTTGAGGCGGTTCTCGTTGATCAGCATGGTCTGGTGGCGCTGCCAGCCGCTCCAGGCTTCCTTCGACACGTTCTCGAAAATCTTCTTGCCCAACTCGCCCGGCACCGGCTGGAAGGCCAGGCCTTCGGCTTCGCGCCCGAGCTTCACACAATTCACCATCCGCGTCATTTGCTGCTCCTGAAAATTCAATCGTTCGATTTTAACCCAAGCCGCTTCTCGATACGCCGGGCAAACACCGTCATTTCCTTGGCCGCCTGCTTGTCTCCACGCGCCTCGGCCACCGCGATGCCCTGCTGGTAAGCCGCCAGGGCTTCACTCCAGGCTTCAGCGTCGGTCAGCGCCTTGCCCAGCAATTTCCAAGCGGCGGAATACTTCGGGTCGAACTCAACCGCGCGGCGCAGATGTTCGGCGGCACTCGATACATTTCCCTGTTTGAGGTATTCGTTGCCGAGCGAAAAGCGCAGCAAGGCGTTGTCGCGGCCGCTGGCAAGCATGGCGAGGAAATTCTCCAAAGGTTCAGGCACGCCAGAAAGCCCGGGTAAAGACGACAAGCACGGTAAGCAACTCCAAACGTCCCAGCAACATGGCAATCGTACAGATCCAGGTCTGGAAATCGGTCAGGCCGGCATAGGTGGAGGCAGGGCCGACTTGGTTCAACCCGGGTCCGGTGTTATTGATCGAGGCCACCACGGCAGAGAACGCGGTGATGAACTCCAGCCCGCTGAGCGCCATCAACAGCGTCATGATAATGATGGCGAACACATAAAGAAATGCGAACGCCAGCACTGCGTAGATCACATTGTTGGGCACCACCTGCCCGGCCAGCTTGACGGGCAATCGGGCCGCCGGGTGCACGAGGCGGGTCAGTTCGCGCCGCCCCTGCCTGAACAGCAGCTGGGCGCGCACCATTTTCATCCCGCCGCCGGTACTGCCCGAACAGGACGCAAAACAGGATAGCAGCAACATATAGAGCGGGGCGAAAATCGGCCACTTGTTGTAATCGGTATTGGCAAAGCCGGTCGTCGTGGCGATCGACACGGTATTGAAAACCGCGAAACGCAGCGCCTGGAAAAAACTGGGATAGACGTGCATGACGGTCAGATAAATCGCGATCACCACTGCACTGCCCAGCGTCGCGATCAGGAACCAGCGCACCTCGGGATCGAGCCGGTAGGCCGCTACCGAGCGGTGCCGCCACGCGAGAAAATGCGTGGAGAAATTGATTCCGGCCACCAGCATGAACACGACCGTCACCGCCTCGATGGCGGGCGAGTTCCAGTAGCCGAAGCTGGCGTCGTGCGAGGAGAATCCGCCCAGCCCCATGGTCGAAAACGTGTGCATGACGGCATCGAACGGCGTCATGCCGGCCACCCAGTACGACAGCCCACACGCGATCGAAATACCGACATAGACCAGGTACAGGCCCTTGGCCGTTTCGGTAATGCGCGGCGTGAGCTTGGTGTCCTTCATCGGACCCGGCGTTTCGGCCTTGTAGATCTGCATGCCCCCCACGCCCAGCAGGGGCAGGATGGCAACTGCCAGCACGATCAAGCCCATGCCGCCAAACCAGACCAGCAGGCCGCGCCACAGATTGATGGAAAGGGGCAAGGCATCCAGGCCGGTCAGGATCGTCGCGCCCGTCGTGGTGATGCCCGATACCGTTTCGAAATAGGCGTCGGTAAACGAGAGGTGGGGCAGGTAGATCAGCAGGGGCAGGGTAGCGAAGGCCGGCAGGCTGGTCCACGCCAGCAGCACCAGCAGAAAGCCGTCCCGAGTCTGCAGTTCGCGTTGCGATTTCCGGGTGACCAGCCAGGTAAGCGCTCCCGCAACGAACGTGACGATGATGGCATCATCGTAGGCGCGCTGCGCCCCGTCGGCCACCAGCCAGGACAGCGTAAGCGGCAGCAGAAAGGTGGCCGAGAACAGCATCACCACCTTGGACAGCACATTCAGAACGGGGGCAATGCGGGACATCAGAAGAAACCGAAGCCGACCTGGAGCAGTTTTTCCACCTTGGGAATGATGCGTTTGTTGAGCGCAAACACGATGAGATGGTCTTCCGCTTCGATCAGCGTGTCGTGGTGGGCGATGATGACGTCGTTGTTGCGGATGATCGCGGCAATCGTCGCGCCGTCGGGCAGGTCGATCTCTTCGATGCGGCGGCCCACGACGCGCGAGGTCTTGGCATCGCCGTGCACCGCCACCTCCAGCACTTCGGCCGCACCGCGTCGCAGCGAATGCACCGCCACCATGTCGCCGCGCCGAATCTTGGACAGCAAAGGCCCGACCGTCGCCTGCGCCGGCGAGATGGCGATGTCGATTTCGCCGCCCTGCACCAGATCGACATAGGCCGACCGGTTGATCAGCGCGATCACGCGGTGCGCGCCCATCCGCTTGGCCAGCAGCGCGGACATGATGTTGTCCTCGTCGTCGTTGGTGAGCGCGCAAAACACGTCCATGGACGCGATGTTTTCCTGCTCAAGCAGTTCCTCGTCGGTCGCGTCGCCCTGCAATACCAGCGTATGGTGAAGCTGTTCGGCCAGCAGATTGCTGACCTTCTTGTTATGGTCGATCACCTTGACGTCGTAATCGCGTTCGATCTGCGCCGCCAGCCGCCGTCCGATGTTGCCGCCGCCGGCGATCATGACTTTCTTGACCCGGCGTTCCATGCGGCGGAGTTCGCGCATGACGGAGGGAATATCCTGCTTGCGCGCCAGGAAGAACACCTCGTCGCCCGGCTCGATCACCGTGATCCCCTTGGGCACGATGCCGTGGTCACGCCGGTAAATGGCCGGAATACGGCATTCCAGATCCGGCATATGGCGCTTGATCTCCTGCAGCTCGTGCCCCACCAGCGGACCGCCGTGGTATGAGCGCACCGCGATCAGACGCACCTTGCCGCCGGCAAAGTCGAGTACCTGCAACGCTTCCGGATGCTCGATCAGCCGCCTCAGGGTGTCGGTCACCTCCTGCTCCGGGCTGATGACGTCATCGACGCCGAACTGTTCCGCCAGAAAACCCGGCTCCAGACCCAGGAAATCATTCGAACGGATACGCGCAATGCGCGTGGGGACATTGAACAGCGTGGATGCGATGCGGCATGCCACGAGGTTGGTTTCGTCGCTTTGCGTGACCGCGACCAGCATGTCGGCATCTTCGGCGCCGGCCTGCTTCAGCACCGAAGGATGCGCCGCATGGCCACGCACGGTGCGCAGGTCGAAGCGGTCCTGCAACAGCGTCAGGCGGCTGGTATCGAGGTCGATGACCGTGATGTCGTTGTTTTCGGCGACCAGACTCTCGGCCAGATTCGCCCCGACCTGGCCTGCGCCCAGAATGATGATCTTCAAGCGTGTTCCCTGGGCCTACAGGTCTTCGTCAAGACGACGCCCGTGCCGGATGTTCAGCTGTTTCAGTTTGCGGTAGAGGTGTGTGCGTTCCAGCCCCGATTTGTCGGCGACCCGGGTCATGCTGCCGCCTTCCTTCTGGATCAGGTGTTCGAAATACATGCGCTCGAAGGCGTCGCGCGCTTCACGCAGCGGAATATCGAGCGGAATGCCGTGCGCCACCGCCGGCGCCGACAGCTTCATCGGGGCCAGCACGCGGTTGACGTCGGCCGCATCGATTTCGCTCGACAGCGCCGTGACCGCCAGCGTGCGCACCACGTTGTTGAGCTGCGGCAGATTGCCTGGCCAGTCGAAATTGCGCAGCTGGTTCAGCGCCGGCGTCGTGAGCCGCCGCACCGGACAGACGCCCGCTTCGATCAGCTGCGCCAGCATGAAGTTGGCGATCTCGGGAATGTCCTCGCGATGTTCGCGCAAGGGGGGTACCTGAATGGCGAGGCTGGACAGGCGATAAAACAGGCGGCTGTCGAATTCGCCGGCTGCGACCATGGTGTCGAGGCTGCGGCTGGACGCGCACACCAGGCGCGCCCCGCTGCCCTCGATGCGGTCGAGCAGCAAACCCAGGCCTTTCTGTTCCAGGCGTGCCAGCTCGCAGACCTCGGGCAGGTAGAGCGTGCCGCTGCCAAGCATTTCGACGAAGCTCAGCGGATCCGACACCAGCCGCGCACGATCCTTGATCTCGACCCACGGCGTGGATGGCTGATGCAGGAAATGGGCACAGATTTCAAAACCGCTGCCCGGTTCGCCCATCAGCATCACGGGCGCGGTATTGCCGGCGATCTGGGAAAGGCGTTTTTTGAGTTCGAGGATCAGCGGGCTTTTGCCGAGCGCCGACAAGTCCATGCTGGCGGCGCGCCGGGGCAGGGCGACGCCGCGCTTGATCGCCTTGTTGACGGTATCGATCAGCTTGGCGAGCGCCACCGGCTTTTCGAGGAAGTCGGCTGCGCCGAGCCGGGTGGCCTCCACGGCGGTATCGATGGTGCCGTGTCCGGACATCATCACCACAGGCATGGTGAGCAGGCCGCCGCCGGCCCACTCCTTCAGCAGGGTCACCCCATCGGTATCGGGCATCCAGATGTCGAGCAACACCAGGTCGGGCCGGCGTTGGGAGCGGAAGGCACGTGCCGCCTCGGCGTTTTCCGCCAGATGCACGTCATACCCTTCGTCGGTAAGGATTTCCGACAACAACTCACGAATGCCCACTTCGTCATCCACGACGAGAATATGCCCGCTCACGTGTTCTCTCCGCCTGCCGCAAAAACAGGCAGCGAAATGCGGATTGCCGCGCCGCCCGTTTTGAGGTTTTCTATTTGAATTTTACCGTGATGCTCTTCGATGATCTTTTTGACAATGGCCAGGCCCAGGCCCGTCCCCTTGGCCTTGGTCGTTGCATAGGGCTCGAACAGCCGTGTCATCAGATGTTCCGGAAACCCGGCTCCATTGTCTGTTACGGATAAACAAACTGTATGTTGATTGCTGCGCAGGCGCGTACCGACCTCCACGCATGGTGCGGCGTGACCAGCCAGCGCATCCTGCGCATTTTGCAACAGATTATGTATCACCTGACGCAATAATGTGGCGTCGCCTGCTATACGCGGCAAGTCGGCGTCGAGACTCAACACCAGCCCGAGCGTTTTGGCATCGTACAAGGTCAGGACGTCGCGCACCAAGGCATTGAGGTCAAGCGCCTCGAGTTTGGCGCGCGGCATTCGCGCATAGCCGGCAAAGGCATCCACCATGCTCTTCATGGCGGCAACCTGGTTGACGATGGTATGCGTGGCGCGCGCAAGGAATTCGGCATCGGCCGTTTCCAGGCGCCCGTCCAGCTTGCGCGCGATGCGTTCGGCCGAAAGCTGTATCGGTGTGAGCGGGTTCTTGATCTCGTGCGCAAGGCGGCGCGCCACTTCGCTCCAGGCGGCATTGCGTTCGGCGTCGATCAGCTTGGTCACATCGTCGAATACCAGCACATAGCCGCGTTCTACACCCGCCGGCAAGCGGGTGCCGCGCAACAGCAGCGACTGGTTGCCGCCGTGGCCGGCATAATCGACCTGCTCTTGCCACTCGCCTTCGTGCTCGCCGAAGCGGGCCACCACCGTGGCCCCGAACACATGCAATGCCTCGCCCGGCTGACCCAGTTCCGCCAGCGGCTGGGCATCCAGAATCGAAGCGTCCACGCCCAGAATCTGCGCCGCGGCGCTGTTGGCCGTACGTACCCGCAAAGCCTCGTCCAGCACGACCACGCCGGACGACAGGTTCGCCAGCACCCGTTCGAGAAAAGCCTTGGCTTGCTCGGTCTGCTGATGGTTCTGCGCAACTTGTTCGCGCGCGTCGGAAAGCTGGCGGGTCATACGGTTGAACGACTGGATCAGCACGCCCAGCTCGTCGCGGCTGGATACCGACGGCATCTGCGAGAAATCGCCCTTGGCCACGGCGCGGGTGCCGCGTGCCAACGTCCGCAGCGGCGCGCCGAGTCGTTCCGACAGCAGGTAGGCGATCACGAAGGTCATCAGCAAAGCCAGCATCAGGGTGAGGGTGAGCGCCACGCCGTAGATGCGTTTCAGGCCCAGCCGCGAGACCGAGATCTGCTGGTATTCCTGGTACGCCAGCTGAACCGCCTGGGCATCGTGCGCGAGCCGGGCCGGCACCGGCTGCACCAGTTGCAGAACGCGCGTCTCGCCGGTCAGCGAGCTGGTATACACCGGCACGATCACATGCATGATCAGACCGCGTTCCGGCACCTCCTCGATGCGGCTGTAGGGCTGCTGCTGCCGAACCTGCCACAGCACATTGCGGTCGGGCAGCACCGGCAACAGGGTTTCGCGTTCGCCGCTGACATGGGCGACCACGCCGCCGCGCTCGTCGAACAGCGTCAGTTCCTGCACCGAGCTTTGCTCGCGCAGCGTGGACAAGCTGGTGATGACCGAGCCCATGCCTTCGTCCGACAGGGCCAGCGCCATGCGCTGGGCTTTTTTATCGAGATCGCGCAGCAGGTCGTCCAGGGCGGCCTGCCCGAGGTTGACGCCGGAGGCCAGCGCATTGTCCACCCGCACGTCGAACCAGGTCTCGATCGAACGATTGAGGAAGAACACCGACGCGCCGTACACCACCAGGCCGGGCAGCATGGCAACCACCCCAAACATCAACAGCAATTTCAGCGTGAGCTTGGCGCCGAACACACCGCGGCGGATGCGCTTCTGCAGCCACCACATGCGCCAGCCCAGCAGTACCAGCAAGGCCACGCCCAGAATGCCGCCGCCGATGAAAAGTGTGGGCAGCGTGTCGGAAAAGGCGCTGCTGCCGCTGCTGGCATAAAACAGCAACGACAGGAGCACGATACCCAGGATCAGGGCGACGACAATCAGACTGCGCATCAGGGCAAAGGTGCGGGCGGGACCGGAACCACGGGTGCATCGAACGACCAGTCGTACCAGGGTGTGACCAGTTCCCAGCGGTCGCCCCCGACCGCGCCGATGGATAGCGGTTTGGGAAGTTGCGAGGTATCGAGGCGCAGACGCAGGCGCGCGTCGTAGCGTTGGCCGGTCTTGAGCGCGCCCCGCTCCAGCACCTGCCATGCATCCACCCGCCCCAGCATGGCCAATGCTTCGCTCAGCGTGGCGGCGGTGCGCGTGGTGTATCCGGTTTCGACCACATAGCGTCGCAACAGCAGGTGGTAATAGATCCGCATCTTGCGCACCGGGTCGGCGATGTCTTCGTCAAACCACCAGTTACGCGGCCGAGACAGTTCCAGTTCGAGCAGGAAGTACAGGTTGATGCCCCGGCTGAGCGCGTCTTCCAGCGTGCTGTTGAGCACGATGTTGACATCGCCGTCCAGCACATAGCCTTGTGGGGTCGCACGGATGGCGGCCTGGTTGACCGCGCTCTTGTCGCTGGCCTGCGCGCTGCCCGCGACCGTCAGCCAGAAAGCCAGCAGCAGCCCGACCCACCCGCGAAGGGTGGAATCACGTCTTGCGCAACAGGGCGTAAAAGAAACCATCATGCTCGGCATCTGGCAGCAGCGACCCGTCTGACAAAGGTTCAGGAAACGTACAGCGTTCCGCGTCGTCTGGATGACGCGCCAGGAACGCACGCACTTGCCCGTCGTTTTCTTCATTGAATATCGAGCAGGTGGCGTAAAGCAATGTACCACCCGGGGCCAACAGCCGCCAGAGCGCCTCCAGCATAACGGCCTGTTGCGCAGCAAATTGAGCGATGTCTTCGGGACGACGCAACCATTTGATGTCCGGATTGCGGCGCACCACGCCCGAGGCGCTGCACGGCACGTCGGCCAGGATGCGATCGAACGGCTTGCCGTCCCACCAGCGCTCGGGATGCGCGGCATCGCCCTCAACCAGGGTGGCGGCGAGGTGCAGCCGGTCGAGATTTTCCTGTACCCGTGCCAGCCGCGCCGCATCGACGTCGAGTGCGATCAGGTCTACATCGGCGCGCTCCAGGATGTGACCGGTCTTGCCGCCAGGCGCCGCGCAGGCATCCAGCACCCGCTCGCCGGACTGGGCATCGAGCAGGCGCGCGGCCCACTGCGCGCCGGCATCCTGCACCGATACATGGCCCGCATCGAAGCCGGGCAGGTCGTGCACCGGTACCGCCTTGTCCAAGGTGACGGCGTCCGGGCCGGTTTGATGCGCGGGCAAGCCCGCCTCGTTGAGATGCCGCAGGTAGCCCGCGACGTCGCCGTGGCGGCCATTGACGCGCAGGGTGAACGGCGGATGCAACAGGCTGGCGTCGAGGATGCTCTGCCAACGGCGCGGGTACTCGGCTTTTAGTTTGTCGATCCACCAGTCGGGATGCGACCAGTGCGCGGATGGCTGGGCGCTGGCGATCTCATCCAGCTCGGCGCGACGGCGCAGGAAGTTGCGCAGCACCGCGTTGGCCAGTCCGCGCCGCCACCCCTGGCCGGCCGCCGTGACGGCATTGTGTACCACGGCATGGGCCGGTGCGCGCGTATAGGCCAGCTGATACAGCGCCACGCGCAGCAGCCAGCCCAGTTGCGGATCCGTCAGCGGACGTTCGAGCAGCGCCGCCAGCCAGGCGTCGAGCCGGCCCAGCTGGCGCAGGCTACCGTAGACGATGTCCTGCAGTGCGCCGCGCTCGCCCGGTGTGTGTAGTTGTTGAAGGCCTTGCGGAAGGGCCTGATGCAGGGCGGTGCCGGCAAGCACCGTTTCCAGCACGCCGGCCGCCAGCTTCTGCAGCTTACGCATGGAGGAAATGGCCGGAGAGTGCTTGCTGATTCATCGGGGTTACGCCTGCTGCGGGGAGCGGCGGATGATAACAGGCGACGACGTCAGGCCGTGCGTGTCATCTGCAGCAGCCGCGCGACGCGCTCCTCGGTGGCGGGGTGCGTGGAAAACAGTCCGGCCAAGCCGCCACCGGACAAAGGATTGATGATCATCATCTGCGCCGTCTCCGGATGGGCCTCGGCCGTCGGCATCGGCAGGCCCTTGGCATAGGCCTCGATCTTCCGCAATGCACTCGCGAGCGCCTGCGGATCGCCCGAAATCTCGGCGCCACCGGCGTCGGCACCGAATTCGCGGGCGCGCGAGATCGCCATCTGGATCAACATCGCCGCAATCGGCGCAACGACCATGATCGCGATGGCCAAGAGCGGATTGGCCGAACGCCCTTCGCTATCTCGACCGCCGAAAAACATGCCGAAGTTGGCCAGCGCCGAGATCGCGCCGGCGATCGACGCGGAGACGGTGGAAATCAGCGTGTCGCGGTTTTTCACATGGGTCAGTTCGTGCGCCATCACGCCGCGCAGTTCGCGTTCGCTCAACAACTGCATGATGCCGGTGGTGGCCGCCACGGCCGCGTGTTCCGGATTGCGGCCGGTGGCAAACGCGTTCGGCTGCGCCTCGTCGATGATATACACGCGCGGCATCGGCAGCCCGGCGCGCGCGGACAGTTCCTGCACCATCGCGTAGAAACGGCCGCCGCTGCCGGCATCCACTTCGCGCGCATGGTACATGGAGAGCACCATCCGGTCGGAATTCCAGTAGGCGAACAGATTCATGCCTGCACCGAACAGCAAGGCGATCAGCATGCCCTGGGCGCCGCCGATGGCCGCACCGATGGCGCCGAACAGCGCAATGATCCCGGCAAACAGTATGGAAGTCTTGACCCAGTTACCGAACATGTGAGGCTCCTTAAAACGCGCCCAAGGGCGCGTCGACGAGCGTTAGATGGGGATCGGTCAGCCGGGTTTCAATGGCCGAGCCGGGACCCCGGTGGCACCGGCCGCCCGGCGAGAAATGCGGCGGCGCTCATCCGCTTGCTGCCTGCCGGCTGGACCTCCCGCAAGGCCAGCGCGCCGCTGCCGCAGGCGACGACCAGTCCCTCCGCGTCGGCACGCAGGACGGTACCCGGGTCGCCGGCGCCCGGTGCGGTCGCCGCCATCCACACTTTCAGCGGCGCACCATCCAGCTGCGTCCATGCGCCAGGCGCCGGATTGTAGGCGCGCACAGCGCGCGCCAGGGCATCGGCAGGTTGGCGCCAGTCGAGTTGCGCCTCGTCCTTGCTGAGCTTGGCCGCATAAGTGGCCTGGGCATCGTCCTGCGCCACCGGAACTAGAGCGGGGTAATTCGCCAGCGCCGCGACGATGGCCGTCGCGCCCGTCGCGGCCAGCACGTCATGCAGGCTGGCTGCCGTGTCGCTGTCGCGGATCGGGACAACCGTTTTCGACAGCATCGCCCCGGTGTCGAGGCCGGCATCCATCTGCATGATGGTAATGCCGGTTTCCGCGTCGCCCGCCAGTATCGCGCGCTGGATCGGTGCCGCGCCGCGCCAGCGCGGCAGCAGCGAGGCATGGATGTTGAGGCAGCCGAGACGCGGCAGGCCCAGCACGGCTTGTGGCAGGATCAGGCCATAGGCGGCGACCACCATGACATCGGCATCCACGGCATGCAGTTCGGTCTGGGCTTCAGGGGATTTCAGGCTCGGCGGTTGCGACACCGGCAAACCGCGCGCCAGTGCAGCCTGCTTGACCGCACTGGGCATGAGTTTCATGCCGCGCCCGGCCGGACGATCGGGCTGGGTCAGCACCAGAACGATGTCATGCCCAGCGTCCGCCAGAGCGTTGAGTGCGGCAGCCGCAAACGGCGGCGTGCCGGCAAAGATGATGCGCACGGGCGCGAAAACTCAGAGTGACGCGCGCATCGGTGCCGCGTCGGGCCGATGTTCGCGCGCCTGCTTCAGCAGTTTGGTCCGGATGCGGTTGCGTTTGAGACTGGACAGGTAATCGACGAAGACCTTGCCCAACAGATGGTCCATTTCATGCTGGATGCACACAGCCAGCAAGCCGTCGGCGTCGAGCTCGAACGGCTTGCCGTCGCGATCCAATGCGCGCACGGTGACGCGCTCCGCACGCGTCACCTTGTCGAAAATGCCAGGCACCGACAGGCAGCCTTCCTCGCTCTCTTCGGTTCCGGACTGGGCGACGATCTCGGGATTGATGAATACGCGCAGCTGGTCGTGGGTTTCGGATACGTCGATGACGATGACCCGCTCGTGCACATCGACCTGGGTGGCGGCCAGGCCGATGCCGGGCGCGGCGTACATGGTTTCGGCCATGTCGTCGACCAGCGTACGGATGCGGTCGTCGACGACCGCCACCGGCTTGGCGACGGTATGCAGGCGCGCATCGGGGTAATGCAAAATGTCGAGTCTGGCCATAACAAAGTCTAAGAATTGAATGGGCTGGGCGCGTACTTTGATGCAGAATCTGCGTTTAATTGCGCACAACCCTAAATATAAGGCGACGGATAGCCGTAAGCTAAGCGCACAGTATATTTTCAACGCTGAAAATTAGACAAGGTCTAAATGGAGGGTTCCCCCGTGCGTCAACTCGTAGTTTCTCTCGCCCTGCTGCTGGCCAGCGCTCCCGTGCTGGCCGATACCCTTAAACTGCAGGACAACGCGCCGGACAAGTATGTCGTGGTCAAAGGCGACACGCTGTGGGACATTTCCGGGCGTTTTCTCAAGGATCCGTGGCGCTGGCCCCAGATCTGGAAGATGAATCGCGACGAAATCAAGAATCCCCACTGGATTTACCCCGGCGACATGATCGTGCTCGACCGCAGCGGCAAGGAGCCGCGCCTGTCGCTGGTCAAGGACGACAAGGACGGCATGGAGACCGTCAAGTTGTCGCCTGGCGTACGCGCAACCGAAATCCGCAATGAAGCGGTCCCGTCCATCCCCATCCGGGTAATCCATCCCTTCCTGTCGCAACCGCGCGTGGTAGCCAAGGGCGCGCTCGACGATGCGCCCTTCATTCTGGGCAGCAACGCCGAACGGGTGGTGCTGGGCTCGGGCGACGATGCTTTTGCCACCGGCGGCAAGCCCGGCGTCACCCGCTGGAACATACTGCGCCCGGGCAAGGCGCTGAAAGATCCGGAAACCGGCGAAATCCTGGGCTATGAAGTCGAATACCTGGGCGACGCCCGCACCCTGGCGGAAGGCGCTCCGCAAAAAATCCGCATCACCCAGTCGGTGCGGGAAATTCTGCCCAAGGACAAGCTGGTGGAGGCAGACAACAGCACTCCCTTCGAATACGTCCCGCACGCCCCGGAAAGCAAGATCCGCGGCCGCATCATCTCGGCATACGGCAGCCTGTCCGACAGCGGTCGCTACCAGACGGTCGTCATCAACCGCGGCAGCCGCGACGGCCTGGAGCCGGGCCACGTGCTGGCGGTATACCGCGAAGGCCTGGCCGTGACGCTGACCCGCGACGAAAAGGACCGCATGACCTGGGTCAAGGAAAAATCCGCAGGCATTCCCGACGGCGGCGCCTGGCTATACAGCGATGTGCGCTGCCTGAAGGAAGACAGCAAGGCCACGTACGATCAGATCGTCGACGTACGGAACTCCTTCCGCAGCACCTGCCTCGGCAACAGCAGCGACCGTGCCGTCAAGCTACCCGACGACCGCAGCGGCTTGGTGATGGTGTACCGGGTATACGACCGCGTGTCCTATGCCCTCATCATGCAATCCGACGGGCCGGTCTACCTGCTCGATACCGTGAAAAATCCTGATTGAACGCACTTGATCCCTGGCTGCGCCTCGCCCTCGTTCCGGGGGTGGGCAACACCAGCCTGATCCGCCTTCTCGCGGCCTTCGGATCTCCGGAGGCCGTTTTGTCGTCCGGCCGCAACGCGCTGGCGGCCCACCTCACGCCCACCCAATGCGATGCCCTGCTGGCCGAACCCGACGCCGCGCAGCTTGACGCCGTTCTGGCCTGGCTCGACCAGCCCGGCAACAGTCTGATGACGCTGGCGGACGCGGACTATCCGAAGACCCTGCTCGAGATCCCGGATCCGCCTGCCATGCTGTATTGCAAGGGGCAACGCAGCCTGCTCAACCAGGCCGCCCTCGGCATCGTCGGCAGCCGCAATGCAACGCCACAGGGCGTGCGCGATGCCGAGGCCTTCGCCCATGCCCTGTCGGACGCCGGACTCACCATCGTCAGCGGGCTGGCGCTCGGCATCGATGCGGCGGCCCACCGGGGCGGGCTCGCGGGCGCCGGGTCCAGCGTGGCCGTCGTCGGCACCGGCCTCGACCGCATTTACCCCGCGCGCAACAAAGCACTGGCGCATCAGTTGGCCGAAACCGGGTTGATCGTGTCGGAGTTTGCACTCGGCACGCCACCCCTGCCCGGCCATTTCCCGCGCCGCAACCGGCTGATCAGCGGCTTGAGTCGTGGCGTGCTGGTGGTGGAGGCCGCGCCCGACAGTGGTTCGCTGATCACCGCCCGGGTGGCCACCGAACAAGGACGCGAGGTGTTCGCCATTCCCGGTTCGATCCATTCCCCGCTGGCACGTGGCTGCCATGCCCTGATCAAGCAGGGCGCCAAACTGGTCGAGTCAGCCGCCGACATTCTCGATGAACTGGCCTGGCAGCAGCGGCTGGCCCCGCCGGCCTTCCCCGAGGAAGCCCACGCCGATCCTGTGCTGGACGCGCTGGATGGCGCGCCCACCACACTCGACGTGCTTGCACAAAGAACCGGGTTGACGCTGGATGCGCTTTCAGCGAAGCTGTTGACGCTTGAACTGGATGGGCGAATTGCTTCCTTGCCCGGCGGGCGCTACCAAAAAATTCACTGACACTATGCTCGACATCCTGGTTTACCTGTATGAAAGCTTCCGCATGGCGGAGCTGGCGCCCGATCGCGACGCGCTGGAAAAGCGCCTGTTTGCCGCCGGGTTTGAAGAATCCGACATCAACGCCGCCCTGGACTGGTATGCCAACCTGACCGGTAGCGCCACCCATGAGCGGCTCGCGCTGGCCTATGATCGTCATTACGCCGCCGAAGAGCTGGAGCGCCTCAACGAGGCCTGCCGCAGCGAACTCGCGTTCCTGGTCGGCGCCGAGATACTCGACCCCGAATCGCGCGAATGGGTGATTTCCGGTCTGATGGCCTTGGGCGGTGAAGACATCGAACCCGACCATGTGCGCTGGATGACGCTGATCGTGCTGTGGAGCCGCGGCCTGATCGAACACTTCACCCATCTGGAAGACATGTTGTTGAATCACGAGCCGGGACGTCTACATTAACTAGTCATGTCCAAACTCGTCATTGTCGAATCGCCGTCGAAATCCAAGACGCTGAAGAAATACCTGGGCGCCGACTACGAAATTCTCGCCAGCTACGGCCACGTGCGCGATCTCGAGCCGAAGACCGGTGCGGTCGACACCGAAAGCTTCGCGATGAAGTACCAGATCATCGAGCGCAATGCCAAGCACGTCGAGGCCATCGTCAAGGCCGCCAAGAAGGCCGACGAAGTGCTGCTGGCCACCGACCCGGATAGAGAAGGCGAAGCGATTTCCTGGCATATCAGCGAAATCCTCAAGGAACGCAAGGTCAAGACGCCGATGAAGCGCGTGGCCTTCTACGAAATCACCGAATCGGCGATCCAGGATGCCGTGCGCCACCCGCGCGAGATTGCGTCGGATCTGGTCGACGCGCAGCAGGCCCGGCGCGCGCTCGATTATCTGGTGGGCTTCAACCTGTCGCCGCTGCTGTGGCGCAAGATCAGCCCGGGTTTGAGCGCTGGGCGCGTGCAATCGCCTGCCCTGCGCATGATCGTCGAGCGCGAGGAGGAAATCGAGGCCTTCGTGCCGCGCGAGTACTGGACACTGCACCTCGACACGCATAAAGGTGAACAGCCGTTCACCGCCAAGCTCACCCACTTCAAGGGCGAAAAACTCGAGCAGTTCACGGTCGAGCACGAGGCGCGCAGCAAGGAATGGCTGGCCATGCTGGAGGGCAGGGATGCCCGCGTCATGCGCATCGAGAAGAAGCGCCGCGCCCGCCATCCCGGCGCCCCGTTCACCACATCGACGTTGCAGCAGGCCGGGGTGCGCCAGCTCGGCATGACCACCGACCGCGTGATGCGTACCGCCCAGCAGTTGTACGAAGGGATCGACCTCGGCGAAGGCCCGGTCGGCCTCATCACCTACATGCGGACCGACTCGGTCAACCTGGCGCAGGAAGCCATCACTGACATCCGCAAGTATGTGGGTGCTAACTTCGACAAGGCATTCCTGCCGCCGGCCGCCATCACCTACAAGGCCAAGACCAAGAACGCCCAGGAAGCGCACGAGGCGGTGCGTCCGACGTCAGTGACGCGCACACCGGAAGCGGTGAAGCAATTTCTGTCGCATGACCAGGCCAAGCTCTACGAACTGATCTGGAAGCGCACCGTCGCCTGCCAGATGACACCCGCGCAATTCGACACGGTCGCCGCCGACATCACGGTGGGCGAGGGCACCTTCCGCGCCACCGGGCAGACCCTGGCATTCGCCGGCTTCCTGGCCGTCTACCAGGACGACGAGGATGAAGAGGAGTCGAAGCTGCCGGCACTGACCGAGGGCGAAACCCTGCCGGTCGACAAGCTCTATGGCGAGCAGCACTTCACCCAGCCGCCGCCGCGTTACACGGAGGCGAGTCTCGTCAAAGCCCTGGAGGAATATGGCATCGGCCGCCCCTCGACCTACGCCAGCATCATTTCCACGCTGCAGGATCGCGAATATGTGGTGCTGGAAAAGAAGCGCTTCCAGCCGACCGACATCGGCCGCCTGGTCAACTGTTTCCTGACCCGGCATTTCACCCATTACGTCGACTACGACTTCACCGCCAAGCTGGAAGACAAGCTCGACGACGTCTCCAACGGCAAGCGCGTATGGTCGCAGCTGCTGGGCGAGTTCTGGAAAGGCTTCGACGGCGAACTGAAGGCCAAGCAGGAGGTCGAGCGCGGCTGCCCCATCCTCGAAGCCTGCCCCAAGTGCGGCAAACCGCTCTTCATGCAGGCGAGCAAGCGCGGTCTCTTCATCGGCTGCTCCGGCTATCCGGAGTGCGATTACACGCGCCCGCTGCATGCAGCCACTGCCGAGGGCGACAACATCCTCGGCCAGGATCCCGCCAGCGGTCTCGACATCAAGCTGCTGTCCGGCCGCTTCGGTCCCTACGTTCAGATTGGCGAGATGCCCGAGGACAAGAAAGCGCCGAAGCCGCGCCGCGCCTCGTGGCCGAAGGAGATTCCGCTGGACAGCGCGACGCTCGAGCTGGCGCTGAAATTCCTCTCGCTGCCGCGCGAAGTGGGGCACCATCCGACCACCGGCCTGCCGATCGTCGCCAACAATGGCCGCTTCGGTCCGTACCTGCTGCACGACGGCAAGTTCAAGTCGATCCCCAAGACCGACAGCGTGTACGAGATCGACCTGCCACGCGCGCTCGAAGTGCTGGCGATGGAACGCGCCCCGCGCGGCGCCGACTCCACCGCCTCGGTGCTGAAGAATCTGGGCCCGCACCCGGAAGACGGCAAGGACATCACCGTGCGCAGCGGCCGCTACGGACCCTATGTGAAGCACGGCAGCACCAACGCCACGCTGCCCAAGGACATCACGCCGGAAGAGATCACGCTGGATGAGGCGCTCGGACTGATCGCCGCGCGCGTGGCCAAAGGGCCCGTCAAGAAGCCGACGAAGAAGGCTGCCGCCAAGCCCGCGGCGAAGAAAGCCAAGGCCGCCGACGCGGACGAAACGAAGAAACCCGCGACGAAAAAGCCAGCTGCCAAAAAGGCCACGACCAAGAAAGCGGCCAGCAAAAAAACCCCTGCATGAGCGCGCCGCCCCGGCTGCTCATGCTCAATGCCTTCATCGGCACGGCAAGCTACAAGAAGCTCTATCAGGAACTGGGTTTCAGCGTCGTCAGCGAATGGTCGGAACGCAAGGCCATCAGCCTGATACGCAAAACCCCACCTGTCGTCATCGTGGCGGACTTTTACCACCAGACGGATTTCCGCGACCGGCTGTCCAATCTCGAATCGCTACTGGCCGCCGTGCAGAGCGCGCCCAATACCCGCATCCTGGTTTTTTACGAAACGGCTCACCAGGCCGTGCTCGACAAGGTCAGCGCACGACTGCGCATCGACGCCGCCCTGACGCTGCCGGTGCAGGAAGATCGCTTGCGTGCCACGCTGCAAGCCTGGCTTGAAGCCCCTCCCTCTCCAATTTGACGCGCAGTTCAACTATCGAGCATGAATGGGTCCGGCGCTGCCGGGCTATTGCGTGATGCAGGCCGCCTGAACGAATGGCATGACGGTCAGTCAGACCAGGATCGTGCGGATAAGGACGGAGCGCTTAACTGAAAATGAATACGTTTCTGCAAATCTCCCAAGGAAAGCTTGTCGCCGCCGTCCTGATGCCCCTGGCATTGAGCGGTTGCGCCAGCAGCTTGATCGAAGTCCGGCAAGGGTCCGAGCAAGTTGCCGTTGCCCGGGCCGATCAGGTAGGGCAGTGCAAAGCCATTGGAAAGACCACGGTCAGCGTCCTGGCTGAAGTCGGATTCATCAGCCGGGGCGTCGACAATGTCGACGCCAACCTGCTGCAGCTGGCACGAAACGAAGCCGTGAGCCAGGGCGGCGACACGGTTGTAGCTGGCGACAGGCCCGAGATTGGCAAGCGCACCTTCGCGATCTACAAATGTCGTCCCTGAGCAACGGTCCGCGCAGATGGGCTCTGGCGTCTACTGTTTAGAGAACTGCGATTTGGGAGGCTTTGGCGACATGAGTTGGCGGAGCACATCCTGAGTCGATGAGCTGATCACAGCTATAACGGGTTTCACCCGGCGCGTTCCAAGCCATGCGCAGCATAGATCGACGTCACTTCATCCGTCATTAGGAACGCACCGAGCTTACTGCCCCACGGTCCGCCATCTCCCACCAAGCCGAAACCGAAGCGGTTGATATCGCAATGCTGATTACCCTGGGAACCGGTTGGCCAAACTGAATCAAACCGTTCAGGAAAGATACGCTGATAGCGCAACGCCAGGTGATAGAACACCAATGCCGCATCTGCCCGTCCATCCATCAACGCCTGAGGCGCTTCGCGATGATGAATGGCCTCCCCGTAGATCACGTTGGACGTGCCCGGACAAGCCGGTGGATGGGCAAGAAAGTCCAGCGAAATTTTCTCATGCAAGGCCAGTCGCCGCAGACAATCCGTGTATATCTGGTAGCTGACTTTTTCGTTGACGGGACTGGATAAAAACACCCTCACATCCTCGCGCAGCAAATCCCGGAGGCCGCCGATGTTCTTCGGATTACCCTTGCGTACGAGTAGCACCACACCACGGCTATGCATGAAAGGCTGATAAGCGGTCATGCGTTTCTCCGCTATCAGTTGGTCGAGCACTGCCGGCGGGCTGATGAAGACATGCGGCGTTATCGACAGTCGGAGATTGCCGATATTCAGACACCCCGCCTGAAGCATTTGCAGCGCCACGCGCGGTGGGGTGGTGACATAGAAGACATCGCCCGCCTCGGGGAATTTCAATAGAAAGGCACGCAACGTTTCCTGCAGCGCCATATGATGGTTGCCGTCGGAAAAAATCACCAGGCGCGCGCGCATCGGATCGCCGTGAAAATCCAGGCAGATGTTCGAGCCGGGCTGAGAAAAACACGGCTCATCGGGGCTCCTTGGCCGAGCGGTTTCATCCGGCCAGTTCAATGGATTTATGGGCATGGCATGCTAAACAGCCTTACCCGCCAAGAACGCAAGAAAGAAAAAGCTGATGGTGTTTTCTTGGCCATCCGTTGTTTCCTTGTGGGAGAAGCTGTTCATCCATCAAATGCGATGAATAGCGCTGAAGTCCATACTTTTGCATCATCGATCTGCCTTCCAAAAAAGTAAACCGGGCGATGGCCGTGCGGACCATTGTGCGGGTCAATGTTGAGCGTGCCGCTGACTTCCCGCGGTGCGGGTGAATCACTCATCCGTTCGAAAGCGAGAAACATTTCCACCCCCGGCAGATCCTTCTTGAGCCGCGCGGCTTCCAGCAGCTCCGCCCCGGTGATCTCCCATTCGAATGTCGGGCAGTGCACGAAGGGATTACCCTTGAGCGGATCGCCAACTTTCACATAACCGTCTATCGTGCCTTCGACGCGAATCCTTGCCGTGGCCAGATGCGACACGTCGAGCTCGATGGCATCCACGTCGCCATAGGTATCGCTCCTGAAACCCACCGTGGTGGCCGATTCGCGCCAGCAGGTTTCTTCGAGGTGTTCGAAGCCGCGGCCGGTGAAATCGTTGATTACCGCATTGGTGATGGTGACCTTGCCCTTCCAAGCTGCCCAGCGATAGCGATCCTTGACCCGCGCGCCGCCCCAACGAAAGCGAATCTTGCGCTCGGAGTAGCCGAGTTCCTGTTGCAGGTTGCGGCGCCAGATTTCGCCGGCGTGGTCGAAGGCGATGATCTCGTCCCAGCCCGCATCGCCAAGGAAACGATAGTCAACCGTCGCCGGGCCCTTGTGCGCAAACTCATCGCCCATGATGTGCTCATTGCAGCGAATCAGGCCATAGCTGCGCTCGCCGGTGGACGCAAAGGTATGGCGCGCACGCAGAGCCTGCGCGATGGCCTTGCGGGAAAGTTCCGGCGCAATGACGCCGGAGATGCCACCCTTGGTGCCAAACACCGCCGTGCCGGGCACGCCGCCGCCACAGCGGCCGCGATGCTCGTCGCCGGCCATGGACGCGCCGATTTTGTAGCCTCGGCCCATCGCATCCTGATATAGCCAGCCGAAATGACCCCAGCTGGAGCCGATCTCGATCAGCCGCTCCAGCTTGGGATGATGCCAGTCGAGAATGCAGCGCCGACCGCCCACGTGCGGAATCAGCAGATGGCCATCCGGGTCTTTCGCATAGGCAACCCATAACTCCTCCAGCGGCCATGCACCCGGCTCGACGGTAGCCGAGCGCATGTCTTCGTTCCATTCCACCGAGCGTACATGCTCGCCGGTTTTGAGGTACGGGAATTCCGGTTCACCGTCGTGCAGGAATACGACGTTGTGATCGCCCCCGGCACAACTCGATCCGCACCACTCGGTGCCGGGATACGCCACGAAGCTGCCGTCCGCAGTGATCGAATGAATCAGTTCGACCGTACTCTTCCACTTCTCCGTGGTGATATTGAAGTCGTTATGCGCAAAAGCCAGGATGTCCAGACCGCTTACATCGCGACCGTAAGTGAGGTTATAGCTCGTGGTATTGGTGCCGATCGTGTCTTCGGAATGCACATGCAGATCGCAGTAGTAAATACGCGGCACCGCCAACGCCTCGTCCACCGTGACATAAAAGACCGCCGGCTTGACCCAGGGGTGTTCGGGTAGATGGGCGGTGACCGCCAATTCGCCGGCCTCCTGCGTCGGCAAGTCGTCCAGCAATAATACGGCCCAGCCCTTTTCCGCCAGTGCCCTCTCTTTGTCGTACACCGGCTTACCGTTCAACGTCGCGTTGACCCGCACCTTGTCGCCGCGATTCCAGCAGGTATTCCCCCACTGATCCTCGCTGCGCAGCCGCAGCGGAAATTTTTCGTTTGCGCGAACGATACGAGAGCCGGCCCACATCAGTTGCGCCGGTGCGCCGGGTTTGATATCGATCACCAGGTCTTCGCCAATGGAGGCGAAGCGCGAGGTGCCAAGGGGGTCGACATAGCAGCGGATGCGGAAACTCTCCTCGACGAAAGTCTGCACGCGCGTACCGGCACCGCCAAAACGCCGGTCGCCCAGGCGGATGATGATGTGGTCGCCAGCCTTGAGGTAACCGTCGTAAGTATCGACGATCACCGCTTTCTGAAATGGCCGCTCATGGCCCTTCTGATCGAAGCGCACGCTGAGCTTCTGCACAGTCGCCGGTGACTGGCCGGGAATAGTCGGCGCGGCGTGATATTCGGCAGAGATGTAGTTGGCACCAGCCGGATCGGTGTTCTGGAACAGCGCCCAGTCGGAATAGAAGCGAAACGTCGCCTTGAACCAGGATCCGTCGGCCATGCCCGAGGCACCGAGTTCGTAATCGATGATGATTTCCTGCCAGGAACCCGCCTCCATGCGCTCGATGTTGCACGAGACTTTTCCCAGGAAAGGCATGTCCTTGGTGATCTGATACAGGCCTTGCGGCGCAATGTAGTCGCCAAGTTTTTCTTTCAGTTCGGCGTCGGTCATTTTCTTCATGTTGTCTTCCTCGTTTTACAAATACGGCCAGGCACATCCCCAGCCGAATGAGCGTCGGTTGGGGATGTGTCGATCAGAGCAGATTTATTGGAAGGGCCAAGGTGCTGTTGGATCCCATACCGGGATACCCATGAATGCATACCATGGCGCCATGACACAGATGCCGTAGGCGATCGCGATCAGCACGGATACCCAACCCACTTTCGCATAGTCAGCCATGCTGAAGGTGCCGCTGCTATAGGCGATGACCGCCGCCGTGATTTGCGTGGGCAGGATGTAGGCGAAGGTGTCGGTGTCGGATACAAGCATGGTGAACGCCACCGGGTGCAATCCAAGCTTGGGTGCAAGCGCCAGCAGGATCGGTGCCAGCATGGTGATTGCCGCCACATTCGACAGCATGCCAAGCCGGATCACATGCGTGCCCGCCATCAGGATCAGCAGCACCATCCACCACGGATGGCCCGTCGCCAGCGGATGAATGATGTCCGACAGCCATTGCGCAAGCCCGGTACTGCCCATTGCGGACGACATCGAAAGCGCGCCCGCAAGCAACAGGAACGTGCCCCAGATAGTGCGATCCTGCAGTTCTTTCCACTTGAAGCCGAACATGCCGGGCATGAACAATACCGCCAACCCCATCAGCGCCGCATTGTGCGATTTGATGCCGTGCCAGGATTCCGTCACCCACAATAGCGCGATCACGCCGAATACCACGAGAATGAGCCATTCCGCCTGACTGGTCTTCGGCTGTTCCGCGTACTGCCTTTGCACTGCCTCATAGCCCCCATGTACGCCCACGCCATGCGTTTTGAAGTAGCGCTGCATCCACCACTGGGTAATGACAAACATGCCGAGATAGGGCCATTGCAGCTTGAACCAGTCGATGTAGGACAGGTGTAGCGCAAGCTCGGTGTCGAGCAGGCCGACAATCACCAGATTGGGCAGGTGCGCGGTCATGATGCACATGCCGCTGATCATCGAACCATAGACCAGCGTCTGGATGACGATGGCCTTCTTGCCGGCACGTTCTTCCGGTGTATCGCCGAACATATTCGTAATGCCATTCACCACCGGCAACAGCGTCGCGGCACGTGCGTTGGCTGCTGGAATAATCAACGACAACAGCAAGTTGGCACCGAACATCGCCCAGATCACGCCATTGACCGTTCGTACCTTGAGCTTGTGTAGCATCCCCAGCGCGATGCGTCGATCCAGACCGGCTGCCTGCATCACAGCAGCAAAAATAAATGCCGCCAGACACAGAAACACCACCGGCGTGGAAAAACCGCTGGCCGCCTTGGGAAACTTGTCGATCGCACCAGTCATCACCAGCAGCATAGGGATCAACATTCCGGATACGCCGACCGGGATCGCTTCGGTAATCCACATGAGACATGCCCATACCATGACTGCCAGCGTTGCCTTGCCCGCGGTGGAAAGTCCCTCTGGCGCAGGCATCACCCAAAGAATCAAAAAGAACGCGATCCAGGCGGCAATGAACCCGCACGCACACTTGCCGGGCGATCGGCCGGAATCACGAATGTTGCTGCCCCAGTTGGCGATAAAACCGCCGCTCTGAACTTGTTCGCTCATAAGGCCCCCTATTGCAGATTGGCTGCAGTCAGCGACACCAGCAGCACGCCGATCACATCATTGCCATTTTTCACGGGTGCGGAAATTTGCACCGATTCGATATTGGTGCTGGGGTCGGGTTTGGATTCACCCTGTTGCCACACTTTTCCGCTGAACGATTCGTCGAAGTTTGGCTTGCCCTTGCCGATATAAATCGCCGGCATGGACGTAAAAGCGACGCGATGGCTCTTGTCGCCCGAGAGTACGATCTTATTGATCCCCTTGGGATCGGCATTCATCCACTTGGTCAGGCGCTGCCCGGCCGGATTGTCGACCAAGCCTTTGACGATGGGATCGCTTTCCTTCAACTCCCGCCACTTGGCATTGCCCAACATGGGAATCGGGCCTTTGGCGTTGGACTCCTTCACGGCTTTCACAATGACAGGGTCCATGGCCCACACGGCCGCCTGCTTTTTATAGGCATCGATCTTGGGTTGCATCTTGGGTGTCACGTCAGCCGCCCATACAGGGGTCGTGACGATCACTGCAGCCAACAGCGCCCAAATGTTGAGGAAAAGAGAAGAAGAGAAGCATCGGGCTCGAGAGTCGTAAGGCATCGTAACCTCCATCAGGGTAGAACTCCGTTATGAGGGACACCGACAATGTCCCTTTCCTGTTTTGTGGTTCTCCGACCTCGGACACCAACCCCTTTACACTCCCGAAGCGGCATAAGTAGTATTCTGGCCATCTCGGGGAAAGTATGTCGGCCAACTGACATTTCCGGCATTAAAGAAAATGTCGTTTTAGGCACGGCAATCCAACAGAGGATGCACATGCCACTTGATCAGCAAACCGACATACTCGCCCGCATGAGCGGGGAAGACCGGGAGGCATTGCTTTCCCTCGGCACGATGCAGCGTTTTTCCAAGGGCGAATTCGTGTTCCGTGCAGGGGCACCGGGCAAGCACGTCTATTTCCTTCGCAAAGGCCGAGTCAAGATTTGCCAGCCGTCGCATACCGGCAAGGAAGTCATTCTGTGGTTCTGCTTTGCAGGTGAAATGTTCGGCCTTGCAGAAGTGGCACAGGGGGGAGGACGCGTGGTGCATGCACACGTGTGCGAGGCATCGGAGGTGCTTAAATTGTCGCAAAGCCAGTTTTCTGGGTTTCTTCGCGACCATCCTGATTCCCTGCATCTTGTCATGCAGGTGTTGTCATGCCGTATGCGCACCCTGAGTGAAGTCATCGTCAATCTGGTTAATGACGACGTTGAGACCCGCATCATGAAGTTGATTCTACGTTTGAGTGCGCGCCACGGAGTCCACGTTGGGCAGGATATCCATCTCGACATCACCCTTACCCACCAAGAAATTGCCGATATGGTCGGCACGACGCGCCAAACGGTTACCGGCATGCTCAGCAAGCTAAAGCGAAGAGGCTTTCTAAGCCTGGAAAACCGCAGAATTTATATCGAGAGTCCGGAAATACACGGCACGGCTTCTGGCCCAGACCATTGGGAATGATGGTGGATAGCCTTCGGCCAATCCCACATTCAAGTTTTCCTTGCTTCTTCTTTCCCCAAAGAAAAGGCCAACCAGATCGGTTGGCCTTACGGCGCTGCCAATTTCGAAAATTCTGTCTCGTAGAATGACTTCTCTTGACGTTATTTCCGTTTACTTACGCTAACTGATATGCCACGAAAATAGTGTCTCTTGAGCATCAAATAAATCAATAAGTTAGCCACGATTTTCATCGCCGGGCTCCAGCGTTACGGCTTGAAAAAACGGCACGGTGATGAATTTCTGCATAAATAAGCGCCACGGTTCCAACTGTCCGCCTGGCCAAAGCGATACCAAAAACCCTGTGCAGCAGGTGCCTGACCAGCTTACCTCATGGCAGTGACGTATTGTCCTTGGCCGCTGTCATCTGCTCTTCTACCGGAAAATCCACTTCTGCGATCAGTCGGCTCGGCGGCGGTGAGCATGCGTTACACAGAACGGCCAAGACAACCGACTCAAGGACGCTCGCGCTCATGCGCTCCCATTCTTGCTCAAGGATCGATTCCACATACGTCAAGTGGAACTTGGTCATGTCGACTGGCTTGCCGCAGCGCGAGCATAATTCAATCGGTCCAATGTCCGGATAGGTTGCGCGTACGTTTTGCAACCGAGCGTATCGACTGGCCGGTCACTCCCGCACGTGAAATTTCTTCACGTTCAGCCAAGGTCAGCGCCAATCTCGAACGACGACGTGAAGCGGGTCGTATCCCGCCAGTCCTGGAAAGAATCCCTTGTACCGTCGAATGGTTCCGATCAAAAAGCTGGGCAATCTGCTGCAGTGAATCACCCTTTTGCCAGCGCTCCCACATCAAGGCCTTCTGGCTCTCCGAGTAGTTGGTCCGTGTCCTGTATTTCATCTGCAACACTCCTTCTGCTTACGCAGTTTCTAGTGTGTTGCATCCACCGGTTGAATCCGCAGACACTTACCGGTCAAAGTAACATTCAGCGTCCGTGTTGATGGATGGGTTGGGCCTCAGATGTCCCATATCTCGCCCTTCCGATAATATCGCGCCTTGCTTCTATGTGAGCGACGGTCAATACACCCCTATATAGCACTGGGCGGGGACAACAAGTTGCGGTAGGATTTTCTATCTTGGCATCTCCAGTGCCAGCAATAGCAAGAATCCAATAAAGTCAGGGGGATATATTCATGGGGCTGTTCGATTTTGTCGCCAAACAGTTCATCGACGTCATCCAGTGGACAGAGGACGAGGCGGGTGTTCTAGCCTGGCGCTATCCCATGGCTGACATGGAAATCCAGAATGGCGCGCAGCTCGTGGTACGCGAGACCCAGCAGGCTGTGTTCATCGACGAGGGCCGCTTCGCTGACCGGTTCGACGCCGGCACCTACACCCTCACCACCCAGACTCTTCCGGTGCTCACCTATCTGAAGAACTGGGACAAATTCTTCGCGTCGCCTTTCAAATCTGACGTCTACTACTTCAGCCTGCGTGAACATATCGACCGCAAATGGGGCACTACCCAGCCCATCACCGTGCGGGACAAGGAGTTCGGCCCCCTGCGCATCCGTGCCTTTGGCACCTATTCCTATCGCATCGCCGAACTGGAGCCCTTCTGGCGAAAGCTGTCCGGCACTTCCCCTCTCTATACCGTGGGCGACCTGGACGGTCAACTGCGGGCCATGGTGCTCACCGCCCTCGGCAGCTTTCTGGGTGGCAGCGCGGTCGCCTTCGTGGACATGGCCGCCAACCAGGCGGCCTTCTCCGAACGGCTCAAGGAAGCCATCGCGCCGGCCTTCAAGGAGTATGGCCTGGAACTAGCCAGCTTCTTCCTGCAAAGCTTGTCCCTGCCGGAGGAACTCGAAAAGCATCTGGACCGGGCTGCATCCCAGCGCATGGTAGGTGATCTGGGCCAGTACACCCGCTTTCAGACCGCCGACGCCATCCCGTTGGCAGCGGAGAATCCCGGCGGCATCGCCGGTATCGGCGCCGGAATGGGGGCTGGCCTAGCCATGGCCCAGGCAATGAACGGTGCGCCCGCCAGTCCCGCCACCCCGACCCCCCAGGAAGACCCCATCGCCTTGATCGAAAAACTGGGCGGCCTACTGGCCAAGGGCCTGATCAGCCAAGAAGAGTTCGACGCCAAGAAGAAGGAATTACTGAGCCGTATCCAATAAGGCGCGAACGATGCGCGTTTTCAACTGCCCCTCCTGCGGGGCGCCGGTGACCTTTCACGCCAGCGTTTCTGTCTACGCCGTCTGCGCTCATTGCCAAAGCATGATCCTGTGTCGGGACGTGGGCATAGAGGCGTTCGGCAAGATGGCCACCCTGCCGCCGGACATGAGCCCGCTCCGGATCGGCGCCCAAGGCGTGCTGGACGGCGTCGGCTTCGCCCTTCTGGGCCGGTTGCGGATCGGCTGGCGGGACGGTGCCTGGAACGAGTGGTTTATGGTCACGGAACACGCCCGTAAAGGCTGGCTAGCGGAAGCGCAGGGCTTTTTCGCCGCCTGCTTCGAAGTACCCTTGGAGCATGACGGACAAAACCTGATCGACCGGGATTTCGCCACCTGGAAACCCAAGGCCGGCGAACGAGTTCAGGTGGGTGACCAGACCTATGAAGTGGCCGACATTAAACAGACCACTTGTCTCGGCAGCGAAGGGGAACTGCCCTTTTTGGCTAACCGGGGTCGTCAGGCGGTATCCATCGACTTGGAAGGCACTGCACGCTTCGCCAGCCTCGAGGTCTACCAGAAAACAGGCCGACTCTATCAAGGCCGCTACGTGGGGTGGGACGAGTTGAAGCTGAGCAACATCCGACCTCTGGAGGGTTGGTGATGGACACGCCCGGCAAGCCCTGCGTACTCAAATGTCCCAACTGCGGCGGCGCCGTCACCTTGCGGGCAGCAGGCCTCAGCGTCAGCGTGGTCTGCCAGCAATGCGGTTCGCTGCTGGATGTGGCGCGGGAAGACATTAAGCTGCTCGAGAAGGCTTGGCAAAGCAAGCGCACTTTACTGATCCCCCTAGGCAGCCGGGCCACTCTGGAAGGCAACCTTTGGGAGGTGGTGGGTTATCAGGCGCGCAGCAGCGGCTCCTCTAAGGAAGCCCGCTACGCCTGGGACGAATATCTGCTCTACAACCCCCGTTACGGCTTCCGCTTCCTGGCCCAGGCCGAGGGACACTGGACCCTGTACCGGGTGATCAAGCGCGGCATGCCGTTGCCCCGTGGTGCCCGTTTCGAGCGCTTCTTCGATGGCCAGGTTCGGGTGGACTACGTGCTTGGGGAATTCTATTGGCGGGTCAAGAAAGGCGATACGGTGCATGTCACGGACAGCATCGCCCCGCCGTACGTGCTGTCGGTGGAACGGGATGCGGACGAGATCAACACAGCCTTGGGCATCTATATCCCGGCCACGGAGATCGCGGCCGCCTTCCAACTCGATCCGAACGCCATGCCGAAATCGCGTGGCGTCGCCGCCAACCAACCGTCGCCTTTTTCCCAGCGCATGCCCGACGTGTTGCGCATTGCCATGTGGGCCGTTCTGGTGGCCACCCTTATCCAGTTCGGCCAAGCGTTCTTCGCGGCCAACCAGCTTGTCTACGTGGAGACCTTCGACGTCGACCCTGAGACCACCGAGCGCACCCATGTCAGTCCGCCCTTCACCTTGCATAAGGGCCTCGCCAACGTCTGCCTGGAGAGTACGGCGGTTCTTCGCAACGACTGGGCGGAATTGGGTGTTACCTTGGTCAACGAAACCACCCAGGAACAGCGCAACCTACTCCAGAGCATGGAATTCTACGAAGGTTACGATGGTGGCGAACGCTGGCACGAAGGCAACAATGCAGCCTCCAATTGCTTCTCGTCCGTTCCCGCCGGTCAGTACCGCCTGGTCCTGGATCCCGACGCTGGCGTTTTCCACAAGAGCCAGCCAGGCAGGCAAACCTTCAGCGAACGCCTATACAGCGACGCGCCCATCTGGTCCAACTGGTTGGTCCTCATGCTGGCCTTGCTACCTTATCCCCTGTTCCTCTGGCTTCGCCACCACAGCTTCGAATACACACGCTGGTCGGAGAGCGACTACATGCCGAAGGTCTATGCCGGCATCAAGAATTCGTTGAATGGCGAAGATGAGTAAACTGCCCCGCTTCTACCAGTTTCTCGCCGTCTGCCTAGTATTTGCCATGACTTGGGCAAACGCGCGGGGCTACATGGTTTCCAGCCTTTTCAACAACAGCGACCCGGCCGCCCGATCTGCGACCGGCCAGATTAGCCACAAATAGGAGCCGTCATGGAAGACCTGATCCAGTGGAAATTTGTCCTCAACGCCGTATTGTTCTCCGCCGTCGGGGTGGGCTTCTTCGCCCTCTGCTTCGGCATCCTGGAATTCTTTACGCCTAAAGTCGACCTCTGGCAGGAACTCACCGAGAAACAGAACATCGCCTTGGCAGTGTTCCTGGGTGCTGTGATGCTGGGCATCGCTATCATTATCGGTGCAGCCGTGCATGGCTGACGGCGCCCCCCTTCTCCCCAACGAAATAGGTTAGGCATTGGCCCCGCTGCTACTCGTCTCGGTCTTTGTCATCGCCACCTGCGGGCTGGTGTATGAGTTGGTCGCCGGAACTCTGGCGAGTTACCTGCTGGGCGACTCGGTCACCCAGTTCTCCACTGTCATCGGTGCCTATCTCTCCGCTATGGGTATCGGCTCGTGGCTGTCCCGCTATGTCCGCCGCAACCTGGTTGGGGTGTTCGCCCAGGTGGAAATCCTGGTTGGAGCCTTGGGCGGCGGCTCGGCCGCATTGTTGTTCCTGCTCTTCGAGCGGGTGGAGATGTTCCGCATCGTGCTCTACGCTGACGTGCTGGCGGTGGGCATCCTAGTGGGCATCGAAATTCCCCTGTTGCTGCGCATCCTTAAGGATCGCTTCGAGTTCAGCGACCTAGTCTCCCGTGTGTTCACCTTCGATTACGCTGGCGCCCTGTTCGCCTCCATTCTGTTTCCGCTCCTGTTGGTGCCCCATCTGGGCCTAATCCAAACCGGCTTCCTGTTCGGCATGCTGAACGTCATGGTGGCAGTCTGGCTGCTGTTCACTTGGCCGGATATTCCTGGTGCCCGGCCCCAGCGCGGCCTAGCCTTAGCGGTGCTGCTGGCCCTGCTGGCCGGCTTCATCCACGCCGAGGACATTACCGGCACGGCGGAGGCCGCCACCTATCCGGGCAAGGTCATCCACGCCCAGTCCACCCCCTACCAACGTATTGTGCTGACCCGCTCCGGCCAAGACTTGCGCCTCTACCTAAACGGCAACCTACAATTCTCCAGCCTGGATGAATACCGCTACCACGAGGCCCTCGTGCATCCGCTGATGGCCTCCCTTGCGCAACCCAAGCGGGTGCTGATCATTGGCGGCGGTGACGGCCTAGCGCTCCGGGAGATACTGAAGTACACCAGCGTCCAACAGGTAGTCATGGTGGATCTGGATCCGGCCATGACCAAGCTGTTCGCTAGCAACCCGCTGCTCACAGCCCTGAATCACGACGCCTTAGCCTCGCCCAAGCTGCACATCGTCAATCGGGACGCCTTTGTCTGGCTGCGGGACGCGGCGGCGGCGGGCGAACCAGCCTTCGACGCCGTCTTGATCGACCTGCCCGACCCATCCAACTATTCCATTGGCAAACTGTATTCCTTGACCTTCTACCGGGCCCTGCACGACCTCCTCAAAGCCGAAAGCCGCATCGTGGTGCAGAGCACCTCACCCCTGGTGGCCCGCAAGACCTACTGGTGCGTCGCCGATACCCTGGCGGCAGCGGGCTACCAAGTCACGCCTTACCATACCTATGTACCCTCCTTCGGCGAATGGGGCTTCCTGCTAGCCGGCCAGCGGCCATGGAGGGCACCCGGGCACTACCCCACCGGGCTGCGCTTCGTGAATGCCGAGGAAACCGCCAACATGCTGCACTTCCCCGCCGACATGGCCTATGTGGAAGGTGGTGTGCAGCGTCTCGACAACCAGTTACTGGTACGCCATTTCGACGAGGAATGGTCGGCCTATCAGAATGCCTGGTAGAGGTCAGCCATGAACCGCCGCCATTGGCTAACGAGTGCCGCCGGTCTGGCTGGAGCCGCCGCGGCAGGTGTCTGGCTCCACCGCGCGCCAGAAACCGTGCCGGGTGAGCTACTAGGCGCCGACCATGCACTGGGCCACCGCCTGCGCGGCGGCACTTTTCCCGCCCCCAGCGAAACCCTGACTACCGATGTGCTGGTGGTGGGCGGAGGCATTGCCGGCTTGGCAGCCGGCCTGCGCCTGCGCGACGCCAGCGCCGATTTCCTGCTGGCGGAACTGGAAGAAGAAGTGGGCGGCAACTCCCGTTCCGGCGCGAACGCCATTTCCGCCTATCCTTGGGGTGCCCACTACGTGCCACTGCCCACCAAGGAGTCCGTCGAGGTTCGACGGCTTTTCGAGCGGCTGGGCGTGATCACCGGCTACGATCCGGCCGGACTGCCCGTCTACGACGACTACATGCTGTGCGCCGACCCGGATGAACGCCTTTACCTACACGGCCGCTGGCAGGACGGCTTGGTACCATTGCTGGGTGTTGGTGCCAACGAACGGGCCGAATACCAGCGCTTCTTCGACCACATGGCAGCCTACAAGGCCCTAAGGGGCAAGGATGGCCGGCGTGCCTTTTCTATTCCCATCGACACCAGTTCTGGCGACCCCGAGCTGCGTGCCCTAGACCGCCTGAGCTTCCGTGCCTGGCTCGACCGGGAAGGCTATCAGGGTGAGCACCTGCGCTGGCTGCTGGATTACAGTTGCCGGGACGACTACGGCGCCGGCCTCGACCATGTATCTGCCTGGGCCGGCATCCACTACTTCGCCTCCCGCAACGGCCGTGCCTCCAACGCGGAACACGACACTGTGCTGACTTGGGCAGCGGGCAACGGCTGGCTGGTGGACAAGCTACGAACAGCCATCGCCGACCATGTCCGCACCCGCGCCCTGGCTATCCGGGTGAAAGACGGCGAACGGCCCACTGTCGATCTCTATCTGCCGGACGAGAACCGGGTCGTCCGGGTGCGGGCGCGTGCCGTTGTTCTGGCGGTGCCGCGCTTCGTTGCCAAGCGGCTTTTGCATGGTGGCCGTTTTGCCACCAACGACCAAGGGTTCGAATATTCCCCTTGGCTGGTCGCCAACCTTAGCCTTGACCACCTGCCCTCCGGCCCTGGCGCCGACTTGGCTTGGGACAACGTGGTCTACGGCAGTGCCATGCTGGGCTACGTAGTGTCGACCCACCAAAGCTTGGCGATGCGGCCAAAACAAACAGTCATCACCTGGTACTGGCCCCTCGATCACCTGCCACCCGCCGCCGCCCGCCAACAGGCCCTGGGACGCTCCACCGAGGAATGGAAACACCTAATCCAGACCGAGGTGCTGCACCTGCACCCAGAACTGAAGGGCGCTATCCGGCGCATCGACCTCAGGCTGTGGGGCCATGCCATGATCCGTCCCCGGCCAGGATTCATCTGGGGCGAGGCGCGCCAGCAGGCTCTTCGGCAACACCCTCCCATTTTTTTTGCCCATTCGGACATGGCCGGGATATCCATCTTCGAGGAGGCCTACACCTTCGGCGTGAAGGCAGCCGAGGGTGTCCTCGACCATCTGGGGCTACGGGTATGAAACAACCTTGGGTCCATTCTGCCGGCCTAGACTCGACCTTCATCTTGGCTCCAGCATTCCTGGTCACGGCGGTGGTGCTGACTCTGGGCGATTCGGTCCGGGCCATCGCAGAGATGCCGCCGCTGTTGTGGTTGCTCCTCATCGTTGGGGTGGACGTGGGCCACGTCTGGAGTACGTTATTCCGCACCTACCTGGATCGAGGCGAGCTCCGCGCACGACAGGCGCTATATGTGTTGACGCCACTGCTGGGCTTCGTCTTGGGGGTAGTCTTGTACAGGCTCGGGGACATGTTGTTCTGGCGCACTCTGGCCTATCTGGCAGCATTCCATTTCGTGCGCCAGCAATACGGTTTCATGATGATCTACCGGCGTGCCGAACAGGCAGACCCCGCTTGGGCCAGACGCCTGGACCAAGTGTTGATCTACGCAGCCACGCTCTATCCCTTGATCGCCTGGCATTGCCAGCCGCGCCAGTTCGACTGGTTCGTACCGGGCGATTTCCTTGCCTTTGACACGCCGATCGTGGCGGTAGTGACTGGCTGGGCCTATCTGGCAATGTTCGCCGCCTACGTCGCCAAGGAGGTGGTATTCGCGTTGCGTCGCGGCGGGTTTAACCTCCCGAAGAACCTCATGCTGCTGGGTACAGCATTGTCGTGGTACGTGGGTATCCTGGTATTCGACAACGACTTGGCCTTCACTGCTACCAACGTTATCGCCCACGGCGTGCCCTACATGGCCTTGATCTGGATCTACGGCCGCAATCAGCAGGCGCATGATCAGCGACGCACCGATTACCTGTTGCCGGTGGCACGCCTTTTTCAGCCGAAGGTCGTGCCGATCTATCTGGGCGCTCTATTCATCATTGCTTATCTGGAAGAGGGGCTCTGGGACGGCTTGGTATGGCGCGAAAACTCGATGCTCTTTCCGGCCTTCGCCCACCTGCCCGAATTAGAAAACCCAGCAATACTTACTTGGTTGGTCCCACTCCTGGCACTGCCCCAGATCACCCACTACCTACTTGATGCCTACATCTGGCGCTTGGGTGTGGCGAACACGCCCTGGAAGACCATACTCTTTTTGAATTCGACTAAGACATGAACAAACAGTACGCCCCCGGTCTGCACCTGCTCATCGATTTCTGGGGTGCGGACCAGCCGACCGACCTGCATCAGGTCGAGTTTCTGTTGCGAGAGGCGGCGGAAGCCTGCGGCGCCAGGGTTCTGGAGGTGCGCCTGCACAGTTTTGGCGATGCCGGTGGCGTAACCGGCGTGGCCATTTTGGCGGAATCTCACATCAGCCTTCACACTTGGCCGGAACATGATTTCATCGCACTGGACATCTTCCTGTGCGGAGACAGGGATGCCGCGCCAGCGCTCAAGGTTCTAAAAAGCGGGCTAAGCCCCAAGCACGTGAACGTAAGTGAAATTCGACGTGGCCATGATAATTGAGTGGCTGCAGGGTTGCTGCCGGTTAGCTTAGAAGCACTCATACTGCAGTTCAGCCTCGGGACTTGTTCGGCCGTCCTGACGGGAATCGCCATTTACGTTGATTGCTGTGCCAACGTCCGCAACCTGCGCGACACCAGTCATTTAAATGAGTCAACGTCACCGTCAGCAAAGGTCGAACACCGGGCATCAGTGACTAACTCGCTGAGCGGCGGCTTGGGGTCAAAACCAACCTGGTTTCGAATCTGCTCGACCAGCAGCAACCGGGCAATTCCAGCCTGTGATCCCATAGGCGGAACCCGCCCTGTCCAAGCAAGGCTGAGCACTCGCAATCCACACCTAATCCCCACACCCACCACATAAAGCCCCCACACCCGTTTCCTACTCTGGCCGCATCTTCAACCAACAAGAGGTGTCGCCATGAAACGGGGTCTGTTTTTTCTGCTTGCCTGTGTGCTGTTCTTTGCCGCTGCGTATGCCTTTGCCGAGGACCACTGCGGCGATTGCGATCGCAGCCTTGCGCCGCGTTTGTGGATTCCGGACGGCGATCCGGCCGCCGACCGTCTGCCGTTGAAGTCGAGCCGAGCCGATATCGTCATCGATGGGCCCATCGCGCGGGTGACCGTGACGCAGCGCTATGGCAACGCAGGTACGCGGCCGATCAACGCGCGCTACGTGTTTCCCGGCTCGACCCGCGCCGCGGTGCAGGGGCTGACGATGAAGATCGGCCAGCGCACCATCCGGGCGAAGATCAAGGAGAAGGAAGAGGCGAAGAAAATATTCGAGGCCGCGAAGCAGGCGGGCAAGCATGCCGCCCTGCTCGACCAGAAGCGTCCCAATGTATTCATGATGGATGTCGCCAACATCATGCCGGGCGACGAGGTGGAGCTGACGCTGCAATACAGCGAGCTGCTGGTGCCGGACCAGGGCGTGTACGAACTGGTGTACCCGACGGTGGTCGGCCCGCGTTACGGCGGCGACCCGGTGCGGGCGGCACCGGATGCGGTGTGGATGGCCAACCCCTACGCAAAGGACAAGTCCGACGGCGGCAATCCGGCGCGCATCGAGACCGGCATCCGGGTGCATCTCGCCAGCCCGATTCCGGTCAGCGACATGCGCTCGGTGCAGCACAAGATCGCCACTAACTGGATCGACGACAAGCGCGTGGAAGTCGGGCTCGACCCGTCCGAACGTGACGCCGGCAATCGCGACTTCATCCTGCGCTTTCGCCTGCAGGGTGACCGGATCAACTCGGGGCTGATGACTTACGAATGGAACGGCGAGCACTATTTCCTGATGATGGCTCAGCCGCCCAAGCATGTTGAAGCGGCGCAGGTGATGAAACGCGAATACCTGTTCGTGGTGGATGTGTCCGGCTCGATGCACGGCTTTCCGCTCGACACCGCGCGCGAGGTGATGCGCGAGCTGCTGGGCAAGCTGCGCCCGGATGAAAGTTTCAACATCCTGTTTTTCTCGGGCGGCTCCACCGTGTTGTCGTCGTCGCCCTTGCGGGCTACACCGGCCAATTTGCAACGCGCCATGGACATGATGAAGGCCTACGAAGGCGGCGGCGGAACCGAGCTGGTGCCCGCTTTGGAGAAGGCTTTCGACATGCCGCGCACACCCGATACCGCGCGCAGCATCGTTGTCATCACCGACGGCTACATCAGCGCCGAGCGCGCGGCCTACGATCTGATCCGGCAGAACCTGAACGCGACCAATCTGTTCGCCTTCGGCATCGGCTCGTCGGTGAACCGCTACCTGATCGAGAGCATGGCCCACGCCGGCGAGGGTGAGCCCTTCGTCATCACCGGGCCGAGCGAAGTGGCCGGCGTCGGCGATCGCTTCCGCCGCTATGTCGAGTCGCCGGTACTCGGCAACATCCGGCTGCAGGGCAAGGGCGTCGAGTTGTACGACATGGAACCGGCCGACATCCCGGTGATGCTGGCCGAGCGTCCCATCGTGGTGTTCGGCAAGTACCGCAACGCCGAGCCCCGTGCCAAACTCGTGCTGACTGGCACCGCCGCCACGGGCGACTACCACGCGAGTCTGCCGCTGGCCGGCGAAGGCAGCCGCAATCAGGCCGAACTTCTGCCCATCCTGTGGGCACGGCAACGGCTGATGCGCCTGTCCGACATGCAGGGCGGGAACGTCGAACTCAACCGCAACGCCATCGTCGATCTCGGTCTGCGCTACGCGTTGCTGACCCGGTACACCTCCTTCGTCGCGGTCGACGAAACCGTGGTCAACCCGGGCGCCGACGCGACCGACGTGAAGCAGCCCCTGCCGTTGCCCCAGGGCGTGTCGGAACTGGCGCTGGCGCAGCCGGTGCCAGAGCCGGAACTGGGCTGGTTGATGCTCCTGCTGGGCGGCCTGTTCGGCGGCGAACGTCTGATGCGGGCGCGCGGCCATGACAAGCGCTGAAACGTCAGGGCTGCCCGGTCGCGTATTCGGCTGGCGCGACTGGGGCTTGGTCCTGCTGCTGGCCCTGGCGCTCAAGGCCGGTTATTCGGCAGCCACGGCGGCGCAACTGCAATGGCTGCTCCGGCCGCTGGCCGGGCTGCTCAACGCCACCGGCCTGTTCGCCTTCGCACCGGTGGCGGGCGGCGAATGGCTGGACGCCGGCCGCGCCCTGATCATCGTCAAAGCCTGCGCCGGCGGCAATTTCCTGATCGCCTCGTGGCTGGGCTGGCTGTGGCGCTGGCGTACGCGGCCATTCGGTCCGACGCTCGCGCTGGGCGCCTTCGCCGCCGCCTGGCTGACGGCCCTGCTGGCCAACGCCGCACGCATCGTCCTGATCGGTTACGGCCAGGACGATCTGGCGGAGCTCGCGGGATTGCCGGACGCAGACAGCCACCGGCTGATCGGCATCGGCGTCTACTTCGGCGCCTTGCTGCTACAACTCCGGCGAACCGGAACCGCGCTCGCCGCGCCGGCGATCTACCTCGGCGTCACCCTGTTCGTGCCCCTGCTGAATGCCTGGCTGAGTGGGCGAAACGGCATCGACATGATGCACGCGCTGTGGTCTGCCGGGATTCCGCTGGCCGGATTGCTGGTTTATGGCCTGCTTCGGTTGCCGGCTGACCGGAAGCGCGGCGGGGACGGAAAGCCTACTTTGACAGCGCCATGAACAATGGCGGCAGACGTTCCGGCAGACGTTCGTCGTGGGTATCGACGTCGGACGGCCTGCCATCGGTGAGGATGAGCATCAGTTTCTTGTCGGCGGTGCGCGTGCCGAGATAGTGCGCGGATGGCGACGTCGAGGTCAAGTTCGCTGCCCTGCTCGCAGGGTACGACCGTCCTCGACTAAACTGCGCATGCTCCATCTTTGTGCAAATCTCATGACTGCTACCATTCTTCTAGTAGAAGACGATAGGCCAATCGCCGACAACGTGATCCTCGCCTTGGCGCGCGAGAACATGGACTGTCACCACGTGACGCTTGCGGCCGAGGGCCTTGCCCTGCTGACAGCTGGGGGCTTCGATCTAGCCATCCTGGATGTTGGGTTGCCGGATGGAAACGGTTTTGACGTGTGCCGTTCCTTGCGTGGGTTTTCCGATATTCCTGTAATCTTCCTCACTGCCCGGTCCGACGAAATCGACCGGGTGGTGGGCCTGGAGATCGGCGCCGACGATTATGTGCTCAAGCCTTTCAGCCCACGGGAACTGGCGGCGCGGGTGAAGACCATTCTGCGGCGCAGCCGGAATGGTGTCGCCAAAGCGAATACCACTGCAGCAACGGCCTTCATCCGAGTAGACGACGAACGCGCGCGCATCGTCTGCGGAGGCCAGGCGCTTGATCTAAGCCGCACTGAATACCTGATGTTGAAAGCCATGGCGGCGCGCCCCGAGAAGGTGTTTAGCCGGGCCGAGCTGATGGACGCTGCCGGCCTGGCCGAGGCCAGTCTGGAACGCTCGGTCGACACGCACATCAAGGCCCTGCGCGCCAAGGTCGCAGCGGCCGCGCCAGACAGCGACCTCATCCGCACCCATCGCGGCCTCGGCTACAGCCTGGCACGGAACGGCGCTTGAACTTCTTCGTCCGTTACTTCGTCGGCTACGTCGTGGTCACCGCGCTGGCGGTGCTGCTGGCGATGAAACTGTTCACCGACCAGCTCGTGCCGGGCGTACGCCAGTCGGTGGAAGAAACCCTGGTGCAGACCGCCAACCTGATGGCCGAAATAGCGACCGGGGAGATTGCGCAGTCACCGGAGAAGCAAACCAGCCTGGCGGCCATCGAGGCCATGTTCCGCGCTTACGAAACACGCCGTTTCGACGCACGCATCTACGGCGTGCTGAAGAGCGAGCCCGATCTACGCGTTTACGTCACCGACGCTGCCGGCCGGGTCGTCTTCGACAGCACCGGCCGCGACGTCGGCAAGGACTATTCGCGCTGGATCGACGTCAGCCGCACCCTGAAAGGCGAATACGGTGCCCGCACCACGCGCGAAAACGAATACGACGGCGCCAGCAGCGTAATGTACGTCGCCGCGCCGATTCTGCGCGAGGGCCGCATCGTCGGCGTGCTCTCGGTCGGCAAGCCGTCGCGCTCATTCCAGGGCTTCATCGACCTGACCGTGGACAAGGCCTGGCAATCGGCCAGGTGGCTGTTCGGCCTGGCCATGCTGCTGGCGCTCGGTTTTTCCTACTGGATGACGCGCGACCTACGCCGTCTGGTCGAGCATGCCGACGAAGTCGCTGACGGCCGGCGCGCACGCATTCCGGTCGAAGGCCGGGGCGAGCTGCGCCGCCTCGCGCAGGCACTCGAACACCTGCGCGCCGAGCTGGACGGCAAGGCGCATGTCGAAAAAGTCTCGCAACTGCTGGCGCACGAACTGAAAAGCCCCATCGCCGCGATCCGCGGCGCGATCGAACTGCTACCCGACGAAACCGACGCCGACCGGCGCGCGCGCCTCGAAGCCAACATCGCCGCCGAATCCGAACGCCTGCAACGCATCGTCGAAGGCGTGCTCAATCTGGCCCGCGCGGAAAACCGCGACCGCCTCGACGAGGTCGAGCGCATCGCTTTCGACGCGCTGGTGGCCGACGTGCTCGACACCCGCGCCGCGCGCCTCGCCGCCAGGGAACTGCGGGTCGACACCCAACTGGCGCCTGTCGAGGTCTCCGGCAATCGCTTCCTGCTGCGTCAGGCCGTGGCGAACCTGATCGACAACGCCATCGACTTCAGCCCGGCCGGCGGCGCGCTCACGGTCGAACTGGAAACGGTCGACGGCAGCGCGCGCCTGCGCATCCGCGATCGCGGTCCGGGCATTGCCGATTACGCCCGGCCGCGCCTGTTCGAACGCTTCTACTCCACGCCGCGCCCCGACAGCGGCGAACGCAGCAGCGGCCTCGGTCTCAACCTGGTGCGCGAAGCCGCCCGCCTGCACGGCGGCGACATCGTGCTCGACACCCATCCGGACGGCGGCGCCGAAGCCCGGCTCGATCTCCCCCTAGCAAAAAACACCTGATCCACACACAGCCCACACGAATCTCCCACACGGCGCCGACACGCTTCGGTCGTCGCAATCCAAGGAGACCATCATGGGCAAACTGCTCAACACCAAACTCTTCGCGCTGGCCTTGCTGGCGCTGATTCTCATCTTCGCCGTCAGCCAGGTGGCCTGGAAAGTCGCCGAGCGCCGTGCCACGCGCGACAGCGTCGTCCAGACCATCGCCGACCAGTACGCCCGCGAGCAGCAACTCGTCGGCCCGCTGCTGTGGGTGAAATGCCGCGAGCCGCAGACCCTCGTCGAAACCGACGAACACGGCAGCCGGCGTCGTACCGTCGAACACGACTGCTCGCGCCTGATCCGGCCCGAGAGCGTCACCGGCCAGGGCACGCTGGGCGTCTTGGAACGCTACCGGGGCATCTACCGCGCCAACATCTACTCGGCCGCGCTGCATTTGCAGGCCGTCACCCCCGCCTTCCAGCCCGGACCGGAACAGACCATCGAATCCGCCGCGCTGGTGTTCGGCGTCAGCGATCCGCGCGGCATCAAATCCGTGCGCGTCGGCACCGCCGACGGCCGCGACCTGGAGACGCGGCCCGGCACGCCGGGCAAAGCGATCGACAGCGGCTTCCAGGTCCCGCTCGACCTGACCGAACTGAACCAGCCGATGAAGCTGACCGTGCAGCTCGACGTCGGCGGCAGCGGCCGTTTCGACTGGGTGCCCATCGCCGCAAGGAACGACCTCGAACTAAAATCTACCTGGCCGCACCCCAGCTTCGACGGCCGCTTTCTGCCCGAGCAGCGCGAAGTCGGTAGCAAGGGTTTCAGCGCCCGCTGGCAGGTCAGCGACTTCGCCACCGGCGGCGACAAGATGCTCGCCGAACGCAACGGCACCACCTTCGCCGATTCCTTCGGCGTTTCGCTCATCGACCCGGTCGACGCCTACACCCAGACCGACCGCGCCGTGCGCTACGGCTTTCTGTTCGTGCTGCTCACCTTGGGCGGCTTCTTCCTGTTCGAAATGGTCAAGAAGAAGCCCGTGCATCCGCTGCAATACCTGCTGATCGGTTTCGCCGTGGTGCTGTTCTTCCTGCTGCTGCTCGCGCTGTCCGAACACATTGGCTTCCTCAGCGCCTACCTCGCCGCCGCCGGCGCCTGCGTCGCCATGATCGCCGCCTACGGCCGTTCCCTGGTCGGCAGCTGGACAGGTGCGGCCGTGCTGGGCGGCGGCTATGCGCTGCTCTACGCCGGTCTGTACATGCTGCTCGCCTCGGAAGACTACGCCCTGCTCATGGGCGCCTGGCTCATCTTCGGCCTGCTCGCGCTGACCATGTGGTTGACCCGCAAACTGGATTGGAGCGCCATCGGTCGCGCCGAGAGCGGCAAGGCATGAAACGCCTACGCCGCCTGTGGCCGGCGGTTCTGCTGCTGGTCCTGATCGAAACCCTTGCCCCGGCCGGCCGCTTCGTCCAGCCCGTGGCCGGCGCTGCCCGTCACGACTGGAACCCAGCCAGCTTCTGGCACGGCAACTGGGGCGCCTCCGGCGTGCACAAGGGCATCGACATCTTCGCCCGCACCGGCACGCCGGTCGTCGCCGCCCAATCCGGACTGGTGCTCTACACAGGAGAAATTTCGCTGGGCGGCAACGTCGCGCTGCTCATCACCCCTCGCGGATGGCTGCACTACTACGCCCACCTCAACCGCATTGACGCCAGGCAAGGCCGCTGGCTCAAAGCCGGCGCATCGGTCGGCGCGGTAGGCGCCACCGGCGACGCCGTCGGGCAGCCTGCCCACCTCCACTATTCGGTGCTCACGCTGATTCCCAGGCTATGGGATTTCCGGCTGGGAGAGCAGGGGTGGAAGCGGATGTTCTATCGCAATCCGGACCGGCTGCTCGGAGACCAGTCCCCGTGATAGAGAAATGAAAACAGCGAACCTCAAATCAAAGGTTACCGAACCGGGTACGGATGTAGCAGAGGTAGTGGCCGCGGTGCGTCGGAGGGCACGCTGGATCTAGCAACGCCTGTGCGCGTATCGTGATCGCACCCGACACGTCTTGCCAAGAGAGTACGTGAGCGGGGGGACACACTTCTACCTGGGCTGGCGCTATGTGCTCAAGGTGATCCAGCACCATAGCGCGGACGAAAGCGTGAAGTTGCTGCGCGGCCGCCTGGAGGTCAGAACCCGCTCAAAGGAGGCAGGCAAAGCCGCGCGTTGCTCGATGGCTGGTACCGCAAGCGGGCTGAGGCCGTATTCACTCGGCGCCTAGCTGACTGCGTAACGAAGGTTCGATGGCTTAAATCAGACCCTGGCTTTCGCCTGCTCACGATGAAAACACAGTGGGGCAGCTGTTCGCCAAAAAGCGAACTCCTCCTGAACCCGCTACTAGTCAAAGCCCCTTCGTATTGCGTGGACTATGTCATCTTCCACGAACTCTGTCACCTCAATGAACACAACCACAGCTCACGCTTTTATCGGTTGCTGAGCAACCTCGTGCCTGATTGGGTAAAACGCAAGATAGAACTTGATGAGCTGGCGGAACACATTTTGAATCGATGAGCCGAGCTCTCAAGAAAAAGGGCCAACCAGTTTGGTTGGCCCTCATTTCACCGCAGTGTCACTAATTCCGTTTTTCCAGTGCCACAAGATTGCTTCTAGTGCCACTATTTCCGTTCACTAACACTAACTGAACGCGTCCGGAAATAGTGACACTGGGGTGCGCGTTAAATCAATGGGTTAGCCATTATTTCCATCCCCTGCCCGGCAACGTTACGCAGGAAAAAATGTCACTGCGGTGACATTGTGCAGGAATTAGTGCCGCAGCAAAAGGCGGTCACCAAAGCCCCTAAGGTTCGTCATCCTCTTCCCCCGGTATCCAATCGATATTTGATGGCTCTCGTTTGTTCAAACGCACGAGCTTTTCGATCCTGGGAAACCTGGGATCCTCGTTTTCAACCATCTTCCTAATCAGGTAGAACCAATCCGCGGAATTACCCGACGGGCTGGCCCCATTGACCTCGGAATACTTCTCCTCGAGCTGGCGCAGATAGTCCTCTAATTTTTGGAGCCTATCGAGCCGATCGGCTTCCGATAATGCTTCCTCGAGTTGGCGCAACTGAGCCGCCCTGGTCCTGCGTGCTCGTTCGGCGTTTCTTTCTCGCTTCCAACGTTCTTCCTCTTCCCGAGCCCTATCAAGTCTGAGCTGCTTCTGCCTCGGGATAAGGTCATTGAATTCTGCGAGGATCGCCGGAAGGCGCTCTTCAAGCTTCTTCGAGTCGTCGATCCATTTCCGTTCGGTCCAGCTTTCTCGGCCATTCACGGTAAAAGTAAATTTGCCGCTTGGCACCATTTCATACTCGCTAGCCCAGGACCACTTCTCGCGAACGACCTTTAATTCCTCCGGGCTCAACATCCGACGCCGATAACCCTCCGACAGAGAAAAGCGGACGCCCTCATTGTCCTTGGTTGCCTCAACGCATTTGAGGTCGTTTTTCAGGCCTTCGGCATTGTTGGAGACCTTGAATCCCTGGGTTTCCAGGGCCTTCACCAGGGTATCCAGGAAAAGTAGGGCGCGATCCAATTGCCCAAGCGACACTGTCAGATCGAATCCCTTAGAGGCCGGGCACGTGTAACGTCCGTGCTGCCCCAGCGGAGGAGTGTAAATTTCGGGGGACCTCTTGCGAGCATTGGCCCGCACAATCTTTGCTTCGAGTTCTTCGAAGTATTTCCTTGTTGCCTTCGTCAGCCGGTGAGGGCTATCCAACACTTCTGGAACGGATATCGGCGGAAGTGTGGCAAGAAGCTGCTTCTCATGCTTGGCCCACCCTCGCTTCTGGGCATACAGGGCTCTCAACGTAGGGGAGCGCTCACCCACGTCGACCTGAGAGTCATTCTCTGGGTGGGGCAGGGGAATTGTTTTGACCTTCTTGCCGGCTGCTACTTTGGCCCAGTGGCCGAGGCCTGGTAAGGGTATATCGTGTTTGCGGCAAACCTTTGCCAAACCGACATCTGAGATGTCGAACTCCTTAGCGAGATGGGTCAGCGGCCTTGACCAAACCATAGCGTAGAGTTTGCTACGGGTTAGTCTTTGCATTCAAGCGGCCGGCAAGAATGGGCTCAGAGAGATGAGGAATTACCTAGCCGATACCCTTAGAAATTGGGGACCGCCAAGTGAAGCCGGTTTAGGCGTATCTGAAGCGCCTGTTCACTTACTCCGAACGCCAAAGCAAGCCGACTGACATCAAATTCGTCCTCGATGTCGAGATCATTTTTCGCAATATATTTCTCAAGAAGCTCTCGTGGCATGAGAAGACTGGCAGCAAATTCGTTTGCCTCTCTCTCCATGTCGTTCGAGTGATGATCTTTCCTCGTGTAGAGCGCTACGCTCTTATCGAGATAAAGATCATCAAGCTTCTTCGTTGGTACATGGTGAAGGACGAAGTGACCAATTTCGTGCGCAAGACTGAACCTTCGTCTATTCGGATGATGATCACTATTTACAAATGCAGTCGCATTGCCTTCCTTGACCAATAAGAAAGCGGAAAACCCGTCTTCAAGAGGCTGGCTCTGCACAGAAACTCTTAGAGCCCCAGCTAATGCCTCCACATCGACCGCTTGCTTGAACAGGCCGCTCTGCTTCAGAAGCTCAGTAGCTCTTGCCTCGATGTCTCTAGACATAGTCTCCACCTCCTAAACGACCAAGATCAGTTTGTTTGTCTGACCAAGGCCGCAATTTGCGCGCTCACGTGATAAGACTCGCCACCCAGCGTCACAGTTTCCTCGGCCTTTCGTTCGGCCACTTCGTTGTATGACGGCAAAACCTCGGTGATCTCAACCCCGAGTGCGTTACACAATTCGTAAAGAACATGAAGCGGGACTTTTTGATTGCCCGCTTCAATATTGGTGATGGAGGTTCGCTCGAGGCTGACGAGGGACGCCAATTTCTCCTGGGTATATCTGCGCCCTGATGGAGATGTTCGAATGGCCTTTAGCTTCTTGCCAATGCTCGCGTAGAGAGCCTTCTCATTGATCATCGATGCTGAACCGGTTGAGGCCGTGACGATCCGGCGGAGTCAAACAATTATACACACAGCGCGATTGACGTCAAGGTGTACGTCAACTACATTGACTTATCACATGCTGTAGTTGACAACTGAATTTGGCGTAGTAGGATGGGTGCATCCCATCAAAAACAACGAAAGGATTGGTATGGAGCAGAAATAGAAACGGGCAAGCCTTTGAGAGCTTGCCCGCGGCTGACGCAGCCGGGGGCCACATCAGGTGTAGGAACCTTAAATATCCCCCGCCACGTCTTCGTTGTCAAGCTCGAAATCTGTATGGCTTCCTTGCCAGGAGCCAACTCAACCTAATTTTTCGAAAGTTTGAATATGAAGACTGAAAATCATCCCCCCTATTTCCTGAACATCGAGGGTCAGGAGTTCCCTTGGCATGCGCCCACCATCACTACTGAGGAAATCGCCTCATTGGGAGGGTGGTCGGCTGACACTGGCGTCATTGAAATTGACAATGACAACAATGAGCGCACGCTGACCCATGGCGAGGTTGTTGACCTCAAGCCCGGACACGGCTTCGCCAAGAAGGTGAAATGGAAGCGCGGCGACACCCTCCACGACCAGCGCCTGGCAGCTGAGCACGCCATGTTGATGAACCGGTTCGGCGACGTGAAATTTTCGTCGGGCTGGTTTCTGATCCCCAGCTATCCCACCTATCTGGAAGGATGGAACCGGCGCGAGACTGCCATCGCAATTCAGGCACCTGTTGGTTACCCTGCCACCCCGCCTTACGGCATCTATGTTCCGGCGGGGCTTCGCTTTAACAACGCCCCTCCGTCCAGCTACCAGGAACCCGTCGGGAACCGCCCGCCTTTCGAGGGTGAATGGGGCATGTTCTCGTGGGCTCCGGATGACGGTGCGTGGCGACCGAGTGCGGACATTCATGCAGGCTCCAACCTGCTGAATTTCGCGCTTGGCATCGCCACGCGTTTCCAGGAAGGGGCTTAACCATGAGCGGCGTCATTGAAATTTCTGACGCCGCGTGGCGGGAGCTCCGGCACCACCTGCTCCCGCCCGACAGCCAGACCGAGGAAGGTGCCTTCCTCCTGGCTCGGCATGAACAACCCAACGAACAGCAAGTCGTGTTCCGGCACATCGAAACCATCCTGCTTAGCCGCCAGGATTTTGTCTCGCAGGAAAATGATTACCTCGAGCTCGCCGATGAAACTCGGGCGCGCCTAATTAAGCGCGCCCACGACCAAAATGCCTCCCTGATCGAGTTCCATTCCCACCCGAGCCCATATCCAGCATGCCTGTCCCCAGCAGATTTGCTTGGTTTGAGCGAGTTCGTGCCGCACGTGCTCTGGCGATTGAAGCAGCGTCCCTATGCAGCGGTCGTGGTTGCACCAAGCGGTTTCGACGGCTTGGTGTGGTCGCCGCCAAGCCGCCAGCCGCAGGCACTGAAAGGCCTGAGCATTGCAGGAAGTGCGCACGCCGCCACGGGACTTACCATGAAGGCCATGTTGAGGAGGGGCTATGGACAGGTTTGATCGAAACATCCGCTTTTTCGGCAAAGATGGTCAGGAAATGCTCCGCCAAAGCCACCTCGTCATCATCGGTGGCGGCGGGCTGGGGCAGCACGTTATCCAGCAAGCGGCTTTTGCCGGTGTCGGAGAGATCACCGTGATCGACGACGAAGAGTTGAGCCGCTCAAATTTGAATCGTTACATTTTGGCACGCCATGACGACCCGATCCCGGGGACCCCGAAGGTCGAAATCGCGAAGCGGGCGATCGCCTCGATTGATCCATCCATTAAGGTTAATACGGTCTATGCTTCTATCCGCTCGGCCGAAGCATTTTCTGCGTTGCGGGACGGGGGCGTTCTGGTCGGCTGCCTGGACAATGACGGAGCCCGTCTCGTACTGACGGAGTATGCCTTGGCCTACCGAAAGCCCTATTTCGATCTGGCCAGCGACATATCAATAGAAGGCGGGCTTTGCTACGGTGGTCGAGTGCTATTTACCGGAACCGAGCCGGGATGCCCGATCTGTCTTGGCGAAATCGATCTGGAGCAGGCACGACGGGATTTGGAAAACGATGCAAGCCGCAAAGACAGGGAAGCACTTTACGGTGTGCCAAAAGGCCTGCTCGATGAAGGTGGGCCTTCCGTTGTTTCCATCAACGGTGTCGTGGCCTCGCTTGCTGTCACTGAGCTTATCGCTTACATCACGGGCATCCGCAACCCCCAGCGGTTCATCAACTATCGCGGCGACCTTGCCCGCGTGATGTGTAATAAGGACGCTGCACCGCCCTGCTACTTCTGCGAAACCGTTAAGGGAGCAGGCGCGTCGGCCGGCGTGGAGCGCTACATACAACACGATGTGGCGACAATAAATGCGGTTAGCCTCAGCTCGAGGGGATGAAATATGGGTAGGAATGACACAAGACGTCCACCTGCCTGGGCAGTCTCGCGCAGCGCGCGAAAGCGTTGCATCGAGCACGAAACTCCCGCCGCCAGGCAATCTCTTCCTGGCCTGGGGTTTGAACCGGAATTGGCTGAGCAGTTGCTTGCCGCATCCGATAGGGAGATCGAAAGGTCAACAATGAGCATAACTGACCCCACGCCGGATTTTGCCGGATCGCTGATGATCTTCGTCGAGGGCTATGGCCAGGACGATCACCGTTGCTGGGAAATGAACGAGCCGGACAATTACTTCTGGGGCGATCGCGGCTGGGCGGTTGGCGACAACGACCGCGGTCGCTACTGCTCGCGCCAGGCGGTGCACAAGATCCGCAAGTATCACAAGTTCGATGACACCGTGCGCTACATCGAGACCAGGCGCAGGAAGCGTCCCAAGGAACGGTTCTTCCTCGTCTACGTCTTGGGCAACAACTGGACGCGGGTATCCACCATGGACGAGATACTCGCGCTTGATGCGGCGGCGGGAAATGCCCCGAAAACGGCTGAGCCGAGCGAACGTATGCGCCAGCGAAACCGGTTGCTTGAGTTGGGGCACTCGAGGATTCTGGCAGGCAAGCTGGTGAACTATCTCGATGATCTTCGTGAGGAAGGAGAGGCGGCCACCAACGCCGGCGTCGGGAAATCCACTCAGATGCGCTACCGGCGCCTGTTACGCGAGGCGGGCTTATGGTCGGCGCCGCATGAGGAATAAAACAAGCAATAAGTTGTATTAGATTGCAGAATCGCCAATAATGCTACCTGTGGATTCTATTAAAGAACTCGGACTATTGGGCGAGCGGCTGCGTGCGTGGCGCATCAGGGCCGAGCAGACGCAAGACGATTTTGCCGCTCGGATCGGGGTATCCGTTCCCACCCTGCGTCGCATGGAGCAGGGCGACCCCAACACGGCCATTCGGTACTGGGCGGAGGCGATCGATCTCTTGGGACGCGGGCAGGACATCCAGAATATTCTGCGCGAGCAGCGTTCGCTGTTCGATGAGAATGAGCGGGCGATCCCGGCCTCGAGAAAGCGTGTGCGCCGCCCGGCAGCCCGGAAAACCCGCAACCCATGATCCGTCTCGACGTATGGCTGACCCTGCCAGACGGGAAAAACGTCTTGTGCGGCGAACTCGTCTTCTCCGATCCCGACACGCGCGGCAGCTATCGCTCGGCGTTCCGCTACACGGCTGCCTATCTCGCGCATCCATTGGCGTTCCCGCTCGATCCCGTCGCGTTGCCGCTGGAAGGAACCGAATGGGAAACGGAGCGCCTGACCGCGCCCCTGATGATCTTCGAAGACGCCCTGCCGGACGACTGGGGGCGCAAGCTGCTCATTCGCCGCGCGGCGCTGCCGAGGGCGGAGCAGGGACCGCCCTATCTCCTTCGGGCGCTGGGCAATAGCGGGATGGGGGCGCTGGCATTTCTTCCACCCGGCACGCAATGGCAACCGCGACAGCCACATGACTATGAGTTGCAGGAACTGCATCATGCGGTGCAGCAATACGAACAGGGCCATCATGATGGTGGTGATAGCGGCTATATGGCCCTGCTGTATGCCGGCAGTTCGCCCGGCGGCGCGCGTCCAAAAGCCTTGCTCCATGACACGGACGGCGAATGGCTCGCCAAGTTTCCCAGCATCAAGGACCAGGTGGACATGGTGGGGCTGGAGGCAGCCACCTTGGAACTGGGCAGACAGGCTGGGCTCGTGGTCCCGGAGTCAAAAATTGTGCAGCTGGGCGAAAACCGCAGGGCCTTGCTGGTCAAGCGTTTTGACCTGACGCCCGAGGGCGGCCGGCGCCACATGATGAGTTTTCAGACGGCGCTCGCAGCGACCGGCTGGTACGTCGTGGGCTACAAGGACTTGCTCGACTGGATACGCAAGCACGGCAGCCGCCCGGGCGGCGATGCCCCGGCCCTGTTCCGCTGGATGGTTTTCAACGCCATGGTGAAGAACACCGACGACCACCTGAAGAACTTCTGGCTCCTGGGCGGCCCGGATGGCTACGAGCTTGCGCCTTCATTCGATCTGTTGCCCAACGTCAACGACAACCAGGAACACGTCCTCAACTTCGATCTTAACCCGACCATCAAGACTGAGGCTCTTGCGGATCTGGGCCGGAAGTGGGGCATTGCCCGATCCAGGGCCATCGTGGATGAGGTTATGGGTGTAATGCCATTGTATGCCGGCATCATGGAGAGCTTTGGAGTGCCGGAGCAGGACATCGCCCGCTTTTGTTGCTCCCCGTGAAAACTCTTCCGAAAGACGAACTTCTACTGAACCCGCTACTAGTCAACGCCCCTTGAACAAGCCAACTGCTTCCCGAATTATTGGTAATTATTGAAAACGAATAATTATTCTCCAGCCATAAAACCGGATGAAGGCCATTCAGATCAGATGCAAGCGGATTGATGGACATGCCACCCCGGCGGCTGCTCACCCATGAGGATCGCTGAGCCTCAAGCTTCCGCAGGACAGCTTCATTAGTGTGGATTACTTAGGGCGCTGACTTCTCGAGGTGCTCGGTCTAGGAATCTCAGGGCACATCGATTGGCTCCACGCACGCCGGATTGTCGTTCCGCGCGTTGCTCACGGCTAGGCCGACCGGGTATCCTCTATCCGAACCGGCAACCATTGAACGGCTAGTACAACTGTTAGGCTACAAACTGTTGCCTCGACTTCAGGCTCTTATGCCATTTTATGGCTGGCGAATAATTATTCGTTTTCAATAATTAGCAATAATTCCGGATCCAGTTGACTTGCTCCAGCACTCGAGGCAATACGCCATCTTAGGTGGATTCTAGTTTGTTACATCTCTCAGTCGCAGCTTACCTACGAAAGGAAGCCCCAGATGAGTATCGAATCCTTGATTGGTCTTACGCTGGGTGTTGCATTTATCGTGGGGCTAGCGCTTTACATGAACAGCCACCGCGCCGAAGAGCACAAGAAGGACAGCAAGACGCGTCATCACACCTAATTATCAAATTCCTCGAAGTCAGTTCACCTCCGGTTCAAGACTTTTTTCCGGTTAAGGTGCCTTGTGAGATATTCGTTTAGGAGGCCTTGAGCAGCAGAGCGGGAATTAGCTGTGGGGCCGCTATTCGGCCGTAGCGGCCTCTCAGCCTGACTCGTCCAATGTCCGGTGTTCGGCGCCTATCGGACAACGTTAAAGCTCAGCCTCGCCGCTTCTTGGCATTGGCTGGAGCGCCTCGTTGGGCGCTATTTTTTCGGCAAAGTGAAGGCTTGCCATGGTCATGCCTTCACGCTCATAGAATCGGTGTGCCTCTTTTCTTTGTATTCCTGAATCAAGATGCATTTGCTCGCAACCTTCCTTTTCAGCCTTCTCTTTAAGCCAGGAAAGCAAGTGGGCACCATAGCCCTTTGAACGATACTGGGAAAGAGTTACAAGGTCATCAACATACAGGAAATGCCCCCAAGCCAAATTTTCACCAACTCGAAATCCGGCGACGGCAACCACACCATTTGCTTCTAGCAAATAAGCAAGCCGATAGCCCGTACTTTCCTGACTTCGGACCCGGGAAAGAAATTGTTCCTCCGCAACGTGTGGGCGAAGCTCTCGCATGACCGGATAGCACGCGGCAATCTCGGTATCAGTTGTGGCGACGTGAATGCTCATGGGTTTTTTGATTCTGGCTCCCAACGAATGAATTAAGGGGCGCGCTTTAGCGCGTCCCGCTTGAATGATTGGTTAGCCGCGTTTTCCGCAAGAGCGGCTGCGGATGCCCAACTGAACCGAAAAGTTGGGACACTGGTGCCATCGGGCGCATTCCAAACCGCTGCTTGAGAATTTTGAGCGCCAAGCGCCAAATAGAACCTCTGTGCGTGTAAGTTGGACTGGTTCACTGAAAGGTACAAGCCTTGGCCCGAGCATCTTTGCTCACAGATGGCGGCTACCTGCAAAAGCAAACTACGGCCAACGCCGCGACCCTGATGAGATGGCTTGACGTGTAAGTTATCGAGATATGAGCCCCAATCTGAATGCTCCCCAACGAATGCACAGGCAAACGCAACCACTACCCCAGCCTCTAGGGCGACCAAAGCAAATTGATTTGCTTTCGGATTTTCAAAACGTTCCTGCCAGATTGCCAGGCGCTCCGTCGGGACTACGTGCTCCAGATAATACGGGCTCAGAACATCGCTGTATGTTGCAGCCCAACTTGCCGCGTGTAACGCAGCGATTTGTTCAGCATGCTCCGATGAGGCGAAATCGATATTCATAGTGGCTAACAGTTAATATAGAGACCCATGGTCCGGACGTTTTTTAATATAGAGACACGCGTTTTTCCGGTCTATCGTTTTGATTCTTATGTTGATGTTTGCCCGGCTGTCTCTTTACTACTGTATGCAGAAGGAGACGGACGGTGTCCGGATTTTGCTCCTGATTTTCCTCTTGGCCGTGAGCTTATGCGTCATGGCAATCGCGTTCCGGACGGTACAGGCAATGCAGTCGAAGCAAACTCCCTTCGGGTAGTTGCGGATGCTCGAAGGTGCCAGACTCGCGCATACCTAGCCGTTCCATGACTGCACGAGACCTGTGGTTTCCGACGGCGGCGAAGGACACGATTTCCCTTAGGCCGAGTGATTGGAAACCGACACGAATTGCCCCCCTCGCGGCTTCCGATGCCAACCCCTTCCCCCAGTGCTCATAGGCAAGACGCCAACCGATCTCGACACATGGCGAAAAAGGGAGTTCGGCGGACGGGGTGTGGAGGCCGACAAACCCAATAAACCTGCCATTAGTCTTCAATTCAGCCGCCCAGAAGCCCCAGCCGCGTTCATGGATGAGCGACTCGCAGCGATCAGCCATCACGTCACTCTCGGCACGCGTGAGCGGAGATGGAAAGAACTCCATGACTCTTGGATCTGAGTTGAGGGCAGCGAAAGGATCACGGTCTGCCACTTGCCACTGCCGCAAGCGAAGGCGATCGGTCTCGAATTCAATCAGTTCCGTCATACGATAGTCGGCGTTAGACCGTAACTTCAAGGAAGTCATAGTCACCACCAGATTGGCTGAGAAGATACTTTGATGTAAACCGCGATTCGTTCCTCAGCCAGTGCACGACTCGCGCCGGGATGCATGCATGGTCGCCTTCTTGCAGGACCTTTGGCGCTTCGCCGTCGTTAGCGTGGATGGTTATTTCACCTTCCAGGCAAACGATGTATTCATGCACCGTCGAGTGGTAGTGCGCGGGTGCCGTAGCGAGCGCGGCCAGTTCCATGACGCGAACCAAGACGGAACCGTGTTCCAACAAAACCGTATGGCTGGTCATTTCGCTCTCAGGCAGGGAAGGTGGCGGGGCAAACAAGGGCCGCTACGGCAAAACGTTCATCTCCCACGACGATGGCGCAACCCGTTCTAGTCGCGCCACGTAGCAGGTTATCGAGTGTGCTGCGTTGGCCGTTCATCCTGCGCACACACTCACTACCAGAGCCTGGTGGCAAGAATGACACCACTGGCCCAAGACAGCTTGGTGACATGAAATCCCTCCATTTTCTCCAGTGCGCTGACAAGGTCTGCCACCTTTTCTGCGTGACCTTCCGGCCAGTTGGGTTGTGGAAGCATGTCATCGATGACATACAGACCACCCGGGTTCAGTAATTCGAGTGCGTCATGAAGCAAGCGATACTTGCCAGCCCATGTATCGGCAAAGATGAAGTCGAAGTGCTCTCCCTGCAGCGCGCGCAAATAATCATCGCCGTCGGAGCAGACAACTTTCAGTCGTGGGTCTGCACCCAGATTGCTCTGGAGAATGGACAGCAGCGATTCGTCGTTGTCGACAGTGGTTAGATGCGACTCAGCGTCCATGCCATCAAGCAGCCACGCGGTTGATAAACCCGTACCCGAGCCAAGCTCAAGAAACCGTGATGAGGGCTTTGATGCCGCCAGGGTCCGTAGCAGTGAACAGGTAAGCGGCTCGGACGCCATAGTGAAACCGGCAGCGCGGGTGTCGGACCAGATAGACGGAATGGCTTTCGGTTCGTTAATGTTGTGGAGATCATTCATAGCGCGTCCGCGTTGATTGCGTCGTTAGGCCGGATTCGCGTGAATCCACGCTATGACATCGGCCGCGTTCTGGTTTGGCGGAAACACCGGGTAAAAAACCTTCTTTATCACGCCGCTCTCAACTACCAGTGTCAGTCTCTTGATAAGGCGCAAGGAATCGTATTCGAATGTTGGAAGGTTCAGTTGCCTTGTCAGTTCGAAGGAACCATCACTGAGCAGTTCGAAGGGCAAGTGTAGGCGCTCCACGGCTTCTTTCTGATCTGCCGGTGATTGCGCGCTTACGCCGTACACTGTTGCTCCAAGGTCGCGCAGCTTGGAATAGTGGTCGCGGAACGCACAAGCCTGGGGCGTGCAACCTCGTGCTCCCGGAATCTCGTTCCAACCAATCATTGGCGGTGCGTCTGGTCTTCCGGTCATGGGATAGAAGAAAATAACGATTCGCCCCATCTCTGACCCGAGATCGACCTTTCGGCCAGATGTGCTCGCTAGTGTGACCGACGGTAGTTTGGTTCCCTCTAAATAAGCGCAGGCTCCGTCATCTATAGGGACTGGTAGATCGTCTGGCAGGACGTTGAGATCTTTCATGATCGCGTTTTTCTGATGTTCGTTGATACACGGTTAGGCGTGCTTGAGGACCGAAGCATCGCAAAGGGCATTTTGGTTGGGTCGCCCGGAAATTCATATACAACTTTGGTTGTAGGCTGAGGCCCACAGGTCAGCAGTCCCTGTCAAACCGGTCATTGCGCTGGCATCTCTTCACTGGCGCGTATGGCCGACGATCTGCCTGTCATGTCGGGATTGTCGACCGCACCGCATCCTCGGCTAATCAGCGTGGAGCAGTCATGGGCCCTGAACCCTTCCGCGACACTATTCTCGTACTTGATGAGTTCCTGGATCGTACGCGGCGGAGCCATCGGTCCGGCGTGTGCTGTCCATCAATCCGCTTGCATCTGGTCAAGCCGTTCCTTGACCTCGCGCTTGCCCATCTTCCGGACGGCCGCGAAGACTGCGAGCTGCTCGGCCTTCGGGCGCGACGTGCCGGCTTCCCAGTTGTAGATGGTTTGGGCGGAGACGCCCACCAGCGCGCCCATCTCCCGCGCCGACAGTTCGAGCCGCGTCCGCTGCGCACGCACACCCTGCGGTTTGAACCTCAGTTTCGTTTCGGATTCCATGTCGGCGTAAGGCGCGACATTGTTCGGCACCCTTTTTTCGAGGCGCGATATCTGCTTTTCCAGGGTCTCGATGCGCCGCTTTAAAGCGGCAATATCGGAGCGATAGCGGCTCGATGCCTTCTTGAGGGTTTCGGTTTCGCTGCGAACCTGCCTGCGGACGAGTCTGGCGATTTCTTCCTTGAGCACGGATGCGATGTTTGACAATTGGGGGGACCTCATAGCGTACTGGTAAAGGTAAATGGTACAGGGATCGGCCTCACTCACCCGCGCTGATCGACGGCTATCGCAATTGGCCGCTGACTCCTCGGCCTTTGCAGCCGCCGCTGACACTGGGGGCAATGAGCGGTCGGTGTGGAGCAGCTTGCCGACTCTGGCACGAAGTTCGGGCTAAATGGCTGCCTTCGACAACGTCGAGGGGCAATCCGACCCGTTTCTGCCGCCCAACCTCATGGGCCTTGGCGGGCGGTTGTCTGGGGCCAAGCGGCCATTCAAATATTCGAGGCGGCTGCCGGGTCATCGGCCGAAGCGGCCAGCAGGTTCTGATCAAGCTTCGTCCGCAGGTCTTGAGCAGTCACAGGTCAGAAATGCACACCGAACGGCGGCTTTCCAATACGGCGAACGCGTACTTTCGACCCAAAGCAACCGGCCATCTGAGAATCCGCGCCACTTAACTCCATTTCTCGCGACTGCTAAAAATGGGGGATTGCCGCTTGACCTACGGCTTCTGGAAGAACTACATCGCCCCATGGGACACAGACGTGCGTTCAGGCTGTCTTAAGTTTCGAAGTTCAGAGTACATGGACAGTCAGCGTCGACTGGACTCGATCGAAAGGAAGAATCATGAGGCCAAGCAGTATTGCCGGGGTGCTGAGCGTCGCAGCAACCATGATGGGCATGCCTTCGCATGCAGACGATCCTCGCAAGGAGGCAGGAGACAGGCATCGGATCGACTCAGGCATGCAAGCCGTCTCTATTGACACAACGATCGGGCAGCCGGGCTATGGCTGGCGCTACTTTGTCGATGCACGCAAAGGAAGAGCAGTCGTTATCAGCCCTAAAGGAGACTATTTCTACAGTCACGGGAATGGTCTCACGCTCGTGTTCAAGGCAACCGGCGCAGCCTAACCCATCGAGAGGACATGCTCCGGCAAGCCGGGGCGCGCTGTCAAACGTTGACCGCTAAGGGAGGTAGGGCGGACCCGACCGGCCGTTCCTGGCCGATTGCGTGAGTTCGACGTGGTGCCCGTAAGCCGACAGAAGCGCTAACGTACTGAAAAGGAATTTTCCATGAAACACCAGCACCGCAAATCGTTTGTCATGCAATCCTCCCTGCGCCGTGGCTTGCTGGCCCTGTCACTTGGCCTGGCCGCCTTGCCCGCATTGGCCGATGACGATTGCGATGCGCCGGTGGATCGCTGGCAGTCGCGCGAGGCCGTGCGGCAGATGGCAGCCCAACAGGGCTGGAAGATCCAGCGGCTGAAGATCGACGACGGCTGCTACGAAATTCGCGGCACGGACGCCCAGGGCCGCATCTTCAAGGCCAAAATCGATCCGGAAACCCTGAAGGTATTGAAGATGAAGCAAGGGAACCGCCAGCGTTCCCGAGAGCGCGACCGTGAGCACGCCGCGCCGCAACCAGACGGCGCCGCCGCACCATCGCCCCCATTCACCCCTGGCACCGCACCGCGTGGCCAGACCGAGTAACCCCCACAATTGGAGAATCCTCATGTCCAAACCTCTCTTGACCACGTTGGCCGCCGCCTGCGCGCTGGCCATTCCCGCCCTGGCGCACAGCCGCCAGCTCACGCTGACCGCCCAGCTCAAGAACTACGGCGGTGACGGCGCCTACCTGGCCGCGTACCTGACCGACGCCAAGGGCGCCTATGTGCGCACGCTGTGGGTGGCCGGCGGCAAGGCCAAGTACTACAAACACCTGTCGAATTGGAATCGGCTGTCCGCCGGTGACGCCAAGCGTTTGAATGGCGTGACCGGCGCCAGTGTGGGCGCGGGGCGCACGCTCAAGGTCACGGCCGACCTGGCCGATGCACTGATTGACGCAGGCTACGAAATCCGCATCGACGCGGCCGTGGAAGACATGCGCGACAGCCCGTCGGAAGTGCGTGTGCCGCTGTCCACCGGCAACGCCGGCAAGCCGCAGGCCGGCAAGCAGTACATCCAGACGCTGACCTTCCAACTGCGGTAAAGGACGCGCGCATGGACTGGAAGTCAATCCACCGCTGGCTGGGCCTGACGATAGGCACCCTGGCCGTGGTGCTGGGCATTACCGGCGCCATCTTGGCGTTCGATCCGGTGCAGCAGGCGTGGCAGGCACCCGCCGCGCCGGACGACCTGTCGGTGGCCACGCTGGTGGAGCGCGTGACACGCACCGTCCCGGGCGCGGAGGAAATTCGACACCTGCCCTCGGGTGCGATCGCGGTGTTCAGCTTTGACGGCGACCAGGCGCGGGCGTCCTACGTGGACCCAGCCGATGGTCGGGTGCTGGGCGCTTGGCAGCCTTCGGCGCTGCCGCGCTGGGTGAAGAATCTGCACCGCTCGCTGCTCCTGGGCGACGCCGGGCGTTGGGGTGCGGCGGGCATTGCGCTGGCCCTAGGGGTGTTGTGCGTCTCGGCCCTCGTACTGCTGCTGCGCCGCATGGGCGGCTGGCGGCGGCTGGCGGCACGGGTGCGTGGCTCGCTGGCGCAGCGCATCCACGTGGTCACGGGCCGGGTGGTGCTGGCGGTGCTGTGCCTGACGTCGCTCACGGCGCTGACCATGAGCGCCTCGACCCTGGGACTGGTGGCGCTGGACGCCGGGACCGAGCCAGATGTGGTCTCCGTGGCCACCGGCCAGACGGCCCTGCCCGTGGGGCAGCTTTCCATGCTGCAAAACCTCTCCGTGCGGGATTTGCGCAAGCTGAATTTCCCGGACGCTGCCGATCCGGAAGACACCTGGAAGGTGGCCACCAGTCAGGGCGAAGGCTGGATCGACCGCTACTCAGGGAGGACGCTGGCCTGGCAGGACGTCACCCTGGCGCAGCGCGTCTACGACTGGGCTCTGGTGCTGCACACGGGTGAAGGGGCTTGGCCCTGGGCCGTGGTGCTCGCGCTCGTGGGCGCCAGCGTGCTGTTGTTCTGGCTGTCGGGCGTCTTCATCTGGTGGCAGGCACGCCGCCAGGCGCCGCACATCACGGGCAACAACCCCCTGGCACAGGCCGACGTGCTCATCTTCGTTGCCAGCGAAGGCGGTAGCACGTGGGGCTTTGCCCAGACGTTGCACAATGCGCTGGGCCACAACGGTCACCGCGTGTACACCGGCGCACTGGAGCTTTTCCAGACCACGGCCGCCACTCGGCAGGTGTTTGTGCTCGCCGCAACCTATGGCGAGGGCCAGGCTCCGGCCCACGCCAGCCATGCCCTGGAGCGCATGGCAAAGCTCGGCGCCAGCGCCGTGCCGGTGACGGTGCTGGGCTTTGGCGACCGGCAATACCCGGCCTTCTGCGCCTTTGCCGAGGCGCTGGAGAAAACGCTGCGGGCACAGGGCTGGCCCGCGCTGCTGCCGCTGGAGTGCATCCACCAGCAATCAAGCCAGCAGTTCGCGCGCTGGGGCCAGGCTCTGGCGCAGGCGCTCGGCGAACCCCTGGTGCTGGAGCATGTGCCGCGCATGCCGCCCACCACGACGCTCACGCTCGTGACGCGCCAGGATTACCCGGGGCTCGTCGACCAGCCCACGGCGATCCTGCGCTTTGCGTGGCCCGCGCAGAGCGGTGGGAAACACCTGCACGGGCACGATCTGGCGCACTTTGCAGCAGGCGACCTCGTGGGCATCGTGCCGCCAGGCTCGGCCGTGCCACGCTACTACTCGCTGGCGTCGGGCTGGGAAGACGGGTTTCTGGAAATCTGCGTGCGCCAGATGCCCGGCGGCCTGTGCTCTACGCACCTGCTGGGCCTGCAGCCGGGCGACCATATCGCCGCGTTCATCCGATCCAACCCCGGCTTTGCGCTGCCGCGCACGCGGCGGCCCGTGCTGCTGATCGGGGCGGGCACGGGGGTGGCGCCCTTGGCAGGCTTCATCCGCCGCAACGACCGGCACACCCCCATGCACCTGTACTTTGGTGGGCGCGATCCTGCGCGGGATTTTTACTTCGGCCCCGAGATCCAGCACTGGCTCGGCGAAGGACGCCTGGCCAGTGTGCGGACGGTGTTCTCGCGCATACCGGAGGGGGGCGGCTATGTGCAGGACGCCCTGCGCCGCGACGCCGAGCGCCTGCGCGACTTAGTGGCCCAGGGCGCCATCGTGCGTGTCTGCGGCAGCCGCGCCATGGCGCGCGACGTGGCCGAGACGTTGGACGCCGTGCTGGCGCCGCTACAGTTGAGCATATCGCAGCTCAAAGCGAAGGAACGCTATGCCGAAGACGTCTTCTGAACCTGCTGTGCTCTGCAAGCGGACCACCCTGCACGGCCCGACCATGGGAACGCGCTGGTCGGCCAGTTTGGACGCCAACGCCAGCCTGGACTTGGCGGCCCTGCACCGGGACCTCGCCGCCGCAGTGCAGCAGGTTGACGAGCAGATGTCTCCCTGGAAGCCTGATAGCGACCTCCTGCGCCTGAACCGTGCGCCCGTGGACGCCTGGGTCGAACTGCCCGCCGAGATGCTGGAGGTGCTGGCCTGCGCGCTCGATATCCACCGCCTCAGTGCCGGCGCGTTTGATCCGGGCGTCGGCGCGCTGGTCGATGCCTGGGGCTTTGGCGCGGTGCGCGATGCGCCCGACGCTGAGGCGATCCGCAGCGCACGCCAGCTCGCGCCGCGCCCTACGCACGCGTGCCTGGAACTCGACCGGCCCGCAGGCCGCGCCCGCAAGCGCGCCCCCTTGCAGCTCGACCTGTGCGGCATTGCCAAGGGCTACGCAGTAGACTGCATGGCCGCCGTGCTGCAGCAGCACAGGGTGCAGCATGCGCTGGTGGCGCTTGATGGTGAGCTGCGCGCAGTGGGCGCCCAGGCCAACGGCGCGCCCTGGGCCGTGGCGCTGGAGCAGCCCGAGACTGGGCTTCGCGCGGTGCACGGCGTGATCGAACTGCAGGACCTGGCCGTGGCCACATCAGGCGACTACCGGCGCTATCTACAGGTGGGGGATGCGCGCCTCGCACACACCATGGACGCGCGCCGCGCTGCGCCCGTGAACAATGCCGTCGCATCGGTCACCGTGCTGGCGCACACCTGCATGCACGCGGACGCCTGGGCCACCGCACTGCTGGTGGCCGGCCCTGGAGAAGGCTTGGGCCTGGCACAGCGCATGGGGCTGGAAGCACTGTTTCTGGTGCGCCGTCCCGAAGGGCTGGTGGAAATGGGGCTGGGGCGGTTCGGCGCCTCCACCGTGCCGGGAGGCATTGGGGGCTTCGCTGAATAAGTAGGCCAAAGCGGTCTTACGTCCATCCAGGCAAGTGTGTCTGCTCACGGCTCCCGAGCGGTCGGATGTCAGTCAGTCACACCGGCCGTTCGCCTCCTGGCGTGAAATCACGCGTCTATCCTCGTGGAGGCAATCGGCCGCGCGAAAAACACGCGGTACGAATCACCCTATGAGCACCCCTACCCAAGCAACGGCAAAACCTGCTGTTGAAACGGCCAAGGTCAGTCTGAACGCACCAATGAACAGCAAGGACAGCCCGATGCCGACAAACACAGTCAGGTGGCCGTTTGGAAAAGGGGAGTCGGTCATGAGTTAATCATCGAACAAAGGCTTTTGGACCTGCAAATGCGGCCGATTCGCCCAAGTATTCTTCGATGCGCATCAACTGGTTGTACTTTTCCACCCGCTCACCGCGGCATGGCGCGCCGGTCTTGAGGTGGCCGGTGCCGAGGGCCACGGTGAGGTCGGCGATGAAGCTGTCCACCGTCTCACCGCTGCGGTGAGACACCATCGCGCCCCAGTTGGCGCCATAGGCAAGATTCACCGCCGCCACGGTTTCGGTCAGCGAACCGATCTGGTTCAGCTTGATCAGCACCGCGTTGGCGACATGCTCGTCGATGCCGCGCTGGATGCGCGCCACGTTGGTGACGAACAGGTCGTCGCCGACCAACTCGATCTTGTCGCCCAATTCCGCGTTGAGCAGCTTCCAGCCCGCCCAGTCGTCCTCGGCCAAACCATCTTCAAGCACGACGATGGGGAAGCGCGCCACCCAGTCTGCATACATGGCCACCATCCCGGCGGCATCGACCTTACGGCCTTCGCTGCGCAGGTGATATTGGCCGTCCTCAAAGAAGCTGCTGGAAGCAGGGTCGATGGCGATGGCCACGTCCTCGCCCGGCCGGTAGCCGGCGACTGCGATGGCCTGGACGATCAATTCCAGCGCTTCGACGTTGCGCTTCAAGGCCGGTGCAAAGCCCCCTTCGTCGCCCACGCCAACCGAATGGCCGGCATCCTTCAGCACCTTCTTCAGAGCGTGGTAGACCTCGGCGCCCCAGCGCAGGGCCTCGGCGAAGCTGGGCGCGCCGAGCGGGGCGATCATGAATTCCTGCAAGTCGGCCCCCTGCCAGTTGGCATGCACGCCGCCGTTGAGGATGTTGAACATGGGCACCGGGAGGCGGCAGGCGGCCGCGCCGCCGAGGTAGCGGAAGAGCGGCAGATTGCAGGCCGACGCGCCGGCACGCGCCACCGCCAGACTGACGCCGAGGATGGCGTTGGCGCCGAGCTTTTCCTTGTGCGGCGTGCCGTCGAGCGCCAGCATGGCCCTGTCCACCGCGCCCTGGTCGAGGGCGTCCATGCCGGCCAAGGCGGCCGCGATCTCGCCGTTGACATGGCCGACCGCCTTCCTGACGCCCTTTCCGCCATAGCGGGCTGTGTCGCCGTCGCGCAGTTCCAGCGCCTCGTGAATGCCGGTGGACGCGCCGGAGGGCACGGCGGCGCGGCCGAAAGCGCCGCCTTCCAATGTGACTTCGACCTCCACCGTGGGATTGCCGCGCGAGTCGAGGATTTCACGGGCATGCAGGGTCTGGATATGTGCGCTCATGGCTTACTCCTGAGTCGATGAAAGAGGTCGAACACCGCGTAACGCCCACAGCGGCAGCAATAACGCCGCCATCAGTGCGCAAGTGGCAGAAAAGGCGAAGGCCGCCAGTGCGCCGGCCTGCTGGTAAATCAGCCCAAAAATCAGCGAGGCCGGCAAAAGCATGACCCCGGCCGTCAGGTTGAACCAGCCGTAGGCGGTGCCGAGCCGGTCTTGCGGCGCGAGGTCGGCCACCAGGGCCTTTTCGGCGCCTTCTGTCGCGGCGAGGAACAGGCCGTAGAAGGCGAACAGCGGCCACAACAGCAGAGTGTGGAAACCATTCAGGCCCAAACCCAGGTAGAACAGGCCATACACCGCCCACCCGGCCAGGATCAGCCTTGTCCGCCCCAGCCGGTCGGACAGGGCCGACAGCGGCGTGGAGAAAATCATCGCCACGGCGGAGGTCAGCGCCCACAGCAGCGGCACCTGGTAATCGGGCAGCCCCAGTTCCTTGGCCCGCAGCAGCAGGAACATGTTGGACGAGTTGCCCAGGGTGAACAGGGCCAGCATCAGGAGATAACGCCTGAAGGGGGGAGGAAAGCCGGCCAGTTTCCAGGAGAACGGTTTGCGCGTGACGTGCGTTGCGGCAGGCGGCTCCTTGATGGCGAGCGCCAGCGCGACGGTCACGATTCCCGGCACGATGGCCCAGAGGAACACCTCGCGCAGCGCCATGCCTCGCGCCAGCAGCCAGGCCGCCAGCAGCGGGCCGATTACCGCCCCTGCGTTGTCCATCGCGCGGTGCACGCCGAAGGCCATGCCCCGCCGGTCGTCGCCTACCGAATTGGCCAGCAGGGCGTCGCGCGGCGAAGTGCGCAGGCCCTTGCCGACCCGGTCGGCAAAGCGCAGGACGAGAACCATCGGCCAGCTACCGGCCACATAGAACAGCGGGCGCGACAGCGCGGCGAGTCCATACCCCGCGAGCACCCAGCCCTTGGCATGACCGCGGCGATCCATGACCACGCCGGAGAAGAGCTTCAGCAGGCTGGCCGTGGCCTCGGCGATGCCCTCAATCAGGCCGAGCGCCTTGGGGCCGGCCATCAGCACCGAGGCCAGAAACAGCGGCACCAGCGGATAGACCAGCTCGCTGGTGCTGTCGTTGAACAGGCTGACGAGGCCCAGCAGCCAGACGGTGCGGGGCAGGGAGAAAAGTGTCCTAAGCACGCGGACGCACCACCGTCACCGCACACGGCGCGTAGGCAATTACCTGACGCGCCACCGAGCCGATCAGCCAGCGTTCGAACAGGCCGTGGCCGCGGTGGCCGACCACGATGTGGTCGATGCCGTGGTCCTCGGCATAGAGCACGATGGCTTCGGCCGGGTGGCCGACCTTGACCTCGAAGCGGGCCTTGAGTCCGCCGGCGCGGGCTTGGAGCGGATTCAGCACATGTTCATAGTGGCGGCGCGATTGTTCGATGACCGCCTCGGTTTCCTCTTCCCCGCCGAATTCGGGGGGCCTGGATACCGCCAGCACGAACAGTTCCGCGCCGTACTTGCCGGCCAGGTCGAGGGCGAAATCGAATGCAGCCTGGGCCGGGGCCGAGCCGTCGAAGGCGACGAGCAGTTTCTCGATCATGGCAATTCTCCAGTGGGATGCGACAAAGGGCCGGCTAGGGTTTCCAGGCCGATCAGAGCGAGATGGGTGAGATGGATGTCGGGCAGCGCGTCAGGGGCGCGGGCGAAACCGCCGTTGCCGGTCTGGCAATCAAGAATCAGGGACAGGGCGTCGGCGGCATGCGGGACTTCGATACCGAGCCGGCGGCAGCAGGCCAGCCCGGCGCAGACGGTTTCCAGATTCGGCAGCAGGCTCTGTTCAGTCAGCCGGAAACCGAAATCCGGCATGGCCAGCCGCGTGACGAAACGGGCGCAGCGGTCCGACGGCAACGCCTCGCACAGGGCCAGGCAGGACAGCGCCATGCGCGTGTCGATCAGGTTGGGCGGCTTGCCATAGCCGCCATCGCTGGCTTCCATGGCAAGAAGGGCCCGTGCGGTGTCGGTCTTTGCAAACGTCTGGCCGAAGCAGTTTTTGAGCCAGACGATGAGCCGCAGGCGTTCCAGGCGGGCGCACAGCTCGCCGCTAGCGTCCGCACCGGGCGGTTCGACCGGCAAGGCATCGACTGCCTCCACCACGGCGATGCCTTCCGGATCGGTCTGGTCAAGCAGATCGAACACACGGGTGCGGAAATACAGGCCGTAGGGTTGTGCCGACACCGGTTGGCTGACGACGAAACGGGCCACCTCCTCCCGTCTCGGCACCTTATCGCCCAGCCGGGCCAAGGCCGCGACCGCATGCCAGGTATCGGAGGGATCAGGTTCCTCCAGATACTCCGTTCGATAGAACGAGAAGCCGCCGTTTGCGCATTGCCGGCCGAGCAGGTAGGCGCGGGCATGGTCGATGGCCCGATCGAGGCGGTCTCGATATGTGGAGCCGGTCATCGCCACGCCTTCGCCGCATCGAGCGTTATCGAGGCGGCCGTCACGCGGTCGAGGCGATCTCACTGGCGTCATGCCTTCTCCAGGCCGTCCTTGGGCAGCAGATGCCGCGGCAGAAAGAAGGCGTTGGCGATCAGGGTCGGCACCACGGCGCTGCCGACCACCGCCGCCACGATAGCCGAATATTCGGCCTGGTTGATGACCCCGTGGGACAGGCCGAACAGGGCCGAAATGGTGCCGAAGGTGAGGCCGGTGGACATAAGCAGCGTGGTGTACATGGCTTCCTGCCTGGGCGACTTGTAGAACAGTGTCGCCGGATAGACGCCCGCCAGCTTGGCCCCCATCTTGGTCAGCAGCAGAACCACGAAGCCCAGCGGCGCGGCGGCCAGCGCCGGCAGCGACACCAGCGAGCCGGCGCGGATGAAGTAGAACGGCGTCAGAAAGCCGAGCGTCAGGGTACGTAGCCGGCGCACCAGGGCGTGGTCCTTACCCACCGTGCCGGCCAGCACCATGCCCACCAGGTAGGCCGGCAACACCGCCTCGCTGCCGGCCCAGCCAGCCAGCGCGCCCAAGCCAAACAGGCAGAGCATGAGGAACTTCGCCTCCAGTTCGGAGGGCCGGTTGCCGTAGCGCTTGAAGAATCGTGGCACCACCCGGGGCAGGATGAAGGCGGCTGCCACGATCCCGGCCACGAATACCAGGGTCTTCCAGGTGAAAGGCGAGAACAGCAGGCCCAGGGCAATCACCGTGGCCAAGTCGTTGACGAAACAGGCCGCCAGCACCCCCTTGCCGTAGTCGGTAGTATTGAGGCCGAACTCCAGCATTACGGCGTAGACCACTGCCACGGAGGTGGTGGACATGGCCACGCCCGCCAGCCAACTCTGCTGAATGCCCCAACCCAGCAGCCAGTGGGCCGCTGCCGCGCAGATCAGAAAGGGCGCTATAAAGCCGACCAGACCGATTCCCAGGGTCGGTTTCCACTGGCTCTTGAACACCACGGGGTCCAGTTCGGCACCAGCCAGGAAGGTGAGAAGGATGGCCCCTGCGCCGGACAGGAACTTGATCCAGGTCGCGTCGCCTGCCAGCAGCGCACCGCCCAGCGCGGCCCCGATGACGAGCTGGGCCACCGTGCCGACCACGATCTCCGACAGCGCAGTGGCGACGCGCATCCAGATCGATAATATCGTGGCCACCAGAGCCAGCCCCAGCCACAATGCCGCCTGCGCCCAGATTGCGGTCATGGCGTGCTCCTAGTTGTTTTCTGGTGGATCGCCGGATTCCGGGTTTACCACGCCGAAGCGCGCCGGAATATGAGCATAGAAGACCCGGACTTTTTCCCGGTGCAGGATATCCAGCAATTTTGCTGACTCCGCCTCGGTGACGATGAACTCGACCTCCACCGCGAGATTGCCGGCCAGTTCGAAGAAATGGTCTTCCATCAGATGGTGGTGGTGGCCGAAACCGGCCATGGCGCGAAACGCCGTACCGCCCCGGATGCCGAGACTATTGGCCGCATCGAGCAGCCATTCCCAGGCCAGCTTGCCGTGGCAGCGCTGGTTCTCGTGCAGGTAAAACCTCAGAAAACAGCCTTCCATTTCGACTCCTTTCAGTAGTTCTGTTTGGATGGAATCACGCCCCGCACGCCCCCGCGCGGGTTGGCCACGTCACCCCGGAAGCGGGGAATGAGATGCAGATGGACGTGAAAGATGGTTTGTCCCGCCGTGTCGCCGACATTGATGCCCAAGTTATAGCCGTCAGGATGGAACTCGGTGTCGAGCCATGCCTTGGCGGCGTCGGCGAGTTCGAACATCGCCTGCCGTTCCTGTGCCGAAGTATCGAACCAGTCGGCCACGTGGCGGCGGGGCAGGACGAGCAGGTGGCCGGGATTGACCGGAGATTGGTCGCGGATCGCATAGGCCAGATCGTTCTCCAGCAACATCCCGGTTGGCTGGCAGAACGGACAGTCCGTGCTCATGCTGCGCCCCTGGCCCAGGCTACGGTGGCGATACCGGCAAAGGTCATCAATACCGAACCGACCACGTGCGTCGCCACCGAGGCCAATGCCCAGGATGGCCGTCCCTGTTGCAGCAGCGTGGCAATCTCGGCGGAAAAAGTGGAGAAGGTGGTCAGGCCCCCACAAAAACCGGTGACGACCAGAAGCCGCCATTCCGGAGCGAGACCAGGGAGAGCAGAGAAGAAGGCGAGGCCGAGGCCGATGACGTAGCCGCCGATCAGGTTGGCGGCAAGGGTACCGGGGGGAACGGTGGGGAATAGCGCGTTGAGCTTGAGACCCAACTGCCAGCGTAGCAAGGCGCCGAACGCGGCACCGAGGGCAATGGCGGAGACGGATTTCCACATGCGTCTGTCCTTGAAAGGCGATCATTTTTCACGGACAGCCAATGCCTACACCGCCCGTGCCGGGTTCGTGTAGGCATCATCAGCCGGGGTATCCCGGCGGTTATTAGGAGGAATGCCATCTCCTGTGCGGGGCATTGTCCCATGCATCCGGGTGAATTGGAAAGCCTCTGTACCTCGACCGCGATTGAGGGTCGGGGCCGGCCATCTGAACTGAGTAAGGGACGTTCAGGATCGAGGGGGCGAGCCAACGGCTGGTTTTGCAAGTACAGCTGACGTGGTCGACCGAAAGGCCTTCGTCGCCTTTGGCCGAGGAAGCGACGGTGGGTTTCCTCATGGCTCCATCTTCCCAAGATTGGAGCCTCCACAAAATCCGGGGCGGTTCAGCTAACGGATTAAAGATCTCTTCAGGTCCGAAACACGCAGCACGGTCAAATGTCCATCTGGTAGATATCTAACCTAGATATCCGTCATCAAGGCCGTACAGCAGACTCTAATGGTCTGCGGGTTGCCTTCTTCTTGGGCTGCTTCCAGCGGCGACTTGCCTCCGAATCGTTTCATCGGCTTGCGAAACCATTTAAGTTAAGTGCTTTCCCGCATTCCTAAAAACTTCGATCGCAAGCCTTTCAATGTTTCCCATCTATTTCGTTCATATCGAGTCTCCCAATACCTCTCCGCGAACGAGTGCACTGACATCTAAACAATTTCCGCCCCTTAAAAATACAACTCCGGCACGCCAAAGTGCGGGCCTAAGCCCCAGTAGTTCAGGGTCGCGCACACGTGTCGCAGGTCGATATCGTTTTCTCGCCCCGCCGGCCCCCACAGGCCATACCATGAATTCTCGGTTTGCACTCGGCGCCGATTGAGATCGATAGCTCGGACTTTCGACGTCATCCAGGGCTCTCGTGTACCGCGCACATGGCCCACCAGGTGGTAAGTTGTCCGGATCTTGCCGTTGCCCGTTAAGTGCAAAGCCAATATCTGCCAGCGCACCAAATGTCGAGATGCCGGGCCGTGCTTCAGGGAATGTGACAGTTGCTCCAGTTCTTCCGCGGTGGCTAAGGCCAGGCGACAGTGGTCGCGGTTGGAGCGAATGATGTCGTCGAGACTTGTCGGGAGATAGTCAGTAAGGTGAATGGGTTCGGAGGTCAGCATCGCGTACTCTGGGAATGTGCATAGCGTTAAAACACGCGCCAGGAATTCATGTCTTTAGGGCGTTAAAGGCCAGGATGTCCTGCCTCTGGAAACGCCACAGCGTTTGCCCGTCGACCGTGGGGCCACTTATCGGCCTCAACACACCTTGTTCGAGCAAGGCATAGGCTCGCTTTCTGGAAGTCCCGAGCAGTGCCCGCGCCTCCTTCAGGGTGACGTAATCCTGCATACGGGTAGCCAAAGCCTCCACACTCTCCCGACGGATCGCGCCCATTGATCGGCCGGAGCCGGTGACGTGGAGTTGGCCCTCCAGCATTCCCTCAGACAGGTATTGCTTCACCTTTCCCACGCGCACCTTGAGCAGTTTGGCGGCCTCAATGATGGATAACCATTCATGCTTTGATCGCACATCGTCTGAAAGGCGACGGTTGCGCTTGGCGAGCTGTCCCGTCCAGTGTTCCCGCAGGTAGCCCTCAAAACCCTGCCGCAGGAACTCGAATTCCGGCCCTGGAAACGACCTGTAGAGAGCCAAATAAAAACCGCCGAACTGGGCCCGCAGCTTGTTGCTCGAAGCATCGGGTTTTTGCCGGGCCACAATCTCGTCCAACAGGCGATGAAGCCCCTTCGGCCACTCCGACAGTATCTCCATGGCTTGCTTCACCATGGCACGAGCAATCTCTATGGTTTCCAGGCCTACGATTTTTTGCGGCTTATGATGGGCATTACGGCTATAGGCCCCGAGGAACCACACCAGTTTCAGCAACGCTTCGAGTTCGAGCGCACGAATCACCTCGATCGCATCGTTTTGAGAAGAAGAGGGCCGGAGCCGCAATTCGATCTCACGAGCCATCTGAACTTCTCCTGGTGCTGCCGCTGCTGATGCAGCCTGTCGCAGATCGAAACCACATTGGCAGAACGCAATGGTTGTCCGATCCCAGGACAAGGGCTCGTGACATCGAGGACATTGGTCATGCAAACGATGGCCATGGTTGTGACAGGCAACCGTAAAGACCAGGTCCCAGGTCGCTCGCCAATGGGCAGACTCCGCCAAGCAGCAAGGGCAGAACCTTGGCCGACGAGTATTCCAGTAACGAATCGGCAGGTGTTCACGATCGGGCGCATTCAGTTGAGCCAGGTTGGCAATCGGCCCGCGCATGCCAGCCAAGGCAATCTCGTCCTGGTTCAGCATAATATTCAAGGCGAGATAGCCCTTCAGCGGCATGCCCCCTGCCTCCAGATGGGAGAGTAACCACCGTGGGGATTCCAGACCATTCTGCTCACTCAGTCGCAGCACATAGCCCCGCGAGCTTTCATTGGGAATTGGTGAGGGCCTGCAAAGAAGCATCAAGATTCCCTCCGACAGCATCCGTGTGCAGGCCAGTAGCCCCGCTCTCTCAATTCAATTGTCGATACATAGAAATCTGAGAGACTTTGAGCGAGCCTGTCGTGGGTCGTATAGAGACCGATCTCTTTGCGAACCAATGCGTCGACCAAGTGCGCAAATGATTCCGCGTGTTTTGCGCTGAAGCTTGCCACTTTTACCAGCCTTGCCCTTCTGGCCAATCCTTTCCGATCAAAACTCACCGCGATCTTTTCGAGGCTTCGAACGAGGCCAACAACATCAGCTTGCTTGAACTCGTTGCCTGCCCACGACGGAAGCAGTTCAAGCATCAAGAATGCATCAAGCTGCGGCCTCGTACATCCGAGTAAGTGCATCACCTGTAGGGCTGTAAAAGACCACTGCTTCTCCTGGGCCTTCATCTGCAGAAACTGTTCGAAGGAGACCGTCTCGTCTTGGCTGAAATCCTTTGCCTCCAAGCCCAAGGCCGCAAAACAGGCGCTCCGTTTCAGTACAAGGTGACCCTCTGCGTCAGTGGACGCGTAGCATGGGTTCAGGAAATTCCCCTTCCCTCCCTCGCTGATGCAGAAGCCTTCGCGAAACTGCCGCAATGCCTGCTTGAAGAATTTCGGCACGCTCGCGCAGGCTGAATGCGATGCGATGGCAGTTTTCAAACGGTCATACCGGTCGTCAAACCCACGCTGTGTAAGCACAACTGTGGGCTCCACGTTTGTTGGGCCGGCCGCACCATACTCACTTAACGCCAGTGCCAGACCATTCGGCCAGTTTTTGAGCATCGTTGCCATCAACAAAACGGCTTGCCCCTCCCGCACCAGTGACTCGGAACCTTCAACAGCAGCGGCCGGCTGCCGACATCGGCTGGGCAAAAAGAGATGCGCAATCAACCGGAACAGTCCGAGGAGTTCATTCAGGGGAGTTTGGCGTATCGCTGGCGGATAGCCATGGAACCGCTCTTCATGGGTAGGCAGGTCATGCAGGGTCACCTCCTGAAGAAGGGTGGTCAGAACCAGAACATCTAACGGCGCCGGCATCGTCTCTGCCATACCGAGATCAAAGCCACAATGACAGCGCCTGACGCCGCCCCGATTCCACTTGAGCGATTCCCCGCAGCGGGGGCACTGATCGATCAGCCAGTTGCCATGCTGAGGACAGGCGCAGACCGCTCGCAAATCCCACAGCCCACTCACGGCCTGCCGCTCTGCCAGACAGCGCGGACACACCGCAGGCTGATGGCGACGGAGATGGTTTACGGAGACCTGATTGCCGAAGAACAGGCGCTGGCTTCTGACCCTCTCGTCAATGCGCCGGCAACTGATGGCTTCGATCTCTGCGTGCGGAAGTTGCAGCGCCTCGGCGACATCAATGATGTCCGAATCCGAAGCCGTTGATTGGCTGGTATGGCCCCCAGTGAGGTGCCCATAAAAAGCTGCTCGGTGGCCACAGCCGTTCCGCTCGGCGACCCGCAGCAAAAAGCCCCGCAGGCCCTCACCTTTGTAAGGGGAAGGCCTGACGAGCAGCTTCGCAGGTAGGCGTCTGGGCTTACCGGTAGCCATAGAATGGCTCACCCGCCCCAGACAGCGGCCGCTGCTTGAAGGCGGAGTGGAAGGGGTTGTCCTGATCACGCGCATCCGCCCAGATCGCACGTTCAAAGGCCTGCCGGAGGACGTCCTGGTCAATCGTCGCCCGACGCTCGGACAAGGCAATACCGAGTGCCTCGCTCACCAGCTTCATGACGTGGTCAATTACACCATGCGTAGCGTAGTAAAGGCGGGGAACCACCGTCTTGTCCGTCAGCGCAGACGGGGACTGGAACGGCAAGCCCCTTTCCAGGGTTCTGAGAACGCTGTAGAACTGCTTGCGCTCCGCCGCGATCTCGATACGAAAGCGCTGCAAAGCTACCTTGGGCAGAAAGCGGCGACGCAGTTGCTCATTGACGTCGAGAATGCGCTGGCAGCGCGGGAGCCCCATGAGCACAAAGGGCACCTTGCTCTCGTTGATGACGCTCTTCAGCCAGTCAGCAACCTTGTATTCCACTTTCTCGCTGGAACGATCCACGAAATGCTGGAATTCATCGAGGATCACCAACTCGACACGGCACTCTCGAAGCAAGGTCACAATGCGCGCTGTCTTCCCTTCCGCTGAGCCCTTCTCCGCGAACGGGTCTCCCAACTGGATCAAGATGCGCTCGGCCACGTTCTTGACCGTGGGCTGGGAGGGCAACTGCAAGTGAAGCACCGGGACGACGGTGCGGTCGACCTCCTCGTAGCGGGGGAATTGTTTCACATAGGTCTTTCTGAGGGTCGACTTGCCACAACCTGATTCGCCGGTAATCAAGAGACAGTTCGGCTCATCAATCCGATACCGGCCCAGGCGATGGCACCGTGCGATCTCCTTCAGTGCCTTCTGGAAGCCCATATGGAGAACCAAGTTGGCTCTGAATGACATCACGGTGTTTTCGATCTGCTCCTCTGCGTCCATTTCGGGCGCATCTGGGCCCAGGTCCAGCAGATCTCCCGGGAGTTGGTTGACGGAGGTAATGCGAGTGGAGGGGGCAAAAGCGGCTTGTGCATGCATGTTCAGTGCTCCTTATCAGACATTCAGTTGGGATTGGTCAGCGGGGCGTTGCTCGACGATCAGCTCCAGAACATCGTCCGCCCAGTCGTCGTCGTGGAAGAGATCCATAGACGGCTCTGCACTGGGTTTGATGTCGAGTTCCGGTGACATGGCCCTCGGGTGGGTTTGAAGCACTTCCCGAGCGTGCCGGTCGAGCTTGGTGGACTTCTTGGCCGGAGCTGCGGCCGGTCTCTGGAATTGCGCCAGGAGGGTAGCCACCTGCTTCTGAATGGCCGCCTTGGCGGCCAGCAAGCGGTCCGCATACGGCAGACGCGCATAGTCCTTCTTGGCCTTCTTGCGGATGAGTGCATGCTGCTCGACGGTAAGACCGGCGGCGTAGCCCGGCACGATGCACTGGGCCATGACATAGACCTTGCGATGCTCGTCGAGCACGTAGATGCGCTCGAGATCGTCCGGATTGAGGCGCACCGTGACTTCGATATCGCCATGGCGGTGGCGCATATCCTGCAGGGCATCCGAGTCGTAGCGCAGGTCATGCACTTGGATGCCATTTCGATTCAGGGTCCTGCGATCCGTTTGGCCCAGGTAAACCTTTAGGGCGTGGATATCCGGTGGCAGTTTCGGGGGTGCCTTGCCAACACCCTCCGTCCACTTCTCGGTCGGCGCGGTCTGGATGCCCCGGTGAAACTCACAGCCATAGACGTCGATGACCCAGCGATGGACGATCTCCTCCAGAACCGACAAGGGCAGAACGGCCCGCTCGTCAGTCTTGTATTCCAGACGCTTGTCGTAGCGAGCGAATGTGGTGCCCGGCAAACGATGGAGCAGGCCCTCGTTCAGGGTGCGGTTGAACCGCTCGATCGTGCCCTTGTAATGAGGCTGGCGACTTGGGCAATACATCACGTGGATGCCCAGTTCCTGCGCGGCGGCCTCGATATCCTTGCCGTGAAACTCGAGGCCGTTGTCACACCACAACTCCTCGATAAGGCCATAGCAGAGCCATTCACCCTCGATCTCGGGGAAGCGCTCCTTCACGTAAGTTTTTGGCGCAATCGCATTCTTGAGGCAGCGCAGCACGGAGTCGGCACTGGGCTTCCTGAAGGTGATATGCATACCGATCACCATCCGCGAGTAATGATCGATCATCACCGTGATCCAGGGCCGCCCCAGAATCAGCTGCGTGCGCTCGTCGACGACCAGCACGTCTAGCGGCGTGTGATCAACTTCCACCCGTTGCAGGGGGCGTTCCGTCTTGGGCCCGCTGCCGAAGGTCTGCACGCTCTGCCGAGCGTACCGCTCGCCGTAGCGAGCTTTGAGGATGTGGTAGCGGTCGTATTGCCCTAGGAACTTGTTCACCGTGCGCATCGAGACCTTGGGGAGCCCGTCCTCCGGGGGCAAGGTGCGGTTCACCAAATTGGTTTCGTGATGAATCCAGTCCAGCAGCGCCGCTTTGGTCTGGCGCTGATCGCTGAAGTAGAACGTCTCGATCCCCTCCGTGATGATGGTGACCAGTTGCAGGGGGTAAGCCATGTCCGGCTTGCGGCCTCTCAGATCCCAGCGGTCGACGAGTGCCCGGACATCCATGCGCGCCTTAACCCAAGTGCGATACCAGCGGTAGAAGGATCGTGTGGACGGCGGTTGAGTGGACGGCCGGCCTTCGATCTCTGGTGCAAGGTTCTTAAGCAGAGCAGCGAGATTTGCACGGCTCATCACAATTCGCCCCTCGGGGCAGATAGCTTTCAGGTATTTCCATTTGCGGACGGCCTTGATCCGCACCGCTTCCGGAAAATCCTGCAAGGCTCGGCCCATGGCGCCGGGGGGCATGCCTGGATCGGGCTCGGCAGCTTGGCTGAAGAGATCCGCGAACTTGAGCTGACCCTTTTCATAGAGTCGCAAAAGCTCGCTGGTCAGCCATTCCCGCTGTTCGCCGCTTTCGACGGCTCGAGTCCGGGTCTTCCGACCTTCGGTACTGACAATTTCATTACGCACGCCGTCAATCACGACGGCTTCACCAACCTTAATTGAATAGCGCGACATCGTCGGCCTCCTTATAAAGAGTGATGGGAGTTTCGGACTGCAGGGGGATTTCGAGAGGACAGGTCACAAGGCGGTAAGCGAGGCAGGCACCTGCCCAGTCAGCGCCGACCGCTTCGACAAGATGTCCCCACGTGGGAACGACAGAGAGGTCCACCTCATCCGACCTTGAAATGGCTTCGATGGCGTTGTCATCTCGCAACCGCAGTAGGTCACGGATAAACGGCATCCGGATGGGGTGACGGATCTCCCGATCGCTGATGGTGATAAAAGTGTCGCCCATTCCCCGGAAATGCTCGCCAATAGCAGCGAACTTTTCCTGGTTCTTCTCCAAAGCCAGCAACTCGTGCGGCTTCACCTCAACGAACCACTGTTGGCCATCGCGCCAATGCAGGCAGAAGTCAGGCGTGTAGCGGCGCTTCCGCCCGTTTAGCCGGTAGCTAATCGTGATGGGCTGTTCATCAAAGGTGAGGACGTCCCTGGCAAACTCGGCCAGATAGAGGAACTGCATTTCCAGCAGGCTTTCGCAGCGCACCATGCGCCGGTTTTTCTGGGATACGAATTTGGCCCGGAAGCCTCGTCCGGAGTGAGTAACGGGATTACGCGTGCCATGGAATGGCAGCGATTTCGAGTGACGAAAATTGCTGACCACCGGTGTCGATGGCCCTGCAGTACTGAATGACATCATGATGTCTCCATGGTCCTGGCGAAGGTGTGAGTTGCCCCCGCCTCCCGATATCGGGAAGTTAAACTGCGATTTCTGGACGTAAAAAGGCCCCGTTCCGGTGTTAAAACCGGATCAAATCGCGCGTGTTCGGGGATGTAAGAGTGGCGTGGGCTTGACCTGCCGGACTGCGGTCGACATACTTCGAGCGCCAACTAGAAGTAGCGACCGGTTTATCCGGTCCCCAGACGGGACAAGCCGCCAGGTTTGTCCCGTTTACATTTTGGCCTCCCGATTCTGATTGGTTTTTCGGTGCAGCCGTCCAGGTCGGGCGACTGGCTGCTCAGCGATCGCGTTCTCAAGCTTTATGAGATCACGCATGGCCTGGATTACCGCGGGGTGCAGTCCTTCAAGCTTCTCCCAGAGTTCGTGGCAGAAGAGATAAGTGTCGGTAGGCACATCCACGGGCAACACAAATCTTCGGCCAGACATCTTCACCGATCTTTCCAGGGCAGCCAGGTCAGTGCCGCCCAGCGGCACATGTTTCCTGAGCATGCCGAGAAACTCTTCACTAGGCGGCCTTACACCCAACTCCAGCGCGGATACATAGCTCTGCTCATAGCCGAGCAGAGCCGCCAGTTCGTGCTGGCGATAGCCATTGCGCTGGCGGAGGTTCCTCAAAAAGTCGGCGAACGGACTACTCACGGGAAATCCATCGGTGGTGTTAATAACAACCACCCTACAGTTGTTCCCGAAAGAAATCAACCATAACCAATTGATTTAACAGGGTATTCTTATGAGCGCGTGCGCGTGTATTATGTTGAAGGAGTTTTTGGATTGTGTGTTTCAAGCCCCAATCCGTCCGTTGAGACCCTGTCGTCTCCATACCCGGCGTAACGGTCCGTGGTTGTAGACTACGTCTAGACATGTGATCTTGGCGTTTGGCCCCCAAGCTAGCGCAGAGGCGGACGAGCGTTTTGCGCACAAGGAAATAAGTGCGGCTCATTTCATTCGTTGGCACGCCATTCCGGGATGGCGTGCCAATCTGGCGGCGTTGCAGATGATGGCGAGAAGACTCGAGCCAATAATGATAAGGTCGCGAGTGGCCGCTCACATATCTGGTCTCACAGAACCATAACAACGACATGGCAACCACCACCCTTAGTCAGCTAGAAGCACACCTCTGGGAATCCGCCAACATCCTGCGGGGCCCGGTGGATGCAGCCGACTTCAAGACCTATATCTTCCCGTTGCTGTTCTTCAAGCGCATTTGCGACGTTTGGGACGAGGAATACGAGGAGATTGTCGCTGAGACCGGCGATGCCGAATTGGCTCTGTTCCCGGAATCCCATCGCTTCCAGATTCCGGAGGACTGCCACTGGAACGACGTCCGCACCAAGGCGAGCAATGTCGGCGCCGCGCTGCAGCGCGCGATGCGCGAGATCGAGAAAGCCAACCCGGACACCCTGTATGGGGTGTTCGGCGACGCGCAGTGGTCGAACAAGGACAGACTGTCGGATGCCCTTCTCAAAGACCTGATCGAGCATTTCTCCAAGCTGCCGTTTGGCAACAAAAACGTCAATTCGGACCTGCTCGGCGAAGCCTACGAGTACCTGATCAAGAAGTTCGCCGACGCCACCAACAAGAAGGCCGGCGAATTCTATACCCCGCGCAGCGTGGTGCGGTTGATGATCGACATCCTCGACCCGAGGGAAGCCGAGGCGATCTACGACCCGGCCTGCGGTACCGGCGGGATGTTGCTGGCCGCCGTGCAGCACGTCAAAGAGATGCATGGCGACGTGAAACGCCTGTGGGGCAAGCTGTACGGGCAGGAAAAAAACCTCACCACCTCGTCCATTGCGCGGATGAACCTGTTTCTGCACGGCATCGAGGATTTCCAGGTGGTGCGCGGCGACACCCTGCGCAACCCGGCTTTCTTCGAGGGAGACCGTCTGGCCACCTTTGACTGCGTGATCGCCAATCCGCCGTTCTCGCTGGAAAAGTGGGGCGAGGACCTGTGGCTGAACGATCCCTTCGGCCGTAACTTTGCCGGCCTACCTCCCTCATCCAGCGGTGACTTTGCCTGGGTGCAGCACATGGTCAAGTCGATGGCCGACGTCAGCGGCCGGATGGCCGTGGTGCTGCCCCAGGGTGCCCTGTTCCGCAAGGGCGTGGAAGGCAGCATCCGCCAGAAGCTGCTGGAGATGGATCTGGTCGAGGCCGTGATCGGGCTCGCACCCAACCTGTTCTACGGCACCGGGCTCGCGGCGTGCATCCTGGTGCTGCGCAAGCGCAAGCCGGCCAAGCACAAGAAGAAGGTGTTGATTGCCGATGCCTCACGCCTATTCCGCCGGGGCCGCGCGCAAAACTATCTGGAACCCGAGCACGCCGCCGACATCCTTGGCTGGTATCGCGGTTTCACCGATGTGCAGGACGCGGTCCGGGTGATCAGTCTCGACGAGATCAAGGCCGAGGACTGGACACTGAACATTTCGCGCTACGTCCTGCCGCCGCTGCAAGAAGACATCCCACCGCTGCCCGATGCCATCACGGCGTTCAAGGATGCGCTCACCCGCTGCCGCGAGGCCGAAGAACGGCTTGCGCAGGTTATGACCGAAGGGGGGTGGCTGAAATGACGGCACCAAAAAAGAACAAGATTTTCACGGACCAGATGGCCGAAAAAGCCCGAGCGGTGCTTCGGCGCAAACTTGGCACAGCACCTGCGACGCCAAAGCGCATCACCCAGCAAGAGCTGGAAAGCTACCTGTGGGGCGCTGCCGTCCTGCTGCGCGGCCTCATCGACGCGGGCGACTACAAACAGTTCATCTTTCCGTTGCTATTTTACAAGCGCGTATCGGATGTCTGGGACGAGGAATACCAGGCAGCGCTAGCCAGCTCGGACGGCGACCTTTCTTATGCACAGTTCGATGAGAACCATCGCTTCCAGATCCCCGAAGGCGCGCACTGGAACGACGTACGCCAGGCTCCCAAGAACGTCGGCGCCGCCATCCAGAAGGCCATGCGCGCGATCGAAACCGCCAACCCGGACCTGCTCGACGGCATTTTCGGTGACGCGCCGTGGACCAACCGCGAGCGTCTGCCCGACGAAACTCTGAAGAACCTGATCGAGCACTTCTCCACCCAGACGCTATCGGTGGCCAGCGTGCCCGAGGACGAGCTGGGCAACGCCTACGAATACCTGATCAAGAAGTTCGCGGATGACTCCGGCCACACGGCTGCCGAGTTCTACACCAACCGCACCGTTGTCCACCTGATGACGCAATTGCTGGCCCCGCAGGCCGGCGAGTCGATTTACGACCCTACCTGCGGCACAGGCGGCATGCTGATCTCGGCACTGGATGAGGTGAAACGCTCCGGTGGCGAATACCGCACGCTCGAGCTCTACGGACAGGAACGCAACCTCATCACCTCATCCATCGCGCGGATGAACCTGTTCCTGCATGGCGTGGAGGACTTCGAGATCATCCGGGGCGACACCCTGGCCGATCCCAAGCACATCGAGGGCGACCGCCTGCGCCAGTTCGACGTGATCCTGGCCAACCCGCCGTACTCCATCAAGCAGTGGAACCGCGAGGCCTGGAGCAGTGACAAGTGGGGCCGGAACTCGCTGGGCACTCCGCCGCAGGGCCGCGCCGATTACGCCTTTCAGCAGCACATCCTGGCCAGCCTCACTGCCAAGGGACGCAGCGCCGTGCTATGGCCCCACGGCGTGCTGTTCCGCAACGAAGAACAGGCCATGCGCGCCAAGATGATCGAGCAGGACTGGGTCGAGGCCGTGATCGGCCTGGGCCCCAACCTGTTCTACAACTCCCCGATGGAGTCGTGCATCGTCGTCTGCAACCGCAAGAAGACGCCTGCGCGCAAGGGTAAGGTGATTTTCATCGACGCGGTGAACGAGGTGACCCGCGAGCGCGCGCAGAGCTTCCTGAAGCCCGAGCACCAGCAGCGCATCTTGACCGCTTACAAGACCTTTGCGGATGTGCCCGGTTTCGCCAAGGTCGCCACCCTGGCCGAAATCGGTGCCAACGCGGGCAACCTTTCGATCCCGCTGTACGTCAAGCGCATTGCCGTCGCGCCTGCAACTGACAGCAATGGCGACGCGGTATCGCTGCGCTCCGCCTGGGATCAATGGCAGACCGATGGCCGCGCCTTCTGGCAACAGATGGACGCGCTGGTGGAAACGCTGGATGGCCTCATTACGGAGGACATCGAGCGTGTCTGATAACAAGAATTTGAAGCTAGGATGGAAGGTCTGGCGCTTCGATCAGATGGCGACTAACGTCAATGTCCGCATCGACAACCCGTCCGAATCGGGCATGGCGCACTACGTTGGTCTCGAACACCTGGATGCCGACTCGCTGAAGATTCGTCGCTGGGGAACCCCGGACGATGTGGAAGCCACCAAGCTGATGTTCAAAAAGGGCGACATCATTTTCGGACGCCGTCGCGCCTATCAACGCAAGCTCGGCGTTGCTGAGTTTGACGGTATTTGTTCAGCCCATGCGATGGTGCTGCGGGCCAAGCCTGAAGTCGTGCTTCCCGACTTCCTGCCGTTCTTCATGCAGAGCGATCTATTCATGAACCGGGCAGTGGAAATCTCGGTGGGCTCGCTGTCACCCACGATCAACTGGAAAACGATGGCAGCTCAAGAGTTTGCGCTGCCGCCGATTGAGGAGCAGCACCGTATTTTGGAATTGCTCAGCGCAACAGGTGAGGCGATCGAGTCCTTGGTGAAAGCGATTACCTGTCATGAGCAAATGCGGCGAGCTGCGTTAGATGAGCTGCTTACAGGAAGTCTCTTAGGATCGGAGTCAGATGGTGCTCTCCCAGAAGGTTGGATTTTGCGACAACTTGGGGATGTGTGCGATCTCATAAATGGATACGGCTTTAAGCCACAAGATTGGCGTGAGAGTGGCTTGCCAATCATTCGCATCCAGAACCTTAACGGCTCTCCCCAGTTCAACTACTTCAGCGGTGACGTGAATCAGAAGTTCCACGTCAAGAATGGCGATTTGCTGTTTGCTTGGGCAGGTGTTCCTGGCGTTTCGTTTGGTGCTCGCATCTGGAAAGGACAGGAAGCCGTCCTGAATCAGCATATCTTTCGTGTCGTTCCTAAAGGCAACATCGCTCAGTGCTGGTTGTATGAGGTTCTCAACCACATTACGCCAGCGATTGAGCGCCGCGCACATGGATTCAAAACTTCACTCCTTCATGTCAAAAGGTCTGAGTTAGTGAAGATGACGGTTAAGGTTCCACCAAAAGAAGTACAGCAGGAAATTGCTGGCTATTCGGTAGAGTTAGCGCAAAGCCGCGAGGCAATTGAAAATCGCTTGTCGGCCCTGCAGGAAATTCACCGAGCTTCATTGTCTTCGACGGGTGGTGCCGCATGATCTCATCGTTTAACGAAGCCAACACCGTCGAAGCCTACGTCCGCGACCTGCTCGCCGGCCCCATCAAGGCTGCCCCGGCCAACACCGCCCAGGAACCTCAAGTCAGCTACGGCCCCAGCCCCAAAGGCATCGGCTGGCGTTACGCGGCCCCCTCCGAGGTGCCGCGCCAGATTCAGGAGGTACTGGTCGAGCCCTGGCTGCGCGATGCGCTGATTCGCCTGAACCCGGAGATTGCGGCCCAGCCCGATCGCGCCGACGAGGTGCTCTACAAGCTGCGCGCCATCGTGCTGTCGGTGCGCTCGGATGGCCTGATCCGGGCCAACGAGGAAATGACCGCCTGGATGCGCGGCGAGCGTTCCATGCCCTTCGGCCACAACAACGAGCATGTGCCAGTACGGTTGATCGACCTGGACGACCTGGCGCAGAACCAGTACATCGTCACCCAGCAGTACACCTACCGCGCCGGCCCCACTGAGCGCCGCGCCGATCTGGTGTTGCTGGTCAACGGTTTGCCGCTGGTGCTGATCGAGGCCAAGACACCGGTCAAGAAGTGCATCAGCTGGGTGGATGGCGCGGTGCAGGTGCACGACGATTACGAGAAGTTCGTGCCCGAGCTGTTCGTCTGCAACGTGTTCTCGGTAGCCACCGAGGGCAAGGCCTACCACTACGGCTCAATCGGGCTGCCGGTCAAGGATTGGGGGCCCTGGCATTTGGACGGTGGCGACGCTCAGCACCATCCGCTCAAGTCGCTCAAGCTGTCGGCCGAGAGCATGTTGCGGCCCCATGTGGTGCTGGACATCCTGGGCAGCTTCACCCTATTTGCGACCGACAAGAAAAAGCGCCGCATCAAGATCATCTGCCGCTATCAGCAATACGAGGCGGCCAACAAGCTAGTGGAGCGCGTGCTGGCGGGTTACCCCAAAAAGGGCCTGATCTGGCACTTCCAGGGCTCGGGAAAGTCGCTTCTGATGGTTTTCGCCGCGCAGAAGCTCCGCATGCACTCCGGGCTGAAGAACCCCACCGTGCTGATCGTGGTGGACCGGATCGATCTCGATACGCAAATCACCGTCACCTTTACCGGGGCGGACATCCCCAATCTTGAAAAGGCCGACACGCGCGAGAAGCTGAAGCAACTGCTCGCGCAGGATGTGCGCAAGATCATCATCACGACCATCTTCAAGTTTGGCGAGGCCACTGGCAGCCTGAACGACCGCAGCAACATCATCGCGCTGGTGGACGAAGCGCATCGCACCCAGGAAGGCGACCTGGGCCGCAAGATGCGCGAGGCGCTGCCCAACGCTTTCCTGTTCGGCCTGACCGGCACGCCGATCAATCGCGCCGACCGCAATACCTTCTATGCCTTTGGTGCCGACGAGGACGAAAAGGGCTACATGAGCCGCTACGGCTTCGAGGAATCGATCCGCGACGGCGCCACGCTGAAGCTGCACTTCGAGCCGCGTCTGATCGATCTGCACATCGACAAGGCTGCCCTCGATGCCGCCTACAAGGATCTGACCGGCGGCCTGTCGGACCTGGACAAGGACAACCTCGCGAAGACCGCCGCCAAGATGGCCGTGCTGGTCAAGACGCCCGAGCGCATACGCAAGGTGTGCGAGGACATCGTCGAGCACTTCCAGACCAAGGTGGAGCCCAACGGCTTCAAGGGCCAGATCGTCACCTTCGACCGGGAGTCGTGCCTGCTGTTCAAGGCCGAGCTGGACAAGCTGCTGCCGCCAGAAGCCACCGACATCGTCATGTCGGTGCAAGCCGCCGACAAGAGGGAGCACCCGGAGTACGCGGTCTACGACCGTTCGCGCGATGAGGAAGAACGGCTGCTCGACCGCTTCCGCGACCCGGCCGACCCGCTGAAGCTGATCATCGTTACCGCCAAGCTGCTGACCGGCTTTGACGCACCTATCCTGCAGGCGATGTACCTGGACAAGCCGCTGCGCGACCACACGCTGTTGCAGGCCATCTGCCGGGTGAATCGCACCTACTCCGAGCAGAAGACCCACGGACTGATCGTCGACTACCTCGGCATCTTCGATGACGTGGCGGCTGCACTGGAATTCGATGACCAGAGCGTCAGGCAAGTGGTCAGCAACATCCAGGAGCTGAAGGACAAGCTGCCGGAAGCGATGCAGAAGTGCCTGGCTTTCTTCCCTGGCCTTGACCGCACCCAGCAAGGCTACGAGGGCCTGATCGCCGCGCAGCAGTGCCTGCCCAACAACACGGTGCGCGACAACTTTGCTACCGAGTACAGCGTGCTCAACAAAATCTGGGAGGCGTTGTCACCCGACACCGTGCTGGGCCCCTTCGAGCAAGACTACAAGTGGCTGTCGCAGGTGTACCAGTCGGTGCAGCCATCCAGCGGCCACGGCAAGCTGATCTGGCATTCGCTGGGCGCCAAGACGATTGAGTTGATCCATCAGAACGTGCATGTGGATGCGGTGCGCGATGACCTGGATACCTTGGTGCTGGATGCTGATTTGTTGGAGGCGGTGCTCTCGAACCCTGATCCGAAGAAGGCCAAGGAGATCGAGATCAAATTGGTCCGCCGGCTGCGTAAGCACCTGGACAATCCCAAGTTCAAGCACCTATCCGAGCGTCTTGATGCACTCAAGGACCGCTTTGAGTCCGGCCAGATCCACAGCGTCGAATTCCTGAAGCAGTTGCTGGAGATTGCCAAGGAGACCTTGCAGGCCGAGAAAGAAGTGCCGCCCGAGGAAGACGAGGATCGTGGCAAGGCGGCGCTGACCGAGCTGTTCAACGAGGTCAAGACGGCCGAGACGCCCATCATGGTCGAACGGGTGGTCACGGATATCGACGAGATCGTGCGCCTGGTCCGCTTCCCCGGCTGGCAGGGCACGCTTGCTGGCGAGCGAGAGGTGAAGAAGGCGCTGCGCAAGGCTCTCTTCAAGTACAAGCTACACGCGGATGAGGAGCTGTTCGAGAAGGCCTACAGCTACATCCGGCAGTATTACTGAAAACCAAGCATGAAAGCAGAAGACGCGCTGGTCACAAATCTATTGGAGGGTGCGAACCCTCCACCGATTCCGATTGGACGTTTGCCAGCATAACCAGTGATTCGCCAGTAGCGTTGAAAAGCGGCCATCTGACGCTTGTTATTTTTAGCGAATTTTTCAATGTACCCTGCCAACTCGCGAATGGAGAGCCCATGAAACCGTCCGATTTCTGGAAAAACTTTCGGCTTGGCGAAGAGATTCACATCTCAGGCACGTTCATCTACAACGGGCTCCGGCGATACCACGAGCTAAGGAAGCTAGACTTCGATGACGAGTTGTTCGAGTTCCTCTATGAACTGTCCGTTGGCCTTGAGCGGTTGCTGAAGACCGCTGTAGTCCTCTATGAGCACACCGACACCACCGATCAGAAAGAGCTGGAGGAGTCCCTCAAAACTCACAACCACCTCGATCTTGTGGCGCGTCTGCGCGAGCATGTCGAACTCAAATTGGGAACGACGCACAACGATTTGTTAAGCCTGCTCGGTACCTTCTATAAGTCGCTGAGGTATGACCGGTTCGCGCTGACCTCGGTCTACGAAGGCAAGAAGGAAGCGAAGGCGATCTGCGGGCTACTGGAAAAGCACTTGCATGCCGAGTTTCCGGACGAGGACTCGCTCTTTGGTACTGACAACGACGACCAGTACCGCAAATTCATTCGGCGGACAGTTCTGAAGATTGCGAGAGAGGTTTACCGCGTCATCCAAGAGCGCGCGATGGAAATCAATCTCTACACGTATGAACTGCGCAACGGGTCAAAGGCCGAGAGCGTGTTTCTACGCGAAGTAGACATTGCTGACGAGGACATACTCTGGAAGGAGCTGCTTATCTTCTTCATGAACGTCAAAGCGAATACGGGCTACCTCCAGCTCCTCAGGGGAACGCCCCCTCTTGAATTTGATCCAGCGTTGATACCCGACTACCTCGATTGCTTCAAGTCCGACTCGTTAAAAGCTGACGTGATGGACGAGTTGGAGCACCACTACGCCGAAATGGACCGTGATGAACGGAACGAGCGACTGCAACTAATACGGTTCATCGGATCGCATAACGTGTTTTTCGACGACGATGAAGACGAAGCTCATGACACCGACTCCTGGGAGGAGGTCAAGTCGTGAGGCACTTGTGTCCACCAGCTTGTTGAAGGGCTTAATGACCGCAACGGGTCGGTCGCCGTGTGACTGCAAAAGCTTGAGAATCGGCTTGGGCCGAGGATGCGACGGTCGACTACCCCGCCATGACAGGCAGGTCGTCGGACGAAGCTGACGATACCTCCTTTGCCGGTAAAAGCCAGTATCGCCCAGGAAGCTGACGATTAAACGGCCGCCATCCCTGTAGTCCTCGCGAGGCAATTGGTATGCTGCGCGGCTACTGCTAATGATAAGGCGACGTAGGGGGGACTAAATGCACTTAAAACGTATCCGAGCGCAGAACTTTCGTGCTTTCGGCGAGGGCACCGTTTCGCCGAGCCTAGACTGGGAGCTGTCCCCGGGGATGAACATCCTTGTTGGGGAGAACGACGCAGGAAAAACAGCAGTTATCGATGCCATCCGCCAGGTTTTGTGGACCACCAGTTACGAGTTCGTCAGACTCTTTGAAACGGATTTCCATATCAGCGGCGCCAAGCGAACCACATCGTTGTTCATCGAGGCAACTCTGGCGGACCTGAGCCCGGAACAGGAAGCCGCCGTGCTCGAGTGGCTTACTCACGAGGCAGACGGGAGCAGGAGCCTCATCCTCTATCTGCAGGCGCGATGGGTGCCCCCTCAGGAAAACAAACGCGGTCGTGTCGACGCCGTGACGCGCGCTGGCCGAGACGGTGCGGGCCCGGAGATTGGCTCCGCTGTCCGGGAACTGGTCAGAACCACCTATCTCCGTCCGCTGCGAGACGCCGAGGCAGAGTTGCGACCTGGGCGTCAGTCCAGGCTGTCGCAAATTCTTGCAGCACATAAGAGTATCGGGGGGCAGGAGAAGAACGACTTCAATGTTGCAGCGCCAAAGGACATCCCAAAGAACTTGGTCGGGCTGATGGCCTTTGCTCAACACCACTTGGGGGAGCACGATGTCATCAAGGGGGTCGAACAGGATATCAACGATAACTACCTCAACAAGTTCGCCTTTGCTGGAGAGGAGCTGTCTTCGAGGGTTCAAATCGCGCCGGACCTTGCACTGCAGCCCATTCTCGAAAAGTTCGAGCTAAGCTTGCTGCCGTCGGTGGGTATCCATCCTGACGAGCGCTGCGCTCGGGGACTCGGCTACAACAATGCACTCTTCATGGCCAGCGAGTTGGTGCTATTACGCGACGGAGACGAGCTCGCGCTTCTCTTGGTGGAAGAGCCCGAAGCGCATCTTCATCCTCAGTTGCAGGAGCGCGTCCAGCGACTTCTGGAGGAGAGCGCTACCAAGCCGGGTGAAGGAAAACGGCGGGTCCAGGTGGTCATGACGACTCACAGCCCGTCACTGGCCGCTGGCGCTGACATTGCCAGCATGACGCTTGTTCACCGGGCTCAGCTGTTCAGTCTCGCGCACGACAAGACCAAGTTAAAAAAGAGCGACTACGAGTTCTTGCGGCGGTTCATCGACGCGACGAAGGCGAACCTGTTCTTCGCTCGAGGCATTGCTATTGTCGAAGGCCCGGCGGAGGCCCTCTTGCTACCCGCCTTGGCCGAGGCCTGTGACAGGTCGTTCTCGCACCATGGCGTTTCGATAGTCAATGTGGGCGGCGTGGGCCTGTACCACTACGCGCGAATTCTTCAGCGTGCGGACGATGTAGTGAAGATACCGATACCCGTGGCTTGTATCACCGACCGGGATATTGTTCCGGACGTCGCCAATGACTACGTCGAGAAGAGCGCTAAGAAGAAACGCTTTGAGTCCGAGTACACGGGAGACGAGATTATGGCGGTGGTTAAGGCCAAGGAGGCCCGTGCACAAGGAGGCAACACGATGGTGTACGTTTCCGACCGCTGGACCTTCGAGTACGACTTGGCGCTTTATGGGTGCGCTGAACTCATGTTTAAGGCCATTCACCTTGCGAAGAAGGCGGAGGCCAGGGGTGAGCGTCTTGATGGAGCTGACGAAGTCGCGGCCCTGGCGAAGGCACATGACGACTGGGAAGCTCTGAACGCAGCAGGACACGCCCCTGAGAAGCTGGCGTCGGTCATCTACCAGCCGCTCGTAGAGAAGGATGCCTCCAAGGCCGTGGCAGCCCAGTACGCTGCCTATTTGGTTGCCACAGGTCAGTACGGCAAAGGCGAAGAGCTGTTCCAGCGTCTGCCGCCATACATTCAGCGTGCCATGGTTCACCTCACGGGCAAAGGCGCGGCAGCATGACTCTGCCGGTCATTTTGGACGAGGATATCGACGCTCTCAGTGCTATAGCTGCAGACTTGGATTTCGCGGATGCGGAGCGTAGGGCGGTTTTGCTTGAGAGTGGGACGCGCGATGTCAATGCTGCGCCCGGTAGTGGCAAGACGACCGTCCTGGCGGCCAAGCTGCTGCTCTTGGCGAGAAAGTGGCCGCACGAACGTCGGGGCATTTGCGTGCTCAGTCATACCAACGTTGCACGAGAAGAAATTCAGCGACGCTTAGCGGCAACAACAGAGGGTAGCCGGCTTCTGACATACCCCCACTTCATCGGGACGATCCACGCATTTGTGAACCAGTTCTTGGCGTTGCCATTCCTGCGAAGCGAGGGACTTGAAGTCGATGTCATCGACGACGACGTATTCGCCAACAGAGCTATCGGGATGGCGATGAGAAAGGGAACCCTACGTGCGTGGATGGAGAAGGACCAAAGGGTCAAACCCATGGTTGCTGGACTTGTCCTTCAGGGCTCCGGGCTTACCCTCGGGAGCGAAGGAGGCACACTGCCAAAACCTGACACCAAGTCCTATCCCCTGCTACGTGAGATCAAATTGGAACTGATGGAGAAAGGGGTGTTTCGGCATGCCGACATGTTCGCCTTTGCCGAGCACATGCTCGGGAAGTCGCCGATCTTGAGGGAGCGAGTGTCTAAACGGTTCCCGATGGTCTACATCGACGAGATGCAGGACACGTCATGGGCGCAGGAGGATCTGCTCGACAGACTCTTTGACAAGTCGGTCACTATCCAACGACTGGGCGACCTAAATCAGCGAATTCTTGGCAGTGATGCCGAGGCAGAGAAGTTGACCTTTCCCAGGGCCCACGCGCTCTCCATCGGCACAAGCAAACGCTTTGGCCCCGCGATTGCCGGAGTGGTGTCTCGAGTGCGGGTTGGTGGCCCAGCAGTGGTGGGTGAAGGCGCAGATGTACATTCACCATTGCTCCTGACCTACGCAACTGCCCGCGTGGCTGAGGTGCTTACGGCGTTTGGACAGAAAGTTCTGGACCGATTCGATGACGAGCAGCTGAGAGGCGGATCAGTGAAGGCACTCTGTGCGAGAAAGCAAGGGGACGCTAAGAAGGAAGAGCCTGGGAGGACGCTGATCGACTATTGGCCACCCTACGCAGGGGAGGCAACGAGCTCGGGGTCGCGAGCCGAGCGCTTTTGGGCCCTATTGGCAAGTTCAGGAGCGACTGCGGATACTGCAGCTACCCTAGCCGACCGAGCGGGCGATGCTCGGCGCGCGACGCTGTTGGTGCTCCGAGCCGCAGGGTCTCAGCACGTTTCAAACGTCCGCGATGGGCGGCAGCTGCTTCGCCGACTCCAGGAAGCCGGACAGGATACGACGCCAATACGTCTGCTTTGCCGTGACTTGGCCTTGAACAACGGTCTCGCCCTCTCCAAGGCGAGTCGGCTTGCAGTTCCCGGCCTCTTCTTTGAGTCACTCAAGTCGTTGCTTCCGGCTGAGCTGACCTTGGACAAGTTCGCGAAGTTGCCGATCTTCGAGGAGCCTGACGACGTGCCCGAAATCGAGGTGAATCGGAGGGCCTGTCAGGTTTCGCATGGGGGCCGCCAAGTCAATGTTCAGATTGGAACGGTCGCTTGCATGAAGGGCGAGACACACTTGGCAACCATGGTCCTGGAGTCCTTCGGTTGGCCAGCTAGGCGATTCGACTTGAAAGAGGCAATGCCTGTGGTCGCCGGTCTGACCGTTCGTGACCTCAAAATGACGGAGAACCAACTGGCGCTATTTCGGAATCTCTACGTTGGAATGTCCCGGCCAACCAGTTTCCTTTGCGTCGCAGTCAACGGGAAGCGGGTGTCGGATGACTGCAAGAAAGCTCTTCTTGCGCAAGGATGGGTTGTCGAGCATCTCGCTTGAGCTTAGTAAAGCGGTCGCCTGAGGATTTGAGCCTCCTTAAAGCCGGGGGCTGTTCAGCACCGGGACGCCCAACTGACAAACTGACTTCACAAGAACAGCATTCGCTGTTGCTCAGGCTAGTCGATGTCCGGTTCTGCTCCATATGCTAACGGAGCAAATCGAAAACGCGCCGTCGCCTCTGGCCGCTGTGGGTTGTGCGGCCGCTCTGACCAATAAAAAAAGGCCAACCAGACTGGTTGGCCTCTATTTCACCGCAATGTCACTAATTCCGTTTTTCCAGTGCCACAAGATTGCTTCTAGTGCCACTATTTCCGTTCACTAACACTAACCACTCGACTCAAACATCCAGGTTGCGCACCCCCAACGCATTCGTCTCGATGAAATTCCGCCGCGGTTCGACATCGTCCCCCATCAGGGTAGTGAAAATCTGGTCGGACGAGATTGCATCCTCGATCTGCACCTTCATCAGACGGCGCACTTTGGGATCCATGGTGGTTTCCCACAACTGGGCAGGGTTCATCTCGCCCAGTCCCTTGTAGCGCTGGATGCTCATGCCGCGTTTGACTTCGGCGAGGAACCAGTCCATCGCCTCGCGGAAGCTCTGCACCGGGCTTTCCTTCTCGCCACGCTTGGCACGGGCACCGAGGCCGATCAGGTCGCGCAGCAGGTCGCCGACCTTGACCAGCTGGTTGTAGTCGCCTGACTCGAGCAGATCTTCCTCAAGGAAATTCACATACGCATTGCCGTGTGCATGGCGGGTGATACGCAGACGATGTGTGTCGGTTTCACTGATGTATTCGGCGGCAACCTCGAATTTCTGCGCATCCAGCGCCGCGCCCAGGCTTGCTTCCGCCATCATGGCTGCGCTGCTGTCGGCCAGGGAAAGACGCGGAATACGCATCAACGCCTGCAATACGTCATCGGGCAGCAGTCGAGCGAGACGTTCACTGACAGCCTCGGCAAGGAAATATTCGCGCGCAAGGATTTCCAGCGCTTCGCCGGAAATCGGCATGGCGCCATCCATCGGGGTCAGTTCGGCGTCTTTCATCGCCTCGGCCATCAGGTGTTCCTTCAGCGCATGCTCGTCCTTGATGTAGCGCTCGGATCGACCATGCTTGACCTTGTACAGCGGCGGCTGGGCGATGTAGATGTGGCCGCGCTCGACCAGTTCGGGCATCTGTCGGTAGAAGAAGGTCAGCAGCAGGGTGCGGATGTGGGCGCCGTCGACGTCGGCGTCAGTCATGATGATGATGCGGTGATAGCGCAGCTTGTCGGGATTGTAGTCGTCCTTGCCGATACTGGTGCCAAGCGCGGTGATGAGTGTGGCGATTTCCTGGCTGCCGATGACCTTGTCGAAGCGCGCGCGCTCGACGTTGAGGATCTTGCCCTTGAGCGGCAGGATCGCCTGGAATTTGCGGTCGCGTCCCTGCTTGGCCGAGCCGCCGGCGGAATCGCCCTCGACCAGATAGATCTCGCACAGCGACGGGTCTTTTTCCTGGCAGTCGGCCAGCTTGCCGGGCAGCCCCAAGCCGTCCATGACGCCCTTGCGGCGCGTGATTTCACGCGCCTTGCGGGCGGCCTCGCGGGCGCGCGCGGCATCGACGATCTTGGCACACAGCAGCTTGGCGTCGTTGGGGTTCTCCAACAGGAATTCGGCGAGTTTCTGGCCGACCACTTCCTGCACCACCGGCTGCACTTCGCTCGACACCAGCTTGTCCTTGGTCTGCGAGGAAAACTTGGGCTCGGGCACTTTCACCGACAGCACGCAGGTGAGACCTTCGCGCATGTCGTCGCCGGTGGTCTCGACCTTGGCTTTCTTGGCGACTTCGTTTTCCTCGATGTACTTGTTCAGCACCCGCGTCATCGCCATGCGCAAACCGGTGAGATGCGTGCCGCCATCGCGTTGCGGAATGTTGTTGGTGAAGCACTGCACGGTTTCGGAATAGCTGTCGTTCCATTGCATCGCGACTTCGACGGTCATGCCGTCCTTTTCGCCGATGGCGCTGAAAATCTTCGGGTGCAACGGATTCTTGAGACGGCTCATGTATTCGACGAAGCCCTTCACGCCCCCCGAGTGCGCGAAGTTTTCGCTCTTGCCGTCACGATGATCGATCAGTTCGATCTTCACGCCATTGTTGAGGAAGGACAGTTCACGGATGCGTTTGGCGAGAATGTCGAAATGGAATTCGACATTGCCGAAGATTTCCTCGTCGGCAAGGAAGTGCACCTCGGTACCGCGGTTCTTCGTTTCGCCGATGATCTGCATGGGCGACACTTCCACGCCGTTCTGAATTTCGATCGGACGGTCCAGCACCTTGCCCTGGTTGAAGGTCATTGCATATTTCTTGCCGTCGCGACGGACGATGAGCTTCAACCATTTCGACAGGCCGTTGACGCACGACACGCCGACGCCGTGCAGACCGCCCGATACCTTGTAGCTGTTCTGGTTGAACTTGCCGCCGGCGTGCAGCACCGTCATGACGATTTCAGCCGCGCTGCGCTTGGGTTCGTGCTTGTCGTCGAACTTGACGCCGACCGGGATGCCGCGTCCGTTGTCGGAAATCGAAATCGAGTTGTCGGGGTGGATGATGACCTTGATGTCATCGCACCAGCCCGCCAGCGCTTCGTCGATGGCGTTGTCGAGCACTTCGAACACCATGTGGTGCAGGCCGGTACCGTCGGACGTGTCGCCGATGTACATGCCTGGGCGCTTGCGCACGGCTTCCAGGCCTTCCAGCTGCTGGATGCTGTCTTCGTCGTAGCCGCCGTTCATGTCGCCGGGCATCGCATTGTCGGGCTTGTCGCTCATGGTATTCGTACCCCGTAGGGGGTGTTCCTGTCGGTTGTTGCTAAGGGGATCGGACGTCGTCCTGGCTTAGATGCGCCGTACCTAAATTCTCATCGGCATCACGACGTACTTGAAGCCGGCTTCGCCTTCGCTGGTCAGCAGCATGCTGCTGTTGGCGTCGCCCAGGGACAGCGTGATTTCGTCGGTATTGACCGCACCCAGGCCGTCCAGCAGGTAGGTCACGTTGAAACCGACATCCAGCGGATCGCCGTTGTAGCTGACCTCGATTTCGTCGGCGGCTTCTTCCTGTTCGTTGTTGTTGCAGACGATACCCAGGGTGTTCTCGCTCATCACCAGGCGGACGCCGCGAAATTTCTCGTTCGACAGGATCGCCGCGCGCTGCAGGGCCTGCATCACGCTCTGACGGTTGGCCTTGAGGTGGCGCGGCTGATTGGTGGGGATGACGCGCTGGTAGTCGGGGAATTTGCCGTCGACCACCTTGGTCACCAGCTCGGTACCGGGCAGGGTGATGGTGACCTGGTTGGTGCCGATGCGCAGCTCGACCGGGTCGTCCACATCGCCAAGCAGCTTCGAAAGCTCCACCACGGTTTTGCGGGGAATGATGACCTCGCGCGCTTCGGCTTCGGTTTCCAGTTGGGTTTCGGCATAGCTCAGCCGATGCCCGTCGGTGGCAACGACGCGCAACTGCTTGCCATCCAGTACCAGCAGCATGCCGTTGAGGTAATACCGGATGTCCTGGCTGGCCATAGCGAACTGCACCAACTGCAGCAGGCGCTTCAGCGTTTTTTGCGGCAGGCTGATGGCTTCGCCCAGGCCGGCTCCGGTCTCGACGCGCGGAAAATCGACAGCCGGCAGGGTTTGCAGCGTGAAGCGGGACTTGCCTGCGCTGACCACGACCTGGCTGTCCTTGGAGTCGAGCTTGACCTTGGCTGAATCAGGCAACGCACGCACGATGTCAAACAGCTTGCGTGCCGCGATGGTGATGGCGAAATCCTCACCGGCCTGCACATCCAGCTGCGTGCTCACCTGTAACTCCAAGTCGGTCGCCAGCAGGGTCAGCTTGCTGCCTTTTTTCTCCAGCAGGAGATTGGACAGGATGGGGAGGGTATGGCGGCGTTCGACAACCCCGACAACTGCGGTGAGGGAAGCCAGGAGTGTGTTGCGTTCGCTTTGTACTAATAGCATTTATATATTCCTGAGAATCATAATAAAGGCAGCCTAAAATTGGGGGTAAGCCTTTTTACTCAATTAAAACAGCTGCTTGTTACTTGTTTTTGGGTGTGGATAACAGCGGGGAAACACGGGAGGAAAGGGGATGGATTCCTCGCTTTGTGCGCTTGACCTGCTTTATCCACATTTCATCCTCAGCCTGTCAGGCTTTGTAACAACACCAGATAATCACGGCCGATATCTGCTTCGGTCTCCCGCAGTTCGGCGACCTTGCGGCAGGCATGGATCACCGTGGTGTGGTCGCGTCCGCCAAAGGATTCACCGATTTCCGGCAAGCTCTGATTGGTGAGTTCCTTGGCCAGCGCCATGGCGATCTGGCGGGGGCGTGCCAGGTTGCGCGTCCGTTTCTTGGAGAACATGTCGGCAACCTTGATCTTGTAAAAGTCGGCAACGGTTTTCTGGATGTTCTCGATCGAGACGATGCGCGAGGTCGAGGCAATGAGATCCCGCAGTGCTTCCTTTACCAGTTCCAGGGTGATGGGTTTTTCGTGGAAGCGGGAAAAAGCGATCACCCGTTTCAGCGCGCCTTCGAGTTCACGTACATTGGAACGCACCTGCTTGGCGATGAAGAAAGCGACGTTCTCGTCGAGCTTGACGTTTTCCGCCTGCGCCTTGGCCAGTAGGATCGCCACCCGCATTTCCAGTTCCGGCGGCTCGACGGCGACGGTCAGGCCCCAGGCGAAGCGGGATTTCAGGCGGTCGTCGAGGCCACTGATTTCCTTGGGAAAGGTGTCGCAGGTGATGACAATCTGCTTCTTGTTTTCGATCAGCGAGTTGAAGACGTAGAAAAACTCTTCCTGGGTACGGTCCTTCTTGGCGAGGAATTGGATGTCGTCGATCAGCAGCAGATCGAGCGACATGTAACGCCGCTTGAGGTCGTCGAACTGCTTGTTGAGATAGGCCTTGACCACGTCATCCACATAATCGTTGGCATGGATGTAGCTGATTCGCGCATCAGGATTGGCCAGACGCACGGTATTGCCGATGGCTTGCAACAGGTGGGTTTTTCCCAGTCCGACGCCGCCATAGACGAACAGCGGGTTGTAGGCCACGCCGGGGTTGTCGGCGATCTGCAGAGCCGCCGCCCGTGCCAACTGGTTGGCGCGGCCAGAGACGAAATTGTCGAAAGTGAAGCCGGGGTTGATGCGCATCCCCATCTGAGCGGGAACTGCCACGCTGGCGGGCAGCGGCACGGGCGCAGCGACGGTAGACGGTGTCGTGTGCGTACGCGGCGCACTGGGTTTTTTACCAAGGGCATAGGTAATGGAGACAGGGCGGGCATAGAATTCCTGCGCCCAGCCATCGATATGTTCGGCAAATTTCTCGCGGACCCAGTCCATTACGAAATGATTGGGTGCCAGGATGCGGACCTCGCCGCCAGCATCCTCAAACACCAGGGGTTTGATCCATGTGCTGAACTGCTGCTGGGTCAGGTTGGCGCGAAAGCGCTCTTGGCAAAGGTCCCAGAAGGAATCCATAGTCGAGGGGAGAGGGGCGGAAAGCAGCATGGGATTCAAACGCGAATCTTACTCCCCTTCGGCAAGGTTATCCACAGGCAGGATGCCCCGGACATTGCGGGGTATTCTCGGCTGAACTTGACACCCCCCCGGTAGGGCGGGTCTAATATGCGGTTTTTCAACAGATTTTTTGTGTTTGGCCCGCCCGCACTGCGGGATGGGCCGATGCCCGCCAGAAAGGATATGCCATGAAACGCACTTACCAGCCTTCCACCGTCCGCCGCAAGCGCACCCACGGTTTCCGTGCCCGCATGAAAACCAAGGCAGGCCGTGCCGTGATCAACGCGCGTCGCGCCAAGGGTCGCGCACGTCTGGCTGTCTAATCAACGCGCATTTCAACTCAGCGGGTGGCGTGCGTCTCCGCGATGCGCGGCTGGTCGATAAGGCCGATTTCGATTGGGTATTTGCCGACAATCAACGCGCACGAACGGATTATCTGATGGTGATGGCACGGCCCAATCAGGTGGGATATCCCCGGTTGGGCATGGTCGTTGCCAAGCGCTTGCTTGTGCGTGCGGTGGATCGCAACCGCGTCAAGCGGTGTGTGCGCGAAAGCTTTCGACAGGCTTTGCCGGAACTGCCCGCATGCGATTTTGTCGTTCGACTCATTGCCAAGCCGGTTCCGGGCGATGAGGCACGGGATTTGTTGCGCACGTTCGCACGTGCGGGCCATCGAGCCATGGCAAAATGGCCCGCCATGGCAGCAGGCGAACCCCTGATTGCCACTCCGGAACCCCATCCCAACTCATAGCGCCCCGTTCCATGGATAACCAGCGGCTGATTCTTTTTATTGTCTTTTCCTTCTCCCTGCTTTTGCTGTGGGAAGCCTGGCAGGACAAGCATGCGCCCCCGCCGCCAGCCGTCACGGCGGTGAACGCGCCGGCCAGCACAAGCACGCCGCCCGTTCCAAGCCAGGGACTGAACGCCCCAGCCGCCGCGCCAGCCCAGGCCGGATTTGTGAAGGGTGCGCGTGCGGTGGTGGAAACCGATGTGTTGCGCGCCACGATCGATGCCAATGGCGGCGACCTCCGCCAGCTTCAACTGCTGACCTATCGCGAGACGGAAGAGCGCAACCAGATATTCACGCTGTTTGAAGACGATCCGACCCAGCCCTATCTTGCGCAGAGCGGTCTGCTCGGCAAGGATCTGCCGACACATCGCAGCGTTTTTCAGTTGAATCCCGGCACCTACCGCCTGACCCGGGGCGCCTCGCAAGTGGAGGTCCCCCTGGTGTGGAATGATCCCGCCACAGGCGTGCGCGTCGAAAAGACCTATATCTTCAAGCGCAACAGCTATGAGATCGCCCTCAGAACCCGGGTCATCAACAACGGGACCCAGCCTGTCGATCTGACCCCGTATTACCAGTTCACCCGCCATTCCGGCGCACCGCGCGGCGCGTCTTTCTTCCTGCATACCTTTACCGGTCCGGCGTTCTACACGGACGCCAAGAAATTCCAGAAGGTCACGTTCAAAGCTATCCAGGAAGGCAAGGCTGAGTTTGAAAAAACGGCCGACGACGGATGGGTAAGTTTGGTACAGCATCACTTTGTAGCGGCCTGGCTGCCCGAGGGCAACGTCAAGCGCGAGTATTACGCACGCGCCCTGGGGAACGACCTCTATTCCGCTGGCGTCATTCTGGCAGAGGGCACACTGGCACCGGGCCAGCAGAAAGTCTTTACCGTGCCCTTGTACGCGGGACCCCAGACGCAGAAATTGCTTGAAGCCGCCGCCCCCGGCCTGGACCTCGCGCGCGATTATGGCTGGCTTACGCCGCTCGCTTTCCCCATCTACTGGTCACTGGCAAAAATCGAGCATTTCGTCGGCAACTGGGGATGGGCCATCATCATCCTGACCATCCTCCTCAAACTGGCGTTGTTCCCGCTGTCGGCTGCCGGCTACAAGTCGATGGCCAAGATGAAGAAACTCACGCCGCGCCTGCAGAAGCTGAAGGAGACCTACGGCGACGACCGCGCCAAGCTGCATCAGGCGATGGCGGAAATGTACAAGACCGAGAAAATCAATCCGCTCGGCGGTTGCTTCCCGATCCTGATCCAGATTCCCGTGTTCATCGCGTTGTACTGGGTATTGCTGGCCGCAGTGGAAATGCGCGGCGCGCCGTGGCTGGGCTGGATCCACGACCTGACCGCGCCCGATCCTTTCTTCATCCTGCCGATCATCATGGGCATCACGTCGATCCTGCAGGTCAAGCTCAATCCGCAGCCGATGGATCCGATGCAGGCCAAGATCATGATGATCATGCCGGTGGCGTTTACCGTGATGTTCGTCTTTTTCCCGGCCGGCCTCGTGTTGTACTGGATCGTCAACAACATCCTGTCCATTACCCAGCAATGGGTGATCAACAAACAGGTTCAGGACGGTGGCAAGCCCGCCTCCAGCAAAGCCTGATCTGATTGCAGCCATCGCCACCGCCCCCGGACGCGGTGGCGTGGGCGTGGTACGGGTATCGGGGGCGGATATCGTCCCGCTTGCTCAGGCCATGCTCGGGCGCGTGCCCGTGCCGCGCCATGCGACGTTCTGTCGCTTTCTCGATCGCGATGGCGAAGCCCTCGACGAGGGAATCGCTCTCCATTTTGTCGCCCCCCATTCGTTTACCGGCGAGCACGTGCTGGAACTGCAAGGCCACGGCGGACCGGTGGTGTTGAACCTGATCCTGCAACGTTGCCTGGAACTCGGTGCGCGGCTGGCCGAGCCTGGTGAGTTTTCCCGTCGCGCCTTTCTGAACGGCAGGCTCGATCTGACCCAGGCCGAGGCGGTGGCCGATCTGATCGACGCGGCTTCCACCGAGGCGGCGCGCTCGGCGGTGCGTTCGCTGGCAGGCGCCTTCTCGGCGCGGATCGCGGAACTGGTCGACGCGCTGACGCGCCTGCGCATGCTGGTCGAGGCCACGCTCGACTTTCCCGAAGAGGAGATCGATTTTCTCAAACAGGCCGACGCCTTCGGGCGCCTCGATGCGATCGACGCCAGCCTGGCTGCGGTGCGATCGCAGGCAAAACAAGGCGCGCTGCTGCGCGAAGGCCTGACCGTGGTGCTGATTGGCCAGCCGAACGTGGGCAAGTCGAGTTTGCTGAATCAACTGGCCGGATTCGAGGCCGCGATCGTCACCGAGATCGCGGGCACCACGCGCGATACCGTACGCGAGGCGATTCAGATCGAAGGCGTGCCGTTGCATATCGTCGATACCGCAGGCCTGCGTGAAACCAACGACACGGTGGAGAGACTCGGCATCGCCCGCACCTGGGAGGCGGCGGAGAAGGCCGACGTGGCGTTGCTCCTGGTGGATGCGGCCCATGGCCTCAGCGAACGCGAGGCGGCGATCCTGGCACGCCTGCCGCCAGGGGTGCGGCTCACGATCCACAACAAGATCGATGTCACCGGCGAAGCGCCACGCGTGGCAGGCGACGAAGTCTGGCTTTCCGCCCGGACCGGTGCCGGGATCGATCTTCTGCGCGGCAAGCTGCTGGCATCGGTGGGTTGGCAGGCGGCAGGCGAGGGCACGTTCATGGCGCGCGCGCGTCATCTGGATGCGCTGGGGCGTGCCGCCGGCCATCTTGCCGTTGCGCGTGAATCGACCGGCCAGCTGGAATTGTTTGCCGAGGAACTGCGGCTGGCGCAGGCTGCCTTGTCGGAAATCACCGGTGAGTTTACGGCTGACGATCTGTTGGGTGAAATCTTCGGTTCGTTCTGCATCGGAAAGTAAATGGTCTTGCGCGTCGGCCAGCTCCGCTTCGCCGGCACGCTTCGCATTATTTGCCGGCCCATGCGTACCTTGGGGAACTCGGCATATGTTTACGCTATCCATAGACCTTTGCCGTTTTCTGCCCTCGGCCAGGAATGATCATGATTTCGCTCAAACCCTATTTGCGCACTGCGCCGTTGTTGATTGGCGCCTGCCTGATGCTGGTCGGATGCGGCCCCAAGGCCGATACGCATCCCGGCCAGCCGGTGACCAAGCGCCGCGCACTGTTGCAGGAAACCCTGCGTACATTTGAGCCGATGGGGATCATGGTGCGCGGCAAAACGCCTTATGTCGCAGCGAAATTTCTTACGCTCGCCGACAAGCTTCAAAGCCTGAGCACCCAGCCGTGGCCTTATTTTCCGCCGGGCAGCACCTATGCGCCGAGTCGTGCCAAACCCGCAGTGTGGCAACAAGCCGCGCAATTCAAACAGGCGCAGGACACCTACATCAAGGCGGTGTCCGGCCTTGCCGCGACGGCCAAGACCGGCAATCTGGACGCGATCCGCCCGGCCTATATGCATGTGAGCGACAGCTGCGCCGCCTGCCACAAGACGTTTCGGGGGCCGTCTGTGTTATGACGCAGCCTCCTGCGCGGGTCAGGGTATGGGATGTCCCGGTGCGGCTGTTTCACTGGCTGCTGCTGGCCTTGTTCGGATTCTCCTGGTGGAGCGGGGAGCAGGGCAACCAATGGATGGAATACCATGCTTGGTCGGGGCTTGCCATTCTTACGCTGGTGCTGTTCCGTATTGTCTGGGGGTTAGTGGGCAGCGACACGGCGCGTTTTGCGCATTTCGTGCGGGGTCCGCGCGCCAGCTACGCGTATTTTCGCAGCGTGTTGCAACGCCAGCCCAAGGCTTATCTGGGGCACAACCCGCTGGGCGGATGGATGATCGTGAGCCTGTTGCTGCTGTTGGTGGTGCAGGCGATGACCGGACTGTTCGGCAACGATGACAGCGATTACGAAGCGCCGCTCTCGCATTGGCTCGACCACGACACCAGCAGCCTCATCACCACCCTGCATACCTACAACTTCGACCTGCTGCTGGCTTTGATCGGTCTGCATGTTGCGGCGGTATTGACCCATCAGCTGCTGCGCCGTGACGACATGATCAAAGCGATGTTCTCCGGCATGAAGGTCGGGATGGCGGGTGCGACGGCCGGGCGCATGGTGTCGACCTGGCGGGCCCTCGTGCTGTTGGGTTTGATGGCGGCGCTTGTTTACGCGCTGCTCTGGATAGGCGGCGGCGTTTCAGGTCTATAAGTCGCTTCACGGGCGAGCCAGCCCGTAGCGCTTTTGTCCGGGCACGCCAACGCTTATGCTTGCAGCGTGTAACTTTCTTCAGGACGGTCAGTCATGCTGACGTGGCGCGGCATCGCCGACGAGCTCAACATCCATCGCACGCGCCTGCTGCAGGCCAACGTCATTGCCCTGCTGGCCGTGATGGCTGCCGTGCCGGTGCCGCTTCTGCTGCCGTTGATGGTGGACGAGGTGCTGCTGCATCATCCGGGGGCCTTCGTGGGCAGGATCGGCGCGGTCTTTCCCGCTGCCTGGCACGGCCCTGTGCTGTTCATCGGCGTGGCGTTGCTGCTGACGGTCGCGCTTCGCCTGACGTCGATCCTGCTCAACGTATGGCAGGGGCGGACGTTTTCCCTGCTGGCCAAGGACGTGGTCTACCGCATCCGGGTGCGGATGCTCGCCCGGCTGTCGCGCATCGCGCTGTCGGAGTTCGAGACGGTCGGCGCGGGTCGGGTCACCTCGCATTTCGTCACCGACCTCAATGCCATCGACAGCTTCCTCGGGGCATCGGTTTCGGGCTTGGTGGTGTCGGTGCTGACGCTGGTCGGGGTGGCGGCGGTGCTGTTCTGGATGCACTGGCAGCTGGCGCTGTTCATCCTCCTGCTGAACCCGGTGGTGATCCTGTTTTCCACCCGGCTCGGCAAGCGGGTAAAGGATCTGAAGCGGCACGAAAACCGCGCGTTTGAAGTGTTCCAGGATGCGCTGTCCGAAACCCTCGACGCGCTGACCCAGATCCGGGCGATGAACCGCGAAAAGCATTACCTGATGCGGGTGACGGACAAGGCGGCCGACATTCGCCGGCACGCGGCCGCGTTCGCCTGGAAGTCGGACGCGATGAGCCGGATTTCGTTCTTCGTGTTTCTTGCAGGCTTCGATGCCTTCCGCGCCGGCGCGATGCTGATGGTGGTGTTTTCCAATCTCACCATCGGCGAGATGCTGGCGGTGTTCGGCTACCTCTGGTTCATGATGACGCCGGTGCAGGAGCTGGTGAACCTGCAATATGCCTGGTTCGCCGCCAATGCGGCACTGGGCCGCATCAATGCGCTGCTCGGCCTGCACAGCGAACCGCAGCATCCCGCGCGGTGCGACCCGTTCGTCGGCCAGCCGACCGTCGGGATCGCGCTCGAGCACGTGAGCTTTGCCTATGCGGACGGCGAGACGGTGCTGGACGACGTCAGTCTTGAGGTGGCGGCGGGCGAAAAGGTGGCGCTGGTCGGAGCATCCGGCGGCGGCAAGTCGACGCTGGTGCAGGCCTTGCTGGGGCTTTATCCGGTGAAATCCGGCCGGATCCTGTATGGGACGGTGCCGGTCACCGAGATCGGCTGGGAAGCCGTGCGCGAGCATGTGGGCGTGGTATTGCAGCACCCGGTACTGTTCAACGAGAGCGTGCGGGCCAATCTCACGCTCGGCCGCGCAGCCGATGATGCCACGCTGTGGCAGGCGCTGGAAATCGCGCAGTTGAAGGACATCATCGCCACCCTGCCGTACGGGCTGGATACCCTCGTCGGGAAACAGGGGGTACGGTTGTCCGGCGGACAGCGTCAACGGCTGGCCATTGCACGCATGATCGTCGCCCATCCGCAGATCGTGATCCTCGACGAGGCCACGTCGGCGCTCGATACCGACACCGAACGGCGGCTGCACCAGGCACTCGGCGGATTCCTGGCCGGGCGCACGACGTTGATCATCGCCCACCGTCTGTCGGCCGTGAAACAGGCCGACCGCATCCTGGTGTTCGAGAACGGCCGCGTGGTGGAGGAAGGCGGCCATGACGAATTGATCGGCCGCGGTGGGCTGTATCACAAGCTGTATCACCACGCATAAATACTGTTCGGGAAAATCAGCGTTTTCTGATACACTGCGCGCAGTTGTGCATACAGCAGTGGGCAGGTCAGGCTTTTGCCGCCGTGCCTCGGGACTGTTCTCACAGCCCCATCGTCTTCGACCTCTCTTTTGTGCCGCCGGTTATTTTTTGCAGCCGGCAGTGACAAGTCTTGTGGTTGGCGCCGATGTGATCGACGCGACCCGTTGGGCGTCCAGGAATTAATCCATTCCAAACGCTGCTTATTTCCGGTTCGTATTTTGTGGCCTGTCTGGCGTCTGCCGGGCGCAGGTCTGATTTGCGCGTTTGAGCGCACTTTAAAAGGTTTGCCATGAGCTTTTCCGAACTGGGGCTTGATCCCCTCATCCTTAAATCCGTTCTGGCCGCAGGCTATGAAAACGCCACGCCGGTTCAAATGCAGGCGATACCCGCCGCATTGAGCGGGCGCGATCTGTTGGTATCCTCGCACACTGGCAGCGGCAAGACGGCGGCTTTCCTGCTGCCGTCGATCCAGCGCATGCTGGCCGAGCCGACCGTCAAGAGCATGGGCCCGCGCGTGCTGGTGCTGACGCCGACGCGCGAACTCGCGCTGCAGGTCGAAAAGGCTGCCATGACCTATGGCAAGGATATGCGCCGTTTCCGCACCGCCTGTCTGGTCGGCGGCGCGCCTTACGGCCTGCAGTTGAAGCGGCTGTCGCAACCGGTCGACGTGGTGGTGGCGACCCCGGGCCGCCTGATCGACCATCTGGAGCGCGGCAAGATCGACTTCTCGCGCCTCGAAGTGCTGGTGCTGGACGAAGCCGACCGCATGCTGGACATGGGCTTTGTCGACGACATCAAGGCCATTGCCGCGCGCTGCCCGGCCGAGCGCCAGACGCTACTGTTCTCGGCCACGCTCGACGGCGTGGTGGGCAACCTGGCACGCGAACTGACCCGCGACGCCCAGCGCATCGAGATCGAGGCAGTGCCGCACAAGGAATCCAAGATCGAACAGCGTTTGCTGTTTGCCGACAACATGGACCACAAGAACCGTCTGCTCGACGCGCTGTTGCGTGACGTGGAGATGGTGCAGGCGATCGTGTTCGCCTCGACCAAGCGCAGCACCGAGGAGATCTCCGACCTGCTGGCCGACAGCGGCTTTGCCTCCGATGCACTGCATGGCGACATGCAGCAGGGGCAGCGCAACCGTGCGCTGCAGCGCCTGCGCGAAGGCCGCACCAAGGTGCTGGTGGCGACCGACGTTGCCGCGCGCGGCATCGACGTGGCGAGCATCAGCCATGTCATCAACTTCGACCTGCCGCGTCAGGCCGAGGACTACGTCCACCGTATCGGCCGTACCGGCCGCGCCGGCCGCACCGGCATCGCGGTGAGCTTTGCCGGCATGCGCGAAGGCGGGCTGGTGAAGAACATCGAACGCTACACCGGCAACCGCATCGAGGTGCACACACTGCCAGGGCTGGAGCCGACCCAGAAGCCGGCCTCCGGGCGTCCGTCATCGTCGGGTCGCCCGCGCAGCAACAACGGCCCGCGTAGCTTCGGCGACAAGCGGTCCGATGGACAGAAGCGCAGCTTTGGCGAGCGCAACGAACCGCGTAGCTATGGTGACCGTCCGCCGCGTGGCGACAGCCGTGACAACCGCGATCGCGGCTACCGTGCCGACGCGCGTCCTGCCCGCAGCGATGCGCCGCGCGGCAACCGGTTTGAACAAACCGCCGTGCGTGGCCCGTCTGACGTGCCCCGCATGACCGGTGACCGTCCGCCACGCCACGAAGGGTTCCGCGGTGCCGATGTCCCGCGCGAGCCGAATGGAGAAATCAACGGCAACAGCGTCGAATATTGGGAGAAGCGCGAGCGCGAAGCCAAGGCCAAGGCAGCGGCCGCGGCGACCCGCAGCTACGGCAATCGTGCGCCTGGCGCGCGCGCGGGCGCAGCGCAGCCGCGTGGCAACGACAACCGGGGCGGCGCCAACCGTGTTGGCGTACGGGGCCGTTTCAAGGACTGATTGCGCGGACGTCCGGCCAGAGAAAGGGGGCATCTGCCCCCTTTTTTGTTGTCTCTGGCGTATCCGGGCTGTGCCGGGGCGTGGCTGACACAAGGCGGTCCATTACGACGTGGCGGGCTGTGCCAGATCCGTGAGACGGTTGAAGTGGCAGACCTGGTTCCGGCCATTGTGCTTGGCCGCGTAGAGCGCCTGGTCGGCCTTGTCGAGCAATTCGGCCAGTATTCGGCGCGTTTCGTGTTTCTGCGTTTGCGGGATGAGCGTGGCTATGCCGATGCTGGTTGTGATGCGGGTTTTCATGTTTTCGATGGCCGCCACGGCCGCGCGCAGCCGTTCGGCCGCGACCAGGCTTTCCGCTTCGCTCAATCCGAGCGCGGCCACGACAAATTCCTCGCCGCCATGTCGCGCCACGATGTCGTTATCCCGGGCTGCGGCCTTGAGGGTGGATGCGACGGCTTGCAGGACGCGATCGCCTTCGGCATGACCGAAGCGGTCGTTGATCTGCTTGAAATAATCCAGATCGATCATCAACAGCGTTGCATTTTCCTGCCGGCGATGTGCGGTTTTGAGCATTTGTTCGGCGTATTCGTAAAATGCACGCCAGTTGTATAGGCCGGTCAGGCCGTCATGATTGGCGAGCAGCTCCAGTTCCGCATGCAACCGCCGGAGCTCGGTGGTTTGCCGCGCGAGCGCATCCTGGGCGGCCTTGCGCTCGGTGATGTCGCGTACGACACAGAGGACCAGTTGGTCGCCATGAAGCATCATCGGGCTCAGCATGATGTCGACCGGAAACTCGCTGCCGTCCTGGTGAAGGGCGAAAAGCGCAGCGTCGCCGCCCATTGATCGGGTGTGTGCTTCGGTGATATAGCGGGCGCGATGGCCGGTATGGAGGGCGGCGAAGCGGGCCGGGATCAACATTTCGACAGGTTGGTTGATCAGCTTGCTTCGGTCGTAGCCGAACAAGGTTTCCGCCTGCGCGTTCGCCAGAACGATGCGCCCGCCCTGGTCGATGACGAACAGGGCGTCAGGTGTGTATTCAAAGATGTGCTGGTAGATTTCCATCGGAGAGATGAGACGCGATATTCCGTCAGGCGCAGGAAAGGACAGGGCGGTTGCGATACACGGCCGATCTCCGCGAGGGCGGGTGTTTACGCCTTGGCGACGCAATGCTTGCCTGGAGGGTCGACGGCCTGCGGGGGGGTTGTGCGGGGACTGCAAGCGCCGACATTGCCTTTACACTGGCGTCCATCAGCGTAGCGCTGCTTGCGATCCGTCGCATCATGCGAAACTCCGAAAAGGGACTTCACCCTATGGGAAAGCAGACAACCGGTCAACCTCTCGTCGCCTCTACTTGTTGGCGCTGGGTCGGCGAGCGCGGCCTGAGGGTCGAGACGGGTGCCATGACGCTGGCACGCTACATGCTGTTGATTTCGAAGAACTTAACAGACGTAGAAGACATTATTCCTGCAGATGGAAGCTTGTTGTTGATATTGCGGCGGTCTGCGAGGGTGTCGCCGGAGGTGCGGGCGGCGTTGAGTGCACCCCTGGACGTTGCGCAGACGGCAGTGAAAGGGAAACGGCATGAGATCGTCGTCGACTACGGCGGCGCGGCGGGACCGGATCTGCCGGCATTGGCCAAGCGCGCGGGCATGAGTGAGGCAGCCTATATCGATTGCCACGCCGCGACGGAGTATACGGTGGCGTTTTTGGGCTTCCAGCCGGGATTTCCCTATCTGCAGGGGTTGCCGCCCACGCTGCAGGCAGCGCGCCGGGCGTCGCCGCGGCAGCAGGTCGCGGCGGGCAGCGTGGCGATCGGCGGGCGCTATACCGGGATCTACCCGACAGATGGGCCGGGCGGCTGGCATGTGATCGGGCGGACCCATACTGTATTGTTCGATCCACAGCGTGCGGCGCCGGCCTTGCTGATGCCGGGCGATCGGGTATGTTTCGTTCCCGCATGATCGAGGTTTTGCGTGCAGGTCTGTGCGACCTGGTGATGGATTTGGGACGCCCGGGCCGGCGGATGCTTGGCGTGCCGGCGGGCGGGGCGGCCGATCCGGCGGCACTGGCGGCGGCCAACCACCTGGTGGGTAATGACGCGGCGGCGGCCGGGCTGGAGATCGCGTTGTCCGGGCCCCGGTTGCGGTTTCCGCTGGGCGGGGTGGCGGCGCTCACGGGCGCCCGTTTTGCCGCCCGTCGCAGCAGTGGCGCGCCCGTGGCGTGGAATGAGACGCTGGTGTTGGCAGCAGGCGAGGTTTTGACCTTGGATCGTCCCGAGTCAGGCTGCCGCTGCTGGCTGGCACTGCGTGGCGGGCTGGCGGTCCCGTCGGTGATGGGTAGCCGCAGCACCTTTCTGCCGTCGGGGTTTGGCGGACATGGCGGGCGGGCCCTGCAGGCCGGGGATGTTCTGCACTGCGGTGTGCCGACGAATGAAATGAAGCTGCTGCGTGCCAGTCCCCCGGCCGACGAGGCGGAGGGCGACCTGCGTGTAGTGGCGGGGCCGCAGGCTGGGCAGTTCGATGATGTCGGCTTGGCCGCATTTTTCGGCACGCCATATCGGGTCGATGCGGCATCGGATCGGCGGGGTGTGCGCCTGGCCGGGACGCCGGTCAGCCATCGCCGGGCCGAGTTGCCGTCGCAGGGCGTACTGCCCGGCAGCGTACAGATCCCGCCGGACGGTCAACCGATCATCCTGGGATGGGATGGGCCGGTGACCGGCGGTTATCCGGTGATTGCCGGGGTGATTACGGCGGACGTGCCCCGGCTGGCGCAATTGAAGCCCGGCGATGCGGTCCGGTTCGTGACGATCGAGGTCGAGGCGGCGTGTGAACTGGCAGCAGCGCAGTGGACGTTCAAGGAGCTGGCATGATCGAGTTGAATGCAGATATCGGCGAGGGCTGCGATGACGACGTACTGATGCCGTATCTGTCGCGTGTGTCCATCGCCTGCGGTGGGCACACCGGCGATGCCGTGAGCATGACGGCAGCATTGCGGCTGGCGGTCGAGCATGGCGTAGCGGTAGGCGCACACCCGAGCTATCCGGACCGCATCGGATTTGGCCGCCGCGCGTTGGCCGCTTCCGCGGAAGATATTGCGGCCTGGGTTACGCAGCAGACGGAAGCGCTGGCCGAACAGGCCGCACGGTTGGGCTTGCGGTTGGCTCATGTGAAGCCGCATGGTGCGCTCTACAATGTGGCGGCACAGGACCGCAATGTAGCCCAGGCCATCGTGCAGGCGGTCGCGGTATTCGATCCCGGTCTGGCGCTGGTCGGGTTGGCGGGGTCGCAATTGGTCGCTGCCGGCCGGGCGGCCGGACTGATTGTATTGAATGAAGCGTTTGCCGATCGCCGCTACCAATCCAATGGCCAGCTTGTTTCACGTGAAACCGAGGGCGCATTGGTGACCGACCCCGACGACGCGGCACGGCAGGCGCGCGCACTTGCGCAGGGTGGGGATGTTACCGCGCTGGATGGCACGTCCCTCCGGATTCGGGCCGAAACCCTCTGCCTGCACAGCGACACCCCCCATGCATTAAATATTGCGCGAGCCGTCCATGCGGCCCTCAATCACGGATAATTCCGCGCTTGTTGTTTCATCGCCCATACCATGCCGCTCCTTACGCTTGACCGACTTGAACTGGCCTATGGCCACTGGCCGCTGCTCGATGGCGCTTCGCTGGTGGTCGAGGCGGGCGAGCGTATCGGCCTGATCGGCCGCAACGGCACGGGCAAATCCAGTCTGCTGAAGATCATTGCCGGCGAGAGCCTGGCGGATGCGGGCGAGGTGTGGCGCGCGCCCGGCTTGAAGCTGGCCTATGTGCCCCAGGAGCCGCAGTTCCAGGCCGGCCACAGCGTGTTCGAGGCGGTGGCGGAAGGCGTCGGCGCAGCACAGACCCTGCTGGCCGAATACCATGCCGTGGCGCATGCCATGGCGGAAGGCGATGAGACGGTCTATGCCGATTTCGAGCGGCTGTCGCATGCGCTGGAAGTGGCGGACGCCTGGCGGCTCAACAGCCGGGTGGAAGAAACGCTGCAACGTTTGGGCCTCAATGCCGACGCGGCAGTGGAAACACTGTCTGGGGGACTGAAAAAGCGGGTGGCGCTGGCGCGCGCATTGGTGACCGACCCTGAACTGCTGCTGCTGGACGAGCCGACCAACCATCTGGATTTCTCCGCCATCGAATGGCTGGAGACCCTGCTCAACGATTATCGCGGCGCGCTGCTTTTCATCACCCACGATCGACGTTTCCTGGACAATGTCGCCAATCGCATCGTCGAGCTCGATCGCGGCCAGTTGCGCGAATACCAAGGCAACTTCAGCGCCTACCAGCTCAAGAAAGCCGAGCAGCTGGAGGTCGAGGCGGTCCACAACCGCAAGTTCGACAAATTCTGGAAACAGGAAGAGGCCTGGATCCGCAAGGGAGTCGAGGCGCGTCGCACCCGCAACGAGGGCCGGGTGCGGCGGCTTGAGGCGCTACGGCGCACCCGAGAGGCACGTATCGCCCATGCAGGGCAGGTGGGGTTCCAGATCGACGCCGGCGATCGCTCCGGCAAAGTGGTGGCCGAGCTCGATCACGTCAGCTACGGTTACGACAGCCGTGTGCTGATTCACGATTTTTCAACCACCATCTTGCGTGGCGACAAGCTCGGCCTCCTGGGTCCCAACGGCGTCGGCAAGACCACGCTGATCAGGCTGATCCTGGGCGAGTTGAAGCCGCAATCGGGTTGGATCAAGCAGGGGACCAAGCTCGAAGTCGCGTATTTCGACCAGTTCCGCAACCAGTTGAACGACGAGGCGACGCTGATCGATACGATTTCGCCCGGCTCCGACTACGTTGAAATCGGCGGCCAGAAAAAGCACGTCATCAGCTATCTGGAGGATTTTTTGTTTCCCGCCGAGCGCGCCCGTGCCAAGGTGTCGGCGCTGTCCGGGGGCGAGCGCAACCGGTTGTTGCTGGCACGCCTGTTCGCCCGCCCCGCCAACCTGCTGGTGCTGGACGAGCCGACCAACGATCTCGACATCGATACCCTGGAGCTGCTGGAACAACTGCTGCAGGACTATGGCGGCACCGTCATCATCGTTTCGCATGACCGTGCGTTCCTGGACAACGTTGTCACCCAGTCGATCGCGTTCGAAGGCGAAGGTCGGCTGACCGAGATCGTCGGCGGCTATGCCGACTGGCGCGCCTGGCAGCAGCGGCAGCGGGTCACAGCCGAGGCGCCGCGCGGGGCCGCCGCCCCCAAGGCGGCTGTCCAGACTGCGCCGGCCAAGCCCGCATCCAAAAGCAAGCTCAGTTTCAAAGAGACACGGGAGCTCGAAGCGTTGCCGGCACAGATCGAGGCGCTCGAGATCGAGCAGGCGCAGATCGCCGAGCGGTTGGCGGATCCGGTGTTGTATCAATCGAGCCCGCAGGATGCGGTGGCGCTGCAGGCACGCTCGGAAGCAATCGAAGCCGAACTGCTCGAAGCGCTGACACGCTGGGAAATGCTGGAGGCGAAAGCGTCTGCGGGCTGACATGGATTGAGTGGCGGAGCAGCGTAGCCATGCTTCGCGTTGCCTGTTTCACGTGAAACGGAGCCCGGCAACGGGTAGAATGGCGGCCATCATGAAATTCCCCGAATCCTTCGATGTCATCGTCGTCGGCGGTGGCCATGCCGGCACCGAGGCCGCGTTGGCGGCCGCACGCATGGGCGTGAAGACGCTGCTGCTGACGCACAATATCGAGACCCTGGGCGCCATGTCGTGCAATCCGTCGATCGGCGGCATCGGCAAGGGGCATCTGGTCAAGGAGGTCGACGCGCTTGGCGGCGCAATGGCCTTGGCCACCGACGAGGCGGGGATCCAGTTCCGCACGCTCAATTCGTCCAAGGGGCCGGCGGTACGGGCCACCCGTGCCCAGGCCGACCGCGTGCTGTACAAGGCGGCGATCCGGACACGGCTTGAGAACCAGCCCAATCTCACGCTGTTCCAGCAGGCGGTCGACGATCTGGTGCTCGAAGGCGACTGCGTCGTCGGTGTGAAGACCCAGCTCGGCATTGTGTTTTCCGGCCGCGCGGTGGTGCTGACCGCCGGCACCTTCCTCGCCGGCCTGGTGCACGTCGGACTTGAGAACTTCCAAGCCGGGCGCATGGGCGACCCGCCCGCGGTGTCGCTTGCCGTACGGCTGCGCGAACTGAATCTGCCCGTGGGACGGCTGAAAACCGGTACCCCGCCGCGTATCGATGGCCGTACCATCGATTACAGCCAGACCCAGGTGCAACCGGGCGACGATCCGGCGCCCGTGTTTTCCTTCATGGGGCGTGTGGCGATGCATCCAGAACAGCGTCCTTGCTGGATCACCCATACCACTGCGGAAACGCACGAGATCATCCGCGGCGGACTCGACCGCTCGCCGATGTACACCGGCGTCATCGAAGGGGTGGGGCCGCGCTACTGCCCGTCGATTGAGGACAAGATCACCCGCTTTGCCGACAAGGCCAGCCACCAGATTTTCCTCGAGCCCGAGGGACTGACCACACACGAGATCTATCCCAACGGCATCTCGACCTCCTTGCCGTTCGACGTTCAGCTTGCCATCGTGCGCTCGATCCCCGGACTGGAACAGGCGCACATCCTGCGCCCCGGCTACGCCATCGAGTACGACTACTACGATCCGCGCAACCTCAAGGCCTCGCTGGAGACCAAGTCGATCGCCGGGCTTTTCTTCGCCGGCCAGATCAACGGCACCACGGGTTACGAGGAGGCCGCCGCTCAGGGTCTGCTCGCGGGAATCAACGCGGGATTGCGGGTGCAGGAGAAGGCGGCCTGGAGCCCGGGTCGCCACGAGGCCTATCTCGGTGTGCTGGTCGACGACCTCATCACCCGTGGCGTGTCCGAGCCTTATCGCATGTTCACCAGTCGCGCCGAATACCGGCTGCAGCTGCGTGAGGACAATGCAGACATGCGGCTGACTGAAGTCGGGCGCGACCTTGGCGTGGTGGATGATGTCCGCTGGGATGCGTTTAATCGGAAAAGGGATGCAGTTTCACGTGAAACCGCACGCCTGAAATCGATCTGGGTCAATCCGGCCATTCTGCCTGCCGAGGCTGCCACCCGCCTGATTGGTCAGCCGATCGAGCACGAATACAGCTTGTTCGAACTGCTGCGCCGGCCCAATCTGAGTTACGCGCAGGTGGTGGCCCTGCCGGGCGGCGGCGCAGGAGAGGTTGACGCGCATGTCACCGAACAGGTCGAAATCGCCGCCAAATACCAGGGCTACATCGATCGCCAGAACGAGGAAGTCGACAAGCAGCGTGAACAGGAAAACCTGCGCCTGCCCGCGGATCTCGATTACACCATGCTGACCGGTCTGTCGATGGAGGTTCGCCAGCGTCTGCAGAAAGCGCGTCCCGAAACGCTGGGCCAGGCGTCCCGCTTGCAGGGCATCACCCCGGCAGCAATCTCGGTGCTGCTGGTGTATGCCAAGCGCGGCTTCAAGCCCGACGAGCAGAAGAAAAGCGCATGACCCTCCAGGCGCAACTCGCGGCGGGAATCGCCGCCCTCGGGCTGGCATTGCCCGCGGATGCCGAGGCGAAGCTGCTGGCCTATCTTGCGCTGCTGGACAAATGGAACCGCGTATACAACCTGACCGCGGTGCGCGATACCGAGCGCATGGTCAGCCATCATTTGCTCGATTCTCTGGCAGCCGTCCCTTTTTTCCCGGGCGGGCGCGTGCTAGACGTGGGTAGCGGCGGCGGTTTGCCGGGCATTCCGCTGGCGATCGCGCGGCCGGATTTGCAGGTGACGCTGATCGACAGCATTGCCAAGAAGACCGCCTTCCTCCTGCAGGCCAAAACGGAACTTGGTCTGGATAATCTGAGCGTGGTGACGAATCGGGTGGAGGATTATCGGCCCGAAACGGGATTCGACCTCATTACCTCGCGGGCATTTTCCGACCTCAAGGAATTCGTCACCTTGACCCGCCATCTGCTCAAGCCGACGGGCCACTGGCTCGCCATGAAGGGCTTATATCCGCACGAAGAGCTTGCTTTATTGCCGGTTGGCGTGAAAGTAAGCGCTGACCATGTGCTGGTCGTTCCGGGTCTGGATGCGACCCGCCACTTGATTGTTCTGGAGCCTGTTGAATGAGCCGAATCCTGGCAATTGCCAATCAAAAAGGCGGCGTCGGTAAGACGACGACAGCGGTGAATCTGGCCGCGAGCCTGGCTGAACTTGGGCAGCGCGTGCTGCTGGCCGATCTCGATCCGCAGGGCAACGCGACCATGGGTGCGGGGATCGAAAAGCGCACGGCGCTCCCGACCGTTTACCAGATACTGCTCAATCAGGTGAGCGTGCGCGAGGCGCGGATGCGTTCGGCGCCGGGGCATTTTGACGTCATTCCAGCGAACCGTGAACTCGCCGGCGCGGAAATCGATCTGGTGAATCTGGAACAGCGCGATCTGCGGCTGAAAGTCGCGCTGGCGCAAGTGGCCGACGACTATGATTTCATCCTGATGGACTGCCCGCCGACCTTGAATCTGCTGACCGTCAATGCCTTTGCTTCCGCGCAATCGGTGCTGATCCCGATGCAGTGCGAGTACTACGCCCTGGAAGGGCTGACCGATCTGGTGGCCACCATCAAGAAGGTCAAGCAGCGCTTGAATCCGTCGATCGAGATCGAAGGGTTGCTGCGCGTGATGTTCGATCCGCGCAGCACGTTGGCGCAGCAGGTATCGGACCAGATCAAGCAGCATTTCGGCACCAAGGTGTACGACACCGTGATTCCGCGCAACGTGCGGCTCGCCGAGGCGCCCAGCCACGGCCTGCCCGTGCTGGCCTACGACCGCCAGTGCAAGGGGGCCAAGGCGTATATGGAGCTCGCGGAAGAAACGTTGCGGCGTGCAGGCATTACAGCGGGGGAGACAGCATAATGGCCAAACTCAAGGGACTCGGGCGCGGGCTCGATGCGTTGCTCGGCGGGGAAGACAATGCCGCGCCGCCGCAAGGCGATCTGCGCATGATGAAGGTGGGGCAGCTGGCGCCCGGCAAGTATCAGCCGCGTACCCAGATGGACAGCGAGTCGCTGCAGGAACTCGCCGATTCCATCCGCGCGCAGGGGCTGATGCAGCCGATCCTGGTACGTGAAGTCGCCAGCGGCTATGAAATCATTGCCGGCGAGCGGCGCTGGCGAGCGGCGCAACTGGCCGGATTGAACGAAATCCCGGTGCTGGTACGCGAAGTTGCCGACGATGCGGTGGCGGCGATGGCGCTGATCGAGAACATCCAGCGCGAGGACCTCAATGCCATTGACGAAGCGCATGGCCTGCAGCGCCTGATCCACGAATTCGGCATGACCCACGATGCGGCCGCACAGGCGGTCGGGAAATCGCGGGCGGCCGTATCCAACCTGTTGCGTCTGCTGAACTTGTCGCACCCGGTGCAGGATATGCTCACCGCCGGGTTGATCGAGATGGGCCATGCGCGTGCGCTGCTGCCCTTGCATGCAGGCGCACAGCGCGAGTTGGCGCACGAAATCGAAACCAAAGGCCTGTCGGTGCGCGAGGTCGAGCGTCGGGTGGCGCGCCTGAAGGACGTCGCCGCCGCGCCAGCCGACGGCCGGACCGTTTCGCGTGACACGCTTCGCCTGGAAGAGGCGCTGTCGGATGCCCTGGGCATGACGGCCCACGTGCGAACCAACAGCAAAGGCAGTGGCAAACTCACACTCCAGTTCGCCAGCGCGGAAGAGTTGCAGGGTCTGCTGCAACGTCTGGGAATCCAGTTGTAGCGGGCCCGCCAGCAACATCACTACGTACTGAAATTCATCATCAAGCAGCCTGATGATTGCATAGACCGCACTAATTCTAGTATCATAATTGATTGGCTAAATGTTTAACGGCATCACAACCGGCACCCGACGGGTGGTTCGGGCGCAGTCGGTGCTCGTGTTCGTGGCCGCGCTAAGCGGCGCTGCGATTGCAGGGATGGATGCGGGACTGGCGGCTGCATATGGCGTGTTCGTCGCGCTGGCCGTGAGCGCGGTACTGGCCTGGCGTGAGCAGGAGTCGATGGCTCACCCGGAATGGGATCAGCATCGATTGTTGAAGATGTTTGTTCGCGTCAGCGTCGAGCGCCTGATCCTGTTGGTTGCCTTGTTGAGCCTGGGACTCGGCGTGTTGAAGCTGGATCCGCTGCCCTTGCTGCTTGGCTTGGTGCTGGCCCAGTTTGCCTGGCTGGCTGCTGTGGCAGGCCGAAACGGCAAATAGCCGAAGGGCGAAGTTTTGCCAAGGTTGGTTTTGAATGGGAACGCCCCGCGTGTTCATCCAAAACCCACTTATTGAAATAGATCACTATGGCTACGGAATCCCATTCCTCCGGTGAATACATCAAGCACCACCTGCAAAACCTGACTTACGGACAACTTCCTGACGGCACCTGGGGCTTCGCCCATGGCGCCGCAGAGGCCAAGTCCATGGGCTTCTGGGCGATCAACGTCGACAGCATGCTCTTCTCGATTGGCCTGGGGTTGCTCTTCCTGCTTCTGTTCCGCATGGCAGCCAAAAAGGCGACGACCGGCACCCCGTCCGGCCTGCAAAATTTCGTCGAGTGGATCATCGAGTTCATTGATGGTTCCGTGCGCGGCTCTTTCTCTCACCAGAATGCGATGGTCGCTCCGCTGGCCCTCACCGTATTCATGTGGGTGTTCCTGATGAACCTGATGGACCTGTTCCCGGTCGATTGGTTTCCCTATGCTGCGACGCTGTCGGGCGTGCCGCACCTGAAGATCGTGCCATCTACCGATCCCAACGTGACCTTCGGCCTGTCACTGTCGATTTTCTTCCTGGTGCTGTACTACAGCGTCAAGATGAAAGGCGCCGGCGGCTTCTTCTCCGAACTGGCCTTCCAGCCTTTCCCCAAATTCCTGTTTCCGGTCAATCTCTTGCTTGAGGGCGTCGGCCTGATCGCCAAGCCGATCTCGCTGGCACTGCGTCTCTTCGGCAACATGTACGCCGGCGAAATGATCTTCATCCTGATTGCGCTGATGTTCGGCGGCGGCTGGGTGCTGGCTGTGTTTGGCGGCGCATTGCAGTGGGCGTGGGCGGTGTTCCATATCCTCATCATCACGCTGCAGGCCTTCATCTTCATGACGCTGACCATCGTGTATCTGGATATGGCGCACGCCGAGCATCACTAAGCGGTCCCCCTGATTTCAATCGTATTTAATTTTCTGGTTTCTTGTTTTCAACTTTAATTTTTACTTCTAGGAGCAACAAATGGAAATGACTCAAGCCGTACTGTACATCGCTGGCGCCCTGATGATGGGCCTGGGCGCGCTCGGTGCAGCCGTCGGCATCGGCATCCTCGGTGGCCGCTTCCTTGAGGGCGCAGCCCGTCAGCCCGAGCTGATCCCGATGCTGCGTACCCAGTTCTTCATCGTGATGGGTCTGGTCGACGCCGTGCCGATGATCGCCGTCGGTCTGGCCATGTACGTTCTGTTCGCCGTTGCCGGTTAATTCGCGGGTTGCTACGGAACTTGTCTAACCCCCGTCATTAAAAGGTGCGGATATGAACTTCAACGCAACTTTGATCGGCCAGTCCATCACGTTCATCTTCTTCGTGTGGTTCTGCATGAAGTTCGTGTGGCCGCCGATCATGAATGCGCTCGAAACGCGTAAAAAGCAGATCGCCGATGGCCTGGCTGCTGCGGATCGCGGCAAGCATGAGCTCGAACTGGCTGCCAAGAAGGCCGGCGACAACATGCGCGACGCCAAGGCACAGGCTGCCGAAGTGATCGCCCAGGCTGAAAAGCGTGCGGCGCAGATCATCGAAGAAGCAAAAGTGGCCGCCAAGGAAGAAGGCGATCGTCAACTGGCTGCTGCCCAGGCCAATATTGCACAGGAAACCAACCGGGCACGCGAAAGCCTGCGCGAGCAGGTGGCCGGGCTGGCTGTGGCCGGCGCGGAGAAAATCCTGCGCCGCGAGGTCAATGCGCAAACCCACGCTGACCTGCTGGGCCAGCTGAAAGCCGAGCTGTAAACCATGAGCGAACTGTCTACCCTGGCTCGTCCCTACGCCGAAGCGGTGTTCCGCATGGCGCAGGGCGAAAATGACCTGGCAGGCTGGTCGAGCCGTATCGCCACGTTGGCGGCCATCGTTTCCGATGCCCAGGTGGCACGCCTGATCACCGATCCGGCCGTTTCGGCCGAGCGGGTGGCCGGCCTCGTCATCGACGTCGCCGGTGGCGACCTCGGCGAACGCGGCGCCAACTTCGTCAAGGTGCTGGCCGAGAACGACCGCTTGTCGCTGCTGCCGGAGATCGGTACGCAATTCGAGACGCTGAAGGCCAACGCCGAAGGCACGCTCGAGGCCACCATCACCAGCGCGCAGGAGCTGACGCAGGCGCAGGTCGACGATCTGGTCGCCGGACTCAAGGCCAAATTCAACCGCTCAGTGAACGTGCAGGTTGCGGTCGATCCCGAACTGATCGGCGGCGCGGTGATCGCCATCGGCGACCAGGTGATAGACGGCTCGGTCAAGGGACGGCTGCAGCGCATGGCTTTCGCGCTGCAAGGCTAATCACGAACTCAAAATTATCGGAACCTCACGGTTCGGAGAACAGACATGCAATTGAATCCAAGCGAAATCAGCGAACTGATTAAAGCCAAGATCGAGAACCTCGGTGCGTCGAGCGAACTGCGCACCCAGGGCACGATCGTGTCCGTCACCGACGGCATCGTCCGCATTCATGGTTTGTCCGACGTGATGTCGGGTGAAATGATCGAAATGCCGGGCAACACCTTCGGTGTGGCGCTCAACCTAGAGCGCGACTCGGTGGGTGCGGTGATCCTGGGCGATTACGAACACATCACGGAAGGCGACGTGGCCAAGTGCACTGGCCGCATTCTCGAAGTGCCGGTCGGCCGCGGCCTGCTCGGTCGCGTGGTGAACTCGCTGGGCCAGCCGATCGACGGCAAGGGCCCCATCGCGGCAGACACCACCATGCCGATCGAGCGTATCGCCCCGGGCGTCATCGAACGTAAGTCCGTCGACCAGCCGGTGCAGACCGGCCTCAAGTCGATCGATGCCATGGTTCCCGTCGGCCGCGGCCAGCGCGAACTGATCATCGGCGACCGCCAGACCGGCAAGACCGCGGTCGCGATCGACGCCATCATCAACCAGAAGGGCACCGGCGTTAAGTGTATCTACGTCGCGATCGGCCAGAAGGCGTCTTCGGTCGCCAACGTGGTGCGCAAGCTGGAAGAGCATGGCGCGATGGACCACACCATCGTCGTTGCCGCGACCGCGTCCGACGCCGCCGCGATGCAGTACATCGCACCGTACTCCGGCTGCACCATGGGCGAGTTCTTCCGCGACATCGGCGAAGACGCGCTGATCGTGTACGACGATCTGACCAAGCAGGCCTGGGCCTACCGTCAGGTCTCGCTGCTGCTGCGCCGTCCGCCGGGCCGTGAAGCCTACCCGGGCGACGTGTTCTACCTGCACTCGCGTCTGCTCGAGCGTGCCGCGCGCGTCAACGCCGACTACGTCGAGAAGATCACCAAGGGCGCCGTCAAGGGCAAGACCGGTTCGCTGACGGCGCTGCCGATCATCGAAACGCAGGCCGGCGACGTGTCCGCCTTCGTGCCGACCAACGTGATTTCGATTACCGACGGCCAGATCTTCCTGGAGACCGACCTCTTCAACGCCGGTATCCGTCCCGCGATCAACGCCGGTTTGTCGGTGTCCCGCGTTGGCGGCGCCGCGCAGACCAAGGTGATCAAGAAGCTGGGCGGCGGTGTCCGTCTGGCCTTGGCGCAGTACCGCGAACTCGCGGCCTTCGCGCAGTTCGCGTCCGACCTCGACGAAGCGACCCGCAAGCAGCTGGAGCGCGGCCGTCGCGTGACCGAACTGATGAAGCAGGCGCAGTACTCGCCGATGTCGGTGTCGCAGATGGCGCTGACCCTGTTCGCCGTCAACAAGGGCTATATGGATGACGTCGAAGTCAGCAAGATCCTGCCGTTCGAATCCGCCCTGATGGCGTTCATGAAGTCCAAGCACGCCAGCATCATGGACACCATCGAAACCAGCGGCAACCTGGATGATGCGACCGAAAAGGCGCTCACCGCAGCGGTGGACGAGTTCAAGAAAACCGGCGTCTATTGATAGACCGCGCTGATTAGTTAGGAGCCACTATGGCAGCCGGAAAAGAGATACGGACCAAGATCAAGAGCGTGGAAAACACGCGCAAGATCACCAAGGCCATGGAAATGGTCGCGGCATCCAAGATGCGCAAGGCGCAGGAGCGCATGAAGGCCGCGCGCCCCTATGCCGAGAAAATCGCCCGCGTGGCGACGCACTTGGCGTATGCGCACACGGAATACAAGCATCCTTTTGTGATCGCACGTGAAAACGTCAAGCGCGTCGGTGTCATCGTCATCAGTTCGGACAAAGGTCTGTGCGGTGGCCTCAATACCAACGCCTTCCGCGTGGTGGTGAGCCAGATGAAACAGTGGGAAGCCGCCGGTATCGGTATCGACGTCACCGCGATCGGCAACAAGAGCCTGGGTTTCATGCAGCGCCTCGGTGCCAATGTGGTGTCGCAGCTGACCGGAATCGGCGATACGCCGCACATGGACAAGCTGATCGGACCGGTCAAGGTCATGCTGGATGCGTATCTGGAAGGCAAGATCGACGCGCTTTATATCGTCTACAACCGTTTCGTGAACACCATGAAGCAGGAACCGACGCTGACCCAGCTGTTGCCGCTGGCGCAAATGGAAGACACGGAAGAAGCCAGCCTGAAAACGCACTGGGACTACATCTACGAGCCCGATGCCAAGCCGGTCGTCGACGGCATGCTGATGCGCTACATCGAATCGCTGGTGTATCAGGGCGTGGCGGAAAACATCGCGTGCGAACAGTCGGCACGGATGGTGGCGATGAAGGCCGCCTCCGACAACGCAAAAGACGTGATCGGCGAGCTGAAACTGGTTTACAACAAGACCCGCCAGGCCGCGATTACCAAGGAACTGTCGGAAATCGTGGCGGGCGCAGCAGCGGTTTGAGCGCGCGGCATACAGAATTTAATTGATTAGGAAATCAACATGAGCAACGGAAAAATTGTTCAGATCATCGGTGCCGTGGTGGACGTGGAGTTTTCACGTGATTCCATGCCCAAGGTCTTCGAAGCACTGAAAATGCAGACTCCCGAGCTGACCCTGGAAGTCCAGCAGCAGCTCGGCGACGGCGTGGTGCGTGCCATCGCAATGGGCTCCACGGACGGCTTGCGCCGTGGCATGGACGTGCTGGCCACCGGCAACCCGATTCTGGTGCCGGTCGGCCAGGCGACCCTGGGCCGCATCATGAACGTGCTGGGCACGCCGATCGATGAAGCCGGTCCGGTCAACGCCGAAAAGCACATGCCGATTCACCGCAAGCCTCCCGCCTATGCGGATCAGGCTGCTGCCGTGGAAATCCTCGAAACCGGCATCAAGGTGATCGACTTGATCATGCCGATCGCCAAGGGCGGCAAGGTCGGCCTGTTCGGCGGCGCCGGCGTGGGCAAGACTGTGACGCTGATGGAACTGATCCGCAACATCGCCGTGCAGCACAGCGGTTTCTCGGTGTTCGCCGGCGTTGGTGAGCGTACCCGTGAGGGCAACGACTTCTATCACGAGATGAAGGAAGGCGGCGTGCTGGACAAGGTCGCGCTGGTATACGGCCAGATGAACGAACCGCCGGGCAACCGCCTGCGCGTCGCGCTGACCGGCCTGACCATGGCGGAGTACTTCCGTGACGAAGGCCGCGACGTGCTGTTGTTCGTCGACAACATCTACCGCTATACCCTGGCCGGTACCGAAGTGTCCGCGCTGCTGGGCCGTATGCCGTCCGCGGTGGGCTACCAGCCGACGCTGGCAGACGAAATGGGCCGCCTGCAGGAGCGCATCACCTCCACCCGCACCGGCTCGATCACCTCGTTCCAGGCCGTGTACGTGCCGGCGGATGACTTGACCGACCCGTCGCCCGCGACCACCTTCGCCCACCTGGACGCCACGCTGGTGCTGAGCCGTCAGGTCGCCGAACTGGGTATCTACCCGGCGGTGGACCCGCTCGATTCGACGTCGCGTATTCTCGATCCGCAGGTTGTTGGCGAGGAGCACTACGGCGTCGCGCGTGCGGTTCAGGGTACCCTGCAGAAATACAAGGAATTGCGCGACATCATCGCGATTCTGGGCATGGACGAACTGTCACCGGAAGACAAGCTGGCGGTGTCCCGTGCACGGAAAATCCAGCGCTTCCTGTCGCAGCCCTTCTTCGTCGCCGAAGTGTTCACCGGCGCACCCGGCAAGTACGTCACGTTGAAAGAGACCATTGCCGGTTTCAAGGCGATCGTCGAAGGCGAATACGACCATCTGCCCGAACAGGCTTTCTACATGGTAGGTGCGATCGAAGAAGCCGTCGAAAAGGCGAAGACGATTCAGTAAAAGCGCAGGCGGGAGATAGGGCACAGATCAAAAATCTGCCCTGTCTCTTGAAACCTGGCCCATACGAGGTTAAAACATGGCCATGACCATTCACGTCGACATCGTCAGCGCAGAAAAATCGCTCTACTCCGGCATTGCCGAAGTGGTGATTGCCCCTGGTCAGCGTGGCGAGCTCGGCATCTACCCGCGTCACACGCCGCTTCTGACCACGCTCAAGCCGGGCGCGGTGCGCATCAAAGTGCCGAACCAGGCAGAAGAAGAACTGGTCTACGTGTCCGGCGGCATACTCGAAGTACAACCGCACATCGTCACCATCCTGTCCGACTCCGCCATTCGTGGGGCCGACCTTGACGAGGCCAAGGCACTCGAGGCCAAGCGCGCTGCCGAGGAAGCAATGAAGGACAAGGCCGCCACGCTCGACTATGCGCAAGCGCAAGCCGAACTGGCCCAGGCCGTGGCCCAGCTGGCGGCAATCAAGAAGCTGCGCAAACTGACTTGATTCGTCGGTGTTTTTGACGTAAAAAAGGGCAACCTCCGGGTTGCCCTTTTTGTTGGCAAGAACCTACTGCCTTGCCATTTATGAACCAGCGAAGGGCCAACCGTTAATCCACTCTGGAGTTACGCGCTGACGCGTCATGGCACATCCCGTACTTGATCCCAGGCTTGGCGTTGAGTGCACCTATGGCGATCCGGTCACGTGGCGCGAAGCGCTGGATCTGCTGTACGGCCTGTTGCCGGAATATGCCGACAATCTCCGTGCGGCCCTGGAAGCCGGAGATACCGCGCGCATGTACAGCGTGGCACATGGCCTGTCGGGCGCATCCAGCTACTGCGGAACCGTAGCCATGCATGCCTCAGCCAAGCAGCTGGAGGCATTATGCTTGCATGAAAATGCCAGCACTCTCCGGGAGCCGGTGAACGCGGTACTTCACCATATCGACCGTCTGATGCATTTGAGGCAATCGGGGCAACTGCCGGCTGCGGATGGCGACCCTATCTATTGAATGAATCGGCCGCACCCCGAAAGGGGCTTATGGGCAGCAACGCGTAATGGCTTCCATCACCCGTGCCGCGCTGAACGGCTTGACGATAAAGCCGTCGGCGCCATGGGCATGTGCCTTTTGTACATTGCCTATGGTCGAGTCCGAACTGATCATGACGACGGCAAGGCCCGGTATGGCATGGCGGGCATGCTGCAGTGTCTCAAAGCCATCCATCTCCTGCATATTGATATCCAGAAAAAGGATGTCGGGAATCTCGGCAGCACACTTTTGCAACGCCTCCTTGCCATTGCATGCTTCGCCGACGACTTCGACGTTGTGCTGGCGCAATAGCGTGCGCAGAAGATGGCGGGTCACGCTGTCGTCATCAGCAATGATGGCTTTGATCGTCCGTATCTTCATGGAGTCTTTATACGGTACACAGCGCAAAATTTTAACGGCTTTTTTTGACTATATTTTTACGGGTTGGCGGCGGGTCTACGTGCCCGGGCCGGCGTCTCATCAAGCCGTTCATGGCAACAGCTTCGTTTAGTTTATGGCGCAACCGATGCCCAGGATTTGATGCCCCCGTGAATGGGGATGGGGGAGAGAGGCGTTGCATGGCGTGTCCTCATGGTAAAGTTGGCGCCCGGCCGACAGCAGAAACCAGCGAATGCGCTAGATTGGTAATGTGCACACAGGATTGGGCATGACAATCGGCCGATCCAGCGATGTGCATTCAGGGGAAAACGAAAATCACGAGCATTTTCGTTTCTGTGGTTTTTAGATCATCAAAGGAATATCAAATATGCGAACAACCCACCTACTTCTCTGTGCCAGCGCGGCTACGCTGATGTCTGCCGGTGCGATCACGGCCCAAGCAGGCCAAGGCGTTTACTACGATCCCAGCAACGCGGCGAGTTCGACCGGGAAAACGACCGGCTACGAGCTCTACAGGACCATTGGTTGTCCGGGCAAGCAGCTTCTGGATCAACCCTGCACCGTGCCCAAGGAAGTCGATAGCGACGGCGACGGTGTCGTCGACAGCAAGGACAAATGTCCCGACACGCCGGCCGGCCGCAAGGTCAATGCCGACGGATGCGAACTGGACAGTGACGGCGATGGGATTGTGGATGGCGATGACAAGTGCCCCACGGTTTATGCCAAAACGGACGATGGCTGCCCGGCGGTGGTGGCCGCGCCTGTTGCACCTGCTGCCCCGGCCGCGCCTGCTGCCGCCCCAGCCCCCAAAAAGCTGGTATTGAACGATGTCAATTTCAATTACGACAAAGCCAGCCTGCGGCCGGAAGCGCACACCACCCTGGATGAAGCGGTAGCCAGCCTGAAGGAATGGGGCGACGGTAAAGTGGAAGTTGCGGGCCATACCGACAATCGGGGAACCGCGGCTTACAACATGCGTCTCTCGCTCCGCCGCGCAGAAGCGGTACGCGATTACCTGGTCAGCAAGGGGATTGCGGCAGACCGCCTGGTGGTCAAGGCTTACGGCGAATCCCAGCCGGTTGCCGACAACAAGACGGAGGACGGCCGCTTCAAGAACCGCCGGGTCGAATTGCAGCCGCTCAATTGAGCTTGGTTGCGGCAACGTGAGCCGGCGTACGGGGCGTGGTCCCGTATCGCGCAGGTAGGCGATACCACGTGCCAAAACAGAAAAGGCAACCTTCGGGTTGCCTTTTCATTTTGGCGGCCCCGTCCAGGCTTTATACTTGGCGCGCGATTTGCTCTCATTTTGCTGATGCGATTCACATATCCGGACGACCCGAATGCATTCCAAGCTTGAAATCCTGATACTCGCGGCGGGCAAGGGCACCCGGATGCGGTCCGACCTGCCCAAGGTGCTGCACAAGCTGGCGGGCAAACCCCTGCTGGGCCATGTCGTCGATACGGCCCATGCGTTGGGTGCAGCTCAAACCTGCGTGGTCTACGGCTTTGGCGGCGAGGCCGTGCCGCAGGCGATGGCTGACGACAAACTGACGTTTGTGCTACAGGCCGAACAGCATGGCACGGGCCACGCCGTGAAGCAGGCGCTGCCTCAACTGTCCGACGACAGTGTGACGCTGGTGTTGTATGGCGACGTGCCGTTGACGCATACGCGTACCTTGCGACCACTCGTGGGTGCGGCCCAGGCGGGCAAACTGGGGCTCCTTACGGTCAAGCTGGCGCAGCCCGACGGCTATGGACGCATCGTGCGGGATGCCGACGGCCGGGTGCGACGCATCGTCGAACACAAGGACGCGACCCCTGCCGAGCGGGCGATCCATGAAGTCAACACCGGCATCCTTGCGGTAGCGACCCGTCATCTCAGGCAGTGGATCGATGAACTGAAGAACGACAACGCGCAAGGTGAGTACTACCTTACCGACATTATCGCGCTGGCGGTGCGCGATGGCCTGACAGTGGAAACCCATCATCCCGCATACGAATGGGAAGTGCTCGGCGTCAACAGCAAGGCCCAGTTGGCCGAACTCGAACGCATCCACCAGGGCGAGATCGCGCAAGGATTGCTCGACGCCGGCGTTACCTTGATGGATCCCGCCCGGCTTGACGTGCGCGGCATGCTGACATGTGGGCGCGACGTCGTGATCGACGTCAATTGCGTATTCGAAGGTCTCGTGGAATTGGGCGATGGTGTGCAAGTGGGCGCTAACTGCGTGCTGCGGAACGTGAAGATTGCCGCAGCCACCCGCATCGACGCGTTCACCCTGATCGACGATGCTGTCATCGGCGAAGCCAACCGGCTGGGGCCGTTCTCGCGTATTCGCCCGGGTACCTCCCTGGCGCGCGACGTCCACGTCGGCAACTTCGTCGAGATCAAGAACAGCCAGATCGACGACGGCTCCAAGGTCAACCACCTGTCCTACGTCGGCGACACCACCATGGGCAAGCGAGTCAACATCGGCGCGGGCACCATTACCTGCAATTACGATGGCGCCAACAAGCACCGCACGGTCATCGAGGACGATGTTTTCGTGGGGTCCGACACACAACTGGTGGCGCCCGTCACTGTCGGCCAGGGCGCGACGCTGGGCGCGGGCACGACGCTGACGCGCGATGCCCCAGCCGGCGAGCTGACGTTATCGCGGGCGAAACAGCTCACCGTCAATGGCTGGAAACGGCCGGTCAAACAGAAGAAGGAAGGCTAGGTATGTGCGGCATAGTCGGCGCGGTAGCGCAGCGTAACGTTGTCCCCATTCTGCTCGAGGGCCTGCGGCGGCTGGAATACCGCGGTTACGATTCGGCCGGCCTCGTCACCATCAATGGCGGCCTCAAGCGGGTGCGTAGCGTCGGTCGCGTTGCCGGCCTGGCCGAAGCGTGCGCCGCGCAGCAGGTGCACGGCAACCTCGGCATTGCGCACACCCGTTGGGCCACGCACGGCGCGCCGTCGGAGGCCAATGCACATCCGCACGTCAGCGGCCGCCTCGCGGTGGTGCACAACGGCATTATCGAAAACCACGAAGCCCTGCGTACGCGCCTGAAGGCGGAAGGTTTCGCCTTCACGTCGGAAACCGATACCGAGGTCATCGCGCACCTGATCGAGCATTACTTCCGTCAGTCGAAGGATCTGCTGGCGGCTACCCGTGCGGCGGTGGCCGAACTGGAAGGTGCGTATGCCATTGGCGTGGTGAGCGAAGACGCGCCCAACCGCCTGGTGTGCGCGCGCAAGGGCAGCCCGCTATTGATCGGTCTCGGCATCGAGGAGAACTTCATTGCTTCTGACGTCTCGGCCTTGCTGCCGGTGACCCAGCGGGTGATGTACCTGGAAGAGGGCGACGTCGCCGATATCGGACTGTTGGCGGTGACGGTATACGACGCTGCGGGCAGCAAGGCCGATCGCAGCGTCCATGTGTCCGAACTGTCGGCCGACATGGCCGAGCTCGGCAATTACCGCCACTTCATGCAGAAGGAAATACACGAGCAGCCGCGTGCGCTCACCGATACCCTGCTGACTGCAGTGGCACAGGATCGTGTCCAGCCCGAATGGTTCGGCTTCGACGCCGCCGACGTGTTGGGCCGGGTGAATGCGGTGACCTTCCTTGCTTGCGGCACCAGCTACCATGCCGCGAAAGTGGCTACCTACTGGCTGGAGGAGATTGCCGGCATCCCGGCCTATGCGGAAATCGCCAGCGAATACCGCTATCGCACCAGTGTGCCGAACCCTGACGCGCTGATCGTCACCATCTCGCAGTCGGGCGAAACGGCCGACACACTGGCGGCGTTGAACCACGCCATCGCGCTTGGCCAGAACAAGACGTTGACCATCTGCAACGTGGCGGAATCGGCACTGACGCGCACTTCGCGGCTGAAGTTTCTGACGCGCGCCGGGCCGGAGATCGGCGTGGCCTCGACCAAGGCCTTCACTACCCAACTGGCGGGCCTGTTCCTGCTGACGCTGGTACTCGCCAAGCTACGTGGCCGACTGACGCCTGAGCAGGAGGCTGCCCACCTTGCCGCGTTGCGCAGCCTGCCGAACAAGCTGCAACAGGTACTGGCGCTGGAGCCGCAAGTCGAAGCCTGGTCGCAGCGCTTCGCCAACAAGCACCACGCGCTCTTCCTCGGCCGTGGCGTGCACTATCCGATCGCGCTCGAAGGCGCGCTGAAACTCAAGGAGATTTCCTACATCCACGCCGAGGCCTATCCGGCGGGCGAGCTCAAGCATGGTCCGCTGGCACTGGTCGACGAAGACATGCCGGTGATCACCATCGCGCCCAACGACCAGCTGATCGAGAAGCTGAAGTCGAACATGCAGGAGGTGCGGGCGCGCGGCGGCGAATTGTATGTGTTCGCCGACGGCGATGTGCATATCGAGGAATCGGCCTTCGTCCACGTCATCCGGCTTCCCGGCGGCAGCAACGGCGTGTTGTCGCCGATCCTGCATACCGTGCCGCTGCAGCTGTTGTCGTATCATGCCGCCCTGCAAAAAGGCACGGACGTCGACAAACCGCGCAATCTGGCGAAATCCGTGACCGTGGAGTAGTCGTGCCCACCCACAAAAAAGCGCGGCCTTGCAGCCGCGCTGTTGAGCGATAACAATCCCGTAAGTACATGCTTCCGTTTGGTCGGCGGTAGAGTGGCCGTGGCACTGATACGTTGCCGTGAAAATTCGTGGCGAGCAGCTCCTTTCGGGTCTACCGATAACCTCACCCGTAACAAATTCGTACCGTCTCTCACTCGGCCGAAGCGGCCGGTCAGACTTATCTCCCACTCTGCCAGGTCGCCGGCCCAAAGCAGGAATAAGAACATTCAATGTTCGCCATACCGGGCTGCAAAATCGGCGGCGTAGCGAGACAGGACAGGTGGAATGATGGGGGTACCCGCTTGGCTGAGGGCTCCCCCATTGGTGTTGATCTCTCGGTACCAATTGAAGTACACCCGGCTGATCTGGAACATGGTGCCAGGTCCAATTGACTGGGCTCGTACCCCGATTGGCCGGGAAGCTGATACCAAGGTTTGTTGCCATCTGTGCGAAGTTGCTATCGTTCTTGAGGGCGGATTCCAAAGCGGTATTGGCGGACTTGAAGTGTTCAGGCCTCGTGCCGAGCCCAAGTTTGGGAATCGTTGTCTCGAAGGCAACGGAATACGCATGTGCTCCGTTGGCACCGTTTTTCGCCTTGCTTACACCGCCACCCGGCGTCGCCAGCGTAGCACCAATCGCTGCGACCGCCGCTAGTTGCCCGTTCGGCGTGGAACCGTCATCGCCCTGAGCATGGGGTGCGAGTTGATTCGCCATCCAGCCATAGGCACCAAATGTACCTTGGTTATTCTGAACGAAATCATAGGCAAGCTTGCGCCCGAACTGATCGACCGCACCGCCAACGTCTTAGCCCAGAACTATGAATTGGTTGGGGCGTAAAGTCACCTGAGAAGTTGTCTCACCACGGTCATTACTAAACTCAATTTCATAAGCCTCTTCAGGCTCATCAAACTCAAAAACAACAACTCCAACAGAACCTGCCGCCAGATTCTCTTCTGGCAAGGGCTCTATAAGCTCGACAGTGTCATTTATTTTTGCCTTCATAACTATTTCACTTTACGAATATGGTTGTTAGCTCTGGCGTATTGGATCCTGGTTTATAGATCCAACCACTTCGAACGACGCCACTGCCTCCGGGGCCTGTAACTGGGATATCCACGGTAAATCTTGCTCCAAACTGATCTACCTTACCCGCGACTGCCGGGTTGTTTGTCACCCCTTGTCGCAGTTGCAGCATCAGATCATCTGCGTTGTTCTTGTTAAATCCTAATGCAGATTCGAATACTCTTGCTTTATCTCCCCCCTTAAGATGGGTGGGATTCAGTGCATACTCAGTGAGCTTTCGTGGATCAATGATGGCTCTATTAGCGCCAGCAAGAGAGAACGCACCTTCCGCCCCCTTTGCGGCCCCACCCGGCGTCACCAGCGTAGCCCCAATCGCTGCGACCGCCGCCAGTTGCCCGTTCGGCGTGGAACCGTCATAGCCTTGGGCATAAGGTGCCAGCTGATTCGCCATCCAGCCATAAGCACCAAATGTACCCTGGTTATTCTGAACGAAATCATAGGCAAGCTTGCGCCCGAACTGATCGACTGCGCCGCCGACGTCAAGCCCTGAAGCAAAGTCTGTCAGCCTCTGTCGGGCGTTATCCACTACACCCGACAGCCATCCGCCTGCATCTGCCGCCATCCCCCAATAAGCCGGGTTCATCGTCGTCCCGGCGAGCGCCGCTTCCATCCCGAACGGATCGACGAGGTTGATGGGGTTGTTGGCAACGTAGGCATACGGACTCACGCTGTCCGCCATCCCCATCGGATCACGGCTTGCAAATCGGCCGAGTCCGGGGTGGTAGTAGCGCGCTCGGTAATAGGTGAGTCCGGTGGCATCCGGTTCGCGTCCCGTATAGCCGTAGGTCGGAATCGTACCGGTTCCAGTGGTGCGATTGCCCCAGGCGTCGAAGCCCTGCAGCGTGTCCGCCACCGGCACGCTGTAGACTTCGGCCTCGGTCAGCCAGACCAGGTTGCTGGTCACCGCGGCGGTGAAGCGCACCCGCACCGCCTGCACCAGGGTGGGCGTAAAGCGCTTCTCGGCCCAGACGCTACTGTTGTCGGTCCACGGCGAGAAGTCGTTCTGGGTGCCGCTGGCTACCTGGGTCCAGGTGCCCGTTCCGGGCGCCTGGACTTCCACCACCCACGCGGCGGGGCGGTAGTTGTTGACCGCCATGAGCGCGATCCGGTCTACCGCCTGCGGCGTGCCAAAGCTATAAGTGAACGCCGCGTTGGCATCGGTTTTGCCGATCCAGCCGGCGCTGTTTATCGTGGTCGCGCCGTCTCGCAATGCTTCGGGCGGGTAGGCGCTCGTGTAGTAGTCGCCCGTGGTGCCGAGCCCGGTTCCGGTCAACGGCGCGAGATTTTGGGCTTCCTGCAGTGCGCCGACCGCCGCCGTCACGCTGCCGAGGCCGTCTTGCAGATAGGCGATCTGGGCCGCGCCAGGCATGTTCGTCGTGCCGGTCAGCCGCAGCAGCGGCTCGTCGATGCCAGCGCCGTGGACATAGGCCGCCTGAGGCATGCCGTTGATGCTACCCGCCCATTCGGCATGAATCGCGTCGCCGTCGTACAGATAGCTCGTCGTCGTGCCGCCGCTGGTCTTGCTGATCCTTCTGCCGCTGTCGTCGTAGACGTAGCTCTCGGCGATGGCGCCGCTTCCGGTCCGCGTCGCCGTGACCAAGTGATCGAGCGCATTCCACACCAAAGCAAGGGTAGTGGCGCCAGTGCCGCTGGCGGTGCAGTCGGTGGCAGTCTTGGTAGCGCTCGTGCCTTCGCATAGTTTGACCATATGCCCATCGGCATCATGGACGGCGCCGCCGATCAGGGTGCCAGTGTCGGAGCCGCTTCTGATCTCGGCGAGTTGCTGCGCGGCGTCATACAGATAGGCCGTGGTTTGCCCGGATTTCGTTTTGCTGCGCCGGTTGCCGAAGATGTCGTAAGCGTAGGTCTCGGCGGCGCCGTCGCTGGCGCTGATGAGGCGATCGAGGTTATCGTAGGCATAGCTCCAGACCTTGCTGACGCCATTGATATCTTCGGTCTGGCCGGATCGTCTTCCCTGATTGTCCAGAGTATAGAGGTAGCTGGACAGCACGGTGGTGTTGAACAGGTTCTGTTTCTGTTTGAGATTGCCGTCCTCGAACCAGGTCTGTGTGGTTCTGAGTCCGGAGTTCAGCCGCCGCTCAACCAGCCGTCCACCGGCATCCCAAGTGAAGACGATGGTCTCGCCGTTGGGCGCGGCGATGCTCGAAAGCCGCCCCGCCGCATCGTAGGAGAAGCTGGCGACATGGCCGTCGGAATCCGCCACCCGTGCCAGACGGCCGCCCGGCGTCCAGGTGTAGACGAGTTGCTTGTTACCTCGAGTGTCGGCGACGCTCGCCAGCCGTTTGGCGGCGTCGTAGCTGTAATCGTAGGCAACGACTGTCTGGTTGATGCCGTTCTTCGTCTCCGCTTTCGTCACCAGCCCGAGTTCGTCGCGCATATAGGCGACGCTTTGGCCATTCGTCCCCGGCACGCTGCGCTGCTTGAGCAGCCCCTGGGTCTCGCCGGGCTGGCCTTTCGCACCGTAGGCGTAGGCCGTGGACTGCCCCGCCGCTGCCTGCACCGGTGTCTGGCTGGAGACGAGCTCATTGTGGACGTTCCAGTTCCACGTCCACACCTTACCGTTCGCATCCGTCTCGGTCAGCTTGCGGCCGAAGTCGTCGAAGGTGCGGGCGACCTGTTTCTTCACCGCCACGCCATCAAGGGTGCAGATCCTGCTCGCCGTATCCGTCGTGCTCCCGGTCCAGATCTCCTTCACGTCCCCAAGCGGCGTGTGGACAACACAGGTGACGGGCCGGTTGGTGTCGCTGGCCGATACCTGCGGGCCGACCTCGCGGACGAGCCGTCCGAGCTCGTCGTAGAAGCGGTAGGAATCCCGGATACTGCCGTCGGCAGCGAGGGTGTTGAGCTTGAGGGGACGGCCGGCGCCGTCGTACTGGGCGACTTCGACGGCTCGTCCTTGCGTCTGCCCGCTGACTTTGGGCAGGGTGGTGGTTTTGAGCCAGCCGTCCTGGGCGGCGTGGTAATACTCGTAGCTGGTGGTGAGATTATTGGGATCGGTGCTGCTGCGGGGCCGCCCGGCGGCATCGAGGATCAGGCTCACGCGCTGGCCTTCCTCGTTGTAGGCGCCGGTCACACGGCCCAGCGGGTCGCGGTCGAAACCGACGCTGTAGCCGTCCGGCGACGTGACCCGCGCGACCCGCCCAAGTGGGTCGTACTGCGTCAGCGTCGCATTGCCCGCGTAGTCCACTTTCCGGTCGGGCCGGTCAAGATCGTCCCAGGTCGCATAGTGGCCGTCCAGGTACGCCCCCCCGACCGTCAGGCCGACCATGAGCGGGTTGCCGTTGGCATCGTAGACGGTGTCCCACTGATGGCCGCGGCCGTCCGGCATCTTGACTGGACGGTCGAGGGTGTCGTACTGGGAGTCGGCGGCGTACCAGTTGGCATCCGGCCCGCGCGTGGTGCGGCCGAGGCTGTCATATTGGAAGTCGGTGTAGGTTTCGGTTTCGAGACTGGCGGGGGTGCCGTCCAGGTCGCCTCGGCGCGTTACGCTCGTAACATTGAGCTTGTTGGCGTCGTAAGCGGTTTCGATACCAGGGCCAACACCAGAGTTGGCGTCGCCGAGCGCAGCGCCCGTCCAGTCGCGCAGGTTGCGAGTTTTGACCGGGTTGCCGACGCTGTCGGAAGCGTACTGCATCCAGGTGACGATATCGCCGTTGGCGGGCTTGGTGTCGACCGTGGGCACGACGCCGTTTCTGAGCCGGATGACGTCGGTGAGCCGGCCCTGGGCGTCGTAGCGGTTCAAGGTCCAGTTGCCGTCGGCGTCCTTCACGCGCCGTGGCTGACCGTATTGATTGATGTCGCGGTATTGCAGCGTGCGGGCACTGGGCAGCGTCACGTCGGAGAGATTGCCCTGGCCGTCGTAGGCATAACCAGTGACCATGCCCATCGGGTCGGTCTTCGTCAGGCGAAGATACGTGCGGCCTGGCGTGGAGTCGTAAGTGTATTCGGTCGTCGCCCCGGCTTCGTCAGTGATGGTCAGAGGGTTGCCGTTGGGGTCGAAGAGGAAGCGGCGTTCGTTGCCCTGCGCGTCGATGCTCTTTGCTTCGCGGCGGAACTCCGTCCAGGCGAAGGTGGTGGCGTGGTCTTCTTTCAGCACGCCTGCCGTATCGAAAGGCGTGTGGCGGAAGACCCGGCCGTTGGCATAGTACTCGAAGCGCATGCCGTTGCCGCGTGGCAGGGTGTATTGCTTCATGGCGTGGGCGAGCTTGGCGCCGTCGAGGCTGCTGTAGTACTGGTAGGCGACGGCTGGCTGGCTGCCGGCCACGGCCAGGGGGTTCTTGAAGCTAACGAGGTCGCCGTTAGCGTCGTACTGATACTGCCAAGTTCGGCCCGTCCAGTCCTGAATCTGCGAAATGCGGTTGGCCGTATAGCCGAATGTCAGGGCGCGACCCAGAGCATCGGTAATCTTGCAGACATAGGTGCCGGCGCAGCCGGCAATCGGCGCGTAGGAAAGCGTGAGCGTGTTGCCGTTACGGTCAGTGACGGACAGGAGTCGGGCCTTGAGGCCGGTGTCGCTCGTACCCGCATTGATGCTCTCGAAGACGTACTGCATGCCGCTGCGTTCGACGAGCTGAAATTTGCCGTCGGACAAGCGCGTGAGGCTGGCGTAGATGCCTGCCGTACCAGCGAACGTAGCCCCGGCGCTGACGTTGCCGCTGGCGTGGTTGGCGGTGGAGAAGAAGCGTTCGCCGCCGGTGCCGTCGGTCCACGAGACTTTGGCGACGCCACCCTCGACGCCATAGAAGCGCAGGCTGTGGTTGAAGCTGTGGGTCCAGCCATAGCCGAGGGGGCCATCTTTGGCGCCTTTGCTGTTGTACCAGCGCTCGAACACGATGGGGAGACTTCCCCTTCCCTTGATTGCGATGTCGCGCTCGCTGTGGATGAGGTTGCCGGTGACCATGTTGACGGGGTCGCCGGCAACACTGGTGCCGGTGCCAAACCCCAGCGCAGTCTGGTATCCGTTCTGGCCGGCTAGCTGGGCGAAGGTGGGGGCGTAGGGGTCGGCGATGATGCCGGTGCCGAACGATGGGTTATAGAGGCTGCCAAGCGGATCCGCCACTCCATAGCCGCCGTAGGCGGTACCTGGGGCGCTGCCCGTGCCTGAACTGCCGGTCGATTCCGCGGAAGGTTCGACGGTAACACTGCCGGAGTGCCCACCGATAATGAAGCTGAGATGAGATGTCTCGGTGGAAGATAGTTTCTCACCATAGAAGATATAGCCCTTCCATCCAGTGACATCCGGATATTGGATCAGCCGGCGCGGAAGGCTTATCTTGAAACCATTGTTGACGGTATTTTCAATATTGCCGACGACACCCGCAGAGTAGTTGGTATCGGCCGGGTTGGTATTGAGTGCACTATTGGAGCAAGTGTTGGTGAGTTTGCATTTCTGGTTGTTCCAGTCGGTACTGTTATTGATCTGCAGGATTTCAATGTTCTGCTCATTGGCGAATTGCAGGCCGCGTGTGGTGGAGACGGCATCTAAGTTCGCTATTTCTTGCCAGATGTAAGCTTCGTAAGCAGAAGAGGCGTAACCGCCCAGTTTGAAAGCACGCTTGTCCGAGCTGTTCGGCGTGTCGAGCCGAGAGCCGCTATAGACAGGCCCACCAGGCCAGTCGGTGAGAAAGCCCTTGCGGTAAATTCCATAGGGCAGATCAAACAGATAGTTGACCTTGACCTGAGCGGAGGTCAGGCCAAGGCCAATGCCGCTTGTACCGGATTCACCAAAGAGCTCGCCTGCACGTTTGTATGCATCGGCTGTATAGCGGCTGTACTTGCTGGCCGCAATATTAAGGAATTCACCTTCGATGCCGTCGCGATCTGCATTAACGTTACTGTTATTGGCCTGCACGTTGGCCAACAGTTGCGCCGAGCGCTTGATGAGGTAGGCGTCGGAGGTGTGGTGAGCGTAGGCATGCAGAGCGTGCAGGTTGGCAGCTTGGATGCCAAGGCTGAATGCATCGTTTACAGTCGCGTACGTATCGAGTTCGTCCAGCACCACCTTCATGTATAGCGCGTTGTCGATCGAACATAGCGCTGTGGTGCCGCTCCCTGCATCCTTGACCTGTTCCACACCCTCCAGCTTCAGAACCGGCACCATATTCACCGTACTCGAACAAGTCGGCTGGGCACCAGGGTCGACCGCGTTAAACCATGTGTCAAAGGCGGTCTGGTCGCCAGCTGTCGCACCTTTGAAAGAGAGTGAAACCTCTGCTTAACTCCACGAGGCTGACGCGACGTGGTTTTCCGACATGAA
>ERZ761602.112-NODE-112-length-189215-cov-16.566288_pt1:0-185000 | contig 189215 bp, 146 predicted proteins | sample MGYA00512165_ERZ761602 | MGnify/ENA primary metagenome ERZ761602 (study PRJEB28899, sample SAMN02445085) | bioreactor sludge metagenome | biome: EBPR sludge; isolation source: Thorneside wastewater treatment plant | place: Australia: Brisbane...
CGTCGAACTGGAGATCGACTTTGACGACGACATCCTCGCCCTGGGCGGCACGGTGACTTTTGGCGTCGAGATCGGCAGTGCGGAATTTGAAATTATCGGCACGTTCTATTTTGAGCAGTCCACCGTTACGGGAGCGGATGATTCCGAGAGCGAAGTTATCAAGGTGTCCATCACCGGGGGCTCGATGACGCTGGGGGTGGTGGCAATCGAAGGGATCAACGGGGCCTTTGTTATTCTCGAGTCCGGTGCGGCCGGTAAACTTTCCATCGACGACATCACGATCGACCTGGGCTCTGTTCCGTTCTTCCTCTCGGTGGACGACTTCTACCTCGAGTTCAACAACACGGGCGCAGACGTGGAGGTGAGCATTCCGGTGGGCGCCGATCCGGAGGATGCTATCCTGCTCAGTTTCACCGGTGAGAGCCGCCATGACTTCATCCTGATCAGCGGTTCGATCATCATTGGCATCGGGGGCGATAATGCGGAAACAGACCCGATGCTCCGGCTGGAGGCCAACGGTGTCACGATCGACACCGGTGCCACGGGTGACGAAGCGCTCTTCTCCGCCAAGCTCCTGTCCGGCACGCTCAATCTGGCGGCCCTGGGCGGGGCCATCACCGTCAGCGCCCGCAACCTCGCCGTCACTGCCAATGGCAAACTCGCCAACTACGACGATCCCGATACGGCCGAGACCGAAAACTTCATCGTGGAGGTCTTCTTCGGCGGCACCTTCCGCGAAACCATCAAGGATGCCGAGGGTAACGTTACCGGCACCGTGGAGGTTGAGCGCGAGGGTGAGACAGCGCCCGACGCGGCGGACCTAGACTTCAAATGGCCGGCATGGATGCCGCTCAAGCTCCGCTACATTGGTTTGGAGTGGGAGGACATCGGCGCCGCCCCCGCAGACTTTACCCTCACGATCACGGCGGGAATCCACGTCGAGGTCGCCGGGCTCATCACGGTTTCCGGCTACGTCGAAAACCTGGTCATCGACGTGGGTGCCCTGCTCGATGGCGATTTCCCGATCAAGAGCTTTGACGCCGCCGCGCTCTACGTCAGCGGCAACCTCTTCGGCCTGGAGGTCAGCGGCGGCTTCGTTTTGGGCATGATCGAGGTCGATGCGGACGGGAAGGATGTAAATGATCCCGATTATGTGGGGACTGGCGACATCGATGACACCATCTTCTTTGCGGGCCTCCAGGTGAAAGCGATGCTTTTGGGCGCCGGTGGTGTGCAGTTTGGCGTCGGCTTGGCCTATATTGACGGTGAGGTTGTCCCGCTCGAGGTCATGGTGGGCGTGGCCGTGCCGATCCTACTCGAACCGATTTCCGGTCTCACCCTTGGGGCTTTTGCCGGCCGCGTGCAGTTCGCCACGACTTTGGATACGCTCTACGAGGATGAGGACGGCAACGTTGACATGGTGAAGCTGGCGGCCGTCGCCAACAATCCCAACTCCGCGGTCGCGACGGAGAACATGGAAGACTGGGTGAAAAACCTGAAGGCCGCGACGCTGAAACTGGCCGGTGGTAACGATGATGATGCCGGACCGGCGAATGTCTGGGAAATGGACATGACCATCACGGTCCTGGCGAACTTCTATTCCCTCTATGTCTCACCGCTCGCACTCAACGGCACCATGGTGGTGAGCTTCGACACCCAGGGCCGCATCCTGCTGGCGGGCGAACTGGTGTTTGCCGGTGGCAGCGCAAAACTCAACGCCGGCCTCTACGCCGATCTCTCCAACGTGGACAGCGGGGATTTTGCCTTCGCGTTCTACGGGTCATACGGAACCTCCGCCATGGCCGTGAAGCCCATCGAGATTCAGGCCAGTCTAAAGGTCATGATTCTAAAGGAAGATGGTTCACTTTGGGACTCGGAAGACGATGAGGCGGACCAAGCCCTCCTGAAACTGAATTTCGAGGGTCAGGTGAAATTGAACGCTGGCGGCGCGATGGTCCTGCAGGTGGACGGCACCATCGATCTGGAAGTTGCTCTGCAAGGCCCGACCGACGTGCGGCTGAAGTTCAACGCTCAGGTCGGCCTCGTGCAGCCCACGCCCAATCCGCTCGGGCCGAATTTCGGCGAACTGGCCGGTTATCTTACCATCTTTGAGCAGGAGGTCAGCGCGGATGTCTTCGAACTTAAACTGTATGGCGCCCTGAAGGTCACATTTACCCCGGCCACGCTGGCGGACTATGGCATCGACGTAAATGCCACCGTCTTCCTGCAGATCAACACCACGGACGAGGTGCAACAGGTCACGCTCGAATACTTCGATGGTGATGTGGAGACGATCGACATCCGGGCCAACTACTTCTCTCTCTCCCTGCAGGGTGAACTCACGATCGGGGCGCCCGGCAGCGCCCCCGCGGATGCGTTCTTCGCCATGGACGGCTTTGTGGTCATCGAAATCGATGAAAACGGGCTGACCTTCATCTTTGATGTGGACCTGAAGCTCACGCCCGGAGGCACGGAGCTGCTCACCCTCGCCGCCACCGGCTACATGCGGATCAACGAAGACGGGCTCGCCGCCCGCCTCGACATGACGCTGGACACAAACTTCCCGGAATCCACCGGACTGGTGTTTGAGGCCGATTTCTTCCTGCTCATCAATACCACGGGCAAGCGGGTCGAGATCCTCGTCCCGGCATTCATCACCGGGGCCGATGGTTATGACGGACCGCTCGGCATTATCATCCCGCAGGCCGCACCGATGATCGGCGGCGACATGTCGATTGCGGAAGGCGACATCGCATTGGCTGCGGGTGCCGACGGTATTCTCGGCACCGCTGACGACGTGGATCTCGACGATGCCGCCGCGGTGCTCGCCGCCGGCGGAGTGCTCACCAATCCCCAAGACTACTATATCATCGCGGTGAACGGCAGCCTGAGCGCGGCCGCGCTCACGTTCGAGGGGGATTTTCTCCTGATCATCACCCAGGAGGATATCCCGGATCCGGACGACGCGGACGCGACGATCACCTACACCACGGTGATGCTCCAGTTCAACGCCGAGCTGGTGCTCGGTCCGCTTGGATCGCTGGAAGTCAGCGGTTTCCTTGAAATCACCAACGACGGTGCCGCCGGCCTGCTGACGGTTGCCTTCGATCTCGATGCTCTCGAAGCCTACGATATTGCCGTCTCGGGCAGCATCTTCCTTGCCTTCAATACCTATGATGAAGCCTATGTGTTGTCCGCAGCGGTGATCGCCCAGTTTGATCTGGAGGATGGGGCCGAGCTGGAGGCGAATCTGATCCAGATCCAGGTCAGCGGCAGTCTCAGTCTCGGCTCCCTGCTAAGCCTCAGTGGCAGCTTCTTCTTCAAGAAGACCGGCTCGGGTGCCACCGAGAAGACCATCATTTCGGTCGATGCCACCATGTCCCTGCCCGTCCTTGGCACCTTGAACGTGGATGGCGACCTCATCCTCTTGCCCGCCGGTGCCGTGGGCTCGCTCGTGATCAGCCTCCAGTCGAACGCCGGCCTGAGCGCCATTGGCATCACTTATTCGGCCACGCTGGTGCTTAAGGTCAACTCGACGGGCACCGTGCAGGACGATCCGGGTGATGCCGGCACGGCGACCATCGATGCCAATACCGTCATCGTGATCATGAGCGGCAACCTCACCCTGCTCAACCAGTTCACGTTCACGGGCAGCTTCTACTTCAAGCAATCGGGTGCCAATATCAACATCCGGTTCGATGCCACGCTCACGATTGGCTTCCTGGGCACGCTCACGGCAACGGGCAACTTCAACAGCAGTGCGGCCGGTTTCACCGCCCAGCTTACGCTCACGGTGCAGACGGCGGCCGCCTTCTCGAGCTATGGTTTCGCGCTGAGCGGCACCTTCTTCCTGGCCATCAATACCACGGCCAGCAATTACACGGTTACCGGTCTGGCGGGCATTGGCGACCAGACCATTGCGCCGAACGGCATGGCGATTTTTGTCACGGGCGACCTGGAGATATTCTCCACCTTCAAACTCAATGGCACCTTCGGGCTCACGGTAAGCCCCACTTCGACCTCGGTCACCCTCTACGCAACCCTGTCCATTTATGGCATCGGCCTGAACGTCAGCGGCTCTGCGACCATTTATACCGATGCCAATCCGGGTTTCGTGCTCGACCTGCAGCTCAAGCTTGGGGCCAGCAACACCCTCGTGATGGTGCCCGTCACCGGCTTTACCATCGAGGGTTCGATGTTGCTCAAGATCAACACCACCGCCATCGCGCGGGGTGGCATCGCCGCCCAGTCCGTTACCGCGGGCGGCAGTGTGAGCGTCAACCTGTTCGGCTTCACCCTGAGTGGCAGTATCTTTATCAGTATCTCCTCGGCGGGCTTCAGTATTACCATTCCTGCGGGTAATCCGCTCACCCTCGACTTCTTCGGGTTCTTCAGCCTGAGCGTGAGCGGTTCGCTCAACACCAACGGCAACTTCAGCTTCACCGCCTCGTTGGCGGTCAGCATCGGTAACGTGGACATCTTCGGCTTCGCCGGCAGTGTCAGCGTCACTTTCAGCAACAGCGGCTTCTCGGGCAGCCTGAGCGGCACCTTCGGCGCCTTTGGCATCAAGGTTTCGGCCTTTGGCAATTTTTCAGTGAACAATGGCGTGGTCAGCATCGCGGTCGGGATCAGCCTGCAGATCACGCCGGCCTTCTCGTTCAAGGTGTGGACGCCGTGGAAAACCTACCGCGTCCATGTCCCGGCGCTCGTCATCTCCGGCACCTGGCGCATGACCTTCGGCGGCCTTACTACGGCCCCGACCATCCCGCCGCCACCGGAGCTGGCCCGCAAGGGCACCGGCGCGGATGCCAACACGCTCTACCTCAACATCGGTGTCGATGCCGTCCATCGCGGTTCATTCTACGGTGCCGACGACGAGAGTTACACGCTCACCCGCACGGGCGCGGGCAGCAGTGTCGGTCACAAGGTCATGGTCGATGCGCTCGGCACCGAGAAGGAATACGACAACGTCACCAAGATCGTCGTGGTGGACACCCAGTCCTTCAACAACTTCATTGCGATCGACTCGGCCATCACAGCGCCGGTCGAGATCAACGTCGGCAAGTCGGTCAGCGGTGAGAATCGCTTCCTCTTGGGCGGGGGCGTTTCCACCGTGCAGGGCGGCACCGGCAAGACCACGGTCGAATATGGCGCCCAAGGCGGCACCTACATCGGCGGCGCGGGCGCGAGCAACATCAAGGATCATGCGAACGGCAACCTGACCGTCACCGCGCCCGGATTTGCCAACTATGTTCTCACGGACGGCAACCTGACTTACGGCAACTCCCTTACGGTGGATGCCCAGGGCAACACTGTCGGCGGCCATGTCATGACCTTTGTGTCGGAGTCCGTCACCCGGGTCGTCCTCAACGGCTCGGCCGACGCCATCTACGAGACCACCAGCCTGCCGGATCCCGATGACGGTATCGCCAGCCCTTGGACCGGCACCGCTACCTTTAACGGCTCCGGCAGCAACAGCACGATCCGGGCAAATACGGCCAGCAGCCTGACCTTGGCCAACGGTTCGATCACCGAGGGCGGCGTCAGCATCACGCTGAACAACATCATGGCGGCCGAACTTTACGGCAACTCCGCGGCCAACTCCTTTGACCTGAGCGGCTGGACCCGTGCCGGCCAGATCGACGGTGCCGGCGGCAATGACACCGTGATTGCGAGCAACAACGTCAATTTCGACCTCACCAACACCACGCTCGCCCGCACCGGGATGGAAACGCTGGCCCTCACCAGCATCGAGATCGCCACGCTCACCGGCGGTGCGGCCGCCAACGCCTTTACGGTGACTGACTGGACCGGCACGGCCAACCTCGCGGGCGCCGGCGGCAACGACACCTACACGATCAATCTCCACACCGGTGCGGGGACGATCAACATTACCGACTCGGCGGGCACCGATTCGCTTATCATCAACGGCACCGCCGGGGCCGACACCTTTGTAATCAGCGGGACCAGTGTCACGCGTGGCAGCCAGACCGTGAACTACTCTGGCATCGAGAACCTCACGATCAACGCCGGTGACGGCAACGACACCTTCACGGTCAACAGCACGTCGGCCACCACCATTCTGAACGGCGGCGACGGCAACGACACCTTCACCCTTAACGGCAATGCGAACAGCCTCACGGTCAATGCCGAGGCCGGCAACGACACCGTGACCGTCACCGCCTCCTCGGCGATTTTGACCCTGAACGGTGGTGATGGCGACGACGTGTTCAACGTGCGCGCCATCGGCGCGGCGGCGACCGTCAGCACCGGGACGGGCACCAACACGGTGAACGTCGGCAGCGTGGCACCGACGCTCACCGGCAACCTTGGCGGCATCGGCGCTGTGCTCACCATCACCGGGGGCGGCACGGATACGCTCAACGTGGGCGCGGGCGACGCCGGCGCCAAGACCGGCCAGATGACCGGCACGCAGATCACCGGCCTCGGGATGGCCGGCAGCATCAACTACAGCGGGATCGACATTCTCGGCCTTACTTTCGGTTCCGGAGATGACACGTTCACGATCGTGAGCACGCACGTGGGCACGACGACGGTGAACAGCGGCGGCGGAGCAGACCGGATCAACGTGCGGACGATCGCGGGGGAAACGACGATCAATGCCGGGGCCGGGGCGGACAATATTTACGTGGGCACCAACGCGGGTGCCGGTGACACGGGCGGCAACGTGAACGCCATCGGGGCGAACCTGACGGTGAACGGCGACGCCGACGGCGGCACGCTGCATGTGGACGACACGGGCGACGTGGCGGCCAACACGGGCACGCTGACCTCGACGGTCTTGAGCGGCCTGGGCATGACGGGGACGCTGACCTACGGGACGCTGACGACGGTGAATATCGCGTTGGGCTCCGGCGGCGACACGTTCACGATCGAGAGCACGCATGCGGGTGCGACGAACCTGAGCGCCAACAACGGTAACGACACGGTGAACGTCCGCTCGACCGCCGGTGCCACCAGCATCGATACCGGTGCCGGCGCCAATACGGTAAATGTGGGCTCGCTGGCGCCGGGGGGTGGCGGCAACGTCAACGGCATTGCGGGATTGCTCACGGTGACCGGCGGCGGCACGGATACGTTGAACGTGGACGACACGGGCGATGGGGCGGCCAACACAGGCACGCTGACCGGCACGACGCTGACGGGGCTGGGGATGACCTCCGGCATCGCCTATTCGAGCATTGAAACGCTGAACATCAACCTCGGTGCAGGCGGCGACACGTTTACGATCGCCAGCACATCGGCCGGGGTGACCAACCTTAATGCCAATGACGGCAACGACACGATCAACGTCCGGGCCACAACCGGTGCGACCAACATCAACACCGGCGCAGGCACAAACGTGGTCAACGCGGGCAGCCTGACCCCGGCGACCAACGGCAACGTGAATGCGATTGCGGGATTGGTGACGGTTACGGGTGACGGCACGGATACGCTGAACGTGGACGACACGGGCGATGGGGCGGCCAACACGGGCACGCTGACCGGCACGACGCTGACGGGCTTGGGGATGACCTCCGGCATCGCCTATACGGGCATCGAGACGCTGAACATCAATCTCGGTTCCGGAGATGACACGTTCACGATCGTGAGCACGCACGTGGGCACGACGACGGTGAACAGCGGCGGCGGAGCAGACCGGATCAACGTGCGGACGATCGCGGGGGAAACGACGATCAATGCCGGGGCCGGGGCGGACAATATTTACGTGGGCACCAACGCGGGTGCCGGTGACACGGGCGGCAACGTGAACGCCATCGGGGCGAACCTGACGGTGAACGGCGACGCCGACGGCGGCACGCTGCATGTGGACGACACGGGCGACGTGGCGGCCAACACGGGCACGCTGACCTCGACGGTCTTGAGCGGCCTGGGCATGACGGGGACGCTGACCTACGGGACGCTGACGACGGTGAATATCGCGTTGGGCTCCGGCGGCGACACGTTCACGATCGAGAGCACGCATGCGGGTGCGACGAACCTGAGCGCCAACAACGGTAACGACACGGTGAACGTCCGCTCGATTGCCGGCGCCACGACGGTGGACACCGGTGCGGGGAACGATGTCGTGAACGTGGGCAGCCTCACCCCTGCGACCGGCGGCACGCTGAACGGCATCCTCGGGCTGCTCACGCTCAACGGTGGCACCGGCACCGACCAGCTCTTCATTGACGATCGGGGTGATGGCGTCGCGAACACCGGTGTGTTGACCGGCACGACCCTGACGGGCCTGGGTATGAGTCAGGGCATTGCCTACGCCAACTTCGCCCATCTGGGGATCGGCTTGGGTTCGGGCAATGACAGCTTTACCATCAGCAGCACCCACACCGGCACCACGCATTTCGATGCCGGTGCGGGCAACGATACGGTGCAGGTTGTCAGCATTGCCGGTGAGACTTGGGTCCTCGGCAACGACGGGAATGACAGCATCACGGTCAATCCGGCCCATGTGACCGGTGTCAACCCGATCGGCGCGGTGCTCCATCTTGATGGCAACGAGGGTGCAGACTACTACTGGATCAAGCTGACCGGCGCCGGGCACTCCCTGATCAACGTCCTCGATACCGGCGTGGCCGGTGCCGACCATCTGGAGATCAGCGGCACGCCGGGCGCCGACACCTTCCTGCTGCGCAAGGACTACATCGTGCTCCTGCAGTATGCGGACGCCGATCGCGAGGATCAGTTGGCCGACTACGAGCGCATCAACTACAATCTCCATGCCGACCGCCTGACCATCAACGTGGTCGCCGGCTCCGACTACTTCGCCATTGATGACAACAGCGCCCCCACGACGATCAACGGCGGCGACGACGGCGATACCTACCAGATTGGTCAGGTCTTCGGCCCCGATTTCATCGGCACGGGCTTTGACCCCGGCGATTTGTTGGAGACCACCCGGGGCTGGCTCAGCCGCGGCGTAAGCCACGCGCTCACCATCCACGGCGGCGCCGGGGAAGACACTTTTGTCGTCTATCACAATCAGGCGGTGCTGACTCTCAACGGTGGCGACGGTGACGATATGTTCGTCATCCGCTCGTTTGCCTTGGCCGGTTCGGCGGAAAATGCCGAGCATTACGACCCGGATCGCGGTGCCACCAATGTTGGGACCGGCGGAGGCAGCAATCAGGTCGCTTACGCGATCAATGCACCGGTGACCATCGCCGGCGGCGGCGGGTTCGACACCGTGATGATCATCGGCACGGAGTTCAGCGACAGCATCGTGGTGACTCAGGACGGGGTCTATGGTGCCGGTCTGTTCGTGGAGTTTAGCGGGATCGAGCAGCTCATCGTCAATCTGGCGGAAGGCAACGACCACGTCTGGGTGCTTGGCACCCCGGCGGGAGTGGCGGTGCGGATCGTCGGCGGCCTGGGCTCCGACACCATCAACCTTGGTGGCACGCCCGACGCTATCGAGATTGCCGTGCTGGACGGCAATGGAGTGGTCATCGGCACGACCATGCACACCTTTGATCCGGTCTTCGATCTCTCCGGCTTCCTTGGGCCGCTTTACGTGGAAGGTGGCATCGGTGAAGGTGTCCCCGCGTTGGAAGCGGGCATCGGCCTGCCGGGCGAGATCACGGGCCCGCTGACTGCCCTGAACAATCCAAATCTCCTGGTGAACGAGGAGGATCAGGTTGACCAGCTCATCGTGAACAGCACCGGCACCGCCGGGCCCACGGTCGGCACGCTTCTCGCCGACCGGATCCACGGCCTCGGCATGGTGGGCGAGACCACGATCGAGGGTAATGTCTTCCCCGCCGGTGTGCGCTATGCACAGATGGAAAGTATCACCGTCAGGCTCGGCTCGGGTAACGACACTTTCACGATCGAGAGCACGATAACCGGGCGCACCCTTGTTGATGCCGGCGGCGGCAACGACACCATCAATGTCCGCACCATTTCCGGTCACACCACCATCCTCGGCAATACCGGCGACGACACGATCAACGTCGGCACCCTTGCCCCGGGCACCGGCGGCGTGCTCACGGACCTCGCCGGCCTTTTGGCCATTGATGGCGGCGCTGGCACGGACACCGTCAATTTGGATCACCGCGGTGACGCGGATGGCAACACCGGCTGGCTGACGCGGACCACGCTGACCGGCCTGGAGATGGAGTCCGATCTCGCCGCGGTCAACGACGCCATCAGCTTCCGCGTGGATGCGATCGCCGGCAGCTTCCGGCTCGGCTTCGATGGCCAGTGGACTGCCGCCTTGAGCTGGAATGCCACTGCCGACCAGATTACTTACCAACTCTGGGAACTGCTCGGCAACCGCAACGGCTTTGCCCAACGTCTTGGTGACGAGTTCATCATCCACTTCATGGGAGCTCTGGCCGGCCAGGCCGTGGCTCTCGATCTCGATGTATCGTCGCTCACCGGCACGATCGCGACGGCCCAGCGCATCGCCGGCATCAACTACTACGGGGTGGATACCCTCAATATCGACCTCGGCTCGGGTGCCGATGTCTTCAACGTGCAGGGCACCACTGCGGTCACCAACCTCTCCACGCATGCCGGTGACGACCGCGTGTATGTCTCTTCGGCGGCCACTCTCACGAATGCCACCGGCACGGATTTCCTGACAGGCCACCTCGATAACATCACCGGCACGCTTAACATCGTGGCTGGCACCGGCCGCAACCTGCTCATGGTGAGCGATGAGGCGGCTGTCACGGGCGATGGCACGATTGCCGACCCCGTGCTGATTACGGCCAGCCTCATTCGCGGTCTCGCCCCGGCTGACATCACCTACCAGGCTGATGCGGCGGCCGGAGATTTCACCCAGGGCATCACCATCTGGACCAGTCGCGGCGATGACATCATCCGGGTGGACGGGACCGATCATCGTGCCGGTGTCCGCACCATCACGACCCTGAATACCAATGCCGGCGCCGACCACGTCACGGTCAACCTTGATGCCTCGGTGCATGGCTTCTTCGTCCTCAACACCGAGGCCGGTGACGACACGGTGAACGCCTCGGCTTCCACCCTTCCGCTGGTTATCTTTGGCGGCGACGGTGCCGACACGATCACGGGTGGCAGTGGCGGCGACATCATCTTTGGCGATCGCGGCCGGGTGCATTATCTGAATGGAAACGAAGATGTGGTGGCCATCCTTGGCGGCGGCGGCCTTGGCGACCTCACCGACGGCGTGATTCGGGACAACTTGCTTGCCTTCACGGTCGATCCGTCGGTTGGCGGCAGCGATGCCATCACGGGCGGCAGCGGCGCAGACCTGATCTTCGGCGGATTTGGCGGTGATACGATCGCCGCCGGCGAGGGCGACAACACCGTTGTCGGCGATCACGCCGAAATCACGGTTGCGGCTGGTCTCGTCACCCGGGTTGAGTCCCACCTTACGGGCGGCGGCGATGACACGATCACGGCCGGTGCCGGCCGCGATCTTGTCGTTGGTGGCAGCGGCAGCGACAACATCCATGCCGGGGCAGGGGACAATGTGGTCCTCGGCGATCATGGCACGATCACTTTGGCCGCGGGCATCGTCACGAACGTCTCCTCCACGGTCTTCGCGGACGGTGGGGCCGATACCATCACGACCTTGGGCGGCCGCGACTTCATCCTCGGCGGTGAAAGTGGCGACACCATCAACGCGGGCGGCGGCGACAATGCTGTCGCCGGTGACCACGGCACTTTCGCCATACTGTCGGCCACGTCCCTCACCTTCACTCCGGCAGCAGCGACAATCGGAGGCAACGACACCATCATCACCGCCGGGGGCAACGACACCGTCATTGGCGGCGCGGGCGATGATACGATTGACGCGGGCGACGGGCACAACGTGGTGTTCGGCGATCACGGCACGGTCACACGCGATACCGCCGCAGGCAGTATCACTGCCACCTCGACCGATGAAGCCATCGGCGGCAGCGACCACATCACCACTGGCAGCGGCAACGACGTGGTCTTCGGCGGCATGGCTGGCGACACGATTCTGGCCGGGGCCGGTTCCAATTTGGTGTTCGGTGATTCCGGCACCGCCAGCATGGCGGCCGGTCTGCCGGTTTCACTGGCAACCACCGCCCCGGCTGCGGGTGGCGACGATACGATCACGACCGGCGCTGGCGACGATGTTGTGCTGGGCGGCCGGGGCAGCGATGCGATCAATGCCGGCAATGGCAACAACGTGGTCATCGGCGACCAGGGTGAAGTGACCTTCACGGCCGGCCTCGCCACCACCATCGCAAACACCCCGGCAGCCGACGACGGTGATGACATTGTCACCACCGGCACGGGCAACGATGTCATCCTTGGCGGCGGCGGGAATGACGTGATCTTTGCCGGCGACGGCAATAACACCGTGGCCGGTGATCATGTTGTGATTCTCCGGGCTGTGAACGGCTCCGTTCTCACCACCACTTCCGTCACTTCCACCCATCTCGGCATTGGTGGTGCCGACCAGATCACGACCGGCGTCGGCACCGACCTGATCATCGGTGGCGCGCAGGGCGATATGATCCACGCCGGCGACGGCCTGAACGTGGTCCTTGGTGACGAGGGACGCATCGAGACCGTCGGCTTCCTCTTCAGTCTCGTGGAGTCGGATACGGGCAACTATGCCGATATCATCACGGCCGGCGACGGCACCAACTACATCGCGGGTGGCGGCTCGGCCGATGCCATCGCGGCCGGCGACGGCACCAACGTCATCCTCGGCGATCACGGTGTGATTACCTTCACGGCCGGAGTCCTGTCGCAGGTTGCCTCCACTACCAGCAGTGGTGACGGCGATCTCATCTTGGCCGGTGCGGGCTACAATCTCATTATTGGTGGCTTCGGGGCGGATACAATCGCCACGCTTGACGGCACGAATGTCATCATCGGTGACCAGGGCCGCATTGAAGTGACCGGCCCGACCTTGGTCAGCGCTACGACCTTGGATGCGGATACGGGCGCAGGTGACGTGATTACAGCGGGCCATGGCACCAACTGGATTCTTGGCGGCGATGACGCTGATATGATTACCGCCGGCGACGGCTTCGCGATTGTCTTCGGCGATCATGGCAGCATCAACCTCAGCGGGGCCGGCACCTATACGGTGGTTTCCCATGACTATGCCAGCGGTGGCGCCAACATAATCACCACCGGCGCCGGCGACGACATCCTGATCGGCGGCCTGGATTCCGACATCATCAATGCCGGCGAAGGAAACAACGTCGTCTTGGGCGATCATGGCCAAGTGATCAAGACCGCCGCCGGACTCGACCTCGTCACGAGCCTCGCTCCGACGCATGGGGCGGCTGACATTATCCGCACCGGCGCGGGTAACGACGTCATCATCGGCGGCGCCGGGGCGGACGACATTGATGCTGGTGCCGGCCGCAACTTCATCTTCGGTGATCTCGGCAGCTTCGACTTTGAAGCCGGTGACCTCCGGACCGCCGCCTCTTCCGATTATCTGGTGGGCGGTGATGACCTCATCATCACCGGTGCCGGCAACGATCTGATCATCGGCGGCTTCGGTGCTGACACGATCACAGCCGGCGACGGCGACAATGTGGTGTTGGGTGACCAAGGCACAGTGACAATTCATACCGGTGTCTTGATCGCCGTTTACACCGAGCAGGCGACAATCGGGGCGGGAGACATCATCAGCACCGGTTCTGGCAACGATGTGATCCTGGGCGGACTCGGCGCCGACCAGATCCAGGCCGGTGATGGCAACAACCTCGTGATTGGCGACCATGGTGAAATCCATTGGATCGCGGGCATTATCGCCCGCATGCTCTCCACCGACTTTGGCACGGGCGCCGCCGATACGATCTTCACGGGCAGCGGCAACGATGTTATCTTGGCCGGTCCGGCGAAGGACAGCGTCCATGCGGGTGAGGGCGATAATATTATCTTCGGCGACAATGGTTCCCTGACTTGGACCAGCGGCGTGTTGTCCGAGGCGCTATCCTTGGCCTCCGACATCGGTGACGACGACGAGATCACTTCCGGTTCCGGCGACGACATCATCTTCGGTGGATTTGGCGCGGACGTGATCGACGCGGGCGACGGCAACAACCTGGTGTTCGGCGACAACGGCCGGGCGGAGTGGCTGGCGGGTGTGCCGGTTTACTTCGGCAGCTTCGATCCGGCCTCGGCGGGTAACGACACGATCACGACGGGCAGCGGGCACGACACGATCCTGGCCGGCGCGGGCGCGGACGTGGTCACGGCCGGTGACGGCCACAACACGATCTTCGCGGACGAAGGCGAACTCTCCTACGACGCGGCCGGCCTGCTGGCCGAGGCGCTGTCGCTCGCTTCCGATCAAGGTGACGACGACGAAGTCACGACGGGCAGCGGCAATGACATCATCTTCGGCGGGTTTGGCGCGGACGTGATCGACGCGGGCGACGGCAACAACCTGGTGTTCGGCGACAACGGCCGGGCGGAGTGGCTGGCGGGTGTGCCGGTTTACTTCGGCAGCTTCGATCCGGCCTCGGCGGGTAACGACACGATCACGACGGGCAGCGGGCACGACACGATCCTGGCCGGCGCGGGCGCGGACGTGGTCACGGCCGGTGACGGCCACAACACGATCTTCGCGGACGAAGGCGAACTCTCCTACGACGCGGCCGGCCTGCTGGCCGAGGCGCTGTCGCTCGCTTCCGATCAAGGTGACGACGACGAAGTCACGACGGGCAGCGGCGATGACATCATCTTCGGCGGGTTTGGCTCGGACGTGATCGACGCGGGCGACGGCAACAACCTGGTGTTCGGCGACAACGGCCGGGCGGAGTGGCTGGCGGGTGTGCCGGTTTACTTCGGCAGCTTCGATCCGGCCTCGGCGGGTAACGACACGATCACGACGGGCAGCGGGCACGACACGATCCTGGCCGGCGCGGGCGCGGACGTGGTCACGGCCGGTGACGGCCACAACACGATCTTCGCGGACGAAGGCGAACTCTCCTACGACGCGGCCGGCCTGCTGGCCGAGGCGCTGTCGCTCGCTCATGACCAAGGTGGAAACGACACTATCATGACCGGGTCCGGCAACGATCTGATTTTCGGCGGCTTCGGTCAGGACGACATCCGTGCGGGCGATGGCAACAACGTGGTGTTCGGCGACAACGGCACCGCGGTTTACAGCGCTGGCCTCGCCATTCTCTTCCAGTCCCTGTCCCCGGAGAATTCGGACGACGACTCCATCGTCACCGGCTCCGGCGACGACACCGTCATTGCCGGTCACGGAGCGGACACGATTGATGCCGGGAACGGCAACAACATCGTTCTGGGCGACGAAGGCGTGATCATCCTTGTTGGCGGCGTGCCGGTCGAAATCGCTTCCGAGCACTTTGACGAAGGCTTGGTGGATATCATCACAACGGGCTCCGGCCACGACCTTATCATTGGCGGCCACGGGGCGGATGTGATCAACGCGGGCGACGGCAACAATGTCGTGATCGGCGACAACGGTGTGATGTTCCTTTCCGGCGGCGTGATCAGCCGTTTGGAGGCACTGGCCCCCGCTATCGGTGGTGTGGACACGATCACGACCGGCTCCGGTCACGACATCATCATGGGTGGCGCGGCTGGCGACGTCATTGACGCGGGCGACGGCAACAACGTCGTGGCAGGCGACCACGCCACCATCACCTTCCAAGGCGGCGCATTTGCCACGCTCACTCCGACCACCCCGGAAATCGGGGGCGACGATACCATCCGCACCGGGTCGGGCCACGATCGCATCGTCGGTGGCACGGGTGCCGACTGGATCGACGCCGGGGACGGTCACAACGTGGTCGTAGGCGACCACGCCATCATCCTCCAGCCTGGTGGCCAACTCACCACGGTCGAGTCCGTGGCCCCGGTCGAAGGCGCCGCTGACCTCATCTTTACGGGCGCGGGCAACGATTTGATTATCGGTGGCACCGGCGGCGACACCATTCATGCCGGTGCGGGCAACGACCTCGTGCTTGGTGACCATGCGCTGGTCACCGGCACGATCCTGTTGGAGCTGCTGCCGCTGGCCATGCATGTCCATCCCTTTACCTTCATCTCCATCTTCACGCAGAACTTCGACGCCAACGGCCGGCCGATCGGCGGCGACGATGTGATCTTTGCCGGCGCGGGCGACGACATCGTCTTCGGCCAGCAGGGTAATGACATCATCTTCGGCGAAGCCGGCGACGACGATCTGGTCGGCGGTCACAACGTGACGGGCGGGCAGGACGGCAACGACATTATCTACGGCGGTGCCGGCTTCGACGTGATCACCGGCGACAACGCCTCGGTCCTCCGCACTGGCGACAACATCAGTCCGCGGCTTCGTGTCCTGGCGGGCACGGCGATGTTTGATAGCCGTGGAAACTTCCTCACGCTGCCCGATCCCCAGGCATGGCCCTTTGACGTGCAGGAGCGGGCGATCCTCATCCTTGATCATGCTTTCGACACGGATACGTCCCTCCATGGAGTTGATCATCTCGTGGGTGGGGCGGGTGACGACATGCTCTTTGGCCAGCTCGGTGACGACTTTATCCACGGCGATGCCACGCTGCCGGTGGATATCGCTCCCGACGGCACCATTGACCGTGCCGCGGTGCGGGCTGCCGCGGAGGCTCTCTTCGCCACCAACTTCTGGGTTGGCGCGGACTCAGATGGCGACGACTACATCGAGGGTGGTGGTGGTGATGACCTTATTTTTGGCGGTTTGGGCCAGGATGATATCGTGGGCGGCAGCTCTTCCCTCTTCGGCCTAACCGACCGCACTCAACGTCCTGATGGGGCCGATACAATCTATGGCGGCAACGGCACGGCCGCAGCCATTGATGATGTGGGCGACCTCTCGCCCAACGGGCGGTCGCGCGATGCCGATGTGATCCTTGGCGACAACGGCAACATCATCCGTCTCGTGGGCATCAATGGGGTCAACTCCGGTGCTTTCCTGAGCTTCGGCTATGCGGTCGAAGGGACCGCCAGCATCATCGTGCGCGGTTTCGACCTGCTTGACTACACGGTGCCGGAGTCCGCCGATGATATTGGCGGCAACGATACGATCTACGGTGAAGCGGGGGATGACACCATCCACGGCATGGTCGGCGACGACTTCCTTTATGGTAACGGCCAGGACGACAATCTCTACGGCGGCAATGGTGACGACTTTATCGAGGGTGGCATGGGGGATGATGCGATTTCCCATAATGATGAACTCAAGGGCCAGATCAGCCAAGGCACCTTGGGTGCTGCTGAACCAGGTGCGGAGCCGCTCTTGAATGGCGACGAAGAAACGGTAACCGGTCCGGATCAAACGCAAGGTGTGCCTTCAAGCCCGGCAACCAACCTGCCGCCCGGGTTTATTTCCACCCCGGGCTTCACCCGGCCGGAGATCCTGTCCTTTGGGCAACTCTTGCTTGGGTTTAGTAACGGTCGCTCTTGGCTCGCGACCGATACTGACTCGGTTTACGCCCACGGCGGCAGCGAGTGGCGTATTTTCGATGCCGGCATTTATGCCTCGTCCCTCTTTGGTGCTCCTTCGAGCCTCCAAGGTCCACCCGTGCCGGTGCAGCAATTTGATGAACTTCTGGAGGAAGGAAGAATGACCTTCGAGGGGGTTGAAGGTCAGTTGCAGTCGCCGGTTTCGGAAATGCCTGAGTCAGTGGCTCCACCCGAGGATCCGGCCCAACTGACCTCTGAAGAACCGTCTGAGGAAAATCCAGTGGTCGAGGAAGAGCTGCCGCCGCCCGGGGCATAAACGCAGTTCGTCCGACTTGCAGAGGTTCTTCAACTGCTGCAACCTCCGCGCTCATCCTTGGGTCCCCGTAGCTCAACTGGATAGAGCAGCGGTTTCCTAAACCGCGTATCCCCGTTCAAGTCGGGGCGGGGGCACCAGCACTTCGGGCTTAATGTGAACAAAATTCTCAGATTAGGGAGATTCTCCAACACGCTATCTGCAGATGATTTACGGGGCGTCTCTTCCTAAACTAGTCGCGAGCAGTTCACATTTGTCGCCTGGCGGGGTGGGTATTTCACGGGATCAAACTTCCTAATCTACCTCTCACATAGGCGGGGCTTGGTATTCATAAGCTCCCACATCGTTGGCTTTGTCGGCCGACCGGTGTTGCCCCGCGCGATCTTCATCCACGTTTCGGCCTGCAAGGTTCGTGCCGGCATTAATCGCGGGCGAACCGGCGGTGAGTCTGAAATCAAACCGGGCGGGATCGGCGAAGCGCAATTCGGTGACGTCGGACCGCCAGATATTGTGGATGGCCAGCAGTCGGGCACCGTCCTCCGCCCGCGCGGCCCGGCCTTCGCCGCCATCAGGATCGAGGTGAGGTCCGACAACGATGTTATTGATGAATTCGTTGGGCCCGGCGCTGTTCGCTGTGAGGAACCCGTAGTGGGCGGGATTGATGATCGTATTGTGATATATGCGGATGTAGCCGCCGGGAATGGCGCCGGGCCGATCGTCACAGTAGATACCATTGGTCCCCGGGTTCACGATGACATTGTTGTAAACTAGGTTGTTGCCCCGGCCCAGCATGACGATCCCATTGGTGGAAGCATTGACGATGAGGTTCCCGTGGCACGTGCCCGAGGTGCCTTCCCCGATCTGGATGCCGCTGCGCTGGTGCAGGACGTTGCGCAGTCCGGTGTCGCGCACGACATTCCGGTAAATGTGGCAGTCCTCAAGCGCACATCCGACCTGGATGCCATCGAAACCGGTGCGTTCCACGATATTGTCGTGGACATAGACCCCGACAAGATCGGCGGGAAACAGGCCGGATACGCCCGCGATAACCACTGGGACACCTGAAGCCCAAAAGGAATTGCCGACGTAGAAGGCCTCGCCGCCGACGTCATGCACATGATTGTGGTGCAGGTGGGTGCTGTATTGGGTGAAGGTGCCGCGCACAGCACGGCCGTTGCTTTGCGGATCAGTCTTGGCCATGATGCCGGCAAACCCCGCCCCGTAAATTTCCAGATGGCACACCTCATAATCGGTGCTGAAGTTGTCGATTTGCACGCCTTGCCCGCGCGCTCGGAAGACCTCGATCCCATAAACCAGTCCGGGATCCCCATCACCGGTCAGTTTGAAGTGGCTGCAATTGTCCACGAGGATGGCGGCGGCCACGTTTTCGGAGCCAATCCGAACCTTGCCTCCCTGATTGGTGATGATGATGGGACGTTGCCGCGTGCCATGCAGGTTACGCAACACCAGATGAGGGCGTTCGCCGGGCTCGAGGCCGATGACCTCGCCGGGCTGCACCGGATCCATCGCACCGTCGAGCAGCAGCCGGTCAGCAGTCAGGGTGCGGGTGAACTGATAGCGTGGGGCGCTGCACAAGGTCGCTGCCGATACCACCAAACCGGCGGCGACCGAGGCGGTCCGGCCCCAGCCCGGGAAATGCAGGGAAACATTCATGCGACGAAGCAAAACAGCAGAACCGCCTGCACATACCGGACAAAGCCTGCTGCGTTGGACAAGTTGAGCGACGCGCCGGTCAACGTGTCCACGATCAATCGATTGGCGGGAAGGGACGGACCGGCGGCAAGGTGCGGACGTTCACCCCACCCCTACCATGAATAAACTACTCGTTTGCAGCGCCGTCATGTCCGGCGCGTTCCTGCTCAGTTCGGCTACAGCACAATTGCGGACGGCGGCGGCCGATGACGACAATGCTCCGGTCGAACTGCCGATCTTCACGATCAACACCGAAGCCGATCGTGGCTACTATGCCACCAACTCAATCTCCGGCACGATGGTCAACACCCCGCTGATGGACTTGCCGCTCAGCATGCAAGTCTTCACCGAAGAGTTTATCCTCGATATCAACGCTTTCGACATCTCGGATGTCTTTGTATACTCCAGCAACGTCAACCACGGCAACGCGCCGGCCACATTCGAAGGAGAGACCAACCAACCCTTCATGCGCGGCCTGCAAGGCGGCTTGGTGCAGCGCAACGGACTGCGCCGTCTGCGGGTGGCGGCGGCGGCCAACATCGAGCGAGTGGAAGTGTTGAAAGGGCCGTCGTCCTTGCTTTACGGACAGATCGAGCCCGGTGGCGTCGTCAACTACATCACGAAGCGGCCGACGCCCAACCAGCGTTTCTCGCTCCGCCAGCAGTTCGGCAGTTTTGAGACCTACCGCACTGTTTTCGACGCCAATGTTCCGCTCTTCGACAAGCGCTTGGGCTTCCGACTCGTTGGCATGATGAGTGATGCCGGCAACTACATCGACCGCATGCACACCAACGCTTATCAGTTCAATCCGGTGCTGACGTGGTGGATCCGGCCGAAGACCCAGCTCACGATCGAATATGACTACACCTCCCGCAAGGTTCGCGGGCAGCGCATCGGCCTTCCTCAGGATGGCACGGCGTTGCGCAACTACACGACTTACCCATGGGCCAGCAACATTACACGCGGATTCAATCTCGCCGACCCCAACGGATACTATAATCAAGCTATCGAGTTGTTCGGTGCCGATTTCCAAACGGAGCTATTTTCCGGCCTCACGCTGCGCACCAACTACACCTACTCGGTGCGCGACGGTGCGCACAACCGGGTCGGCGCAACCGGCATCACCGGTGCCAACGCCAACCTGCTTGGCCGCCCTGGCAACCGGCAGACCGTGCGCCAGCCCGAGAGCTGGTTTCAAGCCAACCTGCACCATTCGACCCGTGTCATGGGTATCGGCGTAAAGACCTTGATTGGCTATGAAAACAAGTGGGACGAATTCCAGAACTTGCTGACGGCGACCTCGCCCGCGGGCCTGCTCCCGCAATGGGACCTGAACAATCCGGCCACCTGGACGTTCACGATGCCGACCTTCCCGACGAACTATGCCATCTCGGTGAACACCGGCCGCCGGGTCCGCGCGGAGAGCAAGGCGTTCTTCGTTACCAATCAGCTCTCATTTTTCAACGACCGGGTGCTCACCTTGGCAGGCGTGCGCCGCGACGATGTCTTGGTTTCGGCTTGGAACGTAAACACGCCCAACGTGCCCGCCGCCGTGGATGATTATCCCGTGGCTAACACTCCCCAGGCGGGCATCGTCTTCAAGCCGCATCCCGGAGTGGCAATCTACGCGGCTTATTCGGAATCCTTCATCCCGCAGTTCGCAGGGCAGAAGCAACGACCGGACGGCAGTTGGTTCACGCCGCAACCGTTCACGGGCGAAGGGCTGGACGTGGGCGTGAAGTTTGAACTCTTCAACAGCAAGGTGGCCGGCACCATCACACGCTTCCGCGTCGAGAACACGAACCAGATGCAGCAGTTGCCCAACCAAATCGACCCCGCGACCGGCGATGTCTTCACTCCATGGGTGCAGGACGGCGCTGTGGATCACAGCTCTGGTTGGGAGGTGGACCTGCGCCTTATGCCGCTCGAAAACACACAGGTGGTGTTTGCCTATGGCCACATGAACGCCTACAAGAAGAAGGATGTGGTTACGCCCATCCGGGAAGGTCTGCGTTTGGGTAATGCCCCCGAGAACACCTACTCGGTGTTCGTAAAACAGAACCTCGGGAAAATGGGTGTGTTTGAAAACATCTCCCTGACTGGCGGCGTGCGTTATGTGGACGAGATCGTCGCTGGGGTTGTTCCCGGGGCTTGGCGGATGGACGACTACACTATCGTGACTCTGGGAGCGAACGCCCGTTTCAAGATGGGCAAAGCCAGCTATAATATCGGAATCAACGTCCAAAACGCCTTCGACAAACTCTATCGTCAGGATGTGCACTCATTCGGCCCCCCGCGCAGCATCAACCTGAACTTGGGGGTCGCTTTCTGAATTGATTTTTCAGAAAGCGCGTTCACTCCGCCGCCGGGGATCAAAGCCCCGGCGAGCGGATGAAAGCACGTTCTGTTGCAAGCCGTCGATGCCACACGACCATGAAGTCTTCCACTTACGCCAATCCGGAGATGTGGGCATGAGTCCCGACACTGTCCCGCGACCACCGGATCGGAGTCTCATGCGTCCTTGGAAATGGGAGGGCGAAGTGGCCGGTCTCGTGCAGCGCGCGCCGTCCGCCCCAATTCCCTTGGTCTGCATCGGCAGCTCATCGTTCACCCTGTGGCGGACCTTGGATGCCGACTTGGGCGCCGTCGGCGCGCTCAACCATGGCTTTGGCGGCTGCGAAATATCGGACTGCATGCATTTTTGCCCACAACTGGTCCTGCCCTTCCGGCCGCGACGCGTTCTTTTCTGCGCCGGTGACAACGATTTGGGCAATGGCAAACCGGCCGCGCAGGTGACGGAGGATTACTGCACGTTCTGCCAGATGATCTGGCGCGAATTGCCGCAGGCACGGGTCCTGTTTGTCTCGATCAAACCGAGTCCCGCCCGCTGGTCATTGCTGCCGTTGCAGACGCAGGTTAACGAACATATCCGTGCTTGGGAGAAAACGGAACCGCGCACCGGTTTCATCGATATCCGCCCGGTGATGCTGGATTCTGCCGGCCGACCAAGACCGGAGCTCTACGCGGAGGACGGCTTGCACCTCAGTCCCGCCGGCTATGCGGCTTGGGCGGAGGTGCTGCGTCCGCGGTTGCAGATCGAGCTGGCGGCGGGTTGAACCGGCCGTTCAGGCACGCAAGGCACGCCGGGCCGTGCGTCCTGCGCGGATAACCACGTTCCAGACGAGGCGATGTTCGCGGCCGGCCAGTGTCAGCACAAGAAGACGCAACCGCAGACGTCCCTCGGTGACGTGCACGGCCAGGTGGTCGCGCTTCAGGACAATGCGACCCCAGCCGGTCGCAGTGGAGAAAAAAACGGCATAAGGCCGCGTGCGGACGGAAGGGCCAAACCAAAGCGTCTCCTCCAACGCGGAGTAACGGAAGCCGGAACAGGCCGGGAGCAGGGCGTAGCTGGCCATGGCACGAGCATAGTAGCTGCCACATTCATATTCGTTGTAGGGATTGCGCACACGGCCATCATACCGGCGCCGGACCGCCCTCACGATCTCCAGCCCTTTCCGGAACCGGCCGGTCGCAATCAGATGGGATGCCACCTGATATTCCACCCCGGTCCACACCTCGTCGCAATAGACGAAGGGCAGAGTGGGCCGCCCGCCTCGCGGCCACGAGCAGAGCAACAGGCCGGCCTCGGACCCCATGGCGTAGCCGGGCCGCTGGGTATTGGCATGATCGCGCAGGTCTTTGCGGAAATTGTGCCGGTGAATCGCATCCAACGTGCGGCGCACCCGCTCCGGGTTCAGCGGCAACGGCAGGCCGGCCGCCCAAGCCAGCCACGCACCGAGGACGCCATCGGAAAGGCAACCCGGGCCGTATTGGTATTTGGGACCTTCCGTATCCAGCAAACGCTGCCGTTCGGGATCGGTCCTCGGATCATCGATCAATTGCAGGACGGTCCGGTCACGCACATCGCGATAGCGCACCTGCTGGTGATAATATTCACCGTTGAACAACTTCAGATCTAGCAACCGTGCACCGCGCTCTGCCAGGTCGCCGGACTCACGGGCCATGCGCCGGTCGCCCAAAGCCGACGCCATCGCAGCCATGGCACTCAGGGCGGCGACGTAAATCGTGCCTCCCATGCTGTCCGGCCCCCAGAACTCGATGTCATAGGTGTTGTGATGCGGCTCGACCAGCGACCCCGTGCGATCCGGATCCCAAGTGCGGATGCAGTAGCGCAAGCTGCGTTTGGCGTGCGGATACAGGCGTCGCAGCCATGCCGTGTCGCCGCTGATGTGCCAGTCGCGGTAAAGTTTTATAATGCCGCCCAGTTGTCCGTCCGCGGCGGCGGGACCGTCATGCCGCGCCGGACCATCCGGCAGGGCCGCGCGGAAGCCAACGTGCCCCCTCCGATCCTGCGAACGGAGCAGTTCCTGTTCACGCAGGGTGCGCTCAAGCGCGGGGAAGAGGTGGCATAGGGATTGTGCATAATTCCAAACGTGGGTGCATGACCCCGGGCAGCAGCCCCGATCGGGGAAACAACCTTCCCAACCCCACAGGTTGCCGTTCTCCTGCCGCAGGACGGTGGGTGACTTGAGAATGGCGAGGTTGGCGCTCACGGCATCGAGCACCGCTGGCGGGAGCGTGCTGCCATAAAGCGCGTCGCGAAACACCAGCGTCCTTGCGCGGAGCCGCCCGTAGTGACGACGCACATGCCGTGCCACGGCCGGGGCATCCGGCCACTGTCCCGCATAATATGGCCGCCAAGGAGGAGGCTGGCCCGGCGCCGGCCGGATAACTTCGCCATGAAACGGCCGGCCCGGACCTGACACCACGCCGGCATTTGGAAAATGCCACGCCAAGACGAGCGGGTGGCAGGATTCTGCGTCCGGTGCCAGCCGCCCACGGAACAGCAATGAACCGCCAGAGCGGCCTTGGCGGGATTCATGTGGCGAGCCACTGCAGGCACGGAACCGCCCGGTGGCGACCTCGCGCCAGAGCATAGTCAGCGCGTCGAACCACCCGCCGCGAAACCAGCCCGCCTTGATGACGGCCTCCCCGCCCAACGAAAGCAGGGCCGCGCTGCCAAACGCAGGGTCCAGCGCATGCTCCCGATTCCAATAGTGCACACCCGTCCGGCCGATTGCGGTGGTGCCGGCGCTTTCACCGCGTCCATTGCCGGCGGCGAGGTGCGACAGATGGAAGGAAAATTCATATTGCACGGTCCGGCGCGAACGGTTGCGGAAACGATATTCGAGGATCGCGCAGGGCAGGCCCGAGTTGCGATCATCCAGCGGGATAAAGGGATTGAAGGCCGTGATGCGCGCCGTCACCGGCAGGGCCGGATCCTCGAGGAGGACATGGCCAAAAGGAAACTCCCCCTCAAATACAGCACGCGCAAAGCGGGGCAGCCCTTCGTGGCCGCCCTGCCGGTGCCCCTGGGCTTGCAGACCCTGATCATAGATCCTGCCCGGCGGCAGCGGTCCTTCCACCAGCCGGACCATTGGGTTGCGGCCGGCGATACGCAGCAACGCAAAGGCGGCATCAGCCGGCTCGTTGGCATCGGGCAGCGCCGTGGTGTGCGGACGGTGCCGGATGGAAAAATCCTGCAGGCCGCCATGGCCGTTGAGACATACGTTGCCCGCGCCCAGCCCGCCCACGGGCATGGCAATCTGAGCCAGTTGCGGGGATGCGAACCGGAAAGGGGCATGAAGCGACAAGTCAGGCGGTGGCATGGACAATCAGGGATGGGCCGCGGTTTCGCCCAGCGCATGACGGTGCCGGGCCGCCCGCAGCGTCGAGAGCACCTGGACCTCCCAGAGCGAGTCCGTTTCCCGCAACCCTTCGGGAGCGCGGTCGAGCGCGTGCAGGCGGTCCTGCGCGCCAAGGGCAATGTCGAGCCGCTGCTGCATGAGGGTGATGCGCTGGCTATAGCGCTCGAGGGTCAACCGCAGGAGCTGCCGGTAGGAAGGTTCGACCGCATTGCGAAAGTCCTCCACCGAGCCTTGGTATCGGATAAGGCGATGAATCTCGCGGTCCAATAGTCCAAGCAGCCGGGTGTCGTTCATCAGCCAGAAGGAAAACCCTGGCGGATCGCCGGTGGTGTCGGCGGCAAAGTCCGCGAGCCGTTCATCTGGTTCGACCCCGCGCACGCCCGGCAGCCAGTCACTCAGGGTGGAAAACCGCCGATTACCTTCCTGAGAAGTCAGGAAGTGCAGGAACTCGATGGCGAGGTCCCGGTTGGGCGAGGCGCGGGTAATCGCAAGGCTGGCCATGGGCACGAAATTGCCTTCGGCCATCGTGCCAGCTCCAGATACCCCGCCGACCGGCAGACGGACCACGCCCAGCGGAAAGGCACATTGCTTGAGCAACGTGGTGAACTCGTTGCTGCCGGCCACGTAATAGACGGCGCTTCCCTGCATGAAGGGGAAGGAAGCGTCTGCTGCCCGCATCTGGAAAGCTCCGGGGGAAAGATGCCGGCCGGCCTCGCGCATCTGATGCAGCGCCGTCTGCACCGCGGGCGTGTCCCAATCCCAGCGACCCTGCAGATAGGCGATGATGGCCTCATCGTCCCAGTTCCAGCCCGCGGCCAACGGGTCGAGGTCGCGGTGCAGGGAAACCGTGCAACTGCGCATGATGCTCGTGAGCAATATGCGCGCGCCGGTGCCCGCCGCCGCCAAAGGAATGACATCCTGATCCAGGCCGTGCCGGGTGATTCGATCACAAGCCCGGGCGAGATCCTGCACCGTGCGCGGCGGGCCGGCCGGGCCTAGAATCCTTGCATGCAGGTCGCGGTTGAACACCAACCGCAGCGTCATGATGGAAGCGGGCACCGAATAATGGCCGAGAATGCTTTCGTAGTAGTTGGGTTGTTCGTTGAGGCCGGTCAGAAAGGTGTCGCGCCAAGCGACGTCGGCCAATGGGGTGCCATGATTCTCCGGATTCGGGCGGCGCAGCCACGGCCCAAGCTCCTCCAGGTAGGCCAGCGCGTCATCGGGAGTCAGCCAGCCGGGAGCCTCCACAATGTCCGGAGGCGTCCCTCCCGTGAATTGCGTGTGCAACCAAGGACGGTAGAGCGTGATGGGGACGTCGGTGATTCGCACTTCCACCCCTGGCCGGCTGGCCATGAACTCGCGGGCGATGGTGGCGAAAGCCTCCCGCACGGCGGGATCAATGTTTGTGTGTGCAATCCGTAGAATGCGGGTGTTGCCGGCCCCGGCAGGCGCACCGCCAGTCCCGAATTGCAGCCATGTGACCAGCGCCAGCACCAACAGAGTGCCAAGGACAAGGAGCCTAGGGTTCATGGGGCTGGAGTTGGAGGGCAAGGCACCGGGCAAGGTCGGTGCGACGGTCGGCCGGATAGCGAGCGACGAATTCCCGGAAAAACCGCGCCGCGGTGGCTTCCTCGCCCTTGCGCCGATGATACTCCCCGAGCCGGAACAGCACGTCGGAAAAGGTGTAGTGACTGGCCAGTCCCAGCTCGTAAACAACGAGCAAGTGGGCGCACGCACGATCCTCGTCGTCGAACAAACGCCCCCATGCCAGTGAGGCCGAGAGATGATAAAGCCGGCGGGCGGCGGGCGATCGCAGTAGCCCGCGCACTTCCTCTTCGAAGGTCAACAGCGCTGTCCGACGGGCCTCCATTGGTCCGGGTTGATGTTGAACGACGATGGCTGCATATACGATCGCGCGCTCCGCTTGGGGTGAGTCCGGAAACCTTGTCCAGATCTCGCGGTAGCGCCCGGCCAGCGGGGTGTCGGCCAGTTCGCCGCGGGTTTGGGCGAGGCGGACACGCTGGTAAGCGGCCTCGGCAGCCACGGCGTCATCAAACGGTAGGGCTGAGAGGGCTTCAAGACGGCGGGCGGCTTCGTCAAGCTTGGTGCGGGTCTGCGGAGGCGAGACGATGAGCAGGAGCGCTCCGGCCAATTCCGCGCTGCGTGAGTTGTCTTCCGGGCGGGTTTGTTTGAGCAGGTTTTCTCCGGAGCGGAACTGAAACCCTGCTGCCCCGACCAAGGCCTGCACGGTGCTCTCATCCGGAAGTTGGCCGGTCGGCAGCGAAGCAACCGCCGTGTGTGCGGATAGCACGCAAGCCAAGACAGGGATAAACACGGGAGGTCGGCCGGTCACGGGGCGGGGATGGTCGCAAGGCTGGGCGCAATGACACCCGGAGCAATGATGGAACAGGTCATCAACGGTCAGGTGGCGAGAAAACCGCCGTCCACCGGCAGGGCCGCGCCGGTTATCATGGCGGCGGAGGGACCAAGCAGAAATTCCACGACGGCGGCAACCTCCCACGGCCGGGCAAACCGGCCCAGCGGAATCCGCGCCAGCATGGGACCGCTCTTTGCCGGGTCTCCCCAGGCCATTTCGGCCATCGGCGTGAGGGTGACGGTGGGATTGACCGCATTGACGCGAATGCCGTGCGCACCGAGTTCAAGGGCCATCACTCGGGTGAGGGCGTCAAGCGCGCCTTTCGATGCGCAATAAACCGCATGTGCGGGCAAAGCGGCCTGAGATGCCTGACTGGAGAGATTGACGATTGCCCCACGATGGCCGCGGACGATCCAACGCCGGACAACCGCCTGCGAAACAGACAGCACGGCACGGACATTGACCGCCATCGTGCGGTCGAAGGCCTCGGCGGTGCAGTCGAGAAACGTTTGGGGGATGGAGATGCCGGCATTGTTTACCAAATGATCAATGTCGCCCATGGTCCCGACAAGAGCGGCGACAGCACTAGGATCTGAGAGGTCGGCCACATGGGTTTCACAGGTAATTTCCCGGCCGAGGGTGGCGAGGTCGGCCGCAGTGCGGCTGACGGCGACGATCCGCGCGCCCGCGGCGGCGAGATGCCGGGCGATGGCGCGGCCGATGCCCTTGCCTGCACCGGTGACGAGGATACGTTGGCCGGTAAATTCAGATTTCATGGCAGTTCGATCTGGATTTTGACGGTGGCAGGTTTGGGGCTGGCCGCATAATCAAACGCTGCCGAGGAGTCACCGAAGGGAAAGCGGTCTGTGATCAGTGAGCGGACGTTCAGCGCGCCGATTTCCATCAGGGCGAGGGCGCGCGGGAACATGTGCGCGTAGCGAAAGACCGTTTCGATGCGCGCTTCTTTCACTTGGGCCGCCACCACGTCGATGGGCACGGGGGCGCCTGGCATGCCGATCAACGTCACGGCCCCACCCGGTGCCAGCGCTGCCAGAGCATCGGACAGGGCCGCCCCATGACCCGATGCCTCGAACACATGGTCCGCCCCCCAGCCGTCTGTCGCCTGACGCACCACGCCGGCGAGATTCTCATGGCGCACATCCACGGGAGTGACAGGGCCAAGCCCGGCGGCCAAGCTGAGCCTTTCGGGAACCACGTCGGAGACAAAAATCCGGCTGCAACCGCCTGCCAGCGCTGCGAGCGCGGTCAGCAAACCGATCGGGCCGGCTCCGATCACCACCGCCACGTCCCCCGGCCTGACCCGGGCCTTGTTGACCGCGTGCATCCCGACTGCAAGCGGCTCGACCATCGCGCCCTCGGCAAAAGAGACATTGTCCGGCAAACGGAATGTAAAGGCGGCCGGATGCACCACGGTCGGGCGCAGACAACCATGGACGGGAGGCGTGGCCCAGAAGCGCACGGCGGGATCGAGGTTGTAGCGACCGAGGCGGGCCGCGCGGCTGCCGGCATCCGGAATGCCGGGTTCCATGCAGACCCGGTCCCCCACGCGCAGGTGGGGCACCGCGCGTCCGACCTCGACGACGGTGCCGGCGGCCTCATGCCCGAGCACCAGCGGCTCCCGCACCACGAACGGCCCGATCGCGCCATGCCGATAGTAATGCACATCGCTGCCGCACACCCCGACGGTGTGGATGCGGATGCGCACATCGTGCGGTCCGGGCTCCTCGGCGAGCGCAATCTCGCGGAGGCGCAGCACATGTTTTTGTTCGAGGACGACGGCGAGCATGGGGGTGGCCGGGTAACGAGCCGGCCGGCAGGCCATCTCTCCGGGCCGGAAGAAAGGAGACAACGGCCCGGATGGTGGACAAGTTGACCCTGCGGGCCGTCAGTCACTCCAGACGAAGAGGCAGCCCATCGCCGAAGCACGGCTGGTGCGGAGCATCTCGTAGGCTTCCGCGGCGGCAGCCGGTGCGAACCGGTGCGTGATGAGCGGCCGCACGTTCATGCGGCCCTGCGTCAGCAGATGCAGGAAGAATTCCTCCATGCGCCGGCCGGTCCAGAGGCCGCGGGTCGGCGATTGCACGGGGGCCTGGCTGTCGTGGGCGCCAACGAGATGCAGGCCGCGCGTGACGAGATCGGGGGTGAGGGTCTGGAGGTGGGGCCGGCCGGTGTCGCCGAGCACCACGACGGTGCCGGCATCGCGGACTAGCGGGAGAAGGGTAGGCAGCACGGCGTGGTGGCCGGTGACGTCGTAGGCGACATCGGCGCGGAACCCGTCGTTTGCGCTCCGCACGGCGGCGAGGGCGTCCGCAGCGGAGCCGGCAAAAGGTTGCACGGTCGGGAGACCGGCGAGAAAGGCCAAGCGGGCGGGCGCGGGGTCGAGGGCGAGGATGGTGCGTGCGCCTGCTAGAGCGACATATTGTGCAACGAGCTGACCGAGCAATCCGAGGCCGGCGATCACCACGGTGTCGCCGAGCTGGTGGCCGGCGGCGCGCACGCCGATCTGGGTGATCCGGCCCAGCCCCAGCCACACGGCTTCCTCGTCGGCGACGGCCGCCGGCACGGGGACGGCGCGGTCGGCCGACACGGTGACATGACTGGCATGAGGTGCGCGGGTGGCAGCGCGGTCGCCGGGAGACCAGCCGGTGACACCAGGCCCGACGGCCTCCACGACACCACAGTGCAAGTAGCCGGGGTGAAACGGATATTTGACCCAATGGGCGAAGTGGGTGCCGGCGGCGAAGTCGCGCGCATAAATGCGGCCTTCCGTGCCGGTGCTGATGAGCGTGCGTGTGGTGCGGAGGAGCAGTTCGCCGGGTTGTGGTGCGGGGAGCGAGTCGGTGGCGAGGCAGACCTGGCCGGGGCCGGGAAACTTTAGGGCGGTGCGCTGCATTGGTCAGCGAAGGAAGGCGCCGCAGGCGCGGAGGCGCTGGCGCAGAAGGCCGATGTTGATGGCGTGAACGTCGCCCGCGGTGGCGGCGGCGAGAGCGGCGGCGAGACCGGCGGCCTCGCCCATGGCGAGACAGGCGGGCATGATGCGCACGCTGCCCTGCACGATCTGCTCGCAGGAAACCGAGCGGCCCGCGACGAGCACGTTGCGCAGATCGCGCGGAGTGAGACAGCGGTAGGGGATGCCGTGGGACTCGCCGGGCTGATAGCGCAGGCTGGCCTGATCCCACGCCTGCCATTTTTCGGGGGAGTTGGCCAGTTCGGCGGCGGCCCAATGGACATCAAGGAAGTAGCAGTTGCGGGCGATCTCGTCAGGGAAGTCGCGCCGGGCGAGATAGTCGTCGAGACTGAGCACATAGTCACCGACGATGCGGCGGGTTTCGCGAACGCCCAGCAGCGCCCCGGTGGCGGCGAGGAAGGCGTTGCCGAAGGCGGCGGGGTGAAACTCGGCGAGGGCGTCGCGGTATTGCCGCGCCATGCGGCGGCCCTGCATCAGGGCGGTGGAAACGGAGGCCGGATCGGTGTTGTCCACCCGGAAAAGGTGGCCGGCGTTGAAGCCCACTGCGCCCGGGCCGATGAGGTTGTTGCAGAGATGGGCGTCGGGAATGAGCGGGTAGCGTTTCGACTCGAGGATGCGATAGACCGGACTGGCGGCGTTCCCGCCGTGCAGCTTGGGACCGTTGAGATAGGCGTAGTCGTCAACATTGGTCAGCACGAAGCAGTGGGTGGCGGGCATCAGGTTGCCGCCGCCGGCATCGCCTTGGTGAAACCGGGCGCCGGCCCAGGCGGCGAGGTCGGCGTCGCCGGAGCAATCGACAAAGACCTTGGCCCGCAGCGCGCTGAGACCGTGTTTGTTGGCGACCAACACATGGGTGACGGTGCCGTCGGCGGTGCGCTCGACGGCGGCCAGCACGGTGTGGAAGAGGACGGTCGCGCCGGCTGCGGTCACCACGTCGTCGTAGATCTGCTTGAGACGCTCGCTGTCGATGGGCACCCAGTCCACATGTTTCGCGCTGATGTGGGGCAGGGCGGCTTTGGCGGTGCGGAAGATCTGCTCGGCGAGGCCGCGATAGACAATCTGGGTGCCGTCAGAAAACGGGGTCCAGGCCGGCACGAGGGCGGCGGTGCCCATGCCGCCGAGCGCTCCGGTGGCCTCGACCAGGAGCGTGCGCGCGCCCTCGCGCGCGGCGGCGGTGGCGGCGGCACAGCCGGCCGGCCCGCCACCGATGACCACAACATCCCACTCGCCGGCGACGGGGAGCGCGGGACGGTGGAAGGCTACCGTGGAGGTGTTCATGCGGGCGGCGGCAGGGCGGCGGGAAAAGCCGCGGCGCGGTGGCGGCGGAGAGGCATCATCCATCGGGCAACCGCCGGCGGTCCGGTTCAAACGTGACTTTGCTGGACAAGTTGACGCGGAGCGATTGGCGATTGTCGTCGCGGAGTATCGGAGGTGAAGTGCGGGTGCCGCAGCCATGAAGATCAGCGCGAGTATCAGGGTGGGTTTGGCCATGACCGCCGTATGGGGGACGGTGGCCTCCGCCGCGGACGGCGCGGCCGCGCCGGATTCGGTCGAGGTGGCCACGCGCGACGGGGTGCTGGCGGGCGAGCGTGGCGCCGTGCTCGCGTTTCGGGGCATTCCCTTTGCCGCGCCGCCGGTGGGTCCGCTGCGGTGGAAACCGCCGCAGCCGGTGGCGGGTTGGAGCGGCGTGCGGCCGGCAATAGCTTTCGGCCCCGACGCGATGCAGCACACCCGTCGCCGCCCGGTGAGCGAGGACTGTCTGTATCTGAATGTGTGGACGCCAACGCTGCAGCCGTCGCGTCCGCTGCCCGTGATGGTGTGGATCCACGGAGGCGGATTCACCGATGGCGCCGGCTCGGTGCCGATGTTCGACGGCGCGGGATTCGCCGGTCGGGGCGTGGTGCTGGTGACCATCAACTACCGGCTCGGCCTGTTTGGCTTTCTCGCGCATCCGGGGCTGACGCAAGAGTCGCCGGACCGGGTGTCGGGCAACTACGGGCTGCAGGATCAGATCGCGGCGCTGCGGTGGGTGCAGGACAACATCGCCCGGTTTGGCGGCGATCCGGACTGCGTGACCGTGTTCGGGCAGTCGGCCGGGGCCTACAGCGTGTCGTTGCTGCTGACCTCGCCGTGGGCGGAGGGGCTGTTTCACCGCGCCATCCTGCAAAGTCCGGGCTCGCTGCGGCCGCTCCCGACGCTAGCGGAAGCGGAACAGGCGGGTGCCGCGTTGGAGTGCGACGTGGAGCGCCTGCGTGCGATGACGGCGGGGGAGATACTGGAACTGCAGGCGCGGCTTATGGCTGCGCAGGAGCCGGCCCTGTTGCAACCCCGGCCGCTCGGTCCGGTCCATGACGGCCGGATAGTGCCTTGGCCGGATGAAGGTGTGGCGGCAACGCACGGCCGGTTGCGGGCGGTGGATACGGTGATCGGCACCTGCGCAGACGAGGGCGTGGGGTTCGTGAAGGGCTGGGCCATCGACGATCAGAAGGCCTACGGGGAGTTTTTGCGGAGGCAGTTCGGCCCGCGGGTGCGGGAAGTGTTTGCGCACTATCCGGTGCGGCGCGACCGGGAGGTGAAGGTGGCGCTCGCGGCGTTCCACGGGGATTTACATTACCTGCATGGCACGCGCGTGATGGCGCGGGCGCTGGCCGGGGGCGAGGCGCAGGTATTTCGCTACCATTTCGTGCGCCACTGGCAGGGGGGAGAAGCCGCGCCGACACACGGGGACGAGATTGCGTATGTGTTCGGGCACCTCGCGCAGGAATCGCAGGGACCGCAAGGATTTGCCGGCGACAAGACGCGGGATGATGAGCTGTCCGAAGCAATGCAGGCGGCGTGGGTGCGATTTGCCACGACGGGGAACCCGAACGGCGGTGGACTGCCACACTGGCCGTCCGTCGGGGCGGAGGGGGACCTGTATCTGGAGATTGGCGATGCCGTGCGCGCCGCCGCGGGGCTGCGGGCGGAGAAGGTGGCGTTTTGCGGCGGACTGCGGCGCTGGCGCGGTCCGGAGCTTTCGGACGCAAGCCCCTGAAACTCGCGCGCCGCCGGCCGCTCCGGTAGAAAAGTCAACGTGTCCAATCCGGCAGGACTTGTCCGGGCCCCCTGGCGATGCCCGCATGGGAACATGCGCAAGAATGTGCGGAGCACAGGCCTTCTTCACCCCGCTGGCAGGAATGTGGCTTGATGAAGCCATCCAGCACAATGCCCCGCCACCGGCGGCCGGCGGCCCGTCGCGGCTGCCTGTTCGGTGTGGCCTACTATCCGGAGCACTGGGCCGAGAATGAGCGGCGGCGTGACCTCCGGCTCATGCGGCGCACGGGCATCAACGTTGTGCGCATGGGTGAGTTTGCGTGGGATGTGTGGGAGCCTGCGCCCGGCAGGTTTGATTTCTCCCTCTTCGACGAGACTATCGCCGCATTGGGTCGCGCGGGGATCCGGACTTTGCTCGGCACGCCTACCGCTGCGCCTCCACGCTGGCTGACCCTCGCCCATCCCGAGATTCTGCGCGAAACCGCGACCGGCCACGTCATCGGTCATGGCGCACGCCAGCACGCCAACCTGGCCCATCCGGAATTTCGCTCCGCCTGCCGGCGCGTCGTCACGGCACTGGCGACGCACTATGCACACAATCCTCAAGTGATTGGTTGGCAGATCGACAACGAGCTGCACTGCATCGGCTCCACGGATTTTTCCGCCGAGACGGAGCGCCAGTTTCAGGATTGGTTGCGCCGGCGTTATCGTCGCATCGATACGCTCAACCGGCGCTGGGGCACGCGCTTTTCCGCCGGGACCTACGGTGCGTTCGACGAGGTTCCACTGCCGATTCGGAACCGGCCCGACGGTCTCGCCCCGCATCCGGCCCACCTGCTGGATTTCCACCGGTTCACCAGCGATGTTGCCTGCCAATTCTGCCATGAACAGGCCTCTCTCCTGCGTGCGGCCAATCCCCGCTGGCTGGTCTTTCACAACGGGCTCTTCCCGCATCTCGACTATTGGAAACTCTCCGCCGGACTGGATACACTGGGCGTTGATCTCTATCCGGGCTTCGGGGGAGCTGAGCCGGCGGCACAGCTTGCCTGGGGTTCGTTCAAGCTCGAGCTCTGCCGCGCCCACAGCGGCTCCTTCTTGGTGCCCGAACTGGCCTCCGGTGCCGGCGGCACGCGTGACTTCCTGCTCGAGACACCGGAACCTGGGCGGATGCGTCTGTGGGCGTGGCATGCCGTGGCGCATGGTGCCGACGGCATTGTGCACTTCCGGTGGCGCACCATCCGTTTCGGCCAGGAAATTTACTGGCGGGGGGTGCTCGATCACGACTCCGTCCCGCGTCGCCGGTGGCGCGAATTGCGCCGCACGGCCGGCGAAATCGCATCCGTTACGGCCGCGCTCGCCGGCACCGTGCGCGATGTGCGTTGCGGCATTCTGGTGGATTTTGAGGCCGATGAATCGCATGCCGCCGTGCTGGGACGTTATCCCGCGCCGCGGCACCAAGCCGAGCATCTGCTCGCCGAACTGCTGGCCCGGCACCAACTCGCGGGCCTCGTGCATGCGCGTGACCGGTTCGATGGTCTCGACACCCTTGTCCTGCCGTCGTTCGGACACGTTGACGCGGAACTGGCGCGCAAATTGCGGCGTTTTGTCCGGCGTGGCGGCATACTCCTCTGCACGGCCGGCACGGGTGTGCGCACCGTCGACAACCAGGCGCTGGGAATCACGCCGCCCGGTCCCTTGCGCAGCCTGCTGGGCGTCACCATTGAGGAATGCGGGGGATTTCGCGTTCCACGGTTGGAAATCGCGATGCCTGACGGTTGCGCCATGCCCGCGCCGGCCGGTTACGAGATCCTCCGGCCGATCGGTTCCGCGGTGGTGGCGCGATGGCGCGACTTGCAGGCAGCGACCGTCGGGACTCAACCCCATCCGGCCCACGGTGAGCCGGCGCTCGCTTGCCGCACTCTGGGCCGCGGCCGGGCTTTGACACTGGGGACGTGGATCTCCTCGGAAAACGCGGGCGCAGTCGCTGCATTGATCCTCCACCGGCCTTTGGTGGAGGCCGGCCCGATGGTGGCCGTCTCCCGGCGGATCGCCCGCAGCCGGGTTGTGTGGTTTCTGCTCAATCACGACGCCCGGCCACAGTCCGTCGCCGGCCTGCCTCCCGGCCGCGACCTGCTGACCGGCCGGCATTGTGACGGCCGGCTCCGCCTGCCGCCCTACGGCGTGGCCTTGCTGCGCTCAGGCCGTTCCCTCCCATGAATTCCACCCCGCCCAATGTCATCTGGATCTTCGGCGACCAGCACCGTGCACAGTCGTGGAGCGGCGCGGGCGATCCCAACCTTGCCACACCCAATCTGGACCGCATGGCGGCCGAGGGCATCGTGTTTCGCCGAGCGCTCTCGACCTATCCGCTTTGCTGTCCCGCCCGCGCCGCCCTGCTCACCGGCCTGCACCCGCATCAGACGACAGTCCGCGGCCACGAACAGCCGCTCGATCCCGCGCAGCCGACCGTGGCGCATGCCTTCCGTGCCGCCGGCTACCACACCGCCTGGTTTGGCAAGTGGCATCTCGACGGCTTCCGCGAGAGCGATGGCCGCGCCGCCTTCCATGTCGTCGGTCGCGAACGGCGCGGTGGTTTCGACGAGTGGCTGGGCTACGACAATAACAACAGCCCGTGGGACTGCTGGGCGCATGGTCACGGACCCCGGGGAGAAATCCCACCATATCACCTCGACGGCTATGAGACCGACGCGTTTACCACCCGCCTGCTCGGATATCTGCAGGAGCGCAAAAGCGCCGCCGCGCCGTTCTTCGCCGTGCTCTCGCTCCAGCCGCCGCACAACCCCTATGCCGCGCCGGAAGAATGGATGCGACGGCACACTCCCGCCCGCGTGGTGTTGCGGCCCAACGTGCCCGATGTGCCCCGCATCACCGATCGGGCCCGCCGTGAACTCGCCGGCTACCATGCGATGATCGAAAACCTTGACTGGAATGTGGGGCGGATCCGCACGGCGCTGGCCGATCTGGGTCTCGCACGAAACACCATCCTCGTCTTTTTCAGCGACCACGGCGACATGCACGGTTCCCATGGCCAGTTCCTTAAAACCTGCCCGTGGGAGGAAAGCATCCGCGTGCCCTGTATTATCGCCGGCGAGAGCCCCTACTACGACCGCCGGCAGGGAGTGTGCGATGATCTTGTGACTCTCACCGACCTGGCTCCGACCACATTGGGCCTGTGCGGGCTTGAGGTGCCGGCAACAATGACAGGCTATGACTATTCGTTCCGCTGGCGGCCCGATCGCAGGCCCAAGGACGGGCTGCCGGACGCCGCAGTGCTGCAATGTCTTGAGCCCACGCTGCATCCGGACAGCGTGGACCGGCCCTGGCGGGGTATAGTGACACGCGATGGCTGGAAATACGTCGTGCTCGAGCACCAGCCATGGCTGCTCTTCAACCTGACGGACGATCCATTCGAGCGGGTCAATCTCGCGCACAACTCCGTGCACTGGCAGGAGCGGAACCGTTTGCACAACCTGCTGCGCGCCCAGCTCGACTCCGCGGGCGATGTCTTCAGGCTGCCCGACGACCCTACGTTTTCCTCCCCGTGAAGCCATTCTTGCTTCTCTGCGGCCTGCTCTTGTCTGCCGGCGCGACGGCCACAGAAACGCCCCAGACTGCCGGTCGGATTGAGCTGCAGGTGCCTTACGCTTTCGACTATCTCATCGCCTTGCCGGAAGGTTATACCGACGAGCCGGACCGTCGCTGGCCGTTGCTGGTTTTTCTGCACGGCGCCGGTGAACGCGGGCGCGATCTCTCCCGCGTGGCGCGTCACGGTCCGCCCGCGTTGATCGCGGCCGGCCGGCGGTTTCCCGCCATCGTATTGTCGCCCCAGTGCCCCGACGATACTTGGTGGAACCTGCCGGCGGTCGAGACCCTGATTGATGAGCTGGCGCGAAAACTACGCGTGGATCAGAACCGGATATATCTCACGGGCCTGAGCATGGGCGGCTACGCCGTCTGGTCGCTGGCCCAGCGAAGGCCGGATTACTACGCCGCCGTGGTGCCGATCTGCGGCGGCGGAGATCCGCGGTGGGCTCCGCGGCTCCGCGACCAGCCGCTCTGGGCTTTCCACGGCGCGCGGGACGAGGCCGTGCTGCCACGTGAATCGCAGAAAATGATCGAGGCCATCCGTGCGGCGGGCGGCAGGCCGCACTTCACCCTTTATCCCGAGGCCGGCCACGACGCCTGGACCGCCGCCTACGGTGATGAAGCGTTGTGGGGATGGCTCTTCGCCCAACACCGGGGGAACCCCGCCTCACCCTGAGGCGGCAATTCCATGCACTGCAGGATCAGAGGAACTCCAGCTTCGGTTCGGTCAGGGGCGGGCCAACCACGCGAAGCGACCGTCCCTCCGACCACGTCACATCGGTGAACACCGTCTTCGGGTTCGCCGGGATGCCGGTCTCGCCCCGGTTCAACTGGCCGATGAGCAAGTCCACGGCGGCGGCGCCCAACCGCCGCGGTTGGTGGTCCACACAGCAAAACCCCTCGGGCGCCACCGTGCGCGATGTCGCCACCACCCCGATGTCTTGTGGCACGTCCAGTTTCTCCGCGCGAATCCAGTCGGCCTGAACACGGTTGGTGAGGATCACCGCCTCGGGCCGGTGTCGGCGCAGCCAGCGGACGAACGCGGCACGCGGGGCGCCGGCCAACTCGAGCACGGGCACGGGCCGGCTGCGCGGCAACCGGCTCTGGAACCATTCGAAGGGTGCCGAGAGATTGAAGCGCGCCAGCGGGTCCATTCTCTTTTCCAATGCGAAACCGATGCGCCGATAGCCGCGGTTGGCCAGTTGCTGGAGACAGACGAGCATGGCCTGCTGGTGATGGGGCACAGCGCGTGTAAGACGCGGCTCGACCAGCGAATAGCCGGCGGTCACGGCCGTGAAGTGCTCCCAGTCAAGCTGCACCCCGCGGCGCTCGGGCAGCGGGGCGATGAGCAGTGCGCTGATACCCCGCGCACGGATGATGTCGCTCAGGCGTCGCGCGCTCATGCCGGGCTCCTTCATCCAGAGCTCGTCCACCGCATAACCTAGGGCTTCCGCGCGCTCACGCGCGCCGGCCAGCCACTCCGCATGGTAGGGCACCGAACGCGCGGGCTGGGGTTCGGCGAAGCCGTGCAGGATGCCGAGCGTGGCCCGGGCCTGCATCGGACCGGTTGCCCGCACCGAGCGCATCATGTGAGAAAACATCGGATTGGGCCGGTAGTTCAGCGCACGGGCGGCGGCCAACACGAGTTCGCGGGTCTCGGCCGGAATGCGCGGGCTTTCCCGCAGTGCCAGGGAAACCGCGGATTTGGAAAGGCCGGTCCGGGCCGCTATGTCGCGGATGGTCGCCATGGGGTCAACTTGTCCAGCTAGAATCCGTTGTTGGCCCGGCGGGCATCAAGCCATTTCTCGGCCGGTCAACACACCCGGGCCGCCTTCGGGGCTGAGATGGGTGGCGTTCCAAGACTCCATCATGCATCAGAACACGTATCCGCAAAGTTTCGCCTGGGGTGCCGCGACTTCGGCCTATCAGATCGAAGGCGCCTGGGCTGCCGACGGGAAGGGCGAGTCCATTTGGGATGCGTTCTGCAGGCGCGAGAGCGTGACCTTTGCGGGACACGACGGCCGGATAGCCTGCGATCATTACAGGCGCAGTGAGGAAGATGTCGGGCTCATGCGGGAGATCGGCCTCAACGCCTACCGGTTTTCAATCGCTTGGCCGCGGATTCTGCCGGACGGCACTGGTGCCATCAATTCGCGCGGACTGGACTTCTACGACCGACTGGTGGATGCCTTGCTGGCCGCGGGTATCCAGCCATGGGCCACCCTTTACCACTGGGATCTACCGCTGACGCTTTGCCATCGTGGTGGCTGGTTGAATGCGGAGAGCCCGCAGTGGTTTGCCGACTACACGCAGGCTGTGGTGACACGTCTCGGCGACCGGGTGCGACATTGGATCACCCTGAACGAGCCGCAGTGCTTTATTGGACTCGGCCTGCTCAACGGCCTCCATGCCCCGGGGCTCAAACTGGACTGGCCCGATGTCCTGCGTGCGGGACATCACGCCCTGTTGGCCCATGGCCGGGCCGTGCAGGTGCTGCGGGCCGCCGGGGGTGATCGCTTTAAAATTGGCTGGGCGCCGGTCGGCGGTGCGCGTGTCCCGGCCACCAACTCACCGGCGGACATTGCCGCCGCCCGGCAGGCGATGTTCGCCATCACGGAGCGGAGCATCTGGGCGACGACTTGGTGGGCCGATCCCGTGATGCTCGGACGTTATCCGGAGGACGGCCTGCGGATTTTTGGTGCCGCCGCCTCTGCACACTCGGAGGAAGAGATGCGGATCATCTCCACGCCCGTGGATTTCTACGGCACCAACGTCTATTCCGCCCAGATCGTCGCGGCGGGACCGGACGGTTGTCCGCGTCAGATCCCGCCACCTCCCGGCGTGCCGATGAACATGTATTATTGGCCGGTTTTGTTTGATGCGCTGCACTGGTGTGTCCGGTTTTTGCACGAACGCTACGGCAAGCCGGTGGTGGTGACTGAAAACGGCACTTCAAGTATGGACTGGGTGAATGCCGACGGCCGCGTGCAGGACCCGCAGCGGATAGATTACCTGCGCCGGCAGTTGCAGGGACTGGCTTCGGCCATGCAGGCCGGTGTGCCGGTCGAGGGTTTCTTCGTGTGGTCGCTGCTCGACAATTTCGAATGGCATGAAGGCTACCGGCAGCGTTTCGGCCTCATCCATGTGGATTTCGAAACGGGCCGCCGCACCCTCAAGGATTCAGCGCTGTGGTATCGCGACTTTATTTCGGGAAAATCCCGCTGACGAACGTCGGGGGGACAAATTAGGCGGATCCGGTTAAAACCTTAATCTTTGGTCGTCCGAGGTTGGTGCCAATGGTGTTAATGGGCGGGAGCCTCACCGGTCGGGCTGGGCTTGATTAGCATCAAGGCAACCTCCCGATTAGGGATTGATTGGCCATTTATCCCTCTGGGTGGAAAATATTTCGACCAATTAGCACCAAGGATTTCACATCATCGTCTAGCCGGGGGCACCAGCCGGATGGGGATTTGCCGCTTGCCGGGGTGCGGCGGCGGGACAATTTTCCCGGACGGTATGCCCAACACTTTTGGCAAACTCTTCACCATCTCGACCTGGGGCGAAAGCCATGGGCCGGCCGTGGGCGTGGTCGTGGACGGCTGTCCGCCGAACCTGCCTCTCACCCCGGCAGAGATCCAAGTGGAGCTGGACCGGCGCCGGCCGGGGCAGAGCGACATTGTGACCCCGCGGAAGGAGGCGGATGTGCTGGAAATTCTGTCCGGTGTGCATGAAGGCAAAACCACCGGCACGCCGATTTCCCTCCTGGTGCGCAACACCGATGCCCGGCCTTCCGCCTACACGGAAATGCAGGAGAAATACCGGCCGTCGCATGCGGACTACACTTATCAGGCGAAATTCGGCCATCGCGACCCACGCGGTGGCGGGCGCAGTTCGGCCCGCGAGACGATCGGTCGGGTGGCGGCCGGGGTCATCGCCAAGAAAATCCTCGCACATGCCGGCCAGGTGGAACTGCGCGCCTATCTCACCCAGGTGCACGATATCGCGATGCCGCCGCGCGACACGCTGCCGGCGCTCGCCGAAGTTGAGGCCACGCCGGTGCGCTGCCCGCATCCCGAAACGGCGGCCAGGATGATCGAGCGCATCAAGGCCGTGCGCAGCGCAGGCGACTCGGTCGGCGGGGTCATCGAGTGCCGCGTGCAGGGCCTGCCCGTCGGGCTGGGCGAGCCGGTGTTTGACCGGCTGGAGGCGGATCTGGCGAAGGCGATGCTTTCGCTGCCCGCGACGAAGGGTTTTGAAGTCGGCAGCGGTTTTGCGGGCGCGTTGCTCAAGGGCTCGGAACACAATGACGCTTTCGAAATGCGCGCCGGCCGGGTGCGCACGGCCACCAACCGCTCCGGTGGCGTGCAGGGCGGCATCAGCAACGGCGAGGATCTCGTCTTTCGGGTGGCCTTCAAACCCACCGCCACGATCCTGCAGACGCAAAAGACCGTGGATGTGCACGGTCAGGACACCGAGCTGCTGGCCCGGGGCCGGCACGATCCCTGTGTGGTGCCGCGCGCGGTGCCGATCGTGGAGGCCATGGCCGCGCTTGTGCTGGTGGACCACTGGATGCGGCACGCCGCGCAGAACCAAACCTTCAAATTCTGATGTCCGGACAAAAGCCGCTCATATACCTCGTCCTGGGTGCCGCCGGTTCGGGCCGGCGGGAGGTGGTGGGCAATCTCGTGGCGGACGGTCTGGAAGCGGGGTGCGAACGTGCGCTGGTGTTGCTGGCCGCCGACGAGGCGTCCGATCCGGCGGATGCCGGCCTGCCGGCGACGGCCCGCTGGTCGTGGAATGAGGACCGCAGCCTGAACCTGCCGGGGCTCGGGGATGCGACGCACGTTTTCCTCGTGGCCGACGGGCGGGCCAACCCCGTGGATTTCATCGAGGCGGCCAAGGCCTGGCTGCCGCTTTCCGGCGGCGAACTGGCCCGCATCCTGTGCGTGGTGCATTGCCAACTGGCGGAGAAACATCCGGCTTTGCTCGCATGGTATGAGGCCTGCGCCCATTTTTCCGATGTGCTGCTGCTCAACCGTCGCGAAGGTGTGGCGAACAAATGGCTCTCGACCTTCCAGAACCGGTTTCGCGAGCAATTTTTTCCGTTCCTGATCGAACTGGTGAAGGCCGGTCAGGTGAAAAACCCGGCCGTGATCCTCGAGCCGCAGGCACGGCGAATGTCTCACGTCTTCGATGAGGAGCCGAATTGGGTGATCGCCGGCACCACCACCGAGGCGGATGACGAGGAGACGGAAGACGGGGCTGAGGATGTCGAGATCGTGCCCGAGGCAGATCCTTACCTTGAGCAGCGCGCGGGCGGGCGGCGCGTCAAAGAGATCCCCGATATCCGGAAATTTCTGGAGCAACCCTGACCTTGCGCGCGGCCGGTCACTTGGCCGCGGCGACGGCGGCGACGAAGGCCTTGGCCTTGGCGGTGATGGCGGCCCAGTTTTTTTCCTTCAATGCCTTGGCCTCGACCAGCGAGCTGCCGGCCGCGGTGGCGAAGGCGCCGGCCTTGAGGAAGTCACCCACGTTGGCCTCGTTGACGCCGCCGGTGGGCAGGAGCTCGATGTGCGGCAGCGGAGCCTTGACGGACTTGATGTAGGCCGGGCCAAAAAACTCGGCCGGGAAAACCTTGGCGGCATCGGCCCCGGCTTCCCAAGCGTTGACGATCTCGGTCGGCGTGAAGGCGCCGCTGAAGATCGGGACACTGTAGCGCTGGCACAGCGTGATGACATCGGGCCGCAGGGCGGGGGTGACAATGAACTTGGCACCGGCGAGGATGCCGGCGCGGGCGGTCTCGGCGTCGAGCACGGTGCCGAGGCCGAAGAGAAAGTCGGGCAGCTCCGCGGTGGCCTTTTCCAGCATGCGGATGGCGCCGGGAGTGGTCATCGTGAGCTCGATGCTCGTCAGCCCGCCGGCGGCGAGCGCCTTGGCGCAGTCGAGCAGGCCGTCGGGGTTGTCGGCCCGGATGAGGGCGACGACTTTTTCAGCGCGGATTTTCGAGAGGATGGCTTCCTTTTTCATGGGAAATGGCAGTGTGGCCGGGCGCAGGATGGAGGGAAATCAATTTTCTTGCGCCAAGGCGGTGGGGCGTATGTTTTTTCCCTCCCGTCACGCCCAGGTGGTGGAATTGGTAGACACGCAGGTCTCAGAAGCCTGTGCCTTAACAGCATGGGGGTTCGAGTCCCCCCTTGGGCACCATCTTTGCCGGGCGAGGGTGGACATCGGGTTTGTCGGGGAAGGATTCAGCCGGCCTTGCCGCCGCCCTTTGCCCCGCTGGCCAGCAGGGTTTCGAAATACGGGGCCTGCTCCTCGCGGGCGACGGCGGTCACCTCGACCTTGGTGAAGCCGGCTTTTTTCAGGAAACCGTGCAGGGCGCTTTCCTTGAAGCCGAGCCAGACGTCGGCGTAGAGGTCGCGGGCTTTTTCGAAGGTGTGTTCGTTGAGGTCGAGGATCAGGAGCTGGCCGCCGGGCTTGAGGATGCGAAAGGCCTCGTTGACGGCGGCCTGGGGATGCTGGGCGTGATGGAGGGCCTGACTTAGGATGGCGAGATCCACCGAGCGATCGGGCAGCGGCACCTTTTCGATGTCACCCAGCTTGTAGGCGAGGTTGCCAAGGTCGTTCTTCTTCGCGAGGGCGGTGCCGACCTCCACCATCCGGGGGGAATTGTCGATGCACCACACCTGCTGCGCGCGGCGGGCGAGAAGCTGGGAGACGAGGCCTTCGCCCGCGCCGAGGTCGGCGATCGTGATGGCGGGCGTGAGACGCAAGGCGAGATGGCCGATGGCCTCCCAGGAACGGCCGGGACAGTAGTTCTTCCCGAGCCGGCCGGCGATGAGGTTGAAATACTGTTCCTGGGTGCGGCGACGCTTTTGCAGGATACGGTCGAGGTTGTCGCGATCCTCGCCGAGGGCGGGTTGTTCCGCGATGGCCTCAAGGGCGGCCTTCAGCAGGTTGAGGATGCGGGGGGCCAATCCGGCCCGCAGGGAGTAGAAGGCGTTTTTGCCTTCGCGGCGATCCGTCACGAGGCCGGCCTGGCGAAGCTGGGCGAGCTGCGAGGATATGCGCGACTGGCCCATGCCGAGGATTTCCTGCAGCTCGGCGACGGAGAGTTCTTCCCGGAGCAGCAGGGCTAGCACCCGGAGGCGGGTGGGGTCGGAGAGGATTTTGAGACTGTCCCAGGAGGCGTTCACGCGTCTGCACCGTGAGCCATGGGGTGGTGCTTGGCAAGGCGCACGCGGGCGGTCGTGCGGGTCCACAAAAAACCCCGGCCGTGATGGCCGGGGTGGGAAGGTTGTCCGGGGTGATGGCTCAGACCGTGTCCGCGTAGCGGGCGATGCTGATGATCTTGTAGTCTTCCTCCGAGGCGCCGGTTTTCACGGTGACGGTGTCGCCGGCTTTCTTGCCGAGAAGGGCCGCGCCGAAGGGCGTCTTGTAGGAGAGGATGTTCTTGTCGGGGTCGCCATCCCAAGCGCCCAGGAGCGTGTAGCGGCTGTTCTGACCGGAGGTGGTGTTCTGCACCTCGACGATGGTTCCGACGCTGACCTGATCGGTGGTGGCTTCCTTGAAGTCGGTGACGCGGGCGCGGCCGAGGTCCTTTTCGAGGAGGGTCTTCTGGGCCATGAGCACCTGCTGGTCCTGCTTGGCCATCTTGTATTCGGAGTTTTCCTTGAGATCGCCGTGTTCGCGGGCGGCGGCGATGGCCTTGGAGTTCTCGGGGATCTTCTTGGAGACGATGGTCTCGTATTCCTCGCGCTTGCGCTCGAAGGAGGCCTGGGAGACGAGCAGTTGCTCCTCCTTGCTCTCGGCGTCGGCCGCGACGAGCGACTGGATCTTGGGGAAGATTTTGATGAAGCGGGCGAGCAGGGACTTCTTGGTCAGCTCCTCGAAGCCCTGGTTGAGCATGAGGGTGTTGGCCAGGTCGCGCGCCGTTTCGGGGTCGGCCGTCGAGAGGAGGTCCGAGATGAGGTCCGTGTCGTCGCTCAGGATGTCGGCGAGCGGGATGCGGCGCGCGCTGGAGGCCTGGAGGGCTTCGTAATCGATGGCGAAGAAGATGGAGCCCAGCAGGCGCGGGGTGATCAGGTCGTGCAGGAGCTTCGCAAATTTCTTCGAGTGGCGGTTCTTGACGACCCACAGGAGCACCGGGGCGCGGAGGTTCTGCTCCGTCTGCCAGCGCCGGAGGGCGGCGGCGAGTTCATCCGCATGGCCGTGCTCGACGAGGAAGTTGATGCACTCGGTGGTGAACTTGCCTTGGGAAACCTTGAGCAGGGAGAACAGGATGTCGCGGCTCTCGATCGGGTGGGTCTCCTGCACGAGTTCGAGGAAACGGCCCTGAAAGTGCACGGGGATCTTCTCGGCGATGTCGGGCAGGTCGCGCACGTTGGCGATGAGGGCGGATTGCTGCGGTTCGAAACCGCTGCTGTCGGTGCCGAGCAGCTTGGCGAGGTCATCGCGGACGGCGGCGCCGTAGAGGCGCTCGGCCTCGTCGAGCTGGTTGCTGGTCTTCACGGCCTCGACGATACCTTGGAGAATGCCGCTGAGGTCGGTCTTGAGGTCTTTTTTGTTGGCCGAGCCGAGCAGATCCTCCGCGAGGGCGATGCGGCGGCGGGCCGAGCGGGTGCCGTTGAACTGCTCGAGGATCTCGTCCTCGGCGGAGACCGGGGTCTCACGCAGGATGTAGCACTCGGTCTTCTTGGCTGGGATCGAGACGCGGGGATCCTTGGCGATGGCCTTCTTGGCGGCGGACCACCACTTCTTGAATTTATCCTCGCCGACGACCTGGGCCAGCGTGATTTCCATCTCAATGACGGTCGCGGCGTTGTTCGGGTAGGATTGGAGGGCCTCGACGAGCAATTGGGCGGGATTCTCGGCGATGAGCTCGGCGATCTGCTTGGGCTCGGTCTCCTTGCGCACGAGCAGGTGGTTGGCCGGGAGCACTTCCATGGTGCCAATGCAGAAAACCGGGTCCATGGGGTGGCCCTTCTTGCCCTTGAAATCGATCTGCAGGCGCTGGGCGGCTTCGTCGTAAGTCTTTATCTGGCCGAAACCCCAACTGCGGTGCACCACGTAGGCGCCGGGCTCCATGGCCTCAAGTTTGGCTTTGGCCGTCTTGAGGGACGGATTCTTGGCGAGGAGCGCGGATACAGCTTCGGAATTCATGATTGCGTGAGTGAGGGCCTGAACGGGAGAGTTGAGCGGATAATGCCGAACCTTGTCAAACAGTGTGTCAGCGGGGTGCTTTTATGAGCACCGGCGCCTTCAGAACCTCTCCCAGTGCCTGGGTGGCCGCGGCGCGGCTGCTGGCCCGCTGGCTCGACCGTCACGAGCGGGTGGATGAGCTGGCGGAGACGATGCTGGCCGGAATGGGCGGCGTGGAACGGGCCCGGGCCCAGCATCTGGTCTTTGGCGTGGTGCGGCATTTTGGCCGCTTGGAGGCGGCGCTGCGGCGGCTCGTCGCCCATCCCCCCCGCTTTTCCACCCGGGCGGTGCTTTATGTGGCCGGCTATGAGCTGATTGAGGCTGCAGGCGGGTCCGGGGAGGACGGTGCCGTGGCCAAAATCGTCCACCATGCGGTAGAGCAATGCAAAACGCTGGCCAGCCCGGCCGAGGCCCGGCTCGTCAATGCGGTGGTGCGAAAACTCGCCCCGCTTTTGGCCGCGGCTCCGCCGGCCAAGCTCGCGACCGCGGAGGATTTGGCGGAGTATTTTTCGCACCCGGAATGGCTCGTGCGCCGCTGGTTGTTGCAATTCGGCGCGGAGGCCACGCGCCGCCTGCTGGAGTGGAACCAGCGGCCAGCCCCGGTCCATGCGCGTTGGCGTATGAAGACCGTCGCGGATGGGGCGGGCGCAGCCGAGACACTGCCGGAGTTTTTGAAGCCCTCGGCGTGGCCGGGATTTTATGAGGTGACGCCGGGCCGCTGGGCCGAGGTTGAGCCGTTGTTGAAAGCGGGCCGGATTTATCTGCAGGACCCCGGCACCCGGCTCGCGGTGGAGCTGCTGGCCCCGCAGGCCGACGAAACGGTGCTGGATCTTTGCGCGGCGCCGGGCGGCAAAAGCCTGCTTATCGCCGATACCATGCGCTCGGGGCGGCTGGTGGCAATGGACCTGCCGCCGGAGGCCGGCCGGTCCGGGACCCGCATCGAACGCCTGAAGCAAAATCTGGCGCGGGTGACGGAGGGCGTGGAGGTCGCGCTGGTGCTGGGCGATTTCACGCGCGATGCGGCCAAGCTGCTCAAGGAGCACAACCTGCCTGCGGAATACCCGGCGGTCCTGCTCGACGCACCCTGTTCGAACACCGGCGTGATGCGGCACCGGGTGGATGTGAAGTGGCGGCTGCAGGAGACTGATTTCCAAAAGCACGCCCGCCAGCAGGCCACGATGCTGCACAACGCGGCGCGCTTGGTGGCGCCCGGCGGCCGGCTGGTTTACTCGACGTGCAGCATTGATCCGGAGGAAAATGAAAAGGTGGTGCGCACGTTTTTTGACAGCCGGGCCGGCGGGCCGTTCAAGCTGGAGAGCGGCGGACCCAGTCTGCCCTGGATCACGGGGCACGACGGGGCCGGCGTCTTTCTGCTGCGGCGGTCGGGGTGAGCCCCTGCGTTTCGCTACGGCACGAGGGTGAAGACCGGCAGCGTGCGTTCGGTCTCCTGCGTGCCGTTGAGAAAGCTGAAGCGGATTTCATCCGCGTTCGCGATCAACTGTTCGAAGCGGTTGAAATCCCACCGCTCCACCGGTTCGGCATTGATGCGGGTGACCAGATCGCCGGCCTGCACACCCGCGGCCTCGGCGGGTGAACCGGCCACGACGCTGACGATCCGCCAATACGCGGGCAGCTTGGTGAAGCTGAGCCCGCTGCTGCGCCGCACCGCCGCCGGCACCGGCGCATGCGTTTCGCGGTGAAAGGTCACGCGGTTGCGCTCTTGGTCGAAGGTGACGGTGAAGTGCCGGAGAACCCCGCCGCCGAGGGAGCTGAAGTTTTCGGTGAGGTCCACCACGGGGCGGGGCACGGTATAGTCGCCGACCTGCAGGGGCGCGCGCCAGCGCCCGACCTGCTGGAGGTGATCGCCGGTGAGCGTGCCCACGACGACGCCGGAGCGGGGCGGAGTCTCGAAGTCCGGCTCCAGCCCGGCGAGGTTGAGCGTGAGCGCGGCATCGCTGCCCGAGTCGATGAGGGCGGTGAAACTTTGGTCGCCCAGCTTCAGTGGGATGAACGGGGTGCGCTGCTCGCTGTTGAAGGTTATGGCTGTGCCCGGGTGCAGCGGTGCGGGATAACGCGGCTGGAGCAGCAGGCGGGATTGCGGGTAGTCGAGGGTCATCACCGTCTCGCGGAAGAGCTGGAAGCCGAGGATGCCGTCGATCTTGACGCCGAAGTGGGCGGAGAGCTCTCGCAGATCGTGGACGAGCACGGGCACATCCTCAAAGCGCGCCTCCTCCAGCTCAATCCGTCGGATGGTGGTGGAGGGCAGCAGTGCGCTCTCACCGCTGGCCGAGCGCACGCGGACACGCGGCATGGCGACGGCGGGTTGCTGGCGCGACGGGTAACGGGCCACCAGCTCGGGTGTCACCAAGGTTGTCGAGGAGCCGGTGTCCACCAAGAAGCGGTAGGGGCCGTGCCGGTCCCACTTGGTTTCGACGAGCAGGTAGTTGCCGAGCGTCCGGGCCGGCACGATGACGAGCGGCGTGCCCAAGCTGGTGCGTCCGGGCCGGGCAATTTCCGCCGTCCGCGTCGCGCAACCGGCCAGCAGCAGCAACAGTCCGAGGATGATGGCGGGGCGCAGGATCATTTGGTTGGGCGGGGCAGGCGCAGGCTCAACCAGCCCGCGGCGGCCGCCAACACCGCGGCGATGACGTAGAGGGATTTGGCCCCCCAGATCCAGAACACGATGCCGGCCAGCACGGGGGTGATGGCGCGGGACAGGGCGCCGAGCGAGCGGAAGATACCCAGCACGCGCCCCTGCTCCGCCGTCGAACTGTAGAGCGAGATGAGCCCGGTCGAGGCCGGGTTGACGAGGCCGGAACCGAGGGCCAGCACGGCGAGCCCGGCATAGAGCAGGACCGGCGCGGGCGCGAACCCGATGACCAACAGGCCGACACAGGAAGCGGCCAACCCCGCGCCCAACACGCGGATTTCATCCACATGCAGCAGCAGCTTCCGCACGATAAGTCCTTGGGTAAGGATGGCGCAGATGCCGAGGAAACCGAGCAGCAGTCCATTTTCCCAAGCGGTATAACCGAACCGTTCCGCAGCGAGAAAAGTGAGCGAAGTTTCCATCGCGACGAAGGCGGTGGAAAAGACGAAGGCCACGAGATTGGTCCGGCGGACATTGGGATCGCCCACACCGAGGATGGCGGAGACGGGGTTGCGGATTCGCGGTTCGCGGGCCGCGGCCCGGGCCGCCGGCGTGAGCGTCTCGGTGAAGCGCAGGGAGATCCAGATCAGGTTAACGAGGCACAGAGCAAACGCGAGGACCGCGGGCGCGGAAAACGGATTGATCCCGAAGCGCGCCAGCTCCGGCGCCAGCTCCAGCAGGTTCCAGTGCACAGTGATGGCACCGAGCATGGGGCCGGTGACGAGGCCGAGCCCGAAGGCCGCGCCCACGAGCCCCATGGCGCGCGAGCGCTCGCTCCGGCTGGTGACATCGGCGACAGCGGCGGTGGCGACGGAAAGATTGCCGCTGAAGGCACCGGTGACGATGCGTGAAAGCAGGAACAGCCAGAAGGAGCCGCTGCAGACCCAGACGAGATAACCGAGCGCGGTGCCCGCCACTGAAAACCGCAGCACGCGGCGGCGGCCGATGCGGTCCGACAGCGCGCCCCAGAACGGGGCGAAAACAAACTGCAGGATGGAGAAAATGGAGCTGAGCAGGCCGCCGAAAAGCACGGCGACAAAAGCCTGCTCCTGACCAAGGGCGGTGGCGATCCGGTTGGTCTGGAGCAGCAGCCAGCCGAGCGCACCGGACTGGCCGTCGGTGGCCAGGTAGTGGGCCAGCAGATCCGGCCCGAGGGGGAAGATGATCGAAAACCCGATGAGATCGATGTAGAGCGTGAGAAAGATCACGCCGAGCGGGAGCGGTCGGTTGGGCGGCGTGGATGCGGTCGAGGTGGGCACAGACGGAAGGGAGGAAAAGAGTTCCGCTGCGGACGCCAAGCCGCAAGCGGAAGTTCCGGGCAAGTTGCCGGGCGGGGCCGGATCAGGTCAGGGCCAGGCGGGCCCGCTTGGTCAGCCCGGCGACCACGAGCTCGTGGCTGCGGCGGATACAGGTCTCCAGTGCCTCCGTGGAGAGCGCGGCCGGATCTTCCAGTTGCACCCAGTGCCGACGGGCGAAGTAGGGGGCCTGCCGGATGCCGTCGAGGTCGGTCAATTCATCGAATTCCGCCGGGGTGCATTTGAAGGAAAGATGAAGCAGGATGCCGGCTTCCTCGCCCGCGACGAGAAAGACCTTGCCCGCGACCTTGAAGACGAGGCTGTCGCCCCATTGCCGCACGAGGGTGGCGCCGGGCAGCGTCAGGGCGAAGCCGCGCAGATGTTCGAGCCGGTTCATTTTCCCGTGGCGGACCGGAGCGCCTGCAGCAATTCCTCGCGGGTGAAGGGTTTTTTGAGCCAGATGGCCCCGGGGGTGGCGGTATCCGGTTCTTGGCCGCTCATGAAGATGACGGGCAGGTCGGAACGCAGCGCCTGGAGCCGGGTGCAGGCTTCGGCACCGGTCAGACCGGGCATCACCGCATCAAGCAGCACCGCGGTGAACGCCTCCGGAGATTCGCGGAGCCGATCGATGCCGGCCTGTCCGCCGTGGGCGATCACGGCGCGGTAACCCAAGGTGCCCAGCAGCTCGGCGGTGAGTTCGCAGATCGCGTGATCGTCGTCGATGATGAGAACCTTGCCGTTGGCGGGGACGGTGGCGGGCTTGGGCGTTGCGACGGGCGCGAGATAGAAGCGGAAGGCGGTGCCCTGACCGGGCGTGCTGCTGACCTGCAAGGCGCCGCCGTGCGCCTTCACGATGCCGGGGATGGCGGCGAGGCCAAGTCCCCGGCCGGCGAGCTTGGTGGTGAAAAAAGGATCGAAGATGCGGGCGAGGACTTCCCGGTTCATGCCTTGACCGGTATCCCGCACCTCCAGCACCACGCCCGGCCCCTCGGCCATTTCGGAGCCGATGCTGCATTCGGCGAGGAGCCGGCGCGTGAGCCTGACCGGGGCGGTGGTCACGACGATTTCGCCTTCCCGGTCGCCGATGGCATCGGAGGCGTTGATCACCAGGTTCATCACGACCTGACGCAGCTGCGAGGCATCGGCGCGGATCGGCGGCAACTCGGCGGCGAGACGCAGGTGGAGGCGGATGCGGGGATTGAGGGAAGGCTGCACCAGCGGAATGAGCGTCTCGATGAGGTTGCCGAGGCTGAGCGGCTCCATGCTCAACCGGCCTTTGCCGGAAAACGTGAGCATCTGCTGGCAGAGTTCGGCGGCGTGGTGGGCGGCAGTCTCGATTTGGCGCAGGCAGGTGTCGGCGGTCGAGCCGGCGGGCAGGTCGAGCCGGACGAGGCCGGCATTGCCCACGATGCTCGTGAGCAGGTTGTTGAAATCGTGGGCCACGCCGCCCGCCAGCAGGCCGAGGCTCTCCAGCTTCTGGCTCTCCAGCAGGCGGCGCTCCATGGCGAGCCGGTCGGTCTCGGCCTGTTTGCGGGCGGTGATGTCGATGACGAGACCTTCGAAAAAAAACTGCCGGCCGCTGGCGTCCTGCACGCCTTGGCCGCGGGAGAGCACCCATTTTTCGGAGCCGTCGCGCAGGCGGAGACGATATTCCAGCTCGAAGGGCAGCTTCTCGTCCAAGGCCTGCCGGGTGCGTTCGCGCACGACGGGCAGGTCGGCCGGATGGATGAGTTCGCGCAGGTGCGGCCGGCCTGCGACCAAATCTTCGGCGGTGCAGCCGGTGAGCCCCAGAGCGCCCGCGCTGAAATAAAACGGCCGCATGCCCTCCGGGCCGTAGGTGCAGCGATAGGCCATGCCGGGCAGTGATTGCAACATGCTCTCCAGTTGCCGTCGGCTTTCGCTGAGTTCGGCGGTGCGCTCCGCGACCTCGCGCTCGATGCCTTCGGTCCGGCGGCCAATGGCGTGGATGAGACCGGCCAGCAGGCCGGTCATTACGAAACCGCCGAGCAGGCGCCAGACGGGATAGGTGGGTTGTTGGGTCTGCAGCCACGCCCTTTCTGGCCGATAGAGAGCGATCCATTCCCGGTCGCCGACGGCCAGTTTCTCCTCCCAGTGCGGCCCGCGGCGAAACTCCGCCTCATCGGGCCGGTGCGCCGACTGGAGCGGTTGGCCCGCGCGATAGTGAATCACGCGCAATGCCGGGTCGGTTTCCTTGGGGTCAAGGTAGAGGGCGTCCAAGGCTTGGCCCGGTTGGAGCTTGAAGGATTCCTCCAGCATTTCCCGGACGCGGAAAACACCTTGGACAAAACCTAGCAGTTCACGATCGCCGCCCGGGGTGTGGCCGTAAACCGGCCAGATGAAGACAACCCCGTTGCGGGCATCGGCGGGTTCTTGCACGAGTCGGAACAGCGGGCTGGTCGCCATCCGGCCGCTGCGCCGGGCGCGGGCCAGGGTTTCGGTGGTGGGTCCGAAGGTCAGGTCGAACCCCAGGGTGGGTTCATTGCCGGCAAACGGTTCGACATACAGGATGGGCAGATGTTCGTCGGCTGCCGGCGAGCGAACCAATTGCCCGGCGGCATTGCGCGCGGTGAACTCAAATGGCCGCCCCAGTTCCGCGGTCGCCGCGGCCTCGAGGCCGGCCCGCGCGGCGGCGGGGACGATGGGCACCCATTGCAGGGCCGTGATGCCGCCGTAGCGTTCGAGGATTTCCCGGGCCGAGCGGGCAAACTCCTCGCGGGTCACGTCGTCGGAGCTGATAAAAAGATGCCGCAAGCCGAAGAGCCGCGCCTCGAAATTGTTGATTACGGATTCGGTGAGGGCGTTGCGGATCTGTGCCCGTCGGGCGAAGTCCGCCATGATGCGGGCATCCTCCCGGTGTCGGGCCCGGACGTGTCCGAAGATCGAAATGGCCACGCCCAGCAGGATGACGCCCGCGATTATCAGGCGGCGGCGCATCAGGCGGGATGGCGCGGAGGGGTTCATAATGACACGCGCGCCAGCATGAGTCGGGCCCCAACCCGCACAAGGTTAAGCCGGCGGCAGGGGGATACACCCCAGCCGAACAGACCGGCTTCAGGCCCGGTAGGGCAGCGGGAAGCGGGCGGTGAGGGCGGTGACGCGGGTCTTGGTGGCGGCGATGGCGGCCGCTTGGCCGGGGGTGCCGATGGCTTCCAGAACCGCATCGATGCAGGCGGCGATTTCGTCCATTTCGGCTTCCTTCAGCCCGCGGGTGGTCATGGCGGGCGTGCCGAGGCGGATACCGGAGGCCTGAAAGGGCGAGCGGGTTTCGAAGGGCACGGTGTTCTTGTTACAGGTGATGTTGGCCAGATCGAGCGTCTCCTGCGCGACTTTGCCGGTGAGCTCCGGGAACTTGGAGCGAAGGTCCACCAGCATAAGGTGGTTGTCGGTGCCGCCCGAGTTGATCTTGTATCCGCGGGTCACCAACGCGGCGGCGAGAGCGCGGGCGTTGGCAATGACCTGGCCGCTGTAGGCCTTGAATTCGGGCTTGAGGCATTCGCCGAAGCACACGGCCTTGCCGGCGATGACGTGCATCAGCGGGCCGCCTTGGCCGCCGGGGAATACCGCGGAATCAATGGCCTTGGCGTGGGCCGCCTTGCACATGGTGAGGCCGCCGCGCGGGCCACGGAGGGTCTTGTGGGTCGTGGTCGTGACAAAGTCGGCGTGCGGGAACGGCGAGGGGTGGTGGCCGGTGGCGACGAGGCCGGCGATGTGCGCGATGTCGGCAAAGAGCAGGGCACCGACGGAGCGGGCGATCTCGCCCATGCGGGCAAAGTCGATGATGCGCGAGTAGGCGGAGGCACCGACGGTGATCATCTTGGGCTGTTCCCGGAGTGCGACGGCGGCGAGTTCGTCGTAATCGATGAGGCCGTTGTCCTCGCGCACGCCGTATTGGACGAACTGATAGAGTTTGCCGGAGAAGTTGGCGGGATTGCCGTGGGTGAGATGACCGCCGTGGCTGAGGTTCATGCCGAGGATCTTGTCGCCCGGCGAGAGCACCGCGGTGTAAACGGCGAAGTTGGCTTGCGAGCCGGAGTGCGGCTGGACGTTGGCGTGCTCGGCGTTGAACAACTGCTTCGCCCGTTCGATGGCGAGGACCTCGACCTTGTCCACCTGCTCGCAGCCGCCATACCAGCGCTTGGCCGGGTAACCCTCGGCGTATTTGTTGGTGAGCACCGAGCCGACGGCCTCGATGACAGCCGGGTAGGTGAAATTTTCCGAGGCGATCAGCTCGATGTGGCTCTGCTGGCGGGCGAGTTCGCCGGCGATGACGGCATGGACGGCGGGATCGAGCTGGGCGAGAGGGGCGGCGTTCAAGGACATGGCAGATTTTCGATTTGGGACTTCCGAGTTTAGAATCGGGTCCAAGCAGAGCGGACCCGAAATCAAAAATCCAGAATCGAAAATCGAAAATCAGGTCTTCCGGCCTTCAACGAGCGTCTTAAGGAAGGCGACGATGGACGGCACGGCCTCGACCATCTCGTCGCGGCTTTGTTCGTAGAGCCGGAGTGGGCCGCCGAAGGGATCGGGCAGTTCGTGGCCGGCGGAAGGGGGCAGGAATTCGCGGAAGAGGTGCAGGTGGGCCGGCGGGGGCGAGGCCTGCAACTGGATCATCTGCCGGTGCGACTCGGTCATGCCGAAGACGGCCAGCGCGCCGTCGAGGAGCTCCTGTGTCACCGGCTGGCTGCGGTGGCTGCTGATGTTGATGCCGGTTTTTTTCAGCGCGAGGACGGAGTTCTCGGAAACGCGCTCACCGTGGCGCGCGGCGATGCCGGCGGAGATGACTTTGAGCGACCGCAAAGGCTCGGGCTGCGCCGCCAAGGCGTGTTGCAACAGCCCCGCTGCCATCGGACTGCGGCAGATGTTGGCGGTGCAAACGACGAGGATGTGCCCGGGAGGCGGCATGAGACAGACTCAGGGGATACGAATCGGGCGGAATTGCAAAGGCGGAGTCCTCGTTAATTCCCGCCGGTGCGCGGGACGGACAGGCCGCGGTGCAATTGCACGGCCCGTTGCAGCACCCGGTCTGGCGGCAGGCCGGGTTCGGCAGGCGGAGCCGCTTCCCGGGTTGTCCGCGCATCGCCGCCGTTTTGGTGCCGGCGCACGACGGCCGCTTCATCCTGACGGATTTTGCCGGGGTTGTCCGTGAGCAGGCGGGTGATGTCCTCGTTGCCGGTGGCCGCGGTCCAAGCGGCATGTTCTGCGTCGGCTGCGACGACGACCGGGATATCCGGTGCGAAATCCCCGCCGGCGCGGCCGACCACGAGGACGCGGGCGGGCAGCTTGTCCGGCACGAGGGCTTGCCGCAACGGGGCGGCGGTCTCGGGGTTGGCCAACACGAGGAGCAGGCGGCGCTCCGCGGTGCCGGCTCGCAGCCAGCCCTGCAACCGGCCGGCCGCTGCATCATCGCCGGTGGCGTAGCGCAGGTCGAGCACGGCCGAGGGCGCGGCCGGCAAGGCGTCGGGCTGGTCCGGTATGTGCTCGATCCGGAGGTAGGCGAGGCCTTCGCCGAGGTCGCGGACGTGGCCGGTGTCGGCAAGCAGCAAACCGGGAAAGGCGAGTGCGAGAGAAACCGCGATAAACGAAAACGATTTCACCGGGAGCGGTTCAGTTGCTTGGCGCCGATGTCGCGGCGGAAATATTTCGAGGCGCAGCTGATGGCGTCGCACACGGCGTAAGCGTCGCGGGCGGCGTCGCGCAGCGTGGCGCCGAGGGCGGTGACGCCGAGGACGCGGCCGCCGTTGGTGACGAGGTCGCCGGCGTCATTGCGCGCAGTGCCGGCGTGGTAGATCGTGACGAGCCCGGGAATCCCGGGCGGCAGCGTGATGACGTCGCCCTTGGGGAATTTCTCGGGGTAACCCTTGGCCGCGATGACGACGCAGAGGGCGTGGATGGGTTTCACCTTGAGCTGAAAGCCGGCGAGTTCCCGCCGGGCAGCGCGCCAGAGGAGTTCGAGGAGGTCGCTGTCGAGCCGCGGGAGAACGACCTGGGTCTCGGGATCGCCGAAGCGGGCGTTGTATTCGATCACGCTCGGGCCGGCCGGCGTGAGCATGATGCCGATGAAAAGTGTGCCGCAGTAATCGAGGCCCTCGTCGGCGATGGCGTTGACGGAGGGGCGGACGATCTCGTCCTCGATGCGCCGGAGCAATTCCGGGGTGACGACCTCGGCGGGCGAGTAGGTGCCCATGCCTCCGGTGTTGGGGCCGGTGTCGCCGTCGCCGATGCGTTTGTGGTCCTGCGAGGTCGGCAGGATGACGTAATCGCGGCCGGAGACAACGACGAGGATCGAGGTCTCCTCGCCGACCAGACAGTCTTCGATGAGAATTTTGCTGCTGCTGGCGCCGAATTTGCCGGCGAACATTTCGCGCACGGCGGCTGCCGCCTCGACGTCGGTTTGTGCGACGACCACGCCCTTGCCGGCGGCGAGCCCGTCGGCTTTGATCACGATGGGCGCGGGGTGGGATCGGAGGTAGGTAAGCGCGGGAGCCTCGGCGGCAAAAATCCCGGCGGCGGCGGTGGGAATCCGGTATTTGAGCAGGATTTCCTTGGTGAAGATTTTCGAGGCTTCGAGCCGTGCGCCGGCAGCTTTCGGACCATAAACCGGGATGCCGGCGGCGAGCAATTGGTCGGCCAGGCCTAGGGCCAGCGGGACTTCCGGCCCGACGACGACGAAATCCACCCGCTCGCGTTGTGCGAGAACAACGAGGCCGGCCACCTCATCGGCCGCAACCGGAAAACAGGGCGCATCCTGCGCGATGCCGGCGTTGCCGGGAGCGCAGATCACGCGCGGCCGGGCGGGCGAGGCCAGCAGGGCGCGAACAAGCGTGTGTTCGCGCCCGCCAGCGCCAACGACGAGAACGGAGGAAGGAAGCGGTGTGGCCACGGGGCAAAAATTCAGGCCGCGCCGAAGGAGGCAAGGCTTGGCTGTGTCACGCCTTTACAGCACCTGCAGTTTCTTGCGGTAGAAGCGGACGACCTCGTCGGGGTCGTCGGTGAAGAGGATGTAGTCGTTCATCCAGGCCGGGGCGCGCTGGTCCTTGATCATCTGGTTCACCTGTTTGCGGAGGTCGCCCCAGAATCTGGCGTTGAAGAAGACGTAGGGCACGCGGGGGCGGATGCCGAGCTTGAGGTTGCAGAGTTCGATGCCGATCTCCTCGAGCGTGCCGACGCCGCCGACATTGAAGATGCAAAAATCCGCCGCTTCGAACCACTTTTGGCGGAAGTGCCGCGAGTTTTCCTGGAAGGTGTTGAAGAAATCCACGCCGAGCTCGGGCGGCTGCGCCTCCAGCTCGAGGAAACACGCGCCGGTGAGCGCACCCTTGCCACGGGCCTGGTCGGTGGCGAGACGCATGACGCCGCCGCCGCCGCCGGTGAGCACGCCGAGGTTGCCGCCGAGGAAGCCGGTGAGCTTGTCCACGAGCGAGGAGATGCGGTCGGTGTCGGCCTGGTCGAGCCCGACGGCGGAGCCGTAGAAGGCGAGGATGGTGCTTTCCTGGAACTTGCGGGCCGTCTCCTCGCGCACGAAGAAGCCGTGGTCGCGCTTGTAGGTGTGCAGGTAGAGTTCCTTGGTCAGCTCGTCATACCAATAGACCTTCACGCCGATGGAGTGGAAGGTATCGAGGCGGGCGTGGGCGTTGCTGGAGAGGAAGTAGCCGTGCGTGCGCGAGGCGCGCCGGAAAATGATGCGGCGCAGCTTCAGGTCGCCCAGCCGGGTGATCAGTTCCATGTGCTCGAGCAGGTCGGGAAAATAATCGACCACGAGCGTATCAGCGTCGGCCGGGGCGGCGTCGAGGGCCTGGATGAGCGTGCGGCTGCCCATGGGGCAGGCGTCGCCCTCGAGGAGCTTGCGCAGCTCCTCGTCCTTGGCGCGGATGAGGATGGCGCGGTTTTCCATCGTGGCGCTCTGGCCGCGGACGGTGATCTTGGTCTTGGGTGCCGGGGCGCCGGTCTCGCGGGCCGGAAACTCATCCAGGCACTTGAACAGGCTTTGGGCGGTGCCGAGCAGGCGCAGGCGCTTTTTGGCCAGGGTCTTGGCCTCGGGGTCGGTGTAGGGCGGAGCACGGAAGACCTCGACGGAGACCATGGGGTTCACGACCGGGTGCTCGCCGGTGTTGTAAACCTCGAGCATGATGTTCGTGCCGAAGGTCTTGATGGGATCGAGCAGGACGGCGCTGGTGTGGAGGCCGAAGTTGCCCTCGCCGGGGTTGAGCACGACGTAGTGCTCTTTCAGATACATCGAGCAGCTCGTAAGGACGCCGGACTGCGGCGGGATGGCCAGCGGGGCGGCGTCGTGGCGGACCTGCACCTTGTCGATGAAGGAGCGGCCGGCATAGCCGCTCACGATGTGCTCGAAGTTGAGCCGCTGGAGCCGCGGGTTCAGGGTGTAGCTGACGGGATGTGGGGTGAAGAAGACGCGGCCGCCCGAGTCGATGGAGATGGTGTTGGGCAGCTTGAGCAGGTTCTGCCGGAGGGCATCCCAGATCTCGGTGCTGGAGAGCTTGGCGGCGGCGGGGGCGTGGAAGAGCCGGCCCACGGGCGTGCCGGGCCGGAGGAGTTTTTTCCAGTAGGGGGCGTTGGGAAAGCTCTGGTCGTAGAGGAAGGCCTCCGCTTCCAGCACGAGCCGGTTGCCGTCCACGGTCGGGGGACCTTGCAGGATCATCTCGATGCCGATCCGCGCGAGCGAGCTGCGCTCGGTGAACCGGAGGGCTGCGCGGTGCTCCTTCATGAAGTCGAACTCGGCGGGAAGGCGCGGCCAGAAGGCGAGAGTGAGCAGGGCCGTCTGTTCGTCCTTGGTTTTGACGGTCAGGATCTGGCCGTCCTGGCTGGTCCAAAATTGATCGGATGACATGGGAAGAGCGTTTAGGATGCCCCGGATACCGGGCTGACACAAGCGGGGAGTAAGGGATTGCATTCTCCGGGGCCGGCTGGCACATCCAAAAACTCCGCGGCACAAATGTGTCCGGAACGTGACGAATAGCTTCCCAACCTCAATCCATGAAACTCCACTCCCTGTTTACGACCGCCGTGCTCGGCCTCGGTGTCACCACCGCGGCCCTCGCCCAGGAGGTCAAACTCAACCTGCCCGGCACGACCGAGGCGCAAAGGACCCCGGCAGCCCTCGCCGCGGCACCCGCCAATTCCTTTACCGAGGCCCAAATCCTCGAGACTTTCGGCTGGTTCTTCACGGCCCGTCTCGGTCTCCACGAGCTGGAGCTGACCCCGGAGCAGATCACCCATCTCACCAAGGGCGTGGCCGCGGCGGTTGCCGGCAAGGAGCCGCCTTATGATCTGACCAAGATTGGTCCGGTCATGGATGAGTTTATCCAAGGCCGGCAGCAGGCGGCCTTCGAACGGCTCAAGACCGAGAACGAGCGTCTTTCGCGCGAATTTTTCGCCGAGCTCAGCAAGCGCCCCAACGTCAAGCAACTGCCCAGCGGCCTGCGTTACGAGATCGTGCAGCCCGGTGCGGCGGCCAAGCCCACGCTGAAAGATACCGTGCGCATCAATTACACCGGCAGCTTGGTGGACGGCATGGTGTTCGACACGAACGAGGGTCGCGGCGGGCCGGCCGAGATCGCGATGGACAAGGTTATCCCCGGCTGGGCCGAAGGCGTGCAGCTCATCGGCGCCGGCGGCAAGATCATGCTCTATATCCCCGCCAATCTCGCCTACGGCGACACCGGCATTGGCGACATCCCGCCGGCCGCCGCGCTGGTCTTCGAGGTTGAGTTGGTGGACTTCAAGCCGACCCCGCCTGAGGCGGCTGAGGCCAAGTAAGGTCATCCCGCCCAACCCGGCATTTTTCAGCCCCGCCTTTCGGCGGGGCTTTTTATTTGCAGCGGCCGGCTATCGCGGCGAAGTCGGCGAGCAGGGCGTCCACGGCGGCCGGTTTTGTGTCCCATCCGCACATGAAGCGATAGCCGTCGTCGCCGATGAATTTGAGGAATTGCCAGCCGCGCGCTTCCAACCCGGCGGCGTGCGCGGCGGACAAGCGGACGAAAACTCCGTTGGCCTCAACCGGACAGAGCAGCCGCGTGCCGGGCAGTTGGGCGAGTCCGGCCGCGAGCCGGCGGGCCATCGCGTTGGCGTGGGCGGCATGGCGCAGCCAGGCTCCATCCCGTAGCATGGCGGTCCACTGGGCGCAGGCGTAACGCTGCTTGGAAGCCAGTTGTCCGGACTGTTTCACGCGGTAGCTGAAATCACGGGCCAGCTCGCGGTTGAAAAACACGACCGCCTCGCAGCCCAGCATGCCGTTCTTGGTGCCGCCGAGGCTGAGCACGTCCACTCCGACCCGCCAGGTGAGGTCGGCCGGCGTGAGGCCTTGCGGGGCGAAGGCCGCCGCGGCGTTCGCAAAGCGGGCGCCATCCATGTGCAGGGTGATCCCGTGGCGGCGCGCGACTTCGCCCAAGGCGCCGGTTTCATCCGGTGTGTAGAGGGTGCCGAATTCCGTGGCTTGGGTGAGCGACAGGGCGCCGGGCCGGGGGAAATGCACATCGCTCCGCCGGCCGAGGGCCGCGGCGACGGTGTCGGGGGTGAGCTTGGCCCCGGCGCCGGCGAGCGGGATGATCTTGGCGCCGCCGGTGAAATGCTCCACCGCACCGCACTCGTCCACCTGCAGGTGGGCGGATTCATGGCAGAATACTCCTTGATAACTCCGGCACGCGGCAGCGAGCGCGAGGGCGTTGGCGGCGGTGCCGTTGAACACGAAGAAAACTTCGCAGTCCGTGCCGAACAGCGTGCGCAACGCCTGCCGGGCTTCCGCGGTCCGGGGATCCCCGCCGTAGCCGGCGGCGTGGTCCGTGTTGGCGGCGGTGAGTGCAGCCAAAGCTTCGGGGCAGATGCCGGCGGTGTTGTCACTGGCGAAGGTCCAGTCGGGCCGTGGGGCGGTCATCCCGGCAGTGCAGCACAAAGCGCCGGCGGGGGCCAAGGTGTTTTCGTGTTTGGCAAGCGCGGGCCGACGCCGTTGCCTTGGCCGACACGATGAACGCAGCCGACGTCAACCTCTACCTCGTGGGTTTCATGGGCACCGGCAAGACGACGATCGGCCGGACGGTGGCGCACCGCCTGGGCTTTCACCTGCTCGACAGCGACCACGAGATTGAGCGGCAGCACGGCAAGAGCATTGCCGAGATTTTTGCCCAAGAGGGTGAGTCGGTTTTCCGGGGGCTGGAACGCGCCTTCGTGGAAACCGGCCACCCGGCCGAGCGCACGGTTGTCGCCTGCGGCGGCGGGCTGGTGGTGCAACCGGGCCTGCTCGACCTGTTGCGCGCCCGCGGGGTGGTTGTGTGCCTGCATGCGTCGCTGGAAACCATCCTGGAGCGCACTTCGCGCCACCGGCACCGGCCGCTGCTCAATGTCGAGGATCCTTCGGTGCGCCTCCGCGCGCTCTACGCCGCGCGCGAGCCGATCTACAAGCAGGCGGGCACGGTCGTGCTGACGGATTCGCGCCCGTTGGGCGAGATCGTGGGCCATGTGATCCGGGTGTGGCGGCGCGACGCGGCGGATTTTGCCCGTCCGGCCCGCTGACCGGCGGCGAGCGCCGGCGCTTCAACCCCGGAACAACGCATTCATCCGCGTGCTGAAAGCGGGCGGCGGGCGCACCGGTTTGCCCTCGCGGTCGATGAAGGCGTGCAGGGTGTGGCCGGTCACGAGCAGCTCATGCCCGCGGCGGATCTCATATTCGAGGCGGATGCGCAGGAGGGGTTTTTCGCGCAACGTCGTGATGACGGTGACGGTGTCGTCGTAAAGGGCCGGCCGATGGTATTTGACCGCGACCTCGAGCACGGGCAGCCGGTAGCCGTCGGCCTCCAGTTCGCGGTAGGGAATGCCTTGCTCTTTCAGCAACCCGGTGCGGCCGATCTCAAACCACGGCAGGTAGCTGCCATGATAGACGATGCCCATCATGTCGGTTTCGGCGTAGCGGACGGTGACTTCGGAGCGGGAGGTGATCATGGCGCGGCGGGGAGATCGAAAAGCGAGCGGGCGGAGGCTTGCCAGCAATTCCGCCGGGCCCACTCCCGGCCGGTCTCCCCCAATTGCCGGCGCAAGGCGGGGTCGGTGATGAGTCGGGCAAAGGCCGCGGTGAGCCCGGCGGCATCGCCGGGCTTTACGAGCAGACCGGTTTTTCCGTCCAGCACGGCTTCGCCCACGCCGCCGATGTCGTGCGCCACCACCGGCAGGCCGTGGGCGGAGGCTTCCAAATAGACCAGGCCGAAGCCTTCGACGCTCGGTCCGCAGGGGACGCTGGTCATCGCGAAGATGTCGGCCTGATCGTAGGCGGTGGCGAGGGCGGCATCATCGACATTGGCTTCGAAGTTCACGGGAAAGTCCGCCGTGGCCGCGAGCGCGCGCAGTCTGGTCTCGTAGCCGGGCTTGCCGTGACCGCCGATGAGCCGGCAGGCGATGCGGGCGCGCAGTTCCGGTGGCAACGCCAACAGGGCCTGCAAAGTTTCGAGCTGGCCTTTGCGCGGATGCCAGCGACCGACCGTGAGCACGATGAGGCGATCCCCGTTTGACGCCGGTGTCGCGGATCGCGCCGGCGACAGATGGAAATCAGCCCGCAGGGCGCCGGGTGACAGCATCACCTTGCCGCTGGCTTCCGGAAAGTGCGTGCAAAGCAGGTCGCGGGTGTAGCCGGTCAGGGTGCTGATGCGGACGGCGTGGCGGATGAGACGCCGGGTGAGCCGGCGGGTGAGGGGGTTGCGGTGAAAGCGCAGGATTTCCGAACCGTGGAAGGTGAGGATGAGGCGGGGCGGCCGGAAGGCCTTGAAGAACTGCAGATACATCAGGCTCAGCATGGGCCCGGGCTCGGGCAGCCAAACCACGGTTTGGCGCAGGTCGCGGCGGTTGCGGACGAGCTCGCGGCCGAGTTGCCAGAGACACCAAAAGTCGTGGGTGCCCTTCAGGGACAGGCGGCGCAGCCGGAAGGGCCAGGGTTTTTCCAAGGCGCGGTCCGGGGCGGCCTGGGCCCACACTTCGACCGCGGCGCCGGCGCCGGCTGCCGCGGTGGCCATCTCCTCGGTGAAGGTCGCGATCCCGCCCCGCCTAGGGTAGAACTCATGGGTGATGATATGGAGGGCAGGGGCGCTCATGCGCGGTGGGCGGGTAAGGCGGGTGGCAAGGAGCCTGTAGGTTGGCCCGCCGGGCGCGGCTGGCAAGCGCCGCATCCGTTCCGGCCGGGAACCAACCCTCCCTGCGGCCTACTGTGCAAGGCCCGTCCCCGCCAAGAAATTGGGTTTACAAGCCCCGGGGTCGTAACATACAAACGCCGAACAATGTCAGAAGCAGTTCATAAATCGCAGGGCAGCAGCAAGCCGTTTCCGTTTGTCATGAAACCGGTTGCGCCCGAGGAGGAAGCCGCCCTGCGCGAGTCGCTCAAACGCTGCTCTCCTTCGACTTTTGAGGCGGCCATCCAGTTTCGCAAAACCGGCAATCCCGAGCACTTGCCCGCGGTCGTGATCGGCGTGATCGAGCGGTTCGTGGAGCCCGATCTGCGCGTTAAGCTGAAGGATGCCGACGACGACCTGCGCCTGATCGAGGACCTCGGCATCGACTCGCTCACGATGATGGAAATCGTGATCCTTGTGGAAGACGTGCTGCAGATGTCCATCAACAACGACGAATTGCGCAACCTGCGCACGGTCGGGGATGTGAAGACTTTCATCGACTGCAAGGTCCGCGGCCTGCCCCTGCCCATGCCCACCAAATTTCTGCCCATCGAACAGATCGCGGCCACGATGCCGATCCAGCCGCCGTTCCTCTTCCTCAACGAGGCCTCGGTCAGCTCCAGCGGGGCCAACGCCAAATACAAGATCTCCGGCCAGGAATTTTTCCTGCAGGGCCACTTCAAGGACAATCCGGTGATGCCCGCCTCGATCATGCTGGAGGCACTGGGCCAGCTCGCCGTGCTCTACCTGCTCGAAGGCCTGACCCCGGAACCCGGCAAGGTGGTCAACCCCCAGATGATTTTCTTCACCGGCTGCGAAGGCGTGCGCGCCCACCGGGTTTGCAAGCCCGGTGACATTCTCACGCTCTCCATCAAGCCCAAGCGCATGAAAATGCCGCTGGCGACCTTCGAAGGTGCCATCCGCGTGGGTCAGGAGAAGGCCGTCATTGCCGAGGAGATCACCCTGACCTTCGGGTTCTCCGAGGTCGTGGTGCAGCCTGCCCCGGCGGCGGCCGGCAGCGGTGAAGGCGTCAACGGTTCGGCCCCTTCGTCCACGCCCTTGCGCGTGGCCGCCAGCGCCTGAGCGGCTGGTTGCGGCGCTGCCGTCACCGCATGTTTGCGTATGTCTCCCGCGTTGACCGCGCGGTCGGAACCGGCTTCGCTGGCGGCTTGAATTCTCCCCGTCGCGGTTGAAACCGCCGGCCGCTTCTGCGGTCACGTTTCCTCTCACCCACTTTATTGCATGCCCAGAGTCTTTGTCACCGGAATCGGCCTGATCACCAGCATCGGCAATGATGCCGCCAGCGTCACCAGCAGCCTGCGCGAGTTGCGACACGGTTTCGAACTCTACCCGCCTTTCCAGCCGGATGACATCCCGGTGAAGGTGGCCGCGCCGGTGAAGGGGTTTCAGACCGACTCGACCGATCCCGAGGACTGGACCTTTCCCGAGCGTTATCGCATCCGGCGCGAGGTGATCCGCGGCATGGCGCCGCACGGTGTCTATGCCTGGTGCGCGATGCAGCAGGCGATCGAAGATGCGAAGTTGGCCGAGGCGGATTACAGCAACGCCCACACCGGCCTCTATGCGGCATCCGGCGGTTCGCCGCACCTGATGGGGCACATGCTGCAGCGCATGCACACGCTGGGGGTCATGCGGTGTTCGCCGCTCGGCATCGTGGCATCCATCTCCGGCACGCTGAATTTCAATCTCGTCGCCCACTTCAGGATCAAGGGCGCCTCGTGCGGTTTCTCCTCGGCCTGCGCCTCGTCCTCCCACGCTCTCGGCTATGCCTACGACGATCTCACGCTCGGCCGGCAGAAACGCATGTTCGTCGTGGGGGCGGAAGACGGCAACGTGGACAGCATCCTGCCGTTCGCCGGCATGCGGGCGCTTTCGCTGCAAAAAGACCCGGTGCTGGCTTCGCGGCCCTTCGATGCGGCGCGCGACGGTTTCGTGGGCACCGGCGGCGCCGCCGTGCTGGTGCTGGAGACCGAGGACGAGGTCGCCCGCCGCGGCGCGAAGGTTTATTGCGAAGTCGCCGGCTGGGGCCAGGCCTCCGACGGCCACAACGTCGCCATCTCCCATCCCGACGGCGAAGGCCTGCGGCAGGCGATCGAACACGCGCTCCGCTCCAGCGGCACGCCGGCGGAGGCCGTGGATTACATCAACGCCCACGCCACCTCGACGCCGATCGGCGACATCTCCGAGGCGCGGGCGCTGAAGGCCGTGTTCAAAACCCCGGAGAAACGGCCGGCGGTCAGCAGCACCAAGGCGCTCACCGGTCACGGGCTGTCGCTGGCCGGCGCCATGGAGAGCGCTTTCTGCGCACTCTCCATCCGGGACGGCTTCATGCCCGGTTCCGCCCACATCAGCCGGCTCGACCCGGAGTGCGAGGGGCTGAACATCATCCGCTCCACCCAGGCGGCCGCGCCCAACGTGGTGCTGAACAACAGCAGCGGCTTCGGCGGCGCCAACGTCTCGCTCGTCTTCCGGCGGGCCACCTGATGTCCGCCACCCCGCTCCAGGCAATCTATCGCACCGCGTTTGTCACCGGTGCGAGCACCGGCTTGGGCCGGGCGTTTGCGGAGATGCTCTTGGGCGAGGGCGTGAAAGTGTGGGGCACGGCCCGCGACTCCGCCCGGCTGGCGGACCTCGCGGCGCGCCCTGGCTTCACGGCGGTGGCGCTCGAGCTCGGCGACGGGCCGCGGGCCGTGGCGGCCTTTCGCGAGGCCGAGGCCGCGGCGGGCGGATTTGACCTGGTCATCAACAACGCGGGCTACGGCGCCTTCGGCGATTTCACGGCCACGGATTTCAGCGTCTGGCAGGAGCAGATCGCGGTGATGCTGGTGAACACCGCCCGGCTGGCCCAGGCCGCGCTGGCGGGGATGCGTGCGCGGAACCACGGCGCGCTCGTCAACGTCTCCTCGCTCGCGGCGGAGTTTCCGCTGCCGTTCCAAAGCGCCTACAACATCACCAAGGCCGGCCTCACCGCCCTCAGCGAAAGCCTCATGGTCGAATATGCCGGCACCGGCGTGATTATCCTCGATCTGCGGCCGGGCGATTACCGCACGGATTTTGAAGGCTCGATGCGCCGCCCGCCCGGACCCGCCTCGGCGGCGATGAACCGGGCTTGGGCGGCGTTTGCGCGTTTGATGGCGTCCGGCCCCGCACCGGCGCATGCCGCCGCTGCCCTGCGCCGGGCGCTTCGTCGGCGCCGCAGCGGCACGGTGCGCTGCGGGCGGTTTTTCCAGGCGGTGGTGGCGCCGTTCATCACCCGTTTCGGCTCGCTGGCGCTCAAGCGCCGCATTCAGGCCCGCTACTTCGATCTCTGACCATGGCCCGCGTCCGCATCCTCGTCCTCACATCCAGCACCGGCGGCGGCCATGACGCCCGGGCGGAGGCGTTTGCCGAGTGGTGTTTCCAGCTTTACCGGCACGAGGTGGACGTGCGCATCGAGCAGATGCTGGAAAAATCCTCCGCGATCAACCGCTTCGGCGTGAATCTCTACAACCGCATCCAGCGCGGCGCGCCGTGGATGCACAAGGTCTTCTTCACCTTCGTCGAGTGCCTGAGCTTCATCAACGCCCGCAAGGTCACCTTTGGCGGGGCCTATTACCTCTCGGTGCTGGCCGAATACCGGCCGCACCTGGTCTTCAGCGTGCATGATTGCCTGAACCGCGGCTACTTCCAGCGGGCGCGCAAGCTCCTCGGCCCCGATCAGGTGCGCTGCGCCACCTATTGCGGGGAATTCTCGGGCGGCTGGGGCTATTCGCGCAACTGGATCGAGCCCACGGTGGACCGGTATTTTTCCCGCACGCCGACGGCGCGCGACTACGCGGTCAAGCGCGGCATCCCGGCCGCGCGCGCGCGGGTGCGGGGCTACCTGATGCATCCGCGGGCGCACCTGGAAGTGCTCACGGAGGCGGAACGGGGCGTCTTCCGCGAGCAGCGGCTGGGTCTGCGGCCGGATTTGTTCACGGTCTTCCTCGCGACCGGGGCCAACGGCGCGCACAACCATTTCGACCTGCTGCCCGTGCTCGCCCGGCACGGCGAGCGCTGCCAGGCCATCGTGATCTGCGGCCAGAACAAGGAGGCCTACAACGAGCTCATCCACTGGCGCGCCAACCATCCGGAGTTCAACTGTTACATCGAGGGCTATTCCGAGATCGTCCACCTGCTGCTCCAGGTGAGCGACGTGATCGTGACGCGCGGCGGCACCACCACCTGCGCGAAGGCGCTGCATTTCCGGTGCCCGATCATTTTCAACGCCTTTGGCGGCATCATGCCGCAGGAGGAGCTGACGTGGAAATTTTTCCGCAACGGCGCCGGCTCGGAGAAGATCGGCTCCGCCGCGGAATTTGCCGCCATCATGAACCGTTGGCTGGAATCGCCGGCCGCCTACGCGCGCTGCCGCGCGGATTTTCTCGCGCTGCGCTACGAGGAGGACCCCACGCTGCTCATCGAAGAGCTCGTGGGGCTGGCCAACGAGGTTGCGCGGGTCCCGCTCAAACGGCAGCCGTTTCCGCCCCGCGGGGGTTCGCGGTCCGCCTTCAGTCCAGCATGAGTTTGGCGAGGCCGAGGAAGCAGCCCATGCTCGCCACGTCGGTGGCGGTCGTGAGAAAGATGCTGGAGGCCGTGGCGGGGTCCGCGCCCATTTTTTTGAGGGTGACGGGCACGATCACGCCCGAGACGCCGCTGAGCAGGCAACTGGCGGTCATCGCCAGAAACACGATGACCGCGAGCTCCAGCGGGGACTGCCCGGCGGGCTGCATCGAGGCGTAGAGATACATGCCGAGACCGGCGGTGAGGCCGACCAGCGCGCCGTTGGTGAGGCCGAGGCCGGCTTCCTTCAGGATGAATTTCCTTTGGTCCTGGCCGGGCACGAGTTCGCCGAGCGTCATGCCCCGCAGCGCGACGGCGAGCGCCTGGCAGCCGGTGTTGCCGGATTGTCCCGCCAGCACCGGCAGGAAAACGGCGAGGACGACGAAGCGGTCGATGGTATCCTCAAAGATGCCGACCACCGCCGCCGCGACGAAGGCGGTGAGCAGGTTGAACTGCAGCCAGGGATGGCGAAATTTCAGGCTCTGCCAGAACGAGGTCGAGGTGCGTTCCTCCTTCTCCACACCCACCATCCGGCCGGCCTGGGCGATGATCTCGAAGTTTTGCTGCTCGAACATCCGCGAGCCGCGGATGACGCCGATCAGTTTCCCCGCTTCGTCGCAGACCGGGTAGGACGGGTAGTGCTTGTCGAGCGTCAGCCGCATGGCGTCGCGCACGGCGCAGGCGGCGGGCAGCGTGAAGGGCTGGCGGAGCATGAAGGACTCGAGCCGAGCATCGCTGCCCTGCAGCAGCATGTCGCGCATCGTTACGACCCCGACGAGCACCCCGGATTCATCCGTGATGTAGCCGTAGGTGAACGCCCGGGTGCCGGCCGCCAGTTCGCGAATTTTTTCGACCGCTTCGCCCACGGTGAGCTGGGGCGGAAAAACGGCGATCGGCGGCTCCATCAGGCGGCCGACGCTCTCGGGCGGGTAATCGTTGTTGGCGCCGGGTTGCTCGCTCATGCAAAAGGGAAAGCCCCGGAATCGTGGGCGGCGTTCAGAACGTGGCCGTCACCTCGGTCTGGCGGCCGGGCTCAAGGGTGATTTCGCCGAGTGCGGCGCAGGGGGTCTCGTCGTTTTTGTAAAGGCTGACCGAGAGCGGACCGGTGGCCTCGGTGGATTCCCACCGCCATTTGCCGATGGAGACGAATTGCAGCGGCACGCCTTTTTCGGGGCTGAGTCCCGGGCCGGTGCCGCGCACAAAAAGCCGGTTGCCGATGCCGATGTAGGCGGTGACGAGCAGGCGGGTGGCGCCATCGGTGGAGACGGAGGTCGCCGGGGCGTTTTCTTCCGGGGAAACTTGGGTAAAGTCGTCCGCTGCGGGCTGGGCTGCGACCGGCTCATCGGCCGGCGGATCGCCCGGCATCGGCAGATTGAGTTCGTCCACCTTGGGTTTGCGGGGCGCCCGGGGCTTTTTGGGCTTTGGCTCTTCCGCCGGGGGCGGCATCACGGATGTTTCTGCTTCCGCCACGGGTGAGGCAGCCTCCGGCGCAGGCACCGCGGGCTCGGGTGTCGGCTCAGGCAACGGTTCGGCCACCGGCGGGATGCTGACGGCGGGTGAGGGGGATGGCGCGGGTTCGGCCGACGCGGTAGGTGCGGGCGGCGGCGTCTCGACGCGGAGGGGTGCGGCCAGTTTTGCCTCCAGCGCGCGGAGTGCCGCGGCCTGCGCCTGCATCAGGGCCTGTTCGGCTTCGGTGCGGGCCTTGGCCAGGGCTTCCGGCAGTTTGGTGAGCGCCTCGGTGGTTGCGGCCAGATGCTTGGCGGCGGCGGCTTCGAGCTTGGCCAGCTCGGCGGCGGTCTTGGCGATGCGGTCGCCGGCGGCTTCGAGCTTCTCGGCCTCGGCCGCGCGGAGGGTGTTGATCTCCTGCTGGAGGGCTTCGTTTTCCGTGACGGCGGCGTCGTTCAACTGGCGGGTGAAATCGTTGATTTTTTCCTGCAGCTTGTGGGGCAGTTGCTCGGCGTGCTTGAGGTTCTTGTGCGCGAGTTCGGTGATTTCGTTGAGGCCGTTGACCGCGATGCTGATCTGCTCGGCGGAGGTGGCGACGGTGCGGGCCAGGGCCTCCAGAGCGTGTTGGCGGTCGTCCAGGCCGTCTTCCTGCCGGCGCGCATAGTCGGCGATCAGGGCCGCCGAGGTGATGAGGGCGCCGGTAAGCACGCAGCCGATGATGGCGAGGACGACGGGGAGGGAGAGCGGCCGTTCGCTGTTGGCGGCGATGAAGGCGGCCACGCCGATCAGGAGGGCATCGGTGGCCAGGAAGAACCATTTGGGCAGCTTGGGAGTGGAATCGGGCAGGCTCATGGGGTGGCTCGCGGCGCGGGGAGTTTGTGCGGCGCAGGCGGTGGTTTCTCAAGGAGAAAGGCGGTGAAAAGGAAGGTTGAGTCCGGGCCCGGGCGGCGGCAGGCTCCGGGTGCGCGATGAACGAAAATCATTTCCTGCGGATTGAGCGCGAAGGGCCCGGCGGTTCCCGCCATTACGTGGTGCATGCCGTCGATCCGCGGTTCACGCTGGAGATGACGCCGGATGCGCAGGCGCCGGACCAGGTCGGTCGGGGCGTGCTGAAGCGCCTCCGCCTGCCGAACTCCTGGGCGGGGGATTACACGAAATGCTCCAAGCTTATCGGCGCCGCGCAGGATTTCTTCGCGCAGTCGTTTGCCGAGCCCGCACCCAAGACGGAGACGCGCCGTTTCTCGCGTTGAGCGGCGCGCCTACAGGCGCCGCCAGGCAAAGACAAAGAGCGAGAGCAGCAGGCCGATGCGCAACGCGCCCTCGAAGGTCAGGATGACGAGCACCCACTTCAGGTTGCAACCGCGGCGCAGGAAGTAGCCGATGGCGCTGATGAGCAGCAGCAGCGCGGCGTGGCCCCGGCCGAACGGCAGGAGCAGCAGCCCGAGCATCCACGCCCAGTAAACCAAGAGGATGGCGCTCCAGATGAAGGCGGTGAATTCGCCCAGCCCCAGCGCCCGCGGGTCGGCACCGCGTTCGATCTGCTTGATGCCGAGGTAGCGCTCGCTGATCACGAGTTGCCAGAGCTCGAAGAGCATGAAGACCGGGGCGAACAGGAAAAGCGTCAGCACGGGCGGAGCTTCGGCCGGTCGGTCATGGACGCCAAGGCAGAACCGCGGCGCTTGCCTCCCCGCGCCGGATCGCCGTTACTCCCGCCTCGCCGCCCCATGAAAATTACCCGGATCGAAACCGTCGCGCATCCTTCCGGCCTGCTGCTCTGCCGGATCCACACCGCGGAAGGGCTCATCGGCTGCGGCGAGACCCACTACATCCCCACGGCGGTCGCCGCCGTGATCCACGACTGGATGGCGCCGCGACTGCTGGGCGCCGATGCCCTGGCGATCGAGGGCCACTGGCGCTTTCTCTACGAACGCGCCGCCAATTTCGGCGCGCGCGGGGCCGAGTTGCGGGCGCTGTCGGCGATCGACCTTGCGCTTTGGGACATCAAGGGCCGGGCCTGCGGCCAACCGGTCTGGCAGTTGCTCGGCGGCCGGGCGCAGGACGGTGTGCGCATTTACAACAGCACGGGCTACGGTCGTGGGCAGACGCCGGAGCCCGGCGGCACCTGGCCTGGTTACGGGCGCATGGGCGTCCCCGAGCCGCTGAACGACTACTGGAACGCCCTGCACGAGCCGGCCGCCTACGCCCGCGAGCTGCTGGCCGAGGGCATTGAGGGCGCCAAGCTCTGGCCCTTCGACTTCGCCGCGCACAAACCCAACGGCAGCCTCTTCGTCAGCGGCGCCGATCTGGAAACCGGCATGCAGCCTTTCCGGGCGATGCGCGCCGCGGCGGGCAACAGGCTCGAACTCATCCTCGACGGACATGGCTTCTTCCAACTGCCGATGGCGCTGCGGATCGCCGCCGCCATGCGCGAGGTGAACCCGCTCGCGCTGGAGGATGTCATCCGGCCCGACTGCGTGGACACGATCCGCGATTTCCGCGAACGCTGCGGGCTGCCGCTCGCGGTCAGCGAGATGCTGACGACCGTCGAGGATTACCGGCTCGTCCTGCAGCGGCAGGCGGCCGACTACGTGATGATCGACCCCACGTGGGTCGGCGGCATCACGGCCACGGCGCGCATCACCGATCTCGCGCAGGCCTGGAACATCCCGGTGATGATGCACGACTGCACCGGCCCGCTCACGCTCCTCGCCGGCATCCACGTCGGCGTGGCCCGCGCCAACGTCGCCTGGCAGGAAACGGTGCGAATGCTCCTGCGCCTCGTCTATCCCGAGCTGGTGACGCACCTCCCCGCGGTGAAGGCCGGCCGCATTGCCGCGCCGGAAGGTCCGGGTCTGGGCGCGGCCTGGCACGATACCCTTTTCAAGAAGACCGACACCCTCCGGGTGAGCACGCGTTGATGAAACCTGATTTTCAATTTCACGACCTCGCCGGCCGGACGCTCGTCATCACGGGTGTCACGCGCGGCATCGGCCGTGCCCTGCTGCCCGGCCTGCTGGCGCAGGGGCTCAACCTCATCGCGGTGAGCCTCGGCCGCGCGGAGATGGAGGCGGTGCTGGCCGAGCTCGGCGTGGACGAGACCCGCCTGCGCCTGTTTGAGTGCGATCTGGCGGATCCTGCGGCGGTGGACGCCACCGGCCGGGCCATCGTCGCTGCGGGCATCCCGGTTGATGCCGTGTTGCACAACGCCGGCATCGATCCGCGGCACCGCTTCGAAAAAATCTCCCCCGCGCCGTGGGATGCTGTGTGGCAGGTGAACGTGCGCGCCGCCGCCACGCTTACCCAGCACCTGCTCCCGATCATCCGGCGCAGCCCGCAGGGGCGGGTGGTTTTCACCGGTTCCATCGTGAGCGAGCTGGGCGGCGCCTACATGACAGCCTACGCGGCGTCGAAGGGCGCCGTGGCGGCGCTTGCCCGCGCGCTGGCGCATGAATTGCAGGGCTCGGGTGTCACCGTAAACTGCATTCTCCCCGGCGCGATTCAGGTGGAAAAGGAGGCGGGCACGATTACGGGCGAGGATGTTCTGCTCGGCTGGCAATCCCTGCCGCGTCGGCTCACGCCGGCCGATTTGCTCGGCCCGCTTTGCCTGCTGCTCAGCGGTGCGGGCGGCGGCATCAGCGGCCAGTGTCTCACGGTGGATGGCGGCGTGTTGCACCCGCTGATGGCGCGTGATGCCCAGCGCGGCCGGCTGGAGAGTGACGGCTACGCGTAAGCGCCGTCACTTGCCGCCATACCAGAACGCACGGCGCCAGTTGTGGCGGCGGAGTTTTTCCACGAGTGCAGCCGGCATGGCCGGGAGGTCGCTCACGGCGCAGTTGGCTTCGGCCTGCGCGGCGTTGCGGATGCCGGGGATGACCGTGGAGACGGCCGGGTGGGCGAGCACCCACTTGAGCGCGGCCTGCGGCAGCGTGTAACCGGTGCCCTCGAGGTCCTGCCGGATTTTTTCCGTGCGCATCACGGCGCGCGACAGCCGGTCGCCGGCAAAGTAGTTGTGCCGGAAATCGTCCGCGCCAAACTTCGTGTTCACGGTAAACTTCCCCGTGAGCACGCCCTCGTCGAAGGCCACACGCACGATGATGCCCACGCCGCACTCCTTGGCCACGTTGAGCAGCTCGGCCGCGGGCTCCTGCTCGAAGAGGTTGTAGATCACCTGCACGCTGTCCACCCAGCCGCCGCGCATGAGGTCGATGACGGAGTTCTGGTCGTGCTCGGGGGTGGAGACGCCGATGAGGCCGATCTTTCCCTCGCGTTGGAGTTGGCGGAGAATCTTGAACGGCGCCGGGTCGCGGTTCCACGCGCGCGTCCACGTGTGCAGTTGCAGGAGGTCGAGTCGGTTGGTGCCGAGGTAGGCGAGCCGCTCGGCGAGATTTTCCCGGAGATAGGCCTCGGGGTAACGGTCGCTGGCGCGGTCGTAGGGCGACGGCGGCCAGGCGCCGCCGGTCGGCGGGGTCTTGGTGGCCACGAACACGCGGCCGTGTTTCCCGGATGCCTCGCGCTCGCGCAGGGTCTGCGCGATGAGGCGCTCGCTGCGACCGTTCCCGTAGCCGGCGGCGGTGTCGATGAAGTTGCAGCCGAGGTCGAGTGCGCGGTGCAGCGCGGCGAGCGAGTCCTTGTCGGCCTGCGGGCCCCAGGCACCGCCGATCGCCCAGGCACCGAAGCCGATCTCGGAACAGTTGAAACCGTGTTTGCCGAAGGGGCGGGTTTGCATGGGGGCGGATTTAGCCGAGCGCTTGCTGGAGGTCGAGCTTGAGGTCGTCCACGTGTTCGAGCCCGACTGAAAGCCGGAGCAGATTGTCCGGCGTGGCGGAGCCCGGGCCTTCGGCGAGTTTGCGGTGCTCGATGAGGCTCTCGACCCCGCCGAGGCTGGTGGCGCGGGTGATGAGTCGCAGCCGGCCGGCCACGGCGCCGGTGGCGGCAAAATCCCCGCGCACCAGGAAGGAAATCATCGCGCCGGGCGAACTCATCTGCCGGCCGGCGATGGCGTGACCGGGATGCGAGGAGAGGCCGGGGTAGAAAACCGCCTCGACCCGCGGATGTGCGGCGAGCCAAGCGGCGAGGGTGGCGGCCGTGGCGGATTGCGCGCGGATGCGCACGGGCAGGGTGGCGAGGCTGCGTTGCAGCAGCCAGCAGTCGAAGGGCGCCGGCACGGCGCCGCCGAGCCGCTGCCAGTTTCGCACGCGATGGGCGAAGTCCTCGGGCGCATCTGCGCCAAGCACGAGCGCACCGCCGAGGACATCGCTGTGGCCGCCGAGATATTTCGTGGTGGAGTGCATCGCCACGTGGGCGCCGAGGGCGAGCGGCCGGGTGAGCAGCGGCGAGGCCCAGGTGTTGTCGGCCACGACGAGTGCGCCGGCCTGGCGGCCCGCGGCGGCGACCGCGGCGATGTCGGTGATCTTGAGGCGGGGATTCGAGGGCGTCTCGATCCACACGAGCTGGGCCGGGGTCTGAAACGCCCGCGCCACCGCGGCGGGGTTCGTCTGGTCGATGAACTCGGCTTGCAGGCCGCGGCCGGCGTAGAACTCCTGCACCAGCGCGCGGGTGCCGTGATAAAGGTCGTCGGGGAAAAGCGCGCGTGCGCCGGCGGGCAGCGCCTGCAGCACGGCGGCGGTGGCGGCCTGCCCCGAGGCGAAGGCCAGCGCCTCGCGTCCGCCTTCGAGGGCGGTGAGCGCGGTTTCGAGTGCCTGCCGGTTCGGGTTGCCGTAGCGGGTGTAGTTGTTGCCGTGGGGCAGGGTGCCGTCGGCCGCGCGCTCAAAGGTCGTCGCGAGCGAGAGGTTGGGCGTGACGGCGCCGGTCACCGGATCGATGGCGCGGCCGGCATGCACGGCGAGGGTTTCGGGATGGGTTAGCATGAAGATTTTCCGCCGGGGTCGCAGGCGGTGAGGCAGGTGGCGAGGGCGTCGCGCAGGTGGCGGAGGGCGCGTTCCACGTTGGCGCGCTCGGCGGCGGGCACGCAGCCGAGGAGGTTGACCGCATGGGTGTTCAGCGAGGCTTCGAGAAGGCCGTGCTCTTTGCGGCCCTTGGGCGTGAGGCCGATGAGCCAGATGCGGCCATCGTCGGGGTGCTCGCTCCGGCGGACGAGCCCGCGTTGTTCCAGCCGCGCGATGAGGCGGCTGGTCCAGGTTTTTTCCAGTCCCATGCGCTGGGCAAATTCCTGCTGGTTGAGCGGGTCGCCGGCCGACCCGAGCAACAGGAGCGCCTGGCATTCCTTGGTCGTGGCCTCCGTGCAACAGGCCGTCATCGTGCGCTGGGCCTGTTGGAAAAGCCGCACGACCTCGCGCAGAAGCGCGTCGGTTTCCTGGGCGGTGGCGGTGGACGAACGGGACATGACGGCAGGGTGGAGCCGCGCCCGCGGGTTGGCGAGCGCGGCTTCGCGTTCAGGCGCAGCAGGCGGCGGCGCGCTGTCCGGCGGGTCGGGTCTCACCGCAGCCGCAACCGGCTGCGGCGGTTGCGGGCGCCGGCTTTTCGGCCTCGTTTCCGCAGCAAGCGCCCGTGACGCCGGCCAGCCGGCGCTCGGCGGCCTTGCAACGGGTGCGGTCGGGGGTGAGTTCGATCCACAGTTGCCCTTCCGCAGCGGTGACGGTGGCGACGTCGTAGAGCGCGGCGGGCTGGCCCTCGAAGGCGGCATGGATGCGGGCGGGGGCTTCACCGTCGAGCGGCAGGGTGCGCCCGACCCGGTCGATGATGGCGAGGAACTTCGCCGCCGGCATGTGACCCCGGCCGGGCAGCGCTCCGGCGAGCGGGGGGACCCAGATTTCGAACTGCGTCTCGTTCCAGCGATGGGCGAGCCCGCCGCAGTCCATGGTTTCGTAGGCGACCCGCTTCACCTCGGTGAGGTGGTAGCCGGGATGGATGAGGCGGCTGCCGGCACGAAAGACCAGGGCGTGGTCCCGGCGGGCGCGGAGCGTGTCGGGGAAGGCGGAGGTGTGCATGATTTGGATGGGTGGAAGACTTCGATTGGATTAACAGTTGCTAACAGCAACCAATAGTCGATAGTTGTCAACCACAACTTTTATTAATTTTCACCGCTCGCGGCGCTCAGACCGGGCGGACGGCCAGCCAGCCGTAGGCGGCGGCGTAGATCACACATTCGGCGATGAGCAGGCGGTAGCCGGCGCGGAGCCATGGGTTGGTGAGCGTGGCGCGCACCCCGAGCCAGGGCAGGATCAGCGCTCGGCCGCCCCAGAACAGCGCCGTGGCACCGCATACAGCCCGGGCGAGCGGGGTGCCGGCCACGAGGGTGGGTGCGAACAGGAGGCTGAGCAGCCCAAGCACGACGATGGTGGCGCCGATGGAGAAGTTCTGCGCGAGGGCGAACCGCCGGTGCATGGGCGGCAGCGCGGCCAGGTTCTTTTCCCAGTCCGGCGGGATGGGCGTGAAACAGGCCAGCACCAGCGTGACGAAGTGGAAACCGCCGGCCAGCCGCACCCCAAGGATCAGAAGCTCATCGGACATGCGGGCTGTTAACCACAGTTGACTCCGGATGAACACGGATTTTTTGGCGAAAACCCCGTCCCGTCGCCGCGATCCCGGGACGGTGCGCTTTTGCACCCGTTGCCCCCGGGGTATTTATCCGCAGATTGCTAACAATAGCGTCTTTGGCAGGGAACTAGCTGTCCCGGCTGTTACGATCCGGCAAACATCCCGGCTCGCCGGGGTTCGGGGCTTGACTGGCTCTGGACCGTGGCGTTCCGATTGCCGCCTACCATTCGGACCGGCCCTCACGGGGCGGTTGTCGCTTCCTCAAACCTACCTAGCAATGCAAACCAAGAATCCGTTCCTGAAATTCCTGCTGACGGGCGCCGTGGCGCTCGCTCTGGCAGCCGCCAACGCCGTCTTCGGCCAGGCGATCACGACGTCGTCCCTCACGGGCACTGTCACCAACAATGCGGGCCAGCCGATCGTCGGCGCCGCGCTGACGATTCAGCACGTGCCGACCGGTTCGTCCTACACCGCCACCAGTCGTGCCGACGGCACGTTTGTGCTGCGCGGCCTGCGTCCGGGCGGCCCCTACACGGTCTCCTCTTCGGCGACCGGCCAGGTGCCGACCGAGCTGCGCGAGGTTTACCTCGATATCGACCGCGGCGCGGACGTCGTGGTGCGGATGGAGACGGAGGATGTGGTCATGCTCGACCGCTTCGAGATCACCGCTTCCGCCGAGGACACCCTGTTTGACTCGGTCAAGACCGGCTCGGGCAGCTACCTTACCAGCGAAGACATCAGCAACCTGCCCGCCGGCGACCGTTCCATCAACGCCTTGGCCCGCATGGACCCGCGCATCAGCTACAACCGCGACCCGTTTGACCGCGGTATCTCGGTGAGCGGTCTGAGCAACCGTTTCAACAGCATCCAGGTGGACGGCGTCAGCGCCAACGACCCCTTCGGCCTCAACGCCAACAACACGGCGGCCGAGCGCAATGTCATCCCGGTGGATTCGCTGGAGGCCCTCTCGGTTGACACCTCGCCTTACAATTCCCGCAACGCCGGCTTCGTCGGCGCCCGCATCAACGCCATCACCAAGAGCGGCACCAACGAGTTGAAGGGTTCGCTTTATTACACCTACCGCGGCAAGACGGCCTTGGGCGGCATCGACATGGTGGGCGAGCAGTTGGCCGAATTCTTCCGGCCGATCACGGCCTTCTCCGAGGAGACCCTCGGTGCGACCCTCGGCGGCCCGATCATTCCCGGGAAACTGTTCTTCTACGTTTCCTACGAGAAGGTGGACGAAGTTCGCATCCCGCCTTCCCCGGCTTTCCCGGTGGATGCGACCACGCTTAACCAGATCTCGCAGGCCTTGACCGCCCTCGGCTTCTCGCCCGGCAGCGCGACCCCGCCCGCCGGCAACGACCTCTCCGATGACAACATCCTAGTGAAGCTCGACTGGGAGATCAATTCCAACCACCGCGCCACCCTCCGCTACAACAACGTGGAGTCCTCCCGCCCGACCTTCCCGGGCTTCGGCACCGGCGCGGCCCAGAACAACTTCTCCTATGATTCCCACTGGTATGACCAGAGCATCAAGAACGAGTCCTACATCGGCCAGTTGATCAGCCGCTGGTCGGACCGCCTCAACACCGAGGTCTCGATCTCGCGCAGCACCTACGACTCGATGCCGATCAACAACAGCACCCAGCCCTCCGTGCAGGTGCGCAACGTTCCGGTGGCCGGTTCGACGACCGCGTTCATCATGGCGGGCACCGAGCTCAGCCGTCACGCCAACATCCTGAAGGTCGAGACCGACACGGCCGAACTTTTCGGTTCCTACGAACTGAACGACAACCACACCCTGCAGTTCGGTCTCCAGTATGATACGGCCGATATCTACAACCTCTTCGTGCAGCGGGCCTATGGCAGCTACGAATTTGAGAATCTGGCCCAGTTGCAGGCCGTCGCCGCCAACAACAACGGCACGGTGCAATACCGCCTGTTCTCCTACAACCAGATCATCCCCGGCGTGAATCCGGCGGCGGAGTTCACCGAGACCAACATGGGCTTCTTCATCAATGATGTTTGGCGCGTTAGCTCGAACCTAACGTTCAACATCGGCGCCCGCGTGGACATCCCCGGCCTGCCTGATGCCGTGCCGTTCAACCAGTCGTTCCTCACCACCTTCGGCGTGCGCAACGACCACACCTACGACGGCGACCAGGTCTTCCAGCCCCGCTTCGGCTTCAACTGGCAGCCCGATACGCAGAAGCGCACGATCGTTCGCGGCGGTTTCGGTCTCTTCTACGGCCGCGCCCCGCGCGTCTGGGTCTCCAACAGCTACTCCAACACCGGTGCGAATTTTAATTCCTACTCGGCCGGCACCGCCGGCGGTGGCCTGTTGGCTCCGCGCGTCTCGGCCGATCCGAACAACCAGCCGGTCACGGCCAGCGTGCCGCCCGCCCAACAGGTGGCCTTTATTGACCCCGACTTCCAACTGCCCTCCCGCTGGAAGGGCAATATCGCAGTCGAGCGCGCCCTCGGCTTCTGGGACCTCAAGGCCACCGCCGAGTTTGAGAAGACCTGGGTGAAGAAGGACATCTTCTACGAGAACATCAACATCGCCCAGACCCGCACGGGTCCGGACGGCCGCGCGATGTATTTCAATGCCTATGGCGTCACTTCATCCGGCACCCGCCTGGTGAACACCGGCTTTACCAACCGCATTATCAAGCTGGCCAACACCGAAGAGGGTGGCACGGAGTCCCTCACCGTCTCCTTGGAGCGTCCGCGCACCAAGGGCGGCTGGTATTGGCGCGCCGCCTACGTCAACACGAGCGCCACCGAGGTGCTCTTCGGCACCTCCTCGGTCGCCGCTTCCAACTGGAACAACCGTTCGGTGTTCAACACCAACGCGCAGGAAAAGAAGCGCAGCGAGCTCGAGATCAAGGACAAGGTGATCTTCAACCTCACCAAGGACATCGAGTTCATCAAGGGCAACAAGACCACCTTCTCGCTCTTCTATGAGGGCCGCAGCGGTTATCCCTACAGCCTCGTGTATAACTCCGACGCCAACGGCGACGGCCTCACGAACAACGACCTGATCTACGTCCCGCTGGCCAACGACCCGATGGTTCGCTACGCCACGCAGGCCGACCAGGACAACTTCAACAAGATCGTCGAGCGCTTCGGCCTCACCCGCGGCCAGGCTGTCGCCGCGAGCTCGGAGACCTATCCTTGGGTCAACCAGTTCGACTTCGGCATCAAGCAGACGGTCAAGCTCCCGGGCTGGCGTCACCGCGTGGTGCTCGGGCTCGACATCCTCAACGTCGGCAACCTGCTGAACAACAAGTGGGGCCTCATCCGCGGTTCCAACCAGTTCTTCCGCAAGTTTGAGACCGTGTCCAACGTGGCCTTCGACGGCGTGGCCAACCAGTATGTCATCAGCAACGTGAACGCCAACTTGGCGAACAGCGTGCCCTTCGCCCCGTCCCTCGGTCGTGGCGAGCCGGCGGCCTCCCGCTGGTCGGCGATGCTGAGCGCCCGTTACGAGTTCTGATCGGAGCGCAGCAGCGCCTGCGCCCGTCCCTTCCAGAGCGGCCACTTCGGTGGCCGCTCTTTTTTTGTCCCGCTGGCCGGCCGGCGGAACCCACCGGCGGCGATTGTCCGGTGGCGCGGTAGCACCGGTAGGGGCCGTTATCCCTAACGGCCCGGGGATCAGCTCCGCCCCCAGGGGGCGGTTGGAGCCTGTCAAAAACAGTGTTGTCGCAGTCCGGTGGCGCGGCAGCGCCGGTAGGGTCCGCTCTCCGAGCGGACCGCCGCCCGCTTGCTTGCCACAGTTCAAATGAAACCGCTGGCGCGCCCGGGATCAAGGCGGTCTGGGGAGATGTCGCCCGGTCATGGCCGGCCGCTGTATCAGAAAATCGATTACGTCGGTTGGTTGGTTATATGCTGCGGGTTTTGATCCGCGACCGGTCAGTGTCGCCGGAGTTTGGTTACGCCTTTGGGCGGGCGTGGCGGGAGCGGGCGGCCGGGTTGCCGGGCAGGGTGGGCGAGGGGACCGGCGGCGCTGATTCTTGGGGCGCTTTTGCAAAAGGGCGGCGCGGGCGGGATTTTTCCCTCGGGGGGAAGTTTGCATCGGTGTCGCAAGCCAAAATTTCGCGTAAAATTCCTCACCCGGGCGCACAAACCTATTGACGGGCCAAAACCCGAGGACCAATTAGTTGTGGTCGTCACCGCTGATGACCACAGCCCGTTGTGGTCAACAACGCGTTAACAAGTTTTAGCAACTAATGTTCGCTAAGACCTTAAACGCGCCAAAATCAGCGGTTTCCCAGCCCAAAAACCAATCTTTTCCCCATTCCGGCATCATGCAGAAGACATTCCAGGTAGGTTCCAAGACGTTCGTGCTCGATCAGGCCAAGGCCGAGGCCGCCTTTGCGGCCAAGAAGGTCATCAACGGCCGCGAGACAATGTGCTTCAACCTCCTGCCGCTGAAATACCAGTGGGCCTATGATCTCTACCGGAAGATGAAGGCCAACCACTGGGAGCCCGAGGACATCCCGATGGGCAAGGACATCGAGCAGTGGCGCGACGAGAAGGCCGTTTCCGACGCCGAGCGCTGGATCATCCGCATGGGCATCGGCTACTTCTCCGCCGCCGAGGGCATCGTGGGCGACAACATCCAGCACGTCGTCCGCGAACTCGTCACCGCGCCCGAGCTCAAGCTCGTCCTCGGCCGCCACGCGCACGAGGAGAACATCCACGCCGACTCGCTGCTCTACATGATCTCGTCCCTCGCCATCAACCCGCACGAGTGCGAGGCGATGTTCGAGGATGTGCCGACGATCGTCCGCAAGAACGCTTTCGTCACCCGGGTCTCCCGCGAGCTCCGCCGCGATATCGACCTCACCCAGACCGCCAACAAGCAGCTCCTCGCGAAGAACATCTTCGTCTTCGGCCAGTGCATGGAAGGCACCCAGTTCTACGGCCTCTTCGGCATGGTCCTCTCGCTTTACCGCCAGAACAAGTTTCCCGGCATCGGCCAGATGTTCCGCTACACCCTGCGCGACGAGTCCAACCACATCGAGGTCTTCCGCAACCTGTTCATGGACCTCATCGAGGAGAACCGCGAGATCTGGACGGCCGAGTTCAAGGAAGAGCTGCGCGGCCTGATGGCCGAGGCCGTGACCCTGGAGAAAGAATTCATCCGCGACTGCCTGCCCGTCAATTCGGTGGGCCTCAGCGCCGAGGATTTTACCCAATACATCGACTACATCGCGGACCGTCGCCTCGAGGGCGTCGGCCTGGCCCCGCTCTCCGCGGGCATCAAGAATCCGCTGCCCTGGCTGGCCGAGATGATGGACATCAAGAAGGAGCAAAACTTCTTCGAGGGCCGCGTCACCGAATATCAGAAGGCCTCCTCCCTCAACGTTGCTGCCGACGACGAGCTCTGAGCCCCCGGGGCCCGTCGCTGCGTTTCCCTCCGTCCCGCCCGTTTCCGTCTTTCCACCCCATTTCGCCTGATCGGCCGCCCTAGCGGCGCGTCAGCCGTTTTTTCGTCCGTTTTTCACCCTTCCACCGTCCACCACCGCCGTCCCGCCGCCATCCATGAGCAATCCTTCCCTCGCGCACGACCTCGCCCTGAAGCGCACCGTCCACACCCCCGTTGAACAGAAGCCCCACTACGCCTGGCGCGATGCCGTCGCCACCGCCGACATCACGGTGCCGCCCGTCGTCCTCCTCTGCCCGCACGGCGAGGAGAAGTTCAACCTCACCGAGGTCGCCGACACCCTGGGCAAGGCCCTGACCAACGTCGCCCTCGCCAAGGGCGAGAAGGACATCTTCAACGACACCAACCGCGCCTGGGTCGCCCGCATCTGCCGCGAGGTCGCCGCCAACCTCGCCACGCTGGCCCGCAGCCAGAACCCCCTGCGCCTCTCCCTCAACGCCCTCTACGAGCTCATCGAGAAGACGCTCGTGGACAACAACGCCTACTTCGTCGCCAAGAGCCTCCTGCTCAACCGCGCCCGCAAGATCGCCGTGGACCGCGAGGCCGCCGCCGCGTCCACCCTCCGCGTCATCCGCCGCAACAACCAGGTCGTGCCGTGGAGCGACCAGAAGGTCGAGATCGCCGTCCGCAAGACCTTCCTCTCCCTCGAGCGCGACTCCGCCCCCGCCGTCGCCATCACCCAGGCCGTTTCCGCCCGCGTCCACGCCTCCAAGCAGGCCTTCGTCCACATCGAGGAGATCCAGGACATGGTCGAGGAGGAGCTGATGAAGGCCGGCTTCTTCAAGGTCGCCAAGGCCTACATCCAGTTCCGCGAGCGCGCCGCCGCCGTGCGCACCCAGGCCCCGGCCGAGTCCGTCGAGGCCCCGGCCGAGACGCCGGCCCCCGCCGCCGGCCAGGAGACGCTCATCATGGTCAAGAAGCCCGACGGCACCAACGTGTTCTGGGACGGCGCCGACCTCCGCAAGCGCATCGAGTTCGCCTCCATCGGCCTCGACCTCTGCCTCACCGCCGAGGAGATCGAGCAGGAGCTGCGCCGCGCCATCTACGACCAGATCACGCAGAAGGACCTCGACGCCACCATCATCCTCAACTCGAAGACCCTCATCGAGCGCGACGCCGACTTCGCCAAGTTCGCCGGCCGCATCCAGCTCACCTACATCTACGAGGAAGTTCTCGGCTGGGACATCACCCGCGACGGCATCGGCGCCCTCAAGACCGCCCACCAGCGCGCCTTCAAGAAATACCTCGAGCACGGCGTCGCCATCAAGCGCCTCAACCCCCGGCTCCTCGACTACGACCTCGACACGCTCGCCGCCGCCCTCGACCCGTCCTCCGACCTCGAGTTCGACTTCCTCGGCATCCAGACCCTCTACGACCGCTACCTCATCATCGACAAGACGCGGAAGCCCTCCCGCCGCATCGAGACGCCGCAGTTCTTCTGGATGCGCGTTGCCATGGGCCTGATGCTCGACGAGCCCGCCGCCCGCGAGGGCAAGGCCGCCGCGCTCTACGATCTCTACAAGACCCGCCGCTTCTGCAGCAGCACGCCCACGCTCTTCAACTCCGGCACCCTCCACTCGCAGCTCTCCTCCTGCTACCTCTACTACGTGGACGATTCCATCGAGGGCATCATGCTCCGCGGCATTGCCGAGAACGCCTTCCTCTCCAAGTGGGCCGGCGGCCTCGGCGGCTCGTGGACCGCCGTCCGCGGCACCGGCGCCTACATCGGCGGCACCAACGGCGAGTCGCAGGGCGTCATCCCCTTCCTCAAGCTCCACAACGACCAGCTCGTCGCCGTCAACCAGGGCGGCAAGCGCAAGGGCTCCGGCTGCGCCTACCTCGAGTCGTGGCACAACGACATCCTCGAATTCCTCGAGCTGCGCAAGAACACCGGCGACGACCGCCGCCGCACCCACGACATGAACACGGCGAACTGGATTCCCGACCTGTTCATGAAGCGCATGGAGGCCCGCCAGCCCTGGACGCTCTTCCGCGCCAACGAGACCAAGGACCTGCACGAGCTCTACGGCAAAAAGTTCGAGGCGGCCTACCTCCGCTACGAGCAGCTCGCCGAGGAGGGGAAGATCCACGGCCAGAAGATCGAGGCCCTCGAGCTCTGGAAGAAGATGCTCTCGATGCTCTTCGAGACCGGCCACCCCTGGATCACCTTCAAGGATGCCTGCAACGTCCGCTCCCCGCAGGACCACGTCGGCGTCATCCACTCGTCCAACCTCTGCACGGAGATCACGCTCAACACCTCCAACGACGAGACCGCCGTCTGCAACCTCGGCTCCGTCATCCTCGAGACGCACCTCAAGCCCGACGGCTCCCTCGACCACGACAAGCTCCGCGAGACCATCCGCACCGCCGTCCGCGCGCTCGACAACGTCATCGACATCAACTTCTACCCCACGAAGGCCGCCGAGACCTCCAACCGCCGGCACCGCCCCATCGGCATGGGCGTCATGGGCCTCGCCCACGCGCTCTACCTGCGCGGCCACGCCTTCGCCTCGCCCGAGGCCGTCGAGTTCAACGACGAGGCCATGGAGGCCATCGCCTACTACGCCTACGAGGCCTCCTCCGACCTCGCGGCCGAGCGCGGCGCCTACTCCACCTACAAGGGCTCCAAGTGGGACCGCGGCCTCCTCCCGCAGGACACCGTGGACCTCCTCGAGCAGGAGCGCGGCGTCGAGGTCGAGGTGCCCCGCGGCGGCCGCATGGACTGGGCCCCCGTCCGCGCCAAGATCGCGAAGCAGGGCATGCGCAACAGCAACGTCCTCGCCATCGCGCCCACCGCCACCATCTCCAACATCACGGCCACCTCGCCCTGCATCGAGCCCACCTACAAGAACCTCTTCGTGAAGAGCAACCTCTCCGGCGAGTTCATCGTGCTCAACCCCTTCCTCGTGAAGGACCTCAAGGCCCGCGGCCTCTGGAACCAGGAGATGATCGACAACCTCAAGTATTACGACGGCGAGCTGAAGGACATCCCCACCGTCCCCGAGGACCTCAAGGCCAAGTATCTCACCGCCTTCGACATCGACCACAAGTGGATCATCGACGCCGCCGCGCGCCGCCAGAAGTGGATCGACCAGGCCCAGTCCGTGAACCTCTGGATCAAGACGCCCGACCTCAAGACCCTCAGCCACATGTATCGCCATGCGTGGCACACCGGCCTCAAGACCACCTACTACCTCCGCAGCCTCGGCGCCTCCAACATCGAGAAGGCCACCGTCGCGGTGAAGAAGGAAGTCCGCGGCGCCGTGAAAGAAGGCCAGGACGGCGGCCAGAACTCCGGCGATGCTGGCGGTTCACATGCCGCCAGCACCCTGAGCGCAGTCGAAGGGCTCCCCGCGAAAAAGACATACACCGAAGCCGAGAAAAAAGCTTGCAGCATCGAAGCGATGCGTCGAGGCGAAGAATGCGAAGCGTGTCAGTAGAATAAATAAGCCTGCTAAAAGGCGGCCTTTTTAGGCCTTATAGTGCCATAAACCAATATCAATATACGTAATACTATGGATGTTGGTGCTGTTTTCTCCACGTTTTTGGGCAATCTGACAATTGCCAATATAACCACTATTTCTGCAAGAAGTGGCGCAATAACTAAGCGTTTAAATAAAGATTTCTATGCGACGGAATCTGAAACAGCACACAGCTTCTATGCAGGTTCATACGGAAGAAATACCAAAATTAAGGGGTCAAGTGATTTGGACTTAGTGTATGTTTTGCCGTATGAAACGTATGTTTTATATAATTCATACTCGACGAACGGCCAGTCCGCGCTTTTGCAATCAGTTAGGAACTCAATTTTAAGCCTCTATTCATCTACGGCGATTAAAGCTGACGGCCAAATTATTGAGGTTTCGTTTGGCGATGGAATGAAAATAGAGGTGTTGCCCGCATTTTTGAACGACAACGGCACATACACTCACCCCAATTCGAACGATGGTGGGAAGTGGGCGGTAACCGATCCTAAAGCAGAAATTGAGGCTATAAGAAAACGGAACGATGCTTGTAATAAGAATTTGATCAAGCTTGCGCGCATGGCGAGGGCGTGGCGGTCTACATGGGCAGTGCCTATTAGTGGTATATTGGTTGATACGCTAGCATACCAATTTATTGAAAACTGGCCTTACCGCGATAAATCATTCCTTTATTACGATTGGTTGAGCCGGGATTTTTTTAAATGGATGTCTGAGCAAGATGAATCACAGGATTGGTGGCGTGCTCCTGGCAGCGGACGCTATGTTTACGGCAAAGGCCTTTTCCAGTATAAGGCGAAGCGTTGTTATAATATTTCAGTTGAGGCGATAGACAATGCAGGGAAGTCGCAAGATTGGGCTGCCAAAAATAAATGGCGGGAGATATATGGATCCTCATTTCCAGACTGATGACACGAAGGTTTCTCGCAAGGTCTTAGAAGGCCAATTGCGTGAATGTTTTGGACGTGTAGTCTATTCACATAAAACACATGAAAAATGTGCAGATATCTTATTGGAGAAATGGGCACGTATTAAATTGGCCCAGATTGGCTGTGCTACCATTTCAACGGGCGGGTTTATTGTCACTATTTTTGGAGTCGATAAGGCAGGGTTAATTATCGGGACGATCGTTTCAACCTTGTTGTTGGTGATTAATGCATATGTGAAAGATTATGATTTGGGGGAAATTGCTCAAAAGCATAAAAATAGTGCATGCGATCTATGGTTAATAAGAGAGCGCTATCTATCGTTGATAACTGATTTGGTGATGGGGGAGCGCCCTATCGAATCTCTTCAACGTGAACGTGATGTATTGCAAACGGATTTACATGCAATCTATCAGGGAGCGCCTCCGACTAACACAAATGCTTATCATAAAGCTCAAGATGCCCTTAAAAATAAGGAAGATCTCACTTTTTCGGATAAGGAAATAGATGCATTTTTGCCTACAGAGCTTAAGCGGGATAGGAAGCAATCCGATGGGGTGCAATCCGACGGGTCAGGCCGTAAATTGTAAATTAGGGTCGGTCAGGCCCGAATAACGGCCGGTTTCAAGGAAGGCCGGACGCGGCGAGGCCTGACAGGGTCAGGCCTTGGGGCTTGGGGTGCTTGCCCGTCAAATCGGCCAACCCTAACCTTGGTCGTTTGTCATGGCGGGGCGGAGGCGGGAATGCGCAGTCGACAGGTTTGATGGACCGCCTATTGTGTGGCCCGATTTACCCGACAAACTCCGCCTCCGCATGAGCAACGAAACCTGGCATGACCTCGGCCCGGCCGAAACGTTTAAACAACGCGGCTTGTGCGAAGCCGGGGTGGGAAGACTGAAGCTCGCGATCACGTGCAAGGATGGCGTGTTCGGCGCTGTATCCAATGTTTGCAACCACGCGGGCGGTCCGCTCGGCCAGGGCCGGCTCGATGGTGAATACCTCGTGTGCCCGTGGCACAACTGGAAGTTTCACCGCCGCACCGGACTCGGCCAGCCGGGCAACGAGGCCGCGGCCGTTCCGTCGCACGAAGTGAAAGTCGAGCACGGCCGTCTGCTGGTCCGTGCCGAGCCGGCATCGCCCCGCAAGCAGGCTCCGCATGTGCCGCACCCGCTCGCGCGTCCGGTGGCCCGGGCTGGCGGACCTATCCGCGTGGCCGGCATCTCGACGACGGTGATGGATCGTGCCAACCCGCGTTACTCGACCTCGGAAGCGCTGCTCGAGGTCGCGCTCGCGTGCGCGCGCGACGAGCTCGGTTGCGAAACGCAACTCCTCCGCCTGTCGGATCTGAAGTTCGGCGCGTGCGAGGGCTATTACTCAAAAAGCGCGCAGGCGTGCACGTGGCCGTGCTCCATTACGCAGTTCGATCCCGACGACGAGCTCACCGCCGTCTACGAGGCGTTCGTGCACTGGGCGGACGTCGTGCTGGTGGCGACTCCGATCCGCTGGGGGCAGGCGAGCTCGCTCTACTTCAAGATGGCCGAGCGGATGAACTGCGTGCAGAACCAGATCACGATCCGCGACCGCGTGCTGATCCGTCACAAGGTCGCCGGCTTCATCATCACGGGCGGGCAGGACAACATCCAGGGCGTGGCGGGTCAGATGCTGGCGTTTTTCTCCGAGATTGGATTTCACCTGCCGCAGTTTCCATTCGTCGCCCATTCGCGCGGCTGGACGGCCGAGGACATGGAGAAAAACGTGGCCGAGGTCAGGCAGAGCGAGGAGTTGCGCGAAGGTGCGCGCGACCTCGCGCGGCGCAGCGCCACGCTCGCGCGCATGCTCGTCGATCAGGCCACCGACGAGGCGAAGACCGCGCGCGGCGGACGCAAGGCGCACAGGCTCGAAGTCGAAAAAGCGCAATCCGACGGGGTCAGGCGCGCAATCCGACGGGGTCAGGCCGTAAATTGTAAATTAAGAGTCGGCAGACCCGGGTAACGGTCGGTTACGAACGGACATCGTGCCGGTTCTGCTTAGCCTCGCATCCCGTGGGAAATTCGCCAGGTTGCTTCCGCAGGCGGGCACCGCAACTTCTGGTCTCCAACCGCGCCTCATTTCTTGGGCAACACCCATGAGCACCACCCTTTTAACCACCCCATCCCGGCATAGCCGGTTTCCGACCGGCAAGCGGGTGGGCAGGCCGTTTCGGGCCGGGGCAATCTGGCTGGTGCTGGCACTTTTCTCACCAAGCGCTTGGGCGGAGCCGCATATCGTGATCGACCGCGATGGTCTCTCCACCGCGATTCTGGCCGAGACCAACCGCGAGCGCGTCGCGCGCGGGCTGCAACCGCTGAAGCCCGATCTGAGGCTGGATCGGGCGGCCGACGGGCATACGAAGTTTCTCGTGCTGGTGGGCGGTCTCCGGCACCGCAGCTTTCTGCCGGGCCGGGAGACGCTGGAGGACCGCGTGCTCGCCGAGGGGTTGAGAGCGTCGGCATTGAGCGAGAACCTCGGTCTTCTCCCTATCCGGCCGCCGGCCATCCGCGAAGACGGTGAAAGACAGATCGTGGACGGAGAGGAAACGGACCTGCGGGCCGAAAAGCTCGCGGTGAAGTTTGTGCGCGCATGGCTGGATTCGCCGAGACACCGGGCAAACCTGCTCAGTCCCAATTTCACTCATCTCGGCAGCGCAGTGCAGACGGGCCTCGGCCCTGCAGCCGTCACGCATGTGTATTCGACCCAAGTCTTCGCCCGGCTGTGAGCCTCTCCGAACGGGGTCAGGCCGTAAATTGTTAATTAAGCGGTTCCGCTATAGCTGGATCCGGGAAAGGTAGGGCCCGACCTCCGGGCGGGCCGAGAAACGATCCGTTGCCTGCCGGGCCGCTCGGAGAGCGGAGCATTTGGCCACTTGTCGCAAACACAGCTCTTCACCGGTTCACTATCAGTCGGATCCCCTCTCCGGGCCGCGGGTTACCTCGGGGCGCTTGTCTGCGGCACGCGGCGGAGTTGGCCGACGTCGTAACCCCAGGCCCGCAGCCGTTCCACGTGTTGGTCATAGTCCGCGGCCGGGATCTCCGGGGTGCGGGCCATGATCCAGACGTAGTCGCGGGCGTTGCGGGCGATGATGGTCTGGGTGTAATCTTCGTCGAGGTGGGCGATCAGAAACTCGGCCTTGAACGGCCAGATGAACTGCATGCCCCAGGTGGCGTTGCTCTCCGGGTCGCGCACAAATCCCCGGGGCGTGTAGCGTTTCAGCGGCCCGTCGGGCGCGCCGGCCCGGAAGGTGAAGGTGGTGGCGATGGTGCCGTCGGGCGCGAGCGCGTAGCTCTCCACCGCATCGTGCGCCGTGCGCTCGATGAACGTAGGGATGTGTGCGATCACATGCCAGTCGCCCATGAAGCGCGGCAGATCCACGTGGGGCACCGTGGCAATCGGTTCGCGTGAAGTGGTGGCGCAGCCGGAGAGCAGCGCAACCAGCGGCAAAAGCGGAAGAAAATGTTTGGGCCACGAGTTCACTGCCCATACTACGCGGCAGCCCTTCCGCCGGATGCCTTTCGGGAACGGGGTCAGGCCGTAAATTGTTAATTAAGGACTGGAGCGAGCGGTTAAGTCCGGTCATGGTCCGGCCATGGCCAGAAAACTGCGACTGGAGGAAGCGGGCGGGTTGTATCACGTGATCAACCGCGGGAATTACCGTCAGCCGGTGTTTGGTTCGGTGGGCGCGGCGCAGGCGTTTGAGACGACGCTGCGCGAGACGGTGGAGCGGTTTGGCTGGCGGGTGCATGCCTACGTGCTGATGACGAATCACTATCATCTGGCGCTGGAGACGCCGCAGCCGAATCTGGTGGACGGCATGCACTGGTTGCAGAGCACGTTTGCCACGCGGTTCAACCGGTTTCGGGCGGAGCGCGGGCATTTGTTTCAGGGGCGCTATCAGGCGTTGCCGATCGAGGATGTGGCGGCGCTGGCGCGGGTGGTGGACTACATCCATCTCAATCCGGTGCGGGCCGGGCTGGTGGGGGCGGAGCAACTGGCGGGGTTTCGTTGGAGCAGTCTGCGGAAGTTTCTCCGGGGCGAGCGGTGGTCGGGGCTGACGGGCGAGCGGGTGATGCCGTTTCGCGGGTTGGCGGACGAGACGGCGGGCTGGGCGGAGGACGAGGCGCGGCTGCGTGCGTTGGCAGGGGACGAAGCGGAGCAGAAGCGACGGGGCTTTGACGAATTGAGCAAGGGCTGGGCGATCGGCACCGCGGGATGGCGGTCGGCGCTGGCGAAGGAATTGGCTCAAAAAGATCTCGCCGGCATGAGCCGGGAAGAGGCGCGGGGTTTGCGCGAAGACCGGTGGCGGGCCGAGCTGGCGACCGGGCTGGCGAAGCGCGGCAAGGCGCCGGCCGATCTGGCGGCGCTCAAGCCGCGGCAGCGCGGCGAACCCTGGCGGTATGAACTGGCGGCACAATTACGTCGGGCAGGTGCGCCCCATGGTTGGATCGCGCAAACTCTGGGCTATCCGAGCACCGACAGCCTGCGGGTGCGGCTCAATGCCAAGGCTTAATTAACAATTTACGGCCTGACCCCGTTCATGAAGGTATTTTCGGCGAGAGCCTGTTGGATCTGGGGGGCCGGGGCGCGCGATGGGTATCACGATTACCGGCGGTTTCGGCAGGAGTTTGCGGCGCCGAGGGGTGGGGCGGTCCGGCTGCTGATCACGGCCGATGCTTATTATCAGGCATGGCTCAACGGCGAGATGGTCGGGCATGGTCCGGCCAAGAGCGCGGCGGGGCGGCGGTCGGTCGATACCTATGAGGTGACCGCGCTTTTGCAGCCGGGCGGGAATGTCCTCGAGGTGCTCGTGCTGGGCCTGGGCGTGGGCACGATGACTTATTGTCCGGGCGAGGCCGGGCTTATCTTCGAACTGCAGGCGGGAAAAATGATCCTGGCCGCGAGCGGAATCAAGACGCGTGTCCGCTCCGAGGCGGCGCGACAACGGCCGACGGTGCGCCGCTGGATTTTGCCCGGGGTGGAGGATGTGGATACGACCGCGCAGGCCGGACCGTGTCGGGCGGCGACGATCGTGAAGTCGGCCGCGCAGCTCTACCCGCGGCGCGTGTCGTTGCCGGTGCGCGAGCCGGTTTACCCGCGCCGGCTCGTCGCGGAAGACCGGGTGGAGCTGCCGAATTTTCAGGCGGGGTTCCGGATCAAGCCGGCGTTGGTGCCGCCCGACGAGGCGTGGCGGCACGAGCAATTCACCGTCCCGGCCACGGTGCGGCTCACGCTGGTGTCGCCGGTGGCGCAGTCGCTGCGCTTCACGCCCACGCTGGGCAACGTGAAGTGGCTGCACCGCGGCGTGGAGCTGTTTCCCGGCGCCTCCGGCCATCTCTTGTGGGATGAGCAAAAGGCGCACGCCACGGTGCGGCTGAAAAAAGGCCGCAACGAATTTACCGGCATCCATCTCCCCAACCATTTTGAGCACATCTCGCTCGCGGGGTTCGTGGCAAAAGCGCCGCTGCGCGTGGAGCCGTTGCAGGTCTTGAAGGACGGTGCCGCGACGCCGGTGGCGGTGGAGCCGCTGCTGTTTTCCAATCCGCAGGACCTCGCGCGGGGCGCGAAGGTGACGCCGGCCGGCGCAGTCCGCCGCACGATCTGGGATCTCGGCGCGGTGCAGAACGGCTGGATCGCCTTCGAGGCCGAGGGTCCGCCGGGCAGTGCGCTGCTCCTGTCGTGCTTTGAGGCCATGGAGGGCGCGCAGATCCAGTGGCCCGACGGTTGCAACAACGCGCTGCAGCTCCGGCTGGCCGGTGGCCGGCAGCGTTTCGAAAGTTTCTTCCCCTACGGCGTGCGCTACATCGCGGTGCACGAGATCGGCGGCGCGGTGCAGGTGCGCGACTTACGCGTGCTCAAGGCGACTTGCAGCGGCGTGCGGCAGGGTTTCATCCAAACCGGCGATCCGTTGCTCGATGGGATTTACACGATCGCGGCGCAGAGCGTCGAGTCCGGGACCGACGACACGCCGACGGACTGCCCGACCTTCGAGCAGGTGAACTGGAACTTCGACAACCGGCTCTGCTCGCTCGCCGACCTGCTGATACAGGGCAATGCCGACATCACGCGCAACGCCATCGCGCTTTTCGCCGAGGAGCCGCGCCGGCGCGGGTTGGTGGACTCGCACACACCGAGCGAATGGCGGCGGCAGCCGATCCCGCTGTGGTCGTTCAACTGGATCATGTGGTGCTGGGATTATTATTGGGCGACGGGCGATGTTGCTTTTGTGCGGCGGATTTTCCCGGCGGTGGCGGAGGGCATTGATGACGCGCTCGGCCGCATCGGGCCGCAGGGGCTCTTCGCCTGGCCGGGTGTCTGGCATTTCACCGAGTGGGCGCACGGGCGGGACGACAATCATGCGATCAACACGGCCGAGCAGGCCGGGCTCGTGGCCGCCCTCGATGCGTCGGGCCGGCTGGCCAAGGCCATCGGCCGTCCGTGGCAGCGGCAGGCGGCGCGACGCGCTCTCATCCGCGCGGTCAACCGTCACCTGTGGAATCCGGCCCGCGGCTGTTATGCCGACAGCCTGCATGCCGACGGCACGCAGTCGCCGGTGTCCAGCCAACTGACCAATGCGATGGTGGCGTTGCACGGCATCGGGAGCGCGGCGTGGTCGCGGCGGCTGGCGCTCGACCTTGCCCGCGACCAACGCAGCGATCTCCTGCCCATCGGCAGTCCCTACGGGTTGTATCACATCATGGAACTGCTGGACCGCCACGGTCAGGTGGAGGCGATCTTCCGGCACGTGCGTCACCGCTGGGGCGACATGGTGCGGGCGGGCGACGGCACGACTTGGGAGATGTTTGCCGAGCACGGGCACGGTGCCTGGCCGACGCGGAGCCGGTGTCACCCGTTTTCCGCCTACGTGGTGAAATACCTCGTCAAATACCTGCTGGGCGTGGAAGCACTCACGCCCGGCTATGCAAAGGTTCGCATCCGTCCTCGTCCGCCCAACGGGATCGCTTCCTGCCACGGTGCCGTGCCAACCCCGCACGGCTTGCTGCAAGTGTCCTGGCGAAAAGAAGGCCGCCGCATCCGAATCACGACATCGGGAATGGGGTCAGGCCGTAAATTGTAAATTAAAGACAGCTATCTATTTGTATATAGCTAATTTAAATATAGATAATAACTTTATCCACACTCTAGGAGTGGGAGCTCTGGACAGAAATTAATTAACAATTTACGGCCTGACCCCATTCACGGCCAGAGCCAGGCGAAGGTGCCGGCGGTGACTAGGCCGTAGAGCAGGCCGTCGATGGTGCATTTGACGGTCGTGCACCAGCTTCGGCGCATCCAGATGGACTGTGGCCACTGGGCGGCGGCGTAGGCGAGGAACGACACCGTGCCGACGATCCGGAATACGGCGAGATAGGATGCTTCTGCCGGCACGGTGTGGTGGGCCACGTAGGCCGTGAAAAATCCCACCACGAGCAGGAAGACGAACCACTGCACGAAGGTGAGGCCCATGTTGCCCTGGCCTTTGGGCAACACCGTCATCAGCAGATTCGGGCCGGCGTCGAGCTTGGCCTTGAACTCGGGCGTGTTGTAGTCGCCGCCTTCGCACGCGGGCATCATGTAGTCGCCCGCCGGGACATTGAACGGCCGCAGAGCGTCGCGGACCTTGTCCTCGTCGGGGACTTTTTTGAAATCTTGCTTATGCCAGGGCAGGGCCATGTGGAGGATGCCGCTGAGGATGAACACGAACACGGCGGACAGCAGGATGGGGAGCCAGAGTGCGAGCATGGGAGTAATCTCCGTTGGGGTGGGGTTGATGGATCACGCCGTCGACGACGGCTTGGGGTAACACCCCGAGCCTGCCGTTTCCGCGTTGGGCCGTCAATGGCCTGGTGGCCGGGCCGCGCGGAAGCGACGGCATCGGCGTGCTTGCCCGCGGCGGGGGCAGCCGTAGAAGGGTCGGATGATTTCACTGCTGGAGGGGCAGGGCTCCGCCAAGAAAAAGACCCCCGAGAAGGTGTTTGTGCTCCGCCTGGAAGTGGCGGGCACGACCCCGCGCGTCTGGCGGCGGCTGCTCGTGCGCGAGTCCATGTGGCTCTCGCGGCTGCACGACGCCATCCAGGTGGCCTTCGACTGGTTCGACTACCAGACGCACGAGTTTGCCCTCGACGACCTGCGGTTCGGCAATCCCGTGAAGCGCGACGAAGTCGTGGTCGAGGACGACCGCGATGTGACGCTCGCCGACCTCGACCTCGAGTCCCGCGGGCGGTTTACCTACACCTATCATTTTGGCGAGGGCTGGCAGGTGGATATCGGCGTGGAGAAAATCCAGACGGTGGAAAAAGGCGTGCATTATCCGCAGTGTGCGGCCGGCGAGCGGGCCGGTCCGCCCGAGGACTGCGGCGGCTTGGAGGCGTTTCACGACATGCTCGCCTGCATCGCCGAGCCCGGCACGGATCTGGGCCGCGAGTGGCTGGAATGGCTGGGGCCGGATTACCGGCCGGGGGAATGTGATCCGGTGCGGATCAACAAGGCCCTGCGCAAACTCGGTCGGTAAACGCCCATGGCCCGGCGTTCCCGCAAATCCCGCTCCCGCGGCCTGCTGCCCCGCGCTGGCCGCTGGCTGCTGTGGCTCAATCTCGCCGTCGCGCTGGTTTTGGGCGGCTGGTATCTCGCGCAGCCCGAGCCGCGGCGACAGGAGGTGGTCCGGCTCGTGCAGAATGCCTTTGAGCGCAACAAGCAGGTTTCGCCGCTCGATGTGGCGTGGGATATCTGGCAGCTCTACTATGCCGACAGCGCGGCCGGGACGATTGCGGAGGGGGACAAGTCCATCGTCTATGGCGGTGCGCCGCGGGCGGCCGGTCCCGCCGCCCCGGCCTTCCGGGTGCTGACAAACCAGGCCTACGCCGTCGGCTACAGCGATGCGCTCGGCAACCCCGTGTGGGCGGCCTACCGCGTGGCCGACATGAAAAAGCTTCCCGAGGCCCCGCCGCGGCCGGCCCGTTTTGAGACCGATCGCCGCACCGTGGCGCGGATCAGCCACGACGACTACACGGGCAGCGGCTACGACCGCGGCCACATGGCGCCCAACCACGCCATCGCCACCCGTCACGGCGAGGCGGCGCAGCGTGAGACCTTCCTCATGTCCAACATCGTGCCGCAACTGCACGCGCTGAATGCCGGCCTGTGGAAAGGGCTGGAGATGAAAATCGCCACGAGCTGGCCGGCGCGCTACGGCGAGGTGTGGGCGCTCACCGGGCCGGTTTTCGGCGAGCGGCCGGAGCGCCTGCGCGGCCGCGTGGCCGTGCCGGAAGCATTCTACCTGATCGTAATTGACGAGATCGAGGGCCGGCTGCGCACGCTGGCGTTTCTCATCCCGCACGAGGCGGCGCCGACCGGCGATGCGGCCCGTTATCTGACCACCATTGATGAGATCGAGCGCCGCACGGGGCTGGATTTTCTGCACGAGCTGGAAGACGAGGCCGAGCAGGCCGTCGAGGCGCAACGCGCCGGACGGGTGTGGTGAGGCGCGGGTGTGACGGTGTCACGCACTTGGAACGGAACCTGCATTTGACGGACCGGCCGCGGGAGACATGCTGCGGAAGTTCTTTGCCGGGTTTGTGGTCAAGCGGGAGACGCCGCCAAGCGGCGTCTCCATTTGACCATGAACCACACGACAAGATCGCCGGTGACGGCGAACCTGCGCGTTGGTCCCGAAGTGCCGTGCATCACGTGGTATGAGCCTGAAAGCCTCATGCGCCGCGCCGATGACTACATGCTCCGGGGCGATCGCGTGGGATCGTCGCTGTCGGCCTCAAAACAACCCAACTGCGGGCAGACAGCCACCCGCCGGCCCGGGGTCTGGCAGCGTTTGTTTCGACAAGCGCTGGGACGTCGGCCGGCCCGGCCGGAACTCGCAGCCTGAAACAGAAAACCACGGGGCGGAGGAGAAATCCTCCGCCCCTTTTCATGTGGCGGCAGGGAAACAAGAATTACGCAAATCATTGGTTTAGATTTGGTAGCAAGTTATGCCATGGGCGCATGCTTGACGGTTGGCCGGCGGTCCGCAGGTTTCCGCGTCCGTTCTTTCGCAGTTCGTGGTCGGCCAGGAGGGTTCAGCGTATCGCCCGAATCCTCCGTCCGACCATGAACAAGAAATCCAAAACGATGTTTGTCGTGCAGCCCGGTGGCTTCGGCTCCGGGGGCCTCATTTTCGCCACTTACGAGTTCGAAAACAACTCCCAAGAGGAGGAAATGACCAGCCCGCCGGCCGTGGCAGCCGCAGAGCCGGCCCGGCAAACTCAAGTCAAACGCAACTGGATCGAATCGGCCGTGCGTCTCCCCGAGACGCTCCACCGTTCGGTTTGGCAGCCGCTGTCGCGGCGGGTGATGAAACTCGCCGACGCAGCTTAAGCAGCAAACTACGCCGGGGCGGGGGAGAAATCCTCCGCCCCGGTTTTGTTTTTTGGGCGGCGCGACGGCGGAAGAGCGGACCCTACCGGCGCTGCCGCGCCTGGGTGCGACGGCTGCCGTTCATATTTTGGCGGACGGAATGCCTCGGGGCTTGGCCCGAGGCATTGCACTGGAACTGCGCCACGGGCGTTTGGATTTACTCAAACCTGCGGGTCTTTTTCCACGCGGCGCGGTCGGTGAAGGTCGGCGTGAGGGCGGTCTTCGTCTCGTGGTCGCGGCCGGTGAGCAGGATCGTGCGCACGCGTTGGGTCTCCGGTGCCATGAGTTCGCTAAGGACTTCGCGGACGCGTTCGGGGGTGAGTTGCTCCAGGGCGGCGAGGGTGGCGGCCTTGCGCTCCCAGTCGCCGTTGAAGTTGTAGGCGCGGTCGAAGAGCACACCGGCCCGTTCCTCGATGGTCTTTTCCTTCTCCAGCAGGCCGGCGCGGACACCGGCGATGAGCGCGGCGAACTTTTCCGCGTCCACGGCCGCCCATTGTTCGCCGAGCGTGCCGAGAAAAGCGAAGGCGCGGGCGCGCAGTTCATCGGGCGGGTAGTCGCTGGACTGGATGACGAAATAGGCGAAGAGCTGGCGGTCGGTGGTGCTGGTGCCGCCCCAGACCAGGTAGCCGAGCTGTTGGTGCGTGCGCATCTCGGCGTAGAAGGGCTCGTTCACGAAATTGCCCAGCACCAGCGCGGCGGCGCGATACTCGGCGGTGTCGGCGGGGAAAAGATACTCGTGCCAGATGCAGGAGTTGTTGCCGAGCACCCGGTCGGCGTCCACGACGGCCTCGCCCGGGGCGAAGACGGTGAGGCGGCGTTCGGCGACCTGCGCCGCGGGGAGCCCGGCGAGGCCGAGCTGCGCCTGCAGGCCGCGGACGAGACCGATGGCCTCGGTGGCGGACAGGTTGCCGTGGGCGAGGCTCTCGATCTTGCCGTGGGCAAAAAACTTTTGGGCGAAGGCCCGCACGTCGGCGAGGGTCACGGTGCGGGCGAATTCAAGCTGTTCCTCCGGGGTGTGGTGCACCTCGCGGGAGAGGGCGTTCTTGCGCTCGCGCGCGATCTCGTAGGTCTCGCTGCGCGGGTAGCTGGCGAGGGTGCGGAGGATGCCGTCCTTGAGGGCGGCGAAGCGGGTTTCGTCGAGGCTGAAGCCGAGCAACTGGCCGCCGAGATATTCGAAGAAACGGGCGGCGGAATCGCTGTAACCGCCGACGCCCACGCGGAGGCCGTCCGGCAGCGCCGCGACCTGGTAAGTGATGCCGGCGAGCTGGGCATCCTGCGCGACCTCGCTCATGGCTTCGTTGACGCAGGCGACGTAGAAACGCAGCAGCGCGGCGGTTTCGAGCCCGAGCAGCGCGGCGGCCGGCCGGATCTTGCCGACGAAGGCCGACATCGGCCGGGCGAATTCGGTGTCCTGCAGGTAGAACAGACTGAGGCCGGGCTCGTCGATCACGCGCACCGGATGCAGCGCGAGCAGATCGGTCTGCCGCGGGGTGAACGGGTTGGGCTTGGGCAGATGCAGCGCGGCGATGGCAGGCGGATTGGTCAGCGCCGTGTAGGCCGGGCCGCGGTCCTCGGTGTAGCTGTAGGGGATGCCGAAGTATTGCTCCTTCCGGTCGTGCGGCCGGCCCTTGGCGGTGAGCGTCACGAGCAGGTTGTCGGGGCGGAGTTGGTTCAACACGCGGCGGTAGGCGGCTTCATCGGGCGTGAGCCACAGGAACGGCTCGCGCTCGGCGATGGCGAGCGGATGAAAGAGGGCGTTGTTGGCGAGATCGACCGCCCGGTCGGCGCCTTCGCCCTTGTCGCGATAGAGTTCGTCGAGCCGGGCCATGGCCGCGCGCTCGTGGAAAAACGCTTCCGGGTAGGGCGACTCGCGCAACATCCGCACGTGGGCGAAGACCGCCGCCAGCACGTCGTGCTTTTGTTCCAGTCCCTGCGGGGTGAGGTCGATGCTGATGAGGAAAGATCCGTAGCCGGTGGTGCGTTCATAGGCGCCGGCGCCGAGGCCGAGGGCCCAGCCCTGCGCCTTCAGGTAGGCGAGCAGGCTGCCGGCGCCCTCGTAGCCGATGAGACCGCTGATGAGCTCGGCGGGCTTGGCAGCGAAGTCCGGGCGCGTGGGACCAAGCGCAAACTCGAGGGCGAGCTGACGGACCTCCTTCACCGGCTCGATCTGTGCGAGGCGCAGCGCGGGCAGGGGCGGCAGGAATTTTTGCTCGCGCACGATGGGCGGGAGATCGTGGCGGGGGATGGCGGAGAAGTATTCGCGCGCCCAGGCTTCCAGTTGGTCGAGCGAGGCGCGGCCGATCAGGGCGAGCGCCATGCGGTCGGCGCTGTAGTGCTGGCGGTAAAAGGCGAGCAGCTCCTCCTGCGTGGTGCCCTCGAGGGTCAGACGGTTGCCGGTGGAGAATTTGCGCTCGCTGCTGCCGGGAGCGTAGAGTTCGCGCTTCACCTGCCAGAGGCGGCGGCCGTCGTTTTCCAGGTAGCGCTGCGCCTCGTTGTTGACGGCGCTGATCTCGCGCTCGGTGAACTCGGGCGTGAAGAGCGGGGCGATGAAAAACTGGGCGAAGCGGTCGATCGCGCCCTCGAAAGTCTGGTGCGCGATCTCGAACTGGTAGTTGGTGTGGTCGCTGGCGGTATAGGCGTTGGAGTAGCCGCCGTTGCTCGTGAGGTAGTCGCCGTAGTCGGACACGTCGGGGTATTTCTCGGTGCCGAGGAAGAGCATGTGCTCGAGAAAATGCGCGAGGCCGGGGCGATCATCGGGATCGTCAATCTGGCCGGCGTGGACCACGAGCGAGGCGGCGGACTTGTTGAGCTTGGGGTCGGAGAGCAGGATGACCTTGAGGCCGTTGTCGAGGACGAGCCGGCGGTAGGCCGACTGGTCGTTGGGCGCCTGCGGGCGCGGCGGGAGGTTTTCGAGGGAGAGATCGGCGGCCGCGAGCGGGGCGAGCAGGAGCAGACCGAGGAGCAGGAGGCGGAATTTCATAAGGTAAACGTTGGTCGGGACCGTAGCCGAACCCCGCCCGCCGCCAAGCGATTAGCGACGAAGTGCGGCGGAGCGGGATGAAAGGGCGGCAGCCGGGATGGACAGCAGTCAGTTGGCGGTGAGAATTTTCTCCCGCAGGTGGGTGTGGCGGAATTTCGACTCGGCGTTGCGGACGGCCATGCTCCAGGCGGCGGGTTCGCCGATCACGAAGACCTTTTTTCGGCCGCGGGTGATGGCGGTGTAGATGAGGTTGCGCTGGAGCATCATGAAGTGGCCCTTGAGCAGCGGGATGACGACGACGGGATACTCGCTGCCCTGCGACTTGTGGATGCTGATGGCGTAGGCGAGGGCGACGTCGCCGAACTCGCCGCGGTCGAAGGCGTGCTGTTCGCCGTCGAAGTCGGCGACGAGCGTGCCTTTTTGCAGGTCCACGCTGACGACGGTGCCGATGTCGCCGTTGAAGAGGTTTTTGTCGTAGTTGTTGCGGAGCTGGATGAGTTTGTCGCCGGGCCGGTATTCGCCGCTGATGGTCTTGATGCCGCGGCCGTGGGGGTTGAGCGCGGCCTGCAGCCGGGTATTGAGATTGGCCACGCCGGCCACGCCCTTGTGCATCGGGGCGAGCACCTGGACGTCGGTGACGGGATTGAACCACTTGAAGTGCGCCGGGATGAACTGCGTGCAGAGCTCGATGAGCTTGGCGAGGCAGTCCTCGGCGGAGGACGCGGCGATGAAGTTGAGGTCGCTCCACGCCTGAGCCTTGGCGACCTCGCCGAGGGGCGGGGGCGGCTGGCTGACGCCCTCGTTGATGGCGTGGGCGGTGGTGACGATGGCACTTTCCTTGCCCTGGCGGTAAACGAACTGGAGCCGGGTGACCGGCAGGGAGAAATGCGGATCGCGGACTGCGGAATGCGGAATGGCAGAGGGTAGGGCCCGATCTCCGAGCGGGCCGCTTGGAGATCGGCCCCTACCTGAGAGTTGTTCGCTGACGGCGATGAGGTCCTTCAGCACGTTGCCGGCGCCGACGCTGGGAAGTTGGTCGATGTCGCCGACGAGGAGCAGGTGCGCGCGCACGGGCACGGCCTGCAACAGCGCCGCCGCAAGGCGCGTGTCGAGCATCGAGGACTCGTCCACAATGAGAAAATCGGTGGCGAGGGGCTTGGACTCGTTGTGCACGAAGCCGCCGCCGGCGGGATCGTAGGCGAGCAGACGGTGAATGGTGGACGCGAAACCGCCGGTCGTCTCGGCGAGGCGCTGCGCCGCGCGGCCGGTGGGCGCGGCGAGGGTGACGCGCGCCTTCTTGGCCTTCAGGATGTCCACGAGCGCGCGGAGGATGGTGGTTTTGCCCGTGCCCGGTCCGCCGGTGAGGATGGTGAACTTGTGCGCGAGGGCGTGGGTGATGGCGGCGGCCTGCAGCGGGTGAAACTCGAAGCCGGCCTTGTCCTGAGCCCACTTGACGGCGGCGTCGATCTTGATGGCCGGCAGGGCGGAGGGCACGGCGTTGAGGCGCTGGACGACGGCGGCGATCTTGGTTTCGAAGCGGTCGTTGTGGGGCAGTTGGATGAATGACTGCGGATCGCGGGGTGCGGATGACGGAGCATCTGCGGGCGGGTGCTGAATAAGATCCTTCGCGGTGATGAGGGCGTCGATGCGGGCCTCGATCCGCTCGGCGGAGGTTTCGAGCATCGTGGCGGCGTGGGTCACGAGGTCGCCGCGCGGGAAGGCGGTGTGCCCCTCCTCCTCGAGGGTCTGGAGTGCGTAGATGAGGCCGGCATCGAGGCGCGGCGGGGCGTCGTTGGCGAAGCCGAGGTTGATGGCGAGGCGGTCGGCGGTCTTGAAGCCGATGCCATCAATCTCGCGGGCGAGGCGGTAGGGCTCGGCGGCGATGATCTTCTGCGCGGCGGTGTCCCATTTTTTCACGATGCGGACGCATTGCGCGGTGGTGACGCCGTAGGTCTGGAGAAAGATGTGCACCTCGCGGAGCGTCTTTTGCTCCTCCCAGGCGGCCTTGATGGAGGTGGCGCGCACCTTGCCGATGCCGGGGACCTTGCGGAGCTTGGCCGACTCCTCGCTGAGCACCTTGAAGGTGTCGGTGCCGAACGCGTCCACGATTTTGTTGGCGTAAACCTTGCCGATGCCGGGGACGAGGCCGCTGCCGAGGTATTTGCGGATGCCGTAAACGGAGGAGGGGAGCTCGCTCTTGAAGGCGGTGACCTTGAACTGCGCGCCATGCTGCGCGTGCTTCGTCCACTCGCCGGTGAGCCGGAGCGTCTCGCCGCATTGCACGCCGGGCAGCGGACCGGTGATGGTGACGCGCGCGTCGGCCGTCTTCGCGCCGTCGGGCTTCAGCTCGGCGATGGTGTAGTGGTTCTCCTCGTTGAAGAAGATGATGCGCTCAAGGACGCCGGTGAGGGAGACGGATGCGGGGGAGACCACGGATGTAACGGACGAAAACCACCGGAGCCGGCCGAGGCAACTGCGGGAATGGGTGAAACACACGGGAAGGGTTCACCCAAACTCCCGGTCGTATTCGGCATGGGAACCGATCCATTGCCAAATGAAGCCATCGTCGACGAAGCGGCCGATGGCCCGGTAGTGATCGCCGACGCGGACGGACCAGTTTGGGCGACCGATGGGCTTGAAATGCAGGGAAGGGTGAAACGCGTTGTCCTGCCAGAGCCGGTAGTTTTTGCGGGCAACCAGTTTAACTTCGGCGGGCAACTGCCGGTAAAGCCGCCAGAACTTTTCGGTGCCGCGGCTGGCGATTTTCACGACTGCTCCAAGATGTCGTCGAGCGGCTTGGTGCGGCCGGGTTCGTAGGCGGACGACTCCTCGTTCAGGGAGTTAAACTTTCCGGCCGCGGCGTCGGCCTGCATCCGCCGATCCCAGGCGTCGTTGGTCCAGCCGCACAATTCAGCCACCAAAAGCGCCCGTTCCTCCAGAGGAAGCCGGGCAATGGCGGTCTTGATTTCTTGCACGGTGCTCACCCGCCCATCCAAGGCCACCGGGCCGGTTTTGCAAACGAGAATACACCGGTCTGGTTCCTGCGGGCATTGGACATCCGGCCGAAATCCGTCAGGCTCCCGGGCATGCGCTATTTTGAGGACGTGAAGGTCGGCGACAAATTTCACACCGGCGAACAGGAGATGACACCGGAGGAGATCATGGCGTTTGGCCGGGAGTATGATCCGCAGGCGTTTCACACCGATCCCGTGGCGGCGGAGAAAACGCTCTTCGGCCGGCTGGTGGCGAGCGGCTGGCACACGGCCGCCGTGACCATGCGCCTGATGGTGCGCAGCGACATGGAACTCGATGGCGGCGTGATCGGCCAGTCGGTAGATGTCATCCGGTGGCCGCGGCCGGTGCTGCCGGGCGACCGGTTGCGCGTCACGATGGAGGTGGTGGACAAACGCGAGGCGCCGCACCGGCCGGACCGCGGGGTGATCAAGCTGCGCAGTCGCACCCTCAACCAGGACGGGAAGATCGTGCAGGACATGACCGCGAGCTTGTTGATCGCGCGCAGACCGTCCTTCAAGTAGTTTACATATTGAGGACCGCCAAGCAGGCTGACACACCCCGGCGCTGGCGCGCCACCCCTCTCGTAGAGGGGACCCGAACCAACGCTGGCGAAAATCCCCTCTGGTGAGGAGTGCCCGACAGGGCTGGGTGTGTCGCTTGGTGATTTGCAGCGTTGCGTGCGGCGGCGGGGCCGGTTTCGCTGCGGCCATGAAAATCCTCGCGGACGTCCTCGTCGGGCTCGTGGCGGTGTTGCATCTCTATTTTCTCGTGCTGGAGATGTTTTTTTGGACCAAGCCCTATGGACGGCGGGTGTTCGGGCTCACGGCGGAAAAAGCCGAACTAACCAAGACGCTGGCGGCAAATCAGGGGCTCTATAACGGCTTCCTCGCGGCCGGGTTGGCGTGGGGACTTTACGCGGGGGCCGATGGTTATCCGGTGAAGGTGTTTTTTCTGGGGTGCATCATCGTCGCCGGGATTTTTGGCGGAGCGACCGTGAAAAAGAAAATCCTCTGGGTGCAGGCGGTGCCGGCGGCCGTGGCCCTCGCGCTGGTGTGCTGGACGCAGGCCTGACGCCTTTCCCATGGAATCCCTCGCCGCCTCCGCCTTCCTGCCGATCATCCAGCTCGCGATCACGCCGGTGATCCTCATCTCCGGCGTCGGCGCGCTGATGCTCACGCTGACCAATCGCATGGCGCGCATCGTGGACCGCACGCGCGTGCTGGCGGTGCAGGTGCAGGCCACCGCCGGCGAGGACCGCCGGCATCTGGAGAACCAGCTCACGATCATGTGGCGCCGCGCCAAGCTCATCCGCATGGCGGTGACCTTCGCCGGGCTGAGCATGCTCGTGGCCTGCGTGCTGGTGATCGCGATTTTTGCCGCCGCGCTGCTCGACACCGACCTCACCGGCGGGCTCAAGGTGCTTTTCACCGCCAGCATCCTGCTGCTGATCGCGGCGCTGGGCGCGTTCCTGCGCGACATCTACGTGTCGCTCCACGCCCTCAAGCTGGAAGTGGACCGGGCGCGCGGGCGCTGATCTCAGGATTTTTTGTTGCCGGCCTGCTGTTCGCGCAGGGTGCGGATCAGGTCGCGGATGTCGCGGCCGGCCTTGATACCGACGTAGAAGACGAGGAAGCCATACCACGCGATCGAGCCCAGGATCAGGACGGCCCAGAAGAGGACGAAAGGGTCTTTCATAACGCGGCGGGGCGGGCGGTTTGGGCGGGGGCGGACAGCGAGCCGAGGATCATGCCCAACGCCGCGAGCGCGAAGGCCGAGAACCCGGCGACCTCCGGCGGGATGGAGAATTTCTTGCCGATCAGCAGGAATGTGACCGGCCCGATCGCGCCCATGATGAGCGCGGCGTAGGCCCCGCGGGCGTTGGCGCGCGGCCAGTAGAGCCCGGCGACGAGCAGCGTGAACACGCTGGCGAGGTAGATGTTGCCGGTTACGGCGAGGTAGTCCCAGGCGTTGCCGGGCAGTTCATACCATAGGCCGTAGAAAAGCAGGAAGACGCCGATGCCGAGCACCAGCAGGCGCGTGAGCAGGAGCCGGCCCTTGGGAGAGAGCGGGTTTTTCAGGCACGGGGTGATGAGGTCGTTGTAGATCACCGTGGCCCAGGTAAGCAGGTAACCACTGTCGGTGGACATCTCCGCCGCCAGCATGGCGGCGATGACGAGGCCGATGAAGCCCACCGGCAAAATGATGCCCAGATAATGCGGCATGGCGGTGAGCGAGGAAACGCCCTCCGGCAGGCCGCCTTGTGCCGCGAAGTAGGCGAAGGCGGCCGCGCCCCAGAGCCCCGGCAGCAGGAAGCGGCCGACGAAATAGAACGACGTGCGCCGATACATCCGCTGCGCCGTGCCGGCATCCTTGGCGGCGAGCACGCGGCTGATCACGGTCTGCCAGGTCGTGGCCGCGGCCACCTGCAGCACGAGCATCCAGAGCAGATAACCCCAGCCGAGGCTGGAGCCGTGGAAGGGGTTGAAGGGATGGGAATTCAGCTTCATGCCGGCCGAACCCGCCCAGGCCGCCTGCAGCGAGGCCACGAGCTCGAAGCCGCCGGCGTGGATGAGCACGAGCACGGAGGTGACCACGATCCCCACACCCATCACGAGGAACTGGAGATAGTCGGTCACCAGCACGGAGAGCATCCCGCCGAGCGCGGTGTAGAGCAGCACGAGCCCGAGCAGGATGGTCATCACCCATTCCAGCCAGTGCGGCGGCAGGCCGGTGGACCACACCAGGAATTCGCCGCCGAGCCGCAGGAAGATGCCCATGTTGAGCAGGCCGCCGAGCACCACGAACAGGCCGGCGAGCCAGCGCACGCGGACGCTGAAGCGCTGCTCGAACAGTTCCGGGATGGTCATTACGCCGGCGGTGCGCAGCGGCTTGATGATGAAGCCGGTGCGGCCGACGAGGTAGAAGGCCGCCGCCATCAGCACGCCGATGCTGGCTCCGGCGAGCCCCTTCTCGAAACCGAGCTGCGCCGTATACATGATCGTGACGAGGCCGAGCTCGGTGGCGGCGAGCGAGGCGATGCCGAGGTTGACGTTCATCTCGCGCCCGGCGACGGCGAACTCCTCCACGCCGCGCACGTAGCGGCGCATCCAGATGCCCGCGGCCATGCAGCCGGCGAGGTAGGAGATGATGATGAGCCAGTCGAGGGCGGTGAGGGTCATCCGGGGTGGGCCCGCAGGCCCGGCGCTCACGCTGGCCGAAGCCGGGCGGGAATAAAGCCGATTCTGTCGCGGCTAGCCGCCGGCCCGTTCCGCGGACGGCGGCCGGCCGTGGGCCTTGCGGTAATCGCGGGAAAACTCGTGCACACGGTGATAGCCGACACGCAGCGCGATCTCGGTCATGTTCAAATCGGAATACAGCACGAGCCCGCGGGCGAGGCTCAGGCGAATCTGCTTGAGGCGCTTCATCGGCGCGAGGCCGACGGCCTCGCGGCAGGCCCGGGCGAGGGTGTTGGGACTGCGGTGAAATTGGGCGCACAGTTCGGCGAGCGTCGGGGCGCGCTCGATGTGCTGCCGGGCCCAGGTCTCGACCTCCCACCAGAGCCGGCCCGCGGGAGTGGCGGAGGGCCGGTCGTCCCTGTTGGTTTCCAGCCCGGCGAGCAACGCGAGCAGGTGGGACTGGCAAAGGACGTCGCGTCGCCACGAGGGTGGTTGCCGCCAAGCGGCGTGGAGGGCGGCGAAGGCCGGCTCGAGGGCGGCTTGGTCCGGCAGCAGGCGGCGGGCAAAATCCGGCGGGCTCAGCGTCGGCGCGCTGAAGTTCACCGCATACCAGACCCAGGGGGCGCGCAGCACCCGGCCCTCGACCCACTCGTCTTCGTGATACCAGACGAGGGTGCCCGGGGCGAGCCGTTGCCGCCGGCCGTTGCTGGTTTGCTCCACCTCGCCCGCCACGATGAGATGGATCAGGTGGCCCGGCAGGGAGGTGGCGGTGAAGGTGAAGTCTGCGCTCCGCCGTTCAAAACGTTCGACGAGACGGATGCCTTCGATGGGCGAGGGGCCGGTGGCGGGGCTGGCTGGCATGGCGATAATTGCTAAACAACGTTTCGGCCCGGCTAAAGACGAAATCTCCGCCCGGTGCTAGCATCGGTCCGGTTTACCCATGAAAAAGATCAAATCCGCCGAACTGGCCGCCGGCTATGAACGCGACGGCTTTGCCGTCATCCCCGACCTCCTGAACGCCGAGGAATGCGAACGGCTCAAGGCCGAGGCGCGCCATGTGCTCAACCACCACGCCAAGCCCGGCTCCTCCGTCCATGTGCATGTGGCGGCGGTCAACCCGGCCTTCCGCGCCCTGGCGGAGGACCCGCGCATCGTGGACATGCTCCGGCCGGTGATGCCCCACGGCGTGATGTTTTTGAGCGACAAGATCGTTTACAAGTCGCCGGACAAGACCTTCCCCACGCCCTGGCACATCGACTGTTTCTACTGGCGCAACACCCGGCCGAAGCTCTCGGTCTGGATCCCGCTCGACGATGCGCTGCCGGAGAACGGCACGCTCACGGTCGTCCCTGGCAGCCACAAAAAGGACTGGCGCATGGTAAAAATGGGTCTGCCCAGCGGGGACTTCCAATACGAGCTGGCGGAGCAGGGCTGGCGCGAGGGCGATGTCGTCACCTGCGCCATCAAGCGCGGCACGGCCATCCTCTTTTCCGACCGCCTCGTCCACGGCTCCACGCCCAACACGGCCGGCAAGGACCGCTACGCCATCATCAGCACCTACCACGCCCCGGCGGCCGACGAGCCCTTCGACCTCGAGTTCCCTGCGCGCAAGATTCTTGTGCCGGCGGCGTGACAAGCTGATGTATCCGCATGCAGCAGCCCTATGACCGGATCGCAGCGGAGTGGGCGGCGGCGCGGGTGACGCTGCGGGAGCAGGATCGCCGGTTGCTCGACCGGATGATCGAGGGGCTGCCGCCGGGTGCCGAAGTGCTCGATCTCGGTTGCGGCACGGGCCGGCCGAATGCGGAATACCTCGTGGCGCAAGGATTCCGGGTGACCGGCGTGGACCAATCGGCGGCGATGCTGGCGAAGGCACGGGAGCTGCTGCCCGGCTGTGACTGGATGCAGGCGGAGCTCGATGCCGTGGAGTTGGACCGGAACGTTTCCGCCGTGCTGTGCTGGGATGCGCTCTTTCATCTCGAACGCGCCCGGCACCAGCGGGTGCTGACGCAGGCCTGGCAGGTGCTGCCGCCCGGCGGGCGGCTGTTGTTCTCGACCGGTGGCTCCGCGCATCCGCCGTTCAACGACACGATGTGGGGCCACGAATTTTTCTACGATGCGCATCCGCCTGAGGAGATGGTCGCGATGACGGAAGCAACGGGCTTCCGCGTGCTTGCAGCCGAGATGGTGGACCCGCCGACCGGCGGCCGGGACAAGGGCAAGCTGGCGATCCTGGCGGAGAAGCCGTGAGAGTGCCGGTCTGTTCAGCGAGCCAACGCCAGGCCCAGTTCGTGGAGATCCGTGAAAACCCGCCCGGCTCCGGCGGCGGCGAGTTGTGCGGCATCATGGGTGCCGGTGGTGACACACCAGCAGGCGAAACCGCCGTTGCGGGCGGCCTGCACGTCGAAGGGCGAGTCGCCGATCAGCAGGGTGGAGGCGGGGTCGGCCTTGAGCTCTTTGAGCACGTGCGTGGCGAATTCCGGCTGGGGCTTGAGCCAAGGCGTGTCGCCGGCGCCGTAGATGCCGGCGAGGTAGGGCGTGAGCCCGAGGTGCGCGCAGATGCGGCGGGAAGAGTCGGCGTGCTTGTTGGTGAAGACGGCAAGAGTGAGGCCCCGGGCGTGAAGTTGGCGCACGAGATCAAGTGCGCCGGGCAGCAGCTTCACGTCTTCCAGCAGGATTTGCCGCGAATGGGCGAGGTGCACCTCCATCGCGGCGGGCACGAGCTCCGGCGGCAGGAAACGGCCCATCGCCTGCGCCAGGCCGCCGCCGACCGCGGCGCGGACCTCGGCGAGGGTGGGGGCGGGCCGGCCGAATTGCGGCAGGGTGTGGACGTAGCAGCGATGGATGGTCGTGAAGGCGTCCACCAGCGTGCCGTCGAGGTCGAGGAGAACCGTGCGAAAGGGCATGTCCGGCCCACGTTGCGGCACGGCTACGCAAGAATACGAACATTTTTAAGGTTTTGCTTTGGCCGGCGGTCGCTACAACGGGCCGCATGTGTGCCGCCCCCATCGCCGCCTGCGCCTCGGTTGAAGCCGCGGGCGACGAGCTGACCGTCGCACTGGGCGGCGACTGGCGGATCACCGGCCCGCGGCCTGCCTGGGAGGAACTGCGCGCCGGCCGGGAACCGCAGCGTGTGACCGTGCGGGTGGGCGGGGTCGGCAAATGGGACAGCTCACTGCTGCTTTTCCTGTTTGAGGTGCAGCAGTGGTGCCGCATGGCCGGCGCATATTTCGACGGCGAGGCGCTGCCGGAAAAACTCCGCACGATGCTCGGCCAGTTGGCACGCTCGCATGAGACCAGCGTGCCCTTTGACCGTTCGCAGAGTTTCATGGAGACCGTCGGCACCGCGACGCTCCAAATCTGGCAGAAAGGGCGGGAGATCGCGTATTTCGTGGGCGAGTGCACCCTCAGCCTGGTCAAGCTGGCCCGGCAGCCGCACAAGTTCCGCTGGCGCGACTGCCTGCACGAGATGCAGCAGTGCGGCGCGATGGCGCTGCCGATCGTGAGCCTCATCAGCTTCCTGGTCGGCATGACGCTGGCCTACACCGGCGCGCTCGTGCTCCGGCAATACGGCGGCGACATCTACGTGGCGGACCTGGTCGGCGTGGCGATGGCGCGCGAGATGGGGGCGTTGATGACCGCCATCGTGCTCGCGGGCCGGACCGGCGCGGCCTATGCCGCCCATCTCGGCAACATGAAGGCCAACGAGGAGATTGATGCGCTTTCCACGCTCGGCATCTCCCCGGTGGATTTTCTCGTGGCCCCGCGCCTGCTGGCGCTAACGCTCATGATGCCGCTGCTCTCGCTCTACGCGTGCTGCGTGGGCATCGTGGGCGGCATGGCGGTGGCCTGGTCGGTGCTCGACATCCTGCCCGTGGCCTTCTGGGTGGAGATGCTGACGATTGTGGACCTGTCCGACGTGCTCTCGGGCCTCGTCAAAGCCGTCACCTTCGGCGTGATCGTGGGGCTGGCCGGATGCCTGCGCGGCCTGCAAGCCGACCGCAGCGCGGCGGGCGTGGGCCAGGCGGCGACCTCGGCTGTCGTCACCGCCATCCTGTTCATCATCGTGGCCGACGCCGTTTATGCGGTGGTGTTCGACATCCTGGGGATCTGAGCCATGGAAACCGCCGCCGCTTCCGCCCAGCCCACCGAGGTGCCGACCATTGCCGTCGAAGGGGTGGCCTGCGGCTACGACGGCGGCCTCGTGGTGCTGAAAGATCTGACCTTCCGGGTGACCCGCGGGGAGATTTTTTTCATCATCGGCGGCTCGGGCTGCGGCAAGAGCACGCTGCTGCGCAACCTCATCGGCATCCACCAGCCGCTGGCGGGCACGGTGAAGTTCAACGGCGAGCCCTTCCAGTATCACGATCCCGCCGCCCGGCGCGAGATGCTGAAGACCTTCGGCGTGCTCTACCAAAGCGCGGCCCTCTGGAGCTCGCTCACGCTGCGCCAAAACGTGGCGCTGCCCCTGGAGGAATACACCGCGCTCAACCACCGCGAGATCGAGGAGCTGGCGACGCTCAAGCTCGCGCAGGTGGGCCTCACCGGCTTCGAGGATTACTACCCGGCGGAGATCAGCGGCGGCATGAAGAAACGCGCCGGCCTGGCGCGGGCGCTGGCGCTCGACCCCGCGATCGTCTTCCTCGACGAGCCCTCGGCCGGACTCGACCCCATCACCTCGCGCAAGCTCGACGAGCTCGTCCTGCAGATCCGCGAGATGTTCAACACCACGCTGGTCGTGGTGTCGCACGAGCTGGCCTCCATCTTCAGCATCGCGGACCGGGTGATCATGCTCGACAAGGCCAGTAAGGGCATCATCGCCGAAGGCCCGCCGCGCCTGCTGGCCCGGGAAAGCCGCGATGCCCGCGTGACCGAGTTTCTGCACCGGGGCGACCGGCTGGAGGCCGCGCCATGAACCTGCGTCCGCCCGCGGGGCAGGATTGCCCCCGCACGATTCACCGCCACCATCAACTCCAGGATCCCGCATGAAAACCAAAGTCAGCCCCGCCATCGTCGGCGCCTTCGTGATCGGCGCCTTTGCCCTCGGCGTCATCGCTTTGCTGTCTTTTGGCGGCATCAGCCTTTTTTCCAAGCCGCAGCGCTTCACCGTGGATTTCAACGAGACCATCCACGGGCTCGACCTCGGTTCGCCCGTGAAGCTCCGCGGCGTGCGCGTCGGCCGGGTGGTGGACCTCAGCGTGCGCTTTGATGAAGCGGCCAAGCAGTCGGTCGTCACCGTGCTGTGCGAATTCAACCGCAGCATCGTGCGCGACTCCAGCGGAGTGCAGATTGATATTTCCGACCGCACCGCCTTGCAGCGGCTCATTGATCAGGGCCTGCGTGCCCAGCTCGGTGTCATCGGCCTCGCCACCGGCCTGCTGTATGTGGAGCTTGATTTTGCGGACCCGGCGGAACACCCCGATCCCCATCGGCGGACCGATCAAAAATACGCGGCCGTGCCCGCCATGCCCTCGGCCATCTCGGAATTTCAGGCGAGCTTCACCCAGATCCTTGCGGATTTGAAGAAGGCCGACATCGCGGGGCTGTCCCAGGAACTGCGCGGACTGCTGGCGTCCACCCGCCGGCAGGTGGACGGGCTCGATCTCCCGGCGCTGGCGGCCCAGTGGACCGAGACCGGCAAGTCCGCCAACGCCCTGCTGGCCGGCCCCGAAGTCAAAGACGCTTTCCTCAACCTCAACGAAACCCTCTCCGACATGCGGCGCATCCTCGCCCGGCTCGACCGCCAGATCGACCGCACCGGCACGGGCCTCGACGAAACGCTCGCCCAAGCCAAGACCACACTGGAGTCGTTCAACGCGTCTGCGCTCACCGCCCGCCGTTTCATCGAAGCGCAGGGCGGGCTGGGGGAAGAGGCCGCGCGCGCACTTGCGCGGCTCGGCGAGGCCGCGGAATCCGTGCAGCGGCTGACCGATTTTCTCGAACGCAACCCCAACGCCCTGCTCACGGGCCGGAAGCCGCCCCAATGAACGCCGGAGGATTTATGAAGACCCGTTTCGCCGCCCTTGCATCCCTGCTCCTCAGCATGCTGGTCGCCGGCTGCTCGCTGCCTTCGGCGCAGCCCGATCCGACCCGCTACTACCTGCTGACGGCGCCGGCCGTGGCCGCGCCCGCGACCGGCGACACCGTGCTGGGCCTGCGCAGCGTGGACACGGCGGCCTACCTCCGCACGCGGGCGTTGATCGTGCGCCAAGGTGAGCACGAGGTCGAATTCCGCGAGTATGCCCGCTGGGGCGAGGCGCTTGACGCCGGCATCGCCCGCGTGCTGCGCGAGAACCTGCTCGCGTCCGACGCGATTGCACAGGTCGCCGTGGTGCCCTTTGCGCTCGATCAGGAGCGGGATTTCGACGTGACCGTGCGCGTGCTGGCCTGCGAAGGCGAGGCCGGCGGGGCGGTGCGTTTTCGCGCCGGTTGGGAGCTGTGGAGCACCGGTGCCGGCGCGGAGGTGCTCGATCGCGGCCACCATGAGGCCCGCGGCCTCACGTGGGACGGCCGCAACGAGGCAAGCCTCGCCGCCGCCCTCAGCCAGGCGGTGGCCGGACTAAGCGCAGACATCATTGCGGCGGTCGGCCGGCAGTGAGCGCTCAGCTCACTTCAGCGCCTTGGCGATGCGTTCGAGGGCTTGCTCGACGTTGCTGCGGGAGTTGAAGGCGCTGATGCGCACGTGGCCTTCGCCGCACTTGCCGAAGCCGGCTCCGGGCGTGCAGACGACCTGCGCCTCGTTCAGCAGCTTGTCGAAGAAGGCCCATGAATCCGTGCCGGTGTTGATCCAGATGTAGGGGGCGTTGTCGCCGCCGACGCAGGAGAGACCGAGGCCGCTGACGGCCTTCCGAATGAGGGCGGCATTGCCGAGGTAGAAATCGGTCATCGCCTTCACCTGCTGCTTGCCGGCGGCGGTATAGATCGCGGCGGCGGCCTTTTGCACGGGGTAGGAGACGCCGTTGAACTTGGTGCTGTGGCGGCGGTTCCAGAGCGCGTGAACGGAGTGGGCGTTGCCGGCGGCATCGTAGGCCTGGAGCGACTTCGGGACGACGAGGTAGGCGCAGCGCGTGCCGGTGAAGCCGGCGGTCTTGGAGAAGCTGCGGAACTCGATGGCGACATCGCGCGCGCCTTCGATCTCGTAGATGGAGTGGGGGATCTGCGGATCGCGGATGTAGGCTTCGTAGGCGGAGTCGAAGAGGATGATGGCCTGGTTCGCCTTGGCGTAGGCGACCCACGCGGCGAGCTGGGCCTTGGTGGCGACGGCGCCGGTGGGGTTGTTGGGGAAACAGAGGTAGATCAGGTCGGTGGCGACCGACGGGATGGCGGGCACGTAGCCGTTGGCGGGGGTGCTCTCGAGGTAGGTGATGCCCTCGTAGCGGCCGTTGACGTTGCCGCCGGTGCGGCCGGCCATGACGTTGGTGTCCACGTAAACGGGATAGACGGGGTCGGGAATCGCGAGGCGGATGTCGGCGCCGAAGATTTCCTGGATGTTGCCGCAGTCGCACTTCGAGCCGTCGGAGACGAAGATCTCATCGGCCTCGATGGCGCAGCCGCGCGCGGCGTAGTCGTGTTGGGCGATGGCCTCGCGGAGGAAGGCGTAGCCCTGCTCGGGGCCGTAGCCCTTGAAGGTGGCGCGGTCGGCGAGTTCGTTCACGCCGGCGTGGAAGGCCTCGAGGCACACGGCGGGCAGCGGCTCGGTGACGTCGCCGATGCCGAGCCGGATGACCGGCTTCGCCGGATTGGCGGCGGCATACGCGGTCACGCGCTTGGCGATGTCGCTGAAAAGGTAGGAGGCCTTGAGCTTGGTGTAGTTTTCGTTGATGCGAATCATGGCGGAAATGGTCGGGCGAAAAACTTGAACAAACCCGGCGGCTCCCGTTAGTTCAAGCCCGACGTTGTCCCTCAGCGTCATCACCCTATGCAAACGATCACGACCACGGCGGACATGCGTGCGGCGGCGGACCAATGGCGGGCGGCCGGCCGGACCATCGCCCTGGTGCCCACGATGGGCGCCCTCCACGCCGGCCAGGAGGCCCTGATCCGCGCGGCCGCGGCCAAGGCCGACATCGTGGTGGCGGTCTGCTTCGTCAATCCGCTCCAGTTCGCCCCGAACGAGCTGATCGCCAATTACCCGCGCAGCCGCGAGGAGGACGCGGCCCTGTGTGAGCGCTGCGGCGCCGCCGCCATCTTCGTTCCGTCGGCGGAGGAGATTTACCCGAAGGGTTTCTCGACCTATGTGACGGAAGAGACGCTGAGCAAGCCGCTCTGCGGGCCTTCGCGCCCGGCGCATTTCCGCGGGGTGACCACGCTGATGGCGATGCTCTTCAACCTCGTGCGACCGCAATATGCCTTTTTCGGTCAGAAAACGGCGCAGCGTGCGGCCATCGTGCGCAAAATGGCCGCCGACCTGCGGTTCGAGGTTGAGGTGATCGTGGTGCCGACCGTCCGCGATGCCGACGGTCTGGCGCATGGCGTGCGCAACCGCGAGTTCACCGCCAGCCAGCGGCAGGAGGCGCTGGCGCTCAGCAAGTCCCTGATCAAGGCCCGGGAGATGGCGGCGGCCGGCGTGCGCAGCCCCGACCGCATCATCGCCGAAGCCACCCACATCATCAGCCAGCATCGCCGCGTGCGGATCATCTACGTGGCCATTGTGGACCACTTGACCATGGAGCCCATGCGCGAGGTGGTGCCGGGCCAGTCCATGCTGGCCATCGCGGCCTGGGTTGATGAGGTGCGGATCATCGACAACACCATGCTGTAAAACCGCTTAAGCGGTTTGCTAGTTTTTGGTCGAAATCTACCAAAATCTATCACTTAATCGGCGTTCCATGTCATCCGCCCCGACGCCGCTCCAACGCCTGCTCGACCTGTCCCATCAGCTCGGCCGGGAGGACCGGCGGCTCGCGATTCTTGGCGAGGGCAACACCTCGGTGCGCCTTTCGGACCAAACCTTTCTCGTCAAGGCCAGCGGCTCCAACCTCGGCGGCTTGACCGCGACCGGCGTCACTGAGTGCCGTTTTGCCGACTTGCTGGCGTTGCTCGATGCCCGCCGCCTGGATGATGCGGCGATTGACGAAAAACTGCTGGCGGCGCGGGTGGATCCCGCTGCCAGGAAGCCTTCGGTCGAGGCGATGTTCCATGCGTGGCTGCTCACGCTGCCCGGCGTGAATTTCGTCGGGCACACCCACCCGGTCGAGGTGAACAAGATCCTTTGCACACCGCTGGCCCGCAAATTTGCGCAGCGCCGGCTCTGTCCCGACGAGATCGTCTGCTGCGGTGCCGAGTCGGTGCTCGTGCCCTACGTGGACCCGGGCCTGCAACTCGCCCAGGCCATCCGGCGGGCCGTCCTCGCTTTCATCAAGCGCACCGCCCGGCCGCCGCGCGTGATCCTGCTCGAAAACCACGGCCTCATCGCGCTCGGCGGCACGCCCGAGGCCGTGCTGGCCACTTCGCTGATGACCGTGAAGGCTGCCGAGGTCTTCACCGGCGCACATCTGCTCGGCCGGCCGCGTGCCTTGACCCGCGCCCAGGTGGCGCGCATCGCCGGCCGCCCCGACGAGCATTACCGCCAGCAGGCCCTCGGCCTGCGCTGAATTTTATCCTCATGAAAACCTACCAATACGTGAACTATCTTTGGGACGACGCGAAGGCCGCGTCCCTCGACCAGGTCGAGCGCCTCGTTTATCGCTCCAACATCCTCGGCAGCGACCAGCGCATCACCAACACCGGCGGCGGCAACACCTCGTCGAAGCTCACCGAGAAGGACCCGCTCACGGGCAAGGACGTCGAGGTCCTCTGGGTCAAGGGCTCCGGCGGCGATCTCCGCACCAGCAAGCGCGAGAATTTTTCGTCCCTCTATCAGGAGAAACTCATCGGCATGCAGGCGCTTTATCTCGGCCGCGCCGACAAGGGCCTGAAGTCCGCCGCCGAGGACGAGATGGTGGGCATGGCCAGCCATGCGACGTTCAACCTTAACCCCCGCCCGTCCTCAATCGACACGCCGCTGCACAGTTTCATCCCGGCGAAGTTCGTGGACCACATGCACCCCAACGCGATCATCGCGATCGCGGCCTCGGCCAACTGCGAAAAGCTCACGCAGGAGATCTTCGGCGGCGAGATGGCCTACGTGAAGTGGATGCGCCCGGGCTTCGAACTCGGCCTCGCGATGCAGGCGATCTGCAAGGCCAACCCGAAGGTGAAGTCCATCATGATGGGCCAGCACGGCTTCATCTCCTGGGACAACGAGGAGAAGGCCTGCTACACCTACACGCTCGACTGCATCGAGCGGGCGGCCGCCTACATCGAGAAGAAATACGTGGAGAAGGGCGGCGACGCCGCGGCCTTCGGCGGCGCGAAATACACCACGCTCGCTCCGGAGAAGCGCAGCGAGCTGTTTGCTGCCATCCTCCCGTGGCTGCGCGGCCAGGTGTCGCAACAGAAGCGTTTCATCGGCACCGTGCAGGACGACGCGAAGATCCTGCGCTTCGTGAACTCCAAGGACGCCGCCCGCCTCGCCGAGCTCGGCACCAGTTGCCCCGACCACTTCCTCCGCACCAAGATCAAGCCGCTCTACGTGGATTGGAATCCCCAGTCCGAGGACTTTGCCACGCTCAAAAAGAAGCTCGCCGCCGGGCTTGAGCAGTATCGCAAGGACTACGCCGCCTATTACGCGAAGTGCAAACACGCCAACTCGCCGGCGATGCGCGACCCCAACCCGACGGTCGTCCTCATTCCCGGCCTCGGCATGATCGCTTGGGGCAAGGACAAGTCCGAGAGCCGCGTCACCGCCGAGTTCTACAACTGCGCGGTCGAGGTTATGCGCGGCGCCGAGGCGATTGATCGATACATCGCGCTGCCGCAGCAGGAGGCCTTCGACATCGAATACTGGCTCCTCGAGGAGGCGAAGCTCAAGCGCATGCCTGCCGAGAAGGAACTTGCCCGCCAGACCATCATTATAGTCGGCGCCGGCTCCGGCATCGGCAAGGAGACCGCCCACCGCATCGCCAAGGAGGGCGCCAACATCGTGTGCGTGGACATGAAGCTCGAGACCGCCGAGGCCACCGCCAAGGAGATCACCGCCAAGCTCGGCCAGGGCATCGGCGTCGCCGGCACCGGTATCTCCGGCTGCGGCCCGGCCATCGGGCTCGCCGCCAACATCACCGACCGCGCCAGCGTCCGCGCCATGCTCGACCAGGTCGCGCTCGCCTACGGCGGCTTCGACTCGATCATCGTCACCGCGGGCGTCTTCTGGCCCAGCGACACGACCGGCCACATCCCGGACGACAAGTGGTTCTTCACCTTCAACGTCAACGTCACCGGTAGCTACATCGTCGGTGACGAGGCGTTCAAGACCTGGAAAGACCAAGGCCTCAAGGGCCAGCTCGTCCTCACCACCTCGGCCAATGCCGTCGTGGCCAAGAAGGGCAGCATCGCCTACGACACCTCGAAGGCCGCCGCCAACCACCTCGTGCGCGAGCTCGCCATCGAGCTGGCGCCGCTGGTCCGCGTCAACGGCGTCGCCCCCGCGACCGTCGTGCAGGGTTCCGCGATGTTCCCGCGCGACCGCGTCATCGGCTCGCTCGCGAAATACAACATCCCCTACACCGACGACGAGGCGACTGAGTCGCTCGTCCGCAAGCTCGCGCAGTTCTACGCCGACCGCACCCTGACCAAGGCGCCGATCACTCCTGCCGACCAGGCCGAGGCGTATTTCCTGCTCGTCAGTCAGCGCCTGAGCAAGACCACCGGCCAGGTTGTCACCGTGGACGGCGGCCTGCACGAGGCCTTCCTGCGGTAAGCTAGATCTTTCCCGCGAATGGCGCGGATGTGCGCGGATTTGGATTCCTCTTATCCGCGAATATCCGCGTAATTCGCGGGAAAATGGATCTGTCGAAAATATGAAATACGCCGGGCATATCTACCTCTGGACTCGGGTCTGGTCCGACTGTGAAGTAGGTTTGTTCCGACGGGCGCGCGGGCTTGGGTTGGACCTGTTGGAAATCGCTGTCGGTGATGATGTGCGGTTTGATCCGACGCTGACAAAGCGTGCGGCGCAGGATGCCGGCATGGGCATAGTGATCGGTCCCGGCGGCCAATGGCCGGACGGTGCCGATTTGTCGGACGACGAACCGGCGAACCGGCGGCTCGCGTTCGATTGGCATCGGAAGCAGATCGATTTGGCTGTGGCGATGGGCGCGCGAGCCTACTCGGGTGCGCTCTACGGCCGGCCTGGCAAGGTGCTGCGCCGCCGTCCGCCGGCCGACGAATATGCCCGCACCGCCGAAGGCCTGCACGGCCTCGCCGACCATGCACAGCAAGCCGGGGTGGGGCTCGGGATCGAGCCCATGAGCCGCTTCCGCACGCATCTGGTCAACACGCCGGCGCAGGCGCTGCGCCTCGCCGAGCTCACCGCGCATCCGCACCTCAAGATCGCGATCGACACCTATCACCTTGTCACGGAGGTGCGCGACCTCCCGGCGGAAATCCGCAAGGTCGGTCCGCGCCTGATGGCGCTGCACGCCTGTGAAAACGACCGCGGTGTGCCGGGCGGCGGACTCATGCCGTGGCGGGAAATCTTTGCGGCGCTGCGCGAGACGCCGGCGGAGTTCGTCGAGTTCGAGAGCTACAACACCGCGCTGGGCGACTTCGGCTTCCAGCGCGGGATGTTTCAGGACCAGTGCCCCGACGGCGACGATTTCGTGCGCCGTGGCCTGGAGTTCGTTCGCCCGCTGGTAGGGTGTAGTGGTTAACCACGAAGGGCACAAAGCGCACAAAGATCGGACTTTTGTGGTCTTTGCGTGCTTCGTGGTGAATTAGGCCTTTGGTTTGTAAACCTTCTGATCCAAGTCGGCGCTGAGGAGACGGCGGAAGGTTTTCAGGTCCTTGACGGCCTTGAGGGCGATGAGCTGGCGGGCGATGTTGCCGACGGCGGTGCCTTCGAGGCTGAACGAGACGACGGGCACGCCGGCGGCATCGGCCGTGGCCTGGCAGAGGAGACGGTTTTTCGAGCCGCCGCCGACCATGAGGATGCGGTTGAATTTTCTGCCGGTCATGCGCTCGAAGGCCTGCATGCAGTTGGCGTGGCCCCGGCCGATGGAGGCGCAGATGAGCCGGGTGTAGCCGGCGAGGTCGCGCGGAGCCTTGAGCTTGCGCCGCTGCAACTGGGCGTCGATGGCGGCCTTCATCGAGGCGGGATTGGTGAAGGCGCTGTCGGTCAGGTCGAGAAGATCCTTCGGCGCGGGGAGTTTTTCCGCGGCGGTGATGAGCGCGGCCCACTCCCGGTCATTTTGCGGACGCTGCCGGAAGTCCTGCATGATCTGCTCCAGGAGGAAAAGGCCGACGACGTTGGTGAGCGGGCGGAAATGGCCGTCGCCGGTGCGCTCGTTGGCGACGCGGGCTTTTTCCGCTTCGGGGCCGAGGACGGGCGTGGCGCTTTCAAAGCCGACCAGCGACCAGGTGCCGGAGCTGAGGAAGAGGTCGCTGCCATCCTCGGCGGCGGGCATCGCATCGTAGGCGCAGGCGGTGTCGTGGCCGGGCACCGCGATGACCTGCGTGCCCTTGAGCTCGGGCAGACCGCGGACGAGGCCGAGTTTTTTCCCGGCGCGGACGGGGGCGTTGAACCACGAGGGCGGAATGCGGAAATGCTCGAGCGCGGTGCGTGACCAGTCGCAGCGGGCGTGCACGTCGATGAGCTGCGAGGTGCTGGCGACGGTGAACTCGTTCTCCATCTTCCCGCTCAGGAGATAATTGAAGTAGTCCGAGAGAAAGAGGCAGCGCGTGGCGAGATCGGTGACAGCCGGGCAACTGGCGACGGTCTCGGCGAGCTGGAGGCTGGTGTTGTAAAAGACGTTGGGGATGCCCGTGGCGGCGTAGATGCGGTCGGCGCCCTTAACGGCGAGTTTCTTCAGGCCCGCCTGCGTGCGGTTGTCGCGGTAGGCGTGCGGTGGAAAAACGAGACGGCCGGCATCGTTGAGCAGCACATGATCGCAGCCCCAGGTATCCACGCCGACGGAGGCGAGCTTCGCGCCCTTGGGCAAGAGCGCGGCGGCCTTCCGCAGGCCGGTGGTCACTTCATGCCAGAAGGTGCCGAGCTCCCAATAGGCGTGGGCGCCGAGTTCCCGGTAGGCGTTGGGGAAACGGTGGGCCTCGGTGAGGGTGAGCTTGTTCTTGGACCAGGCGCCGAGGATGACGCGGCCGCTGGTGGCGCCGAGATCGACGGCGGCGGTGTAGAGAGTTTTCATGGGAAGTAGCGGGTAGTAAGTAGTGGGTAGAGGCGGGCAGGGCCAAAAGTTTTTGATATGCCCGCAGCTCGCGGCCTGTCACTTGCGGCTACGCGAGCTGGAGCAGCTCCGAGGCGCGCGCGGCTTGGGTGCGGTAGAAGGCGGCGTTTTCAGGCTTTTTGATATCCACGTCGTAGGTGGGAATCATGGCCTTCATCCGCGCGGCGCCTTCCGGCGTGGCGAGCAGGTGCGGGAAGCATTTTTGAATGACCTCAAGCACGATGTGGACGGAAACCGAGGCGCCGGGCGAGGCGCCGAGGAGCGCGGAGATGGTGCGGTCCGCGTTGGTGATGACCTCGGTGCCGTAGTGGACGATCCCGGCCTCACCGTCGGTCTTCTTGATGGCCTGCACACGGATGCCGGCGTCGATGAGCTTCCAGTCCGTCTTCTTTGCGTCCGGATAAAAAACGTGAAGCACCTCCATGCGGTCGTCCATCGACTGGGTGCCCTGTTGCACGAGGTAGCGGACGAGCGGGATGTTGGTGGCGCCGATCTTGAGCAGAGTGGCGAGGTTGTGCGGTTTCACCGAGCCCGGGAGATCCCACCAACTGCCTTTCTTGTGCAGGAACTTCGTGGTCCACGCGGCAAAGGGGCCGAAGAGCAGCGTCTTCTTGCCGTCTAGGATGCGGGTGTCGAGATGCGGCACCGCCATCGTCGGCGCGGCGTCGAGCGGCTGGCCATAAACCTTGGCCTGATGTTGGGCGACGATGTCCGGATTGTCGCAGACAAGCCACTGGCCGCCGATGGGAAAGCCGCCGATGCCCTTGCTTTCGGGAATGCCGGACTTTTGGAGAAGCTGGAGGCTGCCACCGCCGGCGCCGACGAAGACGAACTTCGCGCGGTTGCGGCGGATGGCGCCGTTGGCGAGGTCGCGGACGGTGACGTCCCAGCCGCCGGCAGTTTGAGCGAGATCAATCACCCGATGGCCGCTGGCTACACCGCAGCCCGGCTGGGCGCCGAGCCAGCCGAGGAGTTTGCGCGCGATCTCGCCGAAATTCACATCGGTGCCCGAGTCCATCTTGGTGGCGGCGATGGGCACATCGGCGCGGCCGGCCGTGAGCAATGGCGCCCAGCCGCCGATGGTGGCGCGGTCGGTGGTGAACGTCATGTCCGCGAAGAAGTGGTGCGCGGCCATGCCGGCGTGACGGGCACGGAGATAATCCACCCATTTGGCGCCGTGCACGAAGCTGAGATGCTGGACGGGGTTGATGAAGTCATTGGGTTTTTGGACCATGCCCTCGGCGACGGCATAGGCCCAGAACTGGCGCGAGCGCTCGAACTGCTCAAAAATCTTGATCGCGTTGGAAACGTCCACGGTGCCGTCGGCCGCCTGCGTCGGCGTGTAGCTGAGTTCGCAGATACCGGCGTGCCCGGTGCCGGCGTTGTTCCAGCCGTGGGAGGCCTCCTGGGCGAGGTCGGCGGTGACCTCGTAAACCTGGATACGGAGGGCGGGTTCCAGCCGCTTGAGCAACGCGCCGAGGTTGGCGGACATGATGCCGCTGCCGATGAGGATGACGTCGGGATTCTCGACTTGGCTGGCGCGAATAGACATACGTTGGTAGTGTGCGGCGGCCGCCGCCGGGCCGTCAAGCCGCCGGCCTATTCCTCGCCGTCGAAGTAGTCCACCTCGGTCATCCGGAAGAATTTTCCCGGGGTGAGCAGGCCCCACTTGTTGCTGTCGGGATAATGGAAAACATCCGCCGGCGGGTTGTCGGCGATGATGAGACATTCCAGTTCCGAGTCCGCGGCGACGATGGTCTGGTGCGGACAGCCGGGCGGGTGCAGCACGACATCGCCTGGTCCAACGGCGCGGTTGCCTTCCGGAGTGCGCACGGTGCCGCGGCCGTCGAGGAATACGAACAACTCCCATTGTGTGACGTGGCTGTGGTAGGGGCACAGCAGTGTGCCCGGGGCGGCGCGCCGAATCTGCAGATCAAACGGATGGCCGCCGGCCGGCACCCCGGCATTGCGGATGCCGCCGAGCGCGAGCGAGAGGTCGCGCCGCCGGTTGTCGTAGCGGCCTTTGGGCGAGCGCCGATGGTCCCAGGGAATGTCGTCCATGCGGGCAAACCGGGCGGGGGTTTCCGGCGGAGCGGGGCGGGGAGACGGTGTTTGCCGGGACTCCGGGCTGTCTTCTTCACCGAAGTGATAATCCACTTCTTGTCGGAGAAAAATGCCGCCGCCGGGCCTGAAGCCCCACTTGTTGCTGTCCGGGTAACGCCAGACCTCCGTGAGTGGATTGTCAGCGACTAGGTAGTAGGTGAGATCTGTGTCGCCTGTATTGATGAGTTGGTGGCTGCTACCAGGCGGGTGCAACGCGAGATCGCCCGCCTTCACCTCGCGACGTTCGCTGCCGTGGCGCATCACGCCACGTCCGCTCCGGATCCAATAGCATTCCCACTGGGCGGAATGGGCGTGAAACGGGCAGCCGGACTTTCCAGGTGGGAGACGGCCGATTTCCAAGTCAAAGGGATGGCCGCCTGCAGCGAGGTTGGCGTTGGTCACGGCACCGAGCGCCTCCGAGACCTGCTGGCCGAAGCCGTGGAATTTGCCGCCCGGCGAGGTCCACTCGGCCCAGGGAACGGCATCAAGGTGAACGTGCTTCATAGATAACCGTATGTTCGGCTAAATATCGGTTCAATGGTGAATGGCCGTGGCGCCTTCAGCCATACATTTGCCGCGGATAACACGGATATACACGGATGGAACTTCTGTAATCCGCGCTCATCAGCGAGATCCGCAGAAAAGGATTTGGTCTGCCTATTTCGCTGTTCAGGCTTCGTTGACGACGGGATTCGTCAGCGTGCCGATTTTCTCGATCTCGATGCTCACGGAGTCGCCGGCCTTGAGCCAAAGCGGCGGCTTCCGGGCCATGCCCACGCCGTGCGGCGTGCCGGTGAGGATGACGGTGCCGGGGACAAGGGTGGTGCTGCCGCTCAGGTAGGCGATGATGGCGGGCACATCGAAGATCATGTCGCTCGTCGTCCAGTCCTGCACGCGCTCGCCGTTGAGGATTGTGGCGATCTTGAGGGCGTTGGGATTGGGAATTTCCGCCGGGGTGACGAGGCAGGGGCCGAGGGGGGCGAAGGTGTCGAAGAACTTGCCGCGGCACCACTGGCCGCCGCCGAGCTTGATCTGGTGGTCGCGGGCGGAGACGTCGTTGGCGCAGGTGTAGCCGAGCACGTAGTCGAGGGCGCGCTCGCGGCTGACGTTTTTGCAGGGCTTGCCGATGACGACGGCGAGTTCGCATTCGTAATCGACTTCATGGCTGGCGAGCCGGGTGGGGATTTCGATGGGGTCGCCGGGGTTTTGCAGCGTATTGATGCCTTTGACGAAGAGGATGGGGCGCTCGGGGACTTTGGCGCCGGACTCGGCGGCGTGGTGCCGGTAATTGAGGCCGATGCAGAGAATCTGGGTGGGGACGACCGGCGCGAGGAGTTTGCCCGGTTGGACCACTTGGTCGGTGACCCGGTGGTCGCCGTAGATGTCGCCGGCAAGCGCACGGGCGGAACCATCGGGTTGCAGCGCAGCATACGCAGGGCCGGCAGGGGTGAGGTGACGGATAATTTTCATGGCAACAAGGCGCAGCAAGCCGGCTCACCCGCCTTTGCGCAAGGCCGCGCCGTGTCTTTTTTCGATCCACGCGCGGGGTGGTTGGCCGAAGCGCTGGCGAAACAGCCGGTAAAAGTGCGAGAGGTCGCCGTAGCCGCTCGAGAACGCGGCACCGATGATCGAGTGGCGGCCCTCCCGGAGGAGGTCGGCAGCGTGGGAGAGGCGCAGCTCCGTGAGCTGTTCGAGGAAGGTGCGGCCGGTCTGTTCGCGGAAGAGCTTGCTGAAGTGGCGGCGCGAAATGCCGGCACGGGCGCAGGCGCGCTCCAAGCTCCAGGACTCGTAGAAGGTGGCCGCCAGTTCCCGGGTCACGGCGGCCACGCGCGCCGCTGCAGCCTCGACCGGCTGGTCCGCCGGGGTGCGGGCGAGGGCGACAAGGATGTTGGCCGCCACGGCGCGAACGGCCACCTCGCGGGCGGGCTGGCGGCCCGCTTGTTCGGCAATACCGGCCCGCCAGAGACCTTCGAAGCGCACGCGGCCGGGATGGCCCGGGCGGAGTGCGGCCGGCCGGCCGGCGGTGAGCGTGCGCCAGAGTTGTTCCAACGCGGGATCGCGGCTAAGAAACTCCGGCGAAAAACAAAGCAGCAGCAGGGTGGGAGGTTCGGCGTCGGTGATGCGGTGGCGCGCCCCGGCCTGCACGCATACCGTGGCACCGGCGCCAGCGCGCAGCGGTTCACCGCCGGCGAGCGTGTTGAAGCCGATGCGCCCCTGCAGGACGTAGATGAGCTTGTGGAAGGGGTCCGCCCGCTCCGGCATCCGGAAACCGGGCCCGTGGATGCTCTCCGCGAAAGCCACGCCATGGGCGGGCAGCGTGACGGCGATGGGACGGGAGACGGGCATGACGGAGCCAGAGTGCCCGATCTGCCAATTGCGCCAAGCCCGAAAAACCAAGACGAATGGCCGGCTTTCGCCTAGACTCAGCTCCCGTTCGCCCAACCCCTCCATCCATGTCCCGCACCCTGTGTTCCGTTCGCGCTGCCGAGGCCGAAGCCCACCGCTTCGCGCCTGCCGGGTAACGTTGCCGCTTCACCGCCATGACCACGCTGCCGGACAGATTTGAGCGCACGCAGGATTTTCTGCTCGGGGTGGAGCTGGTCTCGACCCGCGGCACCGTCACCGAGACGCGCGCGGGGAAGACGGTGGCCTTTGCGCAGGATCTCGCCGCGGCGCCGGGCATCGACTGGGTGTCGATCACCGACAACGCCGGCGGCAATCCCATGCTCGCCGCACCCGCGCTGGGCGGGCCCTTCCAGGCGGCCGGCCGCGAGGTGGTGATCCACCTTTCGTGCAAGGATTTCAACCGCAACGCGCTGGAGAGCGAGGCGTGGCACCTCGCCAGCGAGGGTTTCCACAACCTGCTTGTGCTCAGCGGCGACTATTCCGGCGACGGCATCGGCGGCGGCGCGAAGCCGGTGTTCGACATCGACTCGGTCGGCCTGCTCACGCTGCTCGGCCGGATGAACGCCGGGCTCGATGTGACGCGCGCCGCGGCGAAAAAGACGGTGCGGCTCGACCCGACAAAATTTTTCCCCGGTGCGGTTGTCACCAATTTCAAGCTCCACGAGAACGAGATCATTCCGCAGCTCCTCAAGATGGAGAAGAAGATCGCGGCCGGCGCGCGGTTCCTCATCAACCAGATTGGCTACGATTCGCGCAAGATCCACGAGCTCATCGTGTGGATGCGGCAGCGCGGCCACGGCCGGGTGCCGCTCATCGGCAACGTGTATGTCCTCAACCCGGGGGTGGCCCGCGTGTTCCGCGCCCAGCGCATTCCCGGGGTCGTGATCTCGGACGAACTCGCGGATCTCTGCGAGCGTCACGCGACAAGCCCGGACAAGGGCAAGGGCTTCTTTCTCGAACTCGCGGCCAAACAGATCGCGATCTACCGCGGGCTTGGCTACCGCGGCGCCTACCTGGGCGGCGTGCATGATGCCGCCGACATCGCCCGCGTGCAGGAGATTGAGCGCGGCTTTGCCCCGGAGGATTGGCGGCAGTTTGCCCGCGAGATCCGCTATTCGCGGCCCGGCGAGTATTTTGTTTACAGCGAGGATGCGGCGACCGGTTTGGCCGACGCCACGCGACCGACTGCACCCGGCCGCGCGAACGCCCGCAACGTCACCTTCAGCTACCGTTTCTCAAAATTCACGCACGACCTGATGTTCACGCCGGGCAAGGGACTCGCGAAGGTCGGGGCCAAGCTTTGCGCCGGCGCGAAGGATCCGCTGCAGGGTCCGGGCTGGCTGCGCGCCGTCGAGCACGCGAGCAAGAGCGTGATGTTTGGCTGCAAGGATTGCGGCGACTGTTCGCTGCCGGAGATCGCTTTTCTCTGTCCCGAGTCCGCCTGTGCCAAGAACCAGCGCAACGGCCCCTGTGGCGGCACGCGCGACGGCAAGTGCGAGGTGGATGATTTCGAGTGCATCTGGTCCCGCGCCTACGACCGCCTGAAACACGAAGGCCGGGCCGAGGAGCTGCTCGCCCATGTGCCGGTGCTGCAGGACCAGAATCTGCGCGGCACCTCCAGTTGGGCCAACACCTGGCTCGGCCGCGACCATCTGGCCAAAAAACATTCACCCCAAACCACCAACTGATTTATTAACAGTTAGGGTCCGACCTACGGACGGACCGCTCGGAGATCGGTCCCTACCTCCAAACCGCCTTCCATATCCCAAAATAATCGCAAAATTTTATCCAAAATCATGAGCACGCAAAATCCCTCCAACCTTGAAGCCAAACTCCAGCAATTCGGCGGCGACGCCGTGAAAATGCTGCGCTCCGCCCCCGTCGGCGGTTATCAATTCCCGGACAAGCCGGAATACTCAAATTGGCGCGACGAGCAGGCCGCCTGGCAGAACACCGTCGTCCTCTTTGACCAGTCCTTCCACATGAAGGACGTCTATTTTGAAGGTCCGGACGTGATGCGTCTCCTGTCCGATGTTGCCGTCAACACGATGAAGAATTTCGGCCCCAACAAGGCCAAGCAGATCGTGGCCTGCAACCACGACGGCCACGTCATCGGCGACGCCATCCTCTTCGGTCACGCCGAGAACAAGGTCAGCGTCGTCGGCCGTCCCTCCGTGCCGAACTGGGTGGAATACAACGCCATCAAGGGCGGTTACGACGTGAAGGTCACCCGCGACGAACGCACCGTGGCCAACGCCGGCCGCCGCCTCATCTACCGCTACCAGATCCAGGGTCCGAACGCGCTCGAGCTGCTGAAGAGCGTGCACGAGGGCGAGTTTCCCGAAATCAAGTTCTTCAACCTCGGCGACCTCAAGATCGCCGGCCGCAAGGTGCGCGCGCTCAACCACAACATGTCCCGCATGGGCGGCCTCGAGCTGCACGGTCCGGCCGAGGACGGCGAGGCCGTGCGCGAGGCCATCCTCAAGGCCGGCGAAAAATTCGGCCTCGTGCAGGGCGGCGCCCGCTCCTACTCGACCGTGTCGCCCGAGAGCGGCTGGATTCCCTCGCCGATGCCCGCCATCTGGACGGAGCAGCTCAAGGCCTACCGCGAATGGCTCCCGGCCAGCGGCTTCGAGGCCAACGCTTCGCTCGGCGGCAGCTTCAGCTCGCCCAACATCGCGGACTACTACCAGACCCCGTGGGACCTCGGCTACGGCCGCCACGTGAAGTTCGACCACGATTTCATCGGCCGCGCCGCGCTCGAGCAGCTCGAAAAGCAGCCGCACCGCCGCAAGCTCTGGCTGCGCTGGAGCAAGGAGGACTCGCTCAAGATCTTCGGGAGCCAGTTCGGCGACGGTCCGCGCTACAAATACATGGAGATGCCCAACGCCTACTACGCGATCCTGCCCTTCGACAAGGTGCTCGTGAACGGCAAGCTCGCCGGTCTCTCCACCTACACGGTTTACACCGTCAACGTGAAAGGCTGGTTCTCGCTCGCGATGCTCGACGAAAACATCGCCGACGGCGCCGAGGTCTCGCTCGTCTGGGGCGAGGAAAACGGCGGCTCGAACCGGCCCGTGGTCGAACGCCACGTGCAGACCGAGGTGCGTTGTCAGGTGTCCTACAACCGGCTGAACGAGTCATGAGCGCCACGGAACCCGCCCGCCTGCGGCTCATCGCCTCCTGCCCGGACCGCGTCGGAATCGTGGCCCGGGTGGCCACCTTTCTGGCCGAGCGCGGCGCCTCCATCACCGAGGCCGCCCAGTATAACGATCCCCGCAGCGACATGTTTTTCATGCGCTCGGAGTTCGTCATCGCCGGCGGTCCCGAGGCGCAGGTGCGCCTTGAAGGCGAGTTCCGGTCCATCGCGCAGGAGTTGAAACTGGACTGGCGGCTGGTTGATGCCAACCGCCGCCAGCGCGTGGTGCTGCTCGTGAGCAAGTTCGACCACTGCCTGGCCTACCTGCTGCACCGCCGGAAGGTGGGCGACATGCCCTTCGATGTCCCGTGCGTGATCTCCAACCACGATGACCTGCGTTCCCTGGTCGAGTGGTATGGCATTCCCTACCACCACGTGCCGGTGCCGGCCGATCCCGCCGGCAAGCAGGCGGCCCTGGCGAAGACGGCGGAACTCATCGGGGCGGCGCAGCCCGACACCATCGTGCTCGCGCGTTACATGCAGATCTTCCCGCCGTGGCTGTGTGAGCGCTACCGGCACCGCGTGATCAACATCCACCACAGCTTCCTGCCTTCGTTCGTCGGCGGCAAACCCTACCACCAGGCGGAGGAGCGCGGCGTGAAGCTCATCGGGGCGACCTGCCACTACGTGACCGAGGAACTCGATGCCGGCCCGATCATCGAGCAGGACGTCGTGCGCATCCGCCACAGCGACACCATCAAGGACATGATGCGGCTGGGGAAGGACGTCGAAAACGCCGTGCTCTCCCGCGGTCTGCGCTACCACCTCGAAGACCGCGTCATCGTGCACGGCAACAAGACGATCTTGTTTTCGAGCTGAGCCGATTCAGATATTCACCACAAAGAACACCAAGGTTCTGGTCTTAGTGCCCTTTGTGAATTTTGTGGTGAATCACACTGTGGGCTCCGCCTGAGCTTCCATGCCGGGCGCAGGAGCACATGAGGTTGTCGTCGCTGGAGACGTTGTGCCCGTAACCGACTGCGGGACCGCCCGGCTTTAGGGTGTCGGCAGTTTTTCCCGGCTGCCGAACTTCCGTTCCCAGGCAAAAAGATATTGCTGGGCAAGACCGGCGAGGGGGCCGAAGTGGGTGCGGCCAAAATGGGCGACTTGGGCGGGAGACCAGCCGTCGAGCCGGTAGTGGCGCGCCATGGCCTTGAGAATCCAGGTGTCCACGGGAAAAGCCTCCAGTTTGCCGGCACCAAAGAGGAGCACGCAGTCTGCGACCTTTTCGCCCACGCCGGGCAGCTCCAGCAGGCGCGCCTTCGCGGCCGGGTAGGGCAGTTGCTCGGTTTCATCCAGCCAGCCGGGGCGGGCGGCCAGATAGAGCGCGGTCTCCTTGATGTAGCGGGCGCGGAAGCCGAGCAGGCAGGCGCGCAGATCGGTCTCGGGGATCTCCGCGAGCTCGGCCCAGGACGGCAGGCGGTGGATCGGCGGGGTCAGCGACCCCGCCCGGCCAACCGGTTGTCCGTGCCGCGCCGCGAGCAGCGCGACCATCTGCTTGATCTGCACGATCTGCTTGGTCGCGCTGCAGAGGAAGCACAGCAGAGTTTCGCCGAAGGGCTGACGCGGGAGGGCGAGACCGGGGAAGGCCGCGAGGCACCGGGCGAGGTGTGCATCGCTGCGCCAGGGCAGGGTGTCGGCGAGCGCGCGAAAATCCCGGCCGACGCCCAGATAGGCGGGCAGCGCGGTTTTCACCCGCGCGGCGAGCTGGGCGGGAGCGGACCACCGCAGGCGACCGTCGGGTTGCAGTCTGAGCCGGGCCACGCAGTCGGACCAAAGACCAACCCAGGTTCCGTCCGGCTGGAGGGACCAACGGAAGGTCTGGCCGCCGTCGAGGGTCTCGGCGAGCACCGCGGCCGTGAGCGGCGGCTGGCCGGCGAGCGGCTGCCAGTCGGACCAAGCGTCGGCGGGCATGAGGGCGGGGGCGACGGCTATTCGCCGTCCGGCTTGGCCCACAGGAAACTCTGCTTCACGGCGAGCTCGCGCCCCCCGGCGTCGAGGAGCCGGAGCTGCCATGCGACGGGCTGGGTCTTGCGGTCGGGCCAGTCTGCGCCGGTGAGGCCGAGGTTGAAGGCATGGCGGCCGGCGGGAACGGTCGAGGCGAACAGATGGGTGCGCGGAAAGGGGGAGTCGGGCGCAATGACCTTCAGTTCGAACCGCGCATCGGGGATGGCGGCACTGTCGTTGTCGAGCCGCACGAGAAAATAGAACCCGGCGCGCTCGCCCAGCCGCGTGCGCAGCACGGTCTGCCGGCCGGTGTTTTCGCTGCCGCCGAAATATTCGGAGATCCGCAGGAAGGAGTCGGCGTCCCGCCACGCCGGCCAGACGCGCACGAAGTCAATTTCCGCGGCGCCGGCGACGGAGGTGATGATCAAGGCGGCCAGGCAGCCACGGATGACACGGATGGGCACGGATGAAGTCATTGGCCGGGACGCCGGGGCAGGCAAGGGCGGAGTGCCGCCTACGGTTCGAGGTAAAGGCGTTTGTAGCGGTGGAAGCCAAGCAGGGCTGGCTCCCAGCCGCGGACGGAGGGATGCACGAGGTGGGTCTTGGTGCCGAAGAAGACCGGGGTCATCGGGGCGGCGGAGAGTAGGAGGGCCTCGGCCTGTTGAAAAATCTCGCGGCGCGCGGCCAGGTCCGTGGTGCCGATAGCGGCGGCGATGAGCGCGTCGTAGGCGGGATCGTGCCAGCCGGTCCAGTTGTTGCCGCCGTCGCCGACAAATAGATCGAGAAACGTGAGCGGGTCGGCGAAGTCGCCGATCCAGCCGGCACCGGAGACCATGTAGTCGAGGGCCTGCTGGTTCTGGATCCAGGTCTTTTGTTCGAGAATGGTGATCTCGGTGCGCACGCCGAGTTCGCGTTGCCATTGGGCCTGCAGAACCTCGGCCATGGCGGGCTGCAGGGCGTCGGAACGGACCTGCAGCTTGATGACGGGCAGCCCGCGGCCTTCCGGAAAGCCGGCCGCGGCGAGCAGGCGGCGGGCCTCGGCGGGATCGGTGCCAACGGTGGCGCGGGCCGTGTAGCCGGCGAGATCCGGCGGCGTGAAGTGCGGGGCGGGCTGGTTGGCGCCGCGCAGCACGCTGCCGGTGATGGCGGCGCGATCAATCGCCAGGGCGAAGGCGCGACGAACCTCGGCGCGGTCGAAGGGCGGCCGCGTGGTGTTGAAGCGCAGGAACACGGTTTGCAGGAACGGATCCGTCCGCAGCACACCGGACTGCTCCGTGCGGTAGGGCGCGATCTTGGTGACCGGCAGGCCGTGGGTGATGTGCAACTGGCCGGCGCGGAAACTGCGCTCCTCGGTCTCGGCGCTTTCGACGGGGTGGAACACGAGCGTGTTGAGCCGCACGGCGGCGGCCTCCCAATAGTGCGGATTGCGGCGGACGATGACATGGGCGTTGGGCCGCCATTCCTGCAGGGTGAAGGGGCCGTTGCCGACATAGGTCGCGGGGCGGGTCCACGTGTTGCCGCGCTGATCGGGGGTGCCGCCGGCCGCGATGACGCGGGGGTTGAGGGGAAACCAGACGGGGTTGACCGTGAGCGCGGGCAGATAGGGCGTGGGTTGCTCGAGGGTGAGCCGCAGGGTGCGGTCATCCACGGCCTCGGCGCCGAGTTGGCTGAAGTCGGTGAGTTCGCCGGCGTTGAGCGCGGCGGCGTTCTTGAGCGGAAAGAGCAGGTAGGCGTATTCGGCGGCGAGCGCGGGCGAGAGCGCGCGCCGCCAGGCGAAGACGAAGTCGGCGGCGACCAGCGGATCGCCGTTGGACCACTTCAGGTTTTCGCGCAGGTGGAAGGTGTAAACGAGGCCGTCGGCGGAAACCTCCCACCTTGTGGCGGCGGCCGGCAGCGGTTCCGAGGTGCGCTCGTCGAGCGCGCACAAGCCCTCGAAGAGGGCGAGCATGAGGTTGGCGTCGGTGAGCGCGGTGACGAGCTGCGGATCCAGCGTCTGCGGCTCGGCGCCGTTGCCGAGATGGAGGGTCTGTGTGCGGATGCCGGCCTCGACGGGGGTTTCCCGCCGGGCGCAGCCGGCGGCGAGCAGTAAGACCAGGGCGGAAAAAAGCAGGCGGCGCATGGGACCGATGAGAGAGAAGCGCCGGGATGGGCGCAAGGCCGGGTCAGGCGCCCGACTCCAGCACGGCTTCCTCCCGTTCGCGGCGAAACTGGTTCGTGTAAAGCTCGTAGTAGTGGCCGCGGCGCCGGAGCAGCTCCTCGTGCGTGCCGCTTTCCTCGATCTTGCCGCCGGTGATGACGAGGATGCGGTCGGCGCGGCGGATGGTGCTGAGCCGGTGGGCGATAACGAAGCTGATGCGCCCGGCGAGCATGTTGGCCATGCCCTGCTGGATGAGCTGCTCGGTGCCGGTGTCGATGGACGAGGTGGCCTCGTCCATCACGAAGATCTGCGGATTGGCGAGCAGGGCGCGCGCAAAGGAAACGAGCTGGCGCTGGCCGGTCGAGAGGCGGTTGCCGCCCTCGCCGACGGGCGTGTCGTAGCCCTGCTCCAATTGCAGGATGAAGTCGTGGGCATTGACCATGCGGGCGGCGGCCTCGATCTCGGCGTCGGTCGCCGTCAAGCGGCCGTAGCGGATGTTTTCGCGGACGGTGCCCTTGAAGAGGTGGGGCGTCTGCAGGACGATGCCGAGCTGCGCCTGCAACCAGGCGAGCGGGAGTTCGCGGTAGTCGGTGCCGTTGATCAGGATTTCGCCGGTGACTGGCTCATAAAAGCGGCAGACCAGCGAGACGATGGTGCTCTTGCCGCCGCCGGAGGGACCGACGAGTGCGATGGTCTGGCCCGGCTGCACGGTCAGATTGAAATTTTCCAGGACGACCGGCCCGGTGGAGTAGCGGAAGGTGACGTTGCGAAACTCGATCGTTTCGATGCGCGCCGGGCTGCCGGCCGCACCGCGGGCGAGGACGGCGGGGCTGTCCTTGATGGCCGGTTCCGTCTCCAGCAGACCCATGATGCGCTCGCCGGCGGCTTGCGCGGCTTGGATCTCGGTGAGGCGCTGGGCGAGCTGGTTGATGGGGTTGAAGAACATGCCGGCGAAGTTCACGAACGCGACGAGCGTGCCGAGGCTGATCTGGTCGTGGGCGGCGAGCCAGCCGCCGCGCCACAGGGCGAGGCCCGCGGCGAGGCTGCCGAGGGTGAGGACGATCGGGTAGTAAACGGCGTTTTGCCGGGCGTTGAGCACGGCGGCGGCGAACATGCGGGACGAGAGGGTCTGGAACTCGCCGAGGTTCTCGGCCTCGCGCACGAGGGTCTTGGTCGTGCGCACGCCCTGGATGGACTCGTTGTAGGCGGCGGTGATCTGCGAGTTGTATTTGCGGATGTCGCGGGCGCTGAAGAGCAGCTTTTTCTGGAAGTAGCGCGAGACGAGGGCGAGCGGCGGCACGACCGCGAGGATGATCAGGCCGAGGCGCCAGTTGAGCACGAGCAGGCTGACCGCGATCATGAGCACGAGGCTCAGGCCCCAGACGATGTCGAGAAACCCCCAGCCGATGGTGCGGGCGAGGCGGTCGCAGTCGCCGGTCAGCCGCGTGATGAGCCAGCCGACGGGCCGCGTGTCGAAGAACGCGAACTCAAGCTGCTGCAGCCGGTCAAAGCCGTCGCGCCGGATGTCATGGGCCAGCCGGTTGGAGATGTTGCCGGCCAGCCAGATGAACAGCCACACGCAGGCGCAGAGGATGAAGGTCACCGCGAGGTAGGCGGCGGCGTAGAGGGGAAAGTTGGCGGCGGTGCCGTCGCGGACGACACCGTCAATCACCCAGCGGGTGATCAGGGCGAAACTGGCGTCGCAGACGGCGAGGACCAGCGCCGAGAGGAAAAGCGGGATGAGATAACGCTTCAGGTGGAAGGCGCGGCGGAGAAGTTTCCACCACAGGCCGGCGTCGAGCCGGGCCTTGAAATCATCCTCCTGGTGAAAGGGTGCGGGCATGGGAAAATTGCGGATTGCGGAGGGCGGATTGCGGAAGTGAAGAAACCGATGGCGTCAGTTTTTTAGCAGTTCGTTTTGGAAGTCGGTCTCGACGCTGGTTTGGATCTGCCAGAGACGGCGGTAGAGTCCGTCTTGGGCGGCGAGCTCGGCGTGGGTGCCGCTCTGGATGATGCGGCCGTGCTCGAGGACGAGGATGCGGTCGGCGTGCGCGAGCGTCGCGAGCCGGTGGGCGATGACGAGGGTCGTGGACTTGCCGCGGCGGCTGCGGAGTGCGTCGAGGATTACGGTCTCGGTCTCCGCATCCACCGCGCTGAGGGCGTCGTCGAGGATGAGGATGGGCGCGGCCTTGAGGACGGCGCGGGCAATGGCCACGCGCTGGCGCTGCCCGCCGGAGAGGGTGATGCCGCGCTCGCCGATGACGGTTTCGTAGCCGTGCTCGAAGGACAGGATGGTGTCGTGGATGCAGGCGGCGCGGGCGGCATGCTCGATCTCCTGATCGGGCGCGCCGCCGCGGCCGAGGCGGAGGTTGTCGCGCAGGCTCTTGGAGAAAAGGAAGGGCTCCTGCATGACGACACCGATCTGCCGGCGCACCCATTGGCGGGGCAGCGCGGACAGTTCGCGGTCGTCAAGGCGGATGGAGCCGTGGCGGTAGTCGTAGAGCCGGAGCAGCAGGTGCATCAGCGTGCTCTTGCCCGCGCCGGAGGGACCCAGGATGGCGAGGGTTTCGCCGGGGCGGACGTCGAACGACACACCGTTGAGCGCACCGCGGCCGTCGGCCGGCAGGTCGCTGGCCGCATGGTGGAAGTGCAGGTCTCGCACGGCGATGCGCCCGGTGAGCGGGGCGGCGGTGAGCGCCGGCGCGGCCACCGGGTCGGGCTCACGCCCGACATGCAGGATTTCGTGGATGCGCGTGAGCGCGACCGTGGCCTTGCCGAGATCTGTGAGGATGCGCCCCATCATGCGCACGGGCCACAGCATGATGCCGAGGTAGGCAAGGAAGGCGAAGAGCACGCCGACGGTGATCTCGCCGGTGGCGACCCACCAGGCGCCGACGAGCAGGGTGAGGCCGAGCTGGCCAAGGGCGACGAAATCGCTGACCGACCAATACCACGACATCAGCCGCAGCATGCGGAGGGCGCGGTCGCGGTAGAGAGCGTTGGGCACGGCGAACTTCGCGCGCTCATGGTCGTGCCGGGCGAAGGCGCGCACGACGCGGATGCCGGTGAGGTTCTCCTGCACGACGCCGGTGAGCATGCCCTCGGCCTCGTCCACCTGCTTGAAGACATGGCGCACCTGGCGGAAGTAAACGTAGCCGTAGACGACGAGCGGGCCGAGGAGGGCGAAGGAGACGAGCGTCATCGGCACGTGGAGTGCGAGCATCAGGGGCAGGGCGGTGCCGGCGAGGATGACGGCGTTGCCGATGTCCATCACCTGCGAGGCGAGGAAGAGCCGGGTGGTCTCGACATCGCTGGTGCAGCGTTGCACGAGGTCGCCGGTGTCCGCGCGGTCGTGGTGCCGGGCGGGCAGGTGGTTGAGGTGGTCGTAAAGTTCCTCCTTGAGGCGGCGGGCGATGCCGTCGCTGGCGAGGGAGGCCTGCCAGCCCTTGAGGTAGCTGAACACGCCGCCGACGGCGCTGAGCAGCACCATCGCGACGGCCGCGAGCCAGAGGTTGGCCCGCAGGTTTTCGGGGCCGCCGAGCAGGTGCAGCAGCCCGCGCATGGGCGCGGCGGTGTCAGCACCCGGCGTGCGGTCGCCGACGGCGAAATCGATCGTCACGCTGCCGACCAGCGGCACGCCATAGTTGAGGAGCGTGGCGGCCAGCAGACAGGCCAGGGCGAGCCCGTAGCGCAGGCGGTGGCCGCGCATGAGGGACCAGATGAGTTGGAAATGGGAAAACATGGAAAGGGAACGGAAATGGACGTGAAAAAACCCGCTCGGGTGGAGCGGGTTCGGAGGAGTGCGTTTGATGCTTCCGGGGCCCGCTCTGGATTCGCGGGCCGTGACCGGCTCAGGTGGCCGGGATGCCCGCGTGCGCGACGAGGTCGATGGGGAGATAGGCGCGGGTCATCATGAAAGAAAGGGGTTGAAACGAAGCGGGCGGAGCGAACGCTCCGCCCGTTGCCGAGGCAAGCCGGAATTTCAGGCACGGCGCCGGCGCCACACCGTCCAGCCGATGAAGGCCAGCCCAAGCCCCATCAGGGCGTAGGTGGAAGGCTCAGGCACGGCGGTGAAGTTGAGGTGAATGTGATCGCCGGAGAGGCTCAGGCTGAAGAAACCATCATCCACGCCGTTGAAAGAAAGGCTGTTGGCGAAGCCGGAGGTATCGATGGCGAATTTGGCGGGGTCGAATCCACCCGACAGAGCATCGAATTTGAAGAGCGACCAAGCATAGGACTGGCTGGGATCAAAACCACTGACCAGCCCGGCGCTGCCGCCGGTGTTCAGGGAAATGATCTTGAGGGAGAAGGGGGCCTCGCTGGTCGCGTTGATCACGAGGGTCTGGGCCATGCCATAAATCTCAATGTGATCGTAGCCCACGCCCCGATCGGCATTAGGATTCTGGATATGCCACTCCAGAATGCCGCCGGGATCGAGTTCCAGATGACTGAAGTTCAGGGTGCCGATTTCATCCAGCCCGGCGAGTCCCGGGGAAAGGATGGCGCCGCTGCCAACGGAGGCATTTTCGAAAAAACCGCTGCCGGCCAATCGCGCGCCGGGCTCGAGGACAATGGGGTTGTAGAGCCAACTATTATCCAGTGCCAGCGTGCCCCCGGTGCGCACCCAGAAGGTGCTTTCACTTTCGTAGCTGTAAAAACCACCGCCGAGGATCAGGCGGCCGCCCTGCACCTCCAAGCTTACCGAAGGGCTGCCCGGCAATCCGGGCTCCGACACCCCGATCCAAGGATCAAAGTAACCCGACTGCCAGTGCAGGGTGCCGGAGCCGGCCTTGACGAGACGCAGGCCGGGTTCATCGGCATTAATCGCACCCTTGAAAATACTGTCGAAGGACTGGTTGACGGTCAGCCGCGTGTTTTCCTGGTTGGTGTAGAGGTAGCTGTAATCGTCGGGCCCGCTGACGAGGCCGCCGATCACGGGGTTGGCGGTTTCAAAGTAAACGTAACTGCCGCTGCCATAGCCGAAGGACAGCGGGCCGGTGCCGGTGGCAAGGTCGTGTCCAACCCATAACGCGCTGCTGCTGCCGATGTAGATGCCCCCGGCAAACCCCGTATTGCCGGCGGTGAGAGTGACAGTGGCGCCGTTGCGCAGATAGAGTTGTCCGGGCCCGCTTATCAGGCCGTTGAGATCAAGGTTGCTGCTGCCCGCGACATCCAGCCGGGTGTTGAGAACAATGTTGTTGTTGATGGTCAGTCCGCCATGAGCGGACAGCGTCGGGGCGGGGGATAGACCATCGTTAAATTGCCACTCGGTCGGCAGCGTCATGCCGTTGACGATCAGGCTGCCTGTGCCGAGGGCGTTGGCGTTGCCGAGAAAAAGTTCGCCGCCAAAGAGGGTGACGTTGCCGGTGAGGCTGCTGTTGTTGCCCATCAGCGCGACGATGGACATCCGCTCGTTCAAGTAATCTCCGAAGGTGGCAGGGGAGTTGGGATCGCCAATGAGCACCCCGGCGCTGCCGGAAAGGAGGCTTTCCACCCGCAGCATGCCGCCCTTGTAGGCGCCGAAGCGGTAGGGATCGGTGCCGTCGTTGCCGGTGGTGATGCTACCGGTGAGGCGCAGACCGCCGTAAGGCGGGCCGTCGAAGCCGCCTTGCTCAGTCGTGCCCAAATAGACGGGGCCCGTAAAATTGCTCAGATCCAAATTGGCCGATACGGTGCCGCCGTTGAAGCCGATCATACCGTGGGCTGTGCCGGCGGCGAAACGGTTGATGAAGGCCTGTGGGTCGGCGGCGTCTTCAAGCCCAATATAGCCGCCTTGCTGCAATTGCAGGGTGGCGGCGGCCGGGAGGCTGGAGGAGCCGAAGATGAAGGCGGTGTGCGAGGCTGAGACGGTGCCGGAGAAATCATTGCCGCCGTGGCCTAGGTAAACCGTCAACGGCAGGGCGGAGGGGGAGGCGCCGATTAGGTTACGCGGGGATTCATCCGGGGCGTTGCCGAGGTGCGCGCCCACGCTCAGGTAGCCGCCGCCGCCGCCGAAACGATAGTCGGTGCCTTGCGGCGTGATGGAACTGTCGGAGCCAAGGGTGGCGTAGGTGGCCGAACCCAACCTGGCGGTGGCGGAAAAGCCGGTCAGGTTGATCGGACCCTCGAAAACACTGGAGCCTTCGTTCGCCGGATCGGAATCGAAACCGATCGTGCCGTGGGTGGCGGCGGGATCGAACTTGGCGATGAAATTGGCAGCGCCATAGCCCGGAGCGGCGAGGCCGGCATAGCCGGTGCTGGCGACGGTGATGGCGCCGGTGGCCGGGATGGCATATTCGCTGCCGAAGATCAGGAGGCCGTTCTCCACATGGGTGCCGCCGTCGTAGGTGTTGATGCTCTCGGTTTCACCCGGATCCAGCACGACCAAGCCGGCTGCATTGATGGTGAGGGATTTCCCGCTGCCGGAGATGCCGCCTTCGATGAACAGGGGCCGGCCGGCGGTGGAGATGACGGCGTTGGACTGGAGGGTGATCGGGCCGGTGAGGAACAGCTCCGTGTGGTTTTCCGTCCGCATCACGCCATTGATGGCGATGGGGTTTTCGATGATCGCCGGGTAACCGTAATCGCCGTAGTAGTCGAACCGGCGGGCAACCAAGGTGGGGGTGCCCCCGCCGGAGGCGTCGAACGTCAGCGTGCCGGTGCCGAGCGAGGTAACAGGAATGACCGTGTAGTAATAAAGGTCCACTTTGGAATGCACCACCACCCGGCCATCTTTGATGACAAGGCCACCGGAAAAATCGCTGTCCTCATAATAACCCGGCTCCAAGACGAGCGTGCCGGCACCGGTCTTGGTCAGGGTCCGCGGGGTTTCGTCTTCGTAGATGGCGCCTTGCACAACGAGTCCGCCGCCCGTGATGTTCCAGGTCTGGTTGGCGGTGAGGATGATGGAATCGTCGATCTTCGAGCGGACGTCGCCGTTGGGCGAATACACGATGCCGCCGGCGCCGAGGTAGATGGTGGCGCCGCCGAACGCTTCCAGTTTGTAGGGGCGCGTGTGGCCGGTGAACTGCAACTGGTTCGCTTTGAGCTCAACATAGCGGACGCGGGTATTGCGCACGTTGCCAAATACCACGGTATCGCTACCGGTATTATCATCGTAGGCGGTTGGGGCCACGCCGCCCTGCCAGTTGGCCCCATCGTAGTATCCGTCGTAATAATCTGAGCTGCCCAAGCCCGTCCAGATGTAGGTTTGGGCCTGCAACCCGACACCGCAGCCGATCAAGAAGGCGAACACCGTGGTCAGGAGGCGCAGTTTCATGCGCCTAGGCATGGCAGGCGGTAGGCCGGGCTACAAGACCAGATATGCAAACAAATGGCTAGTTTCCTGCGCGAGGTGGGGCCCCATCCAAGGCGTGGATAGCGAGCGTGCCGGTGCGGCCTTTGACCACAACCGTGCCCAAGGGCCGGGTGGACCAGATCTGCCCGGCGGCCTGCAAGGTGGCGGTGCTGAGGATGATGTCGGCGCCGTGGGTGGGATCGCGGGTGAGGGCTTGCAGGCGGGCGGCGATGTTCACCCCGTCGCCGATGACGGAGTAGTTGAGCCGGCGGTGGGAGCCGATGTTGCCGGCGATGACGCGGGCGGTGTTAAGGCCGATGCCGAAAGCAAGGGGCGGCCGGCCCTCCGCGGCGAACTCGGCGTTGAGTGCGGCCAGGGCGGTCCGCATACCCAGCGCGGCGGCCAGGGCGCGGTCGGCGGAGTCGGACTGGGCGACCGGGGCGCCGAAGAGGGCCATGATTTCGTCGCCGATGAATTTGTCGATGACGCCGCCCTGCGCCTCGATGGCGGCGCTCATCCGGTCGAGGTAGCGGTTGAGGAGGGTGACGACCTCGCGCGGCGGCAGGGTTTCGCTGAGGGTGGTGAAGCCGCGCAGGTCGGCGAAGAGGATGGTGACCTCGCGCTCCTCGCCGCCGAGGGCGGAGCCGTCGCGCAGGAGCCGGGCGGCGACGGCGGGCGAGACATTCTTGTCGAGCAGGTCGCGCACGCGGTCGCGTTCGGCCAAACCTTCGCTCATGCGGTTGAACCCCTCGGCGAGCTGGCCGAACTCGTCGGTGCGGTCGAGCGGCAGGCGGGTGGCGTAATCGCCCCGGGCGATGACGGCCGTGTGGGCGGCGAGCCGTTGCACGGGCCGGCTGACATTGCGCGCGATCGACAGGGCGGCGCCGGCGGCGAGCGCGAGGCCCGCGAGAGTGACGAAGAGGATGATGCGCTCCAGGGCCCGCGCCGGCTCCAGTTCATCTTGCAGTGAGCGCTGGAGCACAATCCAGACCGGATCGTCGCTGTTCGTCGGCAGACGCCTGAAAGTTGAAATGTAAGGCTCGCCACCGAGATTGAGTGCCGCGCCGGCTGCTTCTTCGGCGACATTTTGGCGAATGAGCTCGTCGGCCAGCGCGGCCGGCAGCGTCGAGGCCAACAGGCGCGGGGAGGCACCGCCGGTCAGGAAGGATACTTCCAAGGCGGAGTCTTGTTTCAGCTCCCGGGCGGTTTCCTCGTCGATTGAGAAAGCGATGCCGACCCAGGCCGCCACTTCCGGTGGCGGGGCGAGCAGGGGCACCATGACGAGTTGGCTGAAGCTGCCGTTGAGGAAACCGTAGCCGGTGGCCTCCTGCAGGTCGCTTTCATCGGCTCGCTCGCGGAGCACCTCGAAGGCGGCGCGCTGTTCCGCGGTGGTGCGGCCGCGGGTGTCCGCGAGCAGCGCGCCCTCGGGGGAGAGCAACACGATCACCGGCATCTGCAGGCGCTGGATGCGGTCCTGATAAGATTCGAGGGCGGAACGGGCGGTGGCGGGGCTGAATTCCTCGATGAGGAATAGCTGTCGCATCGCGTAGTCGGCGGCCATGAGGCGGGCGGCCAGCAGCAGGTCGGCCTCGCGTCGGGCGGAGATGGCCTCGAACTGCTGCACGCCGCGGGCGAGAGCGGCGTTGATCGCGGTGACGGCCGTGGTCCGGTTGGCCTGGGTGACGATGAGATAGGTGGCGGCTTGAGTGAGCCCGAGCAGCCCGAGCATCAGGACCAGCAGCCGGGTGCGGAAGCGCTGGAAACGAAAAATCCCGGCGGCCATGGCTTGCGCGGCTTAATAACCGCCCGTTCTGGGTTCGGGCGCGCGCCGGATGCGCCGATCCGGCCGGAGGGTGAGATCGACGGCGAGGGAGGGGTTGGCCACCGCGGTGAGTTCGAGTTCGCGGACCTCGGTTTTCGCGAGGCGCGGATGCCAGATCTCGACCCGGTAGCGGCCGGGGGCAAAGCCGGTCAGTTGGGCGCGGCCGGCGGAGTCGGTCTTGGCAAAGTGCGGCGTGGGCAGCACCACGACGTAGGCGATCATCCAATCGTGGATATTGCAGCCGAGGACGACGACGCCGGGCTGGTCGAAGACGACGGACTCCTCGGCGCCGCTGGCATAGAGCGGTTTCTCGAAACGCTTGGGCCGGGAGAGCGAATAGATGTGGTGCTGAATGGTGTCGCGGTTGGGAAAGCGCACCTTGGTGCCGACGAGGACCGGGGTGATATAGGGATCGTATTCCTTGTCTTCCTGCGCGATGACGGCTTCCCCCGGCACCGCCGGAGCAGGCGTGGGGCCGAGCGGGTGCAAGGAGACGACGGCATCGGCGATCGGACCGCCGCGGGTATCGCGCACCGTGAAGGTTACCTCGGCCGCGGGCAGCGCGCCGGTGATGACGAACAATAGGAGGCAGGAAAAGCCGGCAGGCACGGGCAGTTTCATAAGCGCAAGAGCAGGCCCACGGTCCAGCGTTCCTGCCGGTATTTGATGCCGACCCGGTTGACGGCGTCGGCCTGCTCGTAACGCAATGCCAGAGTGCTCCGGGTGCCCAAGGCCGGAGCGAGTTCCAGCCACCAAAAATCGGCGTGGCCGCTCACGGGATAAGTGACCCAGCCCGGGCCGTAGAGATCGGTGATCCGCCAAGGGATGGAGTTGTAATACTCCTGCACCGCCGGGCCGAGGGCACCTCCCAGCGCCGCTCCCCACACGGGCCAGGAGGCGTTGGCCGCAAAAACGCCATCCAGCCGTCCTCCGCCCGCCGCAGCCTGCCAGCGATCGGTGATATCCCACGTCACGGCGCCGTGCAGCCGGCGGTGGTGGACATCGAAGGCGGGGCTGCGCGCGGCGTGGCCCGACCAGTCGGTGGTGACGGACACCCGCCAGGCGGGGTTGAGGCGCTTGGCGAGGGTGAGGCTGCCTTCCGTGGTGGTGCCCCGATCACCCGGCGCGTGGGCGAAGCGTTGGGTTACGCCGGCTTCGGCCTGAAGCACAGGCGCGAAGGGGCCGAGCCCAAATTTATGCTGGGCCGATACGCGCGGGCCGAAGGTGGTGCGATTGTTGAGCGAATGGCGGTCCACGACGAGTGCGCCGGCCTCCAGGCCGGCTCCGGCCTGCACGCTGCCGCTCAACTGCCGGCTCCAGCCGGTCGCGACGGCGACCTCGTAGAGCGCGGACGCTTTCTGGTCCGCGGGAATGACGGAACGGCTGAGATTTTCGGCCCAGCCGGCGGCGGCTTGCAAGCGGAGGCTGGGAGACTGTGCGTGGACCAGAAGGGGCAGCGCCAGCAAGGCGAAGAATGCGTGGGCTGCCTTCATAGGACGGGACGTAAATGTTTCCAGACCGTGTCCGCAATGATTACCTGCCCGGCGGCCGTGGGATGGATGAGATCGGGCTGATTAAAGGCCGGGTCGGCACCGATGCCTTCGAGGAGAAAGGGGATGAGCGCGATGCCGTTGGCTTCCGCGAGGGCGGGAAAAATCTCCCGATAAGCGCGGGTAAATTCTTCGTTCATGTTGGCGGGCATCTGCATGCCGGCGAGGACGAGGCGCACGGCGGGGTATTTTTCCCGCGTCCGGTCGATGATGCCCTGGAGGTTGTCGCGGGTCACCGCGGGGTCGATGCCGCGCAGGCCGTCGTTGCCGCCGAGCGCGATGACGAGCACGTCCACCGGCTGGCGCAGGATCCAGTTGAGCCGGCGCAGGCCGCCGGCGGTGGTGTCGCCGCTGATGCCGGCATTGACCACCCGGTGCGGCAGGCCCGCGGCGCGCAACTTTTCCTGAATGAGTGCGGGGTAGGCCTCGGCGAGGGGATTTTCCAAGCCGTAGCCCGCCGTCAGGCTGTCGCCGAGAAACACAATGGTGGGCGGCGGTGGGGCGGCGTGCAGAACGGGGCAGAAAAAAAGGACAAGACTGAGCCAGCGGACATTCATGGAGGAAATCGACCGCTCAATCTGGAGTTCGGGCCAATTCGCGGTTTGTGTAAATGATTCCAATCATGAGTGATGAGAACATGCTGAAAGTCGAGCGACTCACAAAAACATACGCCTCACAGGCCCCGGCGGGTGCATTGACCGTCCTGCGGGAGGTCAATTTTTCGCTGCCGGCCGGCGCGAGCCTCGCGATCGTGGGGCCCAGCGGCAGCGGCAAAACCACGCTGCTCGGCCTGTGTGCCGGGCTCGACACGCCCACGGACGGGAAGGTGCTGCTCGCGGGCGCGGACCTCGGCGCGCTCGACGAGGATGCGCGGGCCCGGGTGCGCAACGAGCACGTCGGCTTTGTGTTTCAAAACTTCCAGCTCATCCCGACGCTGACGGCTTTGGAAAACGTCCTCGTGCCGGTGGAGCTGCGCGGGGAAAGCGGCCGCGAGGCGGAAGCGCGCGAACTGCTGGCGCGCGTGGGGCTGGGCGAGCGGTTTGAGCATTATCCCGTGCAACTGTCGGGCGGCGAGCAGCAGCGGGTGGCGCTGGCCCGGGCATTCATGAACCGGCCGAAGGTGCTGTTCTGCGACGAGCCCACGGGTAACCTCGACGGCGAGACGGCCGCCGCCATGGCCGAGCTGGTGTTTGGGCTCAACCGCGAGCGCGGCACTACGTTGGTCCTGGTGACGCACGACCTGGAGCTCGCGAAGCGCTGCCAGCGCATCATCCGGCTGAAAGGCGGGGCGGTGATCAGCGACAGTCAGACCGAGACTCCATGAACTTCATCCTGAAAATGGCCTGGCGGGATTCGCGGGCGGCGCGGCGGCGCCTCGTGTTGTTTTCGCTGAGCGTGGTGCTGGGCATCGCGGCGCTGGTTGCGATCGGCTCGTTCAGCGCGAACCTGCGCGTGGCCATTGACGACCAGGCCCGCGGGTTGCTGGGGGCCGATCTGGTGATCACCTCGCGGCAGGCGTTTTTGCCGGAGGTGACGGCACATCTGGACGGGCTGGGCGGCGAGCAGGCGCGGGAAGCGAGCTTTTCCTCGATGATGATTTTTCCTTCGCCCGAGGGCGACCGCACCCGGCTGGTGCAGGTGCGCGCGGTGGAGGGCCGGTTTCCGTTTTATGGCGAGTTTCAGGCGCGGCCCGGCGACGCGCCCGCGCAACTTGCGGCCGGCGGCCCGGTGGTGCTGCTGGAGGAGACGCTGCTGAGCCAGTTCGGTTTGAAGACGGGTGACACGGTGCGGCTGGGGCGGGTCACATTCACGATCATCGGGGCGGTGCTGAAGGTGCCGGGCGACTCCGTGGCGATCACCCAGCTCGCGCCGCGGGCTTTCATCCCGCTCGGCCAATTGCCGGCGACGGAACTGGCCGGACCGGGCAGCCTCGTGCGGCACCGCATCGCGCTCAAGCTGCCGCCGGAGGTGGATCCCGCCGCGGTCGAGCGCGAGATGCGGCAGAAGTTCATCACGGAGCGGATGAGCTACGATACCGTCGAGGAGCGGAAGCGCGACCTGGGCCGCGTGCTCGAAAACGTGAACGGATTTCTGAGTCTGGTCGGCTTCGTGGCGCTGTTTCTGGGCGCGATCGGCGTGGCCAGCGCGATCCATGTGTATATCCGGCAAAAAATCACCACGGTCGCGGTGTTGCGCTGCCTCGGGGCCAGCGCGCGGCAGAGTTTCGCGGTCTATCTGGTGCAGGGCTTGGGGCTGGGCGTGCTTGGGTCGGTGCTCGGTGCGGCGCTGGGCGTCGCGGTGCAACTGGCGCTGCCGGCGGCGATGGCCGGGCTGCTGCCTTTCGACGTGGATTTTTTCGTTTCCTGGACCGCGGTGGCCCGCGGTATGGGCGCGGGGTTGGTGATCTGCGTGTTGTTCACGCTGCTGCCCTTGCTGGCAGTGCGGCGGGTTTCGCCGCTGGTGGCGCTGCGGGCCGCGTTTGCGGACCGGCCGGCGCGGCCCGATCCGTGGCGCATTGCGTTGGGCGTGCTCTTGGTGGCCGCGATTGCGGGCTTCGCCGTGGAGCAGACGCGCAGCCTCGTGCTCGGGCTCGGTTTCACGAGTGCGCTGGCGGCGGGGTTTGCCGTGCTGGCGGGCTTGGCCAAGGCGGTGGCTTGGGCGGCGCGCCGCTGGCTGCCGCGCGGTCTGCCCTACGTCGTGCGCCAAGGCGTCGCCAACCTGCACCGGCCGAACAACCGCACCGTGCTGCTGTTGCTGGCGCTGGGGCTCGGCACATTTCTCATCACGACGCTTTATCTCACGCGGACCACCCTGCTGGCGCAGATCCAGGGGACGGGCGGTGCGGGCCGGCCGAACCTGCTTTTCTTCGACATCCAGGACGACCAGATCGGGCCGCTGAACACGCTGTTGCGCGAGGCCGGCCATCCGGCCACCCAGCAGGCGCCGATTGTCACCATGCGGCTGCGTTCGCTGCGGGGGCAGGCGGTGGAGGATTTGCTGAAGCAGCCGGAAAACCGGATCCCCGGCTGGACGCTCCGCCGTGAATACCGCTCCACCTACCGGGCGGACCTCACCGACACCGAGACCCTGCTGAGCGGCGAGATCGTGCCGCGCGTGGCGCCCGAGGAGGAGATCGTCCCGATCACCATCGAGGAAGGGCTGGCCCGCGACATGCAGCTGCAGTTGGGCGACGAGGTGGAGTTCGACGTGCAGGGCGTGGCGGTGCGCACGCGGCTCGCGGGCATCCGCAAGGTGGACTGGCAGCGGCTCCAGCCGAATTTCTTCATCGTCTTCCCGGAGGGCGTGCTGGAGGAGGCGCCGCAGTTTTATGTCGCGGCGCTGCGGATCGACACCGCGGCGGATTCGGCCCGGCTGCAGCAGGCGGTGGTGCGGGCGTTTCCCAACGTCTCGGCCATCGATCTCACGCTGCTGCTGGAGACCTTCGACACGATTTTTGGGAAGGTCGCGCTGGTCGTGCAGTTCATGGCTTTCTTCACCGTGGCGACGGGCATCATCGTGCTGGCGGGGGCGGTGCTCACCGGGCGGTGGCAACGCATCCGCGAGACGGTGCTCCTGCGCACGCTGGGCGCGACCCGGCGGCAGCTCGTGCAGATCCAACTGGTGGAATACGCCATCCTCGGCGTGCTGGCGGCGTTGGTGGGTTGCCTGCTGGCCGTCGGGGGCAACCTGCTGCTGGCGAAGTTTGTGTTCAAAACGGCGGCGACGCCGGATCTGCTGACGCTCGGGCTGGCGGTGCTGGCCGTGAGCGTCATCACCCTGCTCACGGGCTTGCTATCCAACCGCGGGGTCGCCGACCATCCTCCGCTCGAAATTCTCCGCCAGGAAACATGAACCGCCGCGTCGTCACCTTCCACTACACCCTCCGCGATCCCGCCGGCCGCGTGCTCGACACGTCCGCCGGGGCCGACCCGATCGTTTACCTCGAAGGGGCCGGCCAGATCATTGACGGCCTTGACGAGCAGCTGCGCGGCGTGGCGCCGGGCGTGAAGACCTGCGTGCAGGTGCCCGCGGCGCGGGCCTACGGCGAGCGCGACCCGGCGCAGGTCCAGCAGGTGAAACGCACCCAACTGCCGGTGGACGGCGAACTCAAGGTGGGCGACCAGTTCCAGACCGAGCGGGACAAATATGCGCCCATCGTGACCGTCGTCGCGATCGAGGGGGAGCACGTCACGCTTGATGCCAACCACCCGCTGGCCGGCGTGGACCTGACTTTCGAAGTGGAGATTGTGGCTGCGCGCCCGGCGACCGCGCCCGAGCTGGCCCATGGCCACGCCCATGGTGCCGACGGACACGGGCATTGCCAATAAACCGGACGCCTGCTGGCCTGCAGACGCATGAATGCACTCGGCATCGATATCGGCGGCTCGGCCCTGAAAGGCGCGCCCGTGGACACCAAGACCGGCCGGCTGCTGGCGGAGCGGCACCGCATCGCGACCCCGGCCAACCTCACGCCGACGCAGATGGCCCGCGCCCTGCGGCAGATCGTGGAGCACTTCGACTGGTCCGGCCCGATCGGGGTGGGCTTCCCGGGCGTGGTGCAAGGCCCGTTGATCCGCACCTCGGCCAACCTGCATCCGCGGTTCATCGGCTGCGATGCCGGCAAGCTTTTCTCCCGCGTGGCCGGTTGCCCGGTGGCGCTGACGAATGACGCGGCGGCGGCGGCGCTGGCGGAAATGAGATTCGGCGCGGGCCGCGGGTTTGCGGGCAAGACCCTGCTGCTCACCCTTGGCACCGGCGTGGGCTCGGCCCTGGCCTACCAGGGCGTGGTGATGCCGGCCGAGCTGGGACATCTGCCGTGGAAGGGCGGCCGGTCGGCGGAGAAGCACGTGGCCGCGTCGGTCCGGGAGAAGAAGGACCTCAGTTGGGCGAAGTGGGGCGGGCGGCTCACGAAGTATCTCGCGGTGCTGGAGACGATGTTCTGGCCCGAGCTCATCATCATCGGCGGCGGGATTAGCGCGAAGCACGCCAAGTTTTTCCCGCACCTGCGCACGCGCGCGAAACTCGTCCCGGCGCAGTTCTTCAACGAGGCGGGGATCGTGGGTGCGGCGCTGCATGGCGCCGCGCAGCGGTGAAGCGGCGGTGAGCGCACCGATCCTCATCGCGGGGCAGGGGCTGGCGGGCACGCTGCTCGGCTTTGCGCTGGAGGAGGCGGGGCTGGATTTTCGCATCGTTGACGCCGGCCATGCCGGGGCCGCGTCGCGCGTCGCGGCAGGCATCATCAATCCCGTCGCCGGCCGGCGTCTGGTGAAAGCCCCCCGAATCGGGGAACTGTTGCCGCTGGCGCGCACCACCTACCGGAAAATCGAGCTGCAGGCGGGCGTCCCGCTGTGGCGCGAACTGAAGGTGCGGCGACTTTTCCGGGATGCGTGCGAACGGCGGATCTTTGCGGAAAAGCAGGCGCGGGGCGAACTCGCGCCGTTCGCCCACGAGGCGGATGAGGCCGGATTTTGGATCGCCCCGGCCGCCCGCGTGGACGTGCCGGCCCTGTTGGCAACAACCCGGGTGCGCTGGCTGCGATCAGGCATCCTGCGGGAGACGACGGTGGATTGGGCGCGGTTGGATCCGGCGCACGAACTCGTGATCGACTGCACCGGCGCCGCGGCCCGGCGCGGTCCGTTTGCCAAGATGGATTTTGCGTGGAGCAAGGGCGAGACGCTGCAAATAGCGGCGCCGGGCCTGGCTCCCGATGTCATTCTCAACCGCGGCCACTGGCTGCTGCCGCTCGCCGGCGGCACCGCGTGGGTGGGGGCGACGCACGAACCGGGGGTGGACGATGCGGAACCAACGACCGCCGCCCGTGAAACCCTGCTCGCCGCCGCCGAGGCACTCATCGGCGGACCGGCGGATGCGCGCGCCCAATTCGCCGGCGTGCGCCTGACCACGCCCGACAAGCTGCCGGTGGCCGGCCGGCATCCCGCCAACCCACGGCTGGGGATTTGCAGCGCCCTCGGCGGCCGCGGGGCGTTGTTCGCCCCGTGGCTCGCCCAACAGTGGGTGGAGCACTTGGTCGGCGGTTCAGCATTTGATCAGGCCTTGGTAGTGCAGGCCCGCAGCAAACGGGGCAGTATCCGGTAGGGCAGGGCAGGGGCGGTTACTTGATCCACCGTGCCGGCCAGCAGCAGTTCCAGCGATGGACAATAGAATAACCACGAACCGGTGGAACCCGTATGTCCGATGACCGGTGGCACCGGATGAAAGGGCGTCAGGAAGCGCGGACTTTGAAAGCGCATCAGGCCCAGGCCGTATTCAATTGGCCAACTGGGTGCGCGCAGTGCGGCGGCATCAAACGGCAGCCCAAAGCGGATCCAGCGCTGCTGCATCTGGGCGAACGTCCCGGGTTGAGCAAACAACCGTCCGTTTACCAAGCCGCGAAGCAATGCGATCATTTCAGGCGCAGTGCTGTTGATGCTGCGCAGCGATTGCAGGGCCATGGGCCGATCAAGCGGCATTTTTCCGCACCAGAGAGCAGCGGACACAGGAGTCCCGGGCGAGGACGGATTGTTGCCGACAAACCGGGTGCGCGTTAGGCCGAGCGGTTTGAACAAGCGGTGTTCGAATGTTTCTGCCAGCGACTGACCGGTCAGATGTTCGATCAGCAGATTCAGCAGCTCGAAATTGGTGTTCGAATAACGGCTGCGGACACGGGGTGCCGTCAGGTTCTGCGGCTGAAAGTGCGGCTGAAGCCGGGCTCTTACCAAGTCTAGCGGCTCATCCTGGGCCCAGGTGCGGTCACCCTCTTCCAGTATTTCTTCCAGCAGGCTGCGGCCGCCGGCGGGCCGATCCTCCAGAAAATCGGCGACTCCGGAGGTATGGCTGAGCAAATGGCGCACTGTAATTGCCGGGGTGTGGTCAACCCCGCCGAGTTGATGCAGACCGCTCATCGTCCCGGCGGGCAGGCAGGTGGTAACGGGTTCATCAAGTTGGAGTTTCCGCTCTTCCGTCAGTTGTAAAACCACGGTGGCAGTCAGCAGTTTGTCGATGCTGGCGATAAAGAAAGGCGTGTCGGCCAGCATGGGTGTGCCATCGGGCTGGGCATGGCCAACGGCTCCGCTCCAGCGAAAGGAACCATCGAGGTTCTCGACCGCCATCACGGCGTGCGGCAGATTGCGCCGCCGCCCCAGCTCATGGACCAATTTGCTAAGCTGACCGTAAGACGGCTGCATCGTCCTTCACCCTGCGCTGGGAATTGGGTCGGTCAAGGGTCTCAAGTTCAGCACCTATCGGGGCGCCCCACTTTTCATCGCAGGCCCCGGCGCTCGTTTTCCTCCGTTCGTCGCAAGAAACCGGCCTTTCATCGAAAATATCCGCACCCGCGGCCGGCCGGCGGTGTTATGGAAGCAAGGTGTTGTTCAAGTTGGACCAGGGCCGTTGGAACCGGGTGCTGCTCATCGCCGCCGGCTGGATGCTGGTCGGGCTGATGCTGGCGCTGGAGCTTTATTTCAATGAAAGGGCCTGGATCCACCGCACGCGCACGCCCGGGGAAGTGGACCTCTGGGGATTGGCGGCGCCGCAGTTTATGCGGACCCTGATGTGGGCGGCGCTTGCGCCGCTGATCCTGAAGCTGCGGGAGAAGGTGCCCCTGAGCACCGGGTATTGGGCCGGCGGGGTGGGGTTTCACCTGACGTTCAGTTTTGTCGTGATGATGGTGTATTATGCCGGCCGCTGGCTGGGCTATTTTCTCTGGATCAGGCAGGCTTGGCCGCCCGACGGGTTCTGGGTGGAGCTGATCCACGGTTTCTACGGCCGCAACCTGATCGACATGGTTTACTACTGGGGCGTGCTGGCTTTCGGCCATACGCTGGAGATCCATCAACGCTACCGGCGCCAGGAGCTGCGGAGCGCGCAACTGGAGGCGCGCCTGACCGAGCTGGAGCTCAAGGCCCTGCGCCAGCAGCTCCATCCGCATTTTTTGTTCAACACGCTGAACACCGTCGCCGTGCTGGTGCGCGAAAAACGCAACGACGAGGCGGTCGGCCTGCTCTCGCGCCTCGGCGGCCTGCTGCGGATGGCGCTGGATCCCGCCCGGAAGGCCGAGATCACGCTGCAGCAGGAAATGGAATTTCTTGAGGCTTACATCGGTATCCAGCGGCTGCGGTTCGCCGACCGTCTCGCGGTGAACATCGATATTTCCGAGGAAGCGCGCCGGGCGATGATCCCGAGCCTTCTGCTGCAACCCATCGTGGAGAACGCCGTGCTGCACGGGGTGGCGCCCAAGGCCGGGCCCGGCCGGCTCGACATTCTCGGCTGGGTGCGACACGGCGTCCTCCATCTCGAGGTGCGCGACGATGGGGCCGGTTTGCCCCGCGCCGGTCTCACCCGTGTGCGCGAAGGCGTCGGCCTGACGAATACCCGCGACCGGCTCGTGAAGCTTTACGGCACCCGCAGCCAGCTTACGCTCAAGAGCGAACCCGGCCGCGGTGTCACCGTGCAGATTGTCCTGCCTTACCGAACATGAACTCCGAACCCCCGCCCCTGTTACGCCCCATCCGCACGCTGATTGTCGATGACGAGCCCGCCGCCCGCCGCGGGGTCCGCCTGCTGCTTGAGCAGGATGCCGGGATCGAGATCATCGGCGAGGCGGCCGACGGCCTGCAGGCCGTGGAATGGATCCGCCGCGAGCGGCCCGAGCTGGTGTTCCTTGATGTGCAGATGCCGGGCTGCGACGCCTTCGAGGCTTTGCAACAGGCCGGGCCGCCGCCGCTGCCCGTCGTCGTGTTTGTGACCGCCTACAACGAGCACGCCCTGCGGGCCTTCGAGGTGCATGCGGTGGACTACCTTCTCAAGCCCTACGACGACGAACGCTTTTTCGCGGCCTTGCGCCGGGCGAAGGAGGCTGTGCGGCAGCGCGACCGGGAGGCGACCGGCTCGCGGCTCACCCGGCTGCTTGATTACCTCCAGTCGCGCGTGGACCAGCCGGCGGACAGCATGGCCGACCGCATTTTCATCAAGTCTTCCGGGGAGATATTCTTCCTGCGCACGGCGGAGATTGACTGGATCGAAGCGGAAGGGGATTACATGAAATTCCATGCGGCCGGCCGCTCGCACCTGATGCGCGAGACGATGGCGCGCCTGGAAGCCCGGCTTGATCCGCGGCATTTCATCCGCATCCACCGTTCGACCATCGTGAACCTTGACCGGGTGCGTAAGCTCAGCCCCGCCTTTGGTGGCGAGTATGTGGTGATCCTGCAGGACGGCACCAAGCTGAAGCTGAGCCGGGGCTATCAGGACCGCATCGCGCCGCTGCTGCGGGACAACAGCTGAGCGCATGACGCTGCCCGGCGTGCGTTCGTCGCAAAGGCGGCGCGCTTCGTCGCATTGCCGAAACCTCCGGCGCGTGCCGCGGGTTTCTGGCCGTGATGAAACAGGCGCTGGCTCTCTGGCTGTTGCTGTGGTCCGTCCCGGTGGCCGACGCCTCGCTGGCGGCGGCGCGGCAGGCGCGCGACCTGCTCGGCGCGGATGTCTGGTCGCGGGTGGTCCGCATCGAGAACGAACGCCCGGGCGCCTATCCGGTCGAGGTGCATGCGACGATTTTTGCCTTCAATGGCATCCTGTGGTTTTACACCGGCAGCGAAGGCACCCAGAGCCTTTCCCTGCGGCGCGGCCGGCTGGAGCGCGATCAGGCCGACCTGCAACCCCTGCTGGAGGCGATCGATGCGGGATTTGTGCGTCACGAAGTGATCGACGGACCGGATGCGGGCGACGGATGGGAGGAGAAACCGCTGCCGCATGGATGCTTCATCAACAGCGTGGTCGCCCTGCGAAAGCTGCTGGCCGGGGATGAACCGGTGGCCAGAGCCAGCCTGTTGAGCTATTATTTTGAGAGCGGCCGACTGGCGAAGGGTCACACGGTGCTGGTCTTTGCCACAACCGAGGGATGGTTTTTCCAAGATGAGGAGCTGGGGCCGGGGCCGCGGCCATTGCCCCGGATGCCCGGGGAGCCGCCGGCTTTGGCTGCGGCGCGGGCGATCCAACGGTCCGGCCGGTCCCGCCCATCCGCCGGAGGGGCCGTTCATCAAAGTTTCGTGTAACTTTCGGGTGGGAGCCCGTGTTGTGGCTTCATGTCAGCGAGCTTTATGCACCGCCTGCGGTTAAACGCCTCCAGCCTGCGCCTTGTCGCAGCCGGAGCGCGTTTGGTCGCAAACCGGTTTTCAGCTCCGCGGACACCGTTAGTTGTCAGCACCGTCAGTAGTTATCAGTTGTTGTGTTGTGGAGGGGCCGTTGTGGGCCCCTCCACGTTTTTTTGGCGCGGCCGGGTTGGCTGCTTGCCAACGCGGTGCTGAATCCGAAGCCTCTCCCTTCAAAATCCAGCAACGCGTCCCATGAACCAAGCCAATCCCTCCGCTGTCGCGCCCCGCAAGAAATCCAAGCTCAAATGGATCATCATCGGCGGCACCCTGTTGTTTGTCGTGCTCATCGCCATCGGCGTGGCCTCCAACCGCAACAAGGAGCGTGGCATCGCCGTCACCACCGAGAAGGCCGTCACCAAGACGATTACCCAGGTCGTAACCGCCACCGGCAAGATCCAGCCTGAGGTCGAGGTGAAAATCTCCCCCGAGGTTGCCGGCGAAATCATCGAGCTGCCGGTCAAGGAAGGCCAGGCGGTGCAGCGGGGCGATCTGCTCGTGCGCATCAAGCCGGACTTTTATCAGGCCCAGTTGGAGCAGCAGGAAGCCGCGCTCAGTTCCGCCCGCGCGGCCAGCGTGCTCAGCCAGGCCCGGCTGACCAAGGCCGGGCAGGATTACCGCCAGGCGCAGGACCTCTACGCGAAGAAGCTGCTTTCCGATGCCGACTACCTCAACGCCAAGACCAATTTTGAGGTGGCCGGCGCCGATTTCGCCTCTTCGCAGGCGCAGATCCGCCGGGCCGAGGGCTCCGTGAGCCAGGCGGCCGACCAGCTCAGCAAGACCACGATCTACGCGCCCATGGACGGCACCGTGAGTTCTTTGTCGAGCGAGGTGGGCGAGCGCGTGGTGGGCACCGGCCAGTTTGCCGGCACCGAGATCATGCGGGTGGCCAACCTCGACAGCATGGAGGTGCGCGTGAAGGTGAACGAGAACGACATCGTCAACGTGAAGGCCGGCAACACCGCCCGCATCACCATCGACGCTTTTCCGGGCCGGCGTTTTTCCGGCGAGGTGAAGGAGATCGCCTCCGCCGCGCTCACGACCGGCATGAATACCCAGGAGGAGGTTACCAATTTCCAGGTCCGCGTGCGGATCCTCGACAAGGACGCCCGCATCCGCCCCGGTATGAGCGCCAACACCGACATCGAGACCCGGACGGTGGAAAACGTCGTCGCGGTGCCGATCCAGTCGGTGACCGTGCGTTCCCGCGAAGGCGCCAAGACCATCGATCAGCTCACGGAGGAGCGTGAAAAGAAGGCCCGCGAAACCAAGGGCGAGGGCGCGGCTGCGGCCATCAACGAGCGCCAGCAGCGCGAGGATGAACGGGCCGACCGCGAGGCGCTCCAGCGCGTCGTGTTCGTGCGCGACGGCTCCAAGGTCAAGCAGGTGCCGGTCGAGACCGGCATCGCCGACTCCACGCACATGGAAATCAAGTCCGGCCTGAGCGAAGGGGATGAAGTCGTGAGCGGCAGTTTCAGCGTCATCACCCGCACGCTCAAGGACGGTTCGGCCATCCGCATCGAGCGTCCGCGCGGCGGCGACCAAGCCAAGAAGTAACCGCCATGACGCCGCCCGCCCCTTCCGCGGCCACGCCGCGGACCCTGCGCCCGCCCGGCGCCCTCGTCATCGAGATCGAGGGCGTTACCAAGCTCTACAAGATGGGCGCCGAGACCATCCACGCCCTCCGCGGCGTGGACCTGCAAATCCGCCGCAACGAGTATCTCGCCATCATGGGCCCGTCGGGTTCCGGCAAGTCCACGCTGATGAACATGCTGGGCTGTCTCGATACGCCCACCGCCGGCCGCTACGAATTCGCCGGCAAGAACGTCGCCGGGATGGATGACGACGAACTCGCCGACATCCGCAACCGGGAGATCGGTTTCGTCTTCCAGAGCTTCAACCTGCTGCCGCGGTCCGACGCCCTGCACAACGTCGAGCTGCCGCTGATCTACGGTGGCATCCCCGCCGCCGAGCGCCATGAACGCGCCCGCACCGCGCTGGAGAATGTGGGTTTGGGCGACCGCGTCCACCACCGCCCCAACGAACTCTCCGGCGGCCAACGGCAACGCGTCGCCATCGCCCGCGCCCTCGTGAACCGCCCCTCGATCATCCTGGCCGACGAACCCACCGGGGCGCTCGATTCCAAGACCGGCATCGAGATCATGGCTCTCTTCGAGCAGCTCTACGCCCAGGGCAACACCCTCATCGTGGTTACGCACGAGGAAGACGTGGCCCGCCACGCGCGGCGCATCGTCCGCCTGCGCGACGGACTGATCGAATCGGATGAGACCGCATCCTGATTTTCGATTTCTGTCATGACCGAAAGGAAACTCAAACAACGGCCGAAGTCATTCGCCCAGCGAATGCCGGCGCGTCGCGGCCGCCAATCGAAAATCGAGAATCAAAAATCGAAAATCCCGTGAGGCGCATTCTCTACGAGTTCAACGAGTCCGTGCGGATCGCCGCGGCACAGATCCGCGCGAACAAGATGCGCTCGGCACTCACCGCCCTCGGCGTGGTCATCGGCATCGTGGCCGTCACGCTCATGGGCACCGCGATCAAGGGCATCGACGTCGGCGTGGACCGCAGCATGGCCGGCTTCGGCGACGACGTGCTTTACGTGGGCAAGTGGCCCTGGCGCGATGTCGAGGACTGGTGGAACTACCGCAACCGCCGGCCGATCCAAACCACCTACGCCGCCCAGATCAACCAGTGGATCGCCACCCATCCCGACGGGCCGCTCAAGCTGGCGGTGCCCACGGCCAACCGCGCGAGCAACATCGTGCGCGGCGAATACCGGGTGAACAACATCTGGACGCTCGGCACCTCCGCCGATTATCCGCGCATGTCGAAGTCCGACATGAAGGAAGGCCGCTTTTTCAGCGAATTTGAGGCCCAGTCCGGCCGCAACGTGCTCGTCATCGGTTTTGATGTGGCCGATGCGCTTTTTCCCAATGAGTCCCCGATGGGCAAGACCGTGCGCATCCAGGGCCAGACCTTCGAGGTCATTGGCGTGGCGGCCAAGCAGGGCAGTTTCCTCGGGCTTTTCAGCTGGGATTCGATGGTGGCCATGCCGCTGACCACGTTCCGCCGCTACTTTTCCTCGCGGGATGACGGCGAAATCCGCGTGCAATACGACGGCACCCGGCTGGCCGCGGCGAAGGACGAGCTGCGCGGGCTCATGCGCCGTATCCGCCAGCTCGGGCCCGAGCAGCGCGACGACTTTGAAATCAACGAGCAGGGCACCATCCGCGAGCAGCTCGACCCCATCAAGAACGGCATCGCGCTGGCGGGGTTGTTCATCACCGGGCTCGCGCTCTTCGTCGGCGCCATCGGCATCATGAACATCACCTATGTGAGCGTGAAGGAGCGCACCCGCGAGATCGGCACCCGCAAGGCGCTCGGCGCGCGCCGCCGCACCATCCTCCTGCAGTTTCTCATCGAGGCGGTCTGCATCTGCTTCATCGGCGGCTTGGCCGGCCTCGCGCTGGCGGGCGGATTGTCCGCGGCGGTCGGCGCCGTGGCGCCCTCGTTCCCGCTCGTCTTTTCCGGCGGCCTGGTGGTCACCGGCCTGGTGATTTCCGTCCTGACCGGCGTCTTCAGCGGCTTCGCCCCCGCCTGGCAGGCCAGCAAACTCGATCCGGTCGAGGCTTTGCGCTATGAATGAGTGCGGAGTGCGAACTGCGGAGTGCGGAGTTTTCCATCATGAGCCACGATAATCTTAAACAGCGCACCAAGGCGTTTGCCTTGAGGGTGATTCGCATGAGCGAAGCCATGCCGCGTTCCATCGTGGGCGATGTCCTCAATCGCCAAATTGTGAGGTCGGTCACTTCGATTGCGGCCAATTATCGTTCCGCCTGTCGGGGAAAGTCTCGCGCGGACTTCATCGCCAAGATGGGCATAGTTGAAGAGGAGGCGGATGAGCCCGCGCTTTGGCTGGAACTCATCACCGAAGCGGGGCTGTTGCCGTCGGCCAAGACGGTTGCTTTGCACGCCGAAGCCGGCGAGCTCACCGCAATTGCCGTGGCTTCCATTCGCACTGCTCGCGCCCGCAAAGCCAATCCGCACTCCGCAGTCCGCACTCCGCAATGAATTTTCTGGAAACCATCAAGCTGGCGTTTGCCGCGCTCAAATCGAACAAGCTGCGTTCCAGCCTCACGATGCTCGGCATCGCGGTGGGCGTATTCTCGGTCATCGGCGTGATGACGGTCATCAGCGGCCTGCGCGCCAATATCGAGTCGGGGTTGAATGTCCTCGGGGCCAATTCGTTTCAATTTTCCAAATACCCGGCCATCAACTTCAGCGACCCGCGGGCGCGCTTTGCGAACCGGCGCGACATCAGCTACGCCCAGGCCACCCGGTTCAAGGAGCTGATGGGCGAGGATGCGACCGTGGCGCTCACCATGGCCCGCCGCGGCGTGCGCGCCTTCTACGCTGACCGCTCGACCAATCCGAATGTGCTGCTCGGCGGTGCCGACGAGAACTTCCTCAGCGCGCGCAATTTTGAGATCGGCGCGGGCCGCAACCTCACGCCGTCCGACGTTGAGCTGGGCCGGCCGATCTGTGTGGTCGGCGAGGATGTGGTGAAGCGGCTGTTTGTGAACGAGGATCCGCTCGGCAAGGCCATCCGCATCAGCGGCCAGAGTTTCACCATCATCGGCGTCACCAAGCTCAAGGGCTCGTCCTTTGGCCAGAGCCAGGACAACATCGTCATCATCCCCATCACGCGCTGGCTGCAGACCTTCGGCAGCGCGGGCCGCTCCATCGGCATCAACGTGCAGGCGCCGAGCCAGGAGTTGTTGTCCGGCGTGCAGGATCAGGCCATCGGGGCGATGCGCCTCGTGCGCGGCCTCGAGCCCGAGGATGTGAACGACTTTGAAATCTTCTCGAACGATTCGCTCATCGAGGCCTTCAACAACATCGCCGGCGTCGTGGCGATCGGCGCCTTCGTGATCAGCGCCATCGCGCTGCTGGCCTCGGGCGTGGGCGTGATGAACATCATGCTCGTGAGCGTGACGGAGCGCACCAAGGAGATCGGCATCCGCAAGAGCATCGGGGCGAAGAAGCGCAACATCCTGCAGCAGTTCCTGCTCGAGGCCGTCGTCCTTTCCCTCATCGGCGGCCTGGGCGGCGTTCTCGTGGGCATCCTCGGCGGCAACGCCGCGGGCATGATCCTCAACGCCGCCGTGGTCTTCCCGCTCGGCTGGGCCGTCACCGGCCTCGTCGTCTGCAGCGCCATCGGCATCGGTTTCGGCCTGTATCCCGCGTGGAAGGCCGCCTCGCTCGACCCGATCGAGGCCCTGCGCTACGAATAAAAAACCGTGCACCGGGGAGGTGCACGGTTGGATCGGCGGGAAACTATTGGCTCAGGCCGTCCGCACCGGCTGGGTGTAGGTGGCGCTGCCGAAGCCGAGGATCGGGTAGAAGATTAAGCCGAGCAGCGCGAGGCCGATGCCGAAGCCCGCACCCTTGCCGAAGGCCTTGGCGACGTCGATGGCGACGATGATCGCGATCACGAGGTTCACCAGCGGGATGAGCATCAGGAGCAGCCACCACCACGGGCGGTTGGCGATCTTCAGCAAAATGTAGACGTTGTAGATCGGGATGATGGCGGCCCAGCCGGGCTGGCCGGCCTTGGCGAAGGTTTTCCAGACGCCGGCAATGACGGCGACAACGATGGCGAGCTGAATCAGCAGGACGATGATTTCCATGGGGGTTATGGGGTTGGAGGTGGACCGGAAGAACCCGGCGGGGGGCCGGGGCAGAACCTGAGCTACGCGGTTTGCCCGGACTCGACAAGCGCGCATTCGGGCCGGCAGGCTGGGGCATGGGCAAGGTTTACGACCGGATCATCCCCGAACTGCAGGCATGGCTGGGCCGGCAGCACATGTTCACGGTGGCGACCGCGCCGCTCACGGCGGAGGGACATGTGAACTGCTCGCCCAAGGGCGGCGACACCTTCCGGGTGTTGGGACCCCGCGAGGTGGCCTACGCCGACCTGACCGGCAGCGGCATCGAGACCGTGGCCCACCTGCGGGAGAACGGCCGCATCGTCCTGATGTTCTGCGCCTACGAAGGCGCGCCGCAGATCGTGCGGCTGCACGGGCGGGGCGAGGTGGTGGAACCGGGCGATGCCGGGTTTGAGGAACTGCGGGCCCATTTCCCCGCCTTGGTGGGCTTGCGCACGATCATCCGGGTGCGGGTGACTCGGATTGCCGACTCCTGCGGCTTCGCCGTGCCGCGCTACGATTTCGTGGCCCCGCGGGACGTGCTGGACCGCTACAGCGAGAAGCTGGGCCCGGCCGGTCTCGCCGAATACCGCGCGAAAAAGAACCGCACCAGCATCGACGGCCTCCCGGGTTTATCGTGAATGGGGTCAGGCCGTAAATTGTAAATTAAAGACCGGTTTTTGGGTGAAATCCTGTGATCCGATGGTCAATGGCCCCAGTATAGGTGCTTTTAGATGAGAGGCTTCGATTGAGAACGAGAGCAGGGGCTTTTGTATTTCCCAAGTATATACATTAAAATTACTTAATAACGTATGGGAGCCGCCATGCATGTTCGGCGCGATGATCTTTAGCTGGGCTTGGCGAGCGGATTAATTTACAATTTACGGCCTGACCCCTTTGGTTGCCCCCGTTTATTGGGCTTTAGTATGTTTCGCCGAGCCCATCCAAAGGAAAAATACCGCCCAAGGTTTCAATTGCCTTTGCAAGCGCTGGATCCCGCCGATGGATGTAATCTTCGGCGGTGGGAAGTATGAGGTGGTCTGGTGTGACTCCTTTCCCTTCGAGGTCGTTATCGGTGCTGACGATCACCTTGGCCACCGGTAGCGTCATGAAGTTGTATATGCTGGTATGCGTGGAGTGAAATTTGTCCAGTAACTGATAAACCTCCAAAACACGGAATTTTCCAGCAGAGCGGTCCCCCATGACCAAGGCTCGATTTCTGGATTGTAGAACATATGCTAAGGCTTCGGCGGCATAGGCCGTGTAGGCGTTGGTAAGAACAATTATAGGCTTTTTGAATGCTCGGGCTGTTCCGCGCACCGTTATGGCTTCGATCGCTTGACGGCGATCAATTGTGTAGGCGGTGAATGTTTCATCAAAAAACAAAGAGCAGGCCTTCATCGTATTTTCGTGAGAACCGAGTGACAGGCTGCGTAGATCAAGAACCAGCGCTCGGGCGGCATTAAGTTCTCTGTTCATGCGTCTGAGCTGGACTTCACCAAAAACCAGTTCTGTTGGGCGCCATATCAGAATACCGTCATGTATACGGTGGTTCGCCGACGGCTTTATTGCCGACTGCTTATCATGAGGCGGAGCATAGAATATCCCTGCAGGGGTCCAAAGTTTTTCATTGGTGCGCAGGATCTGACCCGTGATTTCCACCCATCTTGGATCTTCGTTGGGAGATTGTAGCAGAACTCGTAATGTTGGTCGGGGAGAAATGCTCAGGTAAGCGTAAGATATGCGATCTGCCGTCAGGCGGTTCACGGGCAAAGCTTCGATTTGAAGCACCCGGTCGCCGCGTTTAACCCCCTTTTTGTCTGCATCTGAATCTGCGTTGACGACACGGACATAAGCTTTGTCGTCAACCAACGTCCAATCCCAGTCGTGACGGACCACTGCTTGGCGTGGGAGCGGAATTAGCCGGATATGACGTGTGTCTACCGCACCAAGTAGGTTGGCGATTACCGCAAACGATTCATTATTGGAGCGGGTTTGCTGAAGCCTTTGGCGTGCATCTTCTACCATGGCTGGGAAATCGCCTGGAATATGGCTTGGATCAAAATAGTGGCTTACAATACCCGCATGTGCGTGATGCAGCAGACTAAAAGCCAAGTCCCGGTCGCCCTTTGTGTAGGTGGTGGGGTTGCTAGATTGGCCGGAGGCAATCGCGACAAGGGCTGTCGCCATAGCCATAAAGAGCAATCGGCCTGAACTTGCGGTGTTGGAAGGCATATCTTTCCAGGCGCTCATCGACTACTGTCAGTGGGGTGGATAACTTGAGCGGGGCTGATTTCTTCAACTGCCTATCATATTACATACCCCGTTGCTTCCTCAAGCATGTTGGCCATGAGCGGCTCAGCCGCGGCGGATTTCGGAGCCTTGGAAGCGGATCTGGATGCGGAAGACTTTTTTGAAGCGGCAGGCGATGAGGCCGGTCTTCAGGTCGAACTTTTCCGGGACCTCGATGCGGTGGATGTCCACGACGGCGTGGTAGCCGCGCTCGGAGAACACGTCGATGAGCATGGCGAGGGCGAGGGCGTCGTCGAGGAGCGGGTGCTCGGTGTTGATGAGCGCGACGCCGGAGATGGCGTGCTTGAGGACGATGGGCATCACCTTGCCTTCGATGAAGGCGGTGACCTTGGCGAAGAGCTCGTTGTGCTCGAGTTCGTAGCTGTCGAGCCGCTTCACGAGTTCCTGGCGGGCGTGGATGATGATCTCGCTGGCGACGGGGATGCTGCGGAGGCGGTCGTGCGTGCGGGGGTCGAGCTCGAGGGTGCTCTGGTATTGGAGCTCGTTGAGGATGTTCTGCTCGACCTCGGCGAAGGTGCCCTGCGCGTCGATGAAGTGGTAGTGGAAAATTTCCTTCAGCGACTGGAGGGCGTCCCAGGTCTGCTCCTTGAAGACGCGGTAGCGGCGGCGGGCGAGGGCCTCGTCGTGGTCGGTGGGCCGGTCTTCGCGCGGCTGGCCGATGCCGGTGCGTTTGACCTCCTCGTTGTGGGCACGGGTTTCCTGGCCGCGCTTGAGCTGGCGGGCGACGGATTCCTTCTCGTCCACGAAGAGCACCATGATGTGCACGGTGGGCTGGCGGAAATGGATGCTGAGCGGGGTGTCGTAAAACTCGCGGCGGAGGAGGTGCATCTTGCCGACGAGGAGCTTGAGGCACTCGACCTGCACCTGGGTGCGGGGGAAACCGTCGAGGATGACGCCGTCGCGGTAAACGGGCTTCAACAGCTCGCGGAGGAGGAGGCCGACGACCTCGCGGTCGCCGACCATGTTGCCGGCGTCCTTGAGGCGCTTGGCCTCGGGCGAGTCGAGCAGGGCGCTCATGACGATGGGCGGGCAGGTGAGGCCGCGGGTCCGGGCGATGAAGGCGGTGTTGGTGCCCTTGCCGGAGCCGGGGGCGCCGCCGAGAAGGATGATCTCCTTGGGGAAGCGCAGGTTTTCCCGGCCGCACTCCACCTCGATGTCTTCCCAGGCCGAGTTGAAGATCAACTGGGCGTCCTTGATCTCCAAGTCGGTGACCTTGGTGGATTGGCCGTTGCCGGCAGGGGTGGCGGGGGTGGCGTTGGACATGAAAGTTACGGGTTCATGACGGTGACTGCGGCCGGTCGCGACAACAGAATTCGGCACGGCCCGGGGCGGCCCCGGCGGAACCTGACGGCGCGGGGCGGGTCGGTGGAGCCGGGACAGGCGCGCCGGCCAAGCCGGTGCGAATGTCCGTTGAAGCTGGACCTGGCGGGGTCGCGCGAGCGGCCCCGCCTTGGCTTTTGAGACTGGCCCCGTTCCCCGGGGCCGGGCATATCAACCGGGTCAGGCTGGAAATTCCAAAAACCAAAGTGACAAATCCCAAACCCAAGCGCGCCGCTGGCGCCTTAAGTCCCAGGTGCAAGTCATGCGTGTCCTGATCGTAGATGACGAGCCGAGCATCCGGAAGACCACGCGGATCGCCGTGGAGACGGCAGGCCACGAAGGGGTGGAGGCCGCAGGTGGAACCAAGGCCCTGGTGCTGCTCGAGGAGCACGACTTCGACGCCTGTTTCCTCGACGTGAATCTCGGCCGCGAGGACGGCCTCGAGGTGCTGGCCAAGCTGCTCAAAGTGCGCCCGCAGCTCGCGGTGGTGATGTTCACCGCGTATGCGAGTATCGCCACCGCGGTGGAGGCGATGCGCCGGGGCGCGTATGATTTCATCCCCAAGCCCTTCACCCCGGAGCAGGTGCGCGCCGTGCTCGCCCGCATCGGCAAGAACCGCGTGCTCCAGCAGCGGGTCGAGACGCTGGAGCACCAACTGGCGGAAGCGGCGCCAGTCGTGGACCTGGAGTCGCCCGAGCCGCTGATGCGGCGGGCGCTCGACGTGGCCTTCAAGGCGGCGCCGACGCCCGCGACCATCCTCATCCTCGGCCCCAGCGGCACGGGCAAGAGCGTGCTGGCCCGGGAAGTGCACCGGCGCAGCACGCAACTGGAAGGCGCGCTCGTCACGGTGAATTGCCCGAGCCTTTCGCGCGAACTGCTCGAGAGCGAGCTGTTCGGCCACGTGAAAGGCTCGTTCACCGGGGCCGTGGCCGACAAGCAGGGCAAGGTGGCGGCGGCGGAGGGCGGCACGCTCTTCCTCGACGAGATCGGCGAGCTGCCCCCGTCCATCCAGCCGAAGCTGCTGCGGCTCCTGCAGGAGCGGGAATACGAGCGGGTGGGCGAGACGAAGCCGCGCCGGGCCAACGTGCGCGTGATCGCCGCGACCAACCGCGACCTTGCCGCCGAGGTGAAAGCCGGGCGTTTCCGCGAGGACCTCTACTACCGGCTCAACGTCATCAGCGTCGTTCTGCCCGGCCTGAAGGAGCGGCCGGCCGACCTGACGCGGCTGGCCGAGGCGTATCGGCAGCATTTTGCGGCGCAGTTGGGCAAGCCGGTGCTGGGATTTGCCCCCGCCGTGCTCGAGGCCTTCGGCCGCTACGGCTGGCCCGGCAACCTGCGCGAGCTGCGCAACGTCATCGAGCGGGCGGCCATCCTGTGCGCGGGCGAGACCATCGAGCTCTGCGACCTGCCGGAGACCTTGGCCGCGGGCGATGCGCCCGACATCGCGGTGGGCGCGCGGGTGACACTCGAGGCGCTGGAGGCGGAGCACCTGCGCCGCATCGTGGCCGCCAGCCGCAATCTCGACGAGGCCGCACGCACGCTCGGCATCGATCCCGCCACCCTCTACCGCAAGCGCCAGAAACTCGGCCTGGCCTGAGCCCATGCTCCGCACCCGTCTGCTCCTCGCCTTCCTCGCGGTGCTCTGCCTGCTGGCGGCGGTCGGCATGCATGCGCTGTGGACCACGCGGCAAGTCGGGCGCACCGTGGCCGAGACCATTGCGACGAGCGCCCGCGGCCTGCTGCTGGCGGAGCGGCTGAAGCAGGAGGCGAACCGGCTGGGCAACGCGCTGCGCCAGTTGCGTGCGCTGGACAGTTTTTCGCACCGCGCGGAGTTCCAGGCGGCCCGCGAGGACCTGCGGCGGTGGATTCAGGCCGAGCTGGCGCAGACGCCGGAGTCCGGCGGCCGTTGGCAAAAATTGGAGGCGGTGGAGACGGCCATGGCGCGGCTGGAAGAGCGCGCGACGGATCTCACGGCCACGGGCCGGCCCCTACAAGTCCTGCAGGCCGACGAGGCCGCGCTGTATGCCGTGCTGCAGGCGGCGGAGGAACTGGCCGTTTATGATGCGCGGCTGCTGGCCGAGGCGGAGTCCCGCGCCGCGCTGCTCACGGAGCGGTCCACGGCCATCTTTTCGCTCGGCCTCGGCGCGGCGGTGTTGTTCACGCTCGGCCTCGCCTGGATATTGGGCGGACTTTTGCTGCACCCGATCCGGCAGTTGACGGCGTCGGCGGCCGCGCTGGGCGAGGGCCGGCTGGAGCGCGATGTGCCGGTGACCTCGCGCGACGAGCTGGGGGAACTGGCGCGCACGTTCAACACCATGGCGGCACGGTTGCGCGCCTACCGCGATGCGATGACGGAGAAGGCCCGCCAGGCGCAGCGCACGATGGAGGCGACGCTGACCTCCGCGCCCGATCCGCTTTTTGTCGTGACCAAGGACGGACACACGGAAGTGAGAAACCCCGCGGCCGAGGCGCTGGAGCTGGCCGACGGCTGGCCCGAGGGAATCGCCGGGCCGCTGCAGGAAGTATTGGCCACGGGCACGCATTATCTGCCCACGGAATACAGCCGGATCGTCACCCTGCACGACCGGCACTATCTGCCGCGCATCCTGGCCATCGGCGATGAGTTGACCGATTTTCGCGGGGCCGCGCTGATTCTGCAGGATGTGACGAAATTTCGCCTGCTGGATGACGCGAAGACCAACCTCGTGGGCACCGTCAGCCATGAGTTGAAAACGCCGCTCACGAGCCTGCGGATGTCGCTTTATCTGCTGCTGGAGCAGCAGGTCGGCGCGCTGAGCCCGAATCAGGTGGAATTGCTGGAAACCGCGCGCAACGATGCCGACCGACTGTTGCGCATCCTCGACGACCTGCTCGATCTCAGCCGGATCGAGGGCGGGGTCATGTCGCTGGATTTGGCGCCGGTGCCCGTCGGCGATCTGCTGGCGGAGATGGCGCGGGAAGTGCAGCCGCTCACGGAGGCCGCCGGCCAGACGGTGACCGTCACAACCGAAGGAGCGCCGGCCCGGGTGCCGCTGGATCGCGACCGCATCCGGCATGTCTTTATCAACCTCCTGACCAATGCCTCCAAGTATTCCCCGGAAGGATCCGGGATCGTGCTTTATGCGGAAACGGCAGACGGCGGGCTCGTGCGCTTCGGCGTGCGGGACAGCGGTCCGGGCCTGAACGAGGCCGAGCAACGCCGCGTGTTTGAAAAATTTTACCGGGTGCCCGGCCAGTCCAAGAAAGGCGCGGGGCTCGGGCTGGCGATCTGCCGCGAGATCGTCGTGGCGCACGGCGGCAGCATCGCCTGCAGCAGTGCGCCGGGTGGGGGCTGCGATTTTCATTTCCTGCTTCCGTCCGATCCCAATCCTTAAACCTGAAAACCATGAACAAGCCATTCACCTCCCTGATCCTGATTGTCGCCGGCCTGCTGGTCATCGTGATGGGCACGCGGCGCGAGGATTCCGTCGCCGGCATCTCCGAGAGCGTCGGCACCACGGTCGCCAATGCCTGGGACGGCAAGGCGCGCCAGCCCAAGCATGTGTGGTATTACGCGACCGGCGGCGTGCTGATCGTGGCGGGCATCGCGTCGGCCTTGCGGCGAAAAGCCCCCTGAGGGCTCAGCGCTTGCGGAAGATCACCTGCGGCGCGGTTTCCATCTGGCCGCGGGTGACGCCGAGCTGATTGAGCAGCTTGAGCTCGCGCCAGAGTTCGTCGCCGGTGAGTTCGCCGTGCAGGAGCTGCTGGTAGCGGTTGAGCGTGCGGGCGACCTCCTCGGCGCCTTCGTTGACAAACTCGACGCGGAAGCTGCGGGCGCCGAGTTCGCGGAGGCGCGCGACGTATTCCGCGCCGGTCTGCGCGCGGTTGTTGAAGACGGTGTTGCGGCAGCCGGCGTCGGCCTTGAGCGGGAGTTCGGCGCCGACCCGGTCGCGCAGCGCGACACGATGCTTGTCGCAGGGCCGGCCGCAGTCGCGGTAGTCCTTGCCGGTCGAGAGGAAGGCGCAGAACACGCAGTGCTCCATGTGAAACATCGGCATGTGCTGGTGAATGGTAAGGTCGAACCAGTCGCCGGGGGCGGCCTGCAGCAGCGCCTCCAGCTGCGTGATGTTGAGGTCGTAGCTGGCGGCGACGCGCTCCAGGCCGTAGCGCTCCCGAAAATGCGCGGCGGTGAGCGGATTGGCGACGTTGAGGGAGAAATCGCCGCGTTTCCGGTCGGCGGCGAAGAACGCGAGGTGCTCGTGGTTGCGCACGAGATAGCCGTCGGCCTCGCAGGAGCGCACCTGCTTGAGAATCCATTCCTCACCCGGCTTGAAGATGCGCGGTGGCGCGACCCAGATGCCCGGATTTTCGATTTTCGATTCGGAATTTTCGATTTGCAGCTGGCGGAAGCGGGTGACGGCGTCGCGGTAGTGCTTGGGGTTTTCGAACTCGCAGTAAATCGTGCGCACGCCGGCCGACCAGGCCGCCTCCAGCTGGGGCAGCTCGCGGATGACCGCGATGATTTCGGGCGGGGCGGGCGGCGGCGTCGGACTTGCGATCCGGAGGCGGGGCGCCGTGGCCCGCAGCTGCCAGCGCTTGGGGGCGGCACGCAGCCGGTCGAGTTCGGCGGCGGTTTCGCGGCGGAGCCGGTTGATTTCGCTGAGCGGCAGGATAACCGCGCCTTCCAGGAAAGATTGCAGCCCGCCGAGCCGGAAGGGCGTGCCGCCGAGCCGGCCGAGCTGCTCGCGGAGCCGTTCGGGCGTGAGCGGCTGGTTTTCGGCGGCGGCGAGCGGGACGGCGGAATCGAGCCGCACGACATGGCCTTCGCCGTCGTCGGTGATGAGCGTGAGCGGGGTGCCGGTGCGGCCGTGGACTTCCATTGTGACGGGGCGTTGGAAGCGGATCTTGTCGCCCTCAAAGGTGCCGCGCACCTCGCGGTCGAGCGCGGGATCGTTGGTTTTCCAGACGCGGTCGCCGACATGGAGCCGGCGGAAGTTGAGGTCGCCGTCGCCGAAGCGGAGCACGGTTTCGCCGGCCTGCGACTCGACCTGGTAAACGCGGCCACCCTCCTCGCCTGCCTCGGGCGAGCCCGCATCGAAGACCACGCCGTCGCCGGGCTTGACCGGGGCGGCGGTGTGGAGGTGCACGCCGGCCCGGGCACCGGTGCCGAGGCGGGTGACCGTGCCGAGGAAGACGCCGCGTTTGGTGCCGAAGCGACCGTGGGCGAGTTCCTGGTTGTTGATGCCCCGGAACCAGCCGGTGTAGAGCCCGCGGGAGAAGCTCATCTCGAGCTCGTAGCGGGCGGCCTTGGGCTCGAAGGCCGGCGCGGGTGCGCCGGTGAGTTCGGCCATCACCCTGTCCAGCGCCGTGCGGTAAACGCGGGTGATGCTGGCGACATACTCGGGGGATTTGAGGCGGCCCTCGATTTTCAGCGAGGCGACGCCGGCGCGCACGAGCTCGGGCAGCACATCGAGCCCGGCGAGGTCCTGCGGGCTGAGCAGGTAGCGGCGGTCACCGAGGTCCACCGGCCGCCCGTCGGCGATGAGATCGTAGGGCAGGCGGCAAGCCTGGGCGCATTCGCCGCGGTTGGCCGAGCGCCCGCCGAGCGATTCGCTGGTGAGGCACTGGCCGGAGTAGGCGACGCAAAGCGCACCGTGGACGAAGACCTCCAGCGGCAGCGGGGCGTCCTTCTGTGCGGCTTGGATGGCGTGGATGTCCTGCAGGGAGTTTTCCCGGGCCAGCACGATGAGCTGGGCGCCGAGGTCGCGCACGAACCGCACGCCGCCGGCGCTGGTGACGGTCATCTGCGTCGAGCCGTGGATGGGGAAATCCGGCGAGAGTTCGCGGATGAGCCGGCAGATGCCCACGTCCTGCACGATGGCGGCGTCCACGCCGCTCGCGATGATGGTGCGCAGGTAGTCGGCGGCCTCGGCCAGCTCGTTGGCGAAGACGAGCGTGTTGAAGGTCACGTAGCCGCGCACACCGCGGCGGTGAAGAAATTCCATCAGGGCGGGCAGGTCGGCCTGCGTGAAGTTTTTCGCCCGCATGCGCGCGTTGAAGCGCTCCAGGCCGAAGTAGATCGCGTCGGCGCCGTTCTCGACCGCGGCCCGGGCGCATTCCCAGTCGCCGGCGGGCGCGAGCAGCTCCGGCCGGCGCAGGGCGGGCGGCGTGGCGATGGACTGGGCGGCGGGAGCGGGCATGACGCGAGACTGGGGCGCGGCGCGCGGCTGGCAATCCGCGATCAGACAGGTTCCGGCGGCGTGGCGACGGGAGCCGGGTTCCGGGCGGCATGCGGCGCGCCGGCGCGGAGCCAGGCGGCCAGCACGACCGTGAGCACGAAGGCCACGCCCGCCACGAAGCCGGCGCGGGCGTAGCCCACGAGCTGGCCGGAGGCGGTTTGCGTGATGAGCAGCCCGGCGGTCAGGTTGGCGAGGCCGCCCGAGGCCTGCTGCACGGCGGAGTTCACGCTCATGAAGCCGCCGCGGTAGCGCGCCGCCACGGCGTTGGTGATCATCGCCATGGCCGGCGCAAAGCGGCCGGACATGGCGATGAAGAACAGCGTGGTGGTGACCAGAGTGTAGGGCAGCGGGCCCGGGCCGAGGTTCGTGATGAACGGCACGACCGCGACCGCCAGCAGGGAGACAACGGCCAGCACATGCAGCTTGTCGTGCCGGTCGGAGAGCCGGCCAAGCCACGGCATAGTGACGAAGGCGCAGGCACCGCCGAAGAGGTAAACCAGCGGCAATTCCCAGCGTTCATCCAGCCCCACGTTGGTGATCAATGAGGGCGCCATGAAGGGCACCACGGAGGCGCCGGCAAACACGAGCACGCCGCTCAGGAGAAAACAGCGCCGGTGAATCGGGTGGGTGAGAATCTCGACCATCTGCCGCACCGGGTGGTTGTCGGAGCGGTGCGCCGGCACATGGGGCAGGACCCGCCGCGCGTAAAACAGGATGCCGGCGCTGCACAGGGCGAGCAACTGGAAGGGCGCATGCCATTCCAACCAGCCCGAGAGAATGAGCCCGGCGGGCACGCCAAATACCGAGGCGATGGGAAAGGCCGTCATCACCATACCCATGGCCCGGCCGCGGCGCTCGGGCGGAATCACATCGCCCACCATCGAGGTGACCAGCGAGCCGGCGACCCCGCCACAGGCGCCGGCGGCGATACGCGCAGCCATCAGGATTTCGTAGGTCGGGGCCAGGGCGCAGGCCAGGGTCGCGATACCAAAGCCCGTGTAGAGCGTGAGCAGCGCGGAGCGGCGGTCGAACCGGTCGAGCACGAATCCCCCGAGAAAGCCGGTGGCGGCCGCGGCAAAGCCGTAGGAGGCGACAAGCAGGCTGAACTGGGTCGGGGTGATGCCGAAGACCTGCATGAGCCGCGCACCCAGCGGCATCATGATCATGAAATCAAGGATGTGCGTGAACTGCACCGCCGTGAGGGTGAACAACAGCGCGCGCTCGTGGGGAAAAGGGCGGGCGGCGGTTGTCGGCATGAACGGGCAGGGTCGAGGGCCGGCGTGGAAAGCGCAATCTCCGGTTCGCCTCAGGGCAGCAGCAGCGCCGCCGCGGTGGAGTGCAGCAGCCGGATGAAGGCCATGGATCCCCGGCTCTGATAGCGCTGCAAATGCCGGATGATGACCAGATCGCGGGAAGGCGTGGCATCGGCCAGGTCGCGGTAAACCAATCCGGAATCGTCGGACGCCCGCGTGCCGCGGGGGAGGATGGAAATGCCGGCGCCGACGGCGACGAGCGCCTTGACGGTGGCGATCTGTGCGCAGCGGAAACCGACATGCGGCGTGAGCTTGTGGTCGCCACAGAAGTTTTGCACCTGCTCGGCCAGTGAGCTGGAGCTGCCGAGAATGACAAAAGTTTCCCCGGCCAAGTCGGCCGCGTGCACGCGTGGCTTGGCGGCCAGCGGGTGATCGCGGCTGACGGCGAGCAACAACGGCTCGGTCAGGAGCGGCTCCACCGCGACCTGGGGATTGGTCACCGGCTGGGCGGCGATGGCGAGGTCAAGGTCGCCCTCCAGCACGCCGCGGACGAGCTGGGAGCGGAAATCCTCCCGCACCTCGATCTGCAGGTTGGGATGGGCGCTGCGGCAGCGCAGGATCAGCTCGGGCAGCAGATAGGGTGCGACCGTGGGGATGGCGCCGACGTTTATCCGGCGCTCCAGTGCCGGGTCGTCCTGCAACTCCTTGGTGGCGTTGTCCGCTTCAAACAGGATTCGGCGAGCTCGTTCGATGAAAACCATGCCGGCTTCCGTGAGGACCGCTTTCCGGCCCAGCCGATGGAAGAGTTTACGCCCCAGCTCTTTTTCGAGATTTATAATCTGCTGACTTAAAGCCGGTTGAGTCACCGAGAGGCGCTCTGCGGCCCGGGTGAAATTTTGCGCCTCCGCCACGGCAAGCAGGTAACGCAATTGGTATAATTCCATAGGAAATTATTATCTAAAACATAGAATACGACTATTTTTATTATTGTAAAGCTGAGGTATCATGGCGGTGCCGTCGAAAGACGGCGTTATAATCCATGAATACCAAAATCATCATCACCATAGCGATTGCTGCGATCCTCGCGGCTTTTGCCGTCCTTATTTTGCTCGTGAGCTCCCCTCTCAGTGCCGGCACCCTTCTGGGCTACCTTGCGGTGGTCTCCTTGGGGGCCATCACTGGGCTGGAATACAGTCTCCAGCGGAGGCTGCCGTTGCGAAAGTAAGCAGATTTGCTGTTACGACAGCGCGAGACCCGGGGTTTATCCCCGGGTCTTTTTTGTGTCAGGATTCGACGATGGGAACTCTCCGCTAGTTTTTTTAGACAAAAATCAGGGCTGATGACGCTTTACCGGCAAACACCCGCAAAATCCCGCATGGCGGATGAACGCACCCATGAATCCTGGAAAGATTGGTTTCAGCTCCACAGCCCGAAACTGCTGCTCTGCGCGCGGCAGTGGACCCGGTCGCTGGCGGATGCCGAGGATGTGGTGCAAGAGGCGTTTGTGCGCTTCTGGCGAAACCAACGGTCGCTCGGCGGCGAACCGCAGGCTTTGCTCCTCACTTCCCTGCGCCGCGCCGCGATTGACCTGGCCCGGCGAAATGACCGGCGGGAACGGCGCGAGCGACAGGCGGATGAGCCGGACGCTTTTTTTGAGCCGTTGGCCGGGGCGGATGACCGCCGGCTGGCCATCGAGGCCGCCCTGCGACGGCTGCCCGCCGAACAGCGCGAGGTGCTCACCCTCAAGATCTGGGGCGAATGCACGTTTGAAGAAATCGCGCGCCAACTGGAAATCCCGCCCAACACGGCCGCTTCGCGCTACCGCTATGCGCTGGCGGCCCTCCGCCGCGAATTGACCGCCGCCGACTGCCATGGATGAGGAACTCCAACAACTCGAAGCCGAATTGAAGCAGCTCCGCCCGCGGGCGGTGTCGGCCGGCCTGCGGCAGCGCGTGGCCGGCGAACTGGCCGCAGTGCGGATGAGCCGGGCTTGGGCGGCGCTGCCGTTGGCGGCGGCGTTGGCCGTGGCGTTCACATGGTGGCAGCGCGCGGACGAAAAACAGGCGTTGGCCGAGGCGGAACCGAGCCAGCCGTTGGCGGCCGGTGCCCCGCAACCGGAGGCGCAGTTCAAGCCGGTGTCCGTCGAGAAGCTGCTTTACGATGCGAAGGACGACGGCGCCGTAACGCTCGACAACGGCGTGCGGGTGCACCGGATGCGGGAGTTCTACGTGGATACGGTCACGTGGCGTGATCCGCAGACCAATGCCTCCCTGCGCTGGTCGGTCCCCCGCGAGGAGGTGCGCTTGCAGCCGGTCATTTTCCAGTAAGCAAAAACAATCCAAACCCATGAATCCAACAATCCGACAAATCATACCCCTCGCCGGCCTCGTGCTGGCCTTGCCAACCCTGCAGGCCGCCGATGCGCCCGAAGCCAAGAAAGAAGCCCGCAAGGAAGTCCGCGTGCTGGCCGTCCCGGCTGCACCCGCCATGCCGGGCGGGCCGACGGAGCGCCGCATGCAATGGGTGGAAGCCCTGCCCGCGGAGATGGAAAGCGTAACCTTCCTCGGAGTGCAGACAGCGCCGGTCGGTCCGACGCTCGCCGCCCAACTGGGTCTGGCCAAGGACCACGGCCTGGCGGTAGCCGAAGTCGTGCCCGACAGCCCGGCGGCCGGCGCGTTGCAGGCTCACGATATCCTGCTCAAATTCAACGATCAGATCCTGGTGGATGTGCGCCAGCTCACCGTCCTCGTGCGCAGCGCGAAGGAAGGCGATGAAGTGGCGCTTACCTACCTGCGCGCCGGCAAGCAGGCGACCGCCAAGGTGAAGCTGGCCCGGAAGGAAATGCCGAAGCAGCTGGCCTTCGAAGGCGCGGTCGGCGCGCCCGGTTTCAACTGGCAAGGCATGGTTGCGCCTGCGGCACCGGTGCCGCGGGGTGAAGTGGACCGCCTGCTCGGGATGATTGAACTGGGGCGCGACGGAGCCCGGCGGGTGGTGCGGCACAATGAAGTCGGCGGCGACCGGCTCGTCACCATCACCGTGAACACCGGCGACAACCAGATGAGTTACAGCGACGAGAAGGGTTCGCTCGAAGTGAGCACGAAGGGCGGGGTGAAGGCGCTGGTGGCCAAGGATACCAACGGCGAGGTCCTCTTTGACGGACCGATCAACACCCCGGAGGAGCGCAAAGCGCTGCCGCCGGCCGTTGCCGAGCGACTGGCGAAAATCGAGGGCATGCGGGGATTCAGCTTCAAGACCGACGAGGCCTTTGAAGGCGGAGAGACCAAGATCGTGCGTCCGCAGGGCCGGGGCATCTCCCTGCCGATGGAGCCGGCCAAGACGGCTCCAGCCCGGCTGCGGGAGCTGTAAGCGACCAAAACAAAAACGCGGCGCCGTTGGGCGCCGCGTTTCAGCTTATGGCGTAAATCTTATGCGATCAGACCGTCGGTGGAGAGGTGACCGGGCGATTCTTCACGAAAGCGGCCACAATCAGGGAAAGCACCAAGAGAATGAGAAAACCTCCAAACAAGCCCATTGCAGTCATCACTCCGGGCCTCGCAATCATTTCCAACATTGGCATGGCAGAGTCGATGTGAGCCGTAGGGAATTTTTTCGCTTCCATCTCCATGATCTGGAACTCAACAAAAAGCTCGCTGAACCCTGGATTAATGTAGGCGAAATAGGCGTAGTTGTAGATCGCGCTGAACAATGAGCTGAAGAGCGATATCATCACGCCGGTTCCAAAAGCGGAGCCGTAGCCCCACGATTTTTCTGGCGGGGTGGCAGCCCGCTTTTCGCGCATGCCCAGAAGCAGGCAGGCGATACCGATCACAAAGCCAATCAGATAGCCGAGGTTTTGGGCGAGCTTGAGCTTGGCTGGATCGCTATGGAAGCCTCCGAAGAAGAGGCCCAGGCCAAGCAAGGCACCGGCGAGGGTCATGATGAAACCGTAAGTCAGGTAGGTCTTCATGTCGCGCAGGCTGGGCGGTCGGACTGGAAAAACAATCCCGCTGTGACCAGCGGGCGGGGAACGGGAGCAGCGGCGAAATGCCGCGGGCGAGGGGAAACGCCCCTCAGGCGGCGGCGGTGAGGGCGGACACGCGGCGGCGGAGCACCCGGGCGCGGCCGGTGAAGCGCACGCGGGGCGTGGACCGGCGAGGCTCCCAGCCGGCGCGCCGGGGCGAATAGTCGCGGATGACCGCGACCAGCAGGAACGCGCAGACCATCAGCAGGAAGGAGGCGGTAATGCCCTGGTCGAGGACCAGCCCGAGGGTAAAGGCCCCGAGGCCGACGAAGGCGGCGCTGGCGAGGTAGTTGATGAGATTCATGGCAGAAGTTGAGTTGAACATGATGATTGCCCCGAGAACGCAGCAGCGTGGGCAAAAGTTACAAAAAACTTCCTGACGAAAAATGGCGGGGCGACCCGGCCGCGGGTCAGATGCGATGGCGCAAGGCGACGATGGTCGCACCCCAGCCGCCGGAGGTCTCGTCGCCCTGCCGGTATGAATCCACGAGAGACGAGCGGCGCAGCAGTGCGTGCACGGTGGCGCGCAACGTGCCGGTGCCTTTGCCGTGAATGATGCGGACGGTGCAGATGCCGCGGGTGGCGCATTCCGCCAGATAGGCCGGAATGAGATCGCCGAGGTCCTGCGGCCGGAAGGTGTGCAAATCCAACTCGCCGGTGATGGGCAAGGACACGGGCTCCCCGTCTCCGGTTGGCGGGAGCGGGGTCACGTTTCCGGCGGGGAAGACCGGCGGGGCGCAGCGGGTCGAGGGGCCGGCGGCGGGGGCGGGGGCGAGGCCGTGGTGTCCGGCGCATCCTCGATGGCGCGCTTGAATTCCTCTTCGACGCCGCTCGCGGCTTTTTTGAACTCGCGCATGGATTTGCCGAGCCCTTTGGCCAGCTCGGGCAATTTTTTCCCGCCGAACAGCATGAGCACGACAAAAAGCACCATCATCAGCTCGGGGCCGCCGATGCCTTCGATGAACGCGAGATGAGGGTTGCCGATCATGGTGCCGGGGAATCTGACGGATTCCCCCGGCCAATGTAACGGAAAAATTCGCGCCGCAACGGCGCGACCGTCAGATCACGAAATCGGCATCATCGGGCCGGACAACTTCCCGCGGCGGATGCAGCATGCCGGCGGCGACGGTGGCGTGGGTGCCCTGCTCGATCAGGATGAAGGAACCGGTGAGCCGGTTGGCGGCGTAGCCGTCGAAGACCAGCGGGCGCGCCGTGCGCAGGCGGATCTCGCCGATGTCGTTGAGCGCGAGGCCGGCCGGGGCGGCCTCCTGCTCCAGGGTGCCGATATTGATGCGGTGCGTGATTTCCGTGACGACGGCCTGCACGGTGTGCGTGGTGTGCTTGAGCCAGAATTTTTTGCCGGGCTGCAACACCCGCGAATGCATCCAGCACACCTGAGCGTGCAGATCGACCCCGGCACCGGGCAGATCCTCGAGCCCGATGACCATGTGGCCGCGGCTCACGTCGATGTCGTGTTCGAGCACGAGCGTGATGGATTGCGGGCAAAACGCCTCGGGTGCCGGGCCGTCGTAAGTGTGGATTTCCTTCACCGTGGTCGTGAGCCCGCCGGGCAGGATCATGACTTTCTGGCCGGTGCGCACGATACCGCCGGCGATCTGGCCGCTGAAGCCGCGGAAGTCGTGGAGCCGCGGATCGGTCGGATTGTTGGGCCGGTTGACCCACTGCACGGGCAGGCGGAAGCCGCGCAGATTCCAATCGCTGGCGATGTGCACGGTTTCAAGATGACTGAGGAGGGTGGGGCCGGAATACCACGGCGTGTGGCGCGAGGGTTCGACGACGTTGTCACCGTTGAGCGCGCTCAGCGGGATGAACTTCACGTCCCTGATGCCGAGGCGGGGCAGGAACTGCTCAAATTCGGCGCGGATTTCGTTGAAGCGCGCCTCGCTCCAGCCGACGAGGTCCATCTTGTTAATCGCGATGACGAGGTGCGGGATGCGCAGGAGCGACGCGATGGCGGTGTGGCGGCGGCTCTGCTCGATGACGCCGGCGCGGGCGTCCACCAGGATGATCGAGAGGTTGGCCGTTGAGGCCCCGGTCACCATGTTGCGCGTGTATTGGATGTGGCCGGGAGTATCGGCCACGATGAATTTGCGGCGCGGCGTCGCGAAGTAGCGGTAGGCGACATCGATGGTGATGCCCTGCTCGCGCTCGGCGCGGAGGCCGTCGGTGAGGTTGGCGAGGTTGACCTGACCGCCCCCGGTGATGTCGGCGGAGCGCTCGAGGGCCTCGATCTGGTCCTCCATGAGCGACTTCGAGTCGTAGAGGAGGCGGCCGATGAGCGTGGATTTGCCGTCGTCCACCGAGCCGCACGTGTTGAAGCGCAGGATATCGACGACCGGTGCGGCGCGGTTTGAGAGCGAATGAGAGGTGGCGACCACGGACATGAAAGGTTGGGTGTTGACGGATTCTAGAAGTAACCGGCTTTTTTGCGGTCTTCCATGGCGGCCTCGGAGGCCTTGTCGTCGGCACGGGAGCCGCGCTCGGTGACGCGGGCGGCGGCGACCTCGGCGATGATGTCGTCGAACGAGCTCGCGGGGCTCTCGACCATGCCGGTGCTGATCATGTCGGCGATGGTGCGCACGCGGCAGACCATCGTCTTGCGCGGCTCGGTGGGCTTGGGCCGGGCGCCGGCATAGGGATCGGGCTTGGTGTCGTCGGTGTGCGGCGGCGGCACGGGCAGCCACTGGCCGCCGCGGCGGAAGCACTCGCGGGTGTGGCTGAAGTAGATGCTCGGGACCTCGAGCTGCTCGCGCTTGATGTATTCCCACACGTCCATCTCGGTCCAATTGCTCAGCGGAAACACGCGCATGTTTTCGCCCGCGTTGAGTCTGCCGTTGTAGAGATTCCAGATCTCGGGGCGCTGATTCTTCGGGTCCCACTGGCCGAAGCTGTCGCGGAAGCTGAAGAAGCGCTCCTTGGCGCGGGCCTTCTCCTCGTCGCGGCGGGCGCCGCCGATGGCGCAGTCGAAGCGGAACTCCTCGATGGCGCCGAGGAGCACGGGGATCTGCAGCTTGTTGCGGCTGACCTCGCCGGGCGCCTGCGTGGCGGAGCCGTTGGCGAGGGCCTGGTCCACGGTGCGGACGATGAGCTTCGCGCCGAGCTGCTTGGCGCGGCGGTCGCGAAACTCGATCAGCTCGGGGAATTCGTGGCCGGTCTCGACGTTGAGAAACGGCATCGGGATGTCCGACGGGCGGAAGGCCTTCTCGGCGAGGCGCAGGAGGCAGATGGAGTCCTTGCCGCCGGAGAACAGCAGCACCGGGCGCTCAAACTCGCCCGCGACCTCACGCATGATGTGGATGGCCTCGGTTTCGAGATACTGCAGGTGATCGAGATGATAGTTGCTCATCGGGCAAAGCAGGGCCGGCCGCGGCAAACGGGGCCGGCACCGATGCGATTACTGTCCAACGGCCTTCCCGCCCCAGGCGGCGTGGAGGCCGCACTCGCGCTTTTCGTCGGCCTTGGCGGGATCGAAGTAATCCCATTCGTTGGGCAACTGATGCTCGGCGAGGTAGGCCTCGAGCTCGGCGTCGCTCCAATAAAAAAACGGACTGACCTTGAGCGCACCGAAGTTCGCGTCGGGGAAAACGATGTCGAGGCCGGCGCGATTCGGATTCTGCACCTTGCGCAAGGCGGTGATCCAGACGCGGGGCGCAAGTTCGCGCATCCCGCGTTGAAAGGGCTCGAGCTTCATCTGGGTGCTGAAACGCTTCAGGCCTTCTTCGTCGTTTGTGTCCGGGATCGGTCCATAGACGGCGTCGCGGTGAGCGGCGGTGAGGCGCGGCAGGTAGGGCTTGAGGTTGAGGTTCAAGCGGGTGCGCAGTTCCTCAGCGTGGCGGTAGGTGGCCGTCCGGTTGTAGCCGTGGTCCACCCAGAGCACGGGGATGTCGGGCTGGGCCGAGACGGCGAGATGCAGGATGGCCGCCTCGTAGGGGCGGAAATTGGTGGAGACGAGCGCACGGCCCGGCGCCTGCGCGAGGGCCCAGCGCGTGATCTCGAGCGGGGTCTTGGTGCGCAGCGCGGCATTGGCGGCCGCGAGTTGTTCGGACGTCATGGCGGGATCAATTCGCGGTGGGTTGCGGGGTTGCGGCGGCGGCCTGCTCGGGCCAAAGCACGCGGGCGGCGAAATCGCCGAAACGCTCGCCGGGCTGGCGTTCGTTTTTCCAGCGGGTGAGGACGGGGCGCAGCTCGGCCTCCACGTCGGCCTCCTTGATGGTATCCTTGAAAACGCGATTGAGACGGGTGCCGGAGGCGTTGCCGCCGAACCAGAGCTGGTAGCGGCCGGGCGCTTTGCCGACGAAGGCGATCTCGGCCATATAGGGCCGCGCGCAGCCGTTGGGGCAGCCGGTGGAGCGGATGATGATTTCCTCGCCGCCGAGACCGATCTCGCCGCCGAGTTTTTCGATGCGGTCGATGAGGCCGGGCAGCATGCGCTCGGACTCGGCGAGCCCGAGCCCGCAGGTCGGCAGCGAAGGGCAGGCCATGGCGGCGGCGTGCAGGATCGAGGCCTGGTTGTCCACCTTTACGCCGTGGCCGGCGAGCAGCGCGGTGATGCCGGCGCGATCGCGCTCGGGCACGTTGGCGAGGATGACGTTCTGGTTGGCCGAGAGGCGGAACTCAATGTGGGGAAATTGCTCCGCGACCTGACGCAGCGCGGTCTTCTGGGTGTGGCCGGGCACGTCCTTGATGCGGCCGGTCTCGACGAAGAGCGTGAGGAACAGCGAGCCGTCCACCGCGCGATGCCAGCCGTAGAGATCACCCGTCGTGGTGAACTCGTAGGGACGCACGGGGCCGAGGGCAAAGCCGGTGCGGCGGTTGACCTCGTCGCGCATCCAGTCGGTGCCGCGTTCCTCGAGGACGTATTTGAGGCGGGCGTGTTTGCGGTTGGTGCGGTCGCCGAAGTCGCGGTGGATGGTGAGCACGGCTTTCGCGACCTCGATCACCTTTTCCGGCGGCAGGAAGCCGATAACGTCGGCGAGCCGCGGGAAAGTCTGCACGTTGCCATGGCTGCGGCCCATGCCGCCGCCGACCGCGAGGTTGTAGCCGAGGAGCTGATCGCCTTCGACAATGGCGATGAAACCGAGGTCGTTGGTGAAGATATCCATGTCGTTGACCGGCGGGATGACGAGGCCGGCCTTGAACTTGCGCGGCAGGTAGGTGCGGCCGTAGAGCGGATCGACGAAGTCCTTGTGGGCGGGGTCGTCGAGCTTGAGCTGGACGCCATCGATCCAGATGGAGTGGTAGGCCTTGGTCTGCGGGGCGAGGGCCTCGGCGAGGCGGACGCTGTCGGTGTAAACCAGCTCGCGGGCCCTGGTGTGGGCGGGCGTGGGTGAAGCGGTGATGTTGCGGTTCACATCGCCGCAGGCGGCGAGGGTGGAGAGCAGCGACTCGTTGATTTTTTTGATGAGGGCACCGAGGCCCGACAACAGGACGCCGTGAAACTGGATGCTTTGCCGGGTGGTGAGGCGCAGGGTGTTGTTGCCGTATTGGGTCGCGAGATTGTCGAAGGTGATCCACTGGGCCGATGTCATCACGCCGCCGGGGATGCGGCCGCGGATCATCATCATGTATTTTTTCCCGGTCTTGCGCAGGTCGCGGTCGTCCTGCTGGTAGATCCCGTGAAACTTGATGAACTGCTGGTCATCCTCAGAAAAGCGGTCTGCGGCCGGATCGGCCATCGTGGCGGCAATGTTGCCCGCGAGCGTGGGGATGGCGGTCTTGATGACTTCGTTGTGAGTGGGCTTGGCGGGTTCGGGGGCGGACATGACAATCTTTATAGTTGATAAATATAGTAATAAACTAAAGATTAAAACTGCAAGATGAGTAAAGCAGTAAAACGGGATTATGACAGGCTGCCGGAGGCCGGACGGGTGATCCTCGTGGGAGCCGGGCCGGGGGCGGTCGATTTGCTGACTTTGCGCGGACAAGCTGTTCTCAACAAAGCAGATGTCGTGATCTATGATGATCTGGTGAACCAAGAACTGCTGGATCATTGCCCGACCGGGGCAGAGCGAATCTATGTGGGCAAGCGGGCGGGGATGCACTGCATGCCGCAACAGGAAATTGGGGAAATTATGGTGCGGGAAGCGCGGAAAAACCGGTGGGTGGTGCGGCTGAAAGGCGGCGATCCGCTGGTGTTTGGCCGGGGTGGAGAGGAAATGCAGGCCCTGACGGCAGCCGGGATACCCTATGAAATCGTGCCCGGGGTGACGGCGGCAGTGGCGGCCGGCGCGATGGCGGAGATTCCGCTGACCTTTCGGGGTGCGGCCTCGGCGGTGGTTTTTGTGACCGGACACGAATGTGCGAACAAAGGTGACCACGCGGCGGTGGACTGGGCGGCGCTGGCGCGGACCGGGGCGACGTTGTGCATTTACATGGGGGTGCGCCGGCTGCCGGAGATCGCACGGGCGCTGGCCGAAGGCGGACTGAACGGTGACACACCGCTCGCCGTCGTAAGCAATGCGACATTGCCGCAACAGCGGGTGCATGTCGCGACCCTTGGGCTGGCGGAGACTTTGAGCGAGCAACTGCGCGGCCAGCCGACTTTGATCATCGTTGGCGAAGTGGTGCGCTGGAAAGAACTCAGCCAAGTGGCGCAGCCGATGGCATTCGGGCTATGAGCGGGAGCGAGGCCAAGTCGGCGGTATTGCTCGTAGACAACGGCACGCTGGAGCCGGCCGCGATCCTGCGCCTGAGGCAGTTGGCGGCGACGCTGGGTGAGCGATTGGGGCGGCGGGTGGAGCCCGTATCGTTGCAACATTCGGACCGGGTGGCGGCCGCGCTGCTGGACGGCCGGTGCGCGGAAGTATTGGAGCCGGCACTGCGTATGCGGCTGACAGAGGGAATCACGGATTTTCTGATCGTGCCGTTGTTCATCGGGCCGACGCGGGCATTGTCCGAATACCTGCCGCAGGTAATCGAGCGGGTGCGGGCGGATCGTCCAACGATCACGGTGCGGATGGCTTTGCCGCTCCATGCGGGAGCGGAGGATCGACTGGCACAAATGATTGCGGGGCAAGTTGAGGATGTGATGACGAGGACAGGCTGGGATGCGCATACCAAGGTGGCGCTGGTGGATCACGGCTCGCCGCTGCGCGAGGTGACGGAAGTGCGGGACCGGGTGGCGGACCATCTGGCGCAACTCCTGGGGGAGCGAGTTGCCGTGGTCGCGCCCTGCAGCATGGAGCGGCGGCCGGGAGCGGAGTATGATTTCAACGAGCCGCTGCTGGCAAACCTGCTTGCGACCCCACCGTGGAACGCAGGCCAGATAGTCGTGGCGCATCTTTTCCTGTTGCCGGGGCGTCACGCCGGCGAAGGCGGCGATATCGCACAGATTTGCGCCCGGGCGGAATCGGAGAGCCCGGGGTTGCGGGTGGCGCGGGCGGGGCTGCTGGGCGACATTCCCGAGCTGATTGATCTGCTGGTTGACCGCTATCGGGCGGTCTTGGCTTGAGCCGAAGCTAGCAAATCCGCCGCCGCGGCAGGAGGTAGCCATCGTCCCACGAACTCACGTTCAGGGGGAGTTTGCGCCAGTAATACTTCAGGTCGTCGTGTTTCCAGCCGGCGTAGATTTCTTCCCACTTAAGCGGACAGTGTGGGTTCAGCGAGCTGTTGTCCACGGGTTCGTCGGCGGGTTGATAGCGCACATCGAGCGAGAGACGGATGCGGTCCTTGAACTGGCAGCGCAGGGCCTTGTGGATCGTGTGGCAGGGGAAGGTCAGCACGTCGCCGATTTCGTAGTCGCCCTCAACCCAGTGTGTATCGGTCGGGCAGAGGGGCACGGCGCGGCCGCCGGCGCCTTTGGCCAATTGCACGGGCAAGTAACCATTTTTGTGCGAACCCTGCAGCACGGTGAGTCCGCCCATGGCGCGCGGGCAGTCGCCGACCGGAAACCAGCAAGTCCAGGTGTTGGTGGAACCCTGGATGTAGGGAAAATCCTGATGAGGCGGAGTCGGCACCATGCAAGTGTGCGGGGTGATCATCCGCGCGATGTGCCGGGGATGAACCAACACCTCGCGATCAAACAGGGCGCGATAAATCTCCAAGAGGCGCGGGTGATGTGGCAGGCGATGGAAGCGCTCGAGCCGCTGCACGTCGTGATAAGCATCGGCCGTTACGCCGACATCGGCGCGGTGCATCTCCTCCTCGGTGATGCGGTTGATGGCGTCGTAATCGATCAGGCCACCGAGGGCGTCCTGACCGGGCTGACGCCAGCCGTATTTATCAACGATCGCGAGCATTTCGGCGCGCAAGGCCAGCAGTTCGCCAGCCGGCAGCCGGCCTTTGAAAAAGAGGTAGCCGTCCTCGGCGGCGCGGACGCGTAGAGCCGCCGGGTCGGCAAGCAGTGGCGTCGAATCGACAAAGAGGGTCTTGTGAACGGCGAAGGGGGCGACCATGGGTGGCGAAAAGATGCGTTCCGGGAGCGGATGTCGATTTCTGCCGACCGCGGTTGTTTGTGCCCCCGGCGGGCTCAGCCGCCCTATTCAAGAATGTAGATCAACCGCGTGGCAGATGTCCTTTGGAAATTGCCGGTGGTGAGATTCCCATCGTCCAGTTTGGCGTCGATTTGCTGGAGTTGCTCGTCGGAGGAGGTGAAGCCGATGATACAGACACCGGCGTTGCCGCCGGTGGAGAGCTGGTTGTCCCACTGCCACAGTCCGCCGACAGTGGTGGCTGCCTGCCAACTGCCGGCTTTCAGGGTGTCGGTGATGGCGGTAGGCAGATTGGGCATGACACCCGGGGCCGCAGATTCCGGCCAACTACCGTTTTGCGTGTTGTAGATTTCAAAGGCTTGGACGAAGACACGAAAATCGTTGATCACACGGGTGCTTTTTGAGGCCAGTTGGTTGCGGCGGATGGCCGGGATCGCGAGAGCGGCCAATAGGCCTATAATGACAATCACCACCATGATCTCCACGAGCGTGAAGCCGCGTGATTTGCCAAAGCTGAACCGGGGTTGGGTAAGGCTCATCGACTATCGGTAGCGTCAGTCAGAATCATGCCTAAATGCAATCCCCGAGCGCAGCCCGATTGAAATACCTGGTTGGGAACGCAAGGACGACTCCGGTCTTACGCGGCATCCAGCGCGCTCTCTCACTGCGCGCAACAAACAAGAGACCCGGCTTTTTAGAGCCGGGTCTCGAAAACAGAATTAACTCACAGAAATAGAATTAACTGCTCGGACCACATCACCGGTATTCCTCGCCGGTAAGGGCGTTGATGATCTTGAAGTTTTCGACGTGGTAGTTGAGATCGGCGCGGAAGGCCAATTTCACGCCGAAGAGCCGCTCCATGCGCACGAGCAGCTCGGCGTCCTCGCTACGGAGGCGTTCGAGGATGCTCGGGTGGACGAGGACGCGGAGGGAATACTCCTTGCCGTCGTTGCGGAGCTGCAGGCGACGGACGACCGAGGAGAGCTTGCGCTGCAACTCGACGGACATGGTGGTGGCGCTCTTCACGATGCCGCGGCCCCGGCAATAGGGGCAGTCGGTGTAGAGGTTGGAGGAGAGCGACTCCTGCTGGCGCTGGCGGGTCATCTGCAGGATGCCGAGCGTGGAGATGGGCAGGATGTGGTTCTTGGCCTTATCGTGCGCCATTTCCTCGACCATCTTTTCGTAGATGGCGTTGCGATGGCGGCGTTCCTTCATGTCGATGAAGTCGATGATGATGAGCCCGCCGAGATTGCGGAGGCGGATCTGGCGTGCGGCCTCGGAGGCAGCCTCAAGGTTGACGGCATAGATGACGTTCTTCTCGTCGCCACCGCGGGCCTTGTGGGAGCCAGTGTTGACGTCGATGGAGATGAGCGCCTCGGTCTCGTCGATGACGATTTCGCCGCCGGAGGGCAGGGGAACCTTGCGCTGGCCGGTCTGCTCGATCTGCCGCTCGATGTTGAAGCGTTCGAAGATGGGGATGCTGTCGTTGTAGAAGGCGATCTTCGAGCGGGAGCGCTTGGAGATCTGGCCGACGAGGTCCTGGGTGCGCTCATGGCTGGCCTTGTCGTCGATCAGCACGCGATCGACTTCCTCGGTGAGAAAATCGCGCACCGTGCGCTCGACGAGGTCGGGCTCCTGATAGAGGCAGGCGGGGGAGCGCTCGGACTTCATCTTGGTGGTGATCTCCTCCCATTTTTTAAGCAGGATGTGCAGGTCACGCACGAAGTAGCGGGTCTTCTTGCCTTCGCCGGCGGTGCGGACGATCACACCCATGCCCTCCGGGATGGTGAGTTCGTTGAGCATTTGCTTGAGGCGTTTGCGTTCGCCGGGATCCTCAATTTTGCGCGAGATGCCGCAGCCTTCGCTGAAAGGCATGAGGATGAGATAGCGTCCGGGCAGGGAGAGGTTGGTGGTGGTGCGGGGGCCCTTGGTGCCGATGGGGCCCTTGGTGACCTGAATGACAATTTCGCTGCCGGGCGGATAGAGGTTGGGGATGTCCTTGACGGTGGGCTCGGCGGTGCGGGCCGGGGCGTTTTTGCGGCGGTTCACCCGGACCACCTCGACGGAGGAGTCGGCGGCGGCGGGCAGCATGTCCCAGTAGTGCAGGAAGGCGTTCTTGGAGTAGCCGATGTCCACGAAGGCGGCCTTGAGGCCGGGGTCGAGGTTCTTGATGCGACCCTTGTAGATGCCGCCAACCATGCGGTTGTCGGACTCGCGCTCGATCTCGAATTTCTCGAGGCGGCCGTCCACAAGGAGCGCGACGCGCTTTTCCAGCGGCTCGGAGTTGATGATGAGCTCGCGGTAGGAGCCCTTTTCTTTT